>Ga0207695_10000170_pt1 | contig 192469 bp, 160 predicted proteins | sample KBSC54metaG_FD_184354 | JGI IMG/M metagenome (GOLD analysis project Ga0207695, IMG submission 184354) | Corn rhizosphere microbial communities from Kellogg Biological Station, Michigan, USA - KBS C5-4 metaG (SPAdes) (version 2) | ecosystem: Host-associated > Plants > Roots > Rhizosphere >...
AAGAAGACAGATGTTCAAACAGGTACAGACATGTACGACAATGAAAAGCCGTATGACAGGAGACTGTCACGTACGGATTTGTGAGGGCTTTAGGCTGAAATGCCTAATTCTACTCGACTGAGTTCGGGAAGCTATTTTCCGCAGGCTGTAAGGCAAGTGGAGATAGACAAGAAAGGAGGGGGTAAGCGACCGTTAGGGATACCGACAGTATCGGACCGGGTAGCGCAGGCGGTGGTAAAGCGGGAGTTAGAGCTCCTGCTGGAGCCGTTGTTCCATGCGGACTCCTATGGGTATCGTCCCCATCGGAGCATGCAGGATGCGCTGGGTCAAACGAGGACCAGATGCTGGAAGTATGACTGGGTGATAGACCTGGATATCCAATCGTTCTTTGAGGACATCCCGCATGAACTGCTCATGAAGGCGGTAAGGAAGCACACCGACTGTAGATGGCATTTGCTGTATATAGAGAGGTGGCTGAAAGCGCCGGTACAGCAGGCAGACGGGAGTCTGAGAGGGAAGGAGAAAGGCGTTCCGCAGGGAGGGGTGATATCCCCGCTGTTGGCAAATCTGTTCCTGCATTATTGTTTTGACGAATGGATGAGCAGGAAGATAGGGCACTGTCCGTTCGAGCGGTATGCGGATGACATCGTGATCCACTGTCAAACGAGGAAACAGGCGATGTGGGTAAAACATCGATTGGAAGAAAGGTTTGGTCAGTGTGGATTGCGGCTGCACCCGTCCAAGACAAAGATCGTAGACTGCCGCAGGGACAGGAGCTCGATGGAGAGTGAGCAGCAGGAATTTGATTTTCTGGGTCATACGTTCCGCAAACGGAAGGCCAGGAGCAAAACCGGGGACTACTTTACGAGCTATCTGCCCGCGGTGAGCAAGCGATCGGTCGAAGGCATAAAGGCGAAGCTGAAAGCGAGTGAAGCCCTTGGGAAGGTCAACAACACGCTCAGGGACATAGCGCGGGAACTCAATCCCCAGATAAGGGGATGGTTCACCAGTTATGGCCAGTTCTACCCAACCGAACTCAAAAGGCAGCTGCAGTGCATCAATGGGCGGCTGCTACTGTGGGTCAGACGCAAATACAAACGGTTGAGGAATAGGTGGAAAGCACTCGCATGGTTGAGAACCATAGCGATAGAGCAGCCTGCTCTGTTAGAACATTGGAAACAGGGTGTTATTCCGAGTGTACGACAGTGAAAAGCCGTATGACGGGAGACTGTCACGTACGGTTTTGTGAGAGCTTAGAATTGAAATATTCTATTCTACTCGACTAGATCGGGACCAGGCCATGACGGCTCTGATCTCGCCGAAGGAGTAGCCATCGCCGAGCTGGCTTTTGATGGGTCCAATGGAGGCGCCGCCGACTGAGCGGATGGCGGAGAGGATGGTAGGGATCTTTTTTTCGGGGACGAGCTCTTTCACGTCGATCTCACCTGTAGGGATGAACGAAGCGAGGTGCCCTTCGATGGTGCTGAGGCTGAGGCCGCGCTGTGTGGCTATGTCGGCGACGGGGACTCCTTCCCGGTAGAGGCGGAGTGTGGTCCGGTTGGTGTCGCCTTTCTGGGGTTTGCCCGGGGTGTGGAGGTCTGTGTTCCGGGTGCCCGAGGTGTGGAGATCTGTGTTCCGGGTGCCCGAGGTTTGGGTGTTTGTCTCTTCCTGTTGTTGCTGCTGGCTGAGCCGGTTTTCCTGGATATCCGATAGAAGCGTTGTCGTATCGATGCCTTTTTGCAGGCCGGAGACGATCTTGAGGGCGTCGCTCACCTGTTGGTGTTTGCGGCTGCATATGAGCTGCAGGGTCTTGAGCTCCTGGAGGTATTTCTTTGCCTTTTTGCTGGCGCGTATCTCGGCGATGTGTACTTGTAAAGGATCGAGGATATGTTCGCGCAGCTCGCGGGAGAAATAGTCTACTGCCGCTGTCGTACGCTGGAGCAGCTGCTGGTAGCCGTCGGACTCCGCCGCCGGCAGTAGGGTCTCCAGCTGCTGGGAGAATTTTTTGGCGATCTCCTGCTGGGCGAGCGAGCTGTCGAGCCATTTGTGGCTCAGCTGTACTGCGGTCGATCGGCCGGGTATCTGCCGGTGCGCATAGGCGGCGTGGTGGTCCTGCAGCTGAGTGACGAAGCGGGGCCAGTGGAAGGTGCTGAGCAGGGTATCTGTGATAAAGGACAGCTGTTCGTTGCCGAGCTCCTGTTCGGCTGCGCCCTCGGGCATTTGTTCTTCCGTATATACAACAACTCTTGGGTCTGTGCTGATGGAGCCGGGTCGGATACGCGACCGCAGGACGAGGCCTCGCAGGGAGGTGAGGCGGCTCAGGGCTACGTATACCTGACCGGGGGCGAAGGAGGCGCCGGCGTCGATGACGGCTTTTTGAAAGGTCAGCCCCTGGCTTTTGTGAATGGTGATGGCCCATGCGAGCCGGATGGGGTATTGGCGGAAGGTACCCAACTCTTCTTCTTCGATCTTGTCCTTTTCCCGATCGTACTGATAGCGGATATTCCTCCAGGTTTCTTTTTCGAGGGTGAGTTCGTCGGGTTCGTCGGGAAATTCCAGGACGAGCTTGTCTTCTTTTATTTTTTTGACGACGGCGATCTTGCCGTTGTAGTAGCGTCTTGTTTCCCCTTTATCGTTTTTGATCAGCATGACCTGCGCGCCTTCTTTCACGGTCAGCGTCTTTTCCGCCGGGAAGGATTTGTCGCTGAACTCTCCGGTGATGCTGGCTTCGAAGGCGTGTGAGCGACCGGGGAGCTTGGCGAGCTCTTCCTGGTTGATGGCGTCGGCTTTGGCGTTGTGGGACGTAAGGGTTATATAATTATCGTTGCTTGGTGGTATGAATTCCGGCTCGTAGAAGTCGTGCAGCCTTTCCAGGTCTTCGGGCTGCAGTCTATTGTTGCGGATATTATTCAGGATATGGATGAATTCGGTCTCGTTCTGCCGGTAGATGCGGGTCAGCTCGAGGTAGACGGGTGGGGCCTGGCGGATGACCTTTGCGTCGAAGAAGAAGGGACTGGTGTAGTGTTGCTGGAGCAGCTGCCATTCTTCTTTTGGTACGACGGGGGGCAGCTGGAAGAGGTCGCCGATGAAGAGCACCTGTAGTCCGCCGAAGGGCTGGTCGGGCTGCTGGCGGAAATGGCGGAGGATGGTGTCTACGGCGTCGAGCATATCGGCCCGGACCATGCTTATCTCGTCGATGATGAGGAGCTCGAGCTCCTGCAGGAGCTGGCGTCTGTTGGCGTTGAAGCGGATGTTCCTGAACAGGGTGTTGGGGTCGGAGTAGCCAGGCGCTTCCGAATTCCAGCCGTATTGGGGCGTTGGGATGAAGGGGCCGAAGGGCAGCTGGAAGAAGGAGTGCATGGTCGTGCCGCCGGCGTTGATGGCGGCTACTCCTGTGGGGGCCACGACGGCCATTTTCTTAAAGCTGGTCTCGCGGATGTGTTTCAGGAAGGTGGTTTTCCCGGTGCCGGCCCTACCTGTCAAAAAAACGTTTCTGGCGGTCTGGTTGACGAACCGGGCTGCGAGCTCGAAAATGGGATTATGTGGGTCGGTGATCATGGGGAAGGTGCAATTTAGGAACAAAATATGCGGGTGAAAAATGAAAGATGGGTACCTTAGTGTTAAGCAAATCAAAAATCATGGAATACAGGACCTTAGGCGCATCGGGGTTAAAAGTGCCCGTATTGAGTTTTGGCACAGCCACTTTTGGGGGCGGGAATGCCTTTTTTAAAGCGTGGGGGAATACAGATGTGGAAGAGGCCAAGCGGATGGTCGGTCTTTGTATGGACGCGGGTGTCAATCTGTTCGATACGGCCAATGTCTATTCGCTGGGCCGTTCGGAGGAGATACTGGGTGAGGCGCTTAAGGGAGTGCGTAACCGGGCGCTTATCTCTACCAAGGCGACCTTTCCGATGAGCGAGCGGGTGAACGACTACAGCAGTTCGCGGTATCACCTGATAAGGGCCTGTGAGGACAGTCTTGAACGGCTGCAAACGGATTATATCGACATCTATCATATGCACGGTTTTGACGGGGTGACGCCGGTAGAAGAGACTCTGCGTGCGCTGGACGACCTGGTCCAGAGCGGTAAGGTGAGGTATATCGCCTGTTCTAATTTCTCGGGCTGGCACCTGATGAAGTCGCTGACCGTCAGCGAGCGGTATGGATGGGCCAGGTATATTGGCCACCAGGCCTATTATTCCCTGCTGACGAGGGAGTTCGAGTGGGAGCTGATGCCGTTGGGTATCGATCAGCGGGTCGGTACTATCGTTTGGAGCCCGTTGGCGATGGGGCGGCTGAGCGGTAAGTTCAGGCGCAGCAATCCCATGCCAGCGGAGTCCCGTCTCAGCAAGGGCGGATCGCACGGGCCTGTCGTGCCTGATGAACTGTTATTTAAAGTAGTGGATGAGCTGGATGTGATAGCAAAAGAGACGGGGAAGACTGTAGCGCAGGTGGCGCTGAACTGGCTGCTGCAGCGACCGACGGTTGTGAACCTGGTCATCGGGGCCAGGAATGAGGAGCAGCTGAAAGAGAATATCGGGGCTGCGGACTGGCAGCTGACGGCGGATCAGGTCAAGCGGCTGGATGTGGCGAGTGCGGTGGAGCCGGTGTATCCGTATTGGCATCAGCGGCAGAATACGGCGCTGGTGCCGTTGCCGGAATTTTATTAATCGAGGCCGCCTTTGCGGATGGATTTTGTTTGTTCGGGCCATTTGGTGGGTTCGCCTGTCCGGAGGTTGATGGGCAGCACGCTTTTTTCCCTTGAAGTGGTCGTGGGGTCTTCGCTGGCCATATAGGCGAGGGTGGCGACGAGGATCGCGTTGCTGCGGAGGTCGTCGAACACGATCTTGTCGTAGGTGTCGCGGTTGGTGTGCCAGGTATATGTTCCGTAGGACCAGTTGAGGGAGCTGAGGGAAAAGGCTGGTGCTCCGACGGCGATGAAAGAGGCGAAGTCCGAGCCTCCGCCGCCGGGTGTGCCGGGGAAGTGGGTTTGTATCGAATCGCGGATATTGGAGGGGACTTTGGCGAGCCAGCGGGTGAGGTAATCATACGAGTTCAGGAAGCCCTGACCGGAGAGGTTGGCGACGCGGCCGGTGCCGTTGTCCTGGTTGAAGACGGCCTGGACCTTGCTGACGATCCCGGGGTGGTCTTCTACGAAGGCGCGGGAGCCGTTGAGGCCTTCTTCTTCGCTGCCCCAGTGTCCCACGAGTATCGTTCGTTTCGGGTGGGGGTATACGAGCTTGAGGATGCGCATGGCTTCCATCATTGTCAACGTTCCTGTGCCGTTGTCGGTGGCACCGGTGCCGCCGTCCCAGGAGTCGAAGTGAGCGGAGAGGATGACGTATTCGTCGGGTTTCTCGCTGCCTTTTATCTCAGCGATCGTATTGAAGGTGGGGACTACACCTCTTTCTTTTGATTCGGTGTGTACGCTGATCTTTGGCTTGTCGCCGGACTCGGTGAGCCGGTACAGGAGGCCGTAGTCTTCGAGGGCGATGTCGATGGTTGGTATCTTCTTTGTGTATGCGCCGAAAATCTTGTCTACGCCGAAGCCGGCGGACCAGTTGGAGCCGACGATGCCTGCGGCGCCGGCTTTTTCGAGGGCGACGGGGAGGGTTTTATTGGTAAAGCCTGTCTTTTTGATCCGGTTGGTCCAGGCTTCCTGTTGTGCGGCGCGGTCTTTTTTCATCTTTTCGAAGGAGGCGGGGGTGGCGAATTCCTGCCAGTTGTAGTCGGGGCGACCGGTGGGTTGGAGCATGGAGACCATGACGAATTTTCCTTTTACTGCGGGTAGCCATTTCTGAAAGGCGAGGGAGTCTTCGAGGTCGGGCAGGATGACGAGCTCGGCCGTGATGGTCTTGTCGCCCATGCCGGGGCTCCAGGCCAGCTGGGTTCCTTCGAGGGATTTTATGCGGGGGTAAAGCATGTCGATGTGGGAGATGCCTCTTTCCCATCCGCGCCACTGGCCCCATTGTTCGTTGCGGGCGGTGATGCCCCAGCCGGTGTATTTTGCGACGGCCCATTCGTTGGCTTTTTCCATTTGGGGGGTGCCGACGAGGCGGGGGCCGATGCCGTCGAACAGCTCGTGGGCCAGCTGCTGGAGCTGGGAGTTATCCGTCTCTTCTTTGACGATATTGTCGATGACGGGGTCTTTGAGCGAGGAGGGTGTTTCGGTGGTTGTGGTTCGTGCTCTGTCGCCGCGGCCCTGGCTATGGACTACCGTTGCGGGGAGGAGGAGGAAGAGGGCGGCGATCCTTAAAATGGGGATCAGGCGGTTAGTTGATGGTTGCATGTTGGGAATTTTGGAGTAAATGAAATTATTGTTTTTGCTTGAGGTTTGGGTCGGTGGATAGTTGGAGGGGGGGATGGCGGGATAAGCGGGCGGATTGTATATTTGTTTGCTAAATCGATTGAATATGAGAAAACTTTCGTTGTTCGTTTTTTTATTGGTGGTTTTTGTGGATCTAAGGGCGGAGGTGCGGCTACCGGCTGTGCTTGCCAGTAATATGGTATTGCAGCAGCGATCGAAAGTGAAGTTCTGGGGCTGGGCGGAGCCGTGGGAGAAGGTCCTTATTACTACTTCATGGGATCACCGGACGGATTCGGTGCTTGGCAGCCGGGATGGCAAGTGGGAGCTGTTGTTACCAACCCCTGCAGCGGGGGGACCGTATACCATCGAGATAAAGGGTAGCAACCGGATAGTGCTGGAGAATGTGCTTGTGGGTGAGGTTTGGGTTTGTGCAGGGCAGTCGAATATGGAGATGTGCGAGACCTGGGGTTTGCCTGATGTGGAGGAGGAGCTTCCCAACTGCGCCAATTCCAATATCCGGTTCTTCCAGGCGCCGAAGGCGACGTCTGCCTATCCGCAAGAAAATTGCAGTGGGAAGTGGACGGAGTGCGACGCCAATACGCTGAGGCGTTTTAGCGGTGTTGGCTATTTCTTTGGGAAGCGACTGAATAAAGAATTGAATGTTCCGATAGGGCTGGTGGAAGCTGCGTGGGGCGGTACGCCTGCTGAAGTTTGGACTCCGGCCGAGCTGGTGAACGGGGATACGGTCCTGAAGAAGGCGGCGGCCTGGCAAAAGCCGACCGGGACCTGGCCGATCACGCCGGGCTATTGTTACAATGCTATGATCGCGCCGATGACCTCGCTGGCGGCTGCGGGGGTGATCTGGTACCAGGGGGAGAGCAATACTGCGTCTCCGCAGAGCTATAGCCGGCTGTTTACCACCATGATCGCTGCCTGGAGGAAGGCCTGGGGTAGGCCGTTATCGTTCTACTTCGTGCAGATAGCGCCGTATACCTACCAGGTAAAGGATCAGGGGAGCGTACTGCGCGAGCAGCAGGCGAAGAGTCAGCAGATGGAAAAGACAGGGATGGTGGTGGTCAGCGATATCACGGGTGATTCCAGCAATATTCATCCAAAGAACAAGCATGACGTGGGCTGGCGGCTGGCGAGCTGGGCCCTGGCGGATACGTATCACCGGCAGAATATAGTCTACAGGAATCCCAGCTATGAGGGCATGCAGGTGCAGGGAGATAAGATTGTGGTGACTTTAGGTGAAACGGGGGGAGGACTGGTTGTGAACGGGCCGGAGGTGAAGGAGCTGGTGGTTGCGGGGGAGGACAGGGTTTTCTATCCGGCCATGGGCAAGGTAGACGGGAACCGGATCGTGGTGTCTTCGAAGGTGGTGAAGAAGCCGGTGGCTGTGCGTTATCAATATAGCAATGCGGGGGTAGGGAATTTATCGGGGAAGAGTGGGTTGCCTGTGGCGCCGTTCCGTACGGATGAGTGGGAGGTGGTTGTGAATTAGTGACTGGGTTTTGTGATGATGGTGATATGCGCCTCGGACTGGTTGATGGCGAGGGGGATGGCTTCGAGGCCGGGGACGAAGTTGAAGATGCGTCCGCCGGTGGTGGGGAGCTGTTGTATGGGTTGGTTGGAGCTGAGGATGACGGTGGCTTTTTCTTTTTGGACGTGAATGGTGTTGTTGGTTGTTGTTATTTGTTCGCCTGAGGGGGAGATGAGGGGGAGGACGATGCGGATATCAGGGGTAGGGGTGCAGGTGAAGGAGAGTTGTGTCTTTTCGGGACTGAAGATATAGGTTGTCTGGCAGTGGATGGGGCCGGTGGGGGGATCCTGCTGGTCTTTGTCGACCAGGCGGGAGTGGGTGGTTATGGTGAACTGCGGTGTTTTTTCTTCGACGGTGACGCTGGCTGTCAGGTCAGAAATATTCATATATACTATACCGTTAGCTGTCAGTTCGGCCCTGGGCGTGAGGGGCATGGACAGGGGGTCTTTGTCTGCCTGCATGTTGCCGGCTTCTACGAGCTGGTAGGTGTTCATGCTGGCGACGAAGAGGGGGCCTGTTGCGTTGTGCCAGAGCATGGACAGGGCGCCGCCGGTGGCGTGGCCGTTGTGCATGGCTTTGTATTCGCGGTCGTAGGCGGTGATGGTGGCGCGGTAGTCGCCGGTGGAGATCAGCCAGGTTTGGATGTCGGAGAAGAGGCGGATGCCGTAGGGGGTCTCGCGTGGGAGGGTGATTTTGGATGAATTTTTTGGGGGGGATGGGAGGCTTGTGTGGTCCAGGATGGTGGTGAGCGCTTTTATGTGGCAGAAGGTGTGGTGGACGCTGGGTGGGACGTGGTGTGCCGCGTAGTGCGGGCCTCCATAGAGCAGGCCGTCGATGGTGCATCGTTGCAGGAGTTCGGTGTTCCTGAGCGCTGCGCGATAAAAACGGGGATCGCGGTCGGCGAGCAGGGCGAAGGCGGGCTGGCATCCGTCGGAGGTGCGGCTGCCCCACCAGGTCCATTTGTAGTTGCGGGTACCCCAGCTGTTGTCCCAGCCGCCGTCGGGGAGCATGAATTCCATATGGGTTTGGAGGGAGAGGGTAAGTTTTTCGAGGAGCTCTTCGTCTTTGTTGAGGAGGCCGTAGAGGACGAGGGAGGGAAGGGTCTCTTCGACGTTGTAGCCGAGGTCGACGGAGAAGCAGCCTTTGGGGCTGGGCTGGTAGTAGGGAGTGCCTTCGCCGAAGATGAAGTTATCCTTATGGGTGAGGAAGCCGAGGGCTTTTTGAGACAGGAGTCTTCCTCTTTCATTGAAGCGGGGCTCGTCGTGAAGCCTGCCCAGCAGGGACAAGGCATAGGAGGCTGACAGCGGGTAGTTGATATTGCCGTAGTCGATGTTTATGGTGTCGTATATAAAATTGCCGGCCTTCAGGAGCCGCGCTTCTATCGCCGACCGGAAGGACGGGTCGAGCAGCTCGCCGTGGTAGTGTAGCGCTTCGCAGAGGGCGATGACGGAGAAGACCGTGGTGCCTTTCCAGGAATCCTTTCGTTCGTTGAGCCAGGAGCCGTCCGGCTGGCTGACGTTGCTCTCCATCCATCTGAACAGCAGCACTGATGCATCGATATAACGATGGTCGCCGGTGCGGCGGGCCATGTGGAGGAAGGGATAGATCGTGTCGCCTACGCGGCCGTGGACGATGTGTTCGGTGGGGCAGCGGATGCCGCCGTAGTCCTGTGTCTGTGACTGGTCGAGGACCTGAAGGTCGAGGAGCTTTTTTGCCCAGGTGGAGGTTAGGGAGCGGCTTAGGGTATATAGGTCGGAGGAAGGGTGGGGGGACGCGAGCGCTTTGCGGGTGGCGGCGAGTCCGAGGGCGCCGGCCGTGGTGGAAAGGATGAAATGACGTCGGGATACCGGCTTGCTCAATTTTTTGTGTGAATGTAGAGGAATTGGGGGATTTATCAAAAGACGCGGCCCAAGGGGTGGACCGCGTCGTGGGGAATCGTTGAGGGGGGTGATCGATCAGACCAGGATGTGTCCGCCGTCGACCACGAGCTGCTGGCCTGTGCAGTAGCCCTGTTTCATTAAGTATATATATGCCTGTGCGATGTCTTCGGGTGTGCCTATCCGGTGAACGGGCAGTTTGCCGGCGAGGGTTGTAAAGTATCCCTCTCTGTCGGCGGCTGGCATGCCGTCCCAGAGGCCGGTGCGGACTATGCCTGGTGCGACGAGGTTGACGCGTATCGGGGCCAGCTCGACGGCGAGTGCGCGGTTGAGGCCTTCCATTGCGCCGCAGATGCTGGAGGCTACTGTCCAGCCTTTGTCGGGCCGGAGGCCGGCGTTGCCGCCCATGAGGCCGATGGAGCCGCCGGGGTTGATGTGGGTGGCGGCGTATTTGACGGTGGTGTATGCGCCCCAGAAACGGACGGTGAAGAACTGGCGGGCCTGGTCGATATCGGTATTGGCGATGGGGGCCAGCGAGAGGTTTTCGCCGGCGCAGTATACGAGGTGGTCGAAGTTGCCGATGGTATCGAAGAAGGATCTGATGTTTTTTTCATCGCTGAGGTTGACGGCGTAGCCTTTGCTGCCGGCAGGGAGGGCTGTAAGGGCCTGGTCGATGCGCTGCTGGTTGCTGGATATGATGACGACGCTGGCGCCTTCTGCTGCGGCGGCTTTTGCGGTGGCGAGGCCGATGCCGGAGGACGCGCCGAGGATTATCACGCGCTTGTCAGTGAGGGGGGAATTGGAGATGTTTTGTGCCATTGCTATTGATTTAGTTTATGACACAAAGTTCCGGAGTGTGGGTGGGAGGGTAGTTACCAAATGGTAAAAAGTAAAAAAGGAGGCCGCCTGGTGAGGCGGCCTCCGGTATGATCACCAACCCGGGTTTTGTTTGAGGTTGGGGTTTAGTGTCAGTTCCTGGGTAGGGATGGGATAGAGATACATCTTGTCGTCCCACTGGCGGGCGGCGATGCTGGGGTAGACTCTCACATAGCTGTTGGCGTCCACGACCACTCCGCTGATATCATAGGTATAACGGGCGCGGTATGCCGGCAGCAGCTTGATGCCGAGGATGGTCTCGGGGTTGTTGATGAGGGGGCCGGCGTGCCAGCGGTGGAGGTCGTCGAAGCGGAAACCTTCGGAGGCGAGCTCGACCCTTCTTTCTCTTCTTATCTCGTCGATCAGTACCGGGAGGGTTGGGAAGATGGAGTTGGCGTCCTTTACGAGGTTGGCGATGATCATGTGGGGCATGCCTACGCGGTCACGCAGGAGATTGATGGTCTTGTCCAGCACGTCCTGCGTGCATTGTCCCAGCTCGGCCTTGGCCTCGGCGTCGATGAGGAGGGTTTCGGCATAGCGGAAGATGAAGAAGTCATAAGTGGAGGCGCTGGCGTTCCATGCAGCGAGGCTGTTGGACCTGCCTTTGATGGGCTGGTAGCCGGTGGAGGTCACGATGGTCCCGATGCGGGGCACCGTGATGATGTCTCCTGCTAGGAAGTCGAAGCCCGGGGTGGCGATGGTCTGGGCCAGCCGGGGGTCGCGGTTCTGGATCTCGCTGGTGATGGAATCGTCGCCTTTGTATAGAGCGCTCTGTGAGATGGGCAGGCCGTCGGTGCTGAGGTAGTTCTTTACGAAGTTTTTGCTATAGCCGTCGGCGGATTCTCCGATCGAGCGATCGATGCCGTTCATCAGGATGGTATTCAGGTACCGCATGGGCAATATAGCTTCCTTGTTGCCCTGAAGCTCGTCCTGGATGAACAGGTTGTAGTAGTCTGATTTGGGATTGCCGGTGCTGTAGATACCGAACTGGCCGGAGTTCATCAGCTGTTCGGCGGCGTCGACTGCGCCCTGCAGGTAGGCGGTCGGGTCACCCGCATTGGACCAATATTTCCTGTATGTGCCTTCCCAGAGACAGATGCGCGCCTTGAGGGCAAGCGCCGCGTATTTGGTGATCCGGCCTGTTTGCGCCGCAACGGCCGGGATGTGGGCGACTGCATAGTTGAGGTCATTCAGCACGGAGTCCATTACCTGCTGGTGGGGCATTCTCGAACCGTAGAGAAGGGATTTGGAAGTATCGGTGATGTACTGATTGATATAAGGAACGTCGCCGAAGGCCTTCACTTTTTTCCAGTACTCGTTGGCCCGGAAGAAAAGGGTCTCTCCCACATAGACATTCTTTACGGAGTCGGTGACCACGGCCTTCTGATAGTTCGCGAGGAAGAAATTACAACTTCTGATGATGGCGAACGACCAGTTGGTCCCGGTACCGTTCATGAGGCCTCCCTGTGTTATATATGCGCCGGTTCCGATGAGGTCGTTGGTCGTGTCGGCATTGGACGGAATGGTATATGTACCGGCCAGCAGGGTATTGAGGGTCTGGGCGGCCTTGTCGTCGGACTGGTCGTCTCCGCGAAGCAGGGTCTGGGCCGGCAGCGCTTTATAGTATTGGTTGCAGTACAACTGGAGGTCGGTCTCGTTGGTAAAGAATGTCTGAGGGCTGATGTCGCTGAGCGGCGAGCGGTTGAGAAAGCTGTCCTTTTTACAGGAGCTGGCAAGCACCAGGAGTGCGCCTGCTATGAATATGTTGTGTTTAAGTTTCATTTTGTTGATCATTAGCTTGAAAGATGACTATTACAAACCTGCCTGGATCCCGAAGGAGACGGATTTGTTCAATGGATAGGTGTTGAAGCTGAGCACTTCCGGATCGTAGTTCTTGTTCAGCGGGGTAAACGTGAACAGATTTTGGCCGGTCACATAGAACCGTACGCGGGCGAGCTTCATCTTTTTGGTAATGGCCGAAGGCAGGGTATAGCCCAGTGACAGCTGTTTGACCCTTACATAAGCGGCGTTGAGGAGATATTTATCCTGCGCCTGCTCGTTGCCTCCGCCAGAGAATCTCATGCGCGGGAAGAACGAGTTGGTATGTGAGGGCGTCCAGTAGTTGGTTGCGAACTGGGAAGGAATGCTGTATTCGTCGTCCCGGAAGGCGTAGAACACGTATTCGTTGGGATAGAACTGCTGTTTGAGCACGCCCTGGAGGAAGGTGGTGAAGTCGAATCCTTTGTAGCCCAGGTTGAGGCTGAAGCCGACCCTGTGGTGCGGGGTGGTGTTGCCGATCAGGACCTGGTCGCCAGGATTAGACACGGTATTGTTGCCGTAGTCGATCTTGCCGTCGTGGTTGATGTCGCGGTATTTGATATCGCCTGCCAGCCATTTATATCCGGCGAGGGCGGAGTTATTGACGGCCTGTGCCTCTGCGTCGGTAGCATAGAAGCCGTCGTTCTTAAAGCCCCATAAATCGCCGATATGTGCGCCGGGATAGAACCGCTGGTTGCCGCCAACCTGGAAGATACTGGTGGGGTTGTTGGCATAGCTGGTGATCTCGGTATTAGAGGTGTTGGCCCAGGTGAGGGTGACGCTGTAGGACAGCTTGTTTTCGAAGAGCTTGTCCCGCCAGTTGATGCTGAACTCGAAGCCTGAGCTTTTGGCGTCAGCACTGTTGCTTGGGGGTGTAGCGGTGCCCACGACAGAAGGCAGCAGCGGGCCGGCGACGAGGATATCCTTGATCGTATTCTGGAAGTAGTCGAAGCTACCGTTGAGCCGGTCGCGGATGAACGAATAGTCGAGACCTATGTTCTTCGTCTGGACCTTTTCCCAGGTCTGAAGCGGTGAGATCAGGGAAGGTGTCGTTACCGTGATAGCGGGCTGACCGTTGATGAGGTAAGGAATCGTACCTACGGGCATCGTCGCTATCGTCGGGTATTGGTTCCTGGTAGAAGGAGCCTGTCCCGGAGGGGTCGACTGATCCGGGAGCTGGCCGTAGGACAACCTGAGCTTCAGGGCGCTGACTATGTCGCGGGTATTCTCCATGAACTTCTCTTCTGCGATGTTCCAGCCGGCGGACACGGAGGGAGAGAAGACATAGCGATGATCGGCCTGGAAGCGGGAGGTGCCGTCATAGCGGCCGTTCACCTCGAGCAGGTATTTGTTCTTGTAGATATAGTTGATACGGCCGAAGGTACCGATGAGGGCGGATTCAGTCTCAACGCCGCCGACTACGGGCTTGGTATCGTTGTTGATACCGATGGCGGGCAGGTTGGGGTCAACGAGATTCTTTGCCAGTGAGGTGCTGACGAGGTAATGATAGTATTCCTGGTTGTACCCGATGAGCGCCTTTACGTAGTGGTCGCTTGCGAATGTGTTCTCATAGGTGGCGTAGGCGTTGATGGCTTTGTAGATATAGTTCCTTCTCGTCTCGGTCACCTGGGACGGGTTGGTCCAGGGGAAGATGTCGAGGAAGGCGCCGTTGTAGCCGTATTCGTTGAAGGGGATCAGGTTGGCCCTTTCGAACTCGGAGAAGCCGTTGTAGGTATAGTCTGCCGTGACGTTGAGGTGCTTGACCGGCTTGAGGATGATGCGGCCGGTAGCCCAGTAGTCGTTCTGCTGGTCTTTATCTCTTCCGGAGAGCTTGTTGATCGCTACCGGATTGGAATAGTTGCCCTGTCCGGCGAAGTTGCCGTCAGGGTTATAGACGGGCATGACGGGAGGCAGACCTGACTCGAGCCAGCCGCCGTTGGTGGGTCCGCCCTGGGAGATACGGGTAGTAGCGGGCTGGTCGTTGTCGATATGGGTGAGCGATGTGTACATGTTCAGCGTCAGCCATTTTGTTACGTCGCTGTTGACCTTGAGCGATGGGGTATAGCGCTGGAATACCTGGTTGGCGGTCTTTTCAAGGCCTTCCTGCCGGTAGTAGCCCATGCTGGCGAGGTAGGTGGTGTTGTCCTGTCCGCCGGATATCGAAAGATTGTGTTGTGTCTGAGGCGCCCAGCCTGGATATAGCACGTGGATCCAGTCGGTGTTGCCGACGTACTTGTATCGCTTCGGGTTGGCGGGGTCCTGATAAGCGTCCGGGTTGTGAGCCGGATCGGCGCGGTAGGCGGCGGCCATTGTTGAATCGGTGGAAGAGAATGGCGTTGTCGTGTAGCCGCCGCTGGCCAGGCCGCTGCGGTTGGCTTCGTTGAACATTTTGATATAGTCGCCGGAGTTGACCTGTTTCACCAGCTGGGTGGGGCGGGAGATGGTGTATGATCCGGAGTAGTTGACGCGGACGGGGCCTTTTTTACCGTTTTTGGTCGTGATGAGCATAACGCCGTTGGCGGCGCGACTACCGTAGATAGCTGCGGAGGCGGCGTCTTTGAGGACGGTAACGCTTTCGATGTCGTTGGGGTCGATCAGGTTGGGGTCCCGGGAAACGCCATCGACGAGGATCAGCGGGCTGGTCGCTGCGGCTACGGGATTGGTCTGTCCGTTGCTGGGCAGGGAGAGCGTAGTGATGCCGCGGACGTTGAACGTAGCCTTGGTGCCGGGCTGGCCGGTGTTGAGGTTGACGTTGAGGTTCGGGATGAGTCCTTCGAGGCCGTCGGCGAGGTTCACCATGGGGCGGCCTTCGAGCTTGTCTCCGTTGACGGTAGCGATGGCGCCGGTGAGGTTGACCTTTTTCTGTGTGCCATAGCCGACGACGACGGCTTCGTTGAGGCTGTTGACGGCGAGCTTTAGTTGGATGTTGAGGGTGCTGGTGCCGGTGGCGGCTACTTCTTTGTCTTCGTATCCGAGATAGCTGATGACGAGTGTCGTATTATCCGGTACTTCGAGTGTGAAGGATCCGTTGACGTCCGTGCTGGTCCCTGTTTTAGCGCCTTTTATCCGGACGGAGGCGCCTACGAGGGGCTGACCTTTTTCGTCGGTGACTTTCCCGGTGAAGGGAGGAGCCATGACGGGGACTTCTTCTTCGGCCTTGGTGATCACAATAAGGTGATTGGCGAGCAGGTTGTATTTGAAGCCGGAGCCAGTCATCAGGTTGTCGAGCAGCCTGGGCACTTCTTCGTCGTGTACGTTGACGTCGATGCCTTTCAGGTCGGGTATTTTGCGTTCGCTATAGACGAAGTGATAGATGCTTTGTTTCTCGATGCTCGTCATTATTTTTTTGAAGTCGGCTGCCTTGAGGTTAAGGGTGACCCTTGTCTGCGAAAAGGCATCCGCACACACGCTGAGGTTAAAAAATAATAACAGAATTAGCGTTAGTTTCATGATTATTATGGACTTAAGCAACCATGGGTTCCCCATTACACCCATTTTGGGGTGTTTCAAAAATTTCATATGTTTACTGAGTTAAAGGTTTATAATTGCCGCGATCTGTACCAGAGATAACGGCATACCGAATCTTTAAGCATTGTGGGCGGGGATTAGCTTCAGGGCGGTTCCCGCCTTTTCAGGTGTCTCATTTATCTTGTTTTGGTTTAGTAGATATATACAGTCGAATCTTCTATCTTATAGGTGAAATGCTCGATCATATTCAGCACATCGAGCGCCTCGGGTAAGGTTTCCTTTTCAAAATAGCCGGAGAAATTGTAGTGTTTTGCGCGTTCGGTCATGAACTCGATGTGAACACCGTACCATCTTTCCAGGTCTCCGGATATGTCGATGAAATCCTTGTTGCTAAACACCAGCTTGTTCTCCACCCAGGAGGTTTCGACGACGGTGTTGGCGTTGTTGTGGAAATAGGTAAGGTTGGTCAGCGCGTAGCGGGTGCCTTTGCCGGCGTTGTCTCCGGCGACAGGTGCGAGCCCGAGCTGTTTGCGGGTGACCCGATTATTTTGCACAATGAGTTTTTCCTTTGGCTTGAGGATGATGCGATCGGAGGGCCGGTCGTTGAGGGTGACCTCGATGGAGCCTGTGATGAGTGTGGCTTCGCCGGAGGATTCGTTCTTATAGGACTTGACGTTGAACGAGGTGCCGAGGACGCGGATATTCATTTTATCGGCGTGGATGATAAAGGGGTGGCCGGGGTTCTTGTTGACGTCGAAGTATGCCTCGCCTTCGAGATAGACTTCGCGTGTGGTATCGCTGAAGTGGTTGGGATATTTTATGGTCGTCCCTGAGTTGAGGGTGACGACGGTACCGTCGGGGAGTGTGAGGACATCTTTTTGGGTTGGACGGGTGGTGGTCTGGAGCCAGTGGGTGGCGATTGCGATGGTCTTGGGTGGTTGTGGGGAATGGTGGAAGTAAGCGATGCCCCCGATAGTAAGGATGAGGGCGGCTGCGGCGCTGTACCAGATGCGGCGGAAGGGGTACCGGGGGACCAGTTCGGAAGTGTCGGGGAGCGTTTCGTGGGATTGGGCGACGGCCTCTTCGGCTTTGATCTTTTCCTGTACTTTTTTGAAGAGTGCGGAGCTGGCTTCGTATTCGTTGCGGTCCTTTTCCCAGTAGGCCCTGAACAGCTGGCGTTGGTCGCGGTAGTGCGGGTTATCATTCAGGATAGATAGTAGCTCATCGCGTTCAGTGTCATTGAGCTCTTCACATAATTCCTTCGTAAGCAGTATTATAAAGCGGTCATTGGTCATAGTGCAGATTGTGATACCGTGCGGCCGGTTGGGCGCGCCTTAGGGGATGGACAACAAATTGGAGGAAATTGCCTACAAGCCGGAAAAAAATATTTGGCCGAGGGTTAAGAGGAGGAGGATACTTAGAAAGACATCTTTTTTGGGGGGTGTGGGGGTGTTGAGGTAGTCGGAGAGGACGGAGCTGAGCTTTTTCATGGCCCTGAACAGCTGGGTTTGGACGGTGCGGGGGGAGATGTTGAGGATCTCGGCTACTTCTTTGTATTTGATGCCTTCTTCCTTGATGAGCCGGAAGATGATGCGGCATTGCTGGGGCAGCTGTTCGATGGACTGCTCCATTTTGAAGAGCAGCTCTTTTTTCTCGAGCGCTTCGTGGGGGGTATTGGGTTTCAGGAGGCGGAGCTCGTTGGTATCTTCCACCTGGACGAGGTGGATATGGGAGTATTTTTTGAGGTGATTGAGGGATTGGTTCTTTACTGCGACGTACAGATATGTGTCAATATTACGCACTTCGGTCAGGGTGTTCCTGTTGATCCAGCATTTAACGAATACGTCGGAGACGATCTCCTCTGCGATCTCCTTCTGATGGACGTACATCATGGAGAATTTGATCAATGGGGCGTTGAGGAGGTAGAACAGGGATTCGAATGCTTTCGGGTCATCATACGTGCTGATGCGTTTCCACAAACTTAGTATATCGACGTTGTTATTCTTCAAAGCAGTTGATATGTATGCAATCGTTTGTTCCAGCTAAAACACTAAACTACAAATAATTTTGTTGACCTTGTAGGCAATTTGGTTTAAAAAATTGTCTAAAGGCAGTATATGAAAAGAATAATCCTTTTTCTTATTGTGTTTTTTTTAGTTAAGGATATGTTGTTGGCGCAGGCGGGGGACGTGGTGGGTAAGGCGAAGCCGGAGCGCGGGAGTGGGGTGAAGCCGGCGCAGGGTGCAGCGGGCGTGGGGCGTGGGGCAAAGCACAGTTTTGCGCTTGGGGACAGCAGCTTTTTGCTGGACGGGACGCCGCTACAGATAATCAGTGGAGACATGCACTACACGCGGGTTCCGAGGGAGTATTGGAGGGACCGGATGAAGATGGCGAGGGCGATGGGATTGAATACGATCGGGACCTATGTCTTCTGGAATGTGCATGAGGCGGAGAAGGGGAAGTATGATTTTTCGGGGAACAATGATATTGCCGAGTTTGTGCGGATAGCGGGTGAAGAGGGGTTGTGGGTGGTGCTGCGGCCGAGCCCATATGTCTGTGCCGAGTGGGAGTTTGGGGGTTATCCGTACTGGCTGCTAAAGGATAGCACGGTTAGGGTGAGGAGCAAGGACCCCCGTTTTATCGAGGCGTATCGGAACTATATTATGCAGCTGGGGCGGCAGCTGGCACCGCTGCAGGTGACGCATGGAGGGAATGTCCTGATGGTGCAAGTGGAAAATGAGTATGGTTCGTACAGTGACGACAAGAGCTATCTTGATCTGAACAGGCAGATATTCCGGGATGCGGGATTCGATGGAGTCCTGTTCACCTGTGATGGCGCCGAGCAGATGCCGAGGGGATATCTTCCGGGATATTTGCCGGCGGTTAATGGGGAAGAGGATCCGGTGACGGTGAAGGCGCTGATCAATAAATATCATGAGGGCAAGGGACCATATTATATTGCGGAGTGGTATCCGGGTTGGTTTGACGACTGGGGCAAGCCTCATGCGCATACGGGCGTTGAGCATGCGGCGGCGGTTTATGACAAGATATTGAGTGCTGGTATCTCTGTCAACATTTATATGTTCCATGGTGGGACTACGCGGGGATTTATGAATGGTGCGAATATGAATCAGCATTCGCCGTATGCACCGCAGGTGTCGAGCTATGATTATGATGCTCCGCTGGATGAGGCGGGGAATCCTACAGAAAAATATTATGCCTTCCGGAAGGTGATCGAGAAGCATTTGCCGGCGGGGCAGCGGCTTCCGCCGGTGCCGGCGAGGAAGGTAGCGGTGGCTCTTCCATCGATAAGGCTGACGGCGTATGCGGGGCTGTTTGACAATCTGCCGGCTCCGGTAGTGGGCCGGAAGCCGTTGTGTTTCGAGGACCTGGGGCAGGGGTATGGTTATGTTCTGTACAGGACAGTTGGCAGCGGGGCCGGGAGTGGCTGGCTGCGGCTTAAGCAAATGCGGGATTATGCAATAGTATATGTCAATGGACGGAGGCTGGGTACACTTGACAGGAGGCTTGGTCAGGATTCCATCTGGCTGGATGGGGTGCCGGTCGGCGCTGTGCTGGATATCCTGGTGGAGAATAACGGGAGGATCAACTATGGACCTTTTCTGGCGGATAACCGGCAGGGGATAACCGAGGCTGTGACGTGGAATGGGCAGGAGATCTATAATTGGAATATGTATAAGCTACCCATGGACGGAGTGGAAAGGTTCCGGTTTACGGCAGGGAAGGGGCTTGGCAACTGGCCGGGGTTATACAAAGGAAGTTTTGTTGTCAGCGTGCAGCATGATGTGTACCTGGATATGCGGGTTTTTGGGAAGGGGGTTGTATTTCTGAACGGGCGAAATCTTGGGAAGTACTGGCAGATCGGTCCGCAGCAAACAATATATGTACCCGCGGGCTGGCTGAAGAAGGGGGCCAATGAAGTGGTGGTGTTCGATGAGCTGGAGGGAGGGCATAAGGTGCTGCCGACGCTGGACAAGCCCATTCTGGATTCGCTGACGCATGGGACGGCGACGCTGTATCCTATCATACCCTGGCCGACTACGTTGTGGCCGGCTGAAGGGGAATTTGTGGTTGAGCCGGGGACGGTGTTGGTGAAAGCGGATGGATTTGAGAAGGAGGCGGAGCAGTTGAACGGGGTGTTTGGGGGTGGATTGGTTGTGGGGGCTCGTGTGGCCGGCCGGCCATGTATTGAGATGAAAAGGGATGAGAGTGTGCGTGCGGAGGAAGGATATAAGTTAATGATCAGGCCGGGGCATGTGGTGCTGGCGGCCAGGACGGCGACGGGGATGTTCAGGGGGGTGGAGACGATAAGACAACTATTACCGATCAGGGGGGGAGTATTGCCGGCGGTGACGATCCAGGATGCGCCGGCATATGCGTGGAGGGGGATGCACCTGGATGTGTCGAGGCATTTCTTTTCGATCGCGTATCTCCGTAAGTTCATCGACCTGATGGCCCTTTATAAATTCAACAAATTTCATCTTCATCTGACGGATGACCAGGGATGGAGGATAGAGATAAAGAAGTATCCGTTGCTGACGGAGCGTGGGGCCTGGCGGACCTTTAATAACCAGGACTCGGCTTGTATGCGGATGGCGAAGGAGAATCCGGATATGGCTATCGATCCGTCGCATATCATTGAAAGGGACGGAAAGCAGCTGTATGGGGGCTTTTATACGCAGGAGGAGATGAAGGCGCTGGTGGTCTATGCTGCGGAAAGACATATTGATATCATCCCTGAGATCGATATGCCGGGTCATATGATGGCGGCAATCAACCAGTATAACTGGCTCAGCTGTGACGGGACGAGTGTTTTTGGCAAGCTGTTCTCTACGCCTATCTGTCCCTGTCTGCCGACGACGTATACATTCGCACAGGATATCTATTCGGAGATCATGGATATTTTTCCGAGCACCTATCTGCATATTGGAGGGGATGAGGTGGACAGGACGTTGTGGGCGAAGTCTGAGGAGTGCAAGCAGCTGATGGAGAAAGAGGGATTGAAGAGTACGGCGGAGCTGCAGAGCTATTTTATCCGGAAGATGGAGCAGTTCTTTAATTCGAAGGGGCGCAAGCTGATCGGGTGGGATGAGATACTGGAAGGTGGTATCAGCAAGACGGCGATGATCATGTACTGGCGGACCTGGGTGTCCAAGGCGCCCGTCGAGGCTGCGCAGAATGGGAACCCGGTCATCATGACGCCGGGTAATCCTTTGTATTTTGATGGCAGGCAGGATCGGAACTCGTTGCCGGCGGTGTATAATTTCAATCCTATCCCGAGGGGGCTGACGAGCGATCAGGCCAGGAACATTTTAGGGGCGCAGGCTAATATCTGGACGGAGTACATTCCTACGGAGAATCGTGCAGACTACATGTATATGCCGAGGATGACGGCGCTGGCGGAGGTGTTGTGGACGGCGCGGCGGGACTATGACTCTTATCAGCAGAGGCTGCGTCTGGAGTATCCGCGGCTGGATGCGATGAAGGTGCGCTACCGGCTGCCTGATCTGGAGGGTTTTCTTTCGTCGAATGTGTTTATTGATGAGGCTCGCGTGGACATCAGGAAGCCGCTGGATGGGATGACCGTGCGGTATACGACTGATGGGAGTGTGCCCGGGTCGGGATCGCCTGTGCTGAATGGTCCGCTGGTTATTCGTGCTTCGCAGGAGCTGAGGGTTGCGGCTTTCAGGCCGGATGGATCGAGGGGTGACGTCTACGATATAAAATATGAAAAGCAATCGCTTGCTGAACCGGTGAGTGTGGCACGTGTTGAGGATGGATTGGTGTGCAGCCGGTATAAAGAGAGTTTCAAATCTGTTGCGGGTATGGATGGCCGGCAGCCGGATACGGTGATGACGGTAGGGGCCGTTGCGGTGCCGAAGGTTTTGGAGGCGCCGTCGTTCGGGCTGCAGTACAGGGGTTATCTGGATGTGCCGAAGGACGGCATTTATAGTTTTTACCTGACGTGTGATGATGGTGGAGTGCTGAATATTGCCGGCAGGGAGGTGGTGAACAATGATGGGAATCATCCGCCCCTGGAGAAGAGCGGGCAGGTGGCGTTGAAGAAGGGGTTGCAGAAGCTGGCGCTTGATTTTATCGAAGGAGGGGGTGGGTATGCGTTGCGTCTGAAATATAGTCTGAATGGCAGTGAGCCGCAGGATATTCCGGTGGAGTGGCTAAAACATTAATAAGCTATGAGAATAATTACAATTGTATTGTTGATGGTGGGGGTGGAAGTTTTTGGGCAAGGTGTGCCTCGGGTGGGGGGTGTCGCGCCCCGGGTGGGGGGTGTCGCGCCCCGGGTGGGGGGTGTCGCGCCCCGGGTGAAGAGTATCGGCGCGCCGAAGCCGTATGGGGTTTTGCCGAGCGCGAGGCAGCTGGCCTGGCATGAGATGGAGTTGTATTGTCTTATTCACTATGGGGTGGATACGTATACGGATAAGGAATGGGGTTTTGGGGATGAGGATCCGAGATTGATCGATCCGGTAGATTTTGACGCCAGGCAGATCGTGGGGGCTGCGAAGGCCGGAGGGTTCAAGGGGGTAGTGATCGTCGCCAAGCACCATGATGGGCTTTGTCTCTGGCCGACCAAAACTACGGAGCACAATATCACGAAGAGTCCGTGGAAGGGTGGTCATGGAGATATGGTAAAGGAATATCAGCTGGCCTGTCAGCAGCTGGGAATGAAGATGGGGCTGTATTGTTCGCCCTGGGACCGGAACAATGCCCAGTATGGCACGCCTGCATATGTGAAGACCTATCGGGCGCAGATAAAGGAGCTTTATACGGGTTATGGTCCGTTGTTCATGTCCTGGCATGACGGGGCGAATGGCGGAGACGGTTATTATGGGGGTGCGCGTGAGCTGCGGAAGATCGACAGGACTACTTATTATGGCTGGGATACCACCTGGGCGCTTGTGCGGCAGCTGCAACCGGGGGCCAACATTTTTGGAGATATCGGTCCCGATGTGCGTTGGGTAGGGAATGAGGAAGGGCATGCGGGGGCCACGTGCTGGGCAACGTATACGCCGGAGGCGCCTGATCCGGGTAAGAAGCCGGCGAATGGCTACAATAAATACTGGGAGGCGACGGAGGGTACGCGGAACGGGAAGTTCTGGCTGCCGGCGGAATGCGATGTACCGTTGAGGCCGGGATGGTTCTATCATGCGTCGCAGGACGAGCAGGTGAAGTCGCCGTATCAGGTGCTGGACCTGTATTACCAGAGTGTGGGACGCGGGGCTGATCTCGATCTTGGTCTGGCGCCCAACCGCAAAGGTCTGCTGGATCGGCATGATGTGGCGTCGCTGAAGGGTTTTGGCGATCTGTTGCGGCAGATATTTGCTGTAAACCTGGCTTCCGGTGCGAAGTTTACGGCGAGCAATATTCGCGGCGGCGATGTGCGGTCGTATGGGCCGGCGCGGCTGGTGGATGGGGACCGATACAGCTATTGGGCGACGGATGATGCGGTGAAGCAGGCCGAGCTGGATGTCGACCTTGGAAAGCAGGTAACCTTTAACGTGATACGTCTTAGGGAGAATATCAAGCTGGGTCAGCGCATCGACTCGTTTGCGCTGGATGCTTTTGTGGATGGGGAGTGGAAGCTGATCGGCGCGGGGACGAGCATTGGGGCTAACCGGCTGGTTCGTTTGCAGCAAAATGTGGTTACTGGCAAGGTGAGGTTGCGGATCGTGCGTGCTGCGGCCTGTGTGGCGTTGAGCGATCTGGGCTTGTTCAGGGAGCCCGCGCATGTCGGGACGCCTGTTATCGTTAGAGATAAGGAGGGAATGGTGAATGTGGTTACAGCGGGTCCGGTTGGGGGCATACATTATACTTTAGATGGTTCTACGCCAGGGTTGGGGTCGCCTTTGTATAAGGGGCCTTTTGAGCTTGCTTTGGGCGGAGTTGTGAAGGCGCGGAGTTTTGACGATAGTGTAGTGAGTGAGGTAGCGACGAAGCAGCTGGGGTTGGCGAAGACGGGGTGGAAGGTAGTTGAGGCGAAGGCCGGCGGGGAGGTGTTGGGAGGAGGGTATGAGCGGGCGATTGATGAGGATGAGAAGACCTCGTGGAGCAGTTTTCGGAAAGATAATGTGACTCCCGCTACATTTCCGCAGGATATCAGTATAGACATGGGGAAGGAGGCTGAGATACGGGCGTTTACCTATTTGCCGAGACAGGATAAGCGAACGGATGGGATAGTGGACCAGTATGTTTTTTACACCAGCGTCGATGGGACGAACTGGCAGAAGGTGGCCGGGGGTGAGTTTTCGAATATCCGGGCTAACCCGGTCGAGCAGGTGGTGTCGTTGGATGGTCCGGTGAAGGCGCGGTATTTTAAGTTTTCGGCGGTGCATTTGCTGGGGGGTAATGGGGTAGTTGTGGCGGAGCTGGGAGTGAGGTGATGAGGGCTAAGTAGGGTTGGATATTTTATCACCGATGTCGCCGGCCTGGGCGTGGGCGAGGAAGTCTTTTACCTGCTGTTCGATCTGGGTATATTCCAAGAGGAAGCCGTCGTGTCCGTAGAGGGAGGTGATCGTGCGGAAGAAGGCGCCGGGGATCAGGGAGGCGAGCAGCTGCTGTTCCTGCAGGGGGAAGAGGATATCGGATGTTATTCCTATGACGAGGGTTCTGGCGCGTATCTGGCGGAGTGCTTTTTCGAGGCTGCCGCGGGATCTGGATACGTCGTGTGAGTCCATGCTCTGGCTGAGCTTGTAATAGCTGTAGGCGCAGAAGCGGCGGACCAGTTTTTCGCCCTGGTAGCGCTGGTAGGAGGCGGCTCCTTCGCTGGTCTCGATATTGCCGGAGTCTGTTTCTGCGAGGAAGCCGGTGGACCGGGGTTGCATTTTCAGATAAGTTTCATAATGTCTATAGGAGAGGAGGGCCATGGCGCGGGCGGCGCGCATGCCTTCGAGTCCGGCTTTTTCGTTGTTTTCGCGCCAGGTGCTGTCGGCTTCGATGGCCATTCGCTGGGCGGTGTTGAAGGCGATGCCCCAGGGAGAATGCTGTGCGTTGGTAGATATCGGAAATATATATTCGAAGAGCTCGGGTTCTTCGATGGCCCATTCGAGCAGCTGCTGGCCGCCCATGCTGCCGCCTATGCCGATGTGTATCTTACTGATCCCGAGGTGTTCCTTTAGTGGCCGGTAGGCGCGGACCATGTCGCGGATGGTGAAGAAGGGAAAATAGTGATAATAGGGTTCCCGGAGGATGGGGTCGTCGTCCAGCGGTCCGACGCTGCCGTAGCAGCTGCCGGGCATATTTACGCAAACGATAAAATACCTGGCGGGATCGAAGAGCTTGTCTTCGCCGACCAGGCCCGGCCACCATTCACTGGGGTCGCTGTTGGCGGTGAGGGCGTGGAATATCCAGACCACGTTGGTTCTGCCGCTGTTGAGCTTTCCGTGTGTAGAGTAGGTCAAATGGTAGCCGGGGAGGACGGCGCCGGACTCGAGGACGATGGGTTTATTGAATGTGAAGACCTGTGTCATGGGGTGGTTAGCTCGCTGTGTGTGGCCGGTGGTGGAAGATCGCGTGGAAGGCTTGTTCGAAGTCTGCCTTGATATCTTCAATATGTTCGATGCCTACGCTGACCCTTACCTGGTTGGGTAGTACGCCGGCGGCGATCTGCTCGTGTTCGCTGAGCTGTTCGTGAGTGGTGGAGGAGGGATGTATGACCAGTGTTTTGGCGTCACCTACGTTGGCGAGGTGGCTGGCGAGCTTGAGGGAGTCGATGAATTTCGCCGCGTTTTCTCTTCCGCCTTTGATGCCGAAGTTGAGGATGCCGCCAAAGCCGTGGTCGAGGTATCTTACTGCGAGCCTGTGGTAGGGGCTGCTTATCAGGCCGGGGTATTCTACGAATTCGACGCAGGAGTGGTCTTCGAGCCATTCGGCCAGCAGCTGTGCATTATCGACGTGGCGTTGTACGCGCAGCGAGAGCGTTTCGAGGCCCTGGAGCAGCAGGAAGGAATTGAACGGGCTTTGAGAGGCGCCGAAGTCGCGGAGGCCTTCGACCCTTGCGCGGATGGCGTATGCGATATTGGGGAGGCCGAGGGGATTGCCTTCGCCGAACATCTCCCAGAATTTCAGGCCGTGGTATCCTTCGGAAGGTTCTGTGAACTGCGGGAATTTGCCGTTGCCCCAGTTGTAGTTGCCTGCATCGATGATGACGCCGCCGATGGTGGTGCCGTGGCCGCCGATCCATTTGGTTGCGGATTCGACTACGATGTTAGCTCCCCATTCGATGGGCCGGAAGAGATAGCCGCCGGCTCCGAAGGTATTGTCGACGATCAGGGGGAGGTCATATTCTTTTGCGAGGTCGGCGAATTTCTGGAAGTCGGGAATATTCAGTCTTGGGTTGCCGATCGTCTCGAGGTATATGGCTTTTGTGTTCTTGTCGATGTGTCTGACAAAGCTTTCCGGGTCGTCGCCGTTGGCGAAGCGGACGTCGATGCCGAGGCGACGGAAGGAGACCTTGAACTGATTGTAGGTTCCTCCATAGAGATAGCTGGTGCTGACGAAGTTGTCGCCGGCCTTCAGAATATTGTTGAGGGCGAGGAATTGGGCGGCCTGTCCTGAGCTGGTCGCGAGTGCAGCCACGCCGCCTTCCAGTGCAGCAATGCGTTGCTCGAATACGTCCGTCGTCGGGTTCATGACGCGGGTATAGAGATTACCAAAGGCTCTGAGTCCGAACAGGCTGGCTGCGTGTTCCGAGCTATCGAAGCCATACGAGGTCGTCTGGTAAATGGGGACTGCCCTCGACCTGGTGGTGGGGTCGATCTGCTGACCGGCGTGTAATTGCAGGGTCTCAAAATGATAGTTGCTCATACAAGGCTGTTTATTTTTTAAGCCTTGAAGGTAATATGCTGCACACGCCGGTTAGGGACGGATTATCGAACGGAAGCCGGTTGCGGACAAATGGCGGAGATGATCAAACCATTGGGCTGGAGAATAATTCTCTGTCGCGGGCTTTCGCGGGGTTGGTGTAGTCTTCGTCCCACCAGGGTTTGTCGCCTTGTTGTGTGGGAGGTTTTTTTAGATATAGTTTTTGTGTGGGGGATTTGGCTATGGCGTCGCGGAATTCGTAGTGGTCGAACATGACGACGGCTTCGATCATATAGCTGACGGCTACGCGGCGGTCCTGGAAGAGGAAAAGGTTCTCTCCGTTCCTGGTGTCGGCAGAGGAAGAGAAGTTGTGTGAGCCGGTGTAGACTTTGGTCGTGGGCTTATCGAAGTCGATGACGACGAACTTGTGGTGCATGCGGGTTCCGCTGCCGCCTGTGGCCTCGGCCTTGAAGGGCTCCGGAACATTATTCAGCAGGTTGGCGGGATAGGCAATGGGGGGATTGCCGTCGGGTCTTTGGATATCCAGGCCGCCGACCGTCTTGTCTGAGAGTCCGTATACGAAGAGGTTCCCGTTGTTGGTGACCGTTGTTATGGCGTTGAGAATAGGTCCTGGTGTTTCGTACAGGAATGCCAGCGAGTAGAACAGGCTTGAGGTGGTGCCTGAGATATCTGATGCGATGGTGGCGAGCCGTGCATTTTGGGCGTTGTGTGGAGAGAAGGATACCTGTCCGTTGACGCCGGGGATGCCGAGATCGTTCCAAGCCGCGGAGGAGGTTGGCTGGAAGCCTGCGGGGTTGTTGGGGCTATTCCACAGATTTTGGAACTGGTCGAACCAGATCTTTGCGACCTGTGGGCCATAGAGCAGGACTGCGTTGTTGTTCTGTACGAAGAATCCGCGCCAGGAGAAATTGGTGGAGCCTCCGATGACCAGCTGAACGTTATTGCCGTTGATGGCGAGGGTCTTGTTGTGCTGGAGGGCGCCCATATGCTGGCGCTGGACCTGGGCTCCGCTGGTGGTGAGCATGCCTGCGGCTGTGCTTTCGGGGGAGTTGGGCCTGCCGTGGGTACCGGAGTCATCGATAATTATCTGGAGGCGATTGCCGAGCGCAACGAGCTTGTTGACGATCTCGGGTTCGTTGAAATCATAGGCGGTGACCCTGACCTGGGCGGTTGTGTCGGCGACGGCCTGGTTGAGGGCGTCGATTATCACTTCTCTTGCTTCGAATCCCATCCAGTCCATGGCTGCGGCGGCCTTGGGGTCTGTGGGCTTGAAGGTGAGTCCGGCGTCGGCCGTTTGCGGAATTATTGTTCCCACGCCGCCGTTAGCTCCGAAATCATCGACAAATTTCTGGGAGGCGACGAAGCCGCGGGTGAAGGCGATGTTCATTTCGCCGGGGTAGGTGTCGCTGCCGAGCTGGATGGAGGCTTCCTGCTGGTCGCCGTAGCTGAGTACGCCGGAGGTATCCATGAACACCGGGGTGACGCGGTAGGTATATTCACCCGGCAGGTCGGGGTGGAAGGGGAAGTGGGTCCAGCGGAACTTTTGTATGGGAGAGAGCCGGCTGGATAAAATATTTGGATTGACGTTGCCGTCGTTCTGGAGGAAGGAGAGCCGGTTTTTGACGGCGTAGAACTGTGTGCTGTTGGGTTCTTTGTATTCGATGGCGAAGCCGACGAAGTTGTCGGGCGGTTGTTGATTGTTGGCCCAGTTCATGGCGAGGAGGGCCATTTGTTCACCGCGGTAAATCTTTAGGGTGAATAGGGTGGAGCCGGTGCCCATGACCTCGAAGGGGGGAGGGGTTGTTTGTTTGGGGGTTGATGGACCCTTGGGGGACGTGGAGCCCTTGGGGGATGTAGGTTTTGAGGGGCTTTTGGGGCGTGTGGAGTCTTTGGGTTTTGTGGATTTTTTCGGGGCTACCTTTTTGGAAGTAGTTTTTTGGGCAGTGCCATTTTTTTGTGATACTCTTTTGGGAGTAGTTTTTTTGGCAGCTTTTTTTGCAGCTTTTTTTGGGGTGGCGGGTTTTTTGGTTGGGTTTGTCTTGACAGCCATAAAGGATTTTTTTGGCGTGAACAATTAGTGGGGTCGCGTCAGGAGGAATAACGATCAAAGGTACCTTTAACCGGTATCTAAAGTAAGCGTGTTTTGACGGTATTTGGGGTTATTTAATCGTTATCCGGGAATTGGACGTAATTGTTAATGGTGAGGTAAACAAGGGGGAAAGAGAATTGGGGATGGGTTGTTTTTTTGGTGGGGTGAACGGGGGGGGAGAATTGGGGATAGGTTGTTTTGGGTGGGACCTATCCCCGGGTATGGGGGAAATGAAATTGTTATTGGTGAGGTAGATGGGAGATCCATTTTGTTTTTGATTCGGCGGGAAGGCGGCGGCCCGGTTTGATGGGTTCGTCGGTGTAGCCTATGTACAGGAGTCCGATCATGCGGTCTTCCTCTCCCAGGCCGAGGTAATTTTTCATGGCGGGGGCGAGGGTGACGCCGCCGGTGCTCCAGAGGACGGCGAGGCCGAGGGCTTCTGCGCCGAGCAGGATATTTTGGACTGCTGCTGCCGTGGCGCATATTTCTTCGAGCTCGGTTATATTGGGGTTGTTGCCTCTTTGCATGTATGTAGCGATGAGGTGGGAGGCTTTGTCGCCGTTGTGTTTTTGTTTTTCGTACTTAGCCGCGTTGAATTTCTGCGGCGGGGTATTTTGCCGGTATAGTTCGGCGTGCTGGTGACAAAACTCCCGGACTGCGTCGCCGCTGTAAACGATGAAGCGCCAGGGCTCGGTGTTGGCGTGGGTGGGGGCCCAGTTGGCCAGGGAAAGCAGCTGTTGGATCTGTTGGTCGTCGATCTTTCTGCCATTCAGGACGGCGGGTTTTGTACTGCGCCGGCTGGTGATTATGTCCTGTAAAACGTTGAATTTATCCATGAAGTAAAAATACGGAGAAAAAAAATTGGTGCTACCTATTGGTTCGTACGAAAACTTTCCTACCTTTAAGACATGAAAGCCGAGAAAGCAGATCGAAAAGCCGATCAATTAAAGAAGACCGAGCCTACCAAGGCCGAGCTGGAGATATTGCAGGTGTTATGGGCCTGGGGGCCGTCGACGGTCCGGTTTGTCAACGACAAGCTGAATGAGCAGCGGGAGGTCAACTATACTTCGACGCTAAAGACCATGCAGATAATGGCAGACAAGGGTAGTTTGCGGCGGGACGAGAGTGAAATGAAGCATGTCTATCATCCCGTTGACGGCGAGCAGAAGACGCAGGAGCAATTGCTGGACAGGTTCATCGATTCGGTATACCAGGGCGCGACGGATAAGCTGGTGATGCAGCTGCTGGGGAATAAGAAAACTTCGAAGGAGGATCTGGCGCGCATACGGGAGATACTGGACGGGCTGGAGAAGAAATAGTATCTAAATAATAGTTTATGAGGCTACAATTGATAGACGCGGCGATGTCCGATCGTCTGGTGGGTGCGGTTTGCGATACCCTGCTGGGGTCTCTGTGGCTGGGTATTTTGCTGGCGGTTGCGGCGGGGGGCGTCGTCCTCTGTACGCGGGCCCGGAGTTCGGCTTTGCGCTATAGTCTGTTGGTTGGTGTGCTCGTGGCGTTTGCGGTTGGGGTTGTGGGTATTGGCGTGTCGAAGATGGTGGTTTCAGAGAGGGTGGTAAGCCTTCGGACGGGAATGCCGGAGGGGGTCGGTGGCTATAGTGGACTTCCGGTGATGGGTAGGGTTGATGAGGGGGTGATGGACAAGGCATCGGCCTATTTGAACAGTCATAGCAATATCATTGTGCTGGTGTGGTTCCTGATCATTTGTGCGAAGAGTATTCAGCTGGGTGTGGGCTTGTATGGGACTTACCGGTGGAAACATACTTGCGTCAGCGCTGTTCCCGGGGGCTGGCGTGACCGCCTGGCGGAGATGGCGGGTGTGTTGGGTGTAAAGAAATGTGTGACCCTGCTGGAGTCTGGTCTTGCGCGGGTGCCGCTGGTGATCGGGCATCTAAAGCCGGTGATCCTGTTGCCGGCCGGGCTTCTGACGACGCTGCCGGCCGACGAGATAGAAGCGATCCTGCTGCACGAGCTGGCGCATATACGGCGCTGTGATTACCTGGTGAATCTGTTGCAGAGTCTCCTCGAGATCATCTTCTTTTTCAATCCTGCGGTATGGTGGGTTTCCGGGCTGATCAGGACGGAGCGGGAGAATTGTTGTGATGATCTGGCGGTTGGTGAAAATAATAATATGACGGGGTATATCCGTGCGTTGCTCTCCTGTGAGCAGTACAGGCAGCGGGTGCCGGCGCAGGCGATGGCTTTCCCGGGTGGAAAGGATGGGCTGCTGGCCAGGGTGATGCGAATGTCGGGTGAAAGGAATCATTCGCTGAGCTATCTTGAAAAGACGCTGCTGGCTGTGGGGCTTATGGTGTGTGGATTTTGCTGGTGCGCGTTCCGTGGTCAGAAGGTTGTAGCGCAGGTTCCGAGGCAGGTGGTGCAGGCCCCGAGAAAGGTGGTGCAGGTTTCGGAGAAGGTGATGAGGGCTACTGAGGTGATGAGGGCTTCGGAGCAGGTGGAGAGGGTAGAGAGGCCGGCGGTGGCAGTGGTCCAGGGGAAGGTTGAAAGGGGCGGACGGAACGTGGAGAAAGGGAGGAGTAGCAGAGGTGTAGAGGCGAAGGGGTTAGGGGGTGAGCCGGTGAGGATGGTTGAGCCGGTGATGGTTGAGCCGGTGATGGTTGAACCGGTGATGGTTGAACCGGTGACGGTTGAGCCGGCCAGGGTTGTTGAGCCGGTAAAAGCGACTCAGCCGAGGTATGTAGACCCCCGGTTGCCCGAGATCATTGCAGATATGTTGCACGATGGGTTGATCATCCAGACGGACAACCTGGATTTTTTGTTGAGCGGAACCGAGTTCATCATCAATGGCGAATGGCAGAATGAAGCCGTTCTTGCAAGGTATAAGAAGAAGTATGTACCCGGAAATGGCGAGAATGGCTGGACCTGGAGCCACTCGCAGCACTGCCCCGTCCCCAGGTTGTTCTCACACTAAAATCAAGTTTACGATGGCAAGTAAAATTTCGGCTATTGCGGCCGTATGGCTGTCTATTGCCCCTATGTTAGTATACGCACAAACGGGGTATACGCTGAAGGGCAGGATTAGGACTGCAGAGGGCAGGTGGCTGGAAGGGTCTGCTGTCTATTTGCGTCGTGCGGCGGATAGCACACTGGTCAGGAGCGCGGTCTCGGACTCGGCGGGAGCCTTTGTCTTTTTTAATGTCCGGGGCGGGGGATACCGGCTTATGGTGACCAGGGTGGGTTATAGCGCGTATACCAGCGGGGTTATAACGGTGGGGGGAGATACCGTGCTGGATGCTTTTGCTCTAAAAGGGTCTGGTGGGCTGCGTGCGGTGACGGTGGCTGCGTGGAGGCCGCTGGTCGAGCACTTGCTGGATCGCACGGTGGTCAATCCGGAGGCCCTTATCAGCAGCGCGGGGACGACGACGCTCGAACTGCTGGATAAGCTACCGTCAGTGGCGGTCGATGCGAATGGGAACATCAGTCTGCAGGGGAAGTCGGGGGTAGCGGTCTATGTAGATGACCGGCCAACTTATCTTTCGGGCGAAAATCTTGCGAGCTATCTGCGTTCGCTGTCCTCATCCACCATCGATCGCATCGAGCTGATGCCCAACCCTCCCGCCCGATATGATGCAGCGGGTAACGCCGGTGTGATCAATATCCGTCTGAAGAGGATAAGGGAAAAGGGATTTAACGGGAACCTGAATGTCAGCTTTCTGCAGGGCCGGTATGCCCGCACCAATGATAACCTTGCGTTGAACTACAGGCGTAATCGATTGAACGTATCGATGAACCTGGGGTATACGTCGGGTAAGGGGTATAGTTCGATCGTCCTCAACAGGCGGTTTGATCAAAGCGTTACAGAGCTGAGCCCCGATTTCATGCAGAATGCTTACGTGAGAAGGCCTGCTGAGAACTATACTATCCGGTTTGCCGTCGACTATTACGTGAACGAGAGGTCGACTTTTGGGATTATTGTCGCAGGCGTGCTGGCGGCTTCCCATATTTATACAAGCAGCACGAGTCTGCTAACGGGCGCGCAGAAGCAGCTGGATTCTACTATTATCGCTGATAACCGGGAAAAGCGCGAACTCAGGAATGGCAGCGTCAACCTCAACTACCGGCACGCGTATGACAAGAAGGGGACAGAGCATACGATCGACGTGGACCTTGTCACCTATCGGAACCAGCAGGACCAGCGATTTGTCAATACCAGCTATTATCCGGACGGGACGCTTTATGACAGTACACTGGTCACCGGTAGTCTACCGTCGGTGATCAATATCTTTTCTGCCAAAACGGATTATAGCCATTCCCTTTCCGGCGGGACTGTGCTTAGCGGTGGGGTGAAGACCAGCTATACGCATACGGATAATGTCGCGGATTATTTTAATACCGTTGGGACGATAACTACGCCGGACTATGACAAGACCAATCATTTTATCTATAAAGAAAATATCAATGCGATATATGTGAATGGCAAAAGCAGCTGGGGACGGCTGTCGCTGCAGGCCGGGCTGCGGTTTGAGAATACCAATGCCAGCGGACATCAACTGGGGAATGCGGTGAAGCCGGATTCGTCGTTCAGTCGCAACTATAACGGACTCTTTCCGACCTTCTATCTGCAGTACAACCTGGATAGCGGGGGAAAGCAGCAGGTGAATTTCAGCTATGGCAGGCGGTTGGACCGTCCCTATTATGCCTCGTTGAATCCCTTTTTATCGCCGCTGGATAAGTTCACCTATAATGCCGGGAATCCTTTCCTGTTGCCTACCTATACCGATAATTTTCAGCTGTCCTATAGCCGGTGGGGTTTTACGGCCACCCTGTTCTACACCTATATCAAGGACAAGAGTGATGGTCTCATTCAGATCATCAATGGCTATTATTATAACAGGCCCGGGAACCTGGATCATACCTATGTAAGCGGGATCGAACTGGACGGGGATATCGACCTGGCGAAGTGGCTCAACCTTCGGCTCTATGCCCGGTGGATGGAGCAGCGTACCGTGAGTGCGTTCTATACCGGGACTTTGGATACGAAGGGCAATGGGTATTTTGTCCGCCCGGTGGTGACGTTGAAGCCAGACAAGAATTGGACCGTTCAGATGGATGGGTTTTATCAGAGCCGGTTACCGACCGAACAGTTCGTGGATGGGGACAGGAAGGTGGTGAATCTTGCCTGTTCGAGGAAATTGTCCGGGCGCAGCAGTCTCCGGTTGGTGGTAAATGATGTCTTTCACATCCTGGATAATAAGTGGAGCATCGGGTATCTCGCCGGGACGCAGGCCGATTTCCGGAGTGTTGTGGATTCGAGGAATGTGGTGGTGAGTTTCAGCTATAGGTGGGGGAAGGTGATGCAGGGGCAGCGGAAGCATGAGGCGAATGGGGCGCAGAGTGAGAAGGAGAGAGCGGGGAATTAGTATATTAGCGCTTATGACGCATGATTCTATTCTGCAGAATGTGGCGAAGCATATCCGGCTGGAAGAGGGGGAGGCGGAGAGGTTTGTCTCGATGCTGACGTTCCGGGAGGTGCCGAAGAAGGCTTTTCTTTTGAAGGAGGGGCAGCTGTGCAAGAGCATCAGCTATGTCCATTCCGGCGCGTTGAGGGCGTACTGCCAGGACAAGGATGGGAAGGAGGCGACAATTATGTTTGCGATCGCGGACTGGTGGGTAACCGATATGTTTTGTTTTATCAACGAGCGTCCGGCTATGATGAATGTGGAGGCTATCGAGGATAGCTGTGTATTCCAGCTGAGCAGGGAGAATTGGGAGGGGGTGTTTCGGGAGATACCCAGGTTTGAGCGGTTTTTCAGGATACTGATGCAGAACGCATATACGAGAGAGCAGCTGAGGGTGATGGAGAATCTTTCGTTGCCGGCGGAGGACAGATACGATAATTTCCTGCAAAAATATCCCCGTATCGCAGGGCAGGTGACGCAAAAGCAGATAGCCTCTTATCTGGGGATAACGCCGGAGTTCCTGAGCATGATCAGGAAGAATAAGAGCAGGCGGACGACATAAGTATTGCGGGGGGCATTTTCTTAAAGTAGTTTAAGGCCAATGTCTCGGGGGAATGCGTTCTTTACCAAAAAAATTATGCTGATACTTATTGCGGGTCCGTATCGAAGCGGGACTAATGATGATCCGGTATTGATGAAAGAGAATCTGCGCCGGCTGGAGGCTGTTGCGTTGCCGCTGTTCCGAAAGGGGCATGTGCCGATGATCGGGGAGTGGGTGGCGTTGCCGTTGCTGGCCGAGGCCGGATCTACGAGGCCGGGGGATGCGGCTTATGAAGAGATATTGTATCCGGTGGCGCATCGGCTGCTGGAGAAGTGTGATGCGGTGTTCAGGATCGGGGGCGCTTCGAAGGGGGCGGATGAGGATGTGAGGATCGCCCGGGAAAGGGGGTTGGCAGTGTATTATCGATTGGAGGATGTGCCGTGAGGGGTAAGGGAGAATAAGGAAACCCCTCCGGGTAGAAGGGGTTGGGGGGCCCTCCTTGCGGAGGACCCGATGGTTTGAGATAGGTTTTTGATCAGCTTGCGGCGAGCAGTTCGTCGAGGTTGCCGTGGGCCATGGTGAAACCTTCTTCGAAGCCCATTCCGACGATCTTTTGGAGATCGGCTTCGCTGTCAAATCTTATATCGACGGTGACGGTGGTTCCGCCGTCTGTTGGTTGGAAGCGAACCTGCCAGTACATTTTGGGGAACGCGCTGTTGGGGTTGCCGTTCTCGTCGGCGAAGGAGACTGCGGCGATGAAGCTTTTCTGAGGCTCGATGGCACCGAAGTCCACGCGGCAGTTGGCAGGGGGTTCGTGGTCGGGGCCGATCATGGTGTAGAACCATATGCCACCTTTTTTGAAGTCCATGCTTGTTGTCTCGGCTTTCCAGGGTCTGGGCGCCCACCATTCGTCGAGGAGGCGGCTGTCTGTCCAGGCCTGCCAGACTGTGGCGACGGGTGCGTTGAAGAAACGGGTGACGAGGAGCTCTTTGCCGGAGGGGAGCTTGTCGATCTTTGTTGAGATGGTAGTAATCATAATGCAACTATTTGGTTGCAAGATACGAAAGCAACCATTCGGTTGCAAATTTTTTTTGAAAAGATTTTTGACCAGAGATGGGGGAGTTTTGGGCGCCGGGTTTTGACGGGGGACGGGGGGAAGGGGGGATGAGACGGAGGTAAGGGGGACGGGGGGAAGGGGGGATGAGACGGAGGTAAGGGGGAAGGGGGGATGAGACGGAGGTAAGGGGGGACGGGTCTATGGGGGATGGAAGTTTTGCCCTATTTTTAGATCATGTCATACGATTATTTCTTGCAGGCTCATTTTGAGGAGGAACCGCAGGATATCCCGACGGAGGCTATCCTTGCAATTTTTGCGCCTTTTATAACGAAGAAAGGGGAGGAGTTCATTGACCTGGAGTTTGGGGAGGGGAATAGCAGTACTATATATATCACCACTACGGACGTGGCTGTCAGCGGGTTCTCGGTTAATCGACCTTGTGATAGCCGGCAGCTTGGGGAGTGCCTGTACAGGGTAATGTTGCTCGGCAATTTTGTTTTCTTTGAGCCGGACGGAAAGCAGCCTATCATTCTGGACCCTGCCGTTGAGGGGCATCTACCGGGGGATATGGTTGAAGGTCTTGGGAAGCCGGCTGTTGCAGGGAGTGAGGAGGACTTTTTAGCGCTTTATTTTAATAACAGGTAAGGCAGAGGAGGTTGTTGGGAAGGTGATTTTTTCGTAACTTAAGACGAAATACGCTTGCCATGACTAGCTTTGACACCTCTCACGTCAAGAATATAGTCTTGCTTGGTCACGCCGGTTCTGGCAAGACCACTCTCACAGAGTGTATGCTCTACGAAGCGGGACTCACTACCCGGCGAGGCACTATCGAAGAAGGAAATACCATCAGTGATTTTTATGAGCTCGAGCAACAACGGGGGAACTCTATTTTCTCCAAGCTCCTGCATACCCAGTGGAAAGGGTACAAGATCAATATCATGGATACGCCGGGCTATGACGATTTTGCCGGAGATGTGCTGGCGGCGCTGCGCGTGGCGGATACCGGTGTTCTGCTGCTGAATGCCAATTTCGGCGTGGAGGTGGGCGCGGATATCATATGGGACTACACTGAACGGTTCAGGACCCCGATGGTGCTTGCGGTCAATAAGCTGGACCAGGACAAGGCGGATTTTGATCGAACGGTGGCGCAGGCCCGGGATCATTTTGGCAATAATGTTATAGTTGTGCAGTACCCGCTGAACCCGGGTCTTGGCTTTAATACGATCATCGACGTCCTGCAAATGACCCAATACCGGTTCCCTGTCGAGGGTGGCCGGCCGGAAAAGCTGCCTATCCAGGAATCGGAAAGGGCGAAGGCCGACCTTCTTCATAAAGAGCTGATAGAGGCGATCGCGGGGAATGATGAGACCCTGATGGAGAAGTATTTTGAGAAGGGGAATCTTGACGAGGACGATATGCGGCAGGGACTTAAAAAGGCGATGATCAACCACGACCTATTTCCATTGTTTTGTCTATCCGCCAAGAAGAATATGGGTAGCGGGCGGCTGATGGGCTTTATCGATAATATCTGTCCCGGGCCGGCCGATATGCCGCCACAGCGGACCCTGTCAGGGATGGATCTGCCCTGCGATCCTGAAGGGCCTCCCTGCCTTTTTGTTTATAAGATATTTTCCGAGAACCATATCGGGGAGATGACGTTTTTCAAAGTTTACTCGGGGAGGATCAGGCCGGGTATGGAGCTGGAGAACGGAGTCGATGGGGTGATAGAAAAGATCAACCAGCTTTTTGTCGTAGAAGGCAGCAAACGTATTCCCGTCAATGAACTATCAGCAGGGGATATCGGGGCCACGATCAAGCTGAAGCATACACATGTCAACAATACCCTCCACGCTCCCGGTAAAGACCTCGAGCTTCCGCCGATTGAATTTCCTTCTCCTCTCATGAGCATTGCGATAGAATCCGCGCTGAAAGGCGATGAGGAGAAGCTGGCTGCGGCTATCCGCCAGGTCTGCGAGGAGGACCCTACGGTGCTGCTCGAGATGTCGCAGGAGCTGAAGCAGACGATCATCCACTGCCAGGGCGAGCTGCATCTTTCCGTTATCAAATGGAAGCTGGAGCATTTTTCCAAGAATCTCCGAGCAAGTTTCAGCAGGCCGCGTATCCCTTACCGTGAGACGATACGCAAGCCGGTGCAGTCGAGCTACCGGCATAAGAAGCAATCGGGGGGCGCGGGACAGTTTGGGGAAGTATATATGCAGGTGGAGCCCTGGTTTGAGGGTATGCCCGATCCGAAGGGTTTGTCGGTCCGCGGGCGTGATGAGTTCCAGCTTGACTGGGGCGGCAAGCTGGTGTTCCTGAATTGCATTGTGGGCGGGGCAATCGATCAGCGTTTCCTGCCTTCCATACTCAAGGGCGTTATGGACAAGATGCACGAAGGCCCGCTAACGGGTTCGCATGTGCGGGATGTACGGGTGATCGTGTACGACGGGAAGATGCATCCGGTAGATTCCAATGATATCTCTTTTAAGATAGCCGGCATGATGGCCTTTAAGCAGGCTTTTCAGCAGGCGGATCCCCAGATACTGGAACCAGTTTATACGGTTTCGGTGCTTTGTCCGGATGACCAGACCGGCAGTATCATCAGTGACCTGCAGACCCGACGCGCCATAATGGAAGGCATGGATACGGAGGGTCATTTTACCAAGATCATTGCAAGAGTGCCCCTGGCGGAAATGCACGACTATTCTTCTTCTCTCCGATCGATGAGCCAGGGCCGCGCCAAGTTCAAGATGAAATTCCAGGAGTATGCCTCTGTTCCACCAGAAATTCAGCGCCGGCTGATCGACGAATATCATAAGGTCGCGGCGCACCAGGAAGCGTGAAATTATTGAAAATCAAAACTTCGGCATATGAAAAAGTATCGGTTACTGCTGCTACTGCTGGTAAGCTCTTTTTCGTTAGCTGCCCAGCAAGCCGACTATAAGGTGCTTTTTGACCTTACGAGCCGGGATACCCTCGATCAAAGGAACGTCGTCCGGTGGCTGAAGGAGATCAGCGAAGGCAATCCAGCCGCGAAGATGGAAGTGGTTATGTATGGCAAGGGACTGGAATTGGTAGTGAAGGATAAATCCTATGTATCGGAAGAGATCAACCGGCTGAGTGCGAATAAGAATATCTCTTTTAAGGTTTGTGCGATCGCGATGAAGAACAATAATATCAGCCGTGATCAGCTGCTTGCCGGCATCGACGTGGTCCCGGATGGGATCTATGAAATTATTTCGAAGCAAAGGGAAGGATGGGGGTATATCAAGGCTGCGAGGTAACGAGGACCCGCGGGTTACTCGGAATTCAGCCTTTTTATAGGTGAGGCCAGCGCCGCCTTTATGACGTGGAAGCTGACCGTTGCCATGGTGACAACTATCGAAAGGGCTCCGGCCGCTGCAAAGATCCAGCCCGATATCGGGGTCCGGTAGGCGTAGTCATCCAGCCATCTGGTCATCATCCACCACGAAACGGGCACAGCAATAGCAAAGGCTAGCAGGACGAGCCTGAGAAAATCCCGTGACAGCAGGAAGAACAATTGGGCAAGACTCGCGCCCAGCACTTTTCGCATGGCTATCTCTTTGCCGCGCTGCTCGGCTGTATATGCGGAGAGGCCCAACAAGCCAAGACAGGAGATGGCGATGGCGAGGGCAGCGAAGATATGGCTGAGTCTGCCGACCACCTCTTCGTTGCTGTATAGCCGTTGGTAGGCCTCGTCGGTGAACTGAAAGCTGAAGGGAAACTGGGGGTTGAACGCTTTGCATGCTTTTTCCAGGCTGGCAATGGCTGTTTCGCGCTGACCTGCGACGGTGCGAACCAGGACACTGTTGCCTTCGGAAACACCATAGGCGATCACCAGCGGGGCTATTGGATGGTGGAGGGAGTTGAAGTGAAAATCTTTGACCACGCCGATGATCGGTCCTTTTTTTCCCAGGCAGGTCAGCGATTGCCCGATGGGATTGCTGATGCCCATTCTGGCTACCGCCGATTCATTCAGAATATAGCCCGTGGTATCGGTAGGGAAATTTTTTGAGAAATCCCGCCCTTCTTTTATCTGCAGCCGCAATGTCTTTGCGAGGTCGTATTCCGAATACATAATGGCGAAGGTTGGATGGGTTTGTGGAGTCTTGCCTTCCCAGTGAATATCGTTGATCCAGTAGTTCTCGGTCTGAACCGGTGACTGCGAAATTTCTGTCGCCTGCAGGATCCCCGGCATCTGTGTCAGCTGTTGTTTGAAAGCAGGATAGTTGTTGGTAAGGGCGCCTTCGAGTGGAATGGCAATAAGGTTTTCCCGGTCGAAGCCGAGGTTGGTGGCCTGTATGAATCTGATCTGTTTTGAAACGATAATCGTACCGATGATGAGGAGGGAGGAAAGGGTGAATTGGAAGATGACCAGCCCTTTGCGCAGGCGGCTGGTGCCTGAGCCTAGTCTTAGAGAACCTTTTAGCACCTTTACAGGGTTGAAGGAAGACAGGAAGAAGGCGGGGTAGCTGCCAGAGATCAATCCGGTGGTTATAGTGATCGCGGTCAGGGTCAGCCAGAAGGCTGGGCTGCCGAGGGGCAGCTGCATTTGTTTGCCGGTGATGCTGTTGAAGTTCGGCAGGACAATCGCGACGATGCAGATGGACAGGATCGCTGCGAGTGTCGTGAACAGGATGGCTTCCCCGATGAATTGCAGGATCAGCGCGCTTTTTTGGGCGCCCGAGGTTTTTCGAATGCCGATCTCTTTAGCCCGTTGCAGGGAGCGGGCGGTGGTAAGGTTCATGAAATTGACGCAGGCGATCAACAGGATAAAGATGGCGATGAGGCTGAACAGCCAGAGGTATTCGATGCGGCCGCCTCCAATTTGGTGGTTCTTGAAGCCGCCGTTGAGGTAGGTCTCATCGAAGCGCTGCATGTCGAGCTCTGCGCGGTAGCCGGCTGACTGTTGGGTATTCAGGTTGTCGAGGAAGTTTTTGATCCGGGCCCGGAACTGTGCGGGATTGGCGTCTTTTCGTAGCTGGATCGTCGTATGGGGGGAGACGTTATTCCAGTCTTTTACCCAGTCGTTCTCTCTTTTGAAATAGTTCCAGTTGATGAGGTAGTCGAAGTGCAGGGATGAATTGGAGGGGACGTCAAAAACGGCGGAAACGGTGAAATTCTCCTTGTTCTCGAACCGGATGGATTTGCCGATGGCGTTTTCAGGGCTTTGGAAGAGGCTGCTGGCTAGTGTTTTGGATATCGAGATGCTATTGATCGTGCTGAGCGCGGTGGCTGCGTCGCCCTGGAGAAGGGGGAAGCTGAAGAGGTGGAAGAAGTCTTCGCTGGCGTATTCGCCTGTGGCCTTTATTGTTTTATCGCCGACCCGGAAAGTGTTGAGGTTGCCCCAGGTGGAATAGTTGGCGGCGTATTCTATTTCGGGGAAGGCCTTCTTCATCTCCTCGCCGAGCAGTCCGGGGGTTTCGTAGCCGATGCCCATTTTGTCGTCGGCATAGGTACGTTGGATGATAGAGTACAGGGTGTTTTTGTTGGAGTGAAAACTATCTATGCTCCGCTCGTCCTTTATCCAGAGCAGGATCAGCAGGCTGCAGGTGATGCCCAGCGATAGGCCGAGGATGTTGATGGCTGAGAAGGTCGGGTTACGCCAGAGGTTGCGGAGAGTGACTTTTAGATAGTTGAGTATCATTATAGGATAGATTTTTTAAGACTGGACTCTAATATAGGAGATTTTGGGGATTGGATGCGAAAAGCCCCGCAATTTCTCGCGGGGCCTGTGATCGTATGTGGACCGTGAATTGTAAGCGGACCTGTGACTGGCAGGGGATTGGTGATTGTCAGGAGGATTTATGGGGTTTGTAGTTTTTTTGGGTGTGGATGCTTAGGCCGATCACTGAAAGGAGGCCGATGATGCCGATGCCGGCGAGCAGTACGCGCCTGTTGCTGGTCGGTTTTTCTATTGCTTTGGCTGCTGCGGCGTAAGAGTCTTCGACGGGGATGTTCTTTTCTTCCTGTGTCGCTGCGGTGACGTCCCAGTCGTCGTAGTTCTTTCCGGTGAGATAGTTGAGCATTTTCAATTCGTCCTTGCGTCTTGATTGCAGTTCTGCCAGGTATTTTTTACCTGCCTCGCAGCTGAGGTCGCCGGTGGCGGGGTGTGTGATGATATACCGGGACTGGAAGTTGCTGGTGTTGGCTGTCTCCTGGAAGAGGAGGTCCTGCGGAAATGCCTGCCGGTTATAGCGTACGTGCAGGCGCGTGAAATAGACTTTGGCGGGGCGGTTCGCGTCCTCGTCGTCGGGGTCTGTCTTACGGGTGGCCCAGCCGACCCCAGCCTGGACGAGATCGCGCGTTGAAGGCGCCGTGGCTACACAGGGGTCACATTTTAAGAAGTTGGAGGGGCTTACGTCCCAGGCGTATTCGAGCATGGCGACTGACTTGCCGGCGCCGAACCACTGGTGCTGGAAGAGGTTGGCGTAGAAATTCCCGAAGTTATTCTGGACGAACAGGGGAACGTTCTTGCCGGTGGGGAGTGAGACGGTGGGGTAGTTGGTACATTCAATGCGGCCTGTCCTGCTGAATGCGTAGACGATCATGTCCTGGTCACCGTCAGCGTTGGCCATGCCGAGGCGGATCGGCAGCATGAATTTTGGAGACTCGAAGGATATCTGGATGGGCCGGAGGAAATTGCCGGGTAGTTTCTTTTTTTCCTGTTCGTTCACTTTGACCACGAAGAATTTGAGGTTGCTGCGGATATAGGGTTGCAAGACCTCGTCGGCTCCGGATGGGATCTTGTAGCCGTTGTCGGTGAGCCAGGTTCTTAGGCCGGCGGACTCTTTGGCGCTGAGGATGAGGATATCGTATTCGCCGACGATGTATTTGGCTTCGATGGTGACGCCGAGTTTTTTTGCGCTGCCGTATCCGGATACGACGACGTCGTTCATGGCCCTGCCGGGGACGGCGCCCTGGAACTTGTCTTCGAGGACTCGCATTTCACAGGGGTTCTCGTCGTAGTATTCTACCAGCCTGGGCTTGCTGTATTCATTGAGGGTATTGAAGATCGACTGGTCTACGACTTTTATGTCGCTTTGTTTTAATACTACAGGAACCGGCACTACCATCGCAAAATCTTTGAAGTCGCCTTTGAAATCATTGAACATAGTGACGGTGTTCTTTTCTCCATCCCGAACGAGGATGACCTGGGAGGTTTTGTTCTTCAGGGTGCCGTCTGCCTTGCTGACATAGAAGCCGCAGAAGGCCATCGCTTCGTTGCTGATCATCGCCATGAGTATGAGCATGGCGGCGAGTTTTCTGGTTTTTGTACGCATAAATAGTTGTTTAAATTTCGAATTGTTGTTGTTGGCCTGCCAGTCGAATTGACGGGCGTGGAAGATCGTGTCGAGGAGCGGAACGAGGGGCGCGGCGGCCACCAGTATCCAGACCGGTGTATTGTTGAGCCATTTGAAGGCGGAAAGATAGAAGGATATAACAGCGATGCCTATCGCCCAGAATATTCTGGCCAGCGGGTGATTGGGAGAGGTCTTGGGGTCGCTGATCATGAAAAAGCTGAAGAGCAGGAGGCTGCCGTTGCTGATGGAATGAAGAAAATAATCCTGTGGCCAGCCCAGTATGAGGACCTGGCGCCAGTATAGCAGGCCGGCGAAGGTCAGGAGGAAACTGAGGCTGGTGTCTAGTTTTTGCACGCGGGTGACGATGGTGGCGCCGAGGGTGAGGACGAGGAAGAAAAGCACGGCGCCGTTGCCCCATTGGCCGGGTGAAAGCCAGGCGTCTTTTGTGATCAGTATCGTTGCGGCGATGCCGAAGGCGGAGGGGTTGAAGATATGTTTGCCTTTGAAGCGGAGGAAGTATTTTGAGGCTATCGTGAGGAGGGATGCCAGGAGGGCGGTATAGAGATGATTTGTTTTTAGAAGCAGGCAGAGGCCCATGGCGCTGATCAGTGCGCTTAGCCCCCAGGAGGGGAAGCCGGTTTTGCCCAGAAAAGGCGGGGGGTGATGTTGCCGGATCGTTTCAGCGATGTAATTGAAGGCCAGGCAGCCGGTAATGGTGGTTATATAATATGGCCAGTCGGGGCTCCAGTGGAGGAAGAGGAGGCCGTAGCTCAGGAAGAAGGCCTGGAAGATGACCTGGAACCAGCGGGGGTCGGCAGTAATGTGGGGGCGCAACATAAGAGGCGTTTTTCTTATGATGCAGGTTGTTTTGAAATTACATAAAGTGGACCCGGGGGAGGGGGGCCGGGGAAGGGGGGACTGGGGCCCCAGGCGAGGGGTTGCCCTGGAGGAAAAAAAATGGCCGCCGGCTTTTGATTGAGGCGGCGGCCGGGGGAAGGTTGGGTCCCCGATTGGGGTTGGGGTGGGACCAACGGTGATGGATAAGATTGAGACTGATGGTCGCCGGTTAGTATTGATGGCCCCGGGGTTAGAAATAGGAGGCCGTCTTCAGGTCTTCGAGCAGGGTGGGTTGGGTTGGTTGCCAGCCCAAGGTATGGCGGGTTTTGGCGCTGGATGCGGGGCAGCCGAGGGAGGCGAAATGGGTAAACCAGCCGAAATGTTCCTCTGCGTCTTTACCGGATTTGGTCGAGGTAGGCAGGTGAAGCCCCTGGCCGATGGCCTCGGCGATAGTTCTGAATGGAATACCTTCTTCTGCGACGGCGTGGTAGACCTGCTGCTGAGGCTGTTGCTCGGCGATGAGACGGTATAACACTGCTGCGTCGAAGCGGTGAACGGCGGGCCAGGGGTTCTTTCCCTCTCCTATATACGCGGACTCTCCTTTGGTCTTTGCGATGTTAATGATCATGGGTACAAAGCCGTGGTCGCCTTCGCCGTGGGTCGTTGGGGGGAGACGTACGATATAGACTTTTGTGCCGCCGGCTGCTGCTGCGGTTGCGGCCTCTTCCGTGGCGACGCGGGGCATAACGTCTGAGCTTACGGGCGGGGCGTCGTCTTCTGTAGCGATGCGGCCGTTATTGATCAGGCCGATGCCGGAGGTAATGATCAGTGGCCGGTCTGAACCTTTCAGGACGGCTGCCAGCGCCCCAATGACCTGGCGGTCGGCTTCGCAGTTGGCCTTGAATTTAGAGAAATCGTGGTTGAAGCCGGTATGGATAACGGCATCGCAGCCAGCAGCGCCTTGCTGAATGCTGGCGAGGTCGTCGAGGTCGCCGCGGTGGACCCGGGCACCGGCATTTATGATCTTTTGGGCGGAGCTGTCTGAGCGGGCCAGGCCGAGCACCTGGTGACCTGAGGTGAGGAGATCTTTAACTATAGCCGAGCCTACGAAGCCCGAGGCTCCTGTAACAAATACGCGCATAAACAATATTGATTTTGTGTATGGCAAAATTGGGTTGGGGCGGGCCGGGAAAAAAGGTCATTTGACCATATTTTGGGGGAACTGGGGAGGAATCAGCTGCGTAGCCGGGCCTGGCGGATGCGGGTCAGGGTCTTTATGGAGATGCCGAGGTAGGAGGCGATCATGTGGAGGGGCAGGCGGGCCAGGTAATCGGGGAAGGCGTGGATGAATTCCTGATATTTCTCTTCCGGTGTTGCGCTGAGGGCTGTCAGTATGCGCTGGCGGCTGTTATAGATATTCCGGGAGATCAGCTGTTGGGAGAGGGCTTTTAGCTGGGGGATGGTTGAGAGGAGGTTGTCGAAGTCGGATTTGGGCCAGAGGAGGACTTCGGAGTTTTCTATCGCTGCGATGTTGGAATGGGCGGGCTCCTGGTGGTCGTAGCTCTCTACGTCCAGGGTCCAGCTGTGTTCGGGTGCGAACTGCAGGATATGCTCGCTGCCGTCTGCTGCCGTGCCGAAGGTGCGCAGCATGCCTTTGCAGACGAAGATCTTGTAACGGCATACCTCGCCTTCGCGTAGCAGGAATTCGTTGCGCCGCAGGTATTTGTGGACCGCCAGCGACAGGATATGGCTGATCTCTCCGTCGTTGAGATCGGTGCGGGCGCGAAGGTATAGTTCGAATTCTTCCATCGGGTCAAAGGTAAAGAATGATCCCGATTTGCGCCGCTGGCGATTCTATGAGGCGGAATTGAATTATGAAAGGCGCATACAGATACATACTGTTGCTGGTGAGCGCTCTATTGAGGACGTGTCGCTGCGAGGCTGTCTAATAAAGGCCCTAGTCCCGGCGCATCGAGAAGGCCATAGTGCCAGCCGGTCTCCCCGTCGGAGTCAATAATAAGACAGGTAGCGGCTTCCTTTTTTCTGAATGCGAATATGATCGGGGGATTGTTGCGGAGCGTGATCTCTATCCGGCCGACCGCGGCGGGTGTTTTGAGGTACCCCTCCATGGCGGGAACGGATGTATGCAACAGGTGGACGATCCTGTGCAGGGTGGGAATGTCGTTGATCTCCCGGTTGTATCTGACCAGGCTTACATCGCTGTAACCGCTATTCCGGGTGGGTTCCAGCGATATGGAGACGACCTGGCCGGGATCCAGGTGTGTAATGGCATCCAGTCTTTCCTGGCTGTGCGAAAGGGGGCCGACGGTGCCAAGGTAAATGAGGGACAGACCGATCGCCAGGTATGGATAAGCTTTTGCCCGCCGCCAACGGTAATGGATGCAGGCTGCTAATCCGATGATTGTGAAGGGAATGCCGACGAGCAGTGTGCCGAATTGCTGGGTCAAGGATGATGGATTTAGTTAAAGATCCCGTTCATTTCCGTTAGTATTATCGGCTTGTCGGCGGTGACGACGATGGTGTGCTCGTGTTGCGCCATTTGGCCGCCTTTGTTGCCGACCATTGTCCAGCCGTCGTTGAGCTCGACTGCGTAGGTGGATGATGTGGAAATGAAGGTTTCGATCGCTACGACGGAATTTTTTTTGAATCGACGCTGGTCGAAGCGGTTTTTGTAGTTCAGCAGGTCTGCGGGATCTTCGTGGAGGCCGCGGCCGATGCCATGGCCGCCGAGGTTTTTGATGACTTTGTAGCCGTGTTTTCTGGCTTCTGTTTCCATCAGATGGCCGATGTCCGCAATTCTGACTCCGCCCTTTATGTTATTGATCGCATTGCGGAGGATGTCTTTTGAAGCGTCGACCAGCCGTTGGTGTTGGTTGAGGTCGGCTCCAAGGACGAAGGAGCTGCCGTTGTCGGCCCAGAAGCCGGCGAGCTCGGCGGAGACGTCGATATTTATCAGGTCTCCCTCTTTTAAGATGCGGGTGTTGCTGGGAATGCCGTGGCAGAATTCGTCGCCGACGCTGATGCAGGTCCAGCCCGGGAATTTATATGTCAGGTGGGGCGCGGATCTTGCACCGAAACCAGAGAGGATACTGGCTCCGAATTCATCCAGCTCTTTTGTGCTCATGCCGGGTTGGGCATAGTTGATCATTTCCTTTAACGTGTATGCAACGGCGGCGCTCGCTGTTTGCATCCCGAATAGTTCGGACTCCTTTGTTATTGACATATTGGCAAAGTTATAAGATTTATTTAGCTTGTGCCTAACCCAAATATGGAAGAATGAATTTTGAATATGCGGAACAAATAAATCCCTATCTGGAGAGGTTTGATATGACAGGCGCTATCGCACTGGCGGAAGCTGAGCTGAAGCGGTTGCCCTCCTCCGAATTTCACGATGTTATTGGAATATCATTAGTGGCACAGGCTGATGACCTGGCGATCTGGATCGATCAATTTTACCAGCTGGTCTCAGAACGAATGGATGTGGAGGCGCTGTATTTTGAGATGAATGAATTCGATATTAATACCGACTATTGGTATGTAGATTGTTTCGCCTATTCGAACGATGGGGGAATGAACCCGGATGATATGGAATGGCTTGTTGACTATGATGCGTCCAGCCAGGACGAGACAGGAGCGGTGTTTGCAATTGAGGGGTATGAAAAGTTGCAAAGGGCGTTCGAGACTTTTGATGGTCGTTATAATAAGGGACAACAGGATGCAAGGGACTGGTGTGAGCAGATCATCATAGCCCGGTATATGGAATTAGTGAGGGCTGCGCAGTTGTCGGCGAAGGCAGAGGAAATGCCCTGGGCGGGGATCCCGATCTATTTTACCGAGCATGGGTATGATTTTATTGTGTGTGCGCCGGGGGTGTGAATGAGGGCGAGGGACTCATCGGGTAATCATGTCTGCAAATCTAACATCAAATGTTAAAAATGCAGAGTTTGGTGATTTTTGTATTGTGTAAATATTTGATGATTAGTTGTGTTGAGATTGAGTTTGGGAGCCCTATTCAGTTCGCAGGCTGTTGACGGGGTTGGCACGGGCGGCTTTTATGGCGGTGTAGCCGACGGTGAGGCAGGCAATGCATAGGGAGGAAAGGATGGTAAGGAGGAAGAAGCCGGCGCCGAGTGTGATCCGATAGGTGTACTGCTGGAGCCACTGGTGCATGTAGTACCAGGCGAGGGGCGCGGCGATGAGGAAGGCAAGGACGATGAGGAGGGCGAACTCTTTTGACAGCATCGCTACGATGTGGGGCACGGGGGCGCCCAGGACTTTTCGGATGCCTATTTCTTTTTTTCGCTGGACGGCCATGAAGGAGATCAGGCCGAAGAGGCCGAGGCAGGAGATAAAGATGGCGATGCCGGCAAATATCTTGTAGAGCTGAGAGAGCTGGTTTTCCTGTTTGTAGAAATTGGCGATGTTCTGATCGATAAAACTGTATTCGAAGACATAGTCGGGGAAGCTGTTGTTCCATATAGCTTCCATCCTGGCGGTAATGCTTTTCGCTTTGGTCAGATCTATTTTGACATTGACCGTTCCGTAACTGTTGCGCATGGGCGTCAGCACCACGGATAGGATCGGGTCACGGAGGGAGTTGGTATGAAAATCCTTCACGACCCCTACGATCGGCGAGAGCCTGCCGTTTACATTGACGATCTTGCCGATCGCGTCTTTGGGATCAGGGATATGCAAACCGCGTATGACCGTCTCATTTACCACCAGCTCGCGAATTGTATCACCGGCAAAATATTTCCGACCGGCCACGAGCTGCAAGCCATAAAGGTTAAAGTAGTTGGAGTCGGCGGGTTTCATCTGAACAATCTCATCGGGTACGTTAGTGTTGTTGGCCGGAAGACGCAGATCGGTAGCCCAACCTCCGGGAGCAGCGGGCGTGAATGTACTGAAGCTTACATTGTCGACACCAACGGTCTTGTAGAGCTCGTCCCGGAGGTGGTCCATTTTGGTCAGTCCGAGACTATCGTGGGGGAAGTTGGCAGCGATGATGGCGTCCTTTTTAAACCCAAGATCGGCATTTCTGAAATAGTCCATTTGCGCAGCTACTACCAGTGTGCCGATGATCAGCGTCTGCGCGATGACGAATTGAAAGACCACCAATCCTCTTCTAAAGAATGCGCCTTTCTGCTGATCGGCTGCGATAGCGCTTTTTAATACGTTGATGGGTCTGAAGCCGGACAACACCAGGGCAGGATAAAAACCAGAAAGGAAGGAGACCAGCGCCAAGGTCGCGAGTACTACAAAGATCATCTTTATGCTGAACAACTGACTAACGGACAAGTGAATGTCCAACAGATCGTTGACCAGCGGCAGGCAGGTAATGGCCAACAGGAGGGAAACTATAAGCGCCAGCAAAGTAGTAATGCTGGTCTCTCCCAGAAACTGAATGATCAGCTGGCCGCGATTGCTGCCCAGGGTCTTTCTCACTCCCACTTCGCGTGCCCGCCTGACGGCCTGTGCCGTGGTGAGATTGATAAAGTTGACACAGGCGATAATGAGCAGGAATATGCTTATCAGGCTTAGGGCCAGGGTCAGGTCTTTGCCAAAGGTGTGACCTGCGAAATTCCCCAGCCGGTGATCATAGTGTATCTCTTTCAATGGCTGGAGCACCAGATCATAGCCCGGATTGACGGATTTGATGTGTTTGTCCGTGAATCCTGTCAGCATCTGGTCAAAATGAGATTGTGACGTATTGTCCCTCAGCTGGACGAAGCAATAGTTGGCATCGTCGATGCCCGCCCAGCCGTTCATGTCTACATATCTTTCCAGCGTTGTGTAGGATATTATGACCTTGATGGGAAAATCCGTATTTACTGGTGGATTGTCAAGGATGCCAGTGACCTTGACTGTGATGCCGTCCATTTTAAATGACTGGCCCATCGCCTTTTGCCAGTCGCCGAAATATCTGGCAGCGGTGTTCTTTGTTAGCAGCACGGTATTGGGCTCATGGATAGGACTCTTGCTGTCCCCTTCGATCAATGGGAAGCTGAACATTTGCAGGAAGGAAGGCTCAGCAAAAAACACACCGTCGATCTCTTTGAATTTCTTTTGAGCGCCTCCGGGCGTCGATATGTTGACCTGGATGTTGTTGTCGGACAGTATGGCCGCTGCATTGGCCAACTGCGGGAAGTCTTTTCTCAGCGCACCGGTGACGGGATAAGGAACGCCTGTCCTCCAGTCTCTTTCGTCCCGGGTCTTTCCGGCCCGGACCACCCGATAAATGTTCTTACCATTGGGGTGGAAGTCGTCAAAGCTGTTCTCAAAATTGATCACAAGGAATATCAGGAGAAAGGCGGTGAACCCCACGATGAGGCCGGCGATATTGACAATAGAATTGGTCTTATGTCTGGTCAGATGCCTGATCGCCGTCCTGAGGTAGGTTTTAAACATGGAGGAGAGGTTTGAGCAGATGCCGCCAATTGGGTGCCAGTTTGGTAAAATATTGGTATTTAATGTTTTGGGGTGGGGTTGGAGCGTTAATTCGTTCGATATTGATACAGCGGGTGTACGGTGGTTGGGTTGGAGCGAAAATATCGGTATATTGCTATAGGGCAAAATAACCCTATACCCATGGGAAGCTCTTCATTAATAGTTCTTTTTGTAGCCGGAGTCGTCTTTTCAGCCGGCGGGATCGCTGTCGCCCGGTTCTTTGTAAAAGGGACCAGAAATTCGCAGAAGGGGCAGGCCTATGAATGCGGGATCCCATCCGCGGGCAGTCCCTGGAACCAGTTCAATGTCGGGTATTATTTGTATGCCTTAATCTTTCTCATTTTCGATGTAGAGCTTGTATTTATGTATCCCTGGGCCGTAGCGGTCAGAAAGATTGGGATAGCGGGTCTCGTGGAGATCGTGGTATTCCTGTTCATCCTGTTCATGGGATTTTTGTACGCACATAAAAAGGGGGCATTGAAATGGATGTAAGTCCGCAAAATATTAGTAATAAGCCTTTTCCGGGAGAAGTGCACCCGACGGCTGGAGGCGGGATCCTGGTGACCAAACTGGATGAGGTGATCAACTGGGCGCGGTCCAACTCGCTGTGGCCACTGGTGTTCGGCACCTCCTGCTGCGCCATCGAGATGATGTCTACGGCCGGCGCAAAATACGACTGGTCGCGATTTGGGTTTGAAGTGGCGAGGGCCACGCCGAGACAGGCAGACGTGATCATCATCGCCGGGACGATCGTCAACAAGATGGCCCCTGTGCTGAAAAGATTATACGACCAGATGGCAGACCCTAAGTACGTGATCGCCATGGGCGCCTGTGCGACGAGCGGAGGACCCTTCTTTTACAACACGTACTCGGTGGTAAAGGGGGCGGATCATGTGATCCCGGTGGACGTTTATGTCGCGGGATGTCCGCCCAGACCTGAAGCGCTGCTGCATGCATTGATCAGTTTGCAAGAAAAAATAAGGAACGCAGGGTCATGAACAAGGAAGAATTAAAAGCAAGACTGGAAGAATTGCAGCCTTCACCGGCATTTGAGGAAGGGGCTGAATGGACTACGGTGATCGTCGATCCGGTAGGGTGGGAAGGATTTTCGCGGGAGATGAGGACGACCAAAGGACTGGAATTCGACTATTTGTTTTGTCTGACAGCAGTCGACTGGCGGTCGCATTTTAACATCGTGTATCATCTGACGTCCACCGTCCATCGTCATACACTGGTGGTGAAAGTAAAATTAGATCATGATCAGCCGGTGATCCAAACGGTATCGGATATCTGGCGTACAGCTGAATTCCATGAACGCGAGGCATACGACCTGTTCGGCGTGGTTTTTTCGGGTCATCCGGACCTGCGGCGACTGTTCATGACCGATGAATGGAAGGGATGGCCCCTGCGAAAGGATTATGAAGACCCTGTTAATATGATCAAACTATAAAATGATCGAAGAGATAGGCACGACAGAACAAGGAGACCTGGTGATCAACCTGGGGCCTCAGCATCCATCCACGCATGGAGTGCTGCATCTTGTCATTACGCTCAGCGGAGAAACGATCAAGAAGGTCGAACCTCATCTGGGGTATATCCATCGCAGCATCGAGAAGATGTGCGAGAGCCTCTCGTACCGTCAGTTCATTTATGTGACCAGCCGGATGGATTACCTTTCGTCGCATATCAACAATCACGGTTGCGCCCTGTGCGTGGAAAAAGGGATGCAGATAGAAGTTCCGGCCCGGGCCAAGGTGATTCGCGTCCTGATGGATGAATTGACGCGGCTGGCCTCCCATCAGCTGTGGTGGGGCGCCATGGCCATGGATGTAGGCGCGCTTACGCCGTTCTTTCATGCTTTCCGGGAGAGGGAATCCATCAACGATATTATGGAGGAGACCTGCGGGGCCAGACTAACGATGAACTATATGGTACCCGGTGGGGTAATGGCCGACATACACCCCAATTTTCAAAACAGGGTAAAGGAATTCCTGCGATTCTTTCGCACCAAGATCGATGAGTACGACGAACTGGTAACGGGGAATGTTATCTTTAAAAGCAGGATGAAGGGTATTGGATATCTTTCTCCGGAGAGCGCTATTTCTTATGGCTGCACGGGCCCTACCGCCAGGGGTAGCGGCGTCAGCTGTGATATCCGGAAGCTTTATCCTTATGAGGTATATGGGCAGGTCAATTTTGAAGAGATCATTGGAAGTGGGGGAGACTGCTTTGCCCGGTACAATGTCCGGATGCAGGAAATGCGGCAGTCGGTCTCCATTATAGAACAGCTGATCGATAATATCCCTGAGGGAGAGTTTCAGGCGAAGACGAAGGCGGTGCTGAAATTACCGAAGGGCGAATTTTATTCAAGGGTAGAGACGGCTCGGGGGGAATTTGGCGTATATATAATAAGTGAAGGTGGGACGACGCCGTACCGGATCAAGTTCCGGAGTCCGGGTTTTTCGAATCTTTCCGCGCTGGACCATATGGCGAGGGGGCATAAGATCGGGGATCTGGTGGCGATCATGGGGACGTTGGACCTGGTGATACCGGATATAGACAGGTAGGGTCGGCGCGGGGGAGGTGTGATTGGCGCGGCGACAGGTAGGGATGGTGCAGGGGCAGGTGGGATATTTGGGGGGAAGAAAAATATTAACGATGCTTAGCATAGAAAATATAACCCATTCCATCGATGCGTGGCTGAATGGCGAGTTCAGTCCGACGGCCGTATTGTTGGTGGAGTCATTGATCGTCGGGTTGTGTGTGATCAGCCTTTTTGCCGTGCTGGGGCTTGTGCTGGTACTAATGGAGAGAAAGGTCTCGGCCTATATGCAGGTGCGGCTGGGGCCCAACCGCGTGGGGCCAGGCGGGACTTTGCAAACCGTGGCGGATACCCTGAAGCTGGCGATGAAGGAGGGGCTGACCCCCGATGGCGCGGATAAGTTCCTGTTCAATCTGGCGCCATTTCTGGTGATCGTTGTGGCGATGATGATACTTGCGCCAGTGGCCTTTGCCAGGGGGACGCAGATCTGGGATATCAATATCGGGGTTTTGTATATCAGCGCCATCTCATCGCTTTCGGTGATCGGGATATTGATGGCGGGCTGGGCCAGTAATAATAAATATTCTCTGCTGGGGGCCATGCGCAGCGGCGCGCAGATCGTCAGCTACGAGCTGTCTGCAGGGATCTCCGCCATTTCCATTGTAGTACTTACGGGCAGTCTCCGGATATCGGATATTATTGCCTCCCAGCAGGACGGCTGGTGGCTTTTCAAGGGGCATATTCCGGCGATGATCTCTTTTATTATTTTTATTATCGCGGTAACGGCGGAGACTAACCGGGCGCCTTTCGACCTGGCTGAAGCGGAATCCGAGCTTACTGCGGGCTTTCATACGGAGTACTCGGGGATGAGGTTTGCGCTGTTCTTTCTGGCGGAGTATGTGAATGTTTTTATTGTTTGTGCGATAGCCGCGACGTTGTTCCTGGGCGGGTGGATGCCGCTGCATATCGGCCATTGGACGGGGTTCAACCGGGTGATGGACTATATCCCGTCCTCGCTGTGGTTCATGGGAAAGACCTTTTTCCTGATCTTCGTGATCATGTGGTTTCGCTGGACTTTCCCTCGATTGAGGATCGACCAGCTGCTGAACCTGGAGTGGAAGTATTTGTTGCCGATCAGCCTGTTCAATTTATTATTAATGACACTTATTGCAATAGAAGGATGGCATTTTTAAAGAAATATATATCAGATGTATTTGGCGCAGTGCGATCACTGCTAAAGGGGATGCGCCTGACGGGCTATTATTTCACCCATCATAAAGAGATCATTACCCAGCAGTACCCTGATAACAGGGAGGAGATGAAGCTGCCGGAGCGATTCCGCGGGGAGGTGGTCATGCTGCATGATGAGAAGAACGAACATGCCTGCACGGGATGTACTGCCTGTGAGCTGGCCTGCCCCAACGGTACTATCAAGATCGTTACCAAATTTGAGACTACGCCGGAGGGTAAGAAGAAGAAGGCGCTGGACACCTTTGTTTACCACCTCGAGCTCTGCACGATGTGTAATTTATGCATCGAAGCCTGTCCTACGGATGCCATCAAGATGGCGCAGAATTTTGAGCACAGTGTGTATGACCGCAGTAAACTGACAAAAAAATTAAATAAACCCGGATCTAAAATCAGAGAGGGCGTTGAATAATGAGCGTGTCTGCTGTCATTTTTTATATCCTTTCCTTTTTTATCCTGGCTACCGGCCTGCTGGCGGTGACTTCCAGGAAAATATTCCGTTCGGCCATCTGGCTTTTGTTCTCCCTCACGGGTATTGCGGGATTGTATTTCTGGCTGCAAATGGAATTTATTGCGGCGGTGCAGATCGTTGTCTACGTGGGGGGAATCGTCGTCCTGATCATCTTTTCCATCTTTCTTACGCAGCAATCGGGGAAGGACCTGCCGGCGCCGGTGCGTAGTAGGGCAATATTTTCCGTGGTGGCGGTTTGTGCGGGTTTTATATTGACATGTATGTTGTTAAGGCAATATGCTTTTGGACGGGTGGTCGCCAGTGGGGGAGGTGGTGCAAGCGTGGATAAGATCGGTGCGCAATTGCTCAGCACTTCGGAGCATGGTTATGTGTTGCCGTTCGAAGTGATCAGCATCCTGTTGCTGGCGGCTATGATCGGCTGCATCGTCATTGCTATGAAAGTAAAACCAGAAGACAAATGAGCCAGGTACCCTTGAGTCATATTTTGATCCTAAGCACGGCCCTTTTCTTTATCGGGATGTATGGGCTGTTCACGAGACGGAATATGATCACGATGCTGATGTCGGTGGAACTGATCCTGAACAGCGTCAACATCAATTTCGTCGCTTTTAATAAATACCTGTACCCGGACAAGCTGGAGGGAGTCTTTTTCTCATTGTTCATTATCGCTATTGCCGCTGCGGAGGCGGCTGTGGCTATTGCGATCATCATCAATTTATACAGGAATTTTCGTTCCATCGATGTGGAGGACGCGGGTGAAATGAAATTCTGAAAATTGTATTTATGCCAAACTACGCTTATATCGTACTGATCCCATTGCTGCCGCTGGCGGCTTTTGTCGTGCTGGGGCTGTTTGGCAGGAAGTATTTCCGGGGTGCGTCGGGCGGCATTGGGACGCTGGCTGTCCTGGTCTCTGCGGGGTTGTCGATCTGGACGGCATACCAGTATTTTTTCGCCGATGCGGGTGGGGTCGGGGGAGGCGTTGCGGGTGGGGGTTTAGATGCAGGTGGTGGTGGGGGGTACCATCCCGTGATCGCCCTGAAGGCGCCGTGGTTGTCGTTTTCCCCAGGCCTGTCGATCGATATGAGTGTTATTCTCGATCCTATTTCGGTGATGATGATCGTTGTGGTGAGTTTTGTTTCCCTGATGGTACATGTGTTTAGCCTGGGTTATATGAAGGGGGAAGAGCGATACGGCACCTTTTTTGCTTTTCTCGGTCTCTTTACTTTTTCCATGCTGGGGCTGGTGTTGTCGGGGAATATCTTCGAGATATATATTTTCTGGGAGCTGGTAGGCTGTTCGTCCTTCCTGCTGATCGGATTTTATTTTGACCGGCCAACGGCTGTTGCGGCGGCTAAGAAGGCGTTTATTGTTACCAGGTTTGCGGACCTTGGGTTCCTTATCGGGATATTGATCCTGTCCTTCCATGCGGAGACGCTGGATTTTCGTGAGTTGATACAACGGCTTACCGAGCCTTCTTCCCAGCTGGCGGGTATTACCACGGCCTCTTTTCTTGGGATATCGCTTCTGTCATGGGGGCTGTTCCTGGTGTTTGTCGGCGGCGCGGGGAAGTCGGCGCTTTTTCCGCTGCATGTCTGGCTGCCGGATGCGATGGAAGGGCCAACGCCTGTCTCTGCGCTGATACATGCCGCGACGATGGTGGTAGCCGGGGTGTACCTCGTAGCGAGGCTATATCCTGTGTTTGCCTATGCGGATCCGGCGGTGTTGCGGGTGGTCCTTTACGTTGGTGGGCTTTCTGCTTTCCTGGCGGCGATCATCGCCTGTACGCAGACGGATATCAAGCGCGTACTTGCCTATTCGACGATGTCGCAGATAGGGTATATGATGCTGGCCCTTGGGACATTTCATCCGGCGGGAGAGGCGGGTGGGTTGGGATTTACGGCATCCATGTTCCATCTCTTTACCCATGCATTTTTCAAGGCGTTGCTCTTCCTCTGTGCGGGTGTGATCATTCACCGGATGCACAGCAATGAAATGAAGGATATGGGAGGATTGAGAAAGCTGCTACCGCTGACGCATGCTTGCTTTTTGATCGCCTGTCTGGCGATTGCCGGGATCCCTCCGTTTTCGGGGTTTTTTAGCAAGGAGGATATCCTGCTGGCGGCCTGGCATGCTGATAAGCTCGTATATGGTGTCGCGTTGCTGACTTCCGGGTTGACGGCCTTTTATATGTTCAGGCTGTATTTTTCTGTTTTTTGGGGTCGCCCGCTGCGTGAGGTTGGTGGGTATCATGGTCATGGGGATGGTGGGGCTGAGGTTAAGGCTAAGGCTGAGGTAGAGGTTGAGGCTCCCTTTACGATGAAGCTGCCGCTGGTGATACTCGCGATGGGAGCGGTATTGGCGGGATTTATTCCTTTTAACCGCCTGGTAACCTATGATGGTTTGCCTCAGGCGTCGCATGGGATCGGCTTATTTGCGGTGGGACCGGTAGCGCTTGCGCTTGTGGGGGTGTTGGGAGCGGCGTATTTATATTTTAAGGAGAGCGGGAGGCCCGCAAAGTTTGCGGCTGCGCTTGGTGGTTTGTATAGACTGGCGTATCATAAGTTCTATATCGACGAGGTATATACATTTATAACAAAGAAAATTATTTTCAATCTCATCGGGAGGCCGGCGGCGTGGATAGACCGATATATCGTGGATGGCCTGATGAACCTTCTGGCAACTGTAACTGCAAGGATCTCGGCGGGGATAAAAGGGTTGCAATCAGGAAAATTGCAGGACTATGTGCTGTATTTCTTTGCGGGGATCGCAGGGTTAACGATATTATTCATTTATCTATACACATGAACCTGTCATTGCTGATCATAATGCCATTGATCACGGCGGCTGTGGTCCTTTTTTGCAGAAGTACGGGAGGGATACGCTGGGTGTCCCTAGCGGGCGTCTCTGTGCAGCTGTTGCTGTCTTTCGGTTTGCTGGCCCTGTACTGGAAGGAGCGGGCTGCGGGCGACGATGCGACTATGTTGTTCGAGTACAGGCATGCGTGGTTCCCTTCGTGGAATATCTGGTATCATGTGGGCGTGGACGGTATCTCGGTTTCGATGATCCTGCTGACGGCTTTTGTCATGGAGGCGGCTATACTGGTGTCATGGTCCATAAAGTCAATGAGTAAGGAGTACTTTATTCTACTGCATTTGCTCAGTGCTGGTGCGTATGGTTTTTTTCTTTCCCTGGATCTTTTTACTGTTTTTTTCTTTTTGGAGGTGTCGGTGATACCGAAGTTCCTGCTGATCGGTATATGGGGTAGTGGGCGTAAGGATTATTCCGCGATGAAGCTGGCGCTGATGCTTATGGGGGGATCGGCATTGGTATTTGTGGGTCTTGTGGGGTTGTACTATAACGTGGGAGGGGGGCATGGATTTGATTGGCTCGCCATTGGGCAAATGCATATGCCGGTGGAGGTGCAACGACAGTGGTTCCCGTTCCTGTTTGTGGGTTTTGGGATATTCACGGCGCTGTTCCCTTTTCATACCTGGGTGCCCGATGGTCACTCGTCCGCGCCGACGGCGGCGTCGATGTTCCTGGCGGGTGTTTCGATGAAGCTGGGAGGCTATGGTTGTCTGCGGGTGGCGGCATTCCTGATGCCTGAGGCGGCGAAGGAATATTCCCCTGTCATCATCCTGTTGGCGACGATCGCCATCGTCTATGGGGCTTTTGCGACGATGATGCAGAAGGACCTAAAATATATCAACGCGTATTCGTCCGTTAGTCACTGTGGTTTTATTCTGCTGGGGATCGGTATGCTGACCAGGACGGCCATTACGGGTGCGGTCATGCAGATGATCTCGCATGGATTGATGACGGCCCTTTTCTTTGCTGCAATTGGAATGATCTATGACCGGACACATACGAGGCTGGTGCAGCAGTTGGGGGGGCTGTTGAAAATAATGCCCTTTGTCTCGACGGTTTTTGTGCTTGCCGGCTTGTGCTCGCTGGGGTTGCCGGGGTTGAGTGGGTTTGTGTCCGAAATCACCGTTTTTATGGGCTCCTGGCAGCGTGAAGGGGGGATGTATCGGCTGGCGACGGTACTGGCCTGTGCCTCGATCGTGGTAACGGCGGTGTATATCCTCCGGGCCACGGGACAGACGATCATGGGGCCGGTGGAGAAGCCGTCCTATAACGGACTTAGCGATGCGACGTGGAACGAGAGGCTGGCGAGTATATTATTGGGAGCAGGGATTATTGCCATTGGCGTCGCTCCCTTTTGGCTAAGCGATCTGCTTGGGCCGGGGGTGAGAGCGATCATGGATCATGCCGGAAATGCATTTGGAATTAAATGAGCTAATATATGTGGGCGGACATTGTCTTTGCTTTTAGGCAGGAATTAATAGTAACGGTGATTATCTTCCTTCTGTTGGTGATAAAGATAAGATCTGCGGAGTACGGGACGGAAGTCATCCTCCGGCTGGTTAATTTATTACTGTTGGTGAATTTTATCCTTGGTTTTTTTACCGGTCCGGATTCCAGCTGGTTTAGCGGCATGTTCCATACTGGCAGGCTGGTCGTTCTGGAGAAGAATATGCTTAACCTGGGGACGCTGATCATCTCGCTGCAGGGATATGAGTGGTTGAAGGGCCACCGGCAGGTTTTCGAGTTTTATATGTTGTTACTGGCGACCTTGTTGGGGTTTTTCTTCATGATATCTGCCGGCAATCTGCTGATGTTCTATCTTGGGCTTGAGCTGTCTGCGATCCCGCTGGCTGCTCTTGCTTCCTTTGACCTGGAGAAGAGACGGTCTTCCGAGGCGGCGATGAAGTTCATTTTGTCTTCGGCGTTTTCTTCAGGGTTGTTGCTTTTTGGTATCTCACTGCTCTATGGCGCGACGGGGACGCTGGATTTTGGTGGCATTGCTGCGCGGCTTGACGGCAGCGCTTTTCAGCTGTTTGCTTTTATTCTGGTTTTGTCCGGGTTTGGCTTTAAGATATCTGCTGTTCCTTTTCATTTATGGACGGCTGATGTTTATGAGGGAAGCCCGGTGGCGGTGACGGCCTATTTATCGGTTATTTCAAAGGGTGGGGTGTTCTTTATATTTATTGTGACGCTGTATACAGTTTTTAGGCCGTTGGCGGGGAACTGGTATAGTATATTGGTGCTTTTGTCGGTGCTGACGATGGTGACGGGTAATCTGTTCGCATTGAGGCAGGACAATTTGAAGCGGCTGCTGGCCTTTTCTTCGATTGCGCAGTCGGGTTTTATCCTTGCCGGCATTACTGGCAGCTCGCGCGGGGGTGAGGCGTCTGTGATCTATTTTATCCTCGTCTACATTTTCTCCAATCTGGGCGCTTTTGGGGTCGTGTCTTTTGTCAGTGCGAGGACCGGGAAGGAAAGCATTCAGGATTATAGAGGACTATATGCTACGAACCGCTGGCTGTCATGGGTGATCGCTATTTCGCTATTCTCGCTGGCGGGTATTCCGCCTACGGCGGGCTTTTTCGGGAAGTTCTTTTTGTTGATGGCGGGTGCGGGGAAGGGCAATTATGTTTTTATTATTATTGCTGCGTTGAACATGATCGTTTCGCTGTATTATTATCTGCGGGTGGTCAAGGCAATTTTTATGGATAGTCAGCCGGAGCCGATCGGGAAGCTGAAGATCCCGGTGATGTCGAATATCGCTTTTGCGGTGTGTGTGTTGGGGATTATTATGACGGGACTGGTGGGGGAAATTTATGAATACATTTATTCATTGAGCAAAGGGTTTTAGATCTATGGCTATTAATCAGAATCATTTATTTGAGGACTTGAATGGGGTGAAGTGCGCCATTGTGGAGAAGAATGTGGTTGCTGCGCGGGTGGATTTTTTGAGGGGGATATTGGAGTATAATGGGTATACGGTGGTAGTGGTGGGGAGCCCGCCGGCTAAGGGGGGTGCGGCTGCGGCCGCTGGGGGTGGGGTTGCCGCGGCGGCGGGAGGGACGGCGGCTTCTGCGGGGGGGACGGGTGCTCCGGTGGCGGGGGTGGGTGATAAGGTAGGTCCGGCGGCGGGGGGTGAGGGCGTGGTTGGGGAAGGCTCGGCTGTTGCGCCGGCTCCGGCTCCGGAGACTTTTACGGTTGGGGTGACGGATGTGACGTTCAATCCGGTGAATGCTATTTTTGGGAGGTTGTTGAAGAGGGAGGGGGGACATGTTGTGACATTGGCGTACTGGCAGGGGAAGGGAGAGGAGGGCGAGGAGAGGCCGTATTTTGAGAAATGATCATGTCTGGCGCGGGAGATCATTTACGAGGGACAAACATATTATAAAAGTCGCCTGTCCCTTTTGCATCCAGCCTTCCTATAATTACTGCTTCTGAACTATTGCTTAGTTCAAGACCTGGCCGTAGATGGAAGTGTTCTCTTGCTCCTATCGGAAGGCCAGGAGCATTGTTCTGATCCAAGTCAGCTAATTTTAGTAGAAGGGCTGCTAATGATCTCAGACCTTCCGGGTCTCCATGGATCAAAATTTCCTGCCATTTTTTTATTTCGCCATCGTCCTCATCTTCATTTTGAATGATGATCATATCCAGGTTTCCTTTTATCTCTGATTTATAATATCTCATATTTTATGATAGTGATTGGGTTGGCAATATAGTCAAATTATTGGCGGGACGGGTGGTGTGATGGTGAATGAAGGTGTTGCTGGAGGGGGAGAAGGGTTAGGGTTTGCGGAGGATCAGCAGCCACCATTTGCGTTTTGGTTGGGAGGGTAAGATCCCTTTGGAGGTGTAGATTTTTTGCAGGGCAGGATAAAGATCCTCGTTCTTTCCCTCGTAGACTTTTCGGAGCAATGAATCTTTGTTGTGGGCGGCGCCGAGGAGGACGTGGTGAGGCTCAATTTGTTTGGCGCGATAGCGACGCATTTCTTTGAGGCCCTGGCGGAGGGCGTTTTCGGCTTCTATGGTGAGCGGTAGACTTTCGTTGTCCAGGATACCGAGCGTGATCTTTTCGCCTTTCCGCTGTCTGGCATAAAATGCGTTGTAGTCTTGTGGGGTAGGAAAAGTAGAACGGAGTGAGGCGGGTGAGTCGAGCTCACAGTCTGCCAGCAGGAAATGGACGGTCGTGATGTAATCACAGCCAAGGTCTAAGGCGATCAGACGGCTTTTGGACATTAATTCTTTGGTGGATGGGGAGATTTTATTAGGGAAGGACATGGTTCGGGAGTTTATGCAATATCGGGAGAAATTGGTTGGGGATAATATATCTTTTCGTGTAGTTAGGCAGTAACAATTTTGTGGACGGAACGGGCAGAACTAACGAAACATTCCCTTCTTCCGCCAATGCTCCAGATGTGCTGCTTCAACTCCGCATTCCAGCAGGATTTTCTGAAAATCGTCGTTACTATGTCCTTCGATAGACCAATCGATGGCGTAAGCAGCAAAATCGGCTGTGACTGCAATTTCGCCGAATAGCTGGTACTTTGTTAGCAACTCGGCCGTCTTTCTCAACATTATCCTTCCCAGCTTCCTATCATCTCTTTCTTCCATCATCTGTTGCAATTGTGCAAAAAGTCTTTCGAAAGATGATGTGTCTACATCCAGCGCATCATCATAATAAGTGGGGGTGAAACTAAAGTCTTCGCTTTTCAGCATTTCTTCTACTTCCCGGGCAGACTGATAGACCAGCAAAGGATAGTAGTTGTCTGAATAATGATAGCTCAGCTCCAATAAAGCGATGGGCTGCTCTATCTCCCCGATCACCAGCGCTGCCATGACCGCCTGCGCCATATTTGCTGCGAGCTCTTCCGTCAGAGATCCCGGGTCCATATTTTCCGGGATCCTGCAGTAGGTGAGGCGATCAGACCCCTGCTCGAAAAATGTCCTAATGGTGTCGAGGTCGCCATTTTTATCATAGGCATATTCGTCATATGAGGCAAACTTTCCAATGCCCGGGCTTATATGGTTGCTAAATGCTTTTTCAATTTTACCTGAAGGACCATATTGGAAGGTGGTAGTTGTGGAAATGAGTGAGAAACCATCGTTTTTGATCCGGTTTATGATCTCTTCTTTGGACATCGATGATCGCGAATATCCAGTCCCTCTTCCGTTAATAGACATGCTTTGCCGGGATATCTTTCTGCCATTTTGATATTTTATGCGTTGAATAGCTGCCGGGATACCTGAGGTGAGACAGAATTCGATGTACTCAACGAGATCATCGGTATAGCTGTAGTAGCCTTCCCAAAATATTTGATTGTGGTCGTGTCTATAGGTCGTATAACAGGGAAGTCCTTTGTCGTTGAAGCCATATTCATGCGGTGAAAATGGGGTTATCTGCTCTTTATCCGTTGTCAAGGGCCCTCCGCTGGGAAAACTGTTCCAGTCAAATTTTTCAAGGTCGTATCGAAAACCGTCTGCATATTGAACTGTTCTTATCTCGTCTTTGCGGTGAGAAATCGAATCCAATTCATCGAAAGCCTGCACCCAGCGTTGAAGAAGGTCTTCAAGGAGAAGTTCCATATATAATTTGAAAATTGCAGATAAATATAGGGGAATATTTCAATAGCAGCAGGCTGAGATCGGGGAAATTTGGAGTGGCGGGCACTACCTGGTTACCGTTAGAATCGATACATTTGTTCTGAGAATTAACCCCAAAGATGAAACCACTACGCCCGCTACTTCCGCCGGATAAACGCAGTCCTTTTGCTTTCAGGCCCCACCATTTAAAGATGCTTTTAGGTGGGTTTCTTATTATTGGGTTATTATTTGGGTTTTTAATGGGTCACTTGATTTATGATGTTTCAACGGACCCCTACTCGTACCCTTTTGGAAATACCCGGGAAAATTCCTGGATTTATGCGTCCCCTGCTGTTTATTTAAGTGTTTGTATTTTCTGTATCGCTGCCGATTTAGCAGGGACCTGCCTTATTATAGCCGGTCAGCTAAAGGAAAATAAAAAGATGTCTTTGATTGGGGTTGGGATTATTGCAATAGGCATTGCCACAAGCCTGGGTACAGGAATGATAGCATAGGTTCGCCCCGCCTGTTACCGTACAGTATCTGTATCGAAATCGTGCGTTTCACTGTTATGATTTTGACTAATTCATTGGCCAACAATCGGAAAGGATTTGGGCTATATTGTTGTGGGAAGCAGAAAAATCACTTTTTTGAATGAGGAACTTTCGTTGTTTTCTTTTCGTTTTATTGTGCAATGTTATATTGGCGATTAATGGCTGTAGGTCGGCACCGAACTCAGATGAGCCTGCGCCGAATGCAAATGGGCCCGTCCCGAAGGCAAATGAGCCCGCCCCGGAGGGGTTTCTAAAAGGGGATATTAAAACAGTCGACAGCCTGGTGGGGTCGTTCATGAAAAAATACAATGTTCCCGGACTATCGTTTACGATCGCAAGGGATGACAGCATCAAGATCGAACGTTGTTATGGATATGCCGACATTGACAAAAAAGAATTGATGGGCCCTGGCATTCGTTTCCGCATCGCCAGCATCAGTAAGCCAATTACCGCCACAGCCATCATGCAACTGGTGGAAGGAGGTAAACTGCATTTGCAGGACAAAGTGTTCGGAAAGGGTGGAATCCTTGGTATAACATATGGCGCCTATCCCTACAAAAAATGGGTGGAAGATATTACAGTCGAGCTTTTACTCCAACATTTGAGTGGTGGCTGGGGGAAAAATCAGGATCCCGTCTACCTCCATCCGGAAATGAATCAGGCGCAGATGATCGGCTGGACACTTGATAACCGACCGCTCGACAATGAGCCGGGTACTCGCTTCGAATATTCCAATTTTGGGTATTGTTTATTGGGAAGGGTGATTGAAAAGGTGACGGGGATGAAATACGAAGACTACGTTCAAAAGAACATATTCAATCAATGCGGAATAACGGATATGCAGATCGGCGGCAATACCCTGACGGAAAGATTACCAGGTGAAGCCCATTATTACGACATGCAGGAAGATCCTTACGAATGGTTTGCCCGCAATCTGGATTCGTTTGCGGGATGGGTCGCTACTCCGACAGACCTGGTTAAATTTATGATGCGGGTGGATAAATTCCCGCAAAAGCAGGATATTTTGCAATCTGCCACACTCGATACGATGTTTTCGGCACCGGGAGATAGTCTTCGATACGCTGAAGGATGGTGGGTTAATAAGAACAGTGATTACTTTCATTTCGGCAGCCTAACGGGTCAGACGTCCTTATTGGTTCGCACGCATGACGGTCGTTGTTACGCGGTGATCGTGAATACCCGTACCAGAGGCGATTTTCAACGTGACCTTGATCAGATGATGTGGCACATTGGTCTCGCAATAAGTCACTGGCCGGATGGGGAGATTGGCGCGAATTGAGACATGAGGATGTTTATTTCTTCACTGAAATGGGTTTGGCATTTTTTTGTGCTTTCAATGCGAGCTCGGTTGCAAGAAAGCAGTGTTTTTGGGTCATTGCTGTTTCCGTTCTGTTTAGTACATCATCGACAAATAAGGGTCCGAATGGCAATACCTCGTTGTTGCAATCCATATGAACCATTTCTTTTTTATTTACCAGGTACAAATGATTGCCGCCCTTATTTCCCGAAGCGATATCCGTGTTCTTTCGGACTTCGATATATCCATCCGTTCCAAGGATGGTCAATCTTCCATCGCCCCAGGTGTCCAGGCCATCCGGGGTAAACCAGTCGACCCTTATATACCCGGTGCCGCCATTGCCGCTTAGCATGACATCCCCAAAATCTTCGAATAGCGGTCGGTCCGGATGATGAAAATTGCCCACCTGCGACATCAGGACCTGCGCCTCGGTAGAGCCGGTAAAGTGTAGATACTGGTCGAATTGATGAGAGCCGATATCCGTGAGGATCCCGCCATACCGGTGCTTGTCCCAAAACCAATCCGGCCTTACTGCTAACCCGGTCTTTCCGACACCATTGTTGATCCGATGTGGTGCGAGATTGACGGTTTGGATTACCTGGCCTATCGCCCCTGCCTTTACCAGCTGGCTTGCTTTTTCGGTGCCTTTGTTCTCAAACCGTTCGCTGTACATGATCGAATAGATCCGATTGGTCTCTTTTTGTACTTTTTTGACTTCGGACAATTGTTCCAGGGTGATGATGCCCGGTTTGTCGGTAAGGTAGTCTTTGCCGTGCTGCATTACGCGAATTCCCAATGGAGCCCTTTCATCGGGTATGCCGGAGCTCAGCACCAATTGAATTGCAGGGTCTTCCAGGATCTCTTTTTCGGTTTTTACCTGTTTGGCCTCCGGATAGGTCTTCAGGAATGCGGCGGCCAGGTCGGGGGATGCTGCATACAACGCTACCAATTCCCCGCCTCCTCTTTTGATGGCATCCGTTATCCCATAAATATGGGGATGATCGATATTGATCACCGCGAATTTTATGCGGCTGGGGGCCGTAATTATTTCCTTTGGTTTTTCGGCGGATCGTACCTGTTGAACCGTATCGAATAAAGGGGACATGAGCATTAGGCCCGAGGCCTTGACGGAATCTTTTAGGAATTGTCTTCTGAGTTTCTTTTGATTGTTCATATGGGAAGGTCGCTGTTTGCAAACGGTTAAGATTGGTAATTTACGGAATTTTGTCACGGTTTGGCTGTTGCTGAATTCGCCAGGATGACAGCCTGACAATAATTATTAGATGAGTGTGGGAGATTTGACTTGGCAAATATGGGCAATTTGGCCATGGAGCAGTATGAAATATTAGTTTTGGCTAAATAGGGGGGTCAACTTGGCCAAAAGTTGAAAAATGAGGACTTTTATGGCCAAATTGAAGTGCATTGGCCTGAATAGAAATAGACTTGCCATCATTGCTCAGCTTCCAAACCTCTGTTACGTAAACAAATGCTTTTTTCTGAACATTTATGTTGGAAGGTGTGGGAACCATCAGGTGTACAATTGAGTTAACAGTCATAGTTTGTCCATCATCTGACAACTTTACGGTAAACTTCTTTCCTCTTTCCCGGCCCTGATCAATTTGGCTTTCTTTACCGTCGAAGGTCAGTTTCTCCTGGCTTGTAGGCGGGGCTGCGCCAGGAGTCGGGATTTCCATTCGCCAGAAAAGTTAGCGCGATGAGCGCCCTGTAGGGCAAAATAAATTACTCCTGTTAACAGGATAATCAGGCAGGCCAACACGTTTCTTTTGTTTTTCATTTGTTTATTTTTTTGCTTTTTAAGGGTGATGGAGCGAAATTACCTTGATACTTTTCTGTGCGGGTATTTGGAGTGTAAATAAAAGTGTAACTATTGTAAATAGATTGTAGTCGAATCTGCCAATACATTAAAATGAAAAAGGGCCGCATTTTGTGCGGCCCTTTGGGGGAGTAGCGAGATCGGGAGTTGAACCCGAGACCTCCGGGTTATGAATCCGACGCTCTAACCATCTGAGCTATCTCGCCGAATGTATTTATGAGGAAAGGTTCCCCGTAAATGGGACGCGAAGATAGGTAAAAAAGATTGATAAAAGGAGATTTGAGAGATGAAATTGGGGGAAGAAAATGAAGGTTGGGAGGGAGAAGATGGGGGTGCGAGAAGGAGGGAAGGGGTGGTATGGTAAGGTGGAACTGGGGTTGGAGAAGGAAGGAAAAGGTGGGGTGTTTTGGTGGAATTGGGGTTGGTGGAAAGAGGGAGAGGAAGTAGATTGGGGCAGGGGAAGAGGGGGAGACCAGGGATGGGGGTGATCCGGTTGGTGACGGTGGAAATGGAGGTTGGGGTAGGAGGAATAAAGGAGAGGATTGGGGTTGGGGGCAATAGAGAAAGGGGGAAAGAAAAAGGCCCTCTGTGGAAACAGAAGGCCGTCTAACGATTGCTTGCCATATGAAAAATCTTCAGAAGATCGATGTTGTGTTTTGCTGCACTTTTCTTTCTCTGCTTGTTCTTTGCGGCACAAAAATAAGGAGCAAAAAAGGAAATCAATAATATCAAAAGGTTAAAAAACTGTTGTTGCTAAATCCTTTTATCCCTGATCCAGTTCTAAACCGTTTCTGAGTGCAATATCCGAAGTTTAAGTGAGAATAGGAAATTAATTTTCGGACTTTTTTAAATTTTTTTGATCGTGACGGTGGAAATATAAATATAAAATTATTTATAATATCATCAAAGAGGTCTATTTGGCCTATTTTAGGCTTATTTATGGGGGTAATTTAGAGTTTTGGTTATTTAGCACAATATATTATAATTATAAATAATTCAAAATTGATAATTGAAAATTTCTAAAAAAGTGGTTTGGGGAGAGTTTAATAAAAAAACCGGGTGTTTGGGGGGGAGGGGTGGGGAGAAAGGGATGGTTTTGGGGGAGGGGTGAATGAGGGTGGAGGGTGTTTGGGGAAGGAGGATGGATGAAAGAGGTGGCAGGGAAGGGAGGGGTGAACGGGGGAAGTCACGGGGAGGGAGATCATGGAAAGGAGAGATGAGGGAAGGGGGACAAAAAAACGGGCCGTTGGAGCGGCCCGCCTGGTAAAGTTGATTGGGGAAGTTTATTTGCTTTTGCCGGGGTATTGTTGGAGCGCCTGTTCGAGGCAGTCCATGGCCCGGTTGAGGTCGTCGGCATTAAGGACGTAGGCGAGTCGCACTTCTTTTTTGCCGAGGCCGGGAGTTCCGTAGAAGCCGCCCGCAGGAGCCAGCATGACGGTCTGGTTCTTATAAGAGAAAGACTCCAGCAGCCACTGGCAGAAGACATCCGTATCATCGACGGGCAGGCTTGCGATCGCATAGAACGCCCCGCCGGGGTTAGGACAGAAGACGCCGGGCATCTGGTTGAGACGCTTGACGAGGGTGTCCCGACGATGGAGGTATTCGGCGCGGGTAGCATCGAAATAATCCGGGGGAAGCTCGGTGGCAGCCTCTCCGAGGATCTGGGCGAAGGACGGAGGGCTGAGGCGGGCCTGGGCAAATTTCATTACTGTGTCGAGGACGGCCTGGTTGCGGGTGACGAGCGCTCCGATGCGGCCGCCGCAGGCACTGTACCGCTTGGAAATGGTGTCCATCATCAGGACGTTCTGCCCGGCGCCCTTTAGATGCATGGCGCTGATGTGCTCGCCTGTATAGCAGAAGTCGCGATAGGCCTCGTCGGAGAAAAGGTATAGATCATGTTTGATGACCAGGTCCCTGAGGGTATCCATTTCTTCCCGGCTATAGAGGTATCCGGTAGGATTATTGGGATTGCAGATGACGATGCCGCGGGTGCGGGGCGTGATCAACTTCTCGAACTCGGAGACTGGGGGCAGGGCAAAGCCGCTCTCAATATAGGATGTCAGCGGCCGTACGACGACGCCGGCTGCAGTTGCGAATCCATTATAATTAGCATAGAAGGGCTCGGGAATGATGACCTCGTCGCCGGGGTCGAGACAGCTCATAAAGCCAAACAGGATGGCTTCGGAGCCGCCCGTTGTAACGATGATCTGCTGATAGTCGACGTCGATACCGAGGTTGGTATAATAGCTGGAGAGCTTGCGGCGGTAGCTTTCGTTGCCGGCACTATGGCTGTATTCCAGGACCTTGAAATCGAAATGCCGGACGGCGTCGAGGGCCATTTTGGGGGTCTCGATGTCGGGCTGACCAATATTAAGATGATAGACCTTGATGCCTTTCTTTTTGGCGGTTTCGGCGAAGGGTACGAGCTTCCGGATCGGGGAAGCCGGCATTTGTTGTCCGCGTTGGCTGATGGTTAACATGGCGCGAAATTACATTGTCTGTTTTACAAATTGGGTGGGATAGCTGACATATTGGGGACGGGGGACGGATTGTGGGATTCCGGGGACGGGGTTATAATCGGGGGAAGGGGGACAGATAGTAGGAATTGGGGAAGGGGTAGGCAAAAAAAACCTCCCGACCGGCGGGAGGTTCTATTTGGAGTTGGAATAACCTTATTTACCCGCGGATTTGCCCTTTGTGGCCATGTACTGCGCATAGGCTTCGGCGGTCAGCACTTCGCCGGTGATGCGCAGCTGAACGGGAAGGTCGACGCCAGCCACTTTAATAGTGATGGTCTTGTTGAAGGGACCAGCGTTGGCGGCGTTGAAGCCGGCTTTGATCTTGTCGTCCTTGCCTTTTGCGATGGCGCCTTCGGGCTTAACCGGAGTGGTGCAACCACAGGAGGGGACGGCAGATTCGATGATCACAGGTGAAGAACTGATATTGGTGAAATCAAAATCATGCGTTACGGGCGTGCCCTGTTTGATCTTTCCGAAGTCATAGGCGGTCTCTTTGAACCTGATCACGTCTTCAGCTTTCTTTGTCTGAGCGTTCTGAGCGAAAACTCCGGCAGACAGGACGAGGGTGGCGGCAAATAGGAATAGCTTCTTCATTTTTATCAATTTATTTGTTTTAATAATTGGACAGATGAATTCTCAGGCGCGGAGCTCGCGGGAGACTTGTAAACTTCGCCTGTAATGGTGAGCACCTTTGTCTGATTGGTATTATAGACGATCGTAACGTTCTTGCTGAATGCGCCCTCGGCGTAGGCGTTGTAGCCGACCTTGATCTTCGCCGTGGCTCCGGGTTCGATCGCGTCGCGGCTCCAGTCCGGAGTGGTACAGCCACAGGAGGCTTGTACATTGTCCAGGCGGAGGGCGGTAGCGCCGGTGTTGACGATCTCGAAGGTATAGACGGCAGGTCTGCCCTGCGGGATCTTGCCGAAGCTGTGGGTGTTCTCTTTCACCAGCAGCACATCGGCTAGCCTGGGTACGGCGGTTCCCACAGAATTCGTCGTCTGTGAACGCGCGACGAGCACGGTGGAGAAAAGGCTGATAACAATTGCTAATTTTTTCATAGTTTGGGTATGAACAGGTATAAAATTAAGAAGTAAACGTCAGGTTTTCCAATAAATTATCTCATAAAAATGAGGACTGGGGAGGGGAGCCCCGAAAAGACTTTATGCAGAAGGGGTAAGGGACGGGCGGGGGCGGACCGGGGACGAACGGAGGTTTGAGAAATGCCAAATTAAAATTTATAACAATCAGTGGGATAGGTTGTTAGGTTTGAGCGGAAGAATGTTAATTTTACGGCCATAAAATAGCCGATTTGACGTCAAATTATACGCAGATGCAAAATCTTTTCTCCAGCGAAGTCATTGATCCTGAGAAATTATCGTTCGATAAGTTCCGGGAGGAAGTGTTAAAGGACTACCGGGTCGCCTGCGAGAGCCGTGAGGCGAGCCTACTGGGTCGTAAGGAAGTGTTGACCGGGAAGGCCAAGTTTGGGATATTCGGAGACGGTAAAGAGGTGCCCCAGGTGGCCATGGCCAAGTTCTTCAAGCCCGGGGATTTTTATGCGGGCTATTACCGCGACCAGACCCTGGCTTTTGCGATTGGCGCCGCTACGGTAGAAGAGTTCTTCTCCCAGCTGTATGCAGACCCAGACCCCAACCATGACCCACATAGCGCCGGCAGGAATATGAACTCGCATTTTGCGACCGACTTTGTGGACACGGACGGATCGACGCTGGACCTGGTGAACAGAAAGAATCTCACGGCCGGTCTGGCGCCTACCGCGGCCCAGATGCCCAAGGCGCTGGGGCTTGCCTGCGCCTCGAAGGCGTTCAGGGAGATAGCCCAGCTGCAGCCTTTTACCGAACTATCCAATAATGGTAACGAGGTATGTTTTTGCACCATCGGCGATGCATCGACGAGCGAAGGGCATTTCTGGGAAACGCTGAATGCTGCAGGTGTGCTGCAGGTGCCGCTGGCCATTTTTGTATGGGATGACGGCTATGGCATCTCGGTCCCCCGCGAATACCAGACGACCAAGGGCTCTGTTTCGGAAGCGCTGAAGGGCTTTCAGAAGAAGGAAGGAACCAATGGCATCGATATATATAAAGTAAAGGCCTGGGATTACGCAGGTATGTGCGAAGCTTTTGAAGCCGGCATCCAGAACGCCCGGCTGACGCATACACCCGTACTCTTCCATGTCGAAGAGGTAACGCAGCCGCAGGGGCATTCCACTTCAGGAAGCCATGAGCGGTACAAGAGCCCTGAACGTCTCGAGTGGGAACGGGATTGGGACGGTATCAAGAAGATGAAGGAGTGGATAACGGAGAATACCCTGGCGAGCGAAGAAGAGCTGGACGAGATCGAGACCGAGGCCAAGGAACAGGTTCGCAACAGCAAGAGCCGGGCCTGGGAGAAATACCAGGAGCCTATCCTCCTGCAGGTGAACCGTTCGGTCGAGCATATCCGCAATATGGCAGGAGAAGCCCCCGACGAGGCGGCCTCGCTGCAGAAGCTGGCCGCTGAGCTGGCCGCCAACCGCGAGCCCGGCCGTAAGGAAGTGCTGCAGACGCTGCACAAAGCCATCGGCCTGTCGGGTAAGACGTCTGCCGCACGGAATGCGAAGGGGTATTATGACGAGCTGATCAAAGAGAATAAAGCATTATACAATACTCACCTCTATCATGAAGGGGCCCGTAATATCCTGCAGATACCTGAGATAAAGGCCGTATACCGGGACAACTCTCCGGTGATGAATGGATATGAGGTATTGAACCGGTATTTTGATCTGCTGTTCACGAACAACCCCAAGGTGCTGGCCTTTGGTGAGGACCTGGGAAAGATCGGGGACGTGAACCAGGGGTTTGCAGGCCTGCAGGCGAAGCACGGTGTGGAGCGGATATTCGATACCGGCATCCGGGAGCTGACGATCATGGGTCAGGGCATCGGGATGGCATTCAGGGGACTTCGTCCCATCGCAGAGATACAATATATCGACTATCTCTTATATGGTCTTCAGCCGTTGAGCGACGATCTGGCTTCGCTGCAGTACCGGACGGCGGGCAAGCAGACGGCTCCGCTGATCGTTCGTACCCGCGGGCACCGGCTCGAGGGCATCTGGCATAGCGGTTCGCCGATGGGGCTTATCCTGGGCTCACTGCGGGGACTGCATGTGTGCGTGCCGCGGAATATGGTGCAGGCAGTCGGAATGTATAATACCCTGCTCGAAGGAGCTGATCCGGCGCTGATGATCGAGTGTCTCAACGGATACCGGCTGAAAGAAAAGCTGCCGGCGAACTTGCTGGAGTTCCGCGTCCCGCTGGGGATCCCGGAGGTCGTCAAAGAGGGAGAAGATATTACCATTGTGTCATATGGGTCTACCCTGCGGATCGTGCAGGAGGCTGCGAAGGAACTGGAGGAGGAAGGGATCAGCTGTGAGGTGGTCGACGTGCAGACGCTGCTACCTTTTGACATCCATCACGGAATTCTCGAATCTTTGAAGAAGACGAGCCGGTTGCTGATCGTGGATGAGGATGTACCTGGTGGGGCGGCCGGATATATCTTTAATAAGGTGATGGAAGAGCAGGGAGGATATCGCTGGCTGGATACGGCGCCGAGGACGATAACGGGGCAGGCTCACCGGCCGGCTTATGCGAGTGATGGGGATTATTTCAGCAAGCCGAATGCGGAGCAGATCATCGATGCGGTGAGGGAAATGATGGCGGAGTAAATAGCCGGCCGCAGCTGACGCAGCGGCCGGACTAACATAATGTTATTTCAGGTTGTGAAAGACCTTTTGAACGTCTTCGTCCTGCTCGAGCCTGTCGACGAGCTTGAGGACGTCCTGTGCCTGCTCTTCGGAGAGCTCGACGGTGCTTGTGGGGATCCATTCGATCTCCGAGCTGATGGGAGTGATCCCTTTTTCTTCCAGGGCTTTTTGCATGTTGCCGAAGTCTGTGAATGCAGCGCGGAGTACGATCACTGATTCGTCGTTCTCGCCGGTGCCTTCGCCCATTTCGTCGAGGCCGTGGTCGATGAGCTCGAGCTCGAGGTCGTCCATATTGAGGCCTTCGGGTTTCAGCTTGAAAACCCCCATTTTCCTGAACTGGAAGCTGACGCTGCCGCTGTTGCCGAGGGCGCCGTGGCCCTTGGTGAAATGCATTTTAACGTTGGCGACGGTGCGGACGTGGTTGTCTGTGGCTGTTTCAACGAGGACGGCGACGCCGTGGGGAGCATAGCCTTCATACAGGATCTCTTCGTAGTTCTCCATTTCCTTGCCCTGGGCCCTTTTGATCGCGGCTTCGACGCGGTCTTTAGGCATGTTGACGCTCTTGGCGTTCTGGAAGCAGCGGCGGAGGGCCGGGTTTGTGGCAGGGTCGGGGCCGCCGGCTTTGACGGCGATGGCTATTTCCTTTCCGATACGGGTGAATTGTTTGGCCATCCGGTCCCAGCGGGCAAACATGGCGTGTTTACGTACTTCAAATATGCGACCCATAGAATCTCTTTATTTTAGGAACCGCGAAATTAAAAAAAAGAAACCGCCCCTAAAAATAAAGTAGGAACGGTTTCTTTTTGGTCTTATGTCCGGCAAGGGGACCTTGCCGGGGAAACCGCCCACCTGACGGCGGGCGGTCCATTTTAAGCGATCTTATTAAGCTTTTAGCTTGCTGTTGCCTTTGCTGTAGCCAAAATAGATGATCAGGCCGATGACCATCCAGATCAGCGCGGTGATCTGGGTAGCGGAGTCCAGACCGATGATCATGGCGGCGCAAACGAGGACGCCGAGGATGGGAACGATCGGAACCAGCGGTGTCCTGAAGGGCCGGGGGCGGTTGGGGTCTGCTTTGCGCAGGATCACCACCCCGATGCTGACGAGGATGAAGGCGAACAGGGTGCCGATGCTGGTCAGGTTGCCGGCTACGCTCTCGGGGACGAAACCCGCGAAGAGACCGACAAATACGAACAGGATCATGTTCGACTTATAAGGCGTACGCCATTTGGGATGCAGCTCGCAGAAGACTTTGGGCAGCAGACCGTCGGTCGCCATGGTATAGAACACCCGGCTCTGACCGAGCAGCATCACGAGGATAACCGAAGAGAAGCCAGCGAGAATGGCGACGGTCACCAGTGTCGACAGCCAATGATAACCATGCATATATGTTTCGATGGCGTAGGCGACTGAAGCCTCTTTGCCGGACTTTACGAAGTCGGTATAGGGGGCAACGCCGGTGAGGACCCAGGAGAACAATACATAAAGGATCGTACAGATCACGAGCGAACCCAGGATGCCGCGGGGCATGTCCCTGGCTGGATTCTTGGCTTCCTGCGCAGCTGTGGACACCGCGTCAAAGCCGATGAAGGCAAAGAATACGATGCCGGCTCCGGAGAGGATGCCGCCCCAGCCGTGCCGGAAGAAGTTCTGGTAGGAGTAGAACGTGCCGTCCCTCAATTGGGCGGGGGGGGCATCAGCGGGAATCACGTAGGGATGGTGGTTGCCGGGATTGATGAACGACCAGCCGAGCGCGATGAATATCAGAACGATAGATACTTTTACGACGACGATGATCGAGTTGACGGTGGCGGATTCCTCTGTGCCTTTCATGAGCAGCAGGGAAAGGAGGGCCAGGATGATCAGCGCGGGTATATTAATGATCCCGGTGTGCATGACCCCTGCGGCGTCCAGCGCCCGTTCGAAGGGCGAATGGGACCACTCGAATGGGACCTGCGTATGAAAGACGTTGAGTAGCTTGTTGAGGTATTCACTCCAGGAGATGGATACCGTTGCGGCGCCCAGCGCATATTCCAGTACGAGTGCCCAGCCGATGATCCAGGCTACGAGTTCGCCCATAGTGGTATAAGCGTAGGTATAAGCGCTGCCGGCGATGGGGATCATCGAGGCGAACTCGGCATAGCAAAGGCCTGCAAAGCAACAGCCGAGAGCGGCTACCATAAAGGAGATGGTCACGGCGGGACCGGCGTGTTCCCCGGCTGCGGCGGCAGTCCGTACAAACAAACCGGCGCCAATAATGGCGCCGATACCCAATGCGATCAGACTCCAGGCACCAAGCGTACGCTTGAGACCTTTCTCTGAATCCGCAGCCTGCGCCATAAGGGAGTCCAGGGATTTTTTTCGGAATAAACTCATACTAAGCTTGTTTTGATAATTTTTTGATGTGTGATTAGGGCCGAAAATAAACAAATATTTAATATTCAATTGTCGCCTGTGGTGAATTTTGGAGGTAAAGTTTTGCCAAATGGAGAAAATTCGATTCTTTGCACCCTATTATGCCAAAGATCAGTCTGACAGGGTGGATAATGATTGCCATGATAGCAGGGGTACTGCTGGGGCTTTGGGTACATTATAATTGCAGTTCCGTGCAGATCGGGACTTTTTCGGAAATGATCAATGTGGTCACGGATGTTTTTCTTCGTCTGATCAAGATGATCATTGCGCCGCTGGTGTTTTCGACCCTGGTGGTGGGGATCGCGAAATTAGGCGATATCAGGGCGGTGGGCCGGATAGGGGGGAAGACCCTGCTGTGGTTCATGGGTGCGTCGCTGCTGTCGTTGTCGCTGGGGCTTTTGATCATGCACAATCTGCCGCTCGGTTCTGAGCTGAATCTGCCGATGCCGACCAGCACGGCTGCGACGGGGCTGGAGTCCAGCATTACCTTTAAATCGTTTGTAACGCATATATTCCCAACGAGCATTTTCGAGGCCATGTCTACTAACCAGATATTGCAGATCGTGGTGTTTGCGGTGTTCTTTGGGATCGCCACTGCCTCGATCGGCGAGCAGGGGAAGGTGGTCATCAAGGCGCTGGATTCGGTGTCGCTGATCATACTGCGGATGACGGGTTATGTTATGTACCTGGCTCCGGTGGCTGCGATGGCGGCGATCGCCTCGGTGATGGCGGTAAAGGGGCCGGAGCTGCTGTATACGTACGGGAAATTTATTCTTGTGTTCTATCTGGCGATACTGCTGCTTGGGATGCTGTTGATGTCGATCGCGTCCATCTTTATCGGCCGCAGGGTATTCGAGCTGGCGATGAACATAAAGGATATGATCCTGCTGGCTTTCAGCACGGCGAGCTCGGAAGCGGCATTTCCGCGGCTGATCGTGGAGCTGGAGAATTTCGGCTGTCCGCCGAAGATCGTGAGCTTTGTGCTGCCGCTGGGGTATTCCTTTAATCTGGATGGGAGCATGCTGTATATGAGCTTTGCGTCGCTGTTCGTCGCGCAGGCTTATGGTGTGCAGCTGACGCTGGGGCAGGAGGTTTCGATGTTACTCGTTCTCATGCTGACGAGCAAGGGTATCGCGGGTGTGCCGCGGGCGGCGCTTGTCGTGGTGGCGGGAACGTTATCGCTGTATAATATACCGCAGCAGGGGCTGTTACTTTTGCTCGGCATCGACCAGATATTTGATATGGCGCGGAGCGCTACCAATGTGTTGGGGAACAGTATCGCGTCGGTTGTTGTGAGCAAATGGGAAGGTGAGCTGGAAGGAAGCCCTGTCAATATAAAATGATCCTTTTAATATGTTCGAACTCTTAACGATCTCTTTGAAAGACCTTTTAAACCCTCAGTTCTACATTGATAATGGTGGTCTTTGGGTGTTGCTGTTTATTGTTTTTGCGGAGACGGGTCTGATGGTTGGGTTTTTTCTGCCCGGGGACAGCCTTTTATTTGTTGCGGGAATATACAGTGAGAAGCTGATCGCGAGCATAATCAGTGGGGGGACGGGCAGCACCTTCTTCGACCTTATTTTGTTGTGGATCATGGTCTCCATCTGTGGTATAATCGGGAATGCGGTTGGATACTGGTTCGGCCACAAGAGCGGGCCATATCTTTTTCACCGCAAGGACAGTCTGCTGTTTAAGAAGAAGCATCTTCTACAGGCAAGAAAGTTCTATAACAAGCATGGGGGACAGGCTATCATCTTCGCCCGTTTCCTGCCGATCGTCCGGACATTTGCTCCCATTATCGCCGGGATTGTTGAGATGGACAAGAAGAAATTCGTGGTCAACAATATCGTCGGGTGTCTGGCCTGGGTGTTCCTGATGCTGTTCGCGGGGCATTATCTGGAGGAGTTCATCCTCGTCAAGTTCAATTTCGACCTCAAGAAACACCTGGAGGTGATCGTGATCGGGATCGTGGTCATTACCACGGCCCCTGTCCTGTACAAGCTGTTCTTCGGCCGGCGGGATGATACTGATCCTGTCGATGATCCGTATGCCGAGGTGAAGGAACCACAGAGGGTGGACCCGAACAAAAATTAATCATTGCTTATAGCTCAAAACTATGGATCAGGTAGCGAATCAAAAGAAAGTATCTCTTTTCAATCTGGCAGTTATCGTTGGGGCGCTTGGTTACTTTGTAGACGTTTATGATCTTTTACTTTTCAGCATTATACGTGTCCCATCGCTGAAGTCGCTGGGGCTGACCCAGGAGGCGGTGGACAAGCAGGGGTTGGATATCCTGAATCTGCAGATGATCGGTCTGCTGATAGGCGGTATCGTTTGGGGCATTTTGGGAGACAAGAAGGGTCGGCTGAAGGTGCTGTTCGCATCCATCATTTTGTATTCTCTGGGGAGTATTGCGAATGGGTTTGTGCATACGATGGGGCAGTACGCCATTGTGCGGTTCATCACCGGTCTTGGTCTGGCGGGTGAGCTGGGGGCGGGGATCACGCTGGTCAGCGAGATCATGCCAAAGGAGAAGAGGGGATTGGGAACTGCGCTGGTCGCGGGGATAGGATTGAGCGGGGCGGTATTCGCCTATTTTATAAAAGTTCAGTTCGGCGCCTCGGTGGAAGGCTGGAGGACCTGTTATTTTATCGGCGGCGGACTTGGGTTTCTGCTGTTGTTGCTGCGGATCGGGCTATTGGAGTCTGGTATGTATAAGAATATCGAGCAGAGCAATGTGCGAAAGGGGGACTTTTTTATGTTGTTCACGAAGGGGGAGCGATTGAAGAAATACCTGACGGCGATATTGATCGCGCTGCCCAACTGGTATGTGATCGGGATACTGATCACTTTTTCGAATAAGTTTGCGGCGCAGATGAGTGTGAAGGGGGCGGTCGATCCGGGTAAGGCGATCATGGTGGCGTATGCTGCGATCGCCGTGGGGGATGTGCTTATCGGGTTTATCAGTCAGTGGCTGAAGAGCCGCAAGCTGTCGCTGTATATTTTTCACATTATCACGATCATCGGGGTTTATTGGTTCTTTCACCTACAGGGCCAGGATGTGGGTATGTTGTATTGGGTGTGTGTGATCCTGGGATTTGGGACTGGCTTTTGGGCGATGTTCGTCACGATGGCGGCGGAGCAGTTCGGCACGAATATCCGGGCGACGGTGGCGACGACGGTCCCCAATATGGCGCGAGGTTCGCTGTATCTCGTGAGCACGCTGTTCTTGTCTCTGCAGAAGTACATGGCGCCGGAGCACGCCTATTTCCAGAGCGGCTGGATAACGGGTATCATCGTGTTTGCCATCGCCTTTATTGCGTTGATGATGACGAAGGAGACGTTTGGAAAGGACCTGGATTATATTGAACAATGAAGTTTTTAGTAATACGCTTCAGCTCCATCGGTGATATCGTACTCACTACTCCCGTTGTGCGATGCCTGAAGAGGCAGGCGGCTACGGCGGAGGTGCATTATCTGACGAAGAAGGCATTCCGGCCAATTCTTGAAGCCAATCCCTATATCGATAAGATACATACGCTTTCGGACGATCTTTCCGCGGTTGTCGAGGCCCTGCGTGCGGAGGATTTTGACTATGTCATCGATCTCCACCACAATCTGCGAACGTTGCGGGTGAAGCGGGCGCTGGGGAAGAAGGCCTTTTCATTTGACAAGCTCAATATTGAGAAATGGTGGTACACCAATTTCAAGTGGAACCGGATGCCGGACCGGCATATCGTTGACCGGTATATGGATACGGTGGCGTCGTTTGGGGTGAAGAATGATGGGGCGGGGCTGGACTATTTTATTCCTGCTGCGGATGAGCTTGCGCCGGGGGATATACCGACTTCGCATCAGGCGGGGTATGTGGGTGTTGTGATCGGTGCTGCGCTGGCGACGAAGAAGCTGCCGTTGCATAAGCTGCGCGAGGTGTGTGAGCGAGTGCAATATCCGTTGGTGTTGCTGGGTGGGCCGGAGGATGCGGAGGTTGGGGAGCAGCTGGCGGCAATTGATCCGGTGCGGATCTATAATTCGTGTGGGAAATTTAATTTGAATGAGTCGGCGGCGCTGGTGAGGCAGGCGAGGGTGGTGGTGACACATGATACGGGGCTGATGCATATTGCGGCGGCGTTCAGGCGGCCGGTGGTTTCGATATGGGGGAATACGGTGCCGGAGTTTGGGATGTATCCGTATTATGGGCCGAATTATCTGTCGAATTTTGTTGGAGGAGCGCCGTATGATATTATGGAGATAAAAGGGTTGTCGTGCCGGCCCTGTTCGAAGATCGGGTATAAGAAATGTCCGAAGGGGCATTTTAAGTGTATGGAGGAGCAGAGCCCAGAGGGGATTGCTGCCGCCGCTTATAAGAGATTGTAGAGTGTCATTCCGATCGCAAGCTGTGGGCGGGGTTGGTGAGCGCTGCTTTGATCGTTTCAAAGGAGACGGTGACCCAGGCCAGGAGGAGGGCGGCGGCGGATGCGACGAAGTAGACCGGCCAGCCTATCTGTACGTGATAGGCGAAGCTTTCGAGCCAGCGCTGTATGGCCAAGAGGGAGAGGGGGACGGAGATGACTACTGCGATCAGGATCAGCCTGGTGAAGCCGGTAGACAGCAGGTATACGATATTAAATGTAGATGCGCCAAGGACCTTTCGCACGCCTATTTCGCGGGTGCGTTGCTGGGCGAGGAAGGCGGAGAGGCCGTAGAGTCCGAGGCCTGAGATGAAGATAGCGAGGAATGCGAAGAGCTTGAAGATATTGCCCATCTGTTGTTCTCCTTTATACAGATTGGCGAGGTCCTGATCGAGGAAATTGTAGTTGAAGGGATAGGCGGGGTTCAGGGTATGATATATTTTTTCCAATGCTTTTATTGTTGCTTCGGTCTTGCCGGCCTGTGCCCGGACCACGATGGTGCCGCCCCAGCTGTCGAGGCGCATGATCAGGGGTTCGATGGTCTGGTGGATGGGCTTGAAGTTGAAGTCTTTTACTACGCCGATGATGGTGCCTTTGTTGTCGTCGTCCATGGTGAGGGGTTTGCCGATCACGCTGGCGGGGGTCTGGTTCATGATGCGGGCGGCAGTTTCGTTGATGATATAATTGCTGGAGTCGGCCCGGAATGTCGTGGAGAAGTCGCGGCCGCTGATGATCTGCATGTGGAAGAGGCTGATGAAGTTCTCGCTGATGTCGAGGGAGGGGATGACGATCTGTGAGTGAGGGTCTTTGCCTTGCCATTCTACGTGGAGGTGGCCACTGATGATGTTAACCGGGATCTCGGAGACCATGGCGAAGTTGCTGGTCAGCGGATTTTGCAGCAGCTCGGTGCGGAGCGCTTTTTGTTTGCTCCATATCTCGCCGGTCATGGGGACATAGAGGATATTCTCTTTGTCGAAGCCCATGTTGCGGTTGCGAATGAAGCTGAGTTGGTTGTATACGGCGAAGGTGCCGGCCAGCAGCACGATGGAGACTACGAACTGGACAACGACGAGGCCGTTGCGGAAGAATAGATTACCGCCTTTCGTTGGCAGGTGGCCTTTCAGCACTTTTACGGGGCGGAAGCCGGAGAGGAAGAGGGCGGGATAGCTGCCGGCGATGATGCCGGTGAGCAGGGTGATGCCTATGAGGCCGAGCAGAAGATAGCCGTCGGCCAGGTTGAGGCGGAGGTCTTTTTGCGCCAGGTCGTTGAAGAGCGGCAGGAGGGTCCAAACAAGTCCGATCGCGAGCAGCAGGGCGACTAACGAGATCAGGAGGGCTTCGCCAAGGAACTGTCCGATCAGCTGTCCGCGAAGGGCGCCTACGACCTTGCGGAGCCCGACCTCTTTGGCCCTTCTTGCAGAGCGGGCGGTGGCGAGGTTCATGAAGTTGATGCAGGCAACGAAGAGGATGACGAGCGCGACGATGAAGAAGATGTTTACGTATTGGCGGTTGCCGTGTCCAGGCAGGTCGACCTGCAGCGGCTGATCGAGGTGGATGCTCGTGATGGGCTGGAACTGGAAGTTGACTTTGAACTGGTTACCGGGTACGTGCTGCTGATAGACCTGGTCGGCCTGTTTTCCGAGTCGGGTCAGGGCTTCCGGGGTGATGGCGGTCTGCGGGGTGAGCAGGACGTAGCTATAGAAATTGAAATTGATGTAGACATTATTCCTGAGGTCGTCGGTTTCGGCTATGATGGAGGATATGGGGAGGATGCAGTCGAACTGCAGGTGTGAATTGGAGGGGATGTCGGCGAGCACTCCCGTGACGGTGACATAGCCGTGGTTATCCAGTCGTAGCGTTTGGCCGAGGGCGTTGGCGGCGCCTCCGAAGTATTTTTTTGCGGTGGAAGCGGTGAGGAGGATGCCGTCTTTCCGGTGGAGCGCTGTTTTGGGGTCTCCCTGCAGGAGGGGGAAGGAGAAGATATCGAGGAAGGTGGAGTCGGCGTAGAAGGTATTTTTTTCTTCGAATTTCCTGTTGTTGCCGGCGTCGAGGAGGACGGTATTCCGGTGGCTGAGGCGGACCGTGCTGCGGATCTCGGGCAGGGCGGCCTGCAGGCCGGAGGGCATGCCGGCGCAGTTGACGGCGGCTTTGAATCCGGAGGCGTCGGCGGTGATGCGGAAGATCCTTTGGGCGTTGTTGTGGAATTTATCGTAGCTGAGCTCGTTGCGGACCCAGAGGAGGATGAAGATGCTGGAGGCCATGCCGATGGCGAGGCCGGATATATTGATGGCGGAATAGCCTTTGTGGCGGAGGATGTTGCGGATGGCGGTTTTGAAGTAATTCTTGAACATAGGGTTGGGGCGTCAAAACTGGGGCCAGTGTTGTAAGGGGTTAGGGGTGTGGGGGTTATGGGTGGAGTTTCGAGTGACGGTGTACGGATTTGATACGGCGGATGTACGTTAACGGGGGAGATTTAGGGGAGGTGTGGGGGGTATGCGCGGGGGAGGATGACGCGCGCGGGGGACAGTTTTTTGGTTATATTTAAATAAAAACTTGAGCCGACATCATCTTCGTCACGACAAGACCTGTCTTAACTGTGGGAGAATTGTGGAGGAGAGGTATTGCACGCACTGTGGTCAGGAGAATACGGAGCCCAAAGAAAGTCTTGGACATCTTATCGGGCATTTTTTTGAGGACGTCACGCATTTTGATTCAAAGCTATTTACTACGCTGAAGGACCTGGTGCTGAGGCCGGGTTTTCTGACGAAGGAGTATGTAGCGGGCAGGCGGGTACGTTATCTGAACCCGATACGGATGTATATTTTTATTTCGGCTGTTTTTTTCCTGGCAATGTTTGCCGGCAGGGGGGAGCACGGGGAGGTGGCTGAAGGTGGGCATGCGGTGAATTTGTACCGGCAGCGGGTTGCGGACAGTCTTCGGGATGCGGGGGGTGATAGTGTGAGGGGGAGGGTTAATAAAGAGGTTGCGGCGAGGCTGGATACGGTGGAGAATATCAAGCCCGGGGAGGAGTCGATGTTTTTTGCTGTGGGTTCGGGTGGTAAGATATCGATCGACCTGGTTCAGAACAGGTATCATAGTTTGAGGGAGTATGATTCTATTGTGCCGCATTTGCCGGATAGCATGCGGCATACGGGTTTTTGGGGATGGGTTGCGAGGAGGAATATGAGGCTGAAGGAGAAGCAGGGCGGGCGGGTGCATATCCGGATCGAGAAGGACCTGGAGCATACGACGCCGAAGCTGATGTTTGTGCTGTTGCCGTTGTTTGCCTTGTATACGGGATGGTTTTATCGCCGGAGCCGGACCCAGGGGAAATACTACTATGTGCAGCATGCCATATTTTCCATTCACTTTCATTCTATGGCATTTTTGGTGTTTTTGGTGTTGAAGCTGGTGAGTCTGCTGTGGGTGGGAGTGGGGCTGGTGGCGGGGGGGTATCTGCTGGTGTTGGTGTATCTGGTGGCGGCGTTGAGGGGGATGTATGGGCAGGGTTGGGGGGTGTCGTTGTTGAAGGGGTTGGGGATTGTTGTGCTGTATGCGGTGACGATAGGGGTATCGACGTGGGTGTTGGTGGTGGTGACGATTATGCAGGCGTAGGGGTAGAATAAAAAAGACCCCTGTCGGGGTCCTTTTATCTGTTATGGCGATAAGCCTGTTTATAAAGTTTTGAGGACGTCGTTCATGCTACGGACGGCTTCGGCGCTTTTATTGAAGAGGGCCTGTTCGTCGGCGTTGAGGCCGAAGTCGAGGATCTTTTCCCAGCCGTTGCGGCCGATGGTGACGGGTACGCCGAGGCAGATGTCTTTCTGGCCGTATTCGCCGTTGAGGGAGACGCAGCAGGTGAAGAGCTTCTTCTCGTCGCGGAGGATGCTTTCTACGAGGGCTGCGCCGGCTGCTCCGGGTGCGTACCAGGCGGAGGTGCCGATGAGCTTGGTCAGGGTAGCGCCACCAACCATGGTATCAGCTACGATCTGCTTTTGCTGGTCTTCGCTGAGGAATTTTGTTACGGGGGCGCTGTTCCAGGTGGCCAGGCGGATCAGGGGGATCATGGTAGTGTCGCCGTGGCCGCCTACTACGACGGCGTTGAGGTCGGCGGGGCTACAGCCCAGGTGCTGGCTCAGCTGATATTTGAACCGTGCGCTATCGAGGGTGCCGCCCATGCCGATGATACGGTTCTTCGGGAGCCCTGTCGCGGTGAGCGCCAGGTAGGTCATCGTATCCATCGGGTTACTGATGATGATCAGGATAGCGTTGGGGGAGTGTTTCAGAATGTTTTCGGCGACCCCTTTTACGATACCGGCGTTGGTGCCGATGAGCTCTTCGCGGGTCATGCCTGGTTTACGGGGCAGGCCGGAGGTGATGACGACGACGTCGCTGTTCGCGGTCTTTGAGTAGTCGTTGGTGCTGCCGGTGATGCGGGTGTCGAAGCCCAGCAGGGCTGCGGTCTGCATCATGTCCTGGGCCTTTCCTTCGGCTAGTCCTTCCTTGATGTCGAGCAATACCAATTCTTCAGCTAGTGCGGCACGGGCAATATTATCGGCACAGGTAGCGCCTACAGCGCCGGCGCCTACAACCGTAACTTTCATCTGTTAAATATTTGAGTGATAAAATTGATTGCGTCTCTTGTCTCTTGCGCGACAAAGGTAGGGTAGGGTAAGCAATTGAGCGAGGATTAGCTGCCCTTTTTGTCAAAAGCCGCCATGATGATGTCGATCTTCTGAGTGCCTTCGAAGGTGGTGATCAGATTACCTTTTTTATCATATAAGGCGAGATAAGGCAGGTTACGTATTTTATAGAAGGGGGGCAGGAAGAATTTTTCGTCGCGACCCAGCTTCATATTGGGGTGTTCGAATATCCGGTAGTGGGTATTGAACTCTTTGAGCTCATCGAAGGGCTGGTAGGTGGCCATGACGATCTCGATGTCCTTGAATTTGGAGAAGTCCTGGAGGATGGATTCCGTCTGGTGTTTGCAATGGTCGCAGTCCGGGCTGAAGTACATGATGAGGGTGCGGCGGTTCTTTTTGAGATCTTCTTTATTGAGATAGGTAGTGCTATCCAGCCGGAGCAGGTGAAAGGGGGGGATGGTAGGGAACCGGAGGTAGGGCGCCTGTGCGTTGGCCTGGTCCTGCGCTGTCTGCTGGGGGGCCTGCTGTGGGGGAGTCTGCTGCTGAGCGAAAAGGGCGGTACTGCTGAAGGCTATTAAGGCGATGGCCAGGAATGCTTTTTTCATCGTTGTAGTTTCAAAATTTCCGGTGTAAAATTAAATCTTTAACGGAAAGGGAATTTATTTATTTGGAATTACGAAATTTCCGTAGATTTACGAAAACATCGTAGATATGGAAAAACTTACGCATCAAGAAGAGGAGGCCATGCAGGCGGTATGGAAGACGGGAGAGGGTTCGGTAAAGCAGTTCCTGGATAATATGCCGTCGCCGGGCACACCTTATACCACGTTGGCGTCCACGATCAAGAACCTGGAAAGGAAGGAATATCTGTCCAGCAGGATGATCGGGAAGACCTATCTGTACAAGCCGCTGATCGGGGAGGAGGAGTACAAGAAGAAGTTCGTGAGCGGATTTGTCAAGGACTATTTTCAGGATTCGTACAAGGCGCTGGTGAATTTTTTTGTGGAGGAGAAGAAGCTGAGCGCTAAAGAATTGAAGGAAATCATCGATCTGATCGAAAAGAAATGATCTAATTAAAAAGCTATGATGCTCTACATCTTAAAACTATCGGTGAGTCTGGCGGTGCTGTGGATATTCTACCAGCTGCTGTTGCGGAAGCTGACCTTTTATAATCTGAACCGGTGGTATTTACTGGGGTATTCGGCGATCTGTTTTTTCATCCCGTTGATCGATGTGGGGCCGGTGGTGGGTCCGGGGGATGGGATCAGGGTGATCCGAATGATCCCGGTGGTTGCGGTTACGACGCCTGTGGCTCAGCCGAGCTGGGGGGTATGGGATGTAATCTTAGTGGTGCTGGCGGTCGGGACTGGAGTGCTGCTGTTTCGGCTGGGGGTGAGGTGGCTATCGCTGGTGTGGTTGAGGCGGCGAAGCCGGCTGCTGGCTGAGGATGGTCCGATAAGGATCTACCAGGTGGAGGGGGAGGTGAGGCCGTTTTCGTTTGGGCGGGCGGTATACCTGAATCCGGAGCTGCATTCCGAATCTGAGCTGGCGGATATTGTCCTGCACGAGTATGTGCATATCCGGCAGCGGCATTCGGTGGATATACTGTTTGCCGAGCTGCTTACGGTGGCTGGCTGGTACAATCCTTTTGTGTGGCTGATCCGGTATTCTATCCGGCAGAACCTGGAGTTCATTGCGGACCGGCAGGTGGTGAGCAGCGGGGTGGACAGGAAGGCGTATCAGTATCATCTGTTGAATGTGGTGGGGAGGCCGGCGTACCGGCTGGCGAACAGTTTTAATTTTTCATCCTTAAAAAAACGAATTGTTATGATGAACAAGGTGAGGAGCGCGCGGCTCCATTTGATAAAGTTCCTTTTTGTTCTGCCGTTGCTGGCGGTGTTGCTGCTGGCGTTCCGCAGTACTTATGAGCGGGTGACGCGGGTGGTGAGTGATGATCTGATCATGCATACGGAGGTAACGCCGAAGGTGAAGGCCGGGGGCGCGGTGGCGGGGACCGGGGATCCGGTAGCGGAGAGGCCGCTACGTCATTGGGTGATGCCGGCGGGGCATAGGGCTGTGGCGGATACTGGAGGGAAGAAGGCTGTTGATACGTTGAAGCGCGAGGACCAGAAATCTGTGGAGCTTCCTTCGCAGGCGCTATACCTGGTAGACGGGAAGGAGATTTCGCTGGCGGAGTTCAAAGCGGTGGCGCCTGCGGATATTTATGCGGTCAACATACTCAAGGGCGAGCAGGCGTTGACGTTGTTTGGAGAAAGGGGGAAGGACGGGGTCGTTGCCGTTACGACGAAGGATTTTCATAGCAAGCATCAGGAAATGAAGGATACAATTGCCCATAACCCTGTAAGGCCGCTTCTGGATGAAGTCGCGGGGAAGGCCGGGTTCCAGCCATTGTATGTGATTGACGGGAAGGAAATGTCTCAAATGCCGGCTGGTCTTGATCCGAATATGATCGAGTCGATTACTGTATTAAAGAATGAACACGCCAGGGCCGTGTATGGAGACAGGGGAAAGAACGGGGTGCTCATCATCGTGCTGAAGAAGAAATCCTCTTATGTTCCGAAGATGACCATTAACGGGAAGGACGGACCGATGAGTACTATGGCGGATACGATCAGGACGACTCAGGGTGGGGAGCAGGTGGTGATTACTGCCGAAAAGCAGCCTGGAAGATAGGTGAGGTTTTGGTAGTCGGGTGAAAAAGTGGTGGAGGCAGGGTAATTGTACTGATTTTGGTGTAAATTTGCCCAAAATTTTACAGCTTTTATGGCAAATACTGCAGACATCAGTCGTGGCATGATCATCAAATTGGATGGTAGTTTGTATACCGTGGTAGAATTCGGGGAGAACAAGACGGCCCGGGCTGCTGCAAAGGTTTGGGCAAAACTGAAGGGTGTGGATAATTCCCGCAGTATCGAAAAGACCTGGAACAGCGGGGATACGATCTATCCCGTGCGTGTTGAGCGCAAGGCTTACCAGTATCTGTATAAGGATGATACGGGATACAATTTCATGGACAACGAGACTTTTGAGCAGATTGCGCTGCAGGAGCACCTGATCGATGCCCCCCAGTTCCTGAAGGATGGGCAGGAGGTATCGGTCCTGATCAATACCGAGACCGAGCAGCCGATGAATGTAGAATTGCCTGACAAGATCGTTCTGCTGGTTACTTATTCTGAGCCTGGTGTGAAGGGGGATACGGCTACGCGTACGCTGAAACCCGCTACTGTGGAGACGGGTGCTACGGTAAACGTACCGTTGTTTGTCAATGAAGGCGAGCTGATCCGGGTCAATACGAAGACCGGAGAATACGTAGAAAGAGTCAAATAATACTTCGGTATATAGCCGAACCGGACCGTTGGAGCGAGCTCTGACGGTCTTTTATGTTGAAAGGAGGACCACCGGTCCTGGACCCGGAAAGTGGATATCCGGTACATTAACCTTATACTCAAAGGGTTGAATTTTGAAAATTCGACTGTGTTTTTGGGTATATTTGGCTATAATCCCTATTTTCGTCGCCCAAATAAAACTGTAAATTCATCCATATGGATTTTAAACAGATTCAGGAACTGATCAAAATGATCAACAAGTCTAACATTGGTGAGGTTAGTATCGAAGAGAAGGGTTTTAAGTTGACTATAAAACAGAAAGAAGAACCTGTTCAACAATTGATTGCTGCTCCCCTGCAGGCTGCTCAGCCTGCGGCGCTGGCTGCTGCCCCTGTGGCGCCTGTTGCTGCTGCCGCCCCTGCTGCGGCTGCGGAAAAGCCTGCGAAGGCTGCAGAGGCTCCGGCCGGCAATACGGTTACCATAAAGAGTCCTATGATCGGAACCTTTTACCGGAGTCCGTCACCCGACAAGCCTTCTTTTGTCAATATCGGTGACGAGATCACACCCGGCAAGGTGGTATGTATCATTGAGGCGATGAAGCTTTTCAATGAGATCGAAAGTGAAGTCACTGGTAAGATAATAAAGGTGCTGGTGGAAGATGCCTCCCCTGTAGAATATGACCAGCCTTTGTTCCTGGTTGAACCTTAAGAACCGGTTCGCGCCGGACGCGCAGATATTAGCGATTCCACAAAAAAAAGAGAATGTTTAAAAAGATACTGATTGCCAACCGAGGAGAGATAGCCCTCAGGGTTATCCGTACCTGTCGTGAGATGGGTATCAAGACCGTTGCGGTGTATTCTACAGCGGATAAGGATAGCCTCCACGTGAAGTTTGCGGATGAGGCTGTGTGTATTGGAAAGCCTGCAAGTTTTGACTCCTATTTGAATATCCCCCATATCATGGCTGCTGCGGAGATCACCAATGCAGACGCGATCCATCCGGGGTATGGGTTTTTGGCGGAGAACGCCCGGTTTGCCGAGATCTGCGGCGAGCACGAGATCAAGTTCATCGGACCGACCCCGGCGATGATCAATTCCATGGGCGACAAGATCACGGCTAAAGAGACCATGATCAAGGCCGGGGTGCCTGTTGTGCCTGGTGGAGAGGGTTTGCTGGAGAGTCTGGACCAGGCGAAAGGAATGGCAAAAGAGGTTGGTTATCCCATTATATTGAAGGCCACGGCAGGTGGTGGTGGCAAGGGTATGCGGGTGGTCTGGGAAGAATCTGACATGGAAAGAGCGTATAACACGGCCAAGGCGGAAGCCGGTGCTGCTTTTAAGAATGACGGCATCTACATGGAGAAGTTCGTGGAGGAGCCCCGTCATATCGAGATACAGGTAGCGGGTGATCAATACGGCAGGGTTTGTCATCTCAGCGAGCGGGATTGTTCTATTCAGCGCAGGCATCAGAAGCTGGTAGAGGAGTCTCCGTCACCCTTCATGACCGAAGACCTGCGTCGCCGTATGGGTGAGGCTGCTATCAAGGCTGCGTCTGCGATCAACTATGAGAGTGTGGGTACGATCGAGTTCCTCGTGGACAAGCATCGTAATTTCTACTTCATGGAGATGAACACGCGTATCCAGGTGGAGCACTGTGTGACGGAAGAGGTGGTCAATTTCGATCTTATCAAGGAGCAGATCAAGATAGCCGCGGGTGACAGCATCAGCGGATGAACTATGAGCCCCAGGGGCATGCGATCGAATGCCGCATCAACGCAGAAGATCCCTATAATGATTTCAGGCCGTCGCCGGGTCGGATCACCGTGCTGCATCAGCCGGGCGGACATGGTATCCGGGTTGACTCTCATGCGTATGCGGGGTATACGATACCACCTTATTATGACTCGATGATCGCGAAGATCATTGCGGTTGCGCGTACCCGGGAGGAGGCGATCAATACGATGCACCGGGCTCTCAGTGAGTATGTGATCGAAGGAATAAAGACTACGATACCTTTCCATCTTCAGCTGATGAAGGATGAGCGGTTCAGGGCCGGGGATTTCAATACGAAGTTCCTGGAGGGTTTTAAAATGATTTAGGAGCCAGGCCCCGGTGGGGGAATGGTTTTTGAGGGGGTGGTTGATGGCCGGTTAGCCGGCGAATGTAGTAACTAGATTTTCAACGGTGTGGGCTGCGTTGTAGTAGCCCGCCAATTTACGGATAACGGCCTCGACGAGAGCGTCGGGACAGGAGGCTCCACTGCTGATCAGGATACGCAGAGGGGCCTTTTTCGTTGACAGCCAGCCTTGTGTTCTTTCCTCCTGTTTTTTATGGAAGTTATAGTGTAGTATCTCCTGTGGGGAGAGTATTTTTTCTTCGGAGCTGATGAAGTAGGTGGGCATCCTTTCTTCGCAGAGCTCGACGAGGTGTGAGGTATTGGAGGAGTTGTAGCCGCCTACGACGATGGCCATGTCGGCGGGTGTGTCGAGGAGGCCGATGACGGCGGACTGGTTATCCAGGGTGGCGTAGCAGAGGGTGTCGCGGGTATCGGCGAAGTGGTTCTCTACTGTCGCGGGATCGAGGCCGTATTTTTCGATCATGGTCTGTTTGAGGAAATCGGCGATGGCCTGGGTGTCGCTGGCGAGCATGGTGGTCTGGTTGACGACGCCGATGCGGACGAGGTCTTTTTCTACGTCGAAGCCCTCGCTGTACTGGTCTTTGAAGGTGGTGTAGAAGGAGTCGTGGGCGGCGGTTCCCTTAATATATTCAGCCAGGAGACGGGCTTCCTTCATGTCTTTGACCACGACGGTGGGGGTGGCGGCTGCGGCGTGGGAGAAGGTGGCGCGGGTCTCTTCGTGTCCCGGTTTGCCGTGAACGACGATAGTATAGTCTTTTTGGGCTATTTGCGCGCTGCGGTTCCAGACCTTTTCGACGAAGGGGCAGGTGGTGTTGTATTTTTCCGTTTGTAACCCGATGTTTTGCAATCTTTTCTCGATCTCCAGCGTTGTGCCAAAAGCCGGGATGATAACGATATCGTCTTTTGTGAGGCTGTCGAAGCCGATCAGCTGTTGGCCGTGGGTATCCTGGAGGAACTTTATGCCCCGGGACAGGAGGTCAGCGTTGACCTGTGGGTTATGGATCATCTCGCTGAGGAGGAAGATGCGTTTGCCGGGGTTCTCGTCGATGGTGCGGAAGGATATTTCGATCGCGTTCTCCACTCCGTAGCAGAAGCCGAAATGGCGGGCGAGGTATATCTGAAGATCGCCCAGGTCCAGGAGGGTAGGGGTAAAGTCCTTCTTCATTTTGTCCAGCTGTTTGCGCCGGTTTTTGATAGCGGAGATCAGCGGGCTTCGATAGATGATGGGGATCTCAAAGTTTTTCATCAGGTGGCAAAGGTACGAAACTGGCCGTTGGGGTAGAGGAATATATGTTAAATTGTGAATTTATGAATGAAGCATTTCGTCCGGTTGATTGGATCTATTCGTCCAATGTTTATGAGGTGAATCTGAGGCAGTATACTCACGAGGGTACGATCGCGGCGTTTAGCCAGGAGCTGCCGCGGCTGAGGGATATGGGTATCGAGGTCCTGTGGTTCATGCCGATCACGCCGATCAGCAAAGAAAAGAGGATCGGCAGCCTGGGGAGCTATTATGCGTGTTCCGATTATGTATCAGTGAACCCGGAATATGGTACGGTGGAGGATTTTGCGGGGCTGGTAAAGCAGGCGCACGGGCTGGGTTTCCGGGTCATTATCGATATTGTGGCCAATCATACGGGTTGGGATCATCGCTGGACGAAGGAGCATCCTGATTATTACAAGCGAAATGCGGAGGGGAAGTTTTACGATCCGAATGGGTGGGAGGACGTTATTGACCTTAACTATGACAATCCCAATCTGCGACAGGCGATGATCGATGTCATGCGGTTCTGGATCGAACGGTGTGATGTGGATGGTTTTCGCTGCGATATGGCGATGCTGGTCCCGCTGGACTTCTGGCGGGAGGCGAGGACTGCGCTGGACCCGCTGAAGCCGTTGTTCTGGCTGGCGGAATGCGAGGAGATATCCTATCATGAAGTTTTTGATGCGACCTATACCTGGACGCTGCTGCACAAGATGGAGGATGTGTGGAACAGGGTGTCTACGCTGCAGGGGCTGGATGCGGTGCTCTCCTACTACGATACAAAATTTCCTCCCGGGGCCCTGCGGGTCTATTTTACTACCAATCACGATGAGAACTCGCATAGTGGCAGCGAGTACGAGCGACTGGGGGCTGCGGCGGATGCATTTGCGGTGCTCTGCTGCATGTGGGGTGGGCTACCGCTGATCTATAGTGGCCAGGAGCTGCCGAATACCAGGCGGCTGAAATTCTTTGACAAGGACGAGATCCCGTGGACGGGGAGGTATGAGAAGCACGGGTTTTTCCGGCTGTTGCTGGGGTTGAGGAAAAGGAATGCAGCGCTGTGGGCGGGGGTTGGTGGGGGGACGCCGGGTGTTGGGGCGGGAACTTCGGGAGGCTCGCTGCATCGGCTGTTCGTGAAGGAGGAGAAGTGTTTTGCGTTTGCGCGCAAGCGTGGCGAGGATGAGGTGGTAGTGCTGCTGAATTTTTCTGACGCGTGGTTGACCATATCGAATACGGAGATGTTGCTGGTAGGGGCTTTTGACGAGCTGTTTACGGGGGTGAGGGTTGACTTTTCGAAATCGAAGGAGATATCGGTTTCCCCGTGGGGGTATGCGGTGTTGGAAAAGAAAAAAGGCTGACCTTGCGGTCAGCCCTTGGAAATTAATTATTTGAAGGATCAGTTGCCATTGGTGAGACGTAACGGATAGGTATAGACTCCTTCGTAGCCGGGGAATACGCCTTCGAGCTTGACGGTGCCGGTCGCTTTCTCGAGCACTTTCTGGAACTCTTCTACGTTATGTACTTCCTGGCCGTTGGCCTTCAGAATGATAAAGCCTTCCTGAACGCGGGATTTGTCCATCAGACCGTTCTCAGTGACGTCTCTGACCGCTACGCCACCTTTTACATCGAGGCTGGTTGCTTCCTTTTTGGAGAGGGTCTCGAGCTTGGCGCCCAGCTTGTCGAGGGACGAGGACTTGACTACTGCGGTCGTGCCTGAATTGTTGCGCAGGACGAGGGGAACGGTAGTCTCTTTGCCTTCTCTTTTATAGGTAACCGTGATCTTGTCGCCGGGGCTATAGGTAGCGATCTGGCCGACCATCTCGGCGCCGGTGACCACGGAAACGCCGTTGAGCTTTGTAATGATGTCTCCCTTCTTTATACCCGCATGGGCAGCTGCGCCATCAGGGGTTGCGTCCATGACGTATACGCCTTCGCCGTCCCTGATACCCGCCTCTTTCTTCTGGTCATCGCTCATGTCGTCTCTCGGGTAAGAGATACCCAGGAAGGCGCGTTGCGGCGTACCGAATTTCATGATATCGTTGACTACCTTCTTGACGATGTTGACAGGTATAGTAAACGAATAACCAGCGTAGGAACCCGTGGGGGAGGCGATGGCGGAGTTGATGCCGACCAGCTGACCGTCGGTATTGATCAGGGGGCCGCCGCTATTGCCGGGGTTAACCGCGGCATCCGTCTGGATAAACGATTCTATCGGTGTCTGACTCTGGCGCCTGTTGATGTCCAGGGTCCGTCCTTTTGCGCTGACGATACCCGCCGTCACGGTGGTTTCGAGGGTCAGGGGATAGCCGACTGCAAGCACCCACTGGCCGATCTTCACGTCGTCGGAATTTCCATAGAGCAGGAAGGGCAGGTTAGTGGCGTCAACTTTTATGACGGCCAGGTCGCTGCTGGGGTCTGCGCCGATGACCTTTGCCTTGAAGGACTTCCGGTTACTCAGGGTAACAGTGACTTCGTCGGCGCCATCTACGACGTGGTTATTTGTTACGATATATCCGTCATTGCTGATGATGACTCCGGAACCGGAGGCCATTTCCGGCATGGATCTCATCCCGTTGCCGCCTCCGCCGAAGAAGTCATCGGGGTCGATGCCGAACAGGTCGGAGAAGGGATTGTGCTTGGGGAGATTATTGCTGACGGTACGTACTGTCTTCGTCTTGATATGCACGGTAGCGGGTATCGCTGCGCTGGCTGCGTCGCTGAAGTCAGCCGGTCCGTTGGCAGCGCGTCCTTCTTTGCCTTCGAAGAATTTGGCGTAATTGGCGGGGACTTTGCCGGAATCCTGCTGAGAATATACATAGGTCTTTCCGCCGGTAAAATGATTATAGCCCCACATGGTAGCTAAGGCGGTCGAAGCACTGAGCAGAATAACAGCTACTACTTGTTTTGCTCTCATTTGTTATACAATTTTTTTCGTTTTTAGTGGCTTTTTGGCCGGGGGTAGATGTTCAATTTGTATGCCTGAGACAACAAATTAACGTCAAGGTTTGGTTTATGGTCTTACCTCGGGTTCAGTTTAACAAATAATTTACTAAGACCTTCGTAGATCGACCGCTGACCGTACTTATAAAGTTACGAATAAAAAGACGGGTATGGGCTGGCGCCGGAAAATATTGCAGGTTGACTGACAGGGGGTCATAGGTCCCGCAAAAATTGCAGAGTATCAACGCCGTCCGCGTAATCATCCAGGGTGGGGCGCTGGGCACTTCCAAAGGAAATAAGGGGGGGAGGGATGGTTCCCGGGGTACCGACGACGCATTGGATATCGGAATCTGCGCCTGTGAGGAGGGTGGGGGGATGGCCGGGTTTGTAGTACTGATAGTGAAGCACGCTGATGGCGCTGAAGGGGGATTGGTTCTCGGTGAGGAGGGTGGTCCCGTTGGTCATATAGTATTTTTTGTTGAGGATGAGAAGCGTGAGCTGGTAGTCATAGTTATGCTTGTATTTGCCGAGGTCGGAGAGGTGGTTGTATTTATTTAGCGCATCGAGGAGGGGCAGGAAGTCATAGTTCTCAGGGACATAGATCTGGGTGACGTTGCGGCAGCCGAGGCCAAAGTACTGGTTGACGTCGTCGGACAGGGCTTCCAGCTCGGCCGGGGTTTCGCTGCCGGTGAGGACGGCCACTGAAGTACGGTTGCGGCGGATGATATGGGGGTATTTAGCGAAATAGTAGTCGAAATAGCGGCCTGAGTTATTGCTGCCGGTAGCGATATAGGCGTCGCAGCCGTTGAGGCGTTCGGCGAATTGGATATAGCTGGCTACTTCCGGCTGTTTGGCCGTCATCCAGTCCAGCAGGTGGCTGATCATGGTCTTGTCGCGGCTGGATGCTTTTATTTGCTGGTGGTGACCGGAAATGAAGATGGACAGCATGTCGTGGAAGCCGACCAGGGGGATGTTACCGGCCATGATGAGGCCGATATTTTTGGGAGGGTTCTGTTCGGACGGCAGGTCGTATTTTTGGGCCCATGCGGTCAGCTTGTCTTTTTGCAGGTATCCTGTAGCGATCTGGTGTACGGCGAGCGTGATGAATTCGGGGGTGAACCACCCGTTCTCTTTCGACGCCTTATACTTGGCTGTTTCCCAGGCTGGTGCCGAGGACAGCATGTAGTCGCCGAGTTCGGCCAATAAATCGATCCGTTGTTCGAGTTTCATAAAATCCACGCTATATTTGTGAACGCCCTTTCGGTTGCCCGATGGACGCAACTTATTATAAATAATTCGTCGATAGGACTGTAAAGGTAATTTCATCACTCCTAAATTTTTTAAAAAATATGGCTATTAAAATAACAGAGGAATGTATCAACTGTGGCGCCTGTGAGCCGGAATGTCCCAATAATGCGATCTATGAAGGTGGGGTTGAGTGGGCTATTACGGACGGGACCAGCGTTAAAGGGTCTTTCACGCTGCTGGATGGGTCGGTCATCGACGCCGGCCAGCGGAATGCTCCGATCAGCGTAGATACCTATTATATCGTGCCGAATAAATGTACCGAGTGTCAGGGATTTCATGAAGAGCCGCAGTGTGCGGCGGTTTGCCCGGTAGACTGCTGTGTGCCGGATGAGATGTACAAGGAGACTGTAGAGTCGCTGTTGGCCAAGAAGGAAAAGCTGCATTTGTAAGAGAAGGAGCCGGATCCGGCCGTTGGGGGAGGGTGTGGATAAATTAGCATATGTTTTTTGGGAAATTTTCCAAAAAATGGTAACTTCAGGTCAGAGTAATTAGTTTACCAATGTAGCGGATGCTACATGAAAATAGGCGGGTGATATTTCCCGTCATAAAAGGGTGAAGGGGATGTTTCCTTCACCTTTCTTGTTTTTTGACCCGTGTTCCCCCTGTAAAAGAAATGTTGATGACTTTGTTGGCGCATGGTGGCCGACGATGTGGTGGGTTAGAATAAACTCCACGGCTTTTTCGTTATTTTGCCCAAAATTATTTCTGTTCATGAAGCCAACCATTGCATTTGTAACCGGTGGTTATTCCGGGGAGTCGGTCATTTCGTATAAGAGCGCTATTACTATACAAAAGAATCTGGACTATGACAGGTATACGGTGTATCGGATCGATATTACGCCGGAAGGGTGGTTTCATGAAACCCAGGATGGGAAGAAGGTGGTTGTGGACAGGAATGATTTCTCTCTGATGGTGGACGGGAAGAAGGTAGGGTTTGACGCGGTGTTGATCGGTATCCATGGGACGCCGGGGGAGGACGGAAAATTGCAGGGATATTTTGACATACTGAACCTGCCCTATACCAGCTGTGATGCCGCGGTATCGGCGCTGACGTTCAATAAACGTTTTACTGTGGCGGTGGCGGCTTTTAACGGGATCAATGTGGCGCGGTCGGTGTTCTTATTGAAAGGCAGGATGGAGAGTCCGGATGAGGTGACGAAGACGTTGCAATTTCCAGTTTTTGTCAAGCCTAATAATGGCGGGTCGAGCATTGGGATGTCGAGGGTCAACTCGGCTTCCGAGGAGCTTGGCGCGGCTATTGAAAAAGCCTTTAAAGAGGACGACCAGGTGCTGGTTGAGGAATTTATTTCCGGGAGGGAGTTCACGGTTGGGGTCTTCCGGTCGAAGGGCGAGATAATCGTGCTGCCGTTGACGGAGGTAAAGAGCAAGAAAGAATTCTTTGATTTTGAAGCCAAGTATACGGCGGGATTGAATGAGGAGACCACGCCGGCGGTTGTAGACGAGGCGATTGCCGACAAGGTCCGGGCTGCGGCGCGCAAAATTTACCAGGTTTTTAACTGTCGCGGCATCATCCGGATCGACTTTATCTACAATGAATCGAAGGGAGAACCGTTCATGCTGGAGATCAATACGGTGCCCGGGCAGAGTGAGGCGAGCATTGTGCCGCAGCAGCTAAGAGCGCTGGGGTGGACACTAAAGGACTTCTATTCCGCGTTGATCGAGGAAGCGCTGGGGAGGAAGTAACCCCCGGTGAGAAAATGGCGCCGGGGAGGAAATAACCCCCGGTGAGAAAACGGCGCCGGGGAGGAAGTAACCCCCGGTGAGAAAACGGCGCCGGGGAGGAAATAGGGGGAAAATCTTTATTTTACATCGCCCGGACGGCCTGATTTGCCTGACGGCTCAACTTAAAATTTTAATAGTGTTTAAATTTCTGACTAGTAAGCCACTCTGGGTCAATATATTAGCCGGTATAGTTCTGTTGTTGCTGCTGTTGCTGCTGTTCCTGGGCTCGCTGGCCCTGCTGACTCAGCATGGCAAGACGATCCGGATACCGACTGTGACCGGTCTTTCGTACACAGACGCCAAGAAAAGCCTTGAATCTCAGGGTTTTGACGTTCAGATACAGGACTCTGTCTATTCCGACACCATGCGGCCCCTTCAGGTCGTCAAACAATTCCCCGAGGCGGAGAGCCAGGTCAAGATCAACCGGACCATCTACCTTACGATCAACCGCGCCCAGGCCCCTTTCATCCAGATGCCCAACCTCGTGAGCATGAGCTTCCGGAATGCTGAGTCCATCCTCCATCAATATGGTTTAAAAATAGGCGATACCATCTTCAAGCCTTATTTCGCTCGTAACTCGGTACTGGAACAACAGTTCAAGGGTGAACCGATAAAGCCCGGAACCCAGATACAGCAGGGTAGCGCTATCACACTGGTCCTGGGCAACGGTATCGGCGGAGGGCAAGGGTTTATCGTGCCGGACCTGTTCGGGCTGACCTATCTCCAGGCGAAAGGACGTCTTGACTCGATGGACATCTCTATCGGCGCGGTGGTCATGTCGAAGGATGTACGGGATTCTGCCGAAGGATATATTTACAAACAGGCCCCGAACCAGATGGGGGATGAGGGATTGCCCAACCGCATCAAGCCTGGGATGGCGATCGATATATGGATCGGGGCGCAACGGCCCTCGCGGGACTCGGTAGCGCTGCAGTCTTCGCCCAGTGCATATTAGAGAGGGGGGGGGGTGAGATTGGGACCGCGGGATTACCGCAGTTCGATACAGAGTTAATATCTTTACAAAAATTATATAATGCAAGCTATTTCTGTTGAGGAAGTAAAGAAAAGATTGGATGCTGGTGAATCGCTTCACCTGGTTGATGTACGTGAACCGCACGAACACGCTGATTTTAATATAGGAGGAATTTTGTTGCCCCTGGGACGTGTGCAGCAGATGGATATCGATGATGTCGAGCCCCTGAAGAATGAGGAAGTGATCGTCTATTGTCGCAGCGGCAATAGAAGTGGGATGGCGTCCATGATGCTGGAGTCGGCGGGGTTTAGCAATGTGAAGAATCTGACGGGTGGGATGATGGCCTGGCAGGAGAGGATTGGGTCGTAGTGGATGTGGGCGCCCCCGTTGGAGGGGCATAGGGGGTGGTGAAGGGCCCCCGGTTGGAGGCCCTGAGTTCAGCCTATAATTTAATATTCAACGCCAGCATGAAGTTGGTGCCTGCCATCGGGAAGTAGAAGTTCTCCGTCACTACGCTGCCGCCATAGAAGGAGCTGTAGGTGTATCCGTTGGGTTCATACCTTCTATTGAAGACATTGTTCAGCTGGAATATGATGTCCGCCTCGCGAATGGGGGGGAAGCTCAGCCTGTAGCTCATACGCAGGTCCTGCACGTAGTAGTCGCCCAATTTGCGGCCATCGTTGGATGTATTATCCATATACTCTTTACTGACATATTTGGCCGGGAGGTCGATCTCGTAGTGGGGAAAGGGGAAGAACTGCGCGTTGGCGCCGCCGACGATGGCGGGGGAGAAGGCGATATCGGGATGGGGGTGAAAATAGGATTTTTGGCCGCCATTGTCATAGTCGTCGACGTATTCGGTGTAGTTCTTTATTTTGTTGCGGCTGAGGGCGAGGTTGCCGGAGAGGGTGAACCAGTCTGTGATCTTGCTGCTGCCCTGGAGCTCGATGCCGAGACGATAGCTATCGGGGATATTGGTCCGCGTATAAGCGCCTACGTTGTTGATCTTGCCTGTCAGGACCAGCTGGTCCTTGTACTGCATGTAGTAAACGGTGGCGCCCCAGGAATAGCGGAGGTTCTTTTTTTCAAAGCCCAGCTCGAAGTCGTTGAGGGTCTCGGGCCTCGGCTGCTGGTCCATTCCGGCTTCGAAGTCGTCGCGATTGGGTTCGTGGCTGGCCCGGGAGTAGGAAAGATAGGCCTGCCATTCATGCCCGGTATAGGTGATGCCGGCCTTGGGGTTGAAGAAGTCGTAGTGTTTGTTGATGAAGAGGGTCGGGTTGGCCTGGAAGCCCTCGAGGTCGTATCCGATATGCCGGTATTGCATATCTGCGAAGGTCGAGAGATGGGTTGTCCATTGCTGCTGCCATTTCCCATATACATTGAAGTCTGTTTTGTGCGCGGGAATATTATAATATTCATAGTCCTTCGGGACGCCGCCATTCTGTGTCCAGATAACGTCGGCATAGTGCTTACCGTCGTACTTGTCCCAGCCGCCGCCGAGGGTTAGCTGTGTCTCGTGCTGTTTGTACAGAAGAGAGAAGATGCCGCCATAGAAATAGTTGTCCAGCCACTGCTGACGGACGAGGTCGGTGGTTTGGGTCGTGTCGGAGCCGACGATGGGACCGATGAGCCCGTAGTTGGAATAGGCGTCCTGTTCCTTATATTCTTCGTAATACCCCTTGCCCCTTGTCAGGAAAGCGGCGGTATTGAAAGACAGACTCCCGTTGACCTGGTGGTTGAAGAAGAGCTGGTAGTGGTTTTGCAGGTAGTTGTCCGTCTGGTTCGGATAGGTGAAATAGTTGTAGGTGCGTTTGCCGGAATTATACAGATTGAGAGAGTCGGCGGTGGAGGCGTAGAGGTATCCCTGGCTGCCGGGGCCGGCATTGTCAGCGTAGTGCTGGTCGAGGGCGTTCTTGTCGCCGAAAAGCTTGGCTCCGGGGATGCCGTTCCATGCCTGGTAAGTTTTTTCGGTACCCTGGATGATATTAAAACGAAGGGAGGAATGTTCGTCGATATATGCAGCAGAGAGATAGAACGACTTCAGGTTGCTGGTGGCGCGGTCGATGTATCCGTCGCTGCTGACGCGGGAGAGACGGGCGTCGATGGTGAAGTGGCCGTCGATGAGTCCGGAGCCCGCCTTTACTGTGTTCTTCCAGGTGGTGAATGAACCAAAGCTGTTGTTGAACTCGGCGTAGGGCTTTTCGTTGAATTCATTGGTGGCGAAGTTGATGGTGGCGCCAAACGCTCCCGCACCATTAGAGGACGTGCCGACGCCGCGCTGGATCTGGATGCTGTTCACAGAGGAGGCGAAGTCAGGGAGGTCGACAAAGAAGATACCCTGGGATTCTGCGTCGTTGTAGGGGAGGCCGTTGATGGTCATGTTGATGCGGGTCGCGTCTGTACCACGGATATGGATACCCGTATATCCTACGCCATTGCCGGCGTCGGAGTTGACGATGACCGAGGGAGTCTGATTGAGGATGAAGGGGATGTCCTGACCCAGATTGGTCTGCTCTATTTGTCGCTTGTTGATATCGGTCTTGGTGAAGGGCGCTTTCTCGCCGGCGCGGAGGGCTTTGACCTCGACGGGCTGGAGGAAGAGCTTGAGCGAGTCGGGGGAGCGGGGAGCCGGCTGTGTCGACTGGATCTGAGTGGAGTGCGTCTGGGCCAGCGTGGCGGACGCAGAGAGCAGGAGCAGGGTCAATACGTGCAGCGTAGTAGCAATAGTCTTATACATAGTTGGTTCGCTTGAACAGTAAAAAATGGCGGGAATGCGGTTGCGAAGGAGAACTGTATAGACTTGTTTTGATCACCTTCCCTGCGCAGGCATTACCCTGATCAGGTTCACGGGTATTTTCTCAGCCTCCGCTGTTTGCGGAAGCACCCCGAGGAATCTGAAATGCCGGCGTATTTTACGCAGGCAGAGTGCAAAGATAGCCTATTTTTACTGTGGATGTAACTTTTGGACCAGGGTTGGCGTCCAATTTTATGGAATTTGGGGAGGAGGAGGGAGATTGAAGGGAGGGGACGCAACATTGATGATGGTTGGTTGTCTTTAAAAAAAGCTGATTATGAAAAACGTTTTCTTTTTATTGTTTGTGGCGGGGTGTTCTCTGGGGTCTGTCCAGCGGGTGGCGGCGCAGGATAATAAGGTTATCAACGACAAAAATGCACAGAAAAGAGAGGTCCGTGGCTTTCACGGCGTCGAGATATCCGGTGGTATCGACCTTTATATTAACCAGGCTGGTGAAGAGGTGGTGGCAGTGAGCGCGAGCGAGCCGGAATGGAGGGACCGTATTCGTACGGAGGTATTGGACGGGGTGTTGCACATTTATATGGACACCAAAGGTTTTAACTGGGGGAATGGGGGGAACAGGCATTTGAAGGCCTATGTGGCGTGCCGGTCGATCGAGAAGCTGACGGCTTCGGGGGGCAGCGATGTTTATATACAGGACGCGCTGAAGGCCGACAAGCTGAAGCTGGACCTTGCCGGGGGCAGCGATCTTAGCGGGAAACTGGTCGTCGGAGAGCTGTCGATCCACCAGTCCGGAGGGTCCGATACGCATGTCAGCGGCAGCGCGACGCGGCTGTTCGTCCATGCCAGCGGGGGCAGCGACTATCACGGCTATGATCTGGTGGCGGACAACTGCCAGGTGGAGGCCAGCGGGGGCAGCGACGCTTTTCTGACAGTCAACAAGGAGCTGATCGCGACCGCGAGTGGCGGAAGCGATGTACATTATCGTGGCAGCGGCGTAGTGAAGGAATCGCATGCGAGCGGCTCGGGGAGCATAACAAGGAAAGATTGATCTATGAGTATGAAACAGCTTTTTTTCTTTTTGCTGGCGGGTCTGCTGGCTCTGAATGTCAGGGCGCAGCAGACGATCGTTCACGACCCGAATGCAGTGGTACGTCCGGTGAAGGGGTTTCATGGCATTGATGTAGGAAGCGCGATCGATCTGTATCTCAGCCAGGGCGATGAGGAGAAAGTTGTGGTGAGCGCGCGGGACCCAAAGTGGAGGGACAGGATCGTGACGGAGGTCGTCGACGGCGTGCTTAAGATCAGGCTGGAAGGAAAACATAACAATTTGAGGGATGCCAGGCTGAAGGTCTATGTTGCTTTCACTACGCTGGACCAGGTGATCGTCTCCGGGGCTTCGAATGCCTATGTGGATGGGGTGATCTCGGGGAACAAGCTGTCGATGAATCTTTCCGGGGCCAGCATATTCAAAGGAGCGATCCGGGTGGGTGAGCTGTCGCTGGAGCAGAGCGGGGCTTCGGATGCGCATATCACGGGTGTGGTGGCCGGGCTGGCGGTGATACGACTTTCGGGTGCCAGCGATATAAAGGGATATGATCTGAAGGTGGAGAAATGTGATGTTGTTGTTTCCGGTGCATCGGATGCGCGGATAACTGTGAATAAGGAGCTGAAGGCGGATGCTTCGGGAGCAAGCAGCGTATATTATAAGGGTGAAGGAGTTATCTCGGAGGTGCGGTCCAGCGGGGCGAGCACGGTGAAGAAGAGTTCTTAGGTGCCCCCGCCTTGCGGCGGGGGACTGGGTTAGAGTGAACTCAGAAAATGTAGCAGCGCAGACCGGTCGTCCTGGCTGAGCTGCATGAACTGTTGTTTTGATTTGGCTGCTTCGCCGTCGTGCCAGAGAATGGCTTCCTCTAATGTACGTGCACGGCCGTCGTGCAGATAATAGGCGCTACCGCCGTTGGTGCGGCCCAGGAGGCCGATCCCCCAGAGTGGCGCCGTTCTCCATTCAGTTCCGGTAGCGAGAAAGTCGGGCCGGTTGTCAGCGAGTCCCGGGCCCATGTCGTGGAGCAGCAGGTCGGTATAGGGATGGATGCGCTGGCTGCTGAGATTGATGGATGGATTGACTCCGGTCATCATGGTGGTGCGGTGACAGCTGGCGCAGCTGATCTGCGTAAAGAGGGCCGCCCCTTTTTTGTTGGTGCTGTCCAGGACGTCGCGGCGTGCGGGGACGGCGAGGGTCTGGACGTAGAACGTGACATAGTTGAGGAGGCTGTCGACCAGCTCGGGACTTGGGTCCTTAGCTCCTACCAGGCTCATCTGGGACTGTCCGAAGGCGCTTTCCTGTGGCTGGGCGTAGCTGGTGACGCCCATGTCCTGCTGGTAGGCTGTGGCGACCTGCATGAGCAGGGTGGGGGTATTGGCTTTGACGCCAAAGCGGCCAAGCTCGAACTTCTTCGTATAGATGTCATAGACATAGTTGGCCTTGCCCGTGATGCCGTCTTTGTTGACATCGGCGGCGTCGACGAAGGAGAGGATCGTGCTCTCGGGAATGTTCTCAAGCAGCCCCATGCCGACGAGGCGCGGGGCCAGGCGGGGTGAGGTCATATATCCTGCCGGAAGGGGGATATACGAATTTTGAAGCGTATAGGCCGGCTTTTGGAGGGTTACCGTGCTACCGTCGGGATAAGTGACGGGAAGATCGGTATAGCTGATGCTGACTGTTGCCTCGGGAGCGGCGCCCAGCAGGGCCTGGTCCTGTATCTGCAAGCCAAAGCCGGGGGCGGATAGCGGGCCACCGTACTCGTCCCGGCCGGGGATGCTGATGCGCATGAGCATCCCTGAGTTGGAAGAGCCTGTAGTGGGAAATCCGCTGCCGTCGTTGCGATGGCAGTTGATACAAGAGATATTATTGAAAACAGGTCCGAGCCCGCCAAAATGCGGGGCGGGTGCTGCCACGAATACCTGGTCGAAGGTGCCGTCGCCGATAGTGTGGACGCGGGCCTGGCGGTCGGTCAATCCGTCGATCGGTTGTTTGAAGGCCTGGGTGGAGGCGTCGAGGGTGGTGAATGTGCCTCCGCTGAGCCGGTCGTCGTAGCCGGTGTCGGAGAAGGCGTCGGATTTGTTACACCTGCTGAAGGTATAGACGGTGACGCCGAGGGATAGTATAATATAGAGTTTCTTCACTTGGGGTTTAGTCTTTCACGTACGTTTTGAGGAAGGTGGTGAGGTCGTTCTCCAGCAGGTCCTGGACGGCGTTGAGCTGGGTGAGGGTCTGTTGGATGGCGGTCCGCCTCTTGTATATGGCTACTTCGAAGCGCATGTTGTCAGGTCCGCTGATGTTGTCGAAGCTGCTGATGGCGCTGGTGAAGGCTGCCTGGATCTTATTGTCGAGATCCTTATTCTTTACGGCCACCAGGTCTTTGAGGCCCTTGCCGCCGTTGAGTCCCAGGTATACCTGCTGTGCGCCGACGATGTTGTTCTTAAAGTCGGTGAGGCTGTTGCCTGAGTAGGGGGACTCGGCGAGGGTAGAATCCGATTTGATATAGGGGTTGTAAATCTTTCCGTCTTCATTCTGCTCTCCTACTTCGTTGCAGATGCCGGCCATGCCGTTGTCGCCTGTGATGTCGAGGAAGAAGGCGAGCTTGGTCGGGTAGGTCGTGTTGCCTGTGGTCCCGGCCTTTGTAATGGCGGTGGAATAGTTGACGGGGGCGGAGGTCCAGTCGTTCTGGAGGGCGGCTACGATAGACTTGAGATCGGAGGAAAGGCTTGTGAGGTATTTCTTCTTTCTTGCGTCGAGGTCTGATGCTTTGCGGCTGCCGCCTTCGCCGAAGATGAGGTATTCGATGGGATGGTAGCCTCTGAGGGTCTGGGGCAGGGCCTGGACGTCGGCGAGGTTCAGCGGGTTGCTGCTGGTCAGCAGGGAGTCCATCTGGCGGTAGTCGGTGGGCCAGGTGTCGGAATTGGGGTCATAGTCGCCGGCTTCGACGGGGCCGATGAGGAAGCCTTCGCACCGCTCCCAAGCCTGACGCATGGTCCTCCAGTTGGTCTGTGCTATCTGGAGGTTGGCGTCGGTGGTAGTCGTATTGAGGGTTTGGATGGAAGCGTCGAGGGTGTTGCCGCCGTTGACCAGTGCGGTATACTGGGGGAGCGCGGTCTTGAAGACGAAGTCGCTGGTGATGTCGGATTCTATCTGTGCAAACGACTCGGTGTTGCCGGAGTCGGAGGATTTACTGCATGCGGATAAGGCCAGGGTCCAGGCTGCGATGGCTGAAAGGACGATACGGGTCATGGTACTTTTATTGTTGTTATTATGCTTTTGTGTGAATGATCAGCTGATTGGATTCGATGGTTACGGGATAGGTAGTGAGGGCGCGTTCGGCGGGGCCTTTTGTCACATGTCCGTCCCTGTTATATGCGCTACCGTGGAGGCTGCAGCTAAAACCGTCGGAGGAGGCTGTCAGCTGGTTGTCCTGGTGGGTGCATTTGAGCAGCAGGGCGGAGTAGGTGTTGTCTTCTTTTTTCCGCAGGGCGATGGAGTAGTACCAGCCTTTGGGGCGGACCAGGACCAGCGGGCCTTTGGCGAAGCTTTCCGCGGGAACGGTGATCCGGTCTTCCTTTATTTCCGTGTTAAGGACCTGGAAGGACGGGCCGCAGCCGCTGAGGGCGGGCATCAGGAAGCCTGTCGCGAGGAGGAGGCAGGCGTTGCAGGAAGATTTGAGGAAGTTTCTGCGTTGCATGTGCTGCTGTTTTTAGGCTGCTGTTATTAAAAGGAGTAGCCGAAGCCGATGTTCAGGAATTGTTGGTTCTGCTGGTAGGGCAGGGCGTTAGGCGGCGGGTTGATCACGAGCGCCGGATTTTGGTTGCCTGTATGTTCGAGTCTTACGTCGGCCTTGATCACGACGTTGGGTATCGGGAAATAGCTGATGCCGGCGATGATATGGGTTTGTTTGAGGGTGGGATCGGCCTGGTCGTCTGCTTTTTGCAGGGCGGGCAGCTGGGCATTGAGGTCGAGGGCTTCGGCGCGGGCGAAGGTGATGAATTGTTTGGGGCCGCCCAGGTGGTGGAGCCAGTCGTAGGCGAGCTCGAGGTAGGCGCCGTACATTCCGGAGCCGATGCTTTTGGCGTAGGCGCGGTAGATGCGGTCGGCGTCGGGGAATGCGATATAGGTGCCGAGGGCTTTGGCTGAGAAACCTTCGTGTGCGTACTGGACGTCGAACTCTCCTAAATATAGGGGTGTGCCGAAGGCGCCTGTGGTGAGGCCGACGTTGAGGCTGTCGGCGCTGCGTTTGCTAAGGCCGACGGTGCCGCCCATGTAGCCGGAGAGCTGGAATTTAAGGTCGCTGACGCGGTATTGTACTGAGGCGGTGAGGGCGAGGTTGTTGGCGTTAGCGTTGCTGCCGAGGCCTTCGCCTTCGCCGATGCCGGTGTCGTGGTGGAAATTGGCGCTGTTGAGGCCGTTTACTATGGCGACGCTATAATTAAGCGGCAGGCGGTCGAGGGTGCCGTAGAGGCCGACGCCTATTTCGCGCCAGGTGGTGGGGATGATGAGCTGTTCGACGATGGGGCGTTCGACGCCGTTGAAGTTGACCGGCAGGTGGTTCTCGTTGGTGATGCCGAGGCGGGGTGTAAATAATCCCGCTACGAGGTACTGGCGGGGGTTGAGGTTGAATTTAAGGAAGGCCTGTTCCATGGCGACGCTGCCGCGGCCGCTGTTGGGCTCATCGCTGTTGCTGCCGGCGACGATGGCGTTCTCGACTTCGAGCTCGGTGAAGAGGCTGATCTTTTCGTTGAAGCTGTGACCGACGAAGAGGACGAGCCGGTCGAGGGTGACGGTGGCCTGGTGCTGTTTGAAGTCCCGTTGGTAGAAGGCGCTGCCGTAGCCGGATATGACGGTCTTGTTCTTAGCTGCGTTGGCGTTGAGGGAGTCCTCGCTGGTGAGGACGAGTCGCTGCGCGGGGGTCCGGTAGGGCTGCCCTTGCTGGGCATAAATTGTTGTCGTGGTTAGAGTTAGTGAGACCAGGAGGGCTGTAGTTAGTTTCATGCTGCAAAAGAAGAAAGTAGGGGAGGAAAAGAGAGCCGCGATGCGGAAAATGGTTTACGCAAAAAGGAAATTGTAATTTTTTTTGGTGGGAGAACTAATTGGATGTACCTTTGCCGTCCACATCGCGAAGTAGAGCAGCGGTAGCTCGTCGGGCTCATAACCCGAAGGTCGGTGGTTCGATCCCACCCTTCGCAACCAAAACAACGAAAAGGGGCCCTTGGCCCCTTTTTCATTAGCGGGAGTGGAATATATTTGGGCCTGGGGAGAGGAATAAATTTGAACCATGAAAGTCGGTTTTGTAAGCATTTTTGGCAAGCCTAATGCAGGGAAGAGCACCTTGCTGAACGCCCTAATGGGTGAGAAGCTGGCTATTGTCTCGCCGAAAGTGCAGACGACGCGGCATCGGATCAAGGGGATATTGACGGAGAAGGAGTACCAGATCATTTTTTCCGATACGCCGGGTATCATCGAGCCGAGGTATAAGCTGCATGAGAAGATGATGCAGGCAGTGAAGAGCTCGCTGGAGGATGCGGATCTGGCCATATTGCTGGTGGATATACAGGACAACCCGGAGGAGAACGACCAGCTCTTCCAGGCGCTGAAGCTGAAGGCGCCGGCTATCGTCGTGCTGAATAAATTAGACGGGGTGGCGCGGGAGAAGGTGCAAGAGGTGCGCGCGTATTTTGCCGGCAAGGAGTATTGTAAGGAGGTGGTGGCGATATCAGCGCTGAAGAAGACGAATGTTCCTGAGCTGCTGACGACGGTGCTGAAGTTCCTGCCGGAGGGTGAGCCTTTTTTTGAGGGGGATGATCTGACGGACCTGCCGGTGAAATTTTTTGTAGGGGAGCTGATCCGGGAGAAGATATTCTTTTTATATGGAGACGAGATCCCGTATCAGGCGACGGTGCTGGTGCAGGAATTTAAGGAGAAGACGACGTTGACCAAGGTGCGGGCGGATATTATTGTGCAGCGGGAGTCGCAGAAGGGGATCATCCTTGGCGAGGCGGGGAAGATGATCCGGAAGCTGGGGTCGGAGGCGAGGAAGGATATTGAGGAATTTATTGGAAGGAAGGTTTTTCTGGAATTGTTCGTGAAGGTCCGGCCAAAGTGGAGGGATACGGAGAATTTTTTGAAGGAGTATGGATATAGTTGAGGGGGGAGGAATTGACGGAGATTGGGGGAAGAATTGCAGGGGATCAAGTATAATTAATTAAGTTATGAGCGGATTTACAGTGGCCATCGTAGGCCGGCCCAATGTGGGGAAAAGTACATTTTTCAATCGACTGCTCGAGCAGCGGAAGGCTATCGTGGATGATGTGAGCGGCGTGACCCGTGACCGGCAGTATGGCGTGGCAGAATGGGCGGGAAAATCATTTAATCTGATCGACACGGGTGGGTTTGTGCCGGAGAGCGAGGACGTGTTCGAGCGGGAGATCAAGAAGCAGGTATTAATTGCGCTGGAGGAAGCGAATGCGCTGATATTTATGGTCGATGCGGCGACGGGGATCACGACCCTGGACGAATCAATGGCCGATGTGCTGCGGCGGACGACCAAGCCGGTATTTCTTGCGGTCAACAAGGTGGACAACAGCGACAGGCTGCTGGAGGGCGCGGAGTTCTATAGTCTGGGTTTTGACGATATCTTTTTTCTTTCGTCTATGACGGGTAGCGGGACGGGCGAGCTGCTCGATGCCGTGACGGGGATGATCACTGAGGATCAGGAACTGCAGGAGGATGAGGGGCTCCCGAAGTTTGCGATCATCGGCCAGCCGAATACGGGCAAGTCCTCGCTGCTGAATGCGCTGATCGGCCAGGAGCGGACCATTGTCAGCGATGTTGCGGGAACTACACGAGACACTATTCATACCCGTTATAATCTGTTCCAAAAAGATTTTATACTTATCGATACGGCGGGTATCCGGCGCAAGACCAAGGTGCATGAGGACCTCGAGTTCTACTCTGTGATACGGGCCATCAAGGCGATGGATGAGGCGGATGTTTGTCTTTTGCTGCTGGATGCTTCCAAGGGTGTCACTGCGCAGGACCTGAATATCTTCAGCATGGCCATTAAGAAGGGGAAGGGGATCGTCGTGCTGGTCAACAAGTGGGACCTGATCGAGAAGGAAACGAATACGGCCAGGGACTATGAGAAGAATCTCAAAGAGCGTTTGGCTCCTTTTACCGATCTGCCGATCCTGTTCATCAGCGTGCTGGAGAAGACCCGTATCTTCCGGGCTGTGGAAGCGGCGCTGGAAGTGTATGAGAACAAGCAGCGCAAGGTGCCTACGGCGCAGCTCAACGAGGTGATGCTAAAAGCGGTGGAGGCCTATCATGCGCCTGTGGTGCGGGGACATCCCCTGAAGATAAAATATATCACGCAGCTGCCGACGCATGTGCCTTCTTTTGCGTTCTTCTGCAATTTTCCGGATGATGTGAAGCAGCCTTATAAGAATTATCTGGAGAATAAACTAAGGGAAAACTTTAATTTCAAGGGTGTCCCGGTGAGGTTGTTCTTCAGGAAGAAGTAGGGGGGAGACAAAAATGGCGAGGATTTTGCTATTTTGCGCAGCAAAGAAATTTCAAATGAAAAAAGTATTTGTCGTTATCGCTGTAGCTGTGGCTATGGCTGCGTGCAACAACAGTGCCGGTGGTGATGCAACGGCTTCTCCTACCGGAGCCGCTGACAGCGCTACCAAGATGGCTGCGGATTCCGTTAAGGCTCCCGGGTCCGACTCTTCTTCGATGAAGATGGATTCGGCCGCTAAGGACACGACCAAGAAGATGTAAATTTTTGTTTACAGGAAGGAGATGATCTCTTCTATTTCCTTCCTGTATTTTTTCAATGTTTCTTTCTCCTGCCGGATAAAGCTATTATCCTTCAGCTTACCGATGACGGCGTCCATTTCTTCCGGTGAGTCATAGACCATCTGGCGGAAGGGGTTGCTATAGTCTTTTGCGCGGGTCGCATAAATTTCCTTTGTCATCCATTCTTTTGTGCGCAGGCTCTGTTCGAGCAATGTTTGTAGCGCGGCTGGTTTGCTCCTGCGAAGGGAGAAGCCGGTGCTTTCTTTGAGTACGGCGAGGGCGTGCTGGAGCTTGTCTGCGGTATATTGTTCGTTCTGCTGTCTGTAGAACTGGTGGATCTGGTCCCAGCTTTTTATCCGACCGCTGTGGATCTGGTCGACGAGTTTTTGCAGTTCGGATTCGCGGATGAGCTGTCCGCCTACGTTGGCCCAGTCGGCGAGGGTGAGGTTGGAGGGGACGGCTTGTTGCAGGGCTTCGAAGCTGTCGATGCCTTTTTCCTTTATAAGCTGCATTAGCTGGTTGACGGCGTGGTGGACGATGAGCTCGCGGAAGAGGGTCCATGCCTGGACGACCTTTATGAGTCTGACCTTTCGGTCGCCGTTCTCCCATCCGAAGGCGAAGATATCGAGCTGGCTTGCTTTTTCCGGGTCGTTGGCGAGGAGCTCGGCGCCGATGGCGATGTATTCGTCAGAGGTTTGCTTCCTGGCTGGGCGGGTGGATTGTTGGGAACGGGTTTGCTGGGCGGCGGCTTGTTGCTGCGCGTAGGCCTGGCCGGTGAATTTTTCGAGGAGGTGGATGGCCCGCAGGACCTCGTTGACGGAGTCGGGCGCCAGGAAGTTGAATTCGAGGTGCTGAGTCTTGTCGGTGCGTTTGTCGCGGTCGATGTATTTCCAGGAGTTGCGGGCGAGCGCGTACATATTATGGAGGAACCAGTAGGCGGGCATTACGATGAGCTCGTCCTTGCTGACGTCGTTGGAGATGAGGCTGAAGGGCACGGGGATGTCCAGCTCTGCGGGGTAGTCGCCTTTGGCGAGGATCGAGAAGGAGGCGAAGCGGGAGTTGTGCTTTAGGCTGACGCAGAGGCCTGGCCAGAAACCGCGTCCGGCAATGATCTCGCCGTCGGGGCTTCTCGAGTTGTGGTTGGAGCCGATAGTGGCGCCGGCGGCCATATTGCTCTGTCCCATCACGAGGGCGGCGCAGAGGAAGGAGTTATTGTGGTGCTGTTCGTGTGCCGGGAAGATCAGTGAGTTGAGCACTTCGCAGCAGGATATGGTAGCGTTGTTGCCGAGATAGGAGTTGATCAGACGGGCGCCGTACTTCAGCTGGGAGTGGGATGCCATGATGAAGCGGACGGCTTTGACACCATAGAATATACGGCAGCCGACGCCGATGATGCCGTTGACCATTTCGCAGCCTTCTCCGATCTGGGATTTTGCTTCGGGGGAGGAGTTGATGGTCAGATTTTTTAGTTTGTTGGCGCCTTTGAGGTAAGCGTCGCTGCCTATCCAGACGTCTTTTATGATCTTGCAGTTCTTGATCACCGTCCTGTCGCCGACCTTGCCATAGTATCCCCTGCGGGCGTCGAATGCGGCTGCGGTAAATTCCTTGAGCTTGTTCTGGAGGACTTCGTCGTCGCGGAAGCGGCTCCATATCCAGGCGTCGCCGGGGAGCATGTTGTTGAAGGGGATGATGGATCGGCCGCCGTTCTCGTTGCAGACTTCCATCCAGATGCGGATGGACTCATCTTCGCCTTCTTTGAGGATGCCGTTGCCGAATTTTGCGTGGTCGGTGGTGGTCAGCTCGTTGGTATTGACGATCATGACGTCGTTGCCGATGATATAGTGGGAAAGGTAGTTGGTGTTGTCGATACAGACGTTGTCGCCGAAGTCGCAGCTGATGATCGTGCTGTTGTAGAGGCCGACGGGGCGGCGGAGGTCGTGGAACTCGAGGTACAATGGTTCGAGCTTGCCGATGCGCACCAGGCCGAAGAACTTGCAGTTCTGGACGAGCTCGGGTGTGAAGGCGTCGGAGACCAGGATATCATTCCAATTGGCGGAGGTGTTGCGGTTGCGGACCAGCACCTCTATTTCGTAGGCGGTCAGCTGCCGGTATCCGATGCCGCTGCGGTTCTGCATGTTGCGCAGATAATATTCATCCATGCCCTTGGGCAGATAGCGACTGTCAATGAAATGATAGCCCAGGGTGTTGATTGGACTTTTTTTGATCTCGTTCATCCGTTGTGGTTTATTCTACTGTTACGCTTTTGGCCAGGTTACGGGGTTTGTCGACGTCATAACCTTTGGCTACGCCGATATAGTAGGCGAGCAGCTGCATGGGTATGGCGCTCAGGATTGGGGCGACGAGCTCGTCGGCTTCGGGTATGGCTATGGAGTCGTCCGCCATTTTTTCGATGACTTCGTCTCCCTGGCTGATGACGGCGATGACCTTTCCTTTTCTTGCTTTTATCTCCTGGATATTGCTGATGATCTTTTCGTGGTAGGAGTCTTTTGTGGCAACGAAGACGACTGGCAGGTGTTCGTCGACGAGGGCGATGGGGCCGTGTTTCATTTCGGCGGCGGGGTAGCCTTCGGCGTGGATGTAGCTGATCTCTTTTAGTTTGAGCGCGCCTTCGAGGGCGACGGGGAAGTTGTAGCCGCGTCCGAGGTAGAGGGCGTCGCCGGCGTCTTTGTAGCGTGCGGCGAGTTTCTCGATGGGTTTGCTGAGCTTGAGCACTTCCTTTACCTTTTCGGGCATGGAGTGGAGCTCGCCCAGCAGCTGCATATAGCGGGTGTTGTCGATGGTGCCTTTTTCTTTGGCGACCTTGAGGGCGATCATGGTCAGGACGGTCAGCTGGGCGGTGAAGGCCTTGGTGCTGGCGACTCCTATTTCGGGGCCGGCGTGTGTATAGGCGCCTGCGTTGGAGATGCGTGCGATGGAGGAGCCTACGACGTTGACCACGCCCATGATGAATGCGCCGTTCTCTTTGGCTTTTTCGATGGCGACGATGGTATCGGCTGTTTCGCCGCTCTGGGAGATGGCGATGATGACGTCGCCGGGATGGATCACGGGGTTGCGGTAGCGAAATTCAGAAGCGTATTCTACTTCTACCGGGATGCGGCAGAGCTCTTCGAAGATGTATTCGGCTACGAGGCCTGCGTGCCAGCTGGTGCCGCAGGCGACCATGATGATGCGATTGGCTTTGGTTAGGCGTTCGATGTTCTGCTGGACGCCGGCCATGGTGATGGTACCTTTGGTGACGTCGAGGCGGCCTCTGAGGCAGTCGAATATAGTGTCGGGCTGTTCGAATATCTCTTTCAGCATGAAGTGGTCGTAGCCGCCTTTTTCGATGGCTGCGAGCTCGAGGTCGAGCTTTTGGACGTAGGGGGTCAGTTTTTCGTTGCCCAGGTTCTTGAGGATGAGCTCGTCGGCTTTGAGGATCGCGAGCTCATAGTCGTTGACGTATACTACTTCTTTTGTGTATTCGATGATGGGGCTGGCGTCGGAGGCGAGGAAGTGTTCGCCTTTGCCGATGCCGATGACCAGGGGGCTGCCTTTGCGGGCGGCGATGATGGTGTCGGGGGTTTCCTTGTCAAGAAGAATGATGACATAGGCTCCGACGACGCGTTTGAGGGCGATGCGGACGGCTTCTTCGAGGCCGCAATTGTTGTTCTTTTGGATGTCTTCGATGAAGTTGAGGAGGACCTCGGTGTCGGTATCGCTGATGAATTTATAGCCTTTACGGGTGAGCTCGTTCTTGAGCTGGGTGTAGTTCTCAATGATCCCGTTGTGGATCATGGCGAGGCGGCCGCTGGAGGAGCTGTGCGGGTGGGCGTTGCGGTCGTTGGGTTCGCCGTGGGTGGCCCAGCGGGTATGGCCCATGCCGGCGTGGGCGTGGAGGTCTTTGCCGACGAGGCTGTCTTCGAGTTCGGCGACTTTGCCTTTCTTCTTATATACCCTGAGGTCGTTGTTGAGGAGGGCTACGCCGCTGCTGTCATAGCCGCGATATTCGAGTCTTTTGAGACCCTTTAAGATAATGGGGTAAGCTTCTCTTGGACCGATATAAGCGACAATGCCACACATAGAATATTATATTTATTTAATTGGTTGTTCCGGTTGGTTTAGCCCTTTTTAGCCGGGGCAATATTAGCCAATAATCCGTAAATATAGCAAAAGGGCTTCCCTTTTTGGGAAGCCCCTGATAAACGTGTCGATTATTGTTTTAATTGTATTTATACTTCCAATATCCGTCGACCCATATCCAGCCGGCGTCGGTGTTCTTCCAGTGACCTTTTACCCAGACCTTCTCGCCTGAGCGGGAGGAGGAATTATAATTTGAGGAGTGTTCGTTGGTGCCTGGTCTGTTGGAGAGGGTGGTGTCATTGGAATAATTGTCGTTGTTGTTATTGCCGCCGTTGTTGTTGCCTCCGTTGTTGTAGTTGTCCGGGTTGTTGTTGCTGTTGTTGTCGGGATTTGTCCGTTGTTGTGGTCTGTGGGAGGGGGTACCGTCGCCATAGGGGTCTTCGGGATCGTCGAAGTCTTCGTCGTAGTAGGGATCGGGTGCTATGGAGGGGGGATAGGCGTAGTAGGGATAACCATAGTAGCTATAGGGGTAACCGTAGCCGTAGCCATACCAGGGCCAGCCCAGGCTGAGACCGAGGCCCCAGCCACCCCAGCCGCCCCAGCCGCGGTAGCCGTAGCCGCCGTAGTAACCGTGATAGCCGCCGTAGTAGCCGTGATAGCCGCCGCCATAGTAACCGCCGCGATAGCCGCCGGCGTACCCGCCGCGATAACCGCCCCGGTAGCCGGAGCCGATATAGGTATGTGAACCGCTGATGGTCCGGGCGGAGCCTGAATATCCGCCTCTGAAGCCTGTGGCGGTTCTTACACTGCCACCACCGAAGCCGGTGGATCCTCTGAAGCTGCCACCACCGCCTCCGAAACCGGAGGACCCTCTAAAGCCGCCGCCGGAGGAATGGATACCGCCGCCGCCACCTCTGAAGCCGCCGCCTCCACCGCCTCTGAAGCCACCGCCTCCACCGCCCCCTCCGCGGCGTTGGGCAAATGATGGTGTAGACATGCCGGCAAGGGCAAGAATGAATAGGGGGATTAGTATTCTCGGGTTCATAACACTCATTTAATGTAAGGTACGCGTGTTAGACCGGGGCCGACTGCCAAGGTTTAAAGAATGACCAACCTTTAACAAATGAATTTGTTTTGTAATGTTTTAGCCGGAGGAAAGCAATGTGTTGTGCATAATTATGAAGGCGACGGAGAAGTAGATCACGAGGCCGGTGACGTCTACCAGGGTAGCGACGAAGGGGGCAGAGGAGGTGGCGGGGTCGGCGCCGAATTTTTTTAGGACGATGGGCAGCATGCTGCCGGCGATAGTGCCCCAGAGGACGACCCCGACGAGCGAGAAGCCGACGGTGATGGCCAGTACGAGGGCGTGGGGGTCATAGGTGTGAAAGATCATGTTCCAGAGGATGATGCGGGTGAAGCCGATGATGCCGAGGACGGCGCCGAGCATGAGTCCGGACATCAGTTCGCGCCGGATGACGCGGAACCAGTCGGCGATGGTGATCTCGCCGAGGGCCATTGCCTGGATGATGAGGGTGGAGGCTTGTGAGCCGCTGTTGCCTCCGCTGCTGATGATGAGCGGGACGAAGAGGGCGAGGACCACGGCCCGTGCGATCTCGTCTTCGAAATAGGCCATGGCGGTGGCGGTCAGCATTTCGCTGAGGAAGAGGACGATGAGCCAGACGACCCTTTTCTTGAATAGTTTCAGGATCGGCATTTCGAGGTAGGGTTCATCGAGGGCTTCGGTACCACCGATCTTCTGGATGTCTTCTGAGAATTCTTCCTGTGTGATCCAGAGGACGTCGTCGATGGTGACGATGCCGAGGAGGATATTGTTGTTGTCGAGAACGGGGAGGGCGACGCGGTTGTTCATTTTGAACGCTTCGCTGGCTGTCTCCTGGTCGTCGTTGACGTTGAGGGCGATATAGCGGTTGTCGATGACGTCTTCGATCCTTTTTTCCGGGTTGGCGAGGATGATCTCGCGGATACGGACGTCGTCGATGAAGAGTCCTTTGTCGTCTACGACGTAGATGACGTCGATGGTTTCGCTATCCTTACCGACTTCGCGGATGTGTTCGATGACCTCTTTTACGGTCCAGTCCTTTTCGACGGCGATGTAGTCGGGGGTCATGAGGCGGCCGACGCTGCGTTCGGGGTAGCCGAGGAGGGAGAGGGTGATCTTTCTTTCTTCGGGGTCGAGGGTTTTGATGAGCTCTTTTACCACTTCGCTGGGCAGCTCTTCGAGGAAGGAGGTGCGGTCGTCGGCGGAGAGGTCGTTGAGCAGTTCGGCTGTCTTGAAGGCGGGTAGTTCCTGTATGATCCGTTTTTGCGTGGGTACGTCGAGGATCTTGAATGTGCTGGAGGCGCGATGGATGCTGAGATTGGCTACGATCTGTGTCTCGTATTCGGGGAATTCGTAGATCAGTTCGGCCACGTCGCTGATGTTCTGGTTGTTCAGGAATTCCCTGATGACCAGTACGTCCTCGGACTGGATGATCTCGGCGAAGTGGTCTCTGGCATCGATTTGTTCGGCTTCTGAAGACATAGGTCAAACCTACGGCAAAATGTTAATTCTCCCAAAGGAAAAGGAGGGGGTGGTGGAGGCCCTATTGGGGAGGGTGAGAGAGGATAGGAGGGATTGGGGGGAGGACCTGTGACCGGGGGCGGCTATGGCGGCGGGATTTTGAAAAAGTGGTAACTTGGTCGGCTAAAATTAAATGGTTTGATACTGCCTCAATTGTTCGTTGCGCCAAGCGGGAAGATGGGAAGGGGGGTGTTTACGTCTGTAGCTATTAAGAAGGGGACTGTGGTCGAGGTCTCGCCGGTTATTGTTATGACGGGGGAGGAGCGGATCCTTCTGGACCAGACCTTGTTGCATGACTATATTTTCGAGTGGGGGTTGAGGAAGAAGGGGTGTGCTATGGCGCTGGGATATGTCCCCTTGTATAATCATGCTTACCGGTCAAATTGCGAGTATGATATGGATTATGATCAGCAGCTGATATCGGTGAGGGCGGTGCGGGCGATCAAGGCGGGGGAGGAGCTTTTTATCAACTATAATGGGGATTGGGATAATGAGACGCCGGTGTGGTTTGATAAGCAAAAATGATGATTGGGGAAGGATGATTGGGGAAGGATGATTGGGGAATGATGATTGGGGAAGAATGATTGGGGAATGATGATTGGCGAGCGCTGCGGGGAAGGGTGATGGGATGATCGCTCCGGGGGAGGTGGAGAGGGGTACGACCCCCCGCGACTGGTATGGTCGCAGGGGCATGTGTATTCAGGGAGTGTTGCTTATTTCCGTCGTTTGCTGATAACGGGTGCGAATTTCAGAGCGAAGGTGACGCCGACGCTGCTCATCGATATCTGTCCGAAGCCAATGTTTTGAGAGGGCAGCTTGATGTAGGGTGAGACAAGCAGGGAAAGGTCGTCGCTGATGCCGGTCTCTACGCCGAGGGAAAGGTTGATGGTAGAGAACAGATAGTTGCCATTGTTCGAATAGTTGAAGCTTTTGAAAACTGTACCGGGGCCATATGCATTGAAATAATAATTGCAATTCTCGTTGGTCATCAAATAGGACGAGACGCCGGCGCTGGCAAAGAAGAGGGTATTGCCGGTGACGCTGAAGTCGTATCGCAGATTGAGCGGTATCTCCAGCATGCTGAATGATCCTTTTACAAAGTCTACGTTATGGATGCCGTTGAGGCGGTAATAGTCGTATGGGACGTGGTAGTCCTGTGCCCGGGCGGCGTAGTTCTTCCGATCGAGGAGGAGGCCTGTGCTCAGGTACCAGTGGTTGGCGAACTGGTAGTCGAGGGTGAGGCCGATGGTGCTGCCGGGTTTGTCGCCGGCAAGAGAGTTAACAGAGGAGAAGTCGGGTGCCAGGGACAGGCCGAACTGGAGGGTCCGGTTGATGCGCAGACTTTTGCTCTTACCTATCTGTATGGTGGATGTTTTAGCGGTATAGGCGCGGAGGGCTGAATCGCTGATGGCGGTCCGTTGTCCGAGGCGGTTTGGTTTGGGCAGGCTGGCGTGGGTCAGCTCGCGGGGGGCCGTGGTTGTGGGTTTGGATCTGGCCGCGTTGTTGGCGGTGGCCATATTGCTGCTGCCCGTGGTTGTTGGGTTGGTGGTGGCGTCCGCGGTGGTTGGGTCGGAGTTACCGGTGATGGTGTTGTTGTTGACGAGTGAGGAAGCTATGTTTTTGTTGTTCCTGTTGTGGTTGGGTTTGTGGTTGCGGGTTATGGTGTTATTTGTAGTGGTTGTGTTAGATAAGGAACCGAGTGTGGTGGGGCGGGTACGAGGGGTGGTGCCGGTAGTTGTGGTACCCGTGGAGCCAGTTGAGGCTGTGGGGCTGGCCGGGGATGTACCGGTTGAGGCACGGTTGGTCCCGGTGGTGGTGGCGCCCGCCGCTGAGCCGGGAGTAGTATTTGTGTTTGACCCGGTGGTGGTGGAGGCGTTCCGGACGGGGGTGTTGGCGGCGCTGCCGGTGGTGGAACCGGTAGTAGCGGTTGCGTTGTGGCCGGGAGTGGTGGTGGCGCTGCCGGTGGTTGCGTTGTTTTGGGTACTGCTTATGGCAGTAGAGTCGGCTGTTGTGAACGAGCTGGCAGAAGGTGTAGAGTTTGTGCTATGTTCTGAATTTTGAGGTATAGAAATAGATTGGGTTGCAGGGCTGGTCGCGGTGGGGGGACTGCCGGTCGGCTTGTTTTGTTCGGAGCGGCGGTTCTGTAGGGTAAAGAAGATGACCCCGGCTACCAGCAGGATGGCGGCAGGTGCATAATAAAAGGGAAAACGGCGCACACCACGAATTGGGCTCGAGCCGGTCTTTCCCAGATCGGTATCGAGCCGGGGCTCCAATTTATCCCAGGACCGGGGGCCTAAGACGTCTCCCGGGTCATGTTCCTGGGCCGCCTCACGACTCAGGCGGTCCAATTCTTTATCGGAGAGGTTCAACATAAGCTTTATGGTCAGTTTTTTTTATAAGGATCTTTCTAAGGTTTTCTCTGGCTTTTGAGAGATTGGATTTGGATGACCCTATGGAAATCCCCAGGTGTTCTGCTATTTCTTCATGGGTCAGTCCCTCGATAACGAATAGGTTAAAAACTGTGCGATAGGCCGGTGACAGTTGCCGGATAGCTTCTATTATCTCTTTGTAGGAGAGGATGTCGATGCCCGTCTCCTGTTTGTCTGCGATGTTCTCTGCATCTTCGGACAACATCTGTCCATTGATATAGGACGCGTTCTTCCGGTAGTGGTCGATGCAGGTGTTGACCAGGATACGTTTGAACCAACCTTTCAGCGACGCCAGGACGTCTGCGTGACGGGATTCTTCGAACTGATGAATGTTTTTGAAAAGCTTGATAAACCCTTCGTTCATGATCTCTTCCACTTGTTCCAAATTATTTTGATAACGGTAACAGATTTTCACAGCATAGTCCTTGAGCGTATTGTAAAGCTCCTTTTGGCTTGCACGGTCGTTGGCACGGCAGCCTTCAATCAAAGCGTGTATTGGCGTGTTTCCTGTAATCAATTGGGGTTTGCTGTAGTTGAGTGGTAGATAATAACAACGCGCAAACTAGTTTTCCTTATCCGATAGATACGCAAATGAAATGTTAATGGTTGCTTTAAAGAGGTAGGGAAAAGAATTGTGCCGGTGAATGGGGGGGTGATGGCTAGCGTGGAAGGCGGGTGCAGGTGACGGCGATGTCGGCCCGGAGGTAGACCTGGACCTGGATGCTTTTTTCGCCGGCTTGTAAGGCGATCATTTTCAGCTGTTTGACTTCGCCGGTGGTGAAGATGCCGGGGGCGATGGGGCGGTTGAGCTGGGCGTTGAGGGTGGGGAGGTTGGCTTTGAGGAGGGCGGCGAGGTCGAGGAAGGCGTTGCCTTTGACGTTCTCGCGGATCTTGTTCTTGAAGAGGATGCGGGCGAGCTTGATGGCGAATTCCCTGCTTTTCAGCTCGTATTGGACGTCGGGTACCCGGAGCTCCTGTTTGGCGGTGTCGAGGGTGGGGGTGCCCCAGACGGAGAACTGGCCTTCGTGGCTGCCGCCGAAGTCGACCGTCATTTTTATCTGGTGATGACCAAAGCTGCTGACGGTGAGTTGTTTAAGGACTACTTTCTGGCCCTGGTATTCGAATGTTCTGTTGCGGAAGGAGTCATTGAGGAGCTTGTTGATAAAGGAATAGTCATAGCTGGCGGGGAGATAGAGGGTGACGCCGCTGCGGTTGGCGCCGCTCTGCAGGGGAGGCAGCGGGGGCAGCCGGGCCGGATTGGTGCTGTCGGAGCCGAGCTGCGGGACACAGCTGATACCCATGCTTATATTGAAAGTATCCCTGACATAGTTGAGGGTTCCGATACGCATGGCGGTGGGGTTGACGACGAGGTAGCCGTAGGGCCCGATGGCTAACTTTTGCCAGGCTTTTGTGGCGCTCTGGTGCAGGTTGCCGGAGAAGTTCATTTTTGCGATGGAGACGTCGAGGGTCTTACAAAAAGCATTCACCGAAGAGCCGATACTGTCCATGATCTGCTGGGTCATGTCGAGGGAGAAGACCGACATCGTGCAACGATCAAGCGCAGAGAGCTTGTCGAGGCCGGAAGCGGTGTGCAGGCGATAATCCGACTGGAAGCTCAGCTGGGTGCTGAAGGAAAGGTCGACACGGCGCATGGGTTCGCTGTCAAATCCGCAGTAGCCCGAGACCCAGGGGGAGACTGGTTTGTTACTGACGCAGAGACAACGTCCGCCTGCTACCTGGTAGTGGCCCTGAAGGGCAACGGAGAGCCGGTTGTTTACGCACTGAACGGTGAAGCCTGAGCGCACGAAACGGTATTTGTATCGAAAGTCGCAGGAAGGTCGCAGGTAGTCGGGCCAACCTTCGGAGAGAAATTCTTTTGGCGTAAGCGAGTCGGCAGTTGCGATGAGGGGACGGCCGGCGATCTTGATCGGGAGGTCGATCTCTGAAGGGGGAAGGGCAGGGAGCGCGTCGGAGGATGGTGAGGCGGGTACGGGGGAAGTAGTGGCGCCGGAAGGGGTGGATGAAGGGGACGTGGTGCGTCCGGGAGTGGTTACCGATGAGGGGGCGGGGGACGTTGTTTTTTTGGAGGGTCCGCAGGATTGAAGGGCTAGAATAAAGATCAATAACCATCTGGAAATGGAGAAGAGGCGGCGATAGGAGGTCATAGCGTGAAGATAGGCCGCAAAGTTAATTATTTGGCCTCCTTTTTAGTGTTATCAATAATGTCGAGCAGGCCCTCGGAGAAACGGTCTTCGGTGAGCTGCCAGAACATGACGCCGCCGAGCTGTTTGTGAAGGGCATAGAGCGTTTTTAGCCGGATGGAGGTGGAGTCATCGAATGTGGCGAAGGTCTTTTGCCTGGCGTTGTAGGCGTAGGGTGCCTGGGCTACAGGATCCCAATGGTATACATAACCGCTGTCGGAGGACAGCTGCGTGGACTGGTTCTTGTAAGAAATCCCTTTCTGGAAATGGCAGCTTTGATAGAGGCCGTTGTTGGCGCTGTCTGCGTCCGCAAAAATGCGGGCATAGAAGGCCAGGCCGATGGCGATCTTGCTCATCGGGACGCCTACAGAATCAAGGTAGCGGACGGCGTGATCGGTGGATTCGATCTGCTGGGGTGTGGAGTAAAGGGGGGTGTGGTGGCCGGTGCGGGTGCTGTAGCCGTTGACGAGGTCGTAGCTCATCAGGTTGATATAATTGACCAGGGGTGTGACCCGTGACCAGTCGATGGATTTGCGGAGATAGTCGGTAAAGCCGCCGGCTGCGAAGCTGATCTCTTTGCTGTTGCCCAGCTGCCTGCGAAGAAGGACAATCATTGCAGTGAAGTGGTCTTTGTCGTCAGGAGAGAAGGGATAGCCGGGGACGTTCTCCAGCGCCGGATATTCCCAGTCGAGGTCGATGCCGTCGGTCTGGAAATAAGTAGTAAGGTCTTTTACGCTGGCGACGAATTCATGCCGGCCGCTGTCGGTTGAGAAGACGTCGGGACAGGTCCTGCAGCCGCCCCAGCCGCCGAGGGAGAGGATCACCTTTAGCTGCGGGTTCTTTCCTTTCAGGCTGACGAGGTGTTGGATGGTGGCGCTGTCGTTCGCGTTGTTGACGGAAAGCTGATTGCCTTTCAGGTGACAAAAACTAAAAATGATATGGGTAAGCTTGCCGGTGGGGAAGCTGTCGATGGCGGTGTTACGGCCGGCGTAGTAGCCGATGACGGCGAGGTTGGCCGCGCGTTTAGGGCGGTGGGATTGGGCGTTAGCCAGGAACGGGATAAGAGTGATAAATAACAGGGTCAACAGTGGGCGCATAAACAGGATTTTTCGAACAAGTAAGTGTCTAATATAAGCGGAATGTAATGCCGGACCAAAAGATAAAGGGTATATTTAATGGCAATAAATAAATGGATATGGATAAAGGAAAGGCCTGGCGACGCCGGGAAATTTTAGCAATGGGGTTTGCGATGATGGCGGGGGGAAGGGTTTTTGGGCGGGAGCCGGTGACTGGGAGAGAGGTTTTTGCGCGGGGGGGTGAGGATGAACGTGGTAAGCGGCCTGTGGCAGGGACGATGACGATCAGGCAGGTGATAGACGGCCTGCAGGCGGATGTTCCGGGGGCGCCTTTTCCGAAGACCGTGGATACCATAAAAGCGGGCGATCCCGGGCAGGTGGTGAAGGGTATTGTGACTACGATGTTCGCCACGGATGAGGTCATTACGCGGGCGGCGGGTCTCGGAGCCAATTTTATCATTGCGCACGAGCCGACCTTTTACAATCATCTTGACGAAACGGCCTGGCTGGGGAATGACGAGGTCCTGAACTACAAGCGGGCGTTGCTGGACAAGCACGGGATAGTCGTGTGGCGTTTCCACGACGGGCTGCACGCACATACCCCCGATGGTGTGCGGTTTGGGGTTATGCAGGCGCTAGGGTGGGAGAAGTATTATGATTATGGCGATCCTTATTTAGTGGAGATGCCTGCTATTACTATGCAGGAGGTGATCACGCATGTGAAAGACAAACTGGGTATCGACAAGCTGAAGTATATCGGCGATCCGGCGCAGACCTGCCGGCGCATCACTCTATTGCCGGGTGCGGCGGGGGGACAAAAGCAGATAGGGACGATACAAAAATATAAACCGGACCTGATGATCTGCGGTGAGCTGAACGAATGGGAGACGAGTGAGTATGTGCGGGATGCGCGTTACCAGGGGAAGAAACTGGGGCTTATCGTGCTGGGTCATGCTGTTAGTGAGGAACCAGGGTTGGAGTGGCTGGTGCCTGTGCTGAGGAAGAAAGTTCCGGGTATAACGGTGACGCATATTCCGTCGGGCGATGCGTTCGCGTGGGGGTAAAAAAAAGTCGCCCCGCGTGCGCGGGGCGACCAAAACTTATTTAGCGAACTGTGCTCTGATGACGTTGAGCGCTCCACCTGCCTTGAACCAGCCGATCTGCTGGTCGTTGTAGGTGTGGTTGAGGCTGATCTCGTCCTTGCTGCCGTTCTTGTGGTTGAGGACCATGGTGAGCGGCTTGCCGGGAGCGAAGCTGCCGAGTCCGACGATGTCGATGCTGTCGTCTTCCTGTACCTTGTCATAGTCTTCCTTGTTGACGAAGGTGAGGGCCAGCATACCTTGTTTTTTCAGGTTGGTCTCGTGGATACGTGCGAAGCTGCGGACCACGATGGCGCGTACGCCCAGGTGGCGGGGTTCCATGGCGGCGTGTTCGCGCGAGGAGCCTTCACCGTAGTTCTCGTCGCCGACGACTACGGAGCCTACGCCTGCGGCCTTATAGGCGCGAGCGGTAGCGGGGACGGCGCCATATTCGCCGGTGAGCTCGTTCTTAACGCTGTCGGTCTTATCATTAAAGAAGTTGATCGCGCCGATGAGCATGTTATTCGAGATATTGTCCAGGTGACCGCGGAATTTCAGCCAGGGGCCTGCCATGGAGATATGGTCGGTCGTACATTTTCCTTTTGCCTTGATCAGCAGCCTGAGGCCTTTGAGGTCGGTGCCTTCCCATGGAGTGAAGGGCGCCAGCAGCTGGAGGCGCTGGGAGTCTGATTTTACTACGACCTGTACGCCGCTGCCGTCTTTAGCGGGAGCCTGGTAGCCGGGGTCGTCGACGGAGAAGCCCCTGGGAGGCAGCTCAACACCAGTAGGCTCGTCGAGCATTACGTCTTCGCCCTTTTCGTTCTTCAGCTTGTCCTTGAGCGGATTGAAGGTGAGGTCTCCGGCGATAGCGAAGGCCGTCACGATCTCGGGGCTGGCGACGAAGGCGTGGGTGCTGGCCAGGCCGTCGTTGCGCTTGGCGAAGTTCCTATTGAAAGAGGTGATGATAGAGTTCTTGCGGTTGGGGTCGTCGATGTGACGGGCCCACTGGCCGATGCAGGGACCGCAGGCGTTAGCGAGGACGACGCCGCCGATCTTGTCGAAGGTCTTGAGGAAGCCATCCTTTTCGATGGTAAAGCGAACCTGCTCAGAGCCGGGAGTGATGGTGAATTCGGCTTTTGTTTTCAGGTTCTTGTCGATCGCCTGCTGAGCGAGAGAGGCCGAGCGGCTGATGTCTTCGTAAGAAGAGTTGGTGCAGCTGCCGATGAGGGCGACCTCGAGGCGTTCGGGCCAGTTGTTGGCTTTGACGGCCTCGGCGAACTTGCTGATGGGCCATGCCAGATCGGGTGTGAACGGACCATTGACGTGGGGTTCGAGCTCGCTGAGGTTGATCTCGATGACCTGGTCATAGTATTTTTTGGGATCGGCGTATACTTCTTTGTCGGGGCGGAGATAATCCTTGATGCCGTCTGCGAGGCTGGCAACTTCTTCGCGGCCGGTGGCCTTCAGATAGGCTGCCATTTTCTCGTCATAGCCAAAGACGGAGCAGGTAGCTCCGATCTCGGCGCCCATATTGCAGATGGTGCCTTTGCCGGTGGCGCTGAGGCTGTCGGCGCCTTCGCCAAAGTATTCCACGATAGCGCCGGTGCCACCTTTTACGGTGAGGATGCCGGCTACTTTCAGGATGACGTCTTTCGCGGAGGTCCAGCCGCTGAGCTTGCCAGTGAGCTTGACGCCGATGAGCTTGGGCATCTTGAGTTCCCAGGGCAGGCCAGCCATAACGTCTACGGCGTCTGCGCCGCCTACGCCGATAGCGACCATACCGAGGCCTCCGGCGTTGGGGGTGTGGGAGTCAGTACCGATCATCATACCGCCGGGGAAGGCGTAGTTTTCGATAACGACCTGGTGGATGATGCCGGCGCCGGCTTTCCAGAAGCCGATGCCATATTTGTTAGAGATCGAGGAAAGGAAGTCGTATACTTCTTTGTTGACGTCGAGTGCGGTGGCCAGGTCGGCGGTTGCGCCGGTCCTGGCTTGTATGAGGTGGTCGCAGTGAACGGTGGAGGGGACGGCGACTTTGTCGCGTCCGCAGGTCATGAACTGAAGCAGGGCCATCTGAGCGGTCGCGTCCTGCATGGCAACGCGATCGGGTGCGAAGTCGACGTAGTCCTTGCCGCGTTCGTAGGCGCGGGTGGGAGTTTCGAAGAGGTGAGAATAGAGGATTTTTTCGGCTAAAGTCAGTGGCTTTCCTACCAGTTTACGGGCGGCGTCTACCTTGGCGGGCAGGGCTCCGTATAACTTTTTAATTAGATCCAGATCGAAGACCATGATGAAATTTTTTAATTTGTTACAGCTTGATAATGCGTTTTGATGGTTTATTGGTGGTGACTCGCGAGCCTTCAACGGCACCTTCGGGGCTTCGGCCCGTGCCACTGGCACGGCCCTCGCCCATAACCTTGCGGTTACTACCGGGGCCAATGTCGGCCCTTCGGGCGCCCTCGCTGTGCTCGGGCCGGCAATTTACTTAAAAAAGGCTAAAAATTGGTATATTAGAGTCATGAACAGATTCAAGAACTTCATCGAGTGGCAGGTTTTTGGTGTGTGCACGGCGATTGGTGAAAGAATGGGTATAGCCACTTCCCGTATCCGGACCTGGTTTATCTATATTTCCTTTCTCACCATGGGCTCTCCGCTTATCGTGTATTTCATCCTTGCGTTTTGGATGAATATCAAACGGTATATCCTTTCTGCCCGCCGGAATCCACTGAAATATTTGTAGTATTTACTGTTGCTTAACGGAGCAGTGGGTATTTTTTGCCGTAAATCATTATCCGCTATGTAGCCTGCCAATTTATTTCGTACCTTACTCAGGAGACCCCTTGCCGGAGATGAGTGACCCCTTACCGGACGGCTGCCGATTAGTCTGAAGCTCTTAACCCTTTGGATATGCATTTGTACACGGTAAAATCCTTTTTTTGTTCCAATTTGACTATTCCTATGCGGACTATGGGCAACTGATGGATGATCTGGCGCAACGGTTGAATGTGCCGGTCGTCAATAATCAGCTGATATTTCCGGAGGCAGTAGCCACCGGGAGTCTCACTTTTGTCAAGTTACCCAACGGTATCCATGTCAATATCGTCAACTGCAGGATGAACCAGGACTGGCTGATCTGCCGCCGGAAGATGAAGGACGAATATTACACGCTACGCTTTCACGAGCTGACCATTCCCGAGACATTAGAGATACGTATTGGCGATGAGCGGATGAAGGAATCGCACACGACCAGGTCGATCGCATACCTAACCAATTCGTTGTCCGACTGGGCATATCTGGGCGCCAAAGGGACGGTATACAAGGGAATCGATATTTTATTCAATGCCTCCTGGCTGGGCGGGTACCTTGGGGTTCAGCATATCGACGATGTGCTTTCGACCTATCTCTCCCTGCAAGTGGAAAATGTACACCGGGAGCCGCTGGACAGTGAATACAGAAGATTGATACAGGAGATCGCGGAGGTGGATGACAGCAATCCGATGCGGCTGGCGATCATTCAGAACAGGGTGATGCTTTTGATCGAGCGGTTCTTTCTGCGCATTTATGAGCGGAAGAAGAATATCTACTTCAATATTCCCATGTCAAAGGCCGATATCGACCGGGTGATGCAGGTGGAGTCCGTGCTGACGAGGGATATTTTCGAGCCGGCGCCAACGATCAGTCAGCTGGCCAAGATGGTGTCTATCAGCGAGTCGAAGCTGAAAAAGGATTTTAAGATGCTCTACGGGGTGCCTGTCTATGAATATTTCCAGAAGGTGCGGATGCAGGCGGCCAAGGACAAGCTGCTGGCGGGCGGGCATTCGGTCAAAGAGGTCGCCATGGAGCTGGGTTATTCCAACCTGAGCAATTTTACCATCGCTTTTAAGAAGGAATTTGGTCTGTTGCCCAGTAAGTTATTGACAGCTTATTAACAGAAAACGTTAAATAGATTTTACAGCTACCCCTGTCACTTTTTCAGCTAATGAAAACGCGGTGATGGGTGTAATTTTACAATAGTTTTTACGCAAGCAATAGGGTTTATTCAACTGTCCCGTTTTTAATTCCTAACTGGTTAACTCCAGTGAGTACATGGCCAAAGAGGAGGCGCACAGTGAAGCTGCGCCGACGGAGTTCAGCCGAGAGGCAGGTTATCATGTATCGATCCAGGAAAGACCAACCCGAATCCAGACTCTTACAATTGGGAAACTACTCTACGAATCTTTACTAACTGTTCCAACAATCCCTGTAAAAGATCCAGTCGTAGCATATTTGCTCCATCGCTCTTTGCTATGGCGGGATTAGGGTGAGTTTCTATGAACAGACCATTGGCGCCGGTGGCAATAGCGGCTTTGGCGATCGTGCTGATCAGCTGAGGGTTGCCGCCGGTGACTCCGCTTGTTTGGTTGGGCTGCTGGAGGGAGTGGGTGCAGTCCATGACGACGGGCGTACCGTGTTCCTGCATCCAGGGTATGTTACGATAGTCGACGACGAGGTCCTGGTAGCCGAAGGTGGTGCCTCTTTCTGTGAGAATGATCTTGTCGTTGCCAGCTTTTCTGATCTTTTCCACTGCAAATTTCATGGCCGGTCCGCTGAGGAACTGGCCTTTTTTTACGTTGACCACCTTGCCTGTCTCTGCGGCTGCGAGGAGGATATCTGTCTGGCGGCAGAGGAAGGCGGGTATCTGGAGGATATCGATGTATTGGGCTGCAGGGGCGGCTTCGTCGTGGGCGTGGATGTCCGATGTGGTTGGGACCTTGTATTTTTCTCCGACCTTTTTTATCAGGTGCAGGCCGTTGTCGTCGCCGATGCCGGTGAACGAAGATGCGCTGGTCCTGTTGGCCTTGCGGTAGGAAGCCTTGAAGACATAGGGGATGCCGAGGTTACGGCAGATTGTGGATACTTTGTCAGCGACTTCCATGACGAGCTCTTCGCTTTCGACGACGCAGGGTCCGGCGATGAGGAAGAAGTTATTTTTGTCGTATGACTGGTCTTTGAAGAGTTGATGAAGGAATTCCATTCGGCAAACCTACGGCAAAATCGTGAATTTGGGTGGGGCGGAGGATGTGGTGGGGGACGGAAGATGGTGAATTTGGGTGGGCGGAGGTGTTTGGTCCCCGTCCGGGAAGGACTGGTCCTGCCGGAGTCGGCGGATGGATTTTTTTGCTAACATTGCACCCCAAAACCCTATTGTAATGGTTAAAGAAAAAGTTTTAGTGATCGGTGCGAGCGGGCAGATCGGAGTTGAGCTGACACTTGCTCTCCGGAAAATATATGGCAATGCCAATGTCATCGCCTCGGACCTGCGTGAAGAGAACGAGCTCCTGCGCGGCAGCGGCCCCTATGTGTCGCTGGACGTGATGAACAAGGAGATGCTCCATGTACAGGTGATCCGTCAGAATATCACCCAGATCTATTTACTCGCGGCCATCCTTTCGGCAACCGGTGAAAAGAACCCGAACCTGGCCTGGCACCTGAATATGCAGGGTTTGCTGAATGTGCTGGATATTGCCCGGGAAGAGAAGCTGAGCAAGGTGTACTGGCCGAGCAGCATTGCGGTATTCGGACCGACCTCGCCGCGGCAGGACTGTCCGCAGCGGACGATCATCGAGCCCAGCACCGTCTATGGCATCAGCAAATATGCAGGCGAATTCTGGTGCAATTACTTTTTCGAACGCTATGGGGTGGATGTGCGGAGCCTCCGCTATCCTGGTTTGATCAGCTATAAGTCGGCGCCCGGCGGCGGGACGACGGACTATGCGGTGGAGATTTTCCATGAGGCGTTGGAAGAGCGGAAATACACCTGCTTTTTGAAGGAGGATACCTATCTGCCGATGATGTATATGCCGGATGCTATCCGGGCTACGATAGAGCTGATGGAGGCGCCAGCCAGCAAATTAACCGTCCGTACTTCGTATAATATCTCCGCGCTGAGTTTTTCTCCCAAGGAGATAGCGGCCGAGATAAAGAATCATATATCCGATTTTACGATCGAATATAAGCCTGATTACCGGCAGCATATCGCCGATAGCTGGCCGCAGAGCATCGATGATTCTGTTGCGCGGGCGGACTGGGGATGGAAGCCGGAGTATGACCTGAAAAGGATGACGGCGGAAATGCTGGAGAATCTGGATTAGGGTAGTTGTGGGGGAGGGGTGAAGGCTTGCGGCGGGGGAAGAAGGGATATGGCGCTGGCTGAAATGGAGGGATGAGGTGTTCCGGTGGCCGCTATTGAACTATTTGATGTAGTTTTTTGTTTAATCTACTTTATTGGTAGACTTTTTGTAAATTTGAATTTTTAGATTGCCGGATACGGCCAGGCCGAGAGGCAGGAAACAATTTTAAAGAACTCCCGATATGTTGAGAATTTGGACCGGATCTCTTTTGTTGATCTTTCTGAATGTTGTGTCTGCGGCTGCGGCGCCTTTTCGCAATGGCCCCTGGCGGGCTTATCTGGAGCGGAAGGATGGCAATAATATCGTTTTTAATTTTGAGGTAAAAGATAGCGCCGGGAAGAAGGTGCTGTATATCCGGAATGCGGGGGAGCGGCTGCTGGTGGATGATGTTACGGTGCAGGGGGATTCGGTGATCATCCGGCTGCCTTTTTATGAATCTCAGCTGAGGGCGGTGGTGACCGGGGACGGCAATCTTGAAGGCGTGTGGATGAGGCATCTGGTCTCGGACTGGCAGGTGGTACCGTTCAAGGCTTTTTATGGAATTAATTATAGATGGGTCGCGCAGAAGGGTAAGGCGAATGTGGCGGGCCGGTGGGCTGCGGTATTCCGTTCGGTGAACAGCAGCGATACGACTTTCAGGGTGGGTGAGTTCAAACAGCAGGGAGACCGGGTGACCGGGACATTTTTGGATGCGGGTGGGGATCTGCGTTACCTGGAAGGTGTGGTCAGCGGGGATTCGCTGAAGCTGTCGACCTTTGACGGGACGCATGCCTATTTCTTTTCGGCGAAGATCGAGGGGAACAGGCTGGTTGGCGGGCAGCAGTACTCAGGGCCTGTAGCGCATGAGACGTGGACGGCGGTGAAGGATGCGCATGCGAAATTAGAGGATCAGTTTGCGATAACGAAGTGGAAGAAGGATATGCCGTTTACTTTTACCTTCAGGGATATCGATGGGAAGGAAGTATCGCTGAGCGAGCCGCGATTTAAGGGGAAGGTGGTGCTGGTGCAGATAATGGGCTCATGGTGTCCGAATTGTATGGACGAAACCCGTTTTTTGAGCGGTTTTTATAACGAGTTCCGGAGCAAGGGAGTGGAGATCGTGGGGCTGGCGTATGAGCGGAGTACAGATTTTGAGCGGTCGCAGAATAGTCTGAGGACTTTTCAGCAGCGGTTCCAGGTGAAGTATCCGATGCTGATCACGGGTGTGGCGGTGGGTGATCCGCAGCGTACGGAGAAGACGTTGCCGCAGATCGAGAAGATCATGAATTTTCCGACGACTATTTTCGTGAATAAGAAGGGGCAGATCGAGAAGATACATACGGGGTTTAGTGGACCGGGGACGGGTGCGCACTATGAGGAGCAGAAGCAGGAGTTCTATGATACGGTGAATGGGATGTTGGCGAAGTAGACGCCCGGTGGGGGGTGAAGGTGGGGGGTGAAGGTGGGGGGTGAAGGTGGGGTGTGAAGGTTGGGGGTGAAGGTGGGGTGTGCCCGTGGGGGAGGTTATTTCCAGAGTACGGTTCCAACGAATTTGTTGTGTTCGATGAATCCCAGCGTGAGGGAGTCTGTTGACTGGCCGCGGTTGTCGCCCAGGACGAAGTAGCGGCCGGAGGGGACGCGGACGGGGCCGAAATTATCACGATTCCAATTTTTCTTATAGACTTTGAATACGGCTTCGTCGCGGAGGCCTGGCGGCAGTATGTGGCGCTGGCAGGAGAGCTGCGTTTTTTCGACGTATCTGTCTTCGAGGGAGACGTAGACGAGGTCGGGATAGGGTGTGACCGTATAGGACTGGGACTTGTCGTAGGTGAGGGCGGGAATGTCCTGGCTGCTGACCTTGTAGACGTGTTTTAGCCGGAGCTGGCTGTCAGCGTCCTCGCCATTTACATTGAGCTGGCCGGCTTTTATCTCAACAAAGTCTCCGGGCATGCCACAGAGGCGGTGGGTCATCAGGGTGAGGCCGGTATTGGGGAGCACGGCGCGGTAGCTGATGAGGTCGAAGCGTCGGGGCTTTTTGAAGTGAGTGGACAGATATATCCGACCCTTCCTGAGGGCGGGCTCGCTGGCGGGAGTCGTGACTTTCAGCAGACGCAAATGCGGTTGGGTTTTAAGGGAAATACAGTATGGACCAAGGTACTGATTTTTCTGTAAATTGCACCCCATGCAACAATATCTCGATCTGCTTCAACATATATTGGATAAGGGTGCGGTGAAAACGGACCGGACGGGGACGGGTACGATCAGCTGTTTTGGCTATCAGATGCGGTTTGATCTGGCGAAGGGGTTCCCGCTGGTGACGACGAAGAAGGTGCATATGAAGAGCATCATCTATGAGCTGTTGTGGTTCCTGCGCGGGGAAACCAATATCCAGTATCTGAAAGAACACAAGGTCTCGATCTGGGATGAGTGGGCGGACGAGAACGGGGAGCTGGGACCTGTCTATGGCAAGCAGTGGCGCAGCTGGGAAGGAGCCAACGGGAAGACCGTCGATCAGATATCACAGGTAGTGGAGCAGATCAGGAAGACGCCGGATAGTCGCCGGCTGATAGTGAGCGCCTGGAATGTGGCCGATCTGCCGGATATGAAGCTGATGCCTTGTCACGCGTTGTTCCAGTTCTATGTAGCCGACGGAAAGCTGAGCTGTCAGCTGTATCAGCGAAGCGCTGATGTTTTCCTGGGGGTACCTTTCAATATCGCCTCCTATGCATTGCTGACGATGATGGTGGCGCAGGTCTGCGGGCTGGAACCCGGGGAGTTCGTGCATACTTTTGGAGACGTTCATTTGTACAGCAATCACGTTGAGCAGGCGAAATTGCAGCTGACGCGCAAGCCGTTGGCGCTGCCGGTCATGAAACTCAATCCGGAAGTGAAGGATATATTTGGGTTTGATTTTGTTGATTTTAGCCTGGAGAATTATGAGAGCCATCCGGCGATAAAGGCGCCTGTGGCGGTGTAGGCCGCTGGGGAGTGACCCGGTGAGGGCCCGCCGCGGGAAGGGGAACGATGGCCGTCCAAAATAATAAATATGATCAGTCTTGTTGTAGCAGCCAGCACCAATAATGTTATCGGGAAGGACAATCAACTGCTGTGGCATCTTCCGAATGATATGAAGTTTTTTAAGAATACCACCTGGGGGATGCCGGTGGTGATGGGGCGTAAGACCTATGATGCGCTGGCGGGGGAGCCGTTGCCGGGACGGTTCAATTTCGTGATCACGCGGAACAAGAGCTGGGACCCGCATAATGTCAACGCGAAGGTGGCGCCGGATCTGACGACGGCGCTGCGGATGGCGGCGGAAACGGATTGTAAGGAGATCTTTGTCATCGGCGGCGGGCAGATATATGCAGAAGCGATGTCTGTGGCCGACCGGATCTATATGACGCGGGTGCATGCGGTGCTGGAGGGCGATACCTGGTTCCCCGTGATCGACGAGAAGGACTGGAAACTGGTGGACAACAGGGATTTTCCGGTTGATGAGAAACACGCCTACGGGTATAGTTTTCAGGTCTGGGATAGGAAAAAATAGCCCCGGGACAAAAGAAAATAGCCTATGTATAGCCGTCGACGGCTCGCGCAGAAATATCTTCACTACTATTTTACGGCTGCCAATGGTAAGGGGCATGGCGTTCATTCGCCTTTTGTATTCGACTTTATTATCCATGTTCTGAATGACAGGCGCCGGTATCCGGATTACGATGTGATCGAGGGACTGCGGCGGCGGCTGCGCCGGGATGAGCGTTTGCTCGAGGTAGAGGATCTTGGGGCGGGTTCGGCGTGGAAGGAAATGAAGCAGCGGAGCATCGGAGATATTACGCGCCGGGCGGCGAAGGCGCCGAGGCTGGGTCAGCTGTTGTATCGGATAGCACGGTATTATCAACCGAAAGTGATGTTGGAACTGGGAACCTCGCTGGGGTTTTCGGCTGCTTATTTAGGAAGTGGGGTGAGAGAGAACGGACGATTATGGACGGTGGAAGGCTCGGGGCAGGTGGCTGGGGTGGCGAGAAGGAATCTGGCTGGTCTGGGGTTGGAAGCAGAGGTGATCGAGGGAAATTTTGATGCCGTGCTGCCCGGACTGTTGGAGCGGATCGGTCCTGTTGATCTGGCTTTTGTGGATGGGAATCACCGTCGGGAGGCTACCTTGTCTTATTTTGAGCAGCTGATGGGGAATGCGGGGGAGAAGGCCCTGTTTATTTTTGACGATATTCATTGGAGTGCCGGGATGGAGGAAGCCTGGGGGACGATTACCAGGGACCCGCGCGTGTATCTTACTATTGATCTTTTCTTTTTTGGTCTTGTCTTTCTCCGGGACGAATTTAAGGTGAAGCAGAATTTTACCATCAGATATTAAGGGGGGTTGGCCGGATGAATTGGGGAGGTGGAATAAAAAAGTGGGGAGGGGAATAGGGGTAGGGGGATATCTCCGTGTCATATTAGTGATGATGACAAACAGTACTGGCATTTTATCGTTGGAAGGAGCTGAAAACCAAGGGGTAGAGGCTTTTTTTGAGCAGGTCTTTAAGTCGCACTTTAAGGGTCTGCACGCCTATGCCTGTACCATCATCAGGGACGCGGCGCCGGCTGAGGAGATCGTCCAGAACATATTTTTAAAGCTTTGGGAGAAGAGGGAAGAGCTCAATATCCGGGAAAATATTGCTGTCTATCTATACAGAGCGGTGCATAATGAAAGCCTTAATTACCTGCGGCATCGGAAGGTGAGGGCCGCATATCAATCTTACGCCATGCGTCAACATAAACAAACAGAACAGGAGAAACCGGCCGAGAAGGTCGTGATGGGAGAGCTGGAGAGGCGGCTGGAGACGGCCTTGCAGGAGCTGCCGGAACAGTGCCGGACGATATTTCAGCTGAGCCGTTTTGAAGACCTCAAATACAGGGAGATCGCCGATAAGCTGGGTCTTTCTGTCAAGACGATCGAGAACCAGATGGGGAAGGCATTAAAGCTACTGAGACTGAAGCTGGCTGATTTTTTAGTGATGATATTATGATAGAATACAATAACATAGATGATATCCTGGTGAAGGTGGTCCTTGGGGAATCCACCGAGGAAGAGCTGCGGCTTGTCCAGGCCTGGAGGGCGGAAAGCGCCGCGAATGAGCGGTATTTCCAGGACTTCAAGCGGATTTGGGAGGAGAGCAGGCATCTGGCAGTGCGGAGCGAGGTGGATGAGGAGGTAGCGTGGGGCAGTTTTATAGATCGGGTGAAAGGTGGGGAGCGGTCATTGGTGGGGGATGAAGAGGCGGCAGTGGTCGAGATGAGGCCCAGGAGAAACTTTGGGTGGCTGGTGGCGGCGGCCGTACTGGTCGTGGCTGTGGGAGGTTGGTTCTTTTATTCGTCCAGGCCGGCGCAGTGGCTGGCGGTCAGCTCAGGGGGACAGGTATTGCTGGATACGCTGCCGGAAGGGTCGATGGTCACGCTGAACAAACAGTCCTCTATCCGGTATATCAAGGGTTTTGCGGGCTCCGACCGGCGGGTGGATATGGAGGGAGAGGCGTTCTTTGCGGTGACACAGGATAAGGACAAGCCGTTCGTCGTACATACCAATGGCATGACGATCACGGTGCTTGGGACTTCTTTTAACGTGAGGAATAATGGAGATAAGACGGAGATCATTGTAGAGACGGGGATGGTAGAAGTGCGAAAGGGTGGGATAGTGCAGCGTGTCCGTGCTCATGAGCGGCTGACCCTGACCGGTAATGAGAAGCCAGTAAAGGGGGAGAATCCGGATCAGCTGTACGACTATTACCGGACGCATGTATTTGAGTGCAACGGCACTCCGTTGTGGAGGCTGGTGGAGAAATTGAATGAAGTATATCACGTGCAAATTGTTATCGCGAACGAGAGCCTGAAAAACAAGCAGCTGACGACGAGCTTTGACGATATGCAGCCGGATGAGATATTGGAGATTGTCAGAAAGTCTCTTCCCGGCACAACGGTCCAGCATAACGGAAAGGAATATATATTGAAATGAAGCCTTATTCTTACTTTTTTATCGGTACGTTATTCTTACTGGCAGGGATTCATGCTCACGGACAGAAAAAGCTGGATAAGAAGATTTCTATTTCCATTCATCAGAAGGCGCTGACGCAGGCGCTGAAAGAGATTGGCAGGAAGGGTGGATTTACCTTCTCATATAATACAACGATACTCAGCGGGGACAGCCTGGTGGACGTAGAGGCGGAAGACCGGACGGTGCAGCAGGTGCTGGAGAAAGTGCTGGGTAGCGGGTATGAATTTACTGAGAGCGGCAAATACGTGATCATTCTGCCCCGACCCAACGCACCTCCCGTCAAGCTATATACGATAAGCGGTTATATTAAAGATGACTCAACGCAGGAAAAGGTAGGCAATGTCAGCGTGTACGAGAGCGGCCAATTGGTATCCACTTTAACGGATACCAATGGCTTTTTTCGTTTGAGGCTAAGGGACAACAAATATGCACATGCTGAGCTGGTGATCAGCAAGCAGTTCTACCGCGATACGGTGCTTTTTTTGCGGCCGGGCTATGACCAGCAGGTCACGGTGCCGATCGCGCGGGAGAAGGTATCCGATCTCACGCCTTTTGTCATTACGAATAAGGTGGAGAAGACCTGGGTGGGGAAACTCTTTTTGTCTTCCAAACAGATCGTGCAGAGTCTGAACCTTGGCGATTTTTTTGCCAACAAGCCGGTGCAGATGTCGCTGATCCCCGGACTGGGTACGCATGGACGGATGAGCGGGCAGGTGGTGAATAAGATATCGTGCAACCTGATCGCCGGGTATTCGGCGGGGTTGAACGGGGTGGAGCTGGCGGGGATCGCCAATTTCGATAAAGGGGAAGTCCGCGGGGTGCAGGCCTCGGGTATCGCCGACCTGGTGGGAGGGAATGTATCGGGGGTACAGCTGGCAGGTATCCACAACGAAGACCTGGATTCCCTGCGCGGGGTGCAGGCCGGGGGTATCAGCAACCGTGTGTGGGGCAGTGTCGAGGGGGTGCAGCTGGCGGGTATTGCCAATGAGACCAAGGGGGATGTACATGGTGTGCAGGCCTCGGGGATACTCAATAAGGCCAGGAAGGTGAAAGGAGTGCAGGTAGGAGTAGTCAATATTGCGGATAGCTGTTCGGGGTTTATGATCGGGATCGTCAATATTGTAAAGAACGGGATGCACGAATTCTCTATTTTCCCGAATGAGATGATGCCGTTCAATATCGCCTATAAGTCGGGTACGCGGAAGATGTATACGATCATCCAGGCCAGCGCGGATATTTCTTCTGACGAGCGCGCATATGGGTATGGGATAGGTATTGGAAATGAATTGAGTCTGGGACGGAGATTTGCGTTAAATACTGAATATATATTCTCAACTTTTATAGTGGGGCATGGCCGGGAGCTGCCGGGTGTGTCCAGGCTGCAGACCCTGCTTCGGTGCAGGGTGTGGCGAAATTTCTCTCTCTCTGCGGGGCCTTCCATTTCTATCACTTCTCCGACGAAGGCGCTGAATCCTGATGGTTATAAAATGATCCTCCCGCGAGCGGGCTATCACACGTTCGACGTCGGCAATGCGGTGTCGTGGGTTGGCTGGACGGTAGGAATAAACTTTTTTTGATGCCCGATAGGGGTCGTTTTTGTGTAGGGTGTCTATCCTTACATGAAAGCGAAAATTATTTTACTCAAGATTGTTGCGCTGTTCGCGCTGACGGGTGTCAGGGCTCAGGATTCAGCGAAGAAGTACGTTAATATCGGTTTTGTATACCCGATAAGCACAAACGGACTCGAGGCTAAAAGCCGGACGAACTATCTATCTCTTAATGCGTTTGGGGGCCTCTCCTATGCAGAGACTGGTCTCTGCGTGGCCGGATTTGGCAGCGTGGTCCTCGATTCTGTGAGGGGGTCGATGGTTGCGGGATTTGGGAATGTAGTTATCGGTTCGGTCAGGGGTGTACAGGTAGCGGGCTTTGGGAACCTGGTCATGGGTTCATCCAAGGGTGTGCAGATAGCGGGGTTTGAGAATGTGAACAAGCATGCCGCCGGTGTACAGGTGGCAGGATTTCTCAACAAGGCCACAGATGTGCATACCCAGGTTGCGGGGTTTATGAATATCGCGCATAAGGTTAAAGGCGTGCAGCTCGCGGGATTTATCAATATAGCGGACAGCAGCGATTATCCGGTAGCGTTGATCAATATCGTTCGCAACGGGGAGATGAGTGTCAGTGTCAGCACCGACGAGACGCTGACCACGCTGGCCAGCTTCCGCAGCGGCGGCCGGAGACTCTATGGTATCGTTGGCTTCGGGTATAATCACAAAGGTGTGCGTAGCCTGGCTGCCTGGGAGGCGGGGTTTGGCGCGCATGTCGTGACCACGGAGAAATTCCGACTGAACCTGGAGATCGTGAATGTCGGGCTGACCGATTTCAAAGCCGGTGACTGGATGAAGTCTTCGTTCCGCGTGCTGCCTGTCTACCGCGTCTCGCATCGTATCGAGCTGTTTGCCGGTCCTTCCTTTAATTATCTACATGCCCGCAATGGCCAGGGCGAGGGTATTGTCGATCATTTCGTCTGGAGCGACAGGAATACACACTATTACTATGGACTATTCTTCGGGGCCACGGGAGGCATTACTATTTCACTAACCAACAAATAATGTTTTATGAAGGTCTTATTGTTCTTTGTTTTTTTAATCGGTGCCATGGACCTGCAGGCGCAGGTGAAGCGCACTATCAGTGGGTCAGTGAAGGCTAAGAATACGGGTGAGAGCATTATCCGGGCGACGGTGATCGTGTCGGGTAAAAGTATCGGGGTGACGACCAATGATTATGGCTATTATTCCCTGACGCTGCCTGAGGGGAAGTACACGCTGCAGATATCTTCTGCGGGAAGGCAGATGCAGATGGTGGACGTCGATCTGAAGGAGAATATCCAGCTGACGACGCTGCTGGAGGAGCAGGAGCAGCTGCAGAATGTGGTCGTTACTGCGACGGGTCGGGGCAGGAGTATCCGGGGGACGCAGATGGGGGTGGAGCATATCAGCACGAATGAGATCAAGAGCGTTCCTGTGCTGTTTGGCGAAAAGGACGTTCTGAAGACCCTGCAGCTGCTGCCGGGTGTGAAGTCTGTCGCTGAGGGCAATAGCGGACTTAGTGTCCGGGGAGGGGGAACAGATCAGAATTTAATATTGTTGGATGAGGCGCCGGTATACAATGCTTCTCACCTGCTGGGGTTCTTCTCTACTTTCAATTCGGACGCGATCAAGGATGTTACCCTCTACAAGGGCAATATGCCGGCGCAGTATGGGGGAAGGCTTTCTTCGGTGGTGGACGTACGTATGAACGAGGGGAATAACCAGGACTTTCATGTCACCGGCGGCATCGGGTTGATCTCGGCGAAGATCAATGTCGAAGGGCCGATACAGAAAGACGAGTCTTCCTTTTTGCTGACGGCGAGGAGGACCTATGTGGATCAGTTCCTGAAGCTGTCGGGAGATTCTACGAAGAACAAGAACAGCCTGTATTTCTATGACCTCAACGGGAAGCTGAATTTTAAATTGGGTAGCCAGGACAGGCTTTATGTGTCGGGCTATTTTGGCCGTGACAATCTGTCGAGCGCGGATGTGTTTGGGATGAACTGGGGGAATGCGACGGCGACGGTACGCTGGAACCACGTCTATGGGCCGCGTCTTTTCTCGAATACGTCTTTGATCTATAGTGACTACAACTACAAGCTGCGGTTCAACGATAACAGCGGCGATTTTACTGTGAAGTCAGAATTGAGGGATATTAACCTGAAAGAGGAGATGCAGCTTTATCTCAACCCTAGGAATACGGTGAGGTTTGGATTTAATTCCATCTATCACTATATGATACCCGCGGTATTGAAGGGGGATGGCAACAGCGGGGTCAATGATTCGGCGTGGCAGAAACGATATGGGCTGGAGAATGCGGTCTATCTCAGCAACGACTGGAAAGTTTCAAACCGTGTGAATTTCACGTATGGGGGCCGGCTGGAAGTGTTCAGCGCTATCGGCAAGGGAGATTTTGTCAATGTCAATACAGACGGGAAGGTATTTGACACCATTCATAACCGTAGCGGACAGATACTGAAGACCTATGTCAATCCGGAGTTCAGGGCGGCGGTGAGCTATCAGCTGGATCCGAGCTCTTCGATAAAGGCAGCTTATGCCGGCAATACCCAGAATATGCACCTGATATCCTCGGGTGGGGCGGGTCTGCCTACAGACAGATGGGTGTTGAGCAATAATATGATCCGTCCCGAGCGGTCGCACCAGGTTTCGCTGGGTTATTATAAGAACCTGCGGGACGATAAGTACGAGGTGACCGTCGAGGCCTATTACAAGGCGCTGCTGAACCAGATGGACTACCGTGATGGGGCCAATGTACTGAGCAACGGGACCGTCGAGACAGAGCTGTTGTACGGCAAGGGTCGTGCTTATGGTGTAGAGTGGCTGTTGAGGAAGAAGACGGGGAAGCTGACGGGTTGGATCGGGTATACTTTGTCGAAGACTGAAAGGAAGATCGATGGCATCAACAACGACCAGTGGTATAATGCCTACCAGGACAGGACGCACGATATCTCTATTGTGGGGATGTATAAATGGAACCCCAAATGGATGTTCTCTGCGAGCTGGGTGTACAATACGGGGAATGCGGTCAGCTTCCCGAGCGGGAAGTACAAGGTCGACGGAAGGACGGTCTATTATTACTCCCAGCGCAATGGCTACCGGATGCCGGCGTATCACCGGCTTGACCTCAGTGCGACCGTTCAGCTGAAGCAGACCCGGCGGTATTCTTCCGAGCTGGCGTTTGGAGTTTATAATGCTTATGCCCGCAACAATGCGTTTATTATAACCTTCCGGGATAAAAAAGATGATCCGAATAAGACGGAGGCTGTACAGACTACTTTATTCAGCGCGGTACCTTTTATTTCCTACAATTTTAAATTTTAAACAATGCGATACAAGATATTAGTCGTTTTTGGTTTTGTCTTTTTGGCTGCCTGTCAGAAAGTGATCGATCTGAAATTGAAGAATGATTCAGGGAAGGTAGTGATCGAGGGGAATATTACCGATCTGCCGGGGCCTTACCAGGTGAAGGTGGGGAAGACGGGGGAAGTGAATGCGGATTATGTTTTTAGCGGGGTGAGCGGGGCGAATGTCAGCGTTCGGGATGATGAAGGGAATTCGGAGGTTTTGAAGGAGGTGCAGACCGGTGTTTACCAGGGCTCGGTGTTGCAGGGTGTATCGGGGAGGACCTATTATCTGAGCGTTTCGGTGGGTGGGAAGAGCTATCAGGCGAGTTCGCTGATGCCACATCGTGTCAACCTGGACAGTCTGTATATCGTCGACGTGTACAATTTTTCCAAGATGGTGAAGGCGGTGGTGCCAGTGTTTACTGATCCGGCGGGACAGGGAAATAGCTATAAGTTCAATGAGACCATCAATGGGGTGCTGGATAAGAACCTTTTCTATCAGAATGACGACTATACGGATGGCCGGACTAGCAGTTTTTCCCTACTGCGGCCTGATCCGGACAGCACGCTGCATGCTAATGATAAGGTGGATGTGGAGATGCAGTGTATCGACAAGGCGATGTATAAATACTGGTTTAGTGTGGATCAGTCGTCTATGGGTCAGGGGGGGACATTGGCGTCCAACCCGGTGACCAATATTTCGGGTGGGGCGTTGGGGTATTTCAGTGCGCATACTTCCCAGACGAAGTCGATCCTTGTTAAGTAGGGTTGGTGCCCGGGGCGAGCGGGGGGAACAGGGCATGGGGATGGAGCCGCGGGTGGTGGGGGCAAGGGTCCGGGCCAGGGGGATGAGAAGATGGAGGGGCTATTGCGATGAAGAATTTATAGTATTATCTTGAGGGCATGATGCGGAAGTCGTTCCCCGGCGCATGGTTTTTTCGTCTATGTGGTGAGGAAGTGTCTGATGAGGCGGCCGGTGGTGGAGACCGGGAGTGGGGAGGAGAATTTGTTGGATGATATTTTACAATAATTGCTGGCATGAGGAAAAAAAATTTTATAGGACCTTTTTGGTGGGTGGTGGTGTTGGGAGTGTTCTATGTGCTCTCGATTGTCGTTACGGCGTTGACGGGGATGCCCGAGGGTGTTGGGTTTGTGCTGCTGTCTTTGTTGTGGATCGGTGTTTTGGGTTTTGAGGCCGTCGTATATTGGAGGATAAGGAAGAGGAATGAGGCGAGGAAGGAGTCGTGGGCGCATGTGGTCGCGTTGGGTTTTACTTTTCTGGTTCCGGTGTTTAGGGGGGCGATGATCGAGGCGTTGTTTGGGGAGGTGTTTGGGGAACAGATCGGGAAGGAGATGGGCAATTATTTTGCGTGGGAGCAGACGGCGGTGTATTGGACGTTGATGGGGTTGGCGCATGTTTTTTTTGGGCGGGTAGTTTGGAAGGCGTATAAGGCGCGACGTGCGGGGGGTGATGCGGCTTCGACGGTGGGTGATGCGGCTTTGGCGGGGGGTAATGCGGCTTCGGCGGGTGTTGTTGGGGAAGACCGGGCGCCGGCGAAGGGGGGTGTGGGTATGCCGGGTGTGGCTGGGGCTTCGGCTTCGGCGGATGTTGAGGGGAGAGGGGTTGGGGAGGTGAGCTTAAAAGAGAAGGAGAAAGGGACGAGACCGCCTACGGTTGGTATTACGATCCTGCCGGAGCCTGAGCAGAAGGATCTGTTGGATGATATATGGAATTGATGGAGACGCGGAATTGGGTATCTTTGCCGATCGTGAATTTACCGAAAGAGCTGATTTCTTCATTGGAAGGGCTTCCGGGTTTTGATGCGGAGGCTTTTATAGGGGTCCATGCTGCGGGGCGGCAGGTGACTTCCATTCGGGTCAATCCGAGTAAAATTGATGGGGCGCCGCCAGCGTTCAGAGATGGGGCAGTGCCGGTGCCCTGGTCGTCGAATGGCTATTATCTTCCGGAGCGACCGTCCTTTATTTTTGATCCTTTATTACATGCGGGGGCTTATTATGTGCAGGAGGCATCGAGCATGTTCCTGGAACAGGCGTTGCGTCAGACTGTGGATCTGTCGCGACCGTTGCGTGTGCTGGACCTGTGTGCGGCGCCGGGCGGGAAGTCTACGCTGATACAGTCGCTGCTGAGCGCGGATAGTCTGCTGGTGAGCAATGAGGTGATCCGTGGCCGGGTGCATATCCTGCAGGAGAACATGGTGAAGTGGGGGGCGGCGAATGTGTTCATCACCAGCAATGATCCCCAGGATTTCCGGAGGCTGGAAAATTATTTTGACGTCATTGTCGTCGATGCGCCCTGCAGTGGCAGCGGTCTGTTCAGGAGAGAGTCGGAGGCGATCGGGGAATGGAGCCTTGATAATGTTCGCCTTTGCCATTCGCGGCAGCAACGTATTTTGAGCGACGTATGGCCGGCCTTGCGGCAGGACGGGATACTGATCTATTCAACCTGCTCTTATTCGAAGGAGGAGGATGAGGATATTCTTGACTGGATGATTGGGGGTCTGGATGCAGATGGCTGCCGGTTGTCGGTGCCCGGGGAGTGGAACATTGTGGAGACTACGGGTTTGGGGTTGGGGGCGGCGGGGTCGGGTTCGCGTGGGTATGGATATCGTTGCTGGCCGGACCGGGTTTCCGGTGAGGGTTTTTTTATCGCTGCTGTCCGGAAGAGGGATGGCGGGGAGTATGTGCCACCGAGGAAGCTTGTGTTGCCCGATCGGGTGACGAAGCAGGAAGAGCAGCGGATCAGGCCCTGGGTCCGGGAGGGGGGGTGGTTCTTTTTTCGCCACCAGGAGCAGGTGAATGTGCTACCCGAATCCGCGGCGGGGGCATTGCCGGTGTTGCAGTCGGCGTTGTATCTGAAACGGGCGGGGGTACCATTGGGGGTATTGTCGGCGAAGGAGCTGATCCCGGAACATGATCTGGCGGTGAGCGTCCTGGTGAATCCGTCGCTGCCTGTGCTGTCGTTATCGAAGGAGGAGGCGCTGGTCTATCTCAGGAAAGAGGAGGTAGCGCCCGGGGATAGCCCGTTGGGGTGGATGCTGGTGGGGTATGAGGGGTTGAATCTGGGGTGGATAAAGGTTTTGCCGAGGCGGTCGAATAATTATTATCCGAAGGAGTGGAGGATATTGAAGAGGTGAGGGGGAGGACGGGTTGGCCGGGGAGGATGATTTGACCTTCGCGGAAAATATTGCATCTTTGCCGGGATGTGGACTTTAAAAAAATATCACTATGCGATATCCTATTGCCGTACTTTTATTGATCAGCTGTTTTTTTGTAAAGCTTGCCCGGGCTCAGTCCAATGAGCTGCTCGTCCTCGGCCAGACAGGGAATCTGCACCTCGAGCATACGGTTGTTGCGAAGGAGAACTGGTATAGTGTCGGCCGCCTTTACAATCTCACACCAAAGGACCTTACTGTGTATAATAAGCTGACGCTGGCTCAGCCGCTGGTTATCGGGCAGACGCTGGAGATACCGCTGACGGCCGTCAATTTTTCACAGAACGGGCAGAAGGCGGCTACCGAGACGCTGGTGCCGGTATATCATATCGTCCAGGAGAAAGAATGGATGTACAGGGTCAGTGTCAATCATAACAAGGTGCCTATTCCCAGTCTCGAGAAATGGAATAACATAAATAAGGACCAGGTACATGCGGGTATGCATCTGGTGATAGGATATTTGAGGGTGAAGACGGCTTTGTCGGCTTTGGCGAAGCCTGCGGCCGCGGGGGTGAAGGAGGTGGGTGTTGCTGCCACGAAGGAAGGAGGTGTTTCGGGGGTGAAGGAGGGGGGGGCATCGGGTGTTAAGGAGGGGGGTGTTTCGGGGACGGATGCGGCCAAGGTGAGTGAGCGGGAGCCGGCGAAGAGTGAGTTGGATTCAAGTACTGTGGCTCCGGTGGTGGAGAAGAGTAAGGTGGAGAAGGGTAAGGAGGGGAAGGCTAAGGTGAATGAGGAGAAGGAAACGAAGAAGGTAGAAGTTGGTGTGTCTGGTGGGGGAACAGCGTCAGCGAAGGGAAGTGCGCCTGGTGGGGGAACGGCGGCCAGTGGGGGAATGGGGTCTGGTGGGGGAACTGCAGCCAGTGGGGCAACTGCGTCCAACCATAACGGGGGTGTTTTTAAAGGAGATTTTAGTGAATCGGGCAAGTCTGCTTCGGGGATGGCCGGGACGTTTAAGAGCACCAGTGGCTGGCAGGACGGGAAATACTATGCGTTGATGAATAATATTGCAGTTGGTACGATCGTGAAGGTGAATGACGGAAATACGGGGAAGAGTATTTATGCAAAAGTGTTGGGTGCGCTGCCCGATATGAAGGAAAGCGGGGGCCTGGCCATCCGGATCAGCAATGCTGCGGCGTCCGAGCTGGGTGAGGGAGAGGGACGGTTCCAGGTCGAGGTGAAATATTAGCGAAATTCATTCAGAGTGTAATCCAGCTTTCCGGCAGGAGGTCGCGTGTATCCAGCGTATTGGTCGTGAACCATCTTTTGGGCGCAAATACGATCTTCTCTGTGCTGGGGCATAACCAGGCGGCCCACCAGGCGAAGCTGCTGTTAGAAACGATAAAATGCTTGCAGGCAATCATTAATTGCAGGTAGGACTGAAATTTGTTGTCATAATATTCTTCTCCTACGAAAAAAAGGTCCGGCAGGTCTTTGAGGTTCTTCCTACACCAGTCCATGTCGTCTGAAAAAACGAAGAAATATGGCTTCCGGATACTCTTCCTGCATCTGTCGATCCCTTCGTACAGGTATTCAAGGCTAACAACTCCATGGTAGTCGAGGCTGTTCAGATAATCGCCTCTTCTTACGTTGATCATAACGGCATCGATGGAGGTAATATGGTGATACAGGTCCAGCCATTTGCCGCTCAATCCGTTCATAAAGGTGAATTCAGAGCGAATTATTGGTTCGATGGGCTTGAAGTATTTTTCTGATTGCCAATAGCCAGAAATGATAATCAATGGGTTAGGGAGGGGGTCGACATCGTCCAGTGGATCCAGCGCATTGATATCGAAATGGAACTGCTCTTCTGTCATACAAAGGACTTCCTTCCGGGCAAATGGTCTCAGGGCACTATAGTCACTGACGACTTGTGGATTCAGACGGAAAATGTCAAGGTCGAAGGTCCTGTTGGAAAGATGATTGTTGTAAATCGATTTGCTTAAAAAGACGGGAACATTATACTTGTGAGAAAGATGTCTTCCAAAAGCATATTGGAACATTTGATTCCCCAGGCCGCCGGCGAGGTCTACTACTATCATTTTATTTATGCAGTTATTTTTTGTGATTGTTTTGAAATGGCGGACCGGGATCTGCAATACTTTTCCATCATTGCATAGCAAACCATTTCGATAGTATTCTGGTTAGCTGAGAACAAACGATTGAACATCATGTGCAGCAGGCTAGCAAGGATCAGGTCCTTTTCTACAGAATTTGGCGGATAGCGGGCTACAATATGTTGCAGACATTCTTCCTGACAAGGTATATCCTTTGACAGGGGCGGAGCTGTTTTTGTACCGGGTGAGGTGATCCACTGATGTATCTGCGGGCTGTTCTCCCGGTATCTTTTTTTTATTTCTTCTTTCGAGGCCGGACCGGGGCTTATCTTTTTTTCTGCCCAGTCAAGGAAGAGCCTGCTAACCCGATGTTTTTCTTCCCATCCATATCCAAGCTGATCATAAAAGGTATTTATCAGCTGTAAAGCAGATAGCCAGAGCACTGTTGAATTTTCGGCGTGTTCCCGAAGCAGGTGTATCACTTCCAGGCTATTGTAAAAAAATAATTTTTCCACGTCAAGGATATTGCTGCTGCCATATCGTTCGATCTCCCTGGTATAGGTGTCCAGCATAACTTTAAAGACCATTCTGGCATTTACATATTCCTTCAGGATATCATGTAACCGGACGATAATAAAGGGAAGGGCTGATGGGTCAGCGGCCAGGAAGCGGAGACGAAGGTGGGACCCGTCGTGATCGGTATAGCGAATGAAGAAAAATCCGGTAATACGTCCGGTGGCATAGAGGTCTGCCACGAGGTGAAAGATCTCGTTTTGCAAAAGTCTGTTCTGCATCAGGTGGCCGGTATAAATCTTATAGTAGACATATCGGTCTCCTATGATAAATCTCCGTTGGATATCAGGCGAGCTCATTTTTATAAAAGTTGAGTATTATTTCGTGATTGTAGATCTTTTCACCGGATCGAACCAGGGCATCCTTTTCGTCGACGAGATATTCTTCGAGAGTAATGGAGCCATATTTCAGCTCGGTCTGTAGTAGGGGGTAGATGTCTTCCGAGCGGAGGTCGATAAGTAATTTGCTATCGATGTCCATGGAAAGAAGGACGCGATCAGGAATTCTGCAGCGGGTCCTGAATTTTTGAAATTCATCCCGGAAGTCCGCATTTTTGGCGATATCGGACGCGAGGAGTCTCCACTTTGCAAGAGACAAGATGACATTCTTCTCATAAGATACTCTGGGAAAGTAACGGTTGGCGGGTGTATAGTTAAACCAGTCAAAATAGAGCGCTCCACGAATATGATCCTGGGCCTGCAGAGCGGAGAGAAAGTAGTAGACAGGACTGGCTTTATTCATAAAGTTGTGTGCCGAGGTTCCTTTGGGAATGATCTGCCTGTCCAGCTTTTTAGAACGGAGGATCAGTTGATTGTCTGTAGTTATCCGCACCATGATATCTGAGAGTGGGATGGTGATGGCGCTCCCCGGGGAGGGAGTACCCAGGGCCGGTATCTCGTATTTTCGCAATCCAGCACGCAGGACGACGTTGGCGATATTCCAATTAAAGGGAACGAAAAGAATATCTGCAACAATTGCACCCGGGTAGGCTTCATTCTCGAAATCGGCGATTTTTCTGGCTGTCGAATAGAAGGCCTCGTTATTCCTGCTGAACCGGGCCAGAGTAGCAAGGGCTGAATAGCCACCTGAATATTTTATCAATACAGTTGGCTGACCGTTCTGATCTTTGGACAGAATCTCTATACCGGCTGAAAAGGTAAGTGGGAGATCCCGGAGACCGTCCCCTGTGTTTTCGAGGTCAGACCCGGTAATGACGATCTCGTCGGCGTTTCCATCGAGAACGGCAGTCAGCTTTTTAAAGATGAGATGATTGAAGGTCACCGTCTCCTGTATCGAACGGATAGCGTTGTTTTCTCCCGGGAAGTTCCCGATGCCTTTGATCAGTGGATCAATGGCTATGTTTTCGGGTGAAAAATTGCCTTTGCTGACACCCACCTCGGGGTCCAGCGCTTCGAGCAGGGGGATTTCTTCGTGTTCGTATCGTTCATAGAATTTTTGTTTGAACTGGTAGAGGGCCGTATTGGTATCCAGAGAGGAAAGCAGATTGAGCACCCTGATGCCGTCCTTGACCATGGTGGGAATCCTTTTGTGAATAACTGCTGTCGAGGCATGTACGATGAGGTTGGTCTGCAGCAGGGTATTGTCTTTATCCTTATAGGGGCATCCGTCGATGCGTTCGTCGAGCTCGATGATCTGCGCGATGCGGTTGCCGACAGGCCTGTCGTCAATGTCTCTCTGTGCGGTGGTCAGCCGTTGCAAAAGGCCGGAATAAGCCATCGGCGACCCATTGTCTTCCATTTCTTTCAGCCGGCGGGAAAAGAAAGCAAGGTTATCTTTTGTGACGTGGAGGTCGAATTCATGGAGGATCAACTGACTGGCGGCCATTTCCTGTACGTATTCCATGGCGTCTTCGAGGTCGACCTCTTCCAGTCCACTCAGCATGAGGGCCAGTCCTGACAGTGTCATTCCCGGGATGGAGTGGTCGAGCAATGATTCGAGGAAGCTGGTATGGGTCACCTGGGACAAGACCAGCTCGTATCCTGTGTGAGAATATTTCAGTTCGGTGTACCTGTAGTGGTCACCGATCTTCAGGAGGCTGGGATTGGGGTAGTATAAGAGGTGGTTTTTTATTTCGGGGCTGGAGGTCAGCCGTTTTGCAAGATGGATTATTCCCCGGGCGTTGACGGTCGTCCTGCTTTTAAAAGAAGCTGCTGCATCCAGGAGGATGGTGTTATCATCGCCCAGGGTGCCAATACCACAACCGGAAAAGAGTCCGAATGGAGTGCACCTTGTCGCCATTCGAAGCATGTATTTCAGGGTTGTTCTCTTTAGCTTGGGCGGCAGCTGTCCGAATGTTTTGTAGTCGACTGCATAAAGCTCTTTGTAAAATGGTAAGGAAGCCAGATAGATGGCTTCTTTGAAGGCGCCGTTCAAAGGAACGTTATCGAGGTCGGCGAGGGCGTTGATGTCCCAGATGGGGACCCGGAAAATGAATTCGTCGAAAGCGCTATAGCTGTCGATCGGTCTTTTTTTCATATCGAAAAGAGGTTGTAGGATCAGGTTGCAAGCGGATGGTATTGATGGATACTGGCACCATGAGAGGCCTGCTCATGATGCCAGTGATCAAAAAGGCTTTACGCTGTTATGCCGGTTGGGTGGGTGCCGGACAGGTTATGCCCCAGGATGTCGGCTTAAGCGTAGGCGGCATGGTTACCGGGCAGCCTGCCAGAATGCTGGTCGCCTTTTGGGTTACAACCGGCGTAGGCGGGACGCATGTAGGGCCAATTTTGACAGAAGAGCCGTCATCGCCTCCAAGGATGTTGGCTTGTTCAGAGGCCGAAAGAGAGCCGAGGACTAATTTGTCCAGGGTCAGTTTTTTCTTTTTCATTGTGTTTTTGTTTATGGTTAAATAATCCCTATATAGGCTAGATTAAAAAAATGCTCCTCCAGGAATTTACCGACTCCCATTTTCCCTGGTCGAAAAGTTGTCGGAGCTGTAGATAAAAGCCAATGCCGGTAAGGCCGTACAGCATTCCTTTTTTGAATATATCGTCGGCGGTTGTGTCTTTTGTAAAAGGGTAGCTTGCCGGGTCGGCGTATTCTATGGGTGATAGTAGCTGTCTGGTAATGTCGTGCCAGTATTCGCTGGCATCGTAGAAAATCTTATTCCCGGACTGGCCATATAAAAGCAGGTATAGCATGGCGATGCCGCTGCTGCCGTGGCATATGCCGGCGTTTTCGACGAATGTCTGCTCGTAGGTGGTTCTTCCGGCAGTCGTTGTCAGCATGGTCTCATAATTCTTTTGTCGTGCCGGATCTTTTACTACGCCGGCGGCCTGATAAAGAGAATAGAGGATCCCCAGATCGCCATAGCACCAGGCAAGCCGGGAGGTTTCATACCGGCGCTGCTGTCCATAGGTATCCCTTTGTATGAAATTACCGAACCAGGAACCTGCCAGGTCATGGTCTTGTGTGTTGTTATCATAGAAGGTCATGATACCGCTGATCATTTCCTGACATTCCCTTTCCATGAAGCCGGCGTCGCAGCAGGTAGTGAGAAAGGACAGGATGCCGGCCATACCGTGGGCGAGACCGAGGTCATAGACCCATGTGAGCCTGTCGTCATAGTAATAGCTAAACCTGGTCTCTCTGCCGGAATTTTCCCGGAAAGCCGTCAGCGAACGTATAACATTGTTTACGATGTCGGTGCGTTTTCTTTTAACAAAATAGGTGGCTATTCCAAGGGCGCCATGCAAAGGGTCAAGGTGTTTCTCCCGCAGACTTTTGTCCAGAACACTGCCAAGATATCGATCCAGGTCGGTGAAGAATTCATTATCCCGGCGATCGATCATCGTGGTCTCCTGGAGGAGCAGGATTGTTATTCCAACGCCAGCCAGGCCATCGGAGAAGGTCGGAGAAAGCCTGGTTTCCTGTTCGATCTTATTGAGAACATGATCGAGCAGGGATTCCAAGGCCATTAAACAGGCATCATCCCCGCTGGCATCATAGTGAGCGGCTTGCAGGAGAATGGCGCCGGTATCTCCGCACAGAAGGCCGATATCGAGGTCGCGTTCCTCCGGGTTGTCCGAAAGAAAGATGCGCATTATTTTATCGAGCTGCCATGCGGAGGGCGGCGTCGAATATTTCGTCTCTTCCATTTTTAATGCCGGTTAGTGTACGTCGAATATAAATATCTGGAATGATCCCTTGCAGGTGATTGCCTTTTCCGTCCAGAGTGGTAAGATACATCCCTGTAAAGGAAAGGGTATAGTCACCTGGCAGGTAGATGACATTGATGTTGCCATTTGTGCCGCTGGAGGGTTGTCCGATTATAGTACCCAGGTGAAATGCTTTTATATAGCCGAGGAAGTTTTCGGCGGCGCTGGACGAACTGGCATCGGACAGAAAAAAGATATTGCCCTTAAAGCGAGGTGGAGCGGGTTGATATGTGTCATCGACCGGCGCGAATGTTACGGAGTCATAGTCGGGATATAGGATACGGGGGGTATGCAGGATATTCCTGTTGGGTGTTGCTGTATCCAGCAGATATGGTAAAAGGGTATTGTATATATCAATCGAGGGGTATCCGCGGAGGTCGAAGATAATAGATCGGGCGTCTGCGAGCTCTTTTAGCAAGGGGGTAACTCTGTCTACGGTATCGAAAAGGTTGATATAATAGATCCCTTTTCCCAGCTGGCCGCTGGGCCGGGGATGATCGGAGAAGCCACCATTCCTATAGCCTGTGCCCTGTATGGTCCTGGGTATTCGTATTGCTTTGTGAGAAGCTGTGGTTTTCAGGACCAGGTTAAGGGAGGTGTTTGGTCTGCCGTTAGGCAATGTGATCAGTCCTTTAAATTCCTTCCATTGGGGAGAGCCGGAGATACCGTCCTCTTTTATGCGCAGGGCTTCCTGCGCTGGCCTATTGTCTATCGAGTCTACGATGTCTCCCTGTCTGAGCTGGTAGCGAAGGGTAGTATCGAGGATGTATCCGACTACAATTTTGTCGTCTACCTTTTCAAGTGTCAGTGGGGCAGCGGCTGCGGAGGTGGAGTCATGGCCATAAAGAACGAAGATATGGGCGTCATTGAGTGGGGTGGTCATGAGTGAAAGCGTCTGGCAGAAGTCGAGGGGCGTGGCATCGGTGAATGCTCTTTGGATAGCGGTTCTGAGCAGGTCTTCCGGGGTTGCGGAGGCGAGGTCCCAGTAGGGGAAGAAATGTCGGTAGACGTTGTAAGCGAGTACGATATCGGCGAGTCGTACCTCGAGCGAGCTGGCGGTGATGGGGCCATTGGTGGCGGCGGCGGCCTTGTTCTTCAGGTCAAGGAGGAGGCTGGTGTCGCCTATAGGCCAGGTGTATTTAGCTGTAGCGTACACTGCGAGGGGGATGTAGCCCGATATACCGGAGACCAGTTCCTTGTGAATGAGGTCGCCGACTGCGTGTCTCCGGGAGTATAGCGGGGGGATGGTCGTCCTGAGCTGTCCATGGATATAACCGATGTGAATGGGTTGTGTGGAATCGTTATAGGAATAGTTATTATAAGGCAGGTGCTGCCAGGCGCCAAGGGGAAGGGTTAGGGTTTGCTGGTCGTGTTTTACGCGGAGGGTTACCTCTTTTATATACAGGTCACCTTTCCCCTTTAGGGTGATGCCGAGGACGGCGGAATTGCCAGTGGCTGTTATGTGGCCTTCCAGGCGATAGTCATGCCAGAGGGTATCGGTGGCGGGGCATTCCAGCGTATAGGATCCGGAAGGATGGGATTGACCGTCGGTCTCTATGTTGGAAAGGCCAATGGTGCAAGTGGCTTTTTCGGATGTGACCAGCCTGATCTTTGCTGTCAGGAGGAAGGCGCCGGTGTAGGAGTGTGTTTGGAAAAGCTGATAGAGCAGCGCATTATCCACTGTATCTTTTGGAATAAACCTGGATTGTCTGTTGAGACGAATGCTGGAGAATACACCAGGTGCGTAATAATCGATGTAGGGGCTTCCCATGCCGAGGTGCTGCCAGGAGACGATGTTAAAAGAACCGGGGATCGATGGTCGAAGGGAGGAGATATCGAAGGTTCGCTGTTCCGCTGTCGGGTAAATGACGATGGAAGGTGCAAGGGGGGCGAACAGCTTTCGCAGCGTGTCTATCAGGCTAGCGTCGTCGGGGGCGGACAACACCTGGCGGCATCCATAGATGGCGAATCGTTCCCATTCGATGTTTTGCGCCTCGTCGGAGGGGTGGAAATACCGAACGTAACCGAAAAGCCTGCAAAATGCGGTAATGTTCCTTTCTTTCTGCGGCTGGTGCTGTGCCTTTGCTGTGATCAGGGCGGCATTGCCAAGAAGCAGACAGAACAGCAGCCGGAATGGGATTAGCCGTGGGATAATATGACTTCTTTTGATCATTTGGTTTGTATAGCAACTTTTTTTACGATGTCGAAGTAGAGGCGTTTCAAGATGCTGACGTCTCTTGTTATGATGATGGCCTGTGCGTGGAGGCCGCTTTTATAGGGTATGATCCTGTTATTATTGGTTAGCAGCTGGTCGTTGATCGTCACGGTTGTCAGGAAGCCATTTTCGTCGGCCACTTTAGAGATATAGCTAAGATGACCGACGACGACACCAAATTCCTGGTAGGGGTAGGCATCGAAGCGTAGCTGAACGTTGAGTCCGGTGTCAATCTTCCCGAAGTTGGTCTGGGGCAGATAAGCTTCGGCCACGTAGTGGGTGTTGGCTGGGCTTACGTAGCCGATGACCTTACCTGCATTTAGGAACTGGCGTTTCTGGACCAGGAAGCCGAGGGTTATTTTTCCATCGGTAGGGGCGGTGAGCGTATATTTTTGCTGCCATTCGCCGATGGCGGCTTTTAGTGCCTGGAGAGCCAGCTCAAATTCGGTTCGTTGAACCGTCATGTCGTGGCGCAGCTGGTCGACGTCCTTTAGAAAACTGATCTTTTGATTGTCGTTCTCTACCAAGGCGGCTTCCAGCTGGGGGAGGGCGAGCTTTTTCCCGATGAATCTGCTGCGAACCGTCCGGAGCTCTTCGTCGGGGATAACTTTCTGGTCAAACAGGGATCTGTTCATTTCGAGTGTTTCGTTGGCCAGCTGGAAGTCTTCATGGACAAGATTGATCTGGGCCAGTATCAAGTTGTGCAGATGGTCGGCGGCGGGGATATTATGTTGCAGGTATCTCAGCTTTCGTTCGTAGAAGCCATTGACAAAGTTGTCGTTGAACTGTTGAAGGTGAGGGATAAAGCTTTGCCAGGCGGTCTCCAATTCGCCCAGCCGGTAGTAGCGTTTGTTGAAGAGGCGGGAGCAATCGATGAGTCTTCCGGCATAGAAACGGGCTATACAGGTGTCGACTTTTCCGGCCAGGTCTTTTACCTCGCTGTGGTCAGCCAGACTTTCCAGCCAGCCGATCTGCTGGTCTTGTTGTACGGTCTCGTCATTGTGGACGAATAGCTCGATGAGCCTGCCATCGGAATGAGGGATGATCTCTTTTGGTCCGTTGACGGCTGTGAGCTTGACGCCGGTCTCGATCGTCTCGGGATATTTTATAAAACAGGAGGCCGCCAGGATCAGCAGCAAGATAGCGCCGTATAGCAGCAGGGAGTATCGTTCCAGGGCGGTTGGCTTATGGGAGATAATATCCTGCGCCATTTCGGACCTGACGTTGAGCTTGTCCGAAAGGGGGGGCGCGTTATCGCCGATGGCCGGTGGATGTGTATCGTGCATCCCTGATTGCTGTTGTGGTGTTAATAGTGTTTTCATGAATATGGGTCAGGCGCCGAGCTCAAGCTGGTTTTTGACGAGTTCAAAGTATTGTCCCCGGATAGCGGTGAGCTGCGCATGAGACCCTTCCTCTACGATCTCTCCGTCTTTGAGAACGACTATTTTTTCTGCGTTTTTGACGGTGCTGAGCCTATGAGCCACGACGATCACGGTTTTGTTCACAAAAACCTCCGAGAGATTTTTTACTATGAGTTTTTCGTTGTTGGCGTCGAGTGCATTGGTAGCCTCGTCCAGAAAGAGGTAGTCGGGTCGTTTGTAGATGGCTCTTGCGATGAGTATCCGTTGTCGTTGTCCCTGGCTAAGGCCAGTCCCGTCTGCCCCCAGCTGGGTATTTATTCCATTGGGAAGGGACTCGATATACGAGGTGATATTGGCGATCTTGCAGCATTGAATCAGTCGGGGCATGTCGATATTTTCGTCGTTAACACAAATATTCCGGGCTATCGTGTCATTAAAGATATAGCCGTCCTGTAGAACTACGCCGCAATTCTTTCGCCAGCAGGAGGGACTTATGTGGTTAAAGTCCGTGGTATCGATCCTGATCTGCCCTTCGTAGGTGTGGTATGCTTTCATGAGGATCTTCAGCAGGGTAGTTTTACCGCTGCCACTTACGCCGACTATGGCAGTGACCTTACCTTCCGGAATGGTGAGCGAGATATTTTTGAGTACGCTGCCGGATGAGTTGGGATACGTGAACCTGACATTGTGCAGCTGGATGCTTTTACATCCTTTTATATCATTCACAAAGCTTCTGCTGGCGGGCTCTTCGTCTTCCAGGCCGTGTACGTCGTTGAGTCTTTCGAGGCTGATGCGGGCATCCTGGGTGCTGTGTATCAGGCCAATAAATTCATTAATGGGGCCGGTCAGCTGGCCGATGATATAAGTAAGAGCCAGCATTGCGCCCAGTGTCAGTTGCCCCTGTACTACGAGCCGGGCGATAAAGAAACTGATAAGGATATCTTTTCCCTGGGTGATCGCCAGTGCTCCCAGCGATTGCCATTGGGTATAGTTGAGTCCTTTTATAGAAAGTCTGAAAATCCTTGCCTGTATATTTTCCCATTCCCATCGTTTTTGCTGTTCTGCATTGTTGAGCTTGATCTCCTGCATTCCCTGTACGAGCTGCAGCGTGGCCGTATTCTCTTTTGCTGCAAGGTGGAAGGTTTCATAGTTGAGCTTTCGCCTGATGCGCATGAAGAGCCAGATCCAGGCAAAGTAGAGCGTATTGCCCGCCATAAAGATCAGAAATAGCCTGGGGCTGTATATCATCAGGATTGTACTGTAGACGACGAAATTGACCAGTGTGAAGATCGTGTTCATCGCCACATTGGTTATGTAATTTTGGATGAGTCTATTGTCGCCAAGGCGCTGAAGGATATCGCCGGTCCGGTGGTTGTCGAAGTAGGAGACGGGTAAAGAGGTCAGCTTGATCCAAAAGTCGGACAGGATGGATATGTTAAGTATGTTGGATATGCGCAGCTGGAGCTTACTACTGATGAAGCCTATGATGGTATGGCTGAATGTCAGCATCAGCTGGGCCAGGAGTACGACGGTGATGTATTGCATGTTCCTCGTATTGATGCCGACGTCGACGATGCTTTGGGTGAGGAACGGAACGATAAGGGTTAGCAGGAAGTTGATCAGCAGTGCGATGAATATTTGTATGAGGTGTGCCCGGCCATGCCGTAAATACTGGAAGGCAAAGCTCCAGCTGAGCGTCCGTTTGGATTCTCCCTGCGTCTCATAAAAAGCCGGGGCAGGTTCGAGCAGGAGGGCCAGGCCGGTCTCTTCGTCCTTGTCGTTCTTGCTGGATAGCCAGTATTGAAGGAATTCGTCTTTGTGGCAGGTGATGATGCCTGTGGCGGGATCGGCGATCTTTACCTTGTTCTTTGAAATATCGATAAGCACTACAAAATGATTCTGGTTCCAGTGTAGGATGGCTGGCAGTGGTATCTCATCGAGTATAAAATAGGGTATGCGGACTGCGCGGGTCCTGAATCCTATTTTTTGGGCGCTCTCACTGATGCCCCACATCGAAGTTCCCGAGCGGGAAAACCCGGATAGCTGTCTGAGCGTGTCGGCATTGTAGTGTTTGCCGTAGTGCCTGGCTACCATGCGGAGACAGGTAGAGCCGCAGTCCATTCCATTGAGCTGTTTGAAGAATACGAATGGCATCAGAAAAGAATTGGAGGTTTTATCAGCTGTTGAAATTGGGTAAGCTTACCGGAGGTCAAGCAGGGCTTTTCCCGGATCGGAGCCAGGCTGTTCCGGGCGCCGGAGAGCCTGGTGTGGACCCATTCTTTCGGGAGGGTTTCGCGGGAGAGTGCGGCCGGGTCGGAGCAAAAGGGTATGGTCCTGATATTGTCCGGGAAGGCATTCTGCATGGATGCGGGGAACGCCCGGGGTGTGGCGAGCACCGTTAAGCGGAGGGTGGCTGCTGTCAAAGGGATATTATTTTTTACTTCTTTTCCGGAGTAGATGATCGCGATATCCGATGAGTGGATGAAATCCAGGAGATGTTGCCCCTCGAGATGGCCTATGGGTATGAGCCGACTTATTGTCGGCGCGTCGAAGTCCTTTTGTATTGCCAGACTGGCGGCGTCGCAAAAGACGGCGATCCTGAAGAGTGGATTGCCATCCATCATTGGTAAGATCAGCCGGATCAATGCGGGCAGGAGTGCGGATTCTTCGGGGCTGATGTAGAGAAAGACCAACGTTTCAGCTGAGAGCAGTTTGGGACTTAGAGCAGCTGAAGAAGGGAGGAGGCTCCGCATCTGGTCGTATTCCCAGACGGTTATTTTTTCCGGGGGAACATGGTATCGGGTGCGGATAAATTCGCCGGTTTCGGGGGTATGACAGATGGCGGTGTCTACCGCGCCAAGCATTTTCTTTTCTGTGTCGGTTGTTAGCCTGGTGGGGTGTTGTTGCTGCATGTCCGGCTGAAGCGCTATAGATGGCTGAAGTTCATATGCGAAGGTGTCAATATAGCTGATCAGGCAGGCGTTGAGGCGTTCTTTGAGAATACGGCAAAGGAAATAACCTCCAAAATTGATCAGAAGGAATACTGCTGGCCTGGATGGCGTAACCCAATTTTTTACCAGAAGCATATCCACGATCCTATTACCATATTTGTATAGCTGCGCTTCTGTCGAGGGTGCTGAGGCAGGCAGGAAGGGCAAGTATATATCGTTGGAATCGATGGCTGGCAGGGCGGAGTACTCATTCCATTTGTCGAGGCCGATGTAGACGAGGACAATATTGTCGAGGGAAGGGCGGTTTGTCCGGATAAAGTTGTGGAGATATCCATTCTTCGAATGGTCATCTATAAGAACGATGGTCTTTTCGGGTTTCATGGTGTCGTCGGGGTTCATGGTGTTGTCGGGGTTCATGGTGTTGTCGGGGTTAGCTGAACAAGATGGATTTGTCCCAGTCCATAGCTGCAGGAAGGGTTGTCGACAGCAGGATAAGGCCCAGGCCGGAGAGTCCTGTCAGTCCGATGTTGAGCTGGCCGTTATTGTCCAACGATGTATTTACCAGGTTGTTCTTTTGCAGGCAAAAGGTGGCTATGTCGTTGCTTCTTTTCTCTATCAGGGCTGCGAGTCGGGAATCTTCTGCCTTTGTATTCAAACGGCTTAAGGAGGCGATGGTTCGGAGATCGAGGTGAATATAGCTTTCTTTGCTTTTCTCTTTGGCGGCGGCCTGGTGTATCTTCCCGTCGAGTGTTATAATGGTTTCCATAAAAGCATCCCAGTGTTGCTGGCACGGTCCTGAGAAGGATAGTTGGCTGCAGGCGTTGTAGGCGATGCTGAGGCGATTCAGCATAAAGCTGAGCTCTTTTTTATCAAAAGTCTTACTTTGGGACAGCTCGGAAAGAGCGTGCGTCAAATCGAACAGGGCATGGAATACTTCGTTGTCGAGCCGGTGGGTTATTTCGGGGTAGATGTTATGATCTTTTGCTCTTTTGAGGATTGCGGCTGCCTGGGAATGGCTTTCCACGAAGTTACTCAGATAAATGTAGTCCGGGTCCTGGGTGAGCATTTGGTAGAGGCGATGGTTGCTGTAGCGCTCGTGTTTTCCGCTGTTGCGGTCGATGGCGTCTATCTGTGCTATGATGAGCTCGGCCAGCAGCAGGTGTTCCAGCTGTTGTTCCTGCTCCCGGGTGTCTGGTTTGAGCCTCGAGAACAAATAGGAGGTAATCCCACAGGATTCGATGCCCAGATCGAAGGTATAGGAGGTCCTGATGAGGTGTGTGTTGATGTTAGAGAAGATGTTGTTATCGGGTGGGACGTCGACAAATTCTTTTTTAAACAGGTAGTCGATGCCCCATGCGATGCCGCCGGCTCCGCGGGTATACATCAGGTCTTTTTCGTTAAGCTGGCCCAGAATCTCCAGCAGCAGCTCGTCGGCGTAGGCGCTGTAGATATCGCTATTTTGGTATTCTGCATAATGATATAAAAAGAGGGCTGCTCCCATTTTCCCCCAGAAGAGTCCTTTCCGGTGTGAAAAGCTGCTGTTCATCAGCAGGAGGCTGGCTATTTCGGGGAGCAGGTCTGTCGTATTATTCTTGTGCTGCATAGGAAGGTTGTTGATGGAGCTGCTGAATTTTGGCCTGCAGGCCGGTCCTGGTGGTATTGCAAACGCTGATGTATTCTCTATAGCTATTCAGCATTTCAAGGTCGTTATAAAACCAGGAATGGCGACCCCGCTGATGATGGAGATGGAATATCGGGCCTTCTGTTCTGTACACGTCGAGTCCCAGTATTTTGCTGCGTTTGTAAATCTCCTGGTCTTCGAATCCCCAGCCATTAAAGCTGGTATTGTCGATGCCCATGTGAAGGAAATAAGCTCTTTTGACGACTACGCACCCACCATAGGAGGGGTAGGTAGGAGTGGGGTGGTCCAGGTATTTATAGAGAAGCCGTATGTCCGGCTTTTTCAGAAAGGCTGATCTGAGCGCTCCTTTGACGTTGATGAAGCGTCCGTCAAAGGGATAGGCGATCTGGTAGCGGTCGTATCGCAGGGTGACGACCGCATTGTACATCAATGTGGGGATGACTATTGCATCCAGGTCGTATTTGACGACGAAGGGGGTGGCGGCCTCGGTCAACAGGCGATTGTTATATATCTGCCGGTGAAAGACGGGGTTATCGTCCCTGACAAATGTATATATCACACCAGGTATGCTTTCGATGCCGAAGACCTTTTGTTCGCTGTCTGCTTCGAGGATCAGGATATTTGTCCGAAAGCTGTTGGAAATGTGGTTGACCGAACAAAAGAGGTTTTCCAGGCGATCATCCGAGTCAATGCGTACGGTGATGGTAAATGTGACGTCTTCGAGATCGAATAGTTGCCGGGACGCGATGGAGTCTATCAACTGGACGTATTTATAGCTGAGGATGTCTTTGGATACGAAGGAGAAGTCTTCTCCGTAAGGGGATTTTTGGTGGTAATATCCTTTATAGAACAGTTGGTGTGCGTCGGCCGGCTCGACGCCCGCGTTGTGAAATATGTGCATTTTCTCCCAGAAAGCTACGGGCTCGTGTGGCCAGCAGAAGTCCAGCTTCGGGGAAATCCTGACGCTGGTGCGTTTGAAGGCGTTCCATAGCAGGACCCACATATCCGTACACCAGGTGGGGAAGGGTGGGGGTTGCTTGTCGGGGGTGTTGCAGGTACGGTCTGGCAAAAAGCGGGCGTCATTGTATTGGTGCAAATATTCGTGTAGTGACGTGCAGTCGTCTTCGATCTTTTGCCAGAAGGCATGGTCTACCTGTTTGAGCAGGGCCTGTGCTCCTCCTGCATTAGCGTCGTTGCTGACGACGAGGTCTTCGTCTATGCCGAGCACCTGGCACATCCCGGAAAACAGCTGTTCGCTGTGTCTTTTGATAAAGCCGGAGTCGAGGTAGGATCTGGTGTCGGAAAGATACCAGGTCTCGTCGTCGAGCATTTGGTCGAATGCAGGGAGGCTGCTTGTGAAAAGGATGTCCGAGTCGTGATAGAAGATAGCGTTGTTCTCCAGGAAGCGATGCTGTAGAAAGTGCTGTTGAAGGAGGTGCGGGCGGATGGAAGGTACATATCTTTTGCTGTTTCTGTTGTCGGGATAGGCGAAGAAGCGGGCCAGGTGTGCGTTGTCCGGGATGAATTGCCGGAACCCGCTGTAGAGCCCTTTGTCGGGGTCATAGCCAATGAGCACGTGTATTTGACTGGGGGGGATGCCATGGTCGTTGAAGTTCTTCAACTGGATCTCGAGCTGCCAGATGAAATAGGGCGTATCTGGTTGGGCAGATATAAAGTATATTTCCATGTTCTATTGCAATAAGAAGGGTTGTCTATTCCGGTAGCGTTTGCCGGCGAAATAGTCGTGCAGGACGAATTGGTTATAGTTAGGGTCTGATCGCATTTCCTGCAGGTAGCTGGCGCAGGTTTCTTCGCGGTCGCCGAGGATGTTGCCGGATGCGATTGTTTCGATATCGCCGATGAGGTCGATATAATTGTGGCCATTTGAGGAAAAGCTGAAACTGTATTTTTTTTGGATTGCGTTGGAGTTGAATCGTTTGATATGGGTCCACCGCCGCTCGTTACTCATCGTAATGTCCCATTTCAGGAGATTGCGATGCAGGAATGCAATATTGCCTGCGGCGTCATGTTGCAGCATTGTAATACCCAGAAAATTACCGTGCTCATCGTGATACCCGCATGCGCCTGCCGGAGTCGGGATCATATGATATGGGCTATTCAGCGCCATCCAGGCAAATCTGAATGTATCCTTGTCGCCTAAGAGGAGCTTGTGGTAAACGGCGCTCTGCCGATTGAAATACAGGCACAAATTCAGTTGCTGCCAGCATTTTTCCCTGTCTACGACGATCTGGCCGCTTTCCTGCTCTTTTTCATCCTTTATTTCTTTTCCGATGATGCGCCAGATGGGGTTGTCGACTTCTGTTTCCCAGTAGTCGGGCCAGAAGATGGCTCCGGTCTCAAGGTATCGGGGACAATCGAATAATGGTTCGGGGTTATTGACGCAGACGTTGTCGGCGTCGATGAACAGGACCTCTTTAAACCGGCTGTGAATGATTGCCAGCGGCTTGAGTGCACAACCGTAGAGGCCTTCGGCCTGGGCTCCCAACGTGGTGAAGTCCCTGCATGTTGCGCCCATTTTTGTCAGCTCCGATATGGCCCAGCCGGACAATTCATTTCCATAATACCAGGCTTCGACGGGCAGCGTGCAGCCGAGACTTCTCAGCATTTTCAGGGAAATGATCCCGCAGGTAAAATAGCTGAGGCCGCCAATGCACATGACGACGCCTTTTCCTTCGCAGGTGCCGGGGTGAGGGGGGATTTCCAGTACGTATCTTTCCCATTCCTTTTTCAATTTATCGATGTCGTCATCATAGAGATCGAAGTCTATGCATCTTGTGCCGCTGCTCTTGAAAATCATCGGAGTCTAAATTTGTGGTTGCTATAGCCAGGTGTGAAGCCAGTAGTGTATCATCGGCCGTTGATCGGGCCTTTGCGGCATCGATCGTATTTCCGTGTAGTCATAGAGAAAGGCGTCCTTGATCGGTATAAGCATCTGCCGGGTCGAACTGTTAATTAGTGAATCTCTCATCCGGAACGGGCCTGAGTACTGAGGCGTGCCCATGGCATCCCGTTGGCCTGTGTTGTACAATTGTACAATGTCGTTCACCAGATCGAGAAGATAGGGTTCCTGCCTGCAAGCGGAAAATGCTTCGGAAGCCAGCGTCATATTGGCCGGGTCCTGCAGGAGGAAGCCCGAATCGGTCTTTGTGATCAGGGCGACGAATTGTTCCATGTTCAATAGTTCTATATCCCAGTCCATATAGAACCCTCCGGTATGATAGACCAGCAAATAGCGGGCAATATCCGATGCCTCGCCATGGTTCCTGGCCTTTTCGAAGGCCTCAAGCGCGAACAAGTAGTTCTCCGATAGGAACCTGGTGATGGATCCATCGTCCCAAATCGTTATCGTGAAGCCCAAAGACTGCAGTGCCTGCCAGGATGCAAGGCATTTATCTATCAGCTCATTGGTATTGGGTCCGACTATCTGATGCAATATCCTTGGAACAGCCGATTCGGTTCGGAGCATATGGGTGCGATTGTGCTATATCGTTAACAAAGTTCAATAACACCAGTCTACAATAAGTGGACTTCGAATATTTAATTTTTATTAACAAGTATCGACTTCTAATCGCTGTATATTAGGAATCCATTACCATTTCTAATAAACCTACAAACCTATGTCTCTCCAACGCTACCTACAAAAACTCCGTCACATCGATGCCTTAATTAAAAGAAGAGCTACAGGAAATCAAAAGCAGCTTGCGGTGAAGATGCGCCTGAGCAGAAGTGGTCTAAACAAATTGTTAAATGAAATGCGAGAGGCAGGATTTCCCATCAAATATGACTACATCAATCAAACCTATTATTATGAATTGAATGGCGGAATGGTCCAGGACCTGTTCAAAAAAGAATTTTCGTCATTAGTCTAAGGGCGGGGTGGTTTATATCCCCGCAGGAAGTCTTCGATCTTCATTCTTTTTTTGCCTTCGAGCTGGATATCGGTGACGCGGATATAGCCGTCGGAGGTGGCGAATCTCAAATAAGTTTTTTGATCTGTTTCATGGGCTCCTGGCTGAATGCCGGGAGTCTTTTTTTCTATTTCGGAGTGATAGATCTTGAGGATCCTGCCGTCGAGATGGGTAAAGGCAGCGGGGAAGGGGGAGAGGCCGCGGATGAGGTTGTAGACGTTGTCGGCGGGTTTGTTCCAGTCGATCAGGCAGGTCTCTGTAAATATTTTGGGGGCGTGTTTCAGGTCGCTGCTATCCTGCTGCGGGGTGGCTTTCAGCGAACCTGACGTGAGTCCGTCGATGGTCCTGACGAGGAGGCGGGCGCCGACCTCTTTCATGATGTCGTGGACGTCGCCTGCAGTTGCGTTGGGGGCGATGGGGAAGTGGTCCTGGAGCAGGATGTTGCCTGTGTCGATGGCGTGCTGTAGCTGGAAGGTCGTAACGCCGGTCTCTTTCTCTCCGTTGATAACGGCCCAGTTGATGGGGGCTGCTCCGCGGTATTGGGGCAGAAGGGAGCCGTGGAGGTTGACGGTGCCCATGGGGGGCATGTCCCAGACGGATTCGGGGAGCATGCGGAAGGCGACGACGATCTGGAGGTCGGCTTTGAGGGCGCGCAGCTCTTCCTGGAATGCGGGATCTTTTAATTTTTCCGGCTGCAGGATGGTCAGGCCTTTTTCTTTCGCGTATTTTTTTACGGCGCTTTCGGTGAGCTGCATGCCGCGGCCGGCGGGTTTGTCGGGGGCGGTGATGACGGCGATGACGTTGTAGGCTGCATTCAGGATGGCGTCGAGGGAGGCAACGGCGAATTCGGGCGTGCCCATGAAGATGATGCGGGGACTAGTCGGCATAGAGTAAATATTTCTTTCTGATCGTTTTGAAGTTGGTGAGGGCGGGTTCCCAGGTCTTGCGGATGGCGGCTTCGCTGAGTCCTTCTTTTATCTGCTGGCGGAGGGTGGAGCCGCCGGCGAGGCGGTCGAAGCCGCTGCCGTTCCTCAGGAAAAAAGAATCCTTTTCCGGGTAGAGGCGGTAGGCCTGGAGCACCCATTTCAGCGTCCATTGGTTGCCGGTAGCCTTCTCTGCGTTGGTCCCGCTGAGGTCGTAGCCGTTGCAGGCTTTGCCGAGCTGTGGCGGATTGGTTGCGCCAGGGATGCTTTGGGGCGTGAAGGTGTAGCCGGTGGCGGGGAAGGAGGGGTTCCCGAATTGCTGAAAGGGTTTGGATGTGCCGCGGCCCAGGCTGATGGGCGTGCCTTCGAACAGGCAGAGGGAGGCGTATAAGTAAACGGACTGCATGTTGGGGAGGTTGGGGGACGGTGGTACCGGTAAGGTATACCTGCTTTTGTGGGTGTAGTTCTTGCAGGGGATGACGATTAGCTGGAAGCCCGTTGGGTTGGTGGTGTTTGACGCGGTGGTGGGGGTGGTGGTTTTTGACGCGGTGGTGGGGTTGGTGGCTGCGGCAGGGTTGGTGGTGTTTGCAGTTGCGGTGGCCCGGGTTATGGAATCGGAGGGGGAGAGCCAGTTCTCGCCGAGGAGCATTTTGGCGTATTCTCCGATGGTCATGCCGTAGACGACGGGGATGGGCTGCATGCCGACAAAGGAACGATATTTTGTATCGAGGATCGGGCCGTCGACGTAGAAGCCGTTGGGGTTGGGCCGGTCGAGGATGATGATGTGGCGGTGGTTCTCGATGGCCGCTTCGAGGTATTTCTGCATCGATGAAATATAGGTATAGAAACGTACGCCGACGTCCTGGATATCGAACAGCAGGATGTCTACTCCTTCGAGGTCGGAGGGTGTGGGTTTGTTCTTTGTGCCGTACAGCGAGATGATGGGGATGCCGGTAGAAGGGTCCTGCTGATTACCGACCTTAGCGCCAGCGTCGGCCTCTCCGCGGAAGCCGTGTTCGGGAGAGAAAATCTTTACTATGCGGACCCCTTTTTTTAATAGTGTATCTACGAGATGGGTATTGCCGATGACGGAGGTTGCGTTGGCGAATATGGCGACGTTCTTCCCCTGAAGGAGGGGGAGGTAGAGGCTCATCTGATCGGCGCCGGTCAGGATGGGGGTGGCTGGTTTGTGGATGGTGACCAGCAGTACCAGGCAAAGAGTTGTGATTCGCATAGGCCGCAATTTAATTATTTAATCCTACCTTGCAGGCATGTCCCTTGTCCGGGACCTTTAAATGTTAATTATATGGCACAAGAAGTAAAAGTTGGCGATACTGTAAAAGTCCATTATCACGGACGTCTGACCGATGGGACAACATTTGATAGCTCTGAGGGGCGTAGCCCGTTGGAGTTCGAAGTGGGCGGCGGTATGGTGATAAAGGGTTTCGATGACGGCGTTCTGGGTATGACGGTTGGGCAGAAAAAGACCATCGAGATCCCCGTGGAAGACGCTTATGGACCAAGGGACCCTCAGGCGATCATCGAGTTTCCGATCGATCGTTTTCCTCCGAATATCAAGCCTGAGGTAGGAATGCAGCTGGCCATGAACAATGGCGCCGGTCAGCAGATGCCGGTAACCATCGTTGAGGTGAGGCCCGAGGCGGTTGTGCTGGATGCGAATCATCAGCTGGCTGGTGAGGATCTTATCTTTGATCTCGAGCTGGTGGAGATCAATACTCCTTCGAGGATTATAATGCCATAGCAGGAAGTTTCCCTTTTTTTATTTGAACCGCCCGTTGGGCGTGAAGCTGGTTGGAGAATGTGAACTGTCCATGGGGTGTAGGCCCGATTGGAGAAAGTGAACGGCTCTGACGGGAGTGTGTACCGTTTGCACCGATGTGAACAGTGGGTAACGGTGTGGACGTTTGTGGGGTATGGGTTGGCCGCTGCGGGTGGGGGTTAGGCTGCGCTGGGTTTTGGTGATGGGGTGTGGGTGTGGGAGTTGTATTTTTTCTCGAATGCCCAGGCCAGGATCAGCAGGCTGGTGAAGGAAATGGCTGTGTTGAGGATGGAGCCTTCGAGGCCGAAGTCGCCGCCTGTGAGGAAGAGGTCGCCCCTGGTCTCGGCCTGGAGGACGGAGGGAAGGTTGAGGCCGCTGACGTGGAAGCCCAGTATCGGGCCCTGGAAGAAGTTCCAGGTAAGGTGGAAGAGGAAGGAGAACCAGAGATTCTTTGTATAGATATAGTTAATCCCCAGGAGGAGGCCTGCGAGGAAGAGATTGGCGAAGGCCAGGGTGTGCATGCCCGGGTTGGTGAGGTGGAAACAGGCGAACAGGAGGGCGGAGATGGCCAGGGCGATCCATTTGTTGGAAAAGGAATCCATCAGGTTGTTCAGGATATACCCCCGGAACACCAGCTCTTCGCTAAATGCGATGAAGACCATCAGGCCGAATGAAACAAAAAATGAAGATGGATCAAAGACGATATCCGTCCATTCCAGGTGTCCGCTGAGCAATAGCAGCACCGCGGTCAGGCCCATCAGCCCGGGACCTATCAGCAGACCGGTCAGCGCCTCGTTGACATAACCCATCAGGGGCCATCCCAGGCTCGTAAAGCTGCGGCGATCCACAAAATGCCGGAAGATAAAGACACAAATGAGGGAGATGACAAATTCCAGCAAGACCATCAGCCATAGATAGCTGCCGGTCAGGAGGCCTGAGATCGTGGGCAGCGGGTTGGTCTCCAACTGCTGGACGGTCGTTCCTGTTATCGTCACCAGGGCGGTCGTGGCCAGCAGCACGGTGAGCAGAAAGAAGCCGAAGCCAAAGAGAAGGACCCGTAGCCAACCCTGCGGGAACACCGGATTTTTTGTGACCTGATCGGACATAGTTAGGTATATTCGACTTTCAAAACAGGACGAGGTCCGGTTTTAGTGATTTTTCGGAGTATTAAATATACGGAACATGTTTGAAAATTACTCGTTTACCGTGGCGGAAAGATTCCTACGGTATGTAAAGATCGATACGCAAAGCGATCCTCAGTCGGCTACTTACCCCTCGACCGGGAAGCAAAAGGACCTGGGCCGGCTGCTGGTGGAGGAGCTGAAGACGGTGGGGTTGTCCGATGCAGATATGGACGAATTTGGTTATGTATATGCTACACTGCCGGCCAACACGGACAAAACGGTCCCGGTGATCTGCTACTGCGCGCATATGGACACTTCTTCCGACTGTAGTGGTACCGGCGTAAAGCCCATAGTTCACTATAAATATGACGGGGGAAATATCGTCCTGCCGGATGATCCCAGCCAGGTCATTTCTCCTGCGGAACATCCTTATCTGGCCAGCCGGGTGGGGGATGACATCATTACGGCTTCCGGCACGACGCTGCTGGGGGCGGATGACAAGGCGGGTATTGCCGTCATAATGGATATGGTGAATTTTTTTGCGGGTCATCCCGAGCTGAAACATGGGAAGATCCGGATATTGTTCACGCCCGACGAAGAGATCGGCAGGGGGGTAGACAAGCTGGATATGCAGCGTCTCGGGGCTGATTTCGGGTATACGCTGGACTCGGGTGAGCGGGGTTCGCTGGAAGACGAGACCTTTTCTGCGGATGCGATGACGATCACCTTTTATGGGCGCAGTGCGCATCCGGGTTATGCCAAGGACAAACTCGTCAACGCGATAAAGGTGGCGTCCTATTTTGTCGACCTGCTGCCCAAAGATGAGTGGTCGCCGGAGACGACGGAGGGTATGTATGGTTTTGTACACCCGGTGCGGATGTCGGGGCTGGGGGAGAAGGCTGTCGTGGAATTTATCATACGGGATTTTATGACCTTGCGGCTGGAGGCCTATGAGCAGATATTACGGGACAAGGTAGAAGAGGCGCTGGCGGCCTTTCCCGGGGCTACGGCGGAGGTGGTGGTGAAGGAGCAGTACCGCAATATGAAGGAAGTGCTTGATCTCCACCCTCAGGTGAGCGCCTATGCAGAAGCGGCGATCGTTCGTGCCGGGGTGGAGGTCCGGAAGAGCAGCGCCAGGGGCGGGACGGATGGGTCGAGGTTGTCTTTTATGGGGCTGCCCTGTCCCAATTTATTTACGGGAGAGATGGCTTTTCATGGAAAGCATGAATACGTAAGCATACAGGATATGCAGAAGTCGGTGGAGACTAGCGTGCATCTTGCAATGATCTGGGAAGAGAAGAGCTGATCTTACGCATGATCATTTCCGCGTGGACCCTTGAGTTTTCGATGAACCAGATATGGGTATTCATGCCGCCGCAGACGACACCAGCCAGGAAGAGGTTTTTGATATTGGTTTCCATTGTTTCGGGGTCGTAGAAGGGCTGGAGGCGGCTGTCGTCCGACAGCCGGATGCCGGTGCGCAGCAGGAAGTCGAAGTTGGGCTGGTAGCCGGTGAGCGCGATGACGTAGTCGTTGGGGATGGTGACGATGCCTTCGGGGGTGAGGATATCCACTTCGTCGGGGCGTATGGCTGCGATGGCAGAATGAGTGTAGGCCTTTATGCTGCCTTCTTTGATGCGGTTCTCGATGTCGGGCTTGACCCAATATTTGACGCGGGGGCCGATGCCTTCACCGCGGATGACCATGGTCACCTCTGCGCCTTTGCGCCAGGTCTCGAGGGCTGCGTCGACGGCCGAATTGCTGGCGCCTACCACGACCACTTTCTGCATGGCATAGAAGTGCGGCTCTTTATAATAGTGGGTGACCTTCGGTAAGGATTCGCCGGGGACGCCGAGCAGGACGGGGATGTCGTAGAAGCCGGTGGCGATGATGACATAGGTGGCCGTATAGGTCTGGTGGTCGGAGATGATCCCGAAGCCGCTGCCTGTAGATATAATCTGCTGTACTCCTTCCTGCAGGTGAATGTTCAGCCGGTTGGAGACCGCAACGCGGCGGTAGTATTCCAGCGCTTCGCTGCGGTTGGGTTTCACGTTGTTGCTGACGAAGGGTACGCCACCTATCTCGATGCGTTCGGAGGTGGAGAAAAAGGTCATGTTGGCGGGGTAGTTGTAGAGCGAGTTGACCAGGCAGCCTTTTTCGAGGACGAGGTAGTCGAGGCCGGTTTTGTGGGCTTCGAGGGCGCAGGCGATGCCGATGGGGCCGCCGCCGACGATGATTATGGTATAGTTATTTTGCATGGAGCTTACTCACAAATTTATGTACATTCACGCATAAAACTCTTAACCATGGACTCTGTCAATGTTTTTTCCATTATCCTTGTCCTGATTGCCGTGGCCATTCTCTTCAGCTGTGCGGTTTCTGTAAACCAGGGATATATATACGTAGTCACGATGTTTGGCAAGTATCGGCGGATCTTACGGCCGGGGTTGAACTTTAAACTACCGTTCCTCGAGGCGGTCTATAAAAAAATATCGATCCAGAACCGTAGTGTCGAGCTGGAATTTCAGGCGGTGACTTCTGACCAGGCGAATGTTTATTTCAAGAGCATGCTATTGTATGCTGTTCAGAATGCGGAAGAGGAGACGATCAAGAGGGTGGCCTTTAAGTTCATCAGCGACAGGGATCTGATGCAGGCGCTGACGAGGACGATCGAGGGTAGCATACGTAGTTTTGTAGCGACGAAGAAGCAGGCGGAGATACTGGGGCTTCGTAAAGAAATAGTGGAGTTTGTGAAGGACCAGATCGATCATTCCCTGGAGGACTGGGGGTATCATCTGATGGACCTGCAGATCAACGATATTACATTTGACAAGGCCATTATCGAGTCGATGAGCAAGGTGGTGGCGAGCAATAATCTGAAGGCGGCTGCGGAGAATGAGGGGCAGGCGTTGCTGATCACCAAGACGAAGGCGGCGGAGGCTGAGGGGAATGCGATAAAGATCTCGGCTGAGGCGGAGAAGGAAGCGGCCAGGCTGAGGGGGCAGGGTGTTGCGCTGTTCCGTCTGGAGGTGGCGCATGGGATGAGCGAGGCGGCTGAGGAGATGAAGCGGGCAAATCTCGACACGAACGTGATCCTTTTCAGTATGTGGACGGAGGCGATAAAGAATTTTGCCGAGGTAGGGAAGGGGAATATCATCTTTCTCGATGGCAGCAGCGAGGGGATGGACAAGACGATGAAGCAGATACAGGCATTGATGGTGAATAAGGGAAATGGACATTAGGCGGGAAGCGGCACAATTTTAGCATTTTGTTAAAAAATAGAAGGACTAAGGGAACGTTATACGTGATTAAGCTTATTTTTAACAATCGGGTCCCGAAGGGCCCGGCTTATTAATTTAAACGGATACTGGAATGAATCTCTTTTTTCTGCAGGTAATACTAGACTCGGCGAAGATCAAAGACAGCCTTGCGCGGGTAGCTATGACGGCGGCTCAGCAAAAGGAAAATTTGTGGGATATCCTCATCAAGGGGGGACCGCTGATGATCCCGCTGGCTATATTGCTGGTCATTGCGATATTTGTCTTCTTCGAGCGGTATATTGCCATTAAGAAGTCGGCGAAGCTGGATGACAATTTCATGAACATTATCCGGGATCATATCATATCGGGTAATATCTCTGCGGCGCGAAGTGTTTCGAAGAACACCCCTACTGCGACGGCGCGGATGGTGGACAAGGGCATACAGCGCGTGGGCAAGCCGATCGAGGCGATCGAGAGGAGTATGGAGAATGTGGGTAAGCTGGAGCTGTACAAGATGGAGCGGAACCTGGCGATCCTTTCTGTGATCGGGTACATTGCGCCATTGTTCGGGTTCCTGGGGACCATTGCGGGGATGTTCGAGCTGTTCTATAGCATTGCCAGTACGGGAGAATATAGTATCTCGAATATTGCGGGTGGTATCTATGTGAAGATGATCTCTTCGGCTTCGGGCCTTATTATCGGGATCATCGCCTATGTCGGATACAGATTCCTGATCAGCCAGATCGACAAGGCGACGAACCGGATGGAGGCTGCGAGCGCAGATTTTATTGATATTTTACAAGAGGAGGCCCGATGAACCTAAGAAATCGTCATAGGGAAGAGGCGGAAGTGCATACAGGGCCGCTGAATGATATTTTGTTCATTCTGCTGCTGTTCTTCCTCATTGTCAGTACGCTGGCGAATCCTAATGTAGTCAAGCTTTCACAGCCCAAGTCGAAGAGTGACACCAAGGCCAAGCAGACGGTGGTAGTATCGATCGATGCGAATAAGCAGTTCTATGTGGGGACGACGAAAGTGACGATCGATGAGCTGAAGGCGCGGTTGCAGCCCTTTCTCGCGAAGGAGACTGATCAGCCCTCTATTGTTATCAATGCGGATAAGTCGGTGCCCGTGGATGATGTGGTGGCGGTAATGCGGGTTGCGCGTGAACTGGGGGCCCGTACGGTGTTAGCGGTGGATAAGAATGGGGCGCAGTAAGGGGGACCGGGGGGGACGGGTTGTGGATGGGCCGGGCCTGTGGTTGAGGGTTAAAATTCTATGTGTATCCTTCCTGCGAATAAATTGATGGGGCCGCGGTCTTTGTTATAGGCCGGGTGGTTGACGAACTGGTAGTCGAGGGTGGCCCAGAGGTTATTGAACAATTTGACCTCATAAAATAGTTCAGCTATGTCTTCGCGCCCGTAGTTGGGCAGTTTTCCATCTCCTATCATGAAGCCATAGCCGCCAATTGCCAAAAAATCGCGGTGATCTTTGGAAATGCCGTTGCTCAGGACGGCGACGCCGAAGTTGTCGGAGGGGCGGTGCCAGCTGTTGCCGTAGACGCGGATGCCGCCGCTGAGCGTGTTGTCTATCTCGGCGAAGGCCCAGGAGGCGGTTTTGCCGTTGTTCCAGCCCAGGCGGAGGAAGGCGCTTGTCGAGTGGCTGAGCTCCTGTTCTGCGTTGAGACCCAGACCCGGCTTTTTGTTACCATATGATTTACCGTAGAGAACGTCGAGGGTGGTGTCGGCTCCACTGATCTTCCCGTTGATGACGTCCCGGTAGTGGGGGGCCTTGTTTACGTTGTAGAAGCCCAGGAGGCGGACGACGCCTTTGCGGCCGTGGGCGGTATAGCGTTTTTCAAATTCTATATTCTCGCTGCTGGTCTGACCGTAGTGCCAGTCCAGCTCAGGGCCGTTGGCATAAGTGGGCTCGAGGGCGGAGCCCAGGCGCAGGGTCCAGCCGGGTTTGACGAGCTCGGCTACTACGCCGTAGGTATAGCCGCGGGTGTTGGCGGCATAGTCGTAGGCGCCGTTGTTCATGAAGGCCCAGTTCATGAAGTCCATGCGCGGGTCATGGCTGACGTTGCTGTTGTCGAAGAAGTCGCCGACGGAGAATTTTCCGGCGGAGATCGTGATACGGGAAGTGGAGACCCTTTCCTTCACCTGATTTTGGTCGTCGTCGAGGTCTTCGTAGTGCTGTTTGTCGAGGTCAATATGCTGGCGGAAGAAGATGCGGGCGACGTATACCGTTGGTTCGGGATTGCCGATGCGGAAGGTCTCGCCATTGGGGAAACCGGCGATGCCCAGAGTGCTGCCGACGCCTTTGCCGCCTGCCATTTCGGGGTTGAAGTAGAGGGCGGCGCCGTGCCAGAGCTTTTTGCCCAGGTAGGCCGTGGCGGTGACGGAGTAGGCGCGTTCCTGTTTGGCCGTCATGCTGTTCTGGCCCGCATAAGGGGCGGAGAAGGTGGGGTGCCACTGGACGATGCCGGTGAACTGGAAGTGGTAGGACCAGCCAGAATCTTTTAAGAGGGCGTCGGAGCCAGAGGGTTGTGGCGCCGGGGTGGGCAAGGACTGGGTTTGCGCCGAAGCCTGCCGGGATAAGGAGAACAAGATAACAGTGAACAGTATTAGTTGGGTCCTACGCATTTTTCCTTAGAATGAAAGTTGCGCAAAACTAGCCTACCGGGTGATAGTATTAAAATATTTTAATGTTACGTTGTTGCTTTTACCATGCGGTCCTTTCCCTGCAGATCCTGGCGGAGGGTGCTGTCGCTGAGGCCGGTAGAGCGGAACAGGTTGAGGACCTGTTCGCCCAGATCTTCGTGTATCTCGACGAATATCTGGCTGCCGCCGGGCATGTGTTCGCGGGCGAAGCGACTGATGGCTCTATAGAATATCAGGGCGTCGTCGTCGGGAACGAATAGGGCCAGGCCGGGCTCGAATTCGGTGACGTGGGTGGCCATCTGTGATCTTTCGGTCGCCGGGATATAGGGGGGATTGCTGACCAGGCAGGTAATGGGAGGAAGGGAGACCCAGGTTTCGGGGTTGAGGAAGTCCAGCTCGTGGAAGGTGATGGGGGTATTTTGGGAGATTGCGTTGCGGCCGGCGACTTCCAGGGCTTTGGGGCTGAGGTCGCAGGCGTGGATTTGAGAGGTTGGGAGCTTTTTGGCCAGTGCAATGGGGATGCAGCCGCTGCCGGTGCCGACGTCTAAAATAGTGGAGGTGGGGGGAATACTGGCCAGGACCCATTCGACGAGCTCTTCGGTCTCTGGTCGGGGGATGAGGACGTTCTCGTCTACATAGAGTCGCATCCCGGCGAACCAGCTTTCGTGCAGGACGTACTGGACGGGGCGGTGGGAGAGGAGTTCCTGTGTATATCGCTCGTAAGTGGTGAGGGCCTGGGGGGCAAGGGGCTCTGAGCGGTGGAGGATGCGGTCGATCTTTTTCCATCCTGAGAGGTTTTCGAGGACCCAGTCGGTGATTATGGCGGCTTCGCGGTCGCCGTAGAGAGGGAGTAATCTGGTAGTTAGCGATTTCTGCGCCTGTAGCCAATCCATCCGTAAAAATAGGGGAGTTTGGCGTAACTTCGCCGGCCCGATGAATTTGCCCGAAACATATATGCGACGCTGTCTGGAGCTGGCCCGGCTGGCGGCTGGACATGTGGCTCCGAACCCTATGGTGGGGGCCGTGCTGGTCTATGAGGACCGGATCATCGGGGAGGGCTACCACCAGGTATACGGGAAGGCGCATGCGGAAGTCAATTGCATCAATTCGGTGAAAGAAGCGGACCAGCCGTTGATCGAACGGTCGACGATCTATGTTTCGCTGGAGCCCTGTGCGCACCATGGGAAGACGCCGCCTTGCGCAGACCTGATCATCGCGCGGAGGATACCGAAGGTGGTGGTGGGCTGTCGCGATCCTTTCCCCGAGGTCGATGGAAAGGGGATCGGGAAGCTGAGGGCGGCGGGTGTGGAGGTGACCGTTGGGGTGCTGGAAGCCGAGTGTAAAGAGCTGAACAAACGGTTTTTTACCTTTCATACGCAACACAGGCCCTATATTGTATTGAAGTGGGCGCAGAGCATGAATGGAAGGATTGCGGGGAGTGGAGAAGGGCGGGCGCTTATTTCCAATGTATACAGCAACAGGCTTGTTCATCAATGGCGATCGGAAGAGGCGGCTATCCTGGTTGGGACGCGGACGGCGCTGATGGATGACCCGTCATTGACGGTGAGGTTGTGGAACGGGCCGGACCCTGTGCGGCTGGTGATCGATAAGGAGCTGAGGCTGCCGGGGTCGCTGCAGCTGTTTGATAAGAAGGTTAGGACGATTGTGTTCAATAGGGTGAAGCATACCGTCGGTGGTGAGGTGGGGAAGCGACCCGGGGGGGAAGGGGAAATGCTCTCCTATTACCAGCTGGCGGGGGATAGCAGTCTTGTTCACCAGCTGATGGTGGCGCTGTATCAGCTGAAGATACAGAGCGTGCTGGTCGAGGGGGGCGCGCGTTTGCTGCAATCTTTTATCGACGAGGGGTGCTGGGATGAGGCGAGGGTTATTACCAATACGGAACTTGAATTGCCGGGCGGGTTGTCTGCGCCGGTGCTCGATACCACACAGCCAATATCACATGAAAACCTGTTTACTGACATGATAAGATATTATAGGAATATATGACGGAACAGGAATTCTATTATACGATCGAGAAAGAGGCTGTTGCTGAGTTCAAGGACAGGGGCAGCAAGTTTATCGGCTACGCCTGCCCGATAAAGAGTGTGGAGGAGTTCAAGGACCGGCTCAATGATATCAAGAAGGGGCACCCGAAGGCTACGCACCATTGTTTTGCCTATCGGCTGGGGCTGGACGGAAATAGTTACCGTGTGAGCGATGACGGGGAACCTTCGGGCAGTGCAGGGCGGCCGATACTGGGTCAGATCGACAGCAAGGGACTGGTGAATACGCTTGTGGTAGTGGTCCGGTATTTCGGGGGGACATTGCTGGGAGTGCCCGGGCTGATCAACGCTTATAAGTCGACCGCGGCCCTGGCGCTACAGATGACGCCGCTGGCGCAGAAGCAGGTGGAGAAAGAATATATCATTCAGTTCGACTATACGCAGGTGGGAGAGATCATGGCGGTGGTAAAACAATACAATTGCCGGGTTGTGCGTCAGGAGATGCAGCTTTTTTGTAATATGACTATTGCCATCCCGAAGAACCGGGTCATGGAGACTGTGTATAAGCTACAGGAGATCAGGAATGTAGAATTGAGTGCCGTCGCGGGGTAGGGCGGCGTATACTAGAGGGGGTGGGTATGGCGTTCTTATGGGTATCAAAAAATCCATCTTTTGAAAAAGCTCCTCTACCCTAAACGGACCGAAAGCCGCGGTTTGCAGATATCGTGGTATTTTATGCTGGCTGTTGCAGCCGTTTCCCTTACTATATTTTTTGCGTGCAATAAGACCTCGAATTCCGACTATGGAACATCGGGGACGAATCCCAATAATATTCCTGCCGAGAAAACGGTGACGGCCAGCCTGCAGGGGCGTGTCGTCGATGACAAAGGCGTGCCGGTGCAGGGGGCTGCGGTGAGCAGCGGGTCGGCTACTACAGTGACCGATGTGAACGGGGTATTTTCCTTTTCCAAGATATCGATGTCGAGCCGGTTTGGCTACGTGCAGGTGAACAAGTCCGGGTTTTTTACCGGTTCGCGGAGCATCATCACCAACGCAGGAGCTTCCAATTATGTGAGCATACAGCTGGTGCCCCGGGTGTCGAAGGGCAGCGTTCCGGCGTCTACGGGGGGAAAGATCGTAGTGTTGACGGGAGATACGGTGGCCCTACCTGCGGCTGGGTTCGTCAATGCTGCTACCGGGGCTGCTTATACGGGTAACATAAATGTGTATGCTACGTACTTGGATCCTACGGCAAAGGGCGTATTTAAACAGATGCCTGGTGATTTGCGGGGAATTGGAACGGATGGAAACGAGACTGCGCTGCAGAGTTTTGGAATGATGGCTGTGGAGCTGGCGGGTGATGCGGGTGAGAAGCTGCAACTGGCGGCAGGCAAGAAGGCTACGCTTACCTGGAAAATACCTGATTCGCTGAGGGCGACGGCTCCTGCGACTATCGCGTTGTGGTATTTTAATGATTCGACGGGCCGGTGGATAGAAGAGGGACAAGCCATCCGTGTTGCAGACAGCTATATCGGCCAGGTGGGACATTTCACATACTGGAATTGTGATCTGGCGTACAGTACTGTCAACCTAAAGGTGCATCTGAAGGACCAGAACGGTAATCCGGAAGCCTATACCTATGTCTATTTCAACTGGAATGGCAACACTCAGATCAATGGCGGATTTACGGATTCGAGCGGTTACTTACAGTGTCTGATCAACAGAGGGTTGTATTTGAAAATGGTTGTGGTAACGGAGTGTGAATCTGTATTGGCCGGAGCGAATGTCGGACCTGCCCAGAGCGATCAGGACCTGGGAACTATAATCGTCAGCCTCGACGAGACGGACCTTGCGTTGACCGGTACCGTAGTAGACTGTAATAATAGCCCGGTCGCAAACGGTTTTGTAAATGCGTACCTGGATGGATTGAATTACCGGAGCGCCGTGACGAACGGAAGCTTCAATATGTTAGTCCACCGTTGTTATGTTTCGAGTACTCAGGTGCAGCTGACGGCGGGTGACTATAGCAGCTCGCAGCAGGGCAGCACGACCCAAATGACGGTAAAAACGGGGAAGACCGATGTTGGACAGCTGTCAACCTGTGGAGTGAGTCTAAATGAGTTCGTGAATCTGACCTATAACAACAGCACACTCAGTGTCGTCTCCCCACCCAATTCGACGAGCTTTTCCTATAATACCATCAGCGGTGAGGGCTCATCCAAATATATCAAGGTTTATCTCCCCAGTGTTTCTGATGTAGGCACCTATACTGCCAGCTCCTTTTATGCTTTTGACTATGCCAATAATATAGCCCTGGGGCCGGCTTCAGGTAATTCGCTGACTTGTACCGTGACAGGATTTGGCCCTGTGAATCAGTTTGTGACCGGGACATTGTCGGGGAATATTTACGATTCGGTCGCCAACAAGATATACCCGATGACCGGGACGTTCAGGGTAAAGCGAATCAATTAGGAAGTAAACCGGGTGCTGACGACCAGGTCTTTGCTGCCGGGCGTATATTTATAGAATCCCTCGCCAGTTTTTGCGCCGAGATGGCCTGCTGTGACCATGTTGACGAGCAGTGGGCAGGGGGCGTATTTGGGATTGCCGAAGCCGTCGTGGAGGACGCGGAGGATATATAAACAAACGTCGAGGCCGATAAAGTCGGCTAATTGCAGCGGCCCCATGGGGTGGGCCATTCCCAATTTCATTACGGTATCAATTTCCTGAACGCCGGCGACGCCTTCGAAGAGGCTTGTTATGGCCTCGTTGATCATGGGCATGAGGATGCGGTTGGCGATGAAGCCGGGGTAGTCGTTGACGACGCAGGGTACTTTTCCGAGTTTTTCGGAGAGGCTGGTCATTTGCCGGGTGACGGACTCGTCAGTAGCGTAGCCGTTGATGATCTCGACGAGTTTCATGACGGGAACGGGGTTCATGAAGTGGAGGCCGATGACGGATTGGGGGCGGCGGGTGACGGAAGCGATACGGGTGATGGATATGCTGGACGTATTGGAGGCTAGTATGGCTGACTGGGGTGCGTGTTCGTCGAGCTGGCGGAAGATGTTGAGCTTGAGGTCGACGTTCTCTGTGGCGGCTTCGACGACGAGGTCGGCTTTTGCGATGCCTGTTTTCAGGTCTGCGGTGGTGGTGATGGAGCCGAGGGTGGACTGTTTGTCGTTTTCGGTGAGTGTGCCCCTGGCTATCTGGCGGTCGAGGTTCTGCGCGATGGTCTTGAGCGCTTTTTCCAGCTGTGCGGGCTGGGTATCGATGAGGGTGACGGTAAATCCTTTTTGTGCGAAGACGTGGGCGATGCCATTACCCATGGTACCGGCGCCGATGACGGAGATATTTTGCATATGGCTTATGCGGGGTTGATTTCGCGCGAAGTTAGTTGTTGTTTCGGAAATCGCCTCGTTTCCAGGCCTGGATAAACTCAGCCCAGGCGAGGGGGTTGAAGATATTTTGTGGCGGCGCCTGTCCCTGGTAGGAATAGCGGGTGGCGCTCTGTCGCAGATAGGTGGCGGCGGCTTCCCCGGCGCTGGCGGGCAGGCTTCGGGCGAGGACGCGGCGTTTGGCGACGTCGTTGTTCTGCCGGGCTATTTCTATATCGTCGTCGGGGACCTTTGTGTTGACAAAATCCCGTTCGAACTGTTCGCGTGTTGGTCTCGGCCGAATGATGGTGGCGGGCAGGTATTGTGCGTCGGTGACCATGAGCTGGATGACGCTCTGCTGATTGCCGTGGAGGGTGTCGGGGACGGTGAGCGTGAATGGTTTGTAGCCGACGCTGGAGAATTCGATGACGTCGCCTTTCAGCACGACGATGGAGAATACGCCCTGGTCGTTGGAGTAGGTGCCCTGGTTACGTCCTTTGACGATTACGCTGACGGCCGGTATTCCCTTAAGGCTATCGGCTGTCATAATGACGCCATACAATTGTACCACAGAGTCTTTTAGCTTGTCGAACTGGGCGTGAGCAGCGAAAGGAGCGGAAAGCAGAAGAACGTATAGTACAATTTTTTTCATTCCCTCAAAATTAACTTTTAAACCCGAGAACCGGATGGGCTTCTTTGCCTTTGCTCCGGAATCCGGAACAAATTACGGAGGTCATTGGTTATCTTTGTCTCAAAATAGAGTTTTTAACAAAATCTTGCTAATGACAGCGGAAAAAGTTTTAGAGGCCCTGGGGAATGTTCAGGAACCAGATCTGGGTAAGGACATTGTGACATTAAAAATGGTTAAAGATCTGACCATCGACGGGAATTATGTTTCTTTTACGGTGGTGTTGACGACTCCGGCCTGTCCGATGAAGGACCATATTAAGAATGCCTGTATCAACGCAGTACGACTGCTGGTAAATAAGGATGCGACGGTAAAGGTGAATTTTACGGCCAATACGACGACGCAGCGCAAGGACGCGCGGGAGACCCTGCCTAAGGTGAAGAATATCATTGCAGTGGTGAGTGGCAAGGGGGGCGTGGGGAAGAGTACGGTGGCCGCGAATTTTGCGATGGCCCTGGCCAGGGGCGGGGCGAGCGTCGGTCTGATGGATGCGGACATATATGGACCAAGTGTTCCAATTATGTTCGGCGTGCGGGGTGAGCGTCCGATGATGATGGCAGGGGGAGAGAACGGGAAGGGGCTTATCGTACCGCTGGAGAAGTTTGGTATCAAGCTGATGAGCATAGGGTTGTTGGTGGATGAGAAGAATGCGGTGGTCTGGCGTGGTCCGATGGCCAGCAGCGCGATCCGGCAGTTCGTAACGGATGTCAACTGGGGCGAGCTGGATTACCTGGTGATCGATATGCCGCCGGGTACCGGTGATATTCACCTGACCCTGATGCAACTGGTGCCGGTGACGGGAGTGATCGTGGTGACCACGCCGCAGGATGTGGCGCTGGCGGATGCGAAGAAAGGGATCGCGATGTTCGGTCAGGCGCAGCTGAAAGTGCCGATCATCGGGCTGGTGGAGAATATGAGCTATTTTACTCCTGCGGAGCTACCGGATAACAAGTATTATATTTTTGGCAGGGAAGGTGGGAAGAGGCTGGCGGAGGAGTACGATATACCTTTCCTGGGACAGATACCGCTGGTGCAGAGCATCCGGGAGGGTGGAGATGCCGGTGTGCCGATAATGGCTTCAGATGATGAAGTTAGCAGGAAGGCGTTCTCGGATTTTGCGGGGAATGCGGCGAGGAGCATTGCGATGGTGAATGCGAATATTGACAGGGGGAAGGTGGTTGAGGTAGTGGGTTAATAGTCAGTGTACCAGGTGAAGGGATCACTGCTGGTGTCTTTGAATATAATGGGGGAGTCGATCGGCTGGATGGTAAGGGTGTTATCGCTGAGTCTGGCCTGTTTGTCGAAGTACCATTTTATTTGACTTCTTAAGTGCGAGTAAGCGGGGCACGGGTTGAGCCAGATGGCGTTCATCAGGGCAGTTCTGAGAGAGAAGGTGTCGGTTGTGCAGGGCATGAAGGGTTTTCTTGCCAGGATGGATTGGAGGATTGCGGCGCTGGAATCGTTCTTATAAGATCCGAGGGTCCCGAGGTAGAGGATGGATTGGGTAGTGGAGTGATCTAAGCAGATCGAACGGTAGAAGCGTCGCTTAAGAAAAGACCTCAGCACTTCCATATAGGACGTATCCGGGAATTCTTCCATGAGCCGGAACGAGCCGCTGTTCAGCCAGGGAGTATATCCCAAAAGGGTTTCTTTTATCAGGGGAATATCTTCTTTTCTCCTGCATTTAGCCAGCGCATAGAGTGCGTATTCTCTTTCATCCGGATAGGGGCGGTCCCGGTTGACCATTGTCTTGAGCTGATCGTAGTATTTTCCGGGGCTGTCGACGTGTCGCAGTCCGGTGTAGGCTGATTTCAGGTAGTTGTGATGGAGCAGTATCTCGTTGACGACTACCTGACGGTCGCCGGAGGTCTTCCAGGAGGCTTTTTCAATCATCTGGTCGGATACCGTCGTGGGAAGGTCTCCCCATTCGCCCTGGTCAACGAATACGATGGCGGTGTCGTCGAGGTTCTGCAGTATTATTTTTTGGTGATCGAAGGAGCGGCGCCGAGTCATTTCGCCAAGGGCGATGGCGCGGAGGATGGGATGCTCAGAGTGGCCGAGGAGGACCAGCTCGGCGTCGGTAGCGTGTTCACGGATGTATTTGGCTCCTGAGTCGTAGCCTGCGACTGATGTCGCCACTGCCGTGGTGAGGGCGGGCTGGAGCGCAGGGCTGAAGTCGCGGATGGCGGGTGATTTGATCCGGGGGGTGGAGCAGGAAAGGGGCAACCCGATCAGGAGGATCACCAGCAGACGGTATGGAGGGGAGGCTCGCATGTATGTGGTTAGATGCGGGGATGCAGGGATTCCATAAGTTTTAGAGGGACAGTTTTTGGCGGCAGTAGTTGAGGAAGATCTTTATGATAGTGGAGAGGACGTAGGACAGGAGGAGGCCGCCGAGGAGGCCGCTGAAGGCGCCGATGAGGAGGGAGGTGGAGGTGGTGAGCTCGATGTGAAAGAGGCGGTTGATGATCCAGAAGGAGATGGCGCCGCCGATGGTTATGGTGATGCTGCAGATGAGGGAAAGAATGGTTTTGAAGCCGGCGGAGACCGATCTCCGGTAGAGGCCTACGAGGATGCCCGCGGAGAGGAGGCCTGCGGAGACGAGGATGAATAATAGAAGGAGGAACAGGGTGGCGGCGGCTGCGCCGACGATGGTGGCGCCGATGATGATACAGACGACGGCCAGGCCGATGGTCAGGAGGAGGAGATTGAACTCGTCGTCGGGTTGGGAGGACGGGTCCGTCAGGGCGTTGGTGGAGGAATGGTGGGTGTGGCTGGTATCGGGTGAGGGCCGGGTGGTAATGGGCGTGGACCTGGAGGTGTTAGTAGATGGCCCAGAGGGATGGGATTGCGCCCAGGCTCCGGCGCATGGGATGGCCAGGAGGATTATGATAAGGGTAGTTAGCAACAGTTGCATCCGGAAAGGTTATGTCTAATGTCAGTTAGGTATATATGGCAAAATTAAACAATTTTTGCCGGACGCGGGGTGATCGGAAAAGGATGGAGCACGAATTGAGAATTTGATAACTTTGGCTCATGTACATTCCCCGCAGATATGAAGAAAAGGATATGGCTACGATCCATGCCTTTATCAAAGAGAATTCCTTCGCTATTTTGATCTCTGTAAAAGACGGGTTGCCGGTAGGTACGCATATCCCGCTGCAGCTGGAAAAGAATGCTGCGGGGGTTGATGTGCTGATGGGGCATATCTCCCGGGGCAACGAGCAGAAGCATACGCTGGTCGATGGGGCGAGGGTGCTGGCGATCTTTCCCGGGCCTCATGCGTATGTCTCACCCCGGTGGTATACGGCGATGAAGGTGCCGACCTGGAACTATATTTCGGTTCATGTTTATGGGAAGGTGAGGATCGTGGAGGGGGAGGAGCTGCGGGCGGCCCTATCGCGGCTGATGGACAGTTATGAGCAGCATATGCCGAGGCCGGTGACCATGGGGGAGATACCGGAGAAGGAGCTGAACGATGACCTGAGGGGGATTGTGGGTTTTGAGATCAGCATCGACGAAGTGCAGGCGGCTTATAAGCTAAGCCAGAACAGGGATCCGCAGAGCTATCACCAGGTGGTGGAGGAGCTGGATAAGGGGGATGAGGTATCAAGGAAGGTGGCGGAGGAGATGAAGAGAAGGGAGGGAAGGGGTTAGCGGATGGGGGAAGGACCGGTGGGGGAGAGAAAATTATCCTATTTTTGGCGAATGACACGTCAGCAGCTAGTAGCCCTGATCCGGGGCATGGGTTCGTATCTTTGTGTTGGACTGGACAGTGACCGCACCAAGATACCCGCACATCTTCTTTCGCATAAGGACCCTGTATTTGAGTTCAACAAGCAAATCATCGACGCTACTAAGGACCATTGTGTGGCGTATAAGATAAACACCGCATTTTATGAGGCTGACGGGGTGAAGGGCTGGGAGACGATGGAGAAGACTGTCAACTATATTCCTTCCACTCATTTTAAGATAGCCGACGCCAAGCGCGGGGATATCGGTAATACCTCTTCGCAGTATGCCAGGGCTTTTTTCGAGACGCTGGCTTTCGATGCCGTAACGGTTGCTCCCTATATGGGTGAGGACAGCGTGCGGCCTTTCCTGGAATATAAAGACAAGTGGACGATCCTGCTGGGGCTGACCTCGAATTCGGGGGCCAGGGATTTTGAGCTGCAGGAGGCGGGAGACGGGTTATTGTATGAGCAGGTGCTGATGAAGGCATCGGTCTGGGGCAGCCCCGACAACCTGATGTACGTGATAGGTGCAACCCAGGCGGAGGCTTTTCGCAATGTGCGGAGGCTGACGCCGGATCATTTCTACCTGGTGCCCGGGGTTGGGGCGCAGGGGGGAAGTCTGGAGGACATATCCAAGCAGGCGATGAACGGGGACGTGGGGCTGCTGGTGAATGCGAGCCGGGCCGTTATCTATGCTTCTGCGGGGGAAGATTTTGCTCAAGCGGCCGGGAAAGCTGCGGCTGAGTATCACCAGGAGATGGGGAGATATTTGTAAGAGATGGCGGGGTATCTGTAAATTCCTTTTCACTTTTTGCGATCACGAGGGTGGCTACGCCGTTGCCGATGATATTGGTGATGGCGCGGGCTTCGCTCATGAATTTATCTACGGCGAGCAGGAATGCGAGGCCTTCGACGGGTATTCTCTGAATGGCGGTAAGCGTGGAGGCCAGGACGATAAAGCCGCTGCCGGTGACGCCTGCGGCGCCTTTCGAAGTGACCATCAGGATGCCGAGGATGGTGAGGAGCTCTCCAGCTGTCAGATGTACGTTGTAGAGCTGGGCGAGGAAGATGGTGGCCATAGAGAGATAGATGGAGGTGCCGTCGAGGTTGAACGAGTAGCCGGTGGGTACGACAAGGCCGACGACGGGCTGGCTGCAGCCCATTTGTTCGAGACGGGACATGAGGGAGGGCAGGGCCGCTTCGGAGGAGGAGGTGCCCAGGACGATGAGTATCTCTTCGCGTATATTTTTCAGGTAGGTGAAGATATTGAGCTTGAAGTAGCGGAGGATCAGACCCAGGATCACGATGACGAAGAGGAACATGGTGATATAGACGGAGCCCATGAGCTTGGCCAGGGGGATGAGGGTTTTTATGCCGTATTTGCCGATGGTGAAGGCCATGCCGCCGAAGGCGCCGAGGGGGGCGAGGAGCATGACGCATCGCAGCGCCAGGAAAACGATCTTGTTGGCGCTGTGCAGGAAGTTGAGGACTCGCGATTTCTTTTTTATAAGACTGATGATGATGCCCGTTATGATGGCAAGGACCAGCACCTGGAGGGTGAGATTGGTCTTGAAGAACTGTATCCAGTCGAAGCCTTTTGCGCCTTGCTTAATGTATTTGGTGGCGTCCTGGATGGGGAGGCCGGTCTTGTCGATCTCGCCGGGGCGGAGCAGGTAGGCTACTCCGATGCCGATGGCCAGGGAGATGGTAGTGACGATCTCGAAATAGAGCAGGGATTTGACGCCGATGCGGCCTACTTTCTTTAAGTCGCTCATCCCGCTGATGCCGGAGACAATGGTGAGGAAGATGATAAAGGGGATGAACAGCTTTACGATGTTGACGAAGGTGACGCCCATCCATTCGGTTTTGACGGCGGTGGCGGGTGCGAAGTAGCCGAGCAGGACGGCGACTACCAGGGCGATCAGCACTATCCAGGTGAGGGGGCGGGAGAGTCTTGAGAGGAATAAGGAGGCGCGGTCGACGGGAGAAGTGGATGCAGGTGTTTTCATATTTGTTGCAGGATGTTGCAGAAGCGGTAAACGTCTTCGAATGAGTTGTACATGGGGGCGGGGGCGACGCGGACTACGCCGGGTTCGCGCCAGTCAACGACGATACCGGCGTCGATCATGCGCTGGTGAATGGGTTTACCCTCTGGTCCGAAATAGAGGGAGAGCTGGGCTGCCCGCCGGTGGGATTCCGAGGGCGTAATGATGGTAAAAGTTGGGTTGTCGATCTCCGAGAGCAGGTGGTGGAGATATTCTGTGAGCTGCCGGCTTTTGGCCTGGAGGTTGTTGATGCCGGCCTCGTCGAAGAGGGCGAGGGAGGCTTTTAGTCCGACCATATTAAATACCTGGGCTGTGCTCATGCTCCATCCTTCTGCGGTGGGTTTGGGAATAAAGCCTTTCTCCATCTTGAATCGGCTGTTCTCGTCGTTGCCCCACCAGCCGCCGAGGCGGGGGAGGTGGGTGTCTTTGATGAAACGTTCGTGTATAAAGGCGCCGCCGGCTGCACCGGGTCCGCCGTTGAGATATTTATACGAGCACCATACGGCGAAGTCAACGTCCCAGTCGTGGAGGCGCAGCGGGGCGTTGCCGATGGCGTGGGCCAGGTCGAAGCCGGCGATGGCGCCGGCCTTGTGAGTGGCGGCTGTGATGGTGGCCATGTCGAAGAGCTGGCCGGTATAATAGTTGATGCCGCCGAGCAGGACCAGGGCGAGGCTGTCTTTGTGCTGATCGATGGACTGCAGGATATCTTCTTCGCGGATGGTGGATTCACCTTCGCGTGGCCGTATCTCGATGATGGCGTCGGCGGGGTTGAAGCCGTGCCATGCGGTCTGGGTCTCGACGCTATATTGGTCGGAGGGGAAGGCGCCGGCTTCGATCATGATCTTATACCGCTGCTGTGTAGGGCGATAGAAGGACAGGAGCAGGAGGTGGAGGTTGACGGTCAGGGCGTTCATTACCGTGACCTCGTCTTCCAGGCAGCCTGCGATGCGGGACAGAGATGGCCGGAGGGACTGTGGGAATGTCATCCAGGGATTGCGGGCCTGCCAGTAGCCGTGGATGGCGAGGTTTTGCCAGTCCTGCAGCTCCTGCTGGAAATAGTCGGCGGTGTGGCGGGGCTGCAGGCCGAGGGAGTTGCCACAGAAGTAGATGGTCTGGTCGTCGCCGCGGGGGTTCTGAGGAAAATAAAACCGGGAGCGAAAGCTGCTGAGCTTGTCCTCCCGGTCTTTTTGCTGCGCGTAAGCGAGCGTGGCTGTGGCTATCGTTGATACCTGCATTTCCGTGATTTTATGGAAATGCAAGATATGGTTTTAATGCGTCAATTGTTGTGAGGCGTGTTGCTAGGTAGTTTTGTCACCATCCTTGTCTTCTTTGTCCTTTTCTTTATCCTTTTGTTCTTTTTCCTTTCCGGAGCCGTAGTGGGAGAGTCGGACAGTTCCAAAACTGCTTTTGATCCTGATCTTTGCCTTACCCTCGCCGGCTCTGCCGCTGTAGTCCTTGTCGAACTTGGGGCCAAAGTCGTCGCCGCCTTCGGACCGGTTCTCGTTGATGTTAAAGCCGCTTTCGTTGCGGAAGCTGCCAAAGCTGGTGTGGACGTCGATGTCGGCGGAGAGGTTCTGGTCGACGACCATGCGGACGGTGGAATAGGATTCGAAGACGGCGAGCTCCTGGATGTTGTTGGCTACGTTGAACTGTACGTTACCCGAGAATTCGCTGGTGATCTTTACGTTCCCTCTGACTCTACCGATGCGGGACTGGTCGTTGTATTTGAATAGTACCTTACCGTTGTTGATCTCGGTGATAAAGGCTTTGCCAAATTCCACGTCGATGAAGTCTACGTTGTCGAGCTTGCCGGTGTTGAGGCTGCCGAATTTGCTGCTGATCGAAATGGGGCCGTTGAAGTCGGTGACGCTTGTTTTGCCGAAGCTGTTCTCTATTTCGAGGCGGTTGCCGGTGGGCATATGAACCACGTAGTCGATATAGAATGACCGGTCGCCTTCGCCGCCTTTTTTGGAGTTGTTGCCGTTCTGGATCTCGTCAACGGTTGTCTTAAAGGAGATCGTATGGGCTTCTTTGGATTCCTTTACGTCGAGCTTGTCCATTATCTCTTTTACTTTTTCTTCGGTTGCTGCCCGGGCGCCGATCTCGATGTCCACGGTTATCTCCTCTTTGTCCCAGGTGGCGATGGACACGTTGCCAAACTGGTTATATATCTGGAGCTTGTCGTCGGCGGTCACCGGGTAGGATTTATTGATCAGCCTTTGTCTCCTTATCTGCTGAGCGTAGGTAGGGAGGGAGGCTGCCAGGGCGAGCAGGGCAATAAAACTAGATAGTTTTATATGCTTTTTCATATTCTGTTTTTTTAGTATGATTTATTTGTCTGACGATCTCGAGCTGATGATTCAGTAGCTCCATCTGCAGCTGAAGGTTCTGTAGCATCGCTTCTAATAGTTGCTCCCGGTTAGGGTTGTTGGGCAGCTGTCCGCGAAGGTCGTGGTAGACACTGTCCAGTTTGTAGACGTCCGAGGAGAACTGTTTGTAGAGGAGGGGTTCGTCCTTCTCTATGGTTTTTAGTTCTTTGTGTTTGAGCTCGACGAGACGGGCGTAGTGGTACATTTCTTCGTCCATCGAGGATTCGAGTTCTTTGCTATCGTTGTTCTTTGGGCGGATGGCTGCCAGGGCCGCGGAGTCCTGGTTGTGGTCGGCAGTGGCCGGAGCCTGTGTTGTCGCCAGGTTGTCTTTTGTTGTGTTGGTATCTGTGGGTTGTTTGTCTGTTGTGGCCGGGGTTGAGGTGTTTTGTGTATTTGCGATCTCTCCGGATGTGGTGTTTCTGTTGGATTTGAGGTACCACAGGGCGCCGCCGAGCAGAATGATGACGGCTGCGGCTACGCTATACTTCTTCCAACGGCTCTGCATCCGGACCACGGGGGCCGGTTTTTTTTTGCCGGGGTCAATGTCATCCCTGATCTTATCCCAGAGGCCGAGGTCGGGCTCTTCGGTATCGAACTCCTCCCGGTGATCAAGGACGAATTGTTTTAACTTATCTTCTGACCTGTCGCTCATGATACTCCTTGTTTTATAAATTGTAACAATTTTTGTTTTGCGCGCATGTACTGTGTTCTCACGGTGGCATGCGATACCTGCAGGATGTCTGCTATCTCTTCCTGGTCGTAGCCTTCGAAGAGGTATAGGGTCAGGACGGTGCGATAGCCGTTGGGTAACAGGGTGACGGCTTTTTTTATCTCTTCGACCTTGAGGCCTATTTCCTGTTCATCGATGGTGTCTTCATCGGGCAGGTGGCCGATGTTGGTCTTGTCGATGTCTATGAGGTCCATTTTCCGGCGGCGCAGCTGGTTGATCGATTTGTTGATCACGATCCTTTTGAGCCAGGCTCCGAAGGTGGATTTGTAGTGGAAATCCTCCAGGGAGCGGAACGCGTCGGTAAAGGCCTCTTGAGTGACGTCCTCTGCATCGCCGGTATGATTGACGATACGCAGGCTGGTGTTGTACATCGCCCTGACGTATTTTTGGTATAGCGCCGCAAAAGCCCGGGAGTCCCCCTTTTTGCAGCGTTCCACCAATTCGTCGTGTAGTATTGGTTCAGTTATCTCCAATTCGGCCATTTTAGCGTTCATCGTATTCGTCGATGATGGTTAGTTTTAAATTTACCCATCCTCGACGAATGTCTTATGATGGGCCTTCGGCCGAGCCAGCTGTGCTGGCTCAAGTCCTGTTGAGCCGGGCTTTGGGTCGGGGACCGGGTTCGTGTGAACCGTGGGCCGGAAGACCGGAGCGCCTGTCTCTGAGTTAAATACACAGGTGTTTTCCCGATGTTGCATCCCTTCCCGGCCTTTTTCTTATTTTGCGGTAAATAAATGCCCTTGCCATGGCTGCGACATCAAATCCGAATCTAAAGGTAGATATTTTCCAGAGCCCGGATTACTTCCAAGTGGATGATTTACTGACAGATGAGCACCGGCTGGTCAGGGACTCGGTGCGGAGCTATGTGAAGAAGGAAATTTCGCCGATCATCGAAGATTATGCCCAGCGGGCTGAGTTTCCGCAGCAGATAGTCAAGCAGTTAGGTGATCTGGGTTGTTTTGGGCCCACTATTCCGGCCGAGTATGGCGGTGGGGGGCTGGACTATATCAGCTATGGGCTGATGATGCAGGAGCTCGAGCGGGGGGACAGTGGGGTGAGGAGTACGGCCAGTGTTCAGGGCTCGCTGGTGATGTTCCCGATCTATCAATACGGAAGTGAGGAGCAGCGGAGGAAATTCCTGCCCAGGCTGGCGAGTGGGGAGTGGCTGGGGTGTTTTGGGCTTACGGAACCTAATCATGGCAGCGATCCGGGGGGAATGCTGAGCAATTTTACCGATGCGGGCGACCATGTGGTCTTGAATGGCAGCAAGATGTGGATCAGCAACGCCCCGTTCTCGCAGGTGGCGGTAGTCTGGGCCAAGGATGAGTCCGGGGAGGTCAGGGGGTTGATCGTTGAGCGGGGGATGGAAGGATTTACTACGCCTACCACGCATGGGAAGTGGAGTCTGCGGGCGTCGGCTACGGGTGAGCTGGTCTTTGACCATGTGAAAGTTCCCAAGACCAATATATTGCCCGGGGTCAAGGGACTGAAGGGGCCACTGAGCTGTCTGACCAAGGCGCGATATGGGATTGCGTGGGGGGTAGTGGGGGCGGCGATGGATTGTTATGATACGGCGCTAAGATATAGTAAGGAGCGGGTACAGTTTGACCGGCCCATCGGTGGCTTTCAGCTGCAGCAGAAGAAGCTGGCGGAGATGATAACGGAGATCACGAAGGCGCAGCTGTTGAACTGGAGGCTTGGGTCGCTGATGAATGATGAGAAGGCTACGCCTGCGCAGGTGTCGATGGCTAAGCGGAATGGGTGTGAGATAGCGGCGCAGATCGCCAGGGATGCGCGGCAGGTGCTGGGAGGTATGGGGATCACGGGAGAATATCCGATCATGCGGCATATGATGAATATAGAGAGTGTTATCACCTATGAAGGGACGCATGATGTACATTTGCTGATCACGGGAATGGATATTACGGGATTAAACGCATTTAAATGAAGATTTTTCTGATAGGATTTATGGGGTCCGGGAAGACGCACTGGGGCAGGCAGCTTTCGGCGAAGCTGGAGCTGCCCTTCTATGACCTGGATACAGTGATCGTGGAGAAGGAGCATCGGACGGTGGCGGATATCTTTGAAGAAAGCGGGGAGGAGTATTTTCGATACCAGGAGAAGGAGATGCTGGAGTCGATATCGGCGGAGAAGGAGAGTTTTATCCTGTCCTGTGGCGGGGGGACGCCTTGTTTCTTCAACAATATCGAGTTTATGAAGAAGAACGGGAAGGTGATCTGGCTGAATACGTCGGTTGACATATTGAAGCAACGGCTGCTGAAGGAAAGGCAGACCCGGCCACTGATCAGAGAGGTGAATGATGAAGAGCTGAGGAGGTATATTGTGAAAAAGCTGAGTGAGAGGAGGATGTATTATCAGCAGGCAGATGTGACCGTGAGTGAGGAGAGTACGAATCTGGAGGAGTTAATTCAATTGTTGTTGAACGACCAGGAGAGTGACAGGATGAAAGAAGAATTGTAAAGAACAGACTAATTTATGAAAAGGAATTTTCTTTCGGTAGCGGCTATTTTGGGAGCGCTTTCGGTGGCGCTGGGGGCTTTTGCCGCGCACAAGCTGCGGGAGATAACGAGTCCGGAGACGGTGGCGATATTCGAGACGGGTGTGCGGTATCAGTTCTACCACGTTTTTGCGTTGCTTTTTGTGGCTTTTTTGTCGGATAAGATCCATAATAAGTGGATGATCTGGTCTGGAAATTGTTTTATAATGGGCATTGTGCTTTTTTGCGGTTCGCTGTATGCGCTGACGGCGCTGGCGATTGCGGAGAGTACGCACAGGACGCTGGCGGGCATCATGACACCGGTGGGTGGGGTGTTTTTTATTTTGGGGTGGCTGTTCCTTTATGTGGGGGTGAGTAGAAAAAATGACTAGAGTGTTAGGTAGAAGGTGGTGCGGGTGCCTTCTTTATTCTCTATATTAAATTGTCCGTCGATAGAGGCCATTCGTTTCTTCATGTTGTTGAGGCCGTTGCCAAATTTTCGCAGTTTTTCCATGTTGATGCCGATGCCGTCGTCCTGGATCTCGATGGTGAGATGGGTATTGATGGTGACGTTGATCCGCACGATCGAGCTCTGGGAGTGTTTCAGCACGTTGTTGAGGGCTTCTTTTACGGAAAGGAAGATATTCCGCCGTTTTTCGCCGCTGATCTCGCGGGGCGGGATGGAGGCGGGCATGCTGAAGAAGCAGTCGATGGAGGTATTCTCAAAAAATTCCACTGCGTAGGACCGGATATAGGCGATGAGATTTTCGATAGTGTCGTTGGAGCTGGTCATGGTCCAGATGATGGCGTTCATCTTATTGAGCAGCTCGTTGGCGGAGTTGGATATCTTTTCTATCTCGGGGAGGGTTGCGTCTTTCATCTTGCTTTTCACTATCTCGCTCATGAGCCGGATGGCGGTGACGCCGGAGCCCAATTCGTCGTGCATGTCGACGGAGATGCGGTTGCGTTCGTCCTGTTTGGCGGCGAGGACGGCTACCTGTTTTTCCATTTCCTTCCGCTGGGCCTCGAGCTTGAGCTTTTCTTCTTTCTGGATGCTCTGGATGATCTCCATTTTGTTTTTATAGGTGAGGGCGAAGAGGAAGAAGAGGAGCTCGATGGTGATGCCGCCTTCGTAGTAGAAGAGGGCCAGATTGAGCACCGACTGTCCTTTTACCAGGTGGAAATTGGTGGAGATCATGACCTGGGAGATAATAGACAGCAGGCATAGGGAGATGTTCCCCATGACGATATAGTTCATCAGCTGATTGTGGTAGGTCAGCCCTTTCAGGATGAAGACGATGGAAATTATCAGCAGCAATATCTTGGTGGAGTCCTCGATCGTGTTGGCGATGCGGAAGTCCGGGGACAGGAAATAGAATAAGATATAGAGACCCATCAGGGTTGTGATGGCGATGGAGCCCCAGAAGAGGTAGCGGTCGAGGGTTTTATAGTTTTTGCTGGTCTCGAGGAATTTCCGGTGGAAGATGATATAGCAGATGTATCCGACGGAGAAGATGATGTTATCGAGGAAGGATTCGAAGAAATAGTTGAAGTCGGTGGTAGCCCGGTGAAGGGTGGATTTCAGGAAGAGGAGGACGCTGATGCAGAGCGAGTAGCCGACGTAGTAGAGGAACTCGGGTTTGCGGCTCTGGATGTATTCGCTGGTGGCGTAGAAGATCATCATCAGCATGATGCCCGCGAAGAGGTTGGTGATGACGTCGATATTGGTGCTGTTCTTGTGGGTAAGCATGATGGCCTGCCGGATGAGGGTGTCCCGGGTGAGCCTGGGGTTGATGGAGTTGGTAGGCGCTTTGATAAAGGAGATGAGGGCAAAGAAGGTTGCGTTCTCGTGGGGGTTGAGGGTGATCTGCCGGTAGCCGAGGCTGTCGGGATCGTTTGGCATACCGTTGGGGAGGGGGGTAATAGTTGGCGAATCCAGACGGTAAAGCTGGATGCTGTCCATGAAATAGCCAGGGCAGAAGAAGGCGGTTTGCGGGCGGTCACTGCTGTTCGTTAGTGTAAATCGGAGTGCGGCCTTTTTGTTGACCTGGGCGGGTGAGACAAAGTGGTCGAATTTCCGGGTGCCTTTCTTATATGGGAGGAAGGGCAGCTGGTTGATGTCGATGTATCTGTTGGGAGAAAGGTAGTACCAGGTATTTTCCGAGAGGTCATTGAGGAGGCCGGTCTGCGAGAGGTCTGAAGCAGGTGGTTCGGGGTTCTTCTGGGCCCGGATGTCAGGCCGGGAGAGGAGCGTGAAAAGGACCAAAAAGACGGCCCGGACAAGGATGATCAGGTTTTGTTGCGGCTTGGCCGACATGACTTTAAATAGTCGAGAGATACGTTTTTTAGAAATATAACGCATCTCTCGATAAGCGCTAATTTCTGTCCTTACGGACGAACCGCCTGTGGCGGTTCTGAGAGATTTTTTTAAAGATAAAGTAAATATTTTTAATAATTTGGACACATTATCTTTGTATCCATGGCAAACCGACTTAAGTCAAAGAAGAGCCAGGCGCCTGAATCGAATAAGCTGAAGCCTGAAAAAGAGACCCAGGTGACAGT
>Ga0207695_10000171_pt1 | contig 191448 bp, 173 predicted proteins | sample KBSC54metaG_FD_184354 | JGI IMG/M metagenome (GOLD analysis project Ga0207695, IMG submission 184354) | Corn rhizosphere microbial communities from Kellogg Biological Station, Michigan, USA - KBS C5-4 metaG (SPAdes) (version 2) | ecosystem: Host-associated > Plants > Roots > Rhizosphere >...
AGCGCCATGACCCAGTTTGCGCTGCTTTACCCGGAACGATTCAACATTGGAGTCTGAATCTCAACCCGCCTCACACACGAAATTCCGGATACCTCCGTTCGTAGCCGTGCGGCAGGTCCCTTGCCTGGGACAAACCTTACCTCCGCGCTTCCCCATACGTCTCCTTACACACCTCCCGTAGCGCCTCGACGAGCAAATCCCGCGCCGGCGAGTGCGAATCAGCGGAGCGGGTAAACAGCGCAATGGGCGGAAGCGTCCACACCAGCGAGTAAGGCACGATCGCCACGCCGGCAATCCGTACCAGTTCCTCCGCGATATCGGCCGGTACGATCGAGACGGCCTCGTCGCTCGACGCGATCATTTCGCCGATCAGCTTGGACGAGTAGCTTTCGACGATCGGAACGGGCGGCGGGATGCCGGCCGACAGAAACAGGTCGGTCACCTGTTCCCGCATCGGCGTATGCGGCGCGCCGAGAATCCAGTCGAGCGCGTGCAGCTTGTTCCAGTCCAGCGTCGTGCGGGCCAGTTTCGCGGCAAGGCGCCGGCTCGCGATCATGCGCGGCTGCTGCTGGTACAGCACCTCGAACGAAACCCGGCCCAGATCGATCGCCGACGAAGCGCGCCCGATCACGATGTCGACGCTGTGATCCTTGAGCTGCAGCAGCAGCTGATCGCTGGTGCCTTCGTGAATCGTTACGGTCAGGCGCCGTTCCATGCGCGCTTGCAGCCGCTTCAGCGCCGCCGACAGCATCTGGCCGGAGATGAACGGAATCACGCCGATGTGCAGGTGGGCCGCATGCCCGGCGGCGACGGCCTCCATCTCGCGGGCGAGGTGGTCGAGATCCTTGATCATCGCTTTCGCCCGTTCGAGCACGACCGCGCCGAGCGCGGTCGGCCGCATGCCGCGCGACGAGCGCTCGAACAGCGGCGTGCCGAACATGCTCTCCAGCTCGGACAGCGCGTTCGTCACCGCGGGCTGGCTGCTGGCCATGTGCTCGGCGACGCGCGTCAGCGACCCGTGCTGCTGGATCTGCAGCAACAGCACCAGATGCCGAATCTTCAGACGTGCGCCAAGCCGCCTGACCACGTCGTTTGCGTCAAAAGTCATTGACTGGTCACGCATCCATCATGAAAAAGTGATGGGCCGATATTAAAACAGAATCATCTCCTTATGGCGGATCCCTAGAATCACCTCCATGGATCGCGCCGGGACTGGCCTGGCGCCCGTGCCCGGACCGAAAAACATGAAACAGACAGAGACACAGCAGCAGGCAGCGTTCGACTATCACGAGTTTCCGACCCCGGGGAAGATCTCGGTCGTCGCCAGCAAGCCGCTCGTGACCCAGCGCGATCTCGCGCTGGCTTACACCCCGGGCGTGGCGGGTGTGTGCGAGTCGATCGCGGCCGATCCGCTGCAGGCGCACCGCTTCACGAGCCGCGGCAACCTGGTGGGCGTGATCACCAACGGCACCGCGGTGCTCGGTCTGGGCAACATCGGCCCGCTCGCATCCAAGCCGGTGATGGAAGGCAAGGCCGTCCTGTTCAAGAAGTTCGCCGGGATCGACGTCTTCGACATCGAGATCAACGAGACCGATCCGGACAAGCTGGTCGACATCATCGCCGGCCTCGAACCCACGTTCGGCGGCATCAATCTCGAGGACATCAAGGCGCCGGAGTGCTTCACGGTCGAGCAGAAGCTGCGCGAACGCATGAAGATTCCCGTCTTCCACGACGATCAGCACGGCACCGCCATTACCGTATCGGCTGCTTTCATCAACGGGTTGAAGGTCGTGGGGAAGTCGATTTCGGAGGTGAAGGTCGTGACGTCGGGGGCCGGTGCGGCCGCGCTGGCCTGTCTGGACCTGCTGGTCGACCTCGGGCTGCCGGTCGAAAACATCTGGGTGACCGACATCGAAGGCGTCGTCTATCGCGGCCGTACCACGCTGATGGACCCGGCAAAGTCGCGCTTCGCGCAGGAAACCGATGCGCGCAAGCTGTCCGAAGTCATCGGCGGCGCGGACGTGTTCCTGGGCCTGTCGGTCGGCGGGATCCTGAGCGCGGAGATGCTGAAGGAGATGGCGGCGCGTCCGCTGATTCTCGCGCTGGCCAACCCGACGCCGGAGATTTTCCCGGAACTGGCGCATGCGACGCGCGACGATGTCGTCATCGCGACGGGCCGCTCGGACTATCCGAACCAGGTCAACAACGTCCTCTGTTTCCCGTACATTTTCCGCGGCGCACTGGACGTGGGCGCGACGACGATCACCCGCGAAATGGAAATCGCCGCCGTTCACGCGATCGCGGGGTTGGCCGAGGAAGAGCAGAACGAAGTGGTGGCGGCGGCCTATGGCGCGTACGACGTGGCCTTCGGTCCGCAATACCTGATTCCGAAGCCGTTCGACCCGCGCCTGATCGTGCGTATCGCACCGGCCGTGGCCAGGGCGGCGATGGAAGGCGGCGTGGCGACGCGCCCGCTGACGGATCTCGACGCGTATGTCGAGCAACTGCAGCAATTCGTCTACCACTCCGGTGCGTTCATGAAGCCGCTGTTCGCGACGGCGCGTCAGCTTGTGCGTGACGGCGGCAAGGCGCGGATCGTCTTCACCGAAGGCGAGGACGAGCGCGTGCTTCGCGCCGTGCAGGTGATCGTCGACGAGAAGCTTGCGCGTCCGATCCTGGTCGGGCGTCCGGAGGTGCTGCTGGCGCGGATCGAGCGGTTCGGCCTGCGTATTCGGCTCGGTCAGGATGTCGAAGTGACCAATCCGGAATATGACGAGCGGTTCCCGCAATACTGGACGACGTATTGGGAACTGCGGTGCCGGGACGGCATTTCGAAGGAGATGGCGCGCGTCGAAATGCGGCGTCGCCTGACCCTGATCGGCGCGATGATGGTGCGGCTCGGCGACGCGGACGGGATGATTTGCGGGACGGTCGGCGAGTATCACAATCACCTGCGGTTCGTCGACGAAGTGATCGGCAAGAAGCCCGGTGCGTCCACCTACGCGGCGATGAACATTCTGCTGCTCGACCAGCGGACGGTGGCGCTGGTGGATACGCACGTGAACGATAATCCCGATGCCGAGCAGATCGCGGAATTCACGATTGCTGCGGCCCGGCAGATGGAATGGCTGAACCTGACGCCGAAGGCTGCGTTGCTGTCGCGCTCGAACTTCGGTTCAGGCAGTGCGGCTTCGGGTGTGAAGATGCGCCGGGCGCTGGAGATCGTCCGGGAGCAGGCGCCTGATATCGAGGCGGATGGCGAGATGCACGGCGACTGTGCGCTCGACGAAGGGCTGCGGTCGCGGCTGCTGCCGATGTCGCCGCTCAAGGGCGCTGCCAATCTGCTCGTTTGTCCGAACGTCGATGCGGGGAACATTGCGTACAACCTGCTCAAGACCGAGGCGGGCAGCAATGTGGCGGTGGGGCCGTTCCTGCTCGGAGTCAACGCGCCGGTGAACATCCTCACTTCGAGCTCGACGGTGCGGCGGATCGTGAATATGGCGGCGTTGACGGTGATCGAGGCCAATCGGAATGCTTCTGCCTGATCGATCGGCGCTCGTGGGGGAGGGCTACGGCCACCCCCCGCGTTTGTCGGTACTCGGCCGGTTGCTGCCGCTCGACACGCATCGACGAGCGGCCGCTCCAACGCGCACATGAGACGCAATTCCACTTTGGCACGCCGATGCCGTTTCAAGCCGCCGGCAGCACGGCCGCCACGCCGTCCCCGCTACGCCTTTTTCGCATAGGCGCTGCACCAGCCTTTGGCATTGACCTGCTTGCCGCTGAAAATGGTGCACGGCGCCATCGCGACGCCGGCTTTGCCCTGGAAGAACTGGCAGCTCGCACAAGCCTGGCCCGCCTGAAAGTTCGGGAACTTCGCATGGTCGACCCGGCTTGCATCCGTCTTGTAACCGAGAGCCTGGGCATTTGCATCGGATTCCTGAACGGCGCCGGCATCTGCCGCCGCCGCGCGGCGTCCAAATGCCAGCGCGGATGCCAGAACGGTGGTGGTTGCAATAAAACGTCGGCGTGAAAATTTCATGGCGTCCTCCTGCATGTGCGAAGCGCTTGTCGCGTGACGAACGGGCGGCGAAGGGATCAGTGGAAGAAGAGTTCCCGCATGCCGAAAGTGTGATGCGCTTCGGCAGCCATCAGCACCATCAGCACCAGCAGGCACAGGGGCGGGATCAGGATGGCGTATACCAGCGCCAGCCGCTCCCACATCATGTGCATGAAAATCGATACGATCAGCCCGGCCTTGGCGATCATGAGCACGACGATCAGCACCCAGCGCAGCAGGCCCTGCACGTGGAAGTAATCCACCATGTACGACAACGTGCTCAGCACGAACAGCAGGCCCCAGATCTTCAGGTAAAGGCCGATCGGATGCTGCTGGCCGTGCGCGGCGTCGGGTCGATCGGCGGGATCGGTGTGGTCCATGGCCTGCCTCACCACAAATAGAACAGCGCGAAGATGAACACCCACACCAGGTCGACGAAGTGCCAGTACAAGCCGGCGATCTCGACGATCTGGAAGTTGCCGTGCTCGGTAAACCCCGGTTGCAGGATCTTGCGCGCGATCAGCAGCAGGTAGATCACGCCGCAGGTCACGTGAAAGCCGTGGAATCCGGTGATCATGAAGAAGCACGCGCCAAACTGCGCCGCGCCCAGCGGGTTGCTCCACGGGCGGATCCCTTCATGGACGATCAGCTTGGTCCATTCGAAGGCCTGCATCGACACGAAGGTCGCGCCCAGCAGCGCGGTGGCCAGCAACAGGGCGGCGGCGCGCCTGGCGTTGCGCCGGTAGCCGAAGTTGACGGCCATCGCCATGGTGCCGCTGCTGGTGATCAGCGTGAACGTCATGATGGCGATCAACAGCAACGGCACGTCCACGCCGCCCACCGTGAGCCCGAACACCTTGGAGGGATCGGGCCACGGCACCGTGGTCGACATGCGCACCGACATGTAGCCGATCAGGAAGCTGCTGAAGACGAAGGTGTCCGACAGCAGGAAGATCCACATCATCGCCTTGCCCCACGGCACCTTGAAGGCTTCGCGGTCGGCCGACCAGTCCGTGACGATGCCGCGCCAGCCGTCAGGCCCGGCGTCGGTGGGCGGGGTGTCGGCGGATTCGGTGGGAAGCGTGGGTGCGGTCATGGCGCGGCTCCATACAGCGGCCCGCAGATGGCCGCGACGAACGCAGGGGTGAGCCACCGCATCGCCGCCAGCAGCACGAGCCAGACAGCCAGCAGGAAATGCCAGTAGAGGGCGCACAGCGCGATGGCGCGCTGGGCCCGGAACGGGTCCGTGCGCCGGAGACGCGCGATCGTCACGGCCCAGGCCGCCAGCCCGCCCAGCACATGCAATCCGTGCAGGCCGGTGAGCAGGTAGAGGAAGCTATTGGAAGGATTGACGGTGACGGTCTGCCCGGCCGCCGACAGCATGCGCCAGGCGATCAGTTGCCCGATCACGAACACGGCCGCCAGCACGCCGCCGCACGCGAGCCACGCCACGCGGTGCAAGGTCAGCTGCCGGGCACGCTGCATGGCAACGCTTGCCAGCACCAGCGCGCCGGTGTTCCACCACAGCAGCGCCGGATGCGGGATCGGCTGCCAGTCGGGCTCGCGCATGCGCATGCCATAGGCGAGCAGCAGCAGCGAAAACAAGGTCGTCGCCACCGCCATGAAGACCATCAGGCCGATGCGGCTCGCATTCGGCAGGACCGGTGGCGCGTCGGGTACGAAGGGGCGGGGCAGTGTGGTCATTCGCGGGCCTCGCCGGGTTGAAGCGTCGGGTGGGCCGCCGGCTCGGGCGCCGTCGCGGGCGGCTGGTTCTGCGGGACGAAGTCTTCCTCGTGCCCCGGCGGGCTGTATTCGTAAGCCCAGCGGTAGACGACGGGCAGCGCGGCGCCCCAGTTGCCGTGCACGGGCGGCGTTTGCGGCGTCTGCCATTCGAGCGTGGTGGCCCGCCACGGGTTGCCGTCGGCGCGCTTACCGCGCGCGAGGCTCCACGCGAGGTTGTACAGGAACAGCAGCTGCGCCGCCGCAACGATCAGCGCAACGACGGTGATGAAGGTGTTGAGCGTCTGCGCCGAATGGGGAATGAAGCTGTAGCCCTCGTATGCGTAATACCGCCGCGGCATGCCGAGGATGCCGAGATAGTGCATCGGGAAGTAGATCGCATAGGTGCCGACGAAGGTGATCCAGAAGTGCGCGCGCCCGAGCGTATCGTTCAGCATGCGGCCCGTCACCTTCGGATACCAGTGGTAGATGCCGCCGAACACCACCAGGATCGGCGACACGGCCATCACCATATGGAAGTGCGCCACCACGAAGTACGTGTTCGACAGCGGAATGTCCACGCTCACGTTGCCGAGATAGAGCCCGGTCAGCCCACCCAGCACGAAGGTGCTGATGAAGCCGATGGCAAACAGCATCGGCACGGTCAGGTGGATATCGCCGCGCCACAGCGTCAGCACCCAGTTGTAGACCTTGAGCGCGGTCGGGATGGCGATGATGAGCGTGGTCGTGGCAAAGAAGAAGCCGAAGTACGGATTCATGCCGGCGACGAACATGTGGTGCGCCCAGACCACGAAGCTCAGCGCGCCGATGACGACGATGGCCCACACCATCATCCTGTAGCCGAAGATGCTCTTGCGCGCGTGCGTGCTGATGAGGTCCGACGCGATGCCGAAGGCCGGCAGCGCGACGATGTAGACCTCCGGATGCCCGAAGAACCAGAACAGGTGCTGGAACAGCAGCGGGCTGCCGCCGGCATGCTTGAGCGTCTGCCCCATCGACACCACGGCCGGTATGAAGAAGCTGGTGCCGAGTATCCTGTCGAGCAGCATCATCACCGCCGACACGAACAGCGCCGGAAACGCCAGCAGCGCCATGATGGTCGCGATGAAGATGCCCCACACCGTGAGCGGCATGCGCATGAGCGTCATGCCGCGGGTGCGCGCCTGCAGCGTGGTGGTGACGTAATTCAGGCCGCCCATCGTTGCCGCGACGATGAAGATCGCCAGCGACACGAGCATCAGCACGATGCCCCATTCCACGCCCGGCGTGCCCGGCAGGATGGCCTGCGGCGGATACAGCGTCCAGCCCGCGCCGGTCGGCCCGCCCGGCACGAAGAAGCTCGCCACCAGCACCAGCACGGCCAGCAGGTAGACCCAGTAGCTCAGCATGTTGAGAAACGGGAACACCATGTCGCGCGCGCCCAGCATCAGCGGGATCAGGTAGTTGCCGAAGCCGCCCAGAAACAGCGCCGTCAGCAGGTAGATCACCATGATCATCCCGTGCATGGTGACGAACTGGTAGTAATGGTTGGCGTCGATGAAGCTGAACTTGCCCGGAAAGCCGAGCTGCAGCCGCATCAGGTCCGACAACACCATGCCGACCAGGCCGATGGCGATGGCCGTCAGCGCATATTGCACGGCGATGACCTTGTGGTCCTGGCTCCAGACATAGCGGGTCCAGAAGCTTTGCGGGACGTGGTCGGTGTGCGCGTAGGGCATTGCGTGTGCTCCGCTGGGAATTCGCTAGGGATTCGTTGCGCTGCTGGCGGTCGGACCGCCTAGCGACTCGATGTAGGTCACCAGCGCGGTCAGTTCCTGCTCGCTCAGGTCGAAAGTCGGCATGATGGGCGAGAAGCCCTTCACGACGCGGGCCTTCGGGTCGCGGATGAAGGCGCGCAGATAGGCTTCGTCCACCTTCGCGGTGCTGCCGTCGGCCATCGTTTCGGTCTTGCCGTACAGGCCTTCCCAGGTGGGGCCCACGCGCGGACTGCCGTCCACGGTATGGCAGGCGACGCAGCCCTTGGCCGCCGCAAGCGTCTTGCCCTGGTCGGCAAGCGCCTGGGCGCTGCCGCCGGTAGCGGCTGCTGCTGCCTGCACCCTGGCCTGCTGCCGCTGCGCGAACGTGGTCTGCTGCGCGAGCCAGCGCGAGAACGATGCTTCGTCTTCCACCACCACCACGCCGCGCATGCCGGAGTGCCCGATACCGCAAAGCTGTGCGCACAGGATGTCGTAGCGCCCCGCCTTGGTCGGCGTGAACCAGAAGGTGGTCACCATGCCGGGCACCATGTTCATGCGCGCACGGAACGGCGGGACGTAGAAGTCGTGCAGCACGTCGCGCGACCGTGCCAGGACCTGGATCGGCCGGTTGAGCGGCAGGTGTACCTCGGGCGCCTCGATCAGGTAGTTGTCACGGCCGTTGGGGTCGCCGGGGTTCAGGCCGAAGGGGTTGTCGTTGCCGATGTAGCGCACGTCCGTCGTGCCCAGCTTGCCGCCGGGGCCGGCGAAGCGGAAGCGCCATTGCCATTGCTGGCCGAGCACCTCCATCTGCAGCACGTTGCGCGGCGGCCGGATGTAGTCCGCGTAGACGAAGAGCCCCGGTGCCAGCAACGCCGCCACGCCGACAGCGGTCAGGCCGATCAGCCACCATTCCAGCCGCCTGTTGTGCGGCTCGTAGGCCGCGCGATGCCCGCTGCGGTGGCGGTAGCGCACCAGTGCGATCACGATGAACAGGTTGATCGCGATGAAGAGCGCGCCGGTAATGACGATCGTGATCGTCAGCATGTCGTCCATGCGCACCCAGTTCGACGCGATCGGCGTGATCCACCAGGGACTGGCAAAGTGAAACCCCACCGCCAATACGATGATCAGGATCAGGGCAATCGCAAGGGCCATGGGCCGCCTCGCTGCGTGTCACTCGCCGGAGCCGCCGACAAGCGCTCCTGGCGTCGTTGTGCCGCCTTGCCGTACTTCGTATTGTTGTTTTCGCCGGCAGTCTGCCAGGTCCGATTCGCCAAGCGTTGCAGGCGGCTTTAAAGCAAAGGTAGTCCTCTCCTTTGCATCGTGCAAGGCAGCGCAACGGGGCAGCGCGCGCCATAGGTGTATCGCGCGAATGGAGAAGCCGCATCGCTGCGATGCAATGCAAAATGGCCGCCTCCGGCATCGGTTGTCGAGGCGGCCGTCCCGCGAGGGCGCCGGGTCTTTAAGCACGGCAGAAAAAACGGCGCGTCAGTGCATCGCGTCCCGCTTGCGCCGTTCGAGCATGCCGTAGACGACGGCGGTGACCACGCCGAACAGCAGGTTTGCCAGCAAGGGCCCGGAACCCCGCTCGGAGACGAACCATGGGAACACGGCTGTCATCACATGGAAGTTCCACACATACGCGACGATCCCGAAGGCCAGCCCGATGACGGCCTCCATGCCCACGCTCGAATCGAAGCGGAACGGCGCAATGATCGCGGCGAGCATCATCCCCATGATGGCGCCGAGCACGTAGTGCAGTACCAGCGCCGTCCCCACGATGCCGAAGCTGAAGACCGACATCTGTTCGAGCGCGCTGCGGCCCATCACCATTGCCGCGATCTTGTGGGTCGGTTGCCACGGGCTTTCGTCGAGCACCATGGTCGACCAGAAGAATTCGAGCACGATCACCAGGGCGCCGCCCGCAAGACCGGCCACGGCAGCGGCGAGCCAGTCGGGCCTGCGCCGTTGCCAATGGTGCGATTGAATGTTCAGTTCCATACGACCTCCTTGCCGACGGTTCAGCTTCGGCACTCGGGTTCAGAAGGCGCCACTCGCGTCAAAAAGTACGCCCTTTATTCGATTCAGAATGGCAGATATGGGTGCCAACGCAAGGTACAAAAACCCTGCGCGATGGATGGCACGGCGGCGTTCCGCTCGAAGTTCGGCATCGTCGTGTCGGCAGGCAGGCAGTTGGCGCGCGGCAGCGTGCCGCCCGTGGTTGCGGTTATGCGATAGCGCGCTCGGCGATACGCATCGATGAATGCTGGCGAGGGCGCCGGCGCGTGTCGGGATATGGAGCGGAGATTGCGGCGCCGCGCGATTGCGGGCGTCTGATTTGATGCGACGCAAAGAGGCACGGGATGTCACGGAATAGCCCCTGTACCGGCGTGCCGGGGCAGCGGGAGCACCCCCGACAATTGTCCCGCGTGGACGTATGCCGATTTCACACTGGTGTGAAACCAGCATGCTCGATGCAGAGCCGGCCTCGGTGTTGCGTATGCCGGTTTTCGGGTTTCAGGGGAAGATCGGTGTCGTAGGCTCGCCGCCCTCCAGATCCGCCTTCGGAAAATGCTGGGCGACCATCTCCTCGATTTCCTGCTCTCGTAATCCCGGCACGTCGGCCATGATCAGAATCTGGCCTTCCCGTATGGCGTCGCGAAATCGCTGGAGTCGCGCGTTCGGCTCGGCGATGCCGATCATGGCGGCCGTCCACGCCCCGAAGCCCGCTCCCGCCAACGTCAATGCGACGACGGCGCCGCCCGCAATCACGAGCTCCGCAGGGGGGAACACAAGCGCGACGAGACCGATAAGCGCGCCCGTCGCGCCGCCGAATGCGACGCCGCGCTCGAGCGCGTGCACGACATCGCTGCTTTGCAGCAAAGATGCTTCGGGTAACTGATCGAGCGTGACACTGTGATTGGCGAGGACGTGGATATGGCGCCAGATGATGCGCGCGCGCAGCAAGTCGTCGACGATCGCCTTCGCCATCTGCGTATCGGGTACGAGGAAATAAAGGCGTCTCATGTTGGCACTCCTTTTTTTTGCCATCAGCTCATCTTCAACAGAGCATTTTCCATTTTATGTCAGCATCGGCCGCGCGGTAGGTGCGAGCGTAAGAGCGTCGGCGCCGCATACCCCAACTCGTTACCTGCCGCAGCGAGTGCGTTTCACGACCAGGCGACCCTGGGTCGCCCCTGCGGTGATCGTTGCTTCCATACCCGCCGTAAATCGCGGGTAGCCAGTCTCCACGCCATCGGAAAAATTACCCCGTTCTCGGGCATATGCGAGCGCAGCTTCGGCGGTCGATGTGTGTTGACCTTGCCAAAGACGAGCGCTGTCTTCGGGGCCCGGCTCGGGAACGGCTCGCGCACGGCAATGGTCGACTGCGGGCTGTCCCGGGCTTCGCATGAACGCGACTGACCGCCGGGGCGCTGTCGCTCCGGCCCTTGCCGCGGGAGTCGCGATGTCCGTCGATACGCACATCGACAACGGTCACGCCCGCACGGATTCGTCTACGCAGTGATCGGCAAGAAGCCTGGTGTTTCCACCTACCCGGCAAGGAACACTCCGTTGCTCGATCTGCGGACGGCGGCGTTGGCGGATACGCATATCAACGATGATCCGAACGCGGAGCGGACTGAGGAATTCACGATTGCTGCGGTCGTGCTTTTTTCCGATGTCGCTGCTCGAGAGCGCTGTCAACCTGCCGGTCGGTCCGAACGTGGACGCCAGCCGCATCGCGTACAGCCGGCTCAAGACCGAAACGGGTAGTCACGCGGCGATGGGACCGTTCGTGCCGAGCGTCAGCGCATCCGTGAACACCCTCACTTCGAGTTCGCCGGCGCGGCGGATGGTGACTATGGCGGCGTTGATTGTGATTGAAGCCAACCGCATACGTTTGCGCGATCGAGCGTCGGAAGCAGGGCGGCGACGGGTTCGCAAGGCATCCATGGCCGAATCCCGCTGGTGACGGGTTTCACTATTCGGCCGCCTTGTGAACCAATGTTGTTGGGTATTCGTTTAGGGATGCTGGACATTTCTCCCGAAGGCATCGCGTCGCAACTTCTCCTGCGCGAGGCATCGCCCTCCGATGTTCCGGAGCCATTTCTGTCGATATCGTCCGATAATTACCTTTTATTTTCGTCTAAAATCGCGCTTCTTCTTACTTTAGGACGGAAGGACGTTTTGAAAAGACTGACGAAAAACATCTCGCGCACGGCCGTTGCCGCGTGCATTGCTTATGCTGGGCTCTTGCCTTTATCCCAGTCCGCCCAAGCTCAGGTCGAACCCCTGAAGAATCCGGTCTACGGCGTCACGCTCGATGATCTGACGAAACTCGATGCGATCATCGCGTCGCTGCAGAACCTGCCGTATCGGCCGACGGTGCGTGTCGTGTTCGATCCGGGTACGCCGGCCTCGGACTACTACGCACCGCTGCTGCGCCTGCATTCGGTCGCGTATGTGATGGGCGAGATCTACGATTCTTACTATTTCCCGACGACGCTCTCGACGTATCAAGCGAGAACGCAGGAATTGGTGTCGCAACTGAAGAACACCGTCGACGTGTGGGAGATCGCCAACGAAATCAACGGCGAATGGCTGCGCAACGACCCGAGCGGTACGAACTCGGTGGTCAATTCGGAAGAGCAGCAGATCGGCCAGATGGTCGCCGCGGCCAACACGATCGTCAAATCGAACGGCGGCAAGACCGCGATCACGCTGTACTACAACGACGACAGCAAGGGTACCAACTGCTGGGAGAAACCCCAGGATTACTGGAAGACCTGGCCGACGAACTTCCTGTCCTCGACGGTTCGCCAGCAGGCCGACTACGCGTTGTTCAGCTACTACCCGTATCAGGATTGCCCGGGGCTGAGCCCGTCGTGGAAGAACGATTTCGCGGCGCTGGAAAGCATTTTCCCGAACGCGAAGGTCGGCTTCGGCGAAATCGGTACGTCGGATATCTCCGCGCCGGCGTCGGTACAGCAGAACCTGATCAAAACCTATTACCCGATGGTCAACAGCATGACCGACCCGCGTTTCATCGGCGGTTTCTTCTGGTGGAACTACGTCGAAGAAATGCTCCCGTACTCGACGAGCTCCTACTTCCAGTTGCTGCGTCAAACGATCATCACGCTTAAGTCGCCCAGCTAATTGCGCCATCCGCGCGTAAGCGTCAGCGTCGCAGGTTAAAACCACAATGTTGCGCGTACCACGAGACCACGTGCGCGTACCGCTGACGTCAACGGAAACCTGTATTGCACCGTGACATCCAGATAGCTTGCCGGCGCGCTATACCTGCCTTCGCGAAACCAGTACCGGAACTGGATGCCGGGCCCTGCACCGATCGCCGTCTTGTCCGGCTGGCGGTTGTCGTGATCGCCGGCCACCGCGGCATGCGGATAGACGGTCAGCCGATCGCTGAGCGCCGTCAAACGCCAGGTGTGCCCGTAACGCAACTCCGAATAGATGATGTATCGGCCTGCCTTGATGAAGTACGCACCTTCGACATAGGCCTGCCAGCTACGCCAGCTCGGTTCGGTGACCCGCAGGTCGGTTCCCGCTTCCGACGAATAGCCCAGGCGCATCAGCCAGTCCGTCATCGACAGGCTGCCGACGTGGAAAAGCCGCTCGGCGGTCATCACCACGTTCTGGTCGGGTATCGGCTTGTAGCGAACCCCCACCGAACCCTGCACGGTCGGCATGCCGGTCACGTTGCCGCTTCCGTCGTATGCCGTGCCGTATCCGCGCACGAAGAACTGGAGAATGCGTCCGTTCTGGTAGCCGATCTTCGGTGGCTGCCAGTACGCTTCGATACCCGGCTGCAACACGCTGATGGTGCCTTGCGGGCCGAACGCGGCCGACTGGTAGGGCGCGCTCAGCACGAAGCCCCAGGTGCGCTGAAGTTGCTCGACTTCTCGCCGATAGCCGAACTTGTGCTGCGCATCGAACTTGTGTTCGTTTTCATCGGCGTCGAGACTGTGCTCGAACAGCTCGACGGACTGCTGGTTCAAGCCGATACGCTTGGCGGCATAACCTGCGTCCGCGTAGTTCATCGCGTTGCCGGCTCCGCCGTCGAAACCCTCCTGGAATGCGTCGAGCGCCTCGCGATCCTTGTGTTCGCGCAGGAGGTCATAGGCCTGCTGCAACTTCTGTGTCGCGGTATCGTCCACCGGTATCTGCGGCGCCTGCTCGGGTTGCTGGGCCTGCGTCACGATCGACGCGGCCATCTTCCGCTCGGCGTCCGTCGTCGCGTCGCGGGCGGCAAGATCCGCCACGCGGATCGCGCTATCGCGATCGCCCGACATCAGGCTCAACTGCGCGATACGCAACTGAATCGCGGCCGATTTCTCATCTGCCAGCGGCGCCAGCGCAACGCCGGCTTCATGCGGACGATGCGCCGCGAGCGCACTGTCCGACCATGCGAGACGCAGGTTGCGCTGCTGCTCCTTGCTCCATTTACCTGTCGCGACGGCGGCCGAGAAATCGCTGCATGCCACGTCGTAACGCTCCTGCCGCTGCGCCAGGTAGCCATGCTCGGCCCGTACCGCGGCGCTTTTCGGAAAACGAACGCTTAACGATTCCATCATGGCGTCCGCTTCGTCGATTTTTCCTTCACGTTTGAATACATCGAGGAGCAGCAACCCGAGCTGTTCGCTTCCGGGCTGAATCTTGAGGGCGCGCTGTGCATACTCTTCCGCGCGGGGCAGGTCGCCGGCACTGATTGCCTTGTATGCGCCGTCGGCGAGCCGATAAGCCTTGGGAGCGAGCGGCTGCGTGGCGTGTGCGGGGGCCTGCCAGGCCAGCGATACGGCGATCGCCAATGCGCTCAATCGCGCGCAGCGCTTGAGGCCAACAGCGATCGGGAGTCTGGAGCGTTTCATGCCTGTTCTCCCGACGGCTTTTGCATTGGAGAAACCTGCGACGCTGCATCGTCGCCGTCACGCACTCGCGCGAGTTCGACGAAGCGCGAGTGTCGGGCGAGTTCGGCCGCAATCTCCGTATCGCAGGCAATGAAATACGCTATGTTCGCTTTGGCGCCGCGCCGCACGATATCCTGTTCGTCTTGCGTGAGCGGCCGCCCGACCGCCACGTTCAACGTTCCGTCGTCCGCGGTTGAAAACGGGATAGCCCGATACGTGTACTGCAGTTCGAATGCCAGCGAATCCGCGAAGTGGCCGACCGCCACATTGCCCAGGCTTACCCGCGGGAGTTCCGCTTGTTCCGCGATCGCATCCGCCAGCGATTCAGTGGAGATCGCACTACCTTCGATCAATAGTTCGCCCAGCCGCTTGCCGCATGTCAGCTGTCTCTCCAGGCCTGCCTGCAATTGTTCCAGTGAGACCACGCCCCAGCCGACGAGGATCTCGCCAACCTTGCGGCGTACTTTCCCGAGCTGTTCGTTCGACAGGTAGGTATGACTGGTCTTGTCCCATGCGATCGGCTTGCCGCTTGCGAGGTGGCCGAGATAGATGCGCCACGCCCGGCAAACCGCGTAGAAATTGATCAGGTTGTTGACGAACATCCGCGGGATCGAGAGCAGCCCCTGGACGGGACCGTTCAGCTTGCTGACAAAGTAGTAGCGCTGCCCGGCGCGGGCAAACAGCATGACGGTGTTCACCCAGAGCAGCGGAGCCATCCATTCGCTAGCCGTGACGAGAGGGGCGCTGACGGGGACGGCATGACCGAATTTCTGAAGGGCGGCAATCGCTACGAAATTGATCAGTACACCGTAAGCAATCACGGAAAAAAGAGATGTGAAGATACCCTTTCGGTCATGGAAGAACATGTAGCGGGTGAGGAAATCGCCCTTCCAGCCGAGTTGCTCCCACCCCTGAAAGGCGATGCCGAGGATCCAGCGCGCACGCTGTCGATAGGCGGTGCGAAATGTCTTCGGAAAATATTCTCGGGTGGCCAGCAGGTTTCGATTGGCGGCTCCGCCCTTTGCGGGCTTGGCCCCTGCATCCTGCGGGATATCCGAAAGCGGAAAGCGGGCAAAGGTTTCCTTCATGCCCAGGTCTCTCAACCGAAAGCTGAAGTCGTAGTCCTCGGTCAGCGAGCTGGTGTTGAACGGACAGCCGCCGCTCTCCTTCATCGCCGCTTCGATGGCGCGCCTGCTGTAGCAGGATGCAACGCCCGCGCCGGGGACGACGCCGGTCAGACGGGCTCGCGCCGGTACGTCCTTCTGGTGCGTTTCGCTGAAGTCGTCCATGTAGCATCCGGCCACGAACTCGTTCCATTTCCGCGGCAATGACAGAACGGGGAGCTGGACCAGGTCGCTATCCGCAATCGCATGACTGAGGTATTTGAGTTCAATCGGGTGAATGACATCTTCGCAGTCGTGCATCACGACGCCCGCGAACTGAATATGATGCGTTTCTTCGTAGCGCAGGATCGCTTCGATGATCCAGTTCAGGCAGTCTGCCTTGCAGGTCGGCCCATCGTTCATGACCGTTGCGCGCGTCACCCTGCCCGGATAACGACGGACCATCCGTTCGACCTCCGCCGTGGTTTCGGCGTCGTTGTGATAGGTTCCAACGAAGATGACATATCGCTCGTATTCCATGGTCGCCAATGTGTTTTCAATCATTTTGGCGATCACGTCATACTCTTTCCACGCCGGCACCATGAGCGCCAGATAGCGTTCTTCCTCGGCGCGCAGCATGCCGATATCGATAGTCTGTGTTTTTTCGTGACGCAGAAATCGCCCGATTTCGAACGACCAATAACAGGCGTCGAGCGTAAGGTCATCCAGTGTGCTTACCAGGATGACGATCGCGGTCAGAATGGTGATAATGTTAAGTGCATATAAATATGCAATCCATATTGTGTTATCCATCATTTCCCCGCGATTTTATCTTGTATGCAATTCTTCTCCCTTGCACCAACGAAGGACGAATATCTGCCCGTCCTCGTCGACCCCGTCACTCCCACTTCGCGGCTTGAGCCGCAAAAACTCCTGTCACTCGAAAAAGGCTCGGTCAGCCTGGAGCTTTCTCGATGCGACCACGTAATATCCTTAAAGATGAAACGTGTTCAGTGGGTGACTTTTGAAAGTTGGTATTTGCCTCGCATACTTCCGTCTCCCGCCGGGATGGATCCTGCACCATTAATGCTTGCATCCGCTCTCGATCCAGCTCCCCGCAGCGCTCCCTGCGCACCGTCGTTTCAGTCGTTTCAATACGCAGGTCATAAAGCAAGTCGCGCGCCATTGCCGCGCCGCCCTTGACCGTCCGGGCGTCTGCGGGGCGTCGCACAAGATCGACCCACCGAATTCGAGCCAAACGTTTCAGTGCTGAAACACATGATCGATTGATCTGACGAAACATGATTTGCGGACCCGTTGCCGCGCCCCGGCTGCCGCCGTCGGGAGAATCGTCACGCGAATCCGGCGATCACCGGCCTCTCCAGTCGCCAAGACATGTTCGAGCCATACGAGTCGATTGCCGCGTCACCATGCGCAAAGCATTGAGGGAACTGGTTTTCCCTGAATCGTCCGAACAGGCTTCACTTGTTTGTCAGATGACAGCCTCGAATGCGGATACGTTGCACACCTGAAACGTTTTTTCTAAACAATTTTGGATTGCCATGGTGTGCCGATTTCGGCGCCCTGATCCCGTGCCCATTTGCGACCGATGGTACGTTTCTAGCTTGAAATAAAAACAATCCCGTCCTGTATTTTTGTCTGGCATCAAGTGCGCAGGAAAAAATAACGACATAACGCCCTGATTATTAAATGGCACCAGCCGTGCTCGTTTCGTTAACGAGATGAATTTATTTTGCATATCAAAGGATGAAAATCATGATTTCTCATCGCAATCGATATTTTCAGAACGGACTGAGCACCGTTGGATCACTCGTCACATTAATCTCCGCGCTCGCCTTCGCCGTCGCTGTTCAGGATGCGAATGCGCAGGAGAAGGGCAATTCGTCTGCGGCAAAGATCAAGCCGCCTCCGTTACCCAACGGTTCCGCCCAGGTCAAGGTGAAGCCGGGTATGTCCGACGAGGAATGGGAGAAAGCATACAAGGAGACGGGGCGCCCCAAGTTCAACTTGAAGTCCGTCAAGAAAGCCGGTGGCAACGTGCAACGCGACTAGGGAGAAACGGCCATGAAAAAGATCTTGCTTGTCATAGCCCTGCTTGCCGGACTCGCGCAAATGACGTTGCCGGGCACGGCGCACGCGCAGGTCACCACGGCACGTACGCTCGTGCTATACGATAACCCGGCCAACGACCCGTATTCGAAGCTTGGCCTGATGTACAGCATCATGTTGAGGAACCTGCTTGGCCATTTCAACGCGACGGTCGATCTGGTTCCGATACAGAACTACACGTCCGGCATGGTCACGAACCATGACGTCACGTTCTACATCGGCGATTACTACAACAACCCGATTCCGACGGCGTTCATGAGCGACGTGATGACCACCACGAAGACCGTGGTCTGGTTCAAATACAACTTGTGGCAGCTTGCATGGAACACGGCCTACACCTTCAATCAGACCTTCGGGTTCAGCTTTCTCGGCATTGCCGGGTTGAACGCGCCGCCCTCGTCGAGCAATCCGAATCCCGGCTTCTACGACACGGTCACGTACAAGAACCTGCCGATGGTCAAGTACTACGCGTATAACGCGTCAACCGGCGCCATCAGTGCAGACCCGGATGTCGGGCTGACCCAGATCGTCGATGCCACCAAGGCGCAGGCACTCGTCACCATCAAGAACAGCAAGAGCGGGGCGACCACGCCATACGTCACGCGCTCGGGCAAGTTCTGGTATTTCGCGGATATGCCGTTTTCCTACATCGGCCCGACGGATCGGTACCTGGTGATATGCGACATCCTGCACGACATACTGCAGACCAATGCACCGGTGAATCACCGTGCTCTCGTACGTCTGGAGGATCTCGACGCGTATACGACGACGAGTTCGATGAAAAAGCTCACGGACTACCTGTACTTGAAGAGGATTCCGTTCACGATGGCCACCATCCCCGTGTATACGGATCCGAACGGCTATTACACCGGCGGCGTCCCGGAGACGATCCATCTTGCTCAGGCAACGGGCCTCAGGAGTTCGCTGAACTACGCGGTCGCGCGCGGCGGTTCGATCGTGGTGCACGGCCTTACGCACCAGTACGATTCGACGCCGAATCTTCTTACCGCGGTCAGCGGCAGCGACTATGAGTTCTGGTATGCGGTCCAGAACCGTCCCGTCGACGAGGACTCCGTTCAATGGGCGGCAGGCAGAATGGCCGAGGGCATCCTCGAGTTCACGACCAACGGCTACAAGGTCGTCGGCTGGGCTGCGCCGCAGTACCAGGTGTCGCCGTTGGCAGCGGCGGCCACCGCCCTCACGTTCCCGACGACGTTCCAGCGGGCCGTCTACTACACCGCGACCAATCCTCAAATCGGAACGGGGGCGCCCAACCAGGACTTTTCGGCCGGGCAGTTCTTCCCGTACATCATCAACGCCGATTACTACGGAGTGCGGATCATCCCGGAGAACCTGGGCAGTGTCCAATACAACATCTGCAATATCGACCCGTTCTCGTGTATCTCGTATCCGTGGCAGCAACTCGTCACCAATGCTCAATATGGTTTGGCGGTGCGGGACGGTTTCGCGTCCTTCTTCTTCCATCCGTACTGGCTTGAACCCGATCTCGGATTGCCGGCGTACCAGGACTTCCAGAGCCTGATCACCGGCATTACGAATCTCGGCTACAAGTGGGTAGACGGCACGACTGCCAAGTGACGCGAGTGTGGTGGTAACCTCGTGCGACCCGCATCGGAAATGCGGGTCGCACGTTTGCGTTTGATCGGCTACGATGACGCGCGACAATGCTAGGGGAGCCAGCGATGACCACGTCCGCCATCCCGGCCGTGCGCAAAATTCAACAGCGTATGGGCCAGTTTCGACCGGCAGGCCGACCGCGTCGGCTTTCCGGCGCGCCGCGTTCGCACCGGGCGGCGACGCTCGCGGCAATCGGCGCATCGCTGGTCGTGGCCGCATGCAGCTGGACAGCGCACGACGTTCACGCCGACGGAATCGTCTGGCAGGTGGACAACACGACGACGAATCCCGTCGGAAACTGGCAGATGCTCGGCGTACACGATCTGCTGATCCAATGGACCGTCGTGGACGATACCGCGTTCGTTGCCAATACCCGCATCCATACCGCGGCGCGCCTTCCCGACTGGGAACGCATCGGTCGTGCGCCGTGGGCCAGAAACGTGATCCTGGGCCTGGCCGGCTACCAGGACGAAAAACGCGCACGCACCCACCTGTCGACGCTCGCGGACCAGTCCGCGGAGGTGGCGCGCGTGCATCTGCCGCTGCATGTCACCGGCTACTACTTCCCGGTCGAAATCGATCCGACCTGGCAGGAGGCGTCCAAGCTTGCCGAGATCCTGCAGCGACTGCCTCGTCCGCTTTGGGTGAGCGTCTACGACCAGACCAACATCGGCGGAAAAGCACTGGCGGACTGGCTCGCAGCGTGGCTGCCCGCGGACGTCGGGGTGTTCTTCCAGGACGGCTGCGGCGTCTATGCCCGCGAGCCGCAGGTCGCGCGGACCTACCTCGACGAGCTGGCTTCACGCCTGGGCAAACGGCGCGTGCGGGTCATCGCCGAGGCCTTCCGGCCGGCCGAGCGTGGCGGATTCCGTTCAGCCAGCGCCGAGGAATTGAGCAAGCAGCTCGTGGTTTATCGCGGCTATCCGGTGTATCTGTTCGATGGTCCCCACTATGTGTCGGACGACCTCATGCGCGAACTCAACAACCGGGCGGCCAAGCCGCCCGTGGGCGAGCCCGCCGGGACGGGGCGCTGAGTCTGCTTCACCCCGGCAAACAGGGGCCGGCAAGGGCTGTGCGTGACGAAACAATCGGCCGGACTGGATCGCCGAGACAACCCCATTTGATGACCAAACCGCAAGACCTAGTGCATAGATATCGTTTGCCGCGGCCTTAATGACTATCGACAATCGTGGCTCGAATTCGCCGCCGTGGCGCCAGAAGCGCCCCGGTGGCAGGCACCTGGCGGCTATCCCGGCCGTCCGCGCCATCCTGCTCACGACGACATGTACGCGTTCACGCCCTCATTCCAGAATCCCGCCGGCTCGCCGATCCGCGAGTTGTTCAAGTACCTGTCCGAACCGGGCATGATTTCGTTCGCGGGCGGTTATCCGGCCAGCGACCTGTTCGACGTCGACGGCCTGAACACGGCCGCCGAACGCGCGTACGCGCAGCCCGTCCGCTGCCTGCAATACGGCCCGACCGACGGCCTCGCCGAACTGAAACAGCAACTGATCGCGCTGATGGCGCGTCGCGGCGTCGCGTGCTCGCCGGCCGAACTGCTCGTCACGACCGGTTCGCAGCAGGGCCTGGATTTGCTGCTGCGCGTGATGGTGTCGCCCGGCGACGTCGTGCTGACCGAACAGCCGGCTTACCCGGCGACGCTGCAGGCGCTGCGTCTGCAGCAGGCGCGCATCGTCACGATTCCGGTCGACGGCGACGGCCTCGATGTCGATCGTCTCGCAGCACAACTCGCGTCCGGCGCGATCGCACAGCCGAAACTGCTCTATACCGTCCCGACCTTCGCGAACCCGACGGGCGCGACGCTTACGCGCGAACGCCGGCTGAAGCTGCTGCGTCTCGCGGCGCAATACCGTTTCCTGATCGTCGAGGACGATCCGTACGGCGACCTGCGCTTCGCGGGCGAAGCCGTGCCGTCGATGCTCGCGCTCGCCGATGAAGTGGACGGCGCACGCGACTGGATCGTGCATTTCGCGAGCCTGTCGAAGATCGTCGCACCGGGGCTGCGCGTGGGCTGGACGATCGCGCCGGCCGAAATCGCGCGACGCTGCGTGATCGCGAAGCAGACGGTCGATCTGTGCAGCTCGCCGTGGACGCAGGCGGCCGCCGCCGAATATCTGGCCGACGGCGCGCTCGAACGCCATCTGCCGCGCATCACGGCGGCCTACCAGCGCAAATGCGACGCGATGTGCGACGCGCTGCGCGACGGTTTCGGCGATGCGATCGAATTCCATCGCCCCGAAGGGGGGATGTTCGTGTGGGCGCGGATCGGCGCGGTGTCGTCGGACGTGCTGCTGCAACAGGCGATCGCAAACAAGATCGTGTTCGTACCCGGCAACGCGTTCTTCGCGGACAACGTCGACGCGGCATCGCTGCGCCTGTCGTTCGCCGCGCCGGACGTCGACGCGATCCGGGAAGGCGTCGCGCGCCTCGTGCGCGCGTATGGTGCGGCGCTGGCCGCGTGAGGAGACGTGAACGTGACTATCACTGTCAACGAAACGGCATCGATGGACGCAGCGTCTGGCGCCGGCGATAACCGGCCGGCAAAGCATCGCTCGTCGCAGATCAGCGCGGGGCCGCAGTATGTGGCCGACGTGCTCGGCCGGTTCGGCGCGGAGCCGGCGACCGATGCCGGCGATGCGGTGCCGGTCGTGCTCGGCTATAACTGAGCGGCACCAAGGCGGCGGCCGCATCGCACGCGAGCCGTGGCCGGAGCAAACGGTTAAGCTTGCGCGATCGAAACACGTCCGATCGCCGCCCGTCATGTCCGACTCGACTTCCGAATCGCTCGCGCAAACGTACGACCGCCTGTGGTCCTGCCTCGAATCCGGCGTCGGCGTGCAGCGCTCGCCGTTCACGATGCTGCAGGCGGCAACGCTCGGCCTCGATGGCGCGCCGAAGGTGCGGACGATCGTGCTGCGCCAGGCGAGCCGCGCCGATCGCGTGCTGTCGTTTCATACCGATGCGCGTTCGCAGAAGGTCGCGGAGCTGCGCCGCGATCCGCGTATCGCGATTGTCGCGAGCGATCTCGATGCGCTCGTGCAGATTCGCGCGGAAGGCGTTGCGTCGATCTGCGACGACGAAGCGCAGCGGCGCGCGATCTGGCAATCGAGCCGCCCGCATACGCTGCTGCTGTATCGCGCACCGTTGCCGCCCGGCACGCCGGTCGAGTCGCCTGAAGCAGCGCATGTCTCGGCGAGGCAAGACACCGCGCCTTCCGGCGACGGCTACGAAAACTTTTGCATGATCCACATGACGGTAACGCGGATCGATTGGCTCGAACTCGCGCGCGCGGGCCATCGCCGAGCGGTATTCGATCTGCAAGAAAGCGGCTACGAAGGCCGCTGGATCGCCCCCTGATCCGGGCGATGGCCGCTCAAGGCCACTCAAGGCCGCTCGTCCGCCACCGCCTGCCCGATCATCCAGTCGCGCATCATCACGATCGCATCGTCGTCGCGGCGCTCGGCCGGATACACGAGATAGAACCCCACCGACAGCGGAAACGCGAAATCGAACGGCTTGCACAGCCGGCCTGCCGCGATATCGCGTTCGACCAAAGGATCGGTCGCGAGCGCGATGCCCTGGCCGGCGACGGCCGCATCGATCGCGAGCGACGTCTGGTTGAAGCGCAGCCCCTTGTGCGGATCGATATCGACCGGCTCGGGCATCGCTTCAATGAACTCGGGCCACAGGTCGTGCGCGTCGTGCAGCAGCACGTGGCCGGCGAGTGCGCGCGGCGACGCGGGCGCGGCCAGCAGCGCGGGGCTGCATACGGCGCACACATCGAGCGGGAACAGTGCATGCGCGGCGAGATGCTTGCCGAACGGCGGCTTGCCGTAGCGGATCGCGAGATCGACGCCGTCGTGGCGGAACGTCGCGAGCTGCTGGTCGGCGATCACGCGCACGTCGTAGTCGGGATGCGCGTCGGTGAACTGCGCGAGCCGCGGGATCAGCCACTTCGACGCGAACGACGGCGTCGTGCTGATCGTCAGCGCCGCGCGCCGCTTCACGAGCTTGTCGGTTGCATCGGCGATCGCGTGCAGCGCGCGCTGCACGTCGGAGAAATACGCGGCGCCGTCGTGCGTCAGCGCGAGGCCGCGCGGCAGGCGCTCGAACAGCTTCAGGCCGAGCACGTCCTCGAGGTGGCGCACCTGTTGCGCGACGGCGCCTTGCGTGACGCCGATCTCGTCGGCCGCGGCGCGGAAATTGAGGTGCCGCGCGGACACTTCGAACGCGCGAAGCGCATTCAGCGGCGGCAGGCGGGAAGGGCGGGGCAGCATTGTCAGGATGTAGAAAAACTATCGTCTGGAGGCAGAAATACTGGTTCGACAGTCGTCTGCGATGCGCCTACATTACCACCATGGCGCACCGAATGGCGGCTGCGCGGCGGCAGGATTCAAGCGAGGGAGCAGATCGTGACTGTAGAAAAAGTGGCGTTGATCACGGCGGCGGGCAAGGGCATGGGCGCGGCGATCGCGCGTGAACTGGCAGCCACGGGTTACCGCGTCGCGCTGATGTCGCCGTCGGGCAGCGCGGTGGCGCTTGGCGAGGAACTGGGCGGGTTCGGCATCCAGGGCTCGGTGACGGAAGAAGCCGATATCGACCGGCTCGTGCAGGAGGCGGTCGCGCGCTACGGCCGGATCGACGCGGTCGTGAACAACACCGGGCATCCGCCGAAGGGCGAGCTGCTGGCGATCACCGACGACAACTGGCACGCAGGGCTCGACCTGATCCTGCTGAACGTCGTGCGCGTGATGCGCCGCGTGACGCCGATCTTCCAGAAACAGGGCGGCGGCGCGGTGGTCAACATCTCGAGCTTCGCGGCGGACGCGCCGGAGCAGCCGATGCCGGTGTCGTCGGCGCTGCGCGCGGCGCTGAGCGCATGGACGCGTCTCTACGCGGAACGCTATGCGGCCGAGAACATCCGGATGAACGCGGTGCTGCCGGGCTTCATCGACAGCTGGCCGGAAACGCCCGAGATCGTCGCGCGCATTCCGGCCGGCCGCTTCGGCAAGACCGGCGAGATCGCGAAGACGGTCGCGTTCCTGCTGTCGGACGGCGCGGGCTATATCACCGGGCAGAACATTCGCGTCGACGGCGCGATCGTCAACGCGCTCTGAGCATCGTACCGGCGAGCGGCGCGCGGGCCGCTCGCTCGCCGCGCAGCGGCTACAAACGCGTACAAATCAGACAACTCCCGGATACATCAGACCTTTCAAATGGGCGACGCCGCGTGACCAGGGCGCGCCGGATTGAAAGCCAAGGCGCGAGCGGGCGCGCGGCATGTTCACTTTCCACTTCACGAAAGGAGATGCCGAACGATGTCTTCCACACCGTTTTCCCCGATGCGTCGCCACCTGCTGGCCACTTCCGTGGCCGCCGGGGTATCGGCGATGCTACCCACCGCGCTGCATGCCGCGACCGGCGGCAGCGGCATACGCCCGTTCACCGCGCACATTCCCGATGAAGCCGTGGCCGACCTGCACCGCCGCATTGCGGCGACGCGCTGGCCGGGCCGCGAGACCGTCGCCGACGAATCGCAGGGCGTGCGGCTCGCGCGCATGCAGGCGCTGCTGCGCTACTGGGGCACCGACTACGACTGGCGCAAGGGCGAGGCGCGCCTGAACGGTTTCCCGATGTTCATCACGGAAATCGACGGGCTCGACATTCACTTCATCCACGTGCGCTCGCGGCACGCGAATGCGATGCCGATGATCATGACGCACGGCTGGCCCGGTTCGATCTTCGAGCTGCTGAAGGCGATCGGCCCGCTGACCGACCCGACCGCACACGGCGCGAGCGCGGACGATGCGTTTCACGTCGTCGTGCCGTCGTTGCCGGGCTTCGGTTTTTCGGGCCGGCCGACGCAGACGGGATGGGGTTCCGACCACATCGCGCGCGCGTGGGGCGAGCTGATGGCGCGGCTCGGCTATACGCGCTTCGTGTCGCAGGGCGGCGACTGCGGCTCGGTGATCTCGCACCGGATGGCGATGCAGCGCGTACAGGGCCTGGCCGGGATTCACGTGAACATGCCGGCGACGGTACCGCCGGACATCGCTGCGCTGCTCGCGACCGACTCGCCCGCGCCGGCTTCGCTGTCGCCGAAGGAGAAGGCCGCGTACGAGAAGCTCGCGACGTTCTATCGCGACAACTGCGGCTACTCGGCGATGATGGTCACGCGTCCGCAGACGGTCGGTTATGCGCTCGCCGATTCGCCGTCCGGTCAGGCCGCGTGGATGTACGACAAGATCTCGCAGTGGACGTACAGCGGCGGCGTGCCCGAACGCTCGATCCCGCGCGACGAGATTCTCGACGACATTTCGTTGTACTGGCTGACGAACACCGCGACGTCGGCCGCGCAGATCTACTGGGAGGATCATTCGAACAACTTCAATGCGGTGGATATCTCGCTGCCGGCGGCGATCACGGTGTTTCCGGGCGAGATCTACCAGGCGCCGCGCAGCTGGGCCGAGCGCAGTTATCGCAACCTGATCTACTTCAACGAAGTCGACAAGGGTGGGCATTTCGCGGCATGGGAGGAGCCGGAACTGTTTGCTCGCGAAGTGCGTGCCGGGTTCCGGCCGTTGCGGCGCGGGTAAGGGTGGGTTGAGCGGTGGGTGCGGGCTGGCTTGCTTGCGGCTCGCGCTTGTTTTCGTTCTGTCGACTGTGTCGAGCCGGGCCGATCAGCCGCGCGGCCTGCAGAAAACCGTCGTTTCCCCAACGTTTTTTGAATCGCTGTGTGTCGTGTTCGCACACAGATACGTTGCGATACAAAGCATCCCGATGGTTCGGATATAAAACCGGTGAAGCGTTTCACACGGCCGCGCGGTGCCATGCGCCGCCGCTGCGAACGGTGATACCGGAGCGCCTGCACGTGCCGCGGGCCCCTTCCTTGACGATCGACAATGGAGAACGAGTCATGCCTGATACCGTGAACACCCGCCGCCGCCTGATCCTGGGTACGGCGCTTGCGGGCCTGAGCCTCGCCGACCTCGGGTTCGGCAACCTGGCGCGCGCGCAGTCGGCGCCCGATGCATCGACGGCGAAGCGCGCGGCCGGCGTTGCGTCGCTGGGTACGATCCATCAGATCGACGCGGGCGTGCTCAACGTCGGGTATGCGGACCTCGGGCCGAAGAAGGGCCCGGTCGTGTTCCTGCTGCACGGCTGGCCGTACGACATCTACAGTTACGCGGAAGTCGCGCCGCTGCTGGTCGCGGCCGGCTATCGCGTGATCGTGCCGTACCTGCGCGGCTACGGGTCGACGACGTTCCGCTCGGCCGACACGGTGCGCAACGGCCAGCAGGCGGTGACGGCCGTCGACATCGTCGCGCTGATGGATGCGCTGAAGATCGACCGCGCGGTGTTCGGCGGCTACGACTGGGGCGCGCGCACGGCCGACATCATCGCGGCGCTGTGGCCGCAGCGCGTGAAGGCGCTGGTGTCGGTGAGCGGCTACCTGATCGGCAGCCAGGAGGCGAACCGCAAGCCGCTGCCGCCGCAGGCCGAATTTCAGTGGTGGTATCAGTTCTATTTCACGACCGAGCGCGGCGAGCTCGGCTACGCGGCGAACCGCGACGCGTTCAACAAGCTGATCTGGCAGCTCGCGTCGCCGAAGTGGCAGTTCTCCGACGAAACCTATGCGCGCTCGGCCGCATCGTTCCAGAACCCCGACCACGTGGCCGTCGTGATCCACAACTATCGCTGGCGCCTCGGGCTCGCGAAGGGCGAAGCGCAATACGACGACATCGAGCGGCGTCTCGCCGCCGGGCCCGCGATTACCGTGCCGACGATCACGATGGAAGGCGACGCGAACGGCGCGCCGCATCCGGACCCGGCCGCGTACGCGAAGAAATTCACGGGCAAGTACCAGCACCGGACGATCAACGGCGGCATCGGTCACAACCTGCCGCAGGAAGCGCCGCAGGCGTTCGCCGACGCGATCCTGCAAGTGGAGCATCTGTGATGCGGGCTCGCAGCGGCATCCGGCGTCGCGGCATGGGCCGCGCGCTCGTCGCGGGCGCGTTGCTGGCCGGCTCGCTGTCGGCGAGCGGTCCGGCCGCGTTCGCGGAACAGCCGAAACCGGCCGCGTCGCCGATCTACGGCGTGACGATCCCGCCCGGCTACCGGAAATGGGAAATGGTCGCGCCGGCCGAAGAGGCCGCGCCGCTCGACGAGCTGCGCGTGGTGCTCGGCAACCCCGTCGCGATCCGCGCGCTCGAACAGGCGACGCTGCCGTTTCCGGACGGCACGATCCTCGTGAAGCTCGCATACAAGCGCAAGCAGTCCGACGAGTTCGCGCCGGCGACGGTGCCGGGCCAGGCGACGACCGTGCAGGTGATGGTGAAGGACTCGCGTCGTTATGCGTCGACGGGCGGCTGGGGTTTCGGGCGCTTCATCAACGGTGTGCCGGCCGATATCGGCCAGCATCAGACGTGTTTCGCGTGTCACCAGGCGCTTGTGAAGAATCATGACTACGTGTTCACGCGGCTCGCGCCGTGACGTGACACGAAGCGACGGGTTTGACGAAAAGGCGTGCCGCGAGGCACGCCTTTTCTTGTGGTGCGCGTGTGGTGCGTACGTGTCGGGGCCCACTTCGGCAGGCGGGTTTGTATCGCACTGTATCTGCGGCCGTTCCGGAAAAAATGGCATGCACAAAGCACCGGTTTCGGAAACATGCCGGATACGTGGGCGGGTTCTACTGTCGACATGCAGGAAACGTTCGATGCCTGACGTTCGCATCGGATGCCAAGTGATCGACACCCCAACTTCCGTCAAGGAGAACACTCATGAAAGCCGCCCGAATCCTCGCTGTTGCTGTCCTCGCTGCCGTCCCCGCTTTGTCGTTCGCCGATACCGGCCATCATGGCCTGTCGCGTGCCGACGTGCGCGCCGAACTCGTCCGGCTCGAGCAGGCCGGCTGCAACCCGGCCCGTAGCGAACCGCATTACCCGGACGATGTTGCCGCCGCGCTGCAGGTCGTGCGTTCCGACCAGAACGGCCCGTCGAAGTCGCAGGGCGACAACGTGGCCGATGCGTCGACGCCCGCCAACCATCGCGACGCGGCACCGGCGCGCTCCGCGCGGAACGCCGCCGACGACCTGTACGCACATTCGTGATCCGTTGCCGCGCCTGCCGCATGCAGGCGCGGCCGCTACCGCGGCACTTCACTTCATGTAACGACACAACAGAGAAAGGAGCATGACGATGGCCGGTTCGATGAAACGGGTTCTGGTATCCGCCGCGGTGATCGGCGGACTGTTCGGTGCGGTCGCGGCGCAGGCCGCGCCGAAGGACGACCTGAAGGGCACGAATGTCGTGCTCGTGCACGGCGCGTTCGCCGACGGTTCGAGCTGGAACCGCGTGATTCCACTGCTCGAGGCACGCGGGCTGCACGTGGTGTCGGTGCAGAATCCGCTCAGCTCGCTTGCCGACGATGCGGCCGCAACGAAGCGTACGATCGACGAGCAGAAGGGGCCGGTCGTGCTGGTCGGTCATTCGTGGGCCGGCGTCGTGATCAGCGATGCGGGCAACGACGACAAGGTGAAGTCGCTCGTCTACGTCGCGGCATTCGCGCCCGACAACGGCCAGTCGATCGCCGACGTCACGCAAGGTCTGCCGGCACCGGCATGGGCCGGTGAACTGCGCAAGGACACGGGCGGCTTCGCGCGGCTGTCGGACAAGGCGATCGCGCAGGATTTCGCGCCGGACCTGCCGCCCGCGCAGCAGCGCATCGTTGCGGCGACGCAGGGGCCGTGGTACGGCGGTTGCATTTCGGAGAAGGTCGCGCAGGCCGCATGGCATGCAAAGCCGTCGACGTTCGTCGTCGCGACGCAGGACCGGATGATCGATCCGAAGCTGCAGGAAGCGATGGCGAAGCGGATCGGCGCGACGGTCACGCGCGTGAACGGCAGCCATGTCGCGATGCTGAGCCAGCCGAAGGCAGTGGCCGACGCGATCATCGCGGCCGCGGAACGTGCGAAGCACGACGCACAGTAAGCGGATGAGGCGCCACGTTATCGTTGAAGCGTGGCGCCGCGAGTGATTGTGATGTCCTTCCACGAGGAGAAATCATGACGCAACTCTGGCAATTGTCGGCAACCGAACTCGCGAAACTTGTGCGGCAGCGCGAAGTGTCCGCGCGCGAAGTGGCGGACGCCGTGCTCGATCGTCTCGACGCGGTGAATCCGGCGATCAACGCGGTGATCGAACACCGGCCCGACGACGTGCGGCGGCAGGCCGACGAAGTCGACCGAGCGATCGCACGCGGCGACGATCCGGGCCCGCTCGCGGGCGTGCCCGTGACCGTGAAGATCAACATCGATCAGGCGGATTTCGCGACGACCAACGGCACGCGCGTGCAGGAGAACCTGATCGCGCGCATCGACAGCCCGGTGGTCGGCAACCTCAGAAAAGCCGGCGCGATCCTGCTCGGCCGCACCAATTCGCCGACGTTCGCGTTGCGCTGGTTCACGTCGAATCTTGTACACGGCCACACGCGCAATCCGCGCGATCCGTCGCTGACGCCGGGCGGGTCGAGCGGCGGCGCGGCAGCGGCCGTTGCCGCCGGGATCGGCCCGCTCGCACTCGGCACCGACATCGGCGGTTCGGTCCGTTACCCGGCCTATGCGTGCGGCGTGCACGGAATCCGGCCGTCGCTCGGGCGCGTGCCGGCGTTCAACGCATCGTCGCCCGAACGTGCGATCGGCGCGCAACTGATGTCATCGGCGGGGCCGATCGCACGCACGATCGACGATCTCGCGCTCGCGCTGCGTGCGTGCGCCGCGCCGGACCCGCGCGATCCGTGGCACGTACACGTGCCGTTCGACGGGCGCGACGTGCCGAAGCGTGCGGCGCTGTGCATGCGTCCGGGCGGCTTGCAGGTCGTGCCCGAAGTCGAGGCTGCGTTGCGCGATGCGGCGCGCCGGCTCGTCGATGCGGGCTGGACCGTCGACGAAATCGACGATACGCCGCCGATGCGCGAGGCCGCGCTGTTGCAGGAACAGCTTTGGCTCGGCGACGGTTTCGACGCATTGTCGAGCGCAGTCGCGAACGACGGCGATCCGGGCGCGGCGGCGGTGATCGCCGCGGTGCGCAGCAAGGTGCGCGACCTGCCGGCCGACGTGATCAGCCGCGCGCTGGTCCGGCGCACCACGCTGACGCGGCAGTGGCGGCTGTTTCTCGACGCGTATGCGGTCGTGCTGCTGCCCGTTTCGTCGGAACTGCCGTTCCCCGACGATCTCGACCGGCAGGGGCCGGACGGGTTCGAACGTGTGTGGGAGGCGCAGCTCACGCTGCGCGCGCTGCCCGCGATGGGGCTGCCGGGGCTGGCCGTGACGACGGCGCTCGTGAATGGCGTGCCGGTAGGCGTGCAGGTGGTCGCCGCGCATCATCGCGAGGATCTTTGTTTGCTCGCGGGGCGCGACATCGAAGCGCGCGGCGTACCGGTCGCGCCGGTCGATCCGGTGCAGTGATGGACTGACAGGCAAGCGAGTGCATCGGCGATGCCGTTCGGCATCACGCCGATGCCTGTCGCCTGACGGTTGCATTTCTTCGAATCATCCACGCATGCGCGGCGACGCGTGCGCGCCATTTCGGATTCCATGACAACGCGCTAACGCCGTGTTGCTCATCTCCCGCCGTTCCTTTCAAAGCCCTTCGATGCGTGACATCGAACGGTCGTCGTCCCGCATATCGTCCCGCATTTCCCGACCGCAAGCGAGCCCGAGCGCGATAGCGCGCGTCTGCTATTGCATTTCGCGCGCCGCTGATTAGGAAATGAATTTTTATTGGTTCTGCTTGCCCGGCCGCACTCGCATAGTGGCGCTGACGGCTATAGACAGCACGCAAGCTGCAACGGCCGCATTCCCGGTGTTTTTTGATCATACGAATCTGCGAAAACGAGGAAGTGTCATGACGGTTGCATTGGAAGAACGAACCGCTGCACAGCAGGCGCTCGAAGACGCACGTGCGGCGGCCGCGGCGGCCGGCACGCCCTACGCGGGCGGCGTCGCGCCGCAGGCCGCATGGGCGCTGTTCTCGGCCGGCGACGCGTTGCTGGTGGACGTGCGCACCGCCGAAGAACGGAAATTCGTCGGCCACGTGCCGGAGTCGCTGCATGTGCCGTGGGCGACCGGCACGAGCCTGACGCGCAACCCGCGCTTCGTGCGCGAACTGGAAGCGAAGACCGGCAAGGACGCGGTGGTGCTGCTCCTGTGCCGCAGCGGCAACCGGTCCGCGCAGGCGGCCGAGGCCGCGACGAAGGGCGGCTTCACGCAGGTATTCAATGTGCTCGAAGGGTTCGAAGGCGACCTCGACGAAGGGCAGCATCGCGGCGGCAGCAACGGCTGGCGCTTTCGCGGCCTGCCGTGGGCGCAGGACTGATTCACGGCCGACAAGGGGAGAAGTCAGCATGGCCGCATTCGACATCGACGATATCGTTCAATCGCTGCAGACCGTCCGCCGCGCGTGGCGCGAGAAACAGCGTCGCTCGCTCGAGCCGGGCGGGCGCGACCTGCCGGCGCGCGAGGCGCTCGCGCAGATCGTCGGCGCGCTGAAGGGCGTGCTGTTCCCGATGCGGCTCGGGCCGCCCGACCTGCGCCAGGAGAGCGAGAACTTCCATGTGGCCCATGCGCTCGACGCGGCGCTGAACGCGCTGCTCGCGCAGGTAACGCTCGAATTGCGCTACGCGGCGCGGCAGCGCAACGCCGACGGACCGATCGACAACGTCGACGCGGTAGCGTCGACGGCCGTGCAGGCGTTCGCCGCGCGGCTGCCCGAGATTCGCCGGCTGCTCGACAGCGACGTGCTCGCTGCTTTTCACGGCGATCCGGCGGCCGGCAGCGTCGACGAAGTGCTGCTGTGCTACCCGGGCATCCTCGCGATGATTCACCACCGGCTCGCGCATGAGCTGTACGGGCTCGGCCTGCCGCTGCTCGCACGGATCATCGCCGAGCAGGCGCATGCGGAAACGGGCATCGACATTCATCCGGGCGCGCGCATCGGCGCGGGTTTCTTCATCGACCACGGCACGGGTGTCGTGATCGGCGAGACGGCAATCATCGGCGAGCGCGTACGCGTGTACCAGGCCGTCACGCTCGGTGCGAAGCGCTTTCCGCGCGATGCGGCCGGCCATCTGGAGAAAGGGCTTGCACGCCATCCGATCGTCGAGGACGACGTGGTGATCTACGCGGGCGCGACGATCCTCGGCCGCGTGACGATCGGGCGCGGCGCGGTGATCGGCGGCAACGTGTGGCTCACGCAGGACGTGCCGGCAGGCGCGAACGTCACGCAGGCCGTGCTGCGCAGCGAAGCGAACGCCGCGCCGCGCGCGGCGGCGCGTGTCGCCTAGGAGGCGCGATGAGCGACCTCATCCATCACTTCGGCGCCAACGTGCGCAGGCTGCGCGAAGCGCGCACGTGGTCGCAGGAGCAGCTTGCCGAGCATGCGGGGCTGAACCGCTCGTATGTCGGCGAGATCGAGCGCGGCGAGGCGATCGCGTCGATCGTCACGGCCGACAAGATCGCGCGCGCGTTCGACGTGTCGATCTCGATGCTGCTGCCGGGCGCGTACGTCACCTGAGGCTGCCCCGTTTCGTTTCCCTTTCGGTGCACGACATGACGGCTATAGCATGTTGAGCCGGCAGGTGCGTGCTTCCGATAATCCCCTCGCGTCATAAGCAATCCCGTTTTTCATCTTAAGAACCCGGAGCCACACATGTCGACCGTTGCAAGCGGCACGGCCGCGCTGAGCGATCACGCCGCCCGCCAACTAGCGAACGCTACCAAGACCGTCCCCCAGCTTTCCACGATCACGCCGCGCTGGCTGACCCATCTGCTGCAGTGGGTGCCGGTCGAGGCCGGCATCTACCGCTTGAACCAGGTGAAGAACCCGGAAGCCGTGCGTGCCGCATGCACGCAACTCGAGGACGAAAGCGTGCTGCCGCAGACCTTCGTGCCGTACGAGGAACAACCGCGCGAATACTTCCTGAACGCGGTGAGCACGGTGCTCGACGTGCATACGCGGATCTCCGATCTTTACAGCAGTCCTCACGACCAGATCAAGGAACAACTGCGCCTGACGATCGAGACGATCAAGGAGCTGCAGGAAAGCCAGCTGATCAACAACTCCGACTACGGGCTGCTGGCAAACGTGACCGACGAACAGCGGATCTTCCCGCTGACGGGTGCGCCGACGCCGGACGATCTCGACGAGCTGCTGACGAAGGTATGGAAGGAGCCTGCATTCTTCCTCACGCACCCTCTCGCGATTGCCGCGTTCGGCCGCGAATGCACGCGGCGCGGCGTGCCGCCGCCGACGGTCAGCCTGTTCGGCTCGCAGTTCCTCACGTGGCGCGGCATTCCGCTGATCCCGTCGGACAAGGTGCCGGTCGCGGACGGCAAGACCAAGATCCTGCTGCTGCGCGTCGGCGACAAGCGGCAGGGCGTCGTCGGTCTCTATCAGCCGGGCGTCGCGGGTGAGCAGGGGCCGGGCCTGTCGGTGCGCTTCATGGGGATCAACAATCAGGCGATCGCGTCGTACCTGATCTCGCTGTATTGCTCGCTCGCGGTCCATTCGCCGGATGCGCTGGCTGTCCTCGATGACGTCGAAATCGCCAAGTTCCATGACTATCCCGACACCTACCGTTAATCCCGGCCTGGCCGGCGGCGACGCGCACGCGCTGCCGCACGCGCCGCTGCCGGCCGGCTTGCCCGATCCCGCGACACTGGCGCGGCTTGCGTCCGAGTTCTTCTCGACACCGCCCGGGCAGGCCACCGCGCCCGGGCTGTCGGCGGGCAGCGGCACGGTCGGCGGCGTGCCGTCGGCGTTGCCGGCCGCCGCGCCGATCCTCGCGTCGGTGAGCAACCCGGCGCCGGCCGGCTCGCCGCTCGCGGGGCCCGGCGGCACCGGCACCGGCGTGCCGGGTTTCGCGTTGCCGCAGGGCAAGGCGCCCGGCACGAACCTCGCGCCGTCCGCGCCGACGCACGTGCTGTCGCTCGGCAACCGCGTGCCCGCGCTCGCGCCGCATGCGGCCGCGCAGAACGGGCTGCCCGACAACGTCGTGTCGATCGCGCCCGCGCTCGAGCCGCGCGTCGGCGGCGCGGCGCTCGGCGTGCCGCAGGGCAATGCGGCGGCATCGGAAGGCGCGGTGAAGGCAGCGCCGGCTGCGTCGCCGTACTACTTCACCGACGGTTCGCTGCAGGGCTGGCAGGCAACGCCGCAGGACATCGTCGTACCGTCGAGCGGCCTCGCGTCGCCGGAAGCGTTCGGGCTGCCGGGCGACGCTGCGCTGCGCGATCTGCTCGCCGTGCATCGCGACGTGCCTGTCTCGCGCGCATCGGGCACGGACGTGCCGCGCTACTTCATCGACGATACTCATGCGGTCGAGCCGCAAGGCAACCTGCATCGCGGCGCGCACCCGCCGTTCGACGTGAACGCGATCCGCCGCGATTTCCCGATCCTGCAGGAGCGCGTGAACGGCAAGCAGTTGATCTGGTTCGACAACGCGGCGACCACGCACAAGCCGCAGGCCGTGATCGACCGCCTCGCGCATTTCTACGCGCACGAGAACTCGAACATCCACCGTGCCGCGCATGCGCTGGCCGGTCGCGCGACGGATGCTTACGAGCATGCGCGGGACACCGTGCGGCGCTTCATCGGTGCATCGTCGCCCGACGAGATCGTGTTCGTGCGCGGCACGACCGAGGCGATCAACCTGATCGCGAAGACGTGGGGCGTGCAGAACGTCGGCGAAGGCGACGAGATCGTCGTGTCGCATCTCGAGCATCACGCGAACATCGTGCCGTGGCAGCAGCTTGCCGCGCAAAAGGGCGCGAAGCTGCGCGTGATTCCGGTCGACGATTCGGGGCAGGTGCTGCTCGACGAATACCGGAAGCTGCTCAACGACCGCACGAAGATCGTGTCCGTCACGCAGGTGTCGAACGCGCTCGGCACGGTCGTGCCGGTGAAGGAGATCGTCGAGCTCGCGCATCGCGCGGGTGCGAAGGCGCTCGTCGACGGTGCGCAGTCGATCTCGCACATGCGCGTCGACGTGCAGGCGCTCGATGCGGATTTCTTCGTGTTCTCCGGGCACAAGATCTACGGGCCGACCGGGATCGGCGTCGTGTACGGCAAGCGCGCGATCCTCGACGACATGCCGCCGTGGCAGGGCGGCGGCAACATGATCGCGGACGTGACGTTCGAGCGTACGGTGTTCCAGCCGCCGCCGAACCGCTTCGAAGCCGGTACCGGCAATATCGCGGATGCGGTCGGGCTCGGCGCGGCGCTCGACTACGTGAACCGTGTCGGCATCGAGAACATCGCGCGCTATGAGCACGACCTGCTCGCGTATGCGACGAGCGTGCTCGCGCCGGTGCCGGGTGTGCGGCTCGTCGGCACCGCGCGCGACAAGGCGAGCGTGCTGTCGTTCGTGCTGACGGGCTATGAGACCGAGGAAGTCGGGCAGGCGCTGAACGAAGAGGGCATCGCGGTGCGCTCGGGGCATCACTGCGCGCAGCCGATCCTGCGGCGTTTCGGGCTCGAGGCAACGGTGCGGCCGTCGCTCGCGTTCTACAACACGTGCGATGAGGTCGATGCGCTCGTCCGTGTGGTGCGGCGTCTCGCGACACGGCGCTGACCGCTGACGTCGTTCGCTTGCGGCGGCCCTCGTGGGTTGCCGCAAGCGATTTCCTGCTAGCCGATCAGAAACGCACGACCTGCTTCTGCTCGACGCTGAAGCCGTCGCGCAGCACGCACGCGGAATCGGCGAAGTAGCGGCGCGTTTCCGACAGCAGGTCGGTACTGCCGCGACGGCAGAACACCACGCCCGACCCTTCCTCGGTCAGCAGTTCGTCGATCAGCGATTCGGGTTGCCCGATATCGGCGAGATGGACGTTCTGCACGCCGTGCGCGAGCGCATCGAGTGCCTCCCGTACGCAGGGCGCCGCATCGGCTGCCGGATGCTCGGCGAGCCATTGCTCGAGTTCCGTGATGCCGTACAGCCCCGCGAGTTCGCCGAGTTCGCGCAGCAGCGCACTTTCGACCATCATCACCAGCGTGACGGCGCCCGTGCGCTGCGCGAAGAGGCTGCCGACCCGTTCCGGGCGCAGCAGGCGATCCTGGCCTGCGTCGTCCGGCGCGACGGGCATCACGACGGGCACCAGCCCGTTCCCGAGAAACGCGTTCAACGCGGTGCCGTCGAATTGCGCGACCGGGTTCGTGTTCGCGCGATCGGATTCGGCGCCGGCGACCAGCAGGCCGCCGTCGTGACCGTCGATGCCGATTGCCTTGACGCCGTGACTGCCGATCGCGCGCACCAGCTCGTGGTTGATGTCGGCCATCGCGGCGCGTGCGGCCTGGACGGACTGCGCGCCGGACGCGGCCGGCCCGCCCTGGACGACGACAGGACGAATGCCGGTGAGCGCGAGCAGCGCGACGTCCTGCGCGAACGCGTGGCGAAAGCGCGCATCGCGCGCGGCGCCGCCATCGACGATGACGACGGTCTGCCCGTGCAGGGCCTGCATGAACGGCAGCGAGCGAGCCAAGCCGGCCACGCGCCGCGACGTAAGAGCGGGACTTTCAGGGTCTGGGAACATGGGAATCCGAAAGAATGAGGGAAGTGCCTGTCGCCGCACGACGCGGCGTCAGTGCGTGCATTGCATGAGCCGGTGAATCTCGCCGGGCGTCAGCGCGTCGCGCGACGCCTGCCGGAACGGGCGTTCGCTGAAGCACCGCGCCGCGTCGGCGAGCAGTTCGAGGTGTGCGCGGTCGTCCTCTTTCGGCAGGACCAGCACGATGAATTCGCGCACGGGCTTGCGGTCCGGCGCATTGAACGTGAACGGGGCCAGCGCGCGAACGAACAGCGCGACGGCCGAGCCGAGCCCGTCGACACGCGCATGCGGAATCGCGACGCCCTGGCCGAGGCCGGTCGAACCGAGCCGTTCGCGCCTCGCCAGTTCGGTCCGGATCCGTTCCGCGGAAACTCCGCCGCTGCGCGCGACGTATCGCGCGGCGAGGTCGAACAACTGGATCGCGCTTTCGACCGGCACGTCGAGCAGGATGTTGTCCGGCGGACAGGCATCCGCCAGCCGGGCCGCGAGCTGCAAGCCGCCGCGTTGGTGGGGAAGGTCGGGTTGGCCGCCGACGGCGGCCTGCTGCGTTTGCATGCGGATCTCTCCGTGTCGTGATGACAGGGAAATCCTAGACACATCCGCGTAAAGACGGTGTCAGATACGCGGGGGCCCGGTATTAAAATTTCGTATCGATTGCGGCGCGGCTCTCGACGCGCGCCCGATGCGGACGTCTTCACGTGCCCGACAGGACGAACGGCAGCGTCGTCAGCAGAAAGACCGAAATACCGACGACCGGCGCGCCGAACGCGATCGCCGCGAACGCCACCGCGGCGCTGGTCAGCACGAGCGCTCTCGACCGGCGGCGGTGCCGGTCGTGCGCAGTTGCCTTGTCCTCGCGGATTGCGTCGGCCCGCGTGCCGATAACGTGTTTCCAGAACGTCAAGCCAAGCATGATTGCTCCTGTTTGAAAGACGACAGAGACGGGGCGCGCGATGCGCCGTGCAAGCGTGTCAGCAGCGCTTGAGCTTCAGCACGCGCGAGATCTGCCCGGACGTGAAGCCGCTGTTGCGCACGTAAGGCGCGCAGTCGAGCGGCGCGGTGAGCGATTCGCTGACGACGTACTGGCCGACGAAGCGGAACGCATCCGTTTCCATCTTGATGAACACCGGAATCGCATCGCGCTGCGCGGCGAGCGTCCTGCCGGCCGCACGCGCGGACGCGCTGCCGTCGCAGAGGATCACGTCGGGTGCGTGCGGGTTGAGGTCCGTGCGCAGGCACGCGGCCACGACCTTGCCGTTCTTCGTCGGCAGGAATGCCTGTTTGCTGCCGCCGCATGCGGTGTGGATGAATTCGCGGGTGTACTGCTTGTCGATCTCGAACATGTCCGGGCTCCGGTATCGGAAATTTCCGTGAATGAACTCAGGTATGCAAAATTATTTGACCGGATCGGCATGCGGGACGCGGGCAAGCGATCGGTCATCGCTTTGGCGGCGGATCGATGGCGCGTCGTTGCAGGGGGATTCGTCGCGAGCACGCCTGAGCGTACGATGCGCGATTGCCGCATCGACGTCGTATTCAAGCGTGCGCGGATGTGACTACGGCGCGCACCGTCCGCCTGTCGGCAGGACGGTGGCTCGGGAAAGAGAGACGCAGGCGCCCTGCCTGTCAGGCAGAAAAGCAACTCGGGGGACGAGGACTTCGGATGCGCATGTCGCGTGCTCGGTGGTGGATTGCCAACACATTCTAGTGAACGCACACGCGGCCGCAAGTAAAAAGGTCGTAAAGGCGCCCTCTACGTGCAATGCCGGAGGTGCGCACGGGTGCGGCACGGCGCACCCAGGAACGTGTCGTTCGCGCCGCCGCCCCATGGCCATTCGCCGCCGTACGCTTGCGGCAGGCCGGAATCGAGCTGCATCACGAAGCGCATCTTGCAGCCTCGATCCGGTGCGGACTCGACCGGTCGATGCAACACGATGGAAGCCGCGCGGCCGCGACCGCCATTGTTGACGACGTTGGAAAGGTCCAATCCAGAATCGGCAATAGGTTCCGGGAAAATGACCGATTATTCTCCCGATCGCAGTGCCGGGCCTCCGGATGCGAGTGCCATCGGATTGCTTACAAAATCAATCGCTCAGGGAGGCCTTTCATGAGACGCATCGTCGTTCCCGGTGGTATCGGCGTGGTGTTTGCCGTTGCAGCATCGTCCGCGTTCGCGCAGAGTTCCGTCACGTTGTATGGCCTCGTCGATACGGCGATCCGGTATCAGACCAATGCCGGCCCGGACGGCAAGGACCTGATCGGGATGACGGTCGGCCCGGAAACGCACAGCCGCTGGGGCTTGCGCGGCAGCGAGGATCTCGGCGGCGGGCTGTCGGCAATCTTCCGCCTCGAGAACGGCTTCGAGCTCGGCGACGGCAAGCTGCACGTCGCGAATACGCTGTTCAGCCGCCAGGCATACGTCGGCCTGTCGAGCGACCGCTACGGCTCGCTGACGTTCGGCAACCAGTACGCGCCGCTGTACGACACGATGGGCGACGTCTTCGACCCGATGACCGTCGGCGACTACTGGCAGGACAGCTGGGCGTACAACGGCATCGGCAACTACCTGACGGTGCCGAACTCGGTGAAGTACAAGTTTTCCTACAGCGGCCTGAGCGTCGACGCGATCTACGGCTTCGGCAACCATGCCGGCGCGATGGGGCTCGACAGTACGTACGGCGTGGAACTGACCTATGCTCAGGGGCCCGCGTCGATCAACGCGGGCTATCAGCAGACTTCCGTGTCGTCCGTGAACGGCAGTTCGGTCAACGGCGCGAAGGTGAGCTTCGTGCACGTGAGCGGCGCGTATCAGGTCGCGCCGACCGTGCGGCTGCTGGCCGGCTGGCTGCACGGCCAGGACAAGACGGGCACGACGGACTTCAACATGCAGCAGGCCGGTGCGCCGGCGCTGAGCGGCGGCAGCCCGAACCGCATCGACGATACGTTCTACGTCGGCGCGAACTGGCAGGCCACCGCGCCGCTGCTGATCACGGTGGCCGGCTATTACGGCCACGCGCGCAACGCGGCGCGGCTCGACGGCACGCTCGGCTCGGGGATCAACTACTCGGCGACCGTGCTGGCCGAATATGCGCTGTCGAAGCACACCGAGGTTTACGGCACGGTGGACTTCGCGCGCGGCAACGGCGCGTTCGCCGCCGATTATCCGGGCGCCACCAACCGACTCACGGGCAAGGTCGACCAGATCGGCCGGACCAACAACGTTGGGGCGGCGATCGGTCTGCGGCAGATGTTCTGATGTTCTGAAGACGGTTCGCACGTTGCGGCGCGGCCGGAGGCGCCGTTGCGTCCGCAACCGCAGTGCGCATAAAAAACGCGTGGCGACCGAGGTCGCCACGCGTTGCATGCCCGAGCGTATCGCCGCCCGGTTCGGGCGGCACGCCGCGTCTATCGTCAGAAGTCGAACCCCGGCCCGCCCGCGCCCGGGCCGCCCGGCACCGCGGCTGGCGCCGCATCCTTCGGCGCTTCGAACACAGTCGCATCGGTCGTCAGCAGCAGCCCGGCGACCGACGCCGCGTTCTGCAACGCCGTGCGCGTGACCTTGGTCGGATCGAGCACGCCCGATTCGACGAGATCGCCGTACTCGCCCGTCTGCGCGTTGTAGCCGAAGTTGCCCGAGCCTTCCGCGACCTTCGCGACGACGACGCTCGCTTCCTCGCCCGCGTTCGCGACGATCTGGCGCAGCGGTTCCTCGAGCGCGCGCAGCACGATCTTGATGCCCGCATCCTGGTCGGCGTTCACGCCCTTCAGCTCGCGGATCGCCTGACGCACGCGGATCAGCGCGACACCGCCGCCCGGCACGATGCCTTCCTCGACGGCCGCGCGCGTCGCGTGCAGCGCGTCGTCGACGCGATCCTTCTTCTCCTTCACCTCGATCTCGGTCGCACCGCCGACCTTGATCACCGCGACGCCGCCCGCGAGCTTCGCGACGCGTTCCTGCAGTTTTTCGCGGTCGTAGTCCGACGTCGCTTCGTCGATCTGCACGCGGATCTGCTTCACGCGCGCCTCGATGTTCTTTGCATCGCCCGCGCCGTCGATCACGGTCGTGTTTTCCTTGCCGACCTCGATGCGCTTCGCCTGGCCGAGTTCGGCGAGCGTCGCCTTCTCGAGCGTCAGGCCCGTTTCCTCGGCGACGACCTGGCCGCCCGTGAGGATCGCGATGTCCTCGAGCAGCGCCTTGCGGCGATCGCCGAAGCCCGGCGCCTTGACGGCAACGGTCTTCAGGATGCCGCGGATGTTGTTCACGACGAGCGTCGCGAGCGCTTCGCCTTCGACGTCCTCCGCGATGATCAGCAGCGGCCGGCCCGACTTCGCGACCTGTTCGAGCACCGGCAGCAGGTCGCGGATGTTCGAGATCTTCTTGTCGTGCAGCAGGATGTACGGGTTCTCGATCTCCGCGATCTGCTTGTCGGGATTGTTGATGAAGTACGGCGACAGGTAGCCGCGATCGAACTGCAGCCCCTCGACGACGTCGAGCTCGTCGGCGAGCGACTTGCCGTCCTCGACGGTGATCACGCCTTCCTTGCCGACGCGGTCGATCGCTTCGGCGATGCGCTGGCCGATCGATTCTTCGCCGTTCGCGGAGATCGTCGCGACCTGCGCGATTTCCTTGCTCGTGGTGGTCGGCCTGCTGATCTTCTTCAGTTCGTCGACGGCCGACGCGACGGCCTTGTCGATGCCGCGCTTCAGGTCGAGCGGGTTGAGCCCGGCCGCGACGTATTTCTGGCCTTCGCGCACGATCGCCTGCGCGAGCACGGTGGCCGTCGTCGTGCCGTCGCCGGCCGCGTCGCTGGTGCGCGACGCGACTTCCTTCACGAGCTGCGCGCCGATGTTCTGCAGCTTGTCCGCGAGTTCGATTTCCTTCGCGACCGATACGCCGTCCTTCGTGACGACCGGCGCGCCGAAGCTGCGTTCGAGCACCACGTTGCGGCCCTTCGGCCCGAGCGTGACCTTCACCGCGTTCGCGAGAATGTTCACGCCTTCGGTCAGCTTCGCACGTGCGACGTCGCTGAAAATGATTTCCTTCGCTGCCATGATTGCGCTCCGTTATTGATTGACGACCGCGACGATGTCTTCCTCGCGCAGCACGAGGAATTCATTGCCGTCCACCTTGACGGCCTGGCCCGCGTACTTGCCGAACAGCACGCGCTCGCCCACGTTCAGGTCGGGAACGATGCGCTGGCCGTCCGCGTCCTTGCGGCCGGGGCCGACGGCGATCACTTCGCCCTGGTCGGGCTTCTCTGCGGCGCTGTCGGGGATCACGATGCCCGACGCGGTGGTGGTTTCCTGGTCGAGTCGCTTCACGATGACGCGGTCGTGCAAGGGGCGTAGGCTCATCTTTTCGTCCTGTGCTGTTCTGTCGAAATTGGCTGGCACTCTTTGGGAGAGAGTGCTGACGAGTATAAAAACGCTCGGCGGCGCGATCCAATAACGGATTCGGAAAAGCATTCGCGCGGATGCGCTATGGACGGGAGACGGGCCGGGCGGCGGTCAGATCAGCAGCGATACAGTCCTGAACAGCGCGAGATCCTCCTTGCGCGCGGAGCGCGCATGCCTGCGGATCACGTGCAGCAGGCAGTCGATGAAGCAGCGAGCGGCGTCGCTCAGCGTGCTGCTGCGGCGCGTGACGATCCCGAGGTCGCGCGGCTCGAACGTCTCCTTCAGTTGCAACGGCAGCATCCGTTCGCCGAACGGCGGCACGGCCGCGAGTATCGTCGGGCACCACGTGCACATGTCGGCCTGCTCGAGCATCGTCTGCAGCATCGCGACCGACTGCGCGCGCACGATGCGCCGTTCGTCGATCCGTGCGCCGTGGCGCGTGAACAGGTAGTCGACGAGTGCGGCTTGCCCGTCGGCCGCGAAATTCAGCACCCAGTCGTTGTCGAGCAGGTCGTGGATCGATCGTGCGCGTTCGCGCGGATGGCCGGCGCGCACCATGACCGAGGTCTCGTAGCGCAGCATCGGCTCGAACGCGAATTCCTTCGTGCCGCCCGGTTGCACGTGCCCGAGCGCGAAGTCCATGCTGCCGTCGCGCAGCAGCGGCTGTGCGACGGCCATCAGCGCTTCGTAGAGTTCGAGGCGCACGTCGGGCATCCGCTCGCGAAAACGCAGCACGGCTTCCGCGAGGAACGTCATCGTGAGCCATGGCGTGACGCCGATGCTCAGCCGGCCCTCGACGCGGCCGCGCATGCGTTCGAGATCGCTCTGCGCGTGTTCGAGCTGCTTCAGCACGAGCTTCGCGTGCGTGAGCAGCGTCTTTCCGTATTCGGTGAAGCCGATGCCCTCCGGCGCACGCACGAGCAGCGGCAGGCGCTCGCTCGCCTCCAGCTCGCGCAGCGCGCGCGTGACGGCCGCCTGCGACAGCCCGAGCGTGCGTGCCGCGCCGCGGATGCTGCCGGCCTCCGCGCTCGCGACGAGCGCCTGCAACTGATGCAGCTTGATGTTGCTCATGGTGCGATACCCGACAACGAAAGGTTGTCATCATAACGAAACCGCGGCTGGTCGCCGGGATTTTCGCTGCATACGATTCGGCCACGATCGGTCATCCGGGCGATCGACGACCGGAATGCATTCAGGAGAATCGGGGTTGGACCAGAAACATATTCATCCGGAAATAACGGCCATCGAGGCGGAGATGATCGCGCTGCGTCACCGGCTGCACGCGCATCCCGAACTTGGCTTCGAGGAGCACGCGACAAGCGATCTCGTTGCCGATTGCCTGACAACGTGGGGTTATCGGGTGACGCGCGGGCTCGGCGGCACGGGCGTGGTCGGCACGCTGACGCGCGGCGCCGGGAAACGGCTCGGATTGCGCGCGGACATGGACGCGCTGCCGATCCGCGAGACAACCGGGCTGCCGCATGCGAGCCGGCGCGACGGCGTGATGCACGCGTGCGGCCATGATGGCCACACGGGGATGCTGCTTGCGGCGGCCCGCTGTCTTGCGGGGCGCGCGCGCTTCGTGGGCACATTGAACCTGATTTTCCAGCCGGCCGAAGAAGGGCTCGGCGGCGCGAAGCGGATGATCGACGACGGACTGTTCACGCAATTTCCGTGCGATGCCGTGTTCGCGATGCATAACGTGCCGGGCCTGCCGGCCGGCGTGCTCGGCTTCTGCGACGGGGCGGCGATGGCGTCGGCCGACGAGGTGCGCGTGCGCGTGATCGGGCGCGGCGGGCATGGCGCCGCGCCGCACACGACGATCGATCCGGTGGTCGTGTGCGCGTCGATCGTGATGGCGTTGCAGACGGTCGTGTCGCGCAACGTGAATCCGCAGGAACTGGCGATCGTCACGGCCGGCTCGATCCATGCGGGCACCGCATCGAACGTGGTCCCGCCGCATGCGGACCTTGAACTCAGCGTGCGTGCGCTGTCGCCGGACGTGCGCGCACTACTGGAGCGACGCATCCGCGAGATCGTGGATGGGCAGGCCGCGAGTTACGGCGCGACGGCCGAGATCGACTATCGATACGGCTATCCGGTGCTCGTCAATCATGCGGCGGAAACGGCATTCGCGCGCGATGTGGCCCGCGAATGGGGCGGCGACGCGGCGCTGATTCCGCATCTGCGGCCGATCGCGGCGAGCGAGGATTTTGCATTCATGCTCGAGAAGTGCCCGGGCAGCTACCTGTCGATCGGCAACGGCGACGGTGCGGCCGGATGCGGGTTGCACAACCCCGGCTACGACTTCAACGATGCTTGCCTCGCGACAGGTGCGAGCTACTGGACCGCGCTCGCGGAGCGATACCTCGGGTGATGCGGCCGCACGATTTCGGGTCACGATTCACGATTTACACAAGGAGACGGGCAATGAAACAGTGGATGGCGGCGCTCGCGGTGGCGCTGGCGGCAGGATCGGTGCATGCGGGCGACTGGACGGGCAAGGAGATCCGCCTCGCGGTCGATCCGACTTACCCGCCGCTCGAATACAAGCTGCCCGACGGCACGCTGACGGGCTTCGGGATCGATATCACGAATGCATTGTGCGCGGAGCTGCACGCGCGCTGCGTGTGGGTCGAGTCGAGTTTCGACGGGATGATTCCAGGGCTGCTCGCGCGCAAGTTCGACGTGATCGCGTCGTCGATGACGATCACGCCGAAGCGGATGCAGCAGATCGCGTTCACGAACCGCATCTCGAATGCACCCGCCCGGCTGATCGCGCGCAAGGGCACGCCGCTGCTGCCGACGGCCGAATCGCTGAAAGGCAAGCGCGTGGGCGTCGAGCAGGGTTCCGCGCAGGCCGACTACGCAGTCGCGAACTGGCAGCCGGCCGGCGTGCAGATCGTGTCGTACCCGAACCAGGATCAGGTGTACGCCGATCTCGTGACGGGGCGGCTCGACGCGGCGTTCCAGGCATCGATCGCGGCCAGCGACGGCTTTCTGAAGAAGTCGCAGGGCAAGGACTTCATGTTCGCCGGCGCGCCGATCGACGACGCGAAGTATTTCGGGCAGGGCGACGGTCTTGGGTTGCGCAAGCAGGACAACGACCTGCGCGACGCATTTAACCGCGCGCTCGCAACGATTCTCGCGAACGGCACGTACCAGCGGATCAACCGGAAGTATTTCGACTTCGATATCTACGGCACGAAGTAAGCAGAAGCGCACGAAATGTGCGCGATCGACCATAAATAAATAAGGATTACGGATGAACTGGAGATCGATTTTTGTCGCGCTTCCGGCGCTGTGCACAGCGCCCGCGTTCGCGCAAGGCAGCGTCACGCTCTATGGCCTCGTCGATGCGGGAATCGGCTATGCGAACAACGTTGGCGGGCACAGTGCGTGGCAGATGGCGAGCGGCTTCGCGCAGGGCAGCCGCTGGGGGCTGAAGGGCACCGAGGACCTGGGCGGCGGCTACAGCGCGCTGTTCCAGATCGAGAATGGCTTCAACGTGAACAGCGGCTCGCTTGCGCAGGGCGGCCGCATGTTCGGGCGTCAGGCCTACGTCGGGCTCGGCAGCACGCGCTTCGGCACACTGACACTCGGGCGGCAATACGATTCCGTTGTCGACTATCTCGCGCCGACGACCGCGAACGGGAGCTGGGGCGTCTATCCGTTCTCGCACCCGCTCGACAACGACAACACCGGCAATACGTTCCGCACGAACAATACCGTGAAGTATGCGAGTCCGGATTTCTCCGGCTTCTCGTTCGGCGGCACGTACAGCTTCAGCAACGACACGGGCTTCGCGAACAACCGGGTATGGAGCGTCGGCGCGCAGTACGAGCAGGGCGGCCTGCTCATCGGCGCCGCGTTCCTGAATTCGGACAACCCGGGCGCGACGTCGGGCGGCGCGATCGCGGGTTCCGGGTCGGTCGGCGCCGATGCGAATTTTGCGTCGGCACGGCTGCGGATCTTCGGAGCGGGCATCAACTACACCGCAGGGCCCGCGACGGTCGGGTTCGCATACACCAACAGCAACGTCACGCGGCCGACCGCGAACGTCGGCTACCTGTTCGGCGACGAAACGATCGAACCCGTGACCGGGCCGCTTGCGGGCGGTACGGTGACGTCGATCAAGTATCAGAACTTCGAAGTGAACGGCAAGTATCAGTTCACGCCGACGTTGTTCGTCGGCGCGCAATACGTGTACACGACGGTGCGCTACGACGCGACGACCGGCGCCGCAAAGCCGAAGATCCATTCGTTCGGCTTGATGGCCGACTACAACCTGTCGAAACGCACGGATGTGTATCTGATGGGCGCGTACCAGCGGATCGCCGGAGACGCGACCGGCTCGTCGCTCGATCAGGCATATATTCCCGGCGCGGCCGATCTGTCGTCGACGTCGAAGCAGTTGATGGTGCACGCGGGGATTCGGCACAAGTTCTGATGGAACCTGCCGGAAAGAAGGCGGCGGCCCGCCGCCTTCATCCATCACGAAGCGACGCGAATCACGACCTTGCCGAAATGCTGCCCCGACTGCAGGTACGCATACGCTTGCGGCGCTTCGTCGAAGCCGAAAACGCGATCGACCACCGGCTTGATCCGCTTCGCATCGACGAACCGCACGACGTCGTCGAGCATCGCGCGGCTGCCGACCATGATCCCGTGCAATTGCCGAATGCCGCCGATCAGCGACAGCAGCCCGAGTTCGGGGCCGCCGAAGCCGCTGACGCCGCCGATCACCGACACGATGCCGCCCAGCTTCGTCGCGGCGACCGAGCGCGGCAGCGTGTCGTGTCCGCCGACTTCCAGGACGAGATCCGCGCCCGCGCCGCCGGTGAGCCGCAGCACTTCATGCTGCCACTCGGGCGTAGCCCGATAGTTGATCGTTGCGTCCGCACCGAGTGCGCGGGCGCGTTCGAGCTTCGCGTCGCTCGACGACGTGACGATCGTGCGCAACCCCGCCGCGTGCGCGAGCTGCAGCGCGACGATCGAGACGCCGCCCGTGCCGAGCAGCACGACGGTCGAGCCCGGCCCCGCGCCGCCGTCGGCGAACAGCGCATTCCACGCGGTGATGCCCGCGCACGACAGCGTCGCCGCTTCGTCGTAGTCGAGATGCGCGGGAATCGCGACCAGCGCCGCTTCGTCGGACACGAAGTGCTCGGCCAGCACGCCGTCGAATTGCGCGCCGGGCGAACCCGAGACCTTCTGCGGCGTGGGCGGCCCGTCGATCCAGCGCGGGAAGTACGTGTTGATCACGCGATCGCCCGGCTTGAAGCGCGTGACGTCGCGGCCGGTTTCGACGACTTCGCCGGCGCCGTCGGCAACAGGAATCAACGCGTCCTTGCCGATGCCGAGATAGTCGCCGCGCGCGAACATCAGGTCGCGGTAGTTCAGTCCTGCCGAGTGGATTTTCACGACGACGTCGGTCGGCCCGACCGGCCGGCGTGTCGCGTCGATGCGCCGGAGCCCGGCAGCGCCGTCGCCGGGTTTGATTTGCCATGCGTGCATGTCGACTCCTTTTCGAGATAGGTCGAACTATCATAGTGTTGCGCACGGGGACGCATTGGCGAGAATTCGGCCACTGACTGTCGCCGTCATGGACACAAACCTGTCATCCAACCGGAGCGGAATCGCATGGACGAGCGTTTGAGAGGCGTCGCCGAATTCGTCGACGTCGTGGAGTCGGGCAGCTTCGCGGCGGCGGCGCTGCGCATCGGCGTCACGCGTTCGGCCATCGCGAAGGTCGTCGCGCGGCTCGAACGCCGTCTCGGCGCGCGGCTGCTGCAGCGCACGACGCGCCAGCTCAGCCTGACCGACGAAGGGCTCGTCTATTACGAGCAGTGCCGGCGGCTGCTGGCCGATCTCGGCGAAACGGAGGCCGCGCTCGACGCGGGCCGGCGCGAGCCGTCGGGGCGGCTGCGCATCAGCGTGCCCGTGCTGTTCGGGCGGCAATGCGTTGCGCCCGTCATGCGGCGCCTCGTCGAGCGTCATCCGCGGCTCGAGATCGACGTGTCGTTCAGCGATCGCCTGGCCGACCTGATCAACGACGGTTTCGACGTCGCGGTGCGCATCGGCGAGCTTGCGGATACGAGCACGCTCGTCGGGCGGCGGCTTGGCGTACAGCGAATGGGCATTTGCGCATCGCCCGCGTATCTCGAACGTCACGGCCGACCGACGGGGCTCGACGAACTCGGGTCGCACGTCGGCATCGCATATTCGCGCGGCGGGCAGCCGGCACCATGGCGGATCATCGGTGCGGACGGCGCGGTGCACGACCACCGCGCGGCCGGCCGCCTGCGGTTCGACGACCTGCAGGCGATCGCCGATGCGGCCGCTGCCGGTGCGGGCCTCGCGTGGCTGCCGTGCTGGCTGATGGCGCCTTACCTGCGCGACGGCCGCCTCGTGCTCGTGATGGACAGCAACAGCGTGTCGGGCGCCGAGGTGTTCGCGGTGCGGCCGTCGTCGCGCCACGTGCCGTCGAAGGTGCGGGTCGTCATCGATGCGCTCGTCGACGAGATTCCGCGGATGCTGGCGTCGGAAGACTGAGGCGGGAAGGCGACCCGCACAAGCGCGCACCGCATCCGGGCGGAGCGGCTGAACGATGCGGGCGTGGCGACCGTACGCGTTTTTCCGATCCGATGCACAATCGTCCGGAACGCGGATGCGCCGCGTGGCTGCATACGCATCGCGACTTCTTCGATTCCTTCCACACAGGCACGAATCATGTCATCCCGCACCTACCTCGTCACAGGCGCGTCGCGCGGCATCGGCTTCGCGGTCAGCACATTTCTGGCGCAGCGCGGCCATCGCGTCATCGGCCTAGCGCGGCATGCGCAGGGCATCGATTTCCCCGGCGAATTGCTCGCGTGCGATCTTGCCGACATCGAACGGACGGCGGCAACGCTCGCGCGCATCAGCGAGCGGCACGACGTCGACGGCATCGTCAACAACGCCGGCATCGTGTTGCCGCAGCCGCTCGGGCAGATCGATTTCGGGTCGCTGCAGGCGGTGTTCGATCTGAACGTGCGTGCCGCGATCCAGGTCACTCAGCACTTTGCGGATGCGATGAAGGCGCGCGGTCGCGGGCGCATCGTCAACATCTGCAGCCGCGCGATTTTCGGCAGCCTCGATCGCACCGCGTATTCGGCCGCGAAGAGCGCACTCGTCGGCTGCACGCGCACGTGGGCGCTCGAACTGGCCGAGCATGGCGTGACCGTCAACGCGGTCGCGCCGGGCCCGATCGAGACCGAACTGTTCCGACAGACGCGGCCGGTCGGCAGCGAAGCCGAACGCAAGGTGCTCGCGACGATTCCCGCGCGCCGGCTCGGCACGCCCGACGACGTGGCGGCCGCGATCGCGTTCTTCCTGTCCGACGAAGCCGGTTTCGTCACGGGGCAGGTGCTGGCCGTGGACGGCGGCGGCAGCCTCGGCGGGCGCAGCTGACGCATCGCGGCGCGGGCCGCGCCAAACGGCCTGCATCGGGCCCGCATCGCATATTCCCGTGCCCCGTTAGCATGTGACGAATCCGACTTTGGGCGCCGCGCGCGCGACGCTAAGATCGCCGATCCCGTAGATCGAGCGTTCACGATAATGAAAAAGTCCGCGTCGCCGTTGCATGCTTTCCGTTTCCGTGTCGTCTGCGCCGCGATCGCCGGCGCGGTGTCGCTCGCATCGTGCGGCGGCGTCGACAGCGATTCGCCGCCTCCGCAGGCCGGCACGACACCGCCGCAGGCCGCGAAACGCCCGAACATCCTGTACATCATGGCCGACGATCTCGGCTATTCCGACATCCATGCATTCGGCGGCGAGATCAACACGCCGAACCTCGACGCGCTCGTCGCATCGGGCCGCATTCTGTCGAACCATCACACGGGCACCGTGTGTGCGATCACGCGTGCGATGCTGGTGTCCGGCACCGATCACCATCTCGTCGGCGAAGGCACGATGGGCGTGCCGACCGACGAGCGGCGCGGGCTGCCCGGCTACGAGGGCTACCTGAACGACCGCGCGCTGTCGTTCGCACAACTGCTGAAGGACGCCGGTTACCACACGTATATCGCGGGCAAGTGGCACATCGGCTCGGGGATCGTCGGCAGCGCGACGGGCAGCGGGCAGACGCCCGACCAGTGGGGCTTCGAGCGCAGCTACGTGCTGCTCGGCGGCGCGGCGACCAACCACTTCGCGCACGAGCCGGCCGGCTCGTCGAACTACACGGAGGACGGCCGGTACGTGCAACCTGGCCAGCCCGGGCAGCCGGGCGGCGCGGGCGGCAGCCCGGCCGTGTTCTATTCGACCGATTTCTATACGCAGAAGCTGATCTCGTACATCGATTCGAACCAGCGCGACGGCAAGCCGTTCTTCGCCTATGCGGCGTACACGTCGCCGCACTGGCCGCTACAGGTGCCCGAACCGTGGCTGCACAAGTACGCGGGCGTCTATGACGCCGGCTACGACGCGATCCGCAACGCGCGGATCGCGCGGCAGAAAGCGCTCGGCCTGATTCCCGCCGACTTCAAGCCGTTCGACGGCGTGCCCGAAACGACGGCGGCGTCGCCCGCGACCGCGAACAACGGCACCGCGAGCGCGAAATACATCAGCGCGGTGCATTCGGCCGCGGACGGCTATAGCGACTACGGCACCGGCAAGGTCGACAAGCTGTGGTCGAGCCTGTCGCCGGCCGAGCGCCGTGCGCAGGCGCGCTACATGGAGATCTACGCGGGGATGGTCGAGAACCTCGACTACAACATCGGCCTGCTGATCCAGCACCTGAAGGACATCGGCGAATACGACAACACGTTCATCATGTTCCAGTCGGACAACGGCGCGGAAGGCTGGCCGATCGATTCCGGCGCGGACCCGACGGCGACCGACACCGCGAACGCGCAGGAGCCGACTTATTCGGCGCTCGGCACCGACAACGGCAAGCAGAATGCGCAGCGCCTGCAGTACGGGCTGCGCTGGGCCGAAGTGAGCGCGTCGCCGTTCCGGCACACGAAGGGTTATTCGGCCGAAGGCGGCGTATCGACGCCGACGATCGTGCGCCTGCCGGGGCAGTCGCAGCAACTGCCGACGCTGCGCGCGTTCACGCACGTGACCGACAACACGGCGACCTTCCTCGCGGTCGCGGGCGTCACGCCGCCGTCGCAACCGGCGCCGCCGCTCGTCAACACGCTGACGGGCGTCGACCAGAACAAGGGCAAGGTGATCTACAACAACCGCTACGTGTACCCGGTTACGGGCCAGTCGCTGCTGCCGGTGCTCACCGGTTCGGCGACGGGCGAGGTGCACACGGCGCCGTTCGGCGACGAAGCGTACGGCCGCGCATACCTGCGCAGCGCCGACGGCCGCTGGAAGGTGCTGTGGACCGAGCCGCCGCTCGGGCCGCTCGACGGTCACTGGCAGCTTTACGACCTCGCGTCGGATCGCGGCGAGACGACCGACGTGTCGGCGCAGAACCCGTCGGTGATCGGCACGCTCGTCGACCAGTGGAAGACGTACATGAGCAACGTCGGCGGCGTCGAGCCGCTGCGTCCGCGCGGTTATTACTGAGCGCCCCCGGACCTGTCGCTTCGATCCAGGGCCGCCCGGGGGACTTCCTTCGGGGCGGAAAACCTGGGGCGGCAAGGCGCTTTCTTGAAAGGACGACACGATGCGGTTCCGGTTCTGGACGATCGGCGCGGCGCTCGCCGCCACGCTGTTCGCCGCCGCGTTCGCGGTGGGCTATGCGAATCCGGCGGCGCCCGCGGGCGGCGCATTCGACGACGCGAATCGCGGCCGCGCGCTCGCGCCGCTCGGCTCCGAGCGGCAGTGCGAGCGCTATTCGGGGCTGCCGGCAAAGTGGCGCGACGACCCGAAGACCGGGATGGTGCATCTGCGCGGCGGCGCGTTCGTGTTCGGCGGCACGCGCGGTTATGCGGACGAGCGTCCGGCCGGCGACGGCCGCACGCACGTCGGCGGCTTCTGGATCGACCAGACCGATGTGACGATCGCGCAGTTCGCCGCATTCGTGCAGGCGACCGGCTACGTGACCGAGGCCGAGCAGCAGGGCGGCGCGGCGGTGTTCCATGTGCCGACGCGCGACGAGATGAATGGGCGCGACCTCGCATGGTGGTCGTGGGTGAAGGGGGCATCGTGGCGTCATCCGCGCGGGCCCGGCAGCGGCGTCGACGGGCTCGGCAACCTGCCCGTCACGCTCGTCACGCAGCGCGATGCGCTCGCGTATGCGCGCTGGCTCGGCCGCGATCTGCCGACCGAGGCCGAATGGGAATACGCGGGCAAGGCCGGCCGCGACGACGCGTCGCTCGACGCGGCGCCGCGCGACGCGCAGGGCAAGCCGGCCGCGAACTACTGGCAGGGCGCGTTCCCGGTGCTCGATACGGCCGAGGACGGTCACGCGGGCCTCGCGCCCGTCGGCTGCTATGCGGCGAACGGCTTCCGCCTCTACGACATGATCGGCAACGCCTGGGAATGGACGAAGGACGCGTACACGGGCCCGCATCAGCCGCACGCCAACGGCGACACGGCTGCCGTCGCACCGACGACGCGCCGGCACGATACGCCGATGGTCATCAAGGGCGGTTCGTTCCTGTGCTCGCGCGACTACTGCGTGCGCTATCGCGCGTCGTCGCGCGAACAGCAGGAGGCCGATCTCGGCGCGTCGCACATCGGCTTTCGCACGATCCTGAGGGATGCATCGTGAGGAACCGCATCGTGCGATCCGTTTCCGTATGGCTGCTGGCCGCGTGCGGTGTCGTCCATCAGGGGTCGGCCGTTGCGGCCGAATCGGCTGCCCCGGCCGTGCGCGTCGGCGTGACGCGCGGCGTGCACGCGCAGATCCTGGACGAAGTGAAGCGGGTCGCTGCTGCACGCGGGTTGGGCGTCGACGTCGTCGAATTCGACGATGCGTCGCGCATCGACGCGGCGCTCGCCGACGGCCGGATCGACGCGGCCAGCTTCGAGGATGCGCAACAGCTTGCCGCGACGCGCGCGCGGAAACGCTACGCGCTGACCGAAGTCGCGCCGACCGTCACGCTGCCGATGGCGCTCTATTCGCGCAAGCTGAAAAACCTGAACGAATTGCCGCCCGGCGCGACGGTCGCGATTCCCGCCGATCGGCGCGGGATGGCGCGTGCGCTCGTGCTGCTGCAGAACGACACGCTGGTGACGCTGCGCGAGCAGGCCGGCCTGCATGCGACGCTGCGCGACGTGACCGGCAACCGGCTCGGGCTGAAGCTCGTCGCGCTGCGCCGCGATCGTCTTCACGCCGCGCTCGACACGGCTGCGTTCGTCGCGATCGACAGCGACGATGCCGCCCGCGTCGGGCTGCAGCCCGCGCGCGACAGCATCGGCATCGAGGACGCGCGTTCGCCGTACGCGAACGTGCTGACGGTGCGCAACGCCGATCGCGCGAAACCGTGGGTCGCGCAGCTCGTCGCCGCATATCACTCGGACGACGTCGCGCGCTTCATTCTCACGCGTTACCAGGATTCGGTGCGGCGGCCGTGGTAGACACGTACCTGCTCGCGTGCAATGCATGCGGACGCTGCTGCAACAGCGCGCCGACGCTGTCGCTGCGCGAACTGTTCCGGCATCGGCACCGCTTCGTCGGCGCGCTGACGATCCGTCGCGTGCCTTACACTTGGCGCTCTTTCAATCGATTCCGACGGAGCGGGCATGTACGCGTCGACCTTCATTTTTCGTGCCGGGCAATACGATGACGAATTCCACCGGCTCGACCGGCAGATCGCCGACATGGCGCGCGCGACGCCCGGCTATCTCGGCGAGGAGACGTGGGAGAGCGCCGAAGCGGGGGGCTGATCCAGAACGTCTACTACTGGGAATCGGAGGCGGCGCTGCAGCAATTGATGCAGCATCCGGCGCATCTCGAAGCGAAGGCGAAGCAGGCGCGCTGGCTCGACGGCTATCGCGTCGTGATCTCGAAGGTGCTCCGCGAGTACGGCGACGGCAAGCTGACGCAGCCGCATGCGGGGCAATCTGCGTGACTGGCTGTCTGATTCATTCCTTTCGTATTACGGATAAATAACGGGAGACCGCGCGCGGCGGCCCGTATGCGCATGCGGGCTTCCGCGGCATCGCGTGCAATCAATTCTTCATCAAGCATGGCCGAGACGGCGGGGCTTCGCGTCGTCAGTCTGTCCGATGCTGTCCTATCCGTTCGGGATGTGGTTCGCTCGACGCGAACACGCTGTATGTCGCGGACGAAGGCGACGGCTACACGGGCGGCCCGGACCTGTACACGCATGCAGTCGCGCAGACGGGCGCCGGCCTTCAGAAGCGGGTCTTTGACGCGAGCGCGAAGCAGTGGAAGCTCTCGTACACGCTGCAGAACGGGCTGAACCTCGGCCAGCCGTATTCGGTCGCCGGCTATCCGGTGGGCAACAATGCGGCGACGGCGCTACCGTGGGCGCCAGCGATTGCCGGCCTGCGCAACCTGACGGGCCGCGTCGAACGCGACGGCACGGTGACGATCTGGGCGATCACGTCGACGGTCAGCGGCAACGGCGATGTGGGCGCCGATCCGAATCGGCTGGTCGCGGTGCGCGACGTGCTCAAGAACACGAGCGTGACGACGGCCGCGCACGAGCAGTTCGCCGTGCTGCGGACGGCGAAATTTGCGGAAGTGCTGCGGGGGATCGAGTTCGCGCCGGGGACGGATACGGGGCGGTGGCATTGAGGTGACGGGCCTCGGTTGAGGCCGGGCTGAAGGCGAACGCGGCCGCCCGATGGCGGCGGCCGCGTTTAGTTGGGCTGCTGCGCCCGTTGCCCCGCGCGCTTCAGGTCAGAAAAGGGAAGGGGGCGGGGAGATTTCAATAGCTTGGGCACTTCTTCGCGCCAGTGCAACTCTCCCGTCGGCTTTTAGCGTTCCACCGGTATGGGCTCGCAAGTACGAACTCAATCGGATGCTTCTCACGATCGTTCCTGATATTCCTCGAACCACATCCACCGACCTGGCTCAAACAGGTTCGTGTACTGGTTCCGTTCCGCTTGCTCCCGAGGGGTGAGCTTGCGGACATCGGGAAATTTTTGCCCCTTCCAGATCAGATGAATATCCGAATTGGAAGTCTTGGTGTAGCCCTGCCATATCCCTGTTTCTGGGCACAGAATGCCCGTACACAGATTCATCAACTCGTATTTGTGGCGCTTGACCTGTTGCTCCTCTAAGCGGCGCTGCTTACGTTCTTCCGGTTTCAAGATTTTGTACGTGCGGCGTATATCGACTATCCACAATTGCTGCGGAAATGATCCATCTAACGGATTTATGTAACCTAGATCGACATCGATTGGAAATTTACTGCCAGGAATATCTTTCGAGCGGTAGCGAAAGGACTGCAAATTGGGAGCCTCGGGGGTACGCCCGCTCAATTCATTTCCATATTCACGGTTTCCGCGATAGTCAACCCAATAGTCCTCCAACTGGAGAAGCGATTTGATTTCCGTGTCAGGTAGGTTGGCAACCCTTGCATCAATGACAATTCTTACCCCAGCCGGAACAATTTTCACTTTGTCGCGATCATCGCTGTAGTCCTCCGGATCGTCGCCGGTGGAAAATTCAATCTTCGTTCCACGTAGCGCACGATTTTTGTATTTATAAAGAAATCCTGTTGCAGGGGGGTGTGTCCACGTTGTGTAGTTTGTCCCGAAGACAATATATTCAGGATTGTATGGTGCATCATCACGCAGGATCGCCATTGCCGTTTTTAGGATGCTTCGCAGCATGACGCGCTGCTCTTCGTCGGTCGCCTGCATTTCAAATCCCTCCCCCAATGGCTTGAAGTGAAGCATCGTATCCTCCTGTGCATGTACCGGGATTACGAACGAAAGCACGATCAGGATGGTCCCAATAGGCTTGCACCACTTCAGCGCACGCATAGGCATCTTCTTCATGTAACTGGCTCCGGTATCCTTCTTCGAAACTCACCATCTTGGCCGCTGTTTCTGGCGACACTCGCAACAGCTTGCACACTTCGGCCTGTGCAATTGGTACATCGGGCTTTACATAGGCTCCGCCCGTCTGATTTTGTATGTACGAAATCATCCAGTAATAGTGGAAAACCAAGATGCGATGAAGTCCCGTGGCAACTCGTACATCATCGGGTACTTTTACTTTCCCTGCGGCCTCGAAAATCGTTTGTGGCGAGCTGGCTTTATATACTTGCGTCGTCTGTGAGAGCATCGCATAGTCATTCGGGTGTTGCTGAAGAAAGGTCATCATCCAGAATGTCTGCTGGCAATGTCGTGCTTCGTGATAAAGCATATCCGCGAATGCCTTCAGGGTTCCGTCCAGGGTAGTCGGATTATGCGACGATGCAATGATTTTAGCGATTTCTGTCTCTTGGATGGCTATTATCCAGTACCTCCCGATAAATGACGCGCTGACATCCGAGCGCATGTTGTATTTGGTTGTGCCTTCCTTTGAATTAACAATATCTATCTTGGGAATTGCTCCATTTGACTTCATCGGGTCGCCTGGCGAACCTTTGGGTAATCCAAATGGTCCCGCAGAAAGGGCTGTGCTCAATGTTTTGTCAACTGAAAGCGCGATATTTTCCTTTAATTCTTCTGATATCGAGCCACTCAACGTATTGAACTTGCCCCACTCAATTCCATAGAGTGCTTTCTTGATCGCCGCCGTATAGGTTTTCGTAACCGGATACTCAACATCGCGGCGTACCGGCATGTCGGGAGGCGAGTCGTCCTGTTTAGTCCCGTCCACGAAGTGATGGAAACGCAGTCCGAAGTTGAGCGGGTCGCAGCTCGCGAACGCGGCCGGCTGGCTCTCGGAAGTTGCCCCCTGTTCCGGGGTGCTGACTTTCTTGCCTTTGATTGTTGCGGTACGCTTGTCGGCGTTCGGTGCCTTGGCGGTGTAGGGCGTCTTGTTATCGCGCACGACGACGGCGCGGTTGACCGCAATCACCTTGTCCGGATCGCTCGCCGCCAGAAGCTCCACCGTTGCGAACGAGATGTCGTGGCTCGTTACCACTTCCGTTTCGCCCAGCGCGTTACTCACCCCCTCAATTGTGCGACCGTTATCAAGCGTGACGCGGTACGGCTGGTTCGGTAGCGCAAACCCGCTGTCATGCTCCAGCAGCACAAAGTGCGCGGCAAACTGCCCCGGATGCTCGGGCGTGACCGGCACGCGCATCGGCCGTATCTGTGCGGCGTCTGTCTGATGACTGCCCGCGTGGATTGTGTGCTCGCCCGCCGTCTTTACGACATACCCCAGTTCGCTGATGCGAACCTCCGTACTGCCTGCATGCAGCACGATTTCCTCTGCCGCATGCAGGTGGATGCTGTCGGTCGTACTCGTGATGTTGATCGCCTTCTTCGCGGTGAGGTCAACACCATCGGTCTGCGCATCGATGCGCACTTTCCCGGCTGCGGCGACAAGCGTCATGCCAGCCTTGTGCACGAACAGCGAGAACGCGTTCGATACGCTCGCGAATAGCGACCGGCCGACCGCGAGCCCGACATGCCGGCCGCTCGTCACCGCCACATCCTCACCGCTCGCGATATGGGCGCCGCGCTCGGCCGCCAGACAGATCCCCGCCGGTCCGGCCAGCACGATATCGGCCTCCGTCAGCTCCGGGAAGTCGTCCGCCGTGCCAGACGGTATTCCCCGAATCGCATCGTTGCGCTCCTTGATCGCTCGGGTTACGTCGCTCTGATCCGCGCCACGTTGTTGTGCTTCGTGCTGTTGCGCTAAATCCGTGAGGCTTTCCTGTAGCTCGCGCGCCCGCGTCAGCCGTCCCACGGCCTCTTTGGCGTCCTTTGCATGGCCGGAGCCACCCGGTTGACCGTCCGTCAGCACGAACAAGCCCTTCAGTGCGCGCACCACACCCCAGTCGTCGGTGCGAAGATCGAAGCCCCTGCCGCGCGCATCGGCGCGCCCCTTTTTTCGGGTGATGCATCGGATATTGCCGAGACTCAGTTGCGATGTGCCCGCGTCGCTGGCAATCTGCGTCTGGATTTGCTCCCGCGTATCGTCAATCGCCACATGGCCGGATGCGGTACCGTGGAATTCCCGGCCGCGAATCACCGATACCGCGTGATTGTGCGGCTGGTCCAGTGCAGGCTGGCAGAACGCGTTGACCGCACTGCCAACGATCACGGGCAAGTCCGGGTCGCCGTAGTAGTGCGATACCGCCACTTCATGACCGATGCGCGGGATGAACGTCGCGCCCATGTCGACGCCTTGCCACGGCGACAGCACGCGCAACCAGATGCCCGCTTGCTCGTCGTGTTTGCCCTGGCGATCCCATTCGAATTGTACCTTCACGCGACCGTATTGGTCCGTCCAGACTTCCTGTCCGGCCGGCCCGACCACAATCGCCTTCTCTGGCCCGCTCAGGATAGGTTTGCGGACGCTGCGTTCCAGTCGGAACGACTCGTTCGTCGGCAGCAGCTCGAATCGCGCGTCGGCGCGATAGGTTTGTGCGCCACCGGTCCGCCCGACGAGGTCTTCGATGTCGAGCGTGCAAGACACGACGAGGTATTCACGGTTCGCCGCTAGCTGCGGATGGCCGGTGAGCGTAAAGGTGCGACCGACCGTGAGGCCGCGCAGATGCCCCTTACCGTTCGCGCGCCGCCCCGCGCAACGCTGCATCTCGAGCTGCACACGCGCGAAGTGCTGCGCCTCCCGCCCCGTATCGTTCGGTTGACCTGTCAGCCCCTGAGCGCCCGCCAGCGGTTGACTGTAGTCTCCCCAATCATAAATTTCGCCATCTGAGCTGGCCGTCGGGCGAGGATCTTCTACAGTAATGCCCAGCGTCGCACGCGGGCGTGTGTAGTCGTAGTCCGTCACGGTTACGCGTCCCGACGTCAGTCGGCTGGTCACGGACAACGTGTGAATGTGTTCCTCATCGATGCGCTGACCGCCGGGCGGCAGATAACGCAGCGTCTCATAGGCCGCGCCGTGCGGCCGGTGACCGCCCATCGCGTCGCACAAGACCAGACGATGATGGCCGCCGTCGTGCTCAATCCACCACCAGATTCCCCATTCCTCCCAGAGGCGTTGCAGAAACGTCCAATCCGATTCAAACGCCTGTCGCTGCACGTCGCGTTTGGGATAGGCGCCCCGGAATGCGCCTAGGCGTCTATCGACAGGGTAGGGATACTTCGAAAGCACCGCGTCGGTGATTTCAATGACGGTCATATCCTGAAACAGGCGGCAGTCCTGCGTCAGCGTCGCACGATGAAGCCACGGTCGGAGTTCCAGTTCGAATAGGATCGAATCGCGATCCTCACCCGCAAGCCGGGCTACTTCGACCAATCCGGTGATCTCGCGCGTGCCCGCGCCGATGTTGCCGAGCCCGGCGTTTCCCGCCAGCCCGGGAATGAATTGCCCTTTGCCCTCGAGCTGGATCGATACGGTTACTTCAGTGCCGACCAGTTTGTCCAGATCGAGATCGGCCGTGCGACTGGGCGAAACCGCATAGGCGTCGTCGGTACGCAGCATGACGAGGTAGCGGCATTCATCGAGACGGCCGATGGTTTCGGTGCCTTGCAGGCGCACTGGAACGAATACCGGTAGCCGGTCCATCCCATAGGTCGGCAACGATGCGCCCGCGATGGACAGTGTGCGAACCCGGGGGAAAATCGCCATTTACGCTGCCCCCGTTGTTCGCTGGCCAATGACGGTCGCACCGCAACCGGTCTTGTCGCCGTGATAGCCAACACGCCGGCCGCGATGCGTACGCGGGCCACTCGCCAGCAACGGAAAAATGCCACCGCATTTCGGACAACGAACGCCATGGCCGTCAAGCGCCACGCCGATCCCGAGATGTTTCAGGTCATTCGCGCATTCGATGACTTCGCCGCCGTGATTGGTTGGGTCACCCAGGCGGACCATTTCGCGGCCTTGTGCATTTTTCATCAGCGATCTCGCATATCACGTGGATCGAGATTGATAACGTGAAAATGCGGCGTCGCCTATGGGATGAATACGATTTTTCCGACTTTGACTCTCGTTAAACAAAAGGTGGTTGTTTTTCGTGCGCTAATGTCGAATGTGGTGCCCGCGCCGCCTCAAAGCGCCTCGACCAGCCGCCGCGTACTCTTCTCGCAATACTCGTGACACGCGGCCCGCGCGGCAATCGACGCGCCGTGCACGAACCGCGGCGCATCCGCGCGCCGCGACATCGACACGACGATCGACGGCGGCGACGGCTGCAGCGGCAGTTCGACGACTTCGCCGCTCTCGATCAGCGCATCGACGAACAGCACCGGAATCGCGGCGACGCCGAAGCCATCGCGCACGAGCTGCACGATCACCGAGATCGACGGCGATCCGGTAATGCGCGTGTCCGACAGCGGCACGCCGTGCGCGTGCGCAAGGGTACGGACGATGTCCTCGAGCGCGCGGTGGGGCGCGGTGCCGCGCCCGTAGGTCAGGATCGGCTGGCGCAGCACCTGCCGCGCAAGGCCCGTGCGCGTGTTCGGCAGCAGCCCCGCGCGCGCGATCCAGCGCACCGGATAGTTCGCGAGCGCGTCGCAGACGACCGACGCCTCGTCGCTGCCCTCGACGCGGATGATCAGGTCGAGCTCGCCGGCCATCAGCCGGCGCTGCAGCACGACGCTCACGTCGACGGTCAGGTCGATCTCGAGCTGCGGGTAGTCGGCCGCGAGGCGGCGCATATAGTGCGGCAGCCAGCTATGCACGACGGTCTCGATCACGCCGAGCCGCAGCTTGCCGCGCAGCGCGCTCTCGCCGGACGCGGCGGCCTGCAGCTCCTGCGTCGCCTCGACCACGGCTTTCGCATAGCCGAGCAGGTACTCGCCGTTCGGCGTGAGCCGGAATTCGCGGCTGTCGCGGTCGACGAGCACGGTCTGCAATTCGTCCTCGAGCGCCTTCAGGCGCTGCGAGATCGCGGCCGGCGTCGCGTGCAGCGCGGCGGCCGTCGTGCGGAAGTTGCGCAGCTTCGCGAGCGTGACGAAGGTTTCGAGAAAACGCGTGTTCATGGCGGTCGGCAAGGCATTGGGCGCGCAGCTTGCCCCGCTGAAAAAATGAACGGGACCGGGGAAAACCCGAAGATACGTTAAGAAATTCTATACACGCAGCGCAAAAAAACTCGTTGGCGACAAAATTTTTTCTTTTCTATTCTTCGCCGTATCCGATGACGCGACGCCGTCATCCCGACCACATCCCGATCTGCCATTGAACCTCATGACGCCTTCCGAATTCCGCCAGTCCGTGCGCCGCGGCGCGTTCCGCGGCCCGACCGCAGGCCATTGCGGCCCGTTCGCGCAAGCCAATCTCGCGATCCTGCCCGATGCGTACGCGCACGATTTCCTGCGCTTTTGTCAGGCGAATCCGAAAGCGTGCCCGCTGCTCGGCGTCGGCGAACCGGGCGCGTTCCGGATCGACGCGCTCGGCGAGGATCTCGACATCCGCACCGACGTGCCGAGCTACAACGTGTACCGCGACGGCCGCCTGACCGAGCGCGTCGAGTCGCTGGAAGCGCTGTGGCGCGACGATTTCGTCGTATTCGCGATCGGCTGCTCGTTCTCGTTCGAGGACATGCTCGCCCGCGAAGGGATCGGGCTGCGCCACGTCGAGGAGGGCCGCAACGTGCCGATGTACCGCACGTCGATTCCGAACCGGCGCGCAGGCATCTTCGGCGGCCGGCTCGTCGTGTCGATGCGGCCGATGCGCGGCGCCGATGCGATCCGCGCGGTGCAGATCACGAGCCGCTTTCCGGGCGTGCACGGCGCGCCGATCCATATCGGCCACCCGCGGGAACTGGGCATCGCGGATCTGAACGCGCCCGAATTCGGCGACGCGGTGACGATCCGCGACGGCGAGCTGCCGGTGTTCTGGGCGTGCGGCGTGACGCCGCAAACCGCGCTGATGGACGCGAAGCTGCCGATCGCGATCGCGCATACGCCCGGCCACATGCTGATGACCGACATCACGAACGCATCGCTGGCCGTGTTCTGATCCGGCATCGCGGCGACGCACATACGACACACGCACACATTTGACGGCGCATAACGACAGGAGCACCACCATGGAAAGCAAGACCCTCGCGGCACCCGCCGCCGAGCCCGCGAGCCACGAGAGCCGCGGCCTGTTCTCGTGGTACGCGTACGCGCAGCCGCGCGAGCGCCGTGCTTTCTGGAGCTGCAAGGTCGGCTACATGCTCGACGGGATGGACACGCAGATGCTGTCGTTCGTGATCCCGACGCTCGTCGCGACCTGGGGCATCTCGCTCGCGGACGCCGGCTTCATCGGCACGATCACGCTGCTCGCATCGGCGCTCGGCGGCTGGATCGCCGGCATTCTGTCCGACCGGATCGGCCGCGTGCGCACGCTGCAGCTCACGGTGCTGTGGTTCGCGGTGTTCACCGCGCTGTGCGGGCTCGCGCAGAACTATCACCAGTTGCTCGCGGCACGCGCGCTGATGGGCTTCGGCTTCGGCGGCGAGTGGACGGCCGGCGCGGTGCTGATCGGCGAGGTGATCCGCGCGCGCGATCGCGGCAGGGCGGTCGGCCTCGTGCAATCGGGCTGGGCGATCGGCTGGGGGCTGTGCGCGCTGCTGTATGCGCTGCTGTTCTCGGTGCTGCCGGCCGAGCAGGCGTGGCGCGCGCTGTTCCTCGTCGGGCTGGCGCCCGCGCTGCTGGTCGTCGCGATCCGCCGCTACGTGAAGGAGCCGGACGTCTACGCAAAGGAGAAGGCCGCGCAGGCGAAGGTGGCCGACGCACCGCGCCTCACCGAGATCTTCGCGCCGAAGCTGATCACGACGACGCTGCGCGCGGCGCTTCTGACGACCGGCGCGCAGGGCGGCTACTACGCGATCACGACGTGGCTGCCGACCTTCCTGAAGACCGAGCGGCACCTGACCGTGATGGGCACCGGCGGTTATCTCGCGATGATCATCTTCGGCTCGTGGGTCGGCTACCTGACGAGCGCATACCTGACCGACCGCCTCGGCCGCAAGCCGAACTTCATCCTGTTCGCGATCGGCTCGATGGTGATCGCGTTCGCGTACACGTCGCTGAACCTGACCAACGCGTCGATGCTGTGGCTCGGCTTTCCGCTCGGCTTCTTCGCGTCGGGAATCTTCTCGGGGATGGGCGCGTTCCTCACCGAACTGTTCCCGACCCGCGTGCGCGGCTCGGGCCAGGGCTTCTGCTACAACGTGGGCCGTGCGATCGGCGCACTGTTCCCGTTCCTGATCGGCGCGCTGTCGAAGCAATACGGGCTCGGCACGAGCATCGGGATCTTCGCCGTTGCCGCATACGGCGTGGTGATCGTCGCCGCGCTGACGCTGCCCGAGACGCGCGGCCGCGAACTCGACGCCGCGTAAGCGGCGGGGCGGCCCGCCCTTCGTTTTCTTCCCCTTTCATCGACACCGTGACACGGCGCGCGACGCGCGCCGTGCGGCGGCGCTCGTTCCGAGATTTCACGACGCATCGACCATCATGACCGACCGACACCTTTCTCCCGTTCCCTCCGACGCCGCACGCTGGCAATTCTGGATCGACCGCGGCGGCACGTTCACCGACATCGTCGCGCGCCGGCCCGACGGCACGCTCGTCACGCACAAGCTGCTGTCGGAGAACCCCGAGCAGTACCGCGACGCGGCCGTGGCCGGCATCCGCCACCTGCTCGGCCTCGCCGACGGCGAGCCGATCACGCCCGAGCGCGTCGACATGGTGAAGATGGGCACGACGGTCGCGACCAACGCGCTGCTCGAACGCAAGGGCGAACGCACCGCGCTCGCGACGACGCGCGGCTTTCGCGACGTGCTGCGCATCGCGTACCAGAACCGGCCGCGGTTGTTCGATCTCGACATCGTGCTGCCCGATGCGCTGTACGAGAGCGTCGTCGAGATCGACGAGCGCATCGGCGCGCATGGCGACGTCGTCGTGCCGCTCGATGCGCAGGATGCCGAAGCGTCGCTGCGACGCGTGTTCGACACCGGCGTGCGCGTGCTCGCGATCGTGCTGATCCACGGCTACCGCTACACCGCGCATGAACGCGCGCTCGCGGAGCTCGCGCGCCGCATCGGCTTCACGCAGGTTTCGGTGTCGCACGAAGTGTCGCCGCTGATGAAGATGGTGTCTCGCGGCGATACGACCGTCGTCGACGCGTACCTGTCGCCGATCCTGCGTCGCTACGTCGAGCAGGTCGCGCACGAGATGCCGGGCGTGAACCTGCAGTTCATGCAGAGCAGCGGCGGCCTGACGCGCGCCGATGCGTTCCAGGGCAAGGACGCGATCCTGTCGGGCCCGGCCGGCGGCATCGTCGGGATGGTGCGCGCCGCGCGCGCGGCCGGCTTCGGCCAGGTGATCGGCTTCGACATGGGCGGCACGTCGACCGACGTGTCGCACTACAACGGCGAATTCGAGCGCGTGTTCGAGACCCAGGTGGCCGGCGTGCGGATGCGTGCGCCGATGATGAGCATCCACACGGTCGCCGCGGGCGGAGGCTCGGTGCTGGGCTTCGACGGCGCGCGGCTGCGCGTCGGACCCGAATCGGCCGGCGCGAACCCGGGGCCGGCCGCGTACCGGCGCGGCGGCCCGCTGACGGTGACCGACTGCAACGTGATGCTCGGCAAGATTCAGCCCGATCATTTCCCGCGCGTGTTCGGCCCGCACGCGGACGAACCGCTCGACCGCGACGGCGTGGCCGCGAAGTTCGCGGCGCTCGCCGATGAAATCCATGCGGCGACGGGGCGGCGCGAGACGCCCGAAGCACTCGCCGAAGGTTTCCTGGAAATCGCGATCGGCAGCATGGCGAACGCGATCAAGAAGATCTCCGTGCAGCGCGGGCACGACGTGTCGCGCTACGTGCTGACGACGTTCGGCGGCGCGGGCGGCCAGCACGCGTGCGGCGTGGCCGACGCGCTCGGGATGACGCAGGTGTTCGCGCATCCGCTCGCGGGCGTGCTGTCCGCATACGGGATGGGCCTCGCCGACCAGACCGCGATGCGCGAGCGCGCGGTCGAGGCCGTGCTGTCCGATGCGTCGCTGCCGGCGCTGAACGCCGCACTCGACCGGCTGGCCGACGAGGCCGTCGGCGCGCTGCTCGAACAGGGCGTGCCGCCGGAGCGGATCGCGACCGAGCGGCGCGTGCATCTGCGCTACCAGGGCACCGATTCGGCGCTCGACGTGCCGGCCGGCAGCGTCGACGCGATGCAGCAGGCGTTCGAGGCCGCGTACCGGCAGCGCTACGCATTCCTGATGCCCGGCACGCCGCTCGTCGCCGAACTGGCGTCGGTCGAGGCAATCGGCCGCTCCGACGCGCCGGTGGACATCGCGCCGCTGGCCTCGCGCGGGGAAGGCGCCGCGCCGCGTGCCGATTCCGCCGTGCGCTTCCATTCCGGCGGCCAGTGGCACGACGCGGCGCTCTATGTGCGCGACACGCTGCTCGCAGGCGACACGATCGATGGCCCGGCGATCGTCGCGGAAAAGAACGGCACGACCATCGTCGAGCCTGGCTGGCGCGCGCGGATGACCGCGCAGGGCAATCTCGTGCTGACGCGCACGACGCCGCTGCCGACGCGCCGCTCGCTCGGCACCGATGCCGATCCGGTGCGGCTCGAGATCTTCAACAACCTGTTCATGTCGATCGCCGAGCAGATGGGGCTGCGGCTGCAGAACACCGCGTACTCGGTGAACATCAAGGAGCGGCTCGACTTCTCGTGCGCGATCTTCGACGGCGACGGCAACCTGATCGCGAACGCGCCGCACATGCCCGTGCACCTCGGCTCGATGGGCGAGAGCATCCGCACGGTGATCGAGCGCAACCGCGGCCGCATGCGCGACGGCGACGTGTTCATGCTGAACGACCCGTATCACGGCGGCACGCACCTGCCGGACGTGACGGTCATCACGCCGGTGTTCGCGGACGGCTCGGACGCGCCGCTGTTCTACGTCGGCTCGCGCGGCCACCACGCGGACATCGGCGGCACGACGCCGGGCTCGATGCCGCCCGATTCGACGCATATCGACGAGGAAGGCGTGCTGATCGACAACTGGCAGCTCGTGTCGGCCGGCGTGCTGCGCGATGCCGACACGCGCGCGCTGCTCGCATCGGGCCGCTACCCGGCGCGCAACGTCGAGCAGAACATGGCCGACCTGCGCGCGCAGGTCGCCGCGAACCAGAAGGGCGTCGACGAGTTGCGCCGGATGGTCGCGCAGTTCGGCCGCGACGTCGTGCTCGCGTTCATGGGGCACGTGCAGGACAACGCGGAAGAGGCGGTGCGGCGCGTGATCGGCGCGCTGCAGGACGGCGCGTACCGCTATCCGCTCGACAACGGCGCGGAAATTCGCGTCGCGATCCGCGTCGACCGCGCGGCCCGGCGCGCGGAGATCGATTTCACCGGCACGTCCGCGCAGCTCGACAACAACTTCAACGCGCCGAAGGCCGTCTGCATGGCCGCCGTGCTGTACGTGTTCCGCACGCTGGTCGGCGACGACATCCCGCTGAACGCCGGCTGCCTGAAGCCGCTCACGGTGATCGTGCCGGCGCGCTCGATGCTGAACCCCGAGTATCCGGCGGCGGTCGTGTCGGGCAACGTCGAGACGTCGTCGGCGATCACCAACGCGCTGTACGGCGCGCTCGGCTGCGTCGCGTCGAGCCAGGGGACGATGAATAACTTCACATTCGGCAACGATCGCTACCAGTACTACGAGACGATCGCGGGCGGCAGCGGCGCGGGCGACGGCTTCGCGGGCGTCGGCGCGGTGCAGACGCACATGACGAACTCGCGGCTCACCGATCCGGAGGTGCTCGAATGGCGCTACCCGGTGCGGCTCGATTCGCACCGGATCCGCGCCGGCTCGGGCGGCGGCGGGCGCTGGCGCGGCGGCGACGGCGCGGTGCGGCGGATCCGCTTCCTCGAGCCGATGACCGCGTCGATCCTGTCGAACAACCGGATCCACGCGCCGTTCGGCGCGGCGGGCGGCGCGGCCGGCGCGCTCGGCCGCAACACGATCGAGCGCGCGGACGGCACGGTCGAGGCGCTCGAGCATATCGGCCGCGCGCAGATGGCGCCGGGCGACGTGTTCGTCGTCGAAACGCCGGGCGGCGGCGGGTACGGCGCGGCGGGTTGAGCCGCGACCCACGCGCGGCAGCGGCGACGGCGGGCGTTCGTGCGGAACGGCGGACGCTCGCCACGTGTCTCGCGCACCGGTCGCGACGGCGGCCGTACCGGTTCCACCGGCGCTGCCGGCCGGCTGCGGAATTCGACAACGCTGCCGGGATCCGATAAAACACGTCGTTTCTGCAGTCGGCGATATTGCAACCGACTGTGGAATAAAGCGGCGCATTCACGCTCGAACAGAAACAAATTGGCCGGATTTCGCGTTGCCGGAACACGATCCGACCCTGCCGCCGTGGTCCTGAGGACAATCCTTCCCTACATTCAGCGATTTCCTGGCAACCCTTTCAGAGCAAGGCACTCCGACTATCCGGCCAGCCCCGTTTCGCACTGCCTCGTCTGTTCTCGAGCATGCCGCCAAGCATGAAAAATCCGGCTTGCCAATCGAGTCCCGATTCCTTGACACCCCGTTCTAAATGTGAGTGCCAATCCTCATCGTCATTTGATAAGATGGCTCTCATCATTCGTTAGGCAGAACCTGCGCGCTTCACGCGCGAACGCCGGTTGCATTAGCTGGAAACAAGTACGAGACGAGGGCCGTTGTCACGGCAATCACGGCTGCCCTGCCGGGAACGCGCGCTGCGCGGCCCGGGAAGGCGGGCGGCCAGCTCGCCTCCGTCTACACTGTGCGTTTTTTTCTGGATCGGGGCGTGTCCATGGATGACGAAAACGATAGCGCGGTGCTCGAGGCGCATGTCGGTACGCGCAGCCCCTGCTGGCGTCTCGGCAGCGACAGCAATGCGCTCGAACTGGCCGCCGTCCGCGGCCTGACCAACGTCGCCGTCGCGCTGACGGTCGAGCAGGCCGCGCGCATCCGTGCGCTGACGGGCGTCACGTCGCACCTCGTGCTCGACATCGCACTGTTCGGCGAGTCGGTCAGCCTCCATCTCGTCGGCAGGAAGGTCAACACGACCGACTGGGCCGGCACGGCCTCCGCGTATTCCGATGCCGTGTCCGTCGCGGAAGATCTCTCGCACGGGCTCGCGTTCGCCGAGCAGGTCGTGTCCGAAGTGAATTCGCTGGTCGTGATCCTCGACCGCAACGGGATGGTGCAGCGTTTCAACCACCTGTGCGAGGAAGTGACGGGCAAGCGCGAGGTCGACGTGATCGGCCGCAGCGCGTTCGAACTGTTCATGAGCCCCGAGCAGGGCGCGCAGTCGCGCAGCAACATCACGGGCTTTTTCGCGAGCAACCGCTCGTTCGCGGTCGAGCGCTACATCAACACGGTCAACGGGCCGCGCCTGTTCCAGTTCCGCAACAAGTTCGTGCAGAGCGGCAGCGGCGTCGAAGAGCAGTTCCTGATCTGCTCGGGCATCGACATCACCGAGGAGCGCAACGCGCAGCAGCGGCTCACCGAACTCGCGAACACCGACGTGCTGACCGGGCTGCCGAACCGCCATGCGATCAGCGAGCGCATCCATGCGGCGATCGCCGCGGAGAGCGCCGCGTCGCGCGGCCAGGTCGGCATCCTGTTCCTCGATCTCGACAACTTCAAGCGCGTCAACGATCACTACGGCCACATCACCGGCGACCGCCTGCTGCAGGACGTGTCGAAGATCATCAGCGGCTGCCTGCCGTCCGGCGCGACGCTCGCGCGGCTCGGCGGCGACGAATTCCTCGTGCTGTTCGAGCACGGCACGCGGCCGCTGCTCGAAGCGACCGCGCAGATCATCCTCGAACGGATGCGCACGCCGATCCACCTCGGGCTGATGGAGGTCTATACGAGCTGCTCGATCGGCATCGCGATGCATCCGCAGCACGGCGATTCGCTCGAGACGCTGATCCGCAGCGCGGACACCGCGATGTACGTCGCGAAGGAAGAGGGCAAGCATACGTACCGCGTGTTCTCGCTGGAGATGAACCAGAAGGTCGCGAAGTACATGTGGCTCGACACGAACCTGCGCAAGGCGCTCGAGGAAGAGCAGTTCGTGCTGCACTACCAGCCGGTCGTCGATATCGCGACCGGCGACGTGCGCGGCGTCGAGGCGCTGATCCGCTGGCAGTCGCCGGATCGCGGGCTCGTCGCGCCGATCGAGTTCATCCGCTTCGCGGAGGAGTCGGGGCTGATCGCGCCGCTCGGGCGCTGGGTGATGCGCACCGCGGCCGCGCAGGCCGCCGCGTGGAAGGCGAAGGGGCTCGGCATCCGGATCGCGGTGAACGTGTCCGCGCGGCAGTTGCAGGACACGAACATCGTGCATCAGTTCGCATCGATTCTCGACGGCGCGGGGCTCAAGCCCGGCCTGCTCGACATCGAACTGACCGAGAGCTGCTTCATCGAGGACGAGGATTCCGCCAACAGCCTGATGCGGCAGTTCCGCCAGCTCGGCGCTCAGATCCATCTCGACGATTTCGGCACCGGCTATTCGTCGCTGTCGCAGTTGTCGCGCCTGCCGCTCGACGCGATCAAGCTCGACCGCACCTTCATCACGGGCATCGACCGCAATCCGCGTTCGCAGGCGCTGGTGCGCTCGGTCGTGTCGCTCGCGAAGGCGCTGAATTTCGCGGTGGTCGCCGAAGGCGTCGAGACGCATGCGGAAGCCGATTTCCTCAAGCAGCTCGACGTCGATCACGCGCAGGGCTACTACTACGCACGGCCGATGCCGGCGCAGGCGTTCGAGGCGTGGCTCGCCGAGACGAGAAAGCTTAGGCTGATCGCCTGAGCTCCGTTCCGGAGAGCGGGGCGCCGCCGGCAACCGGCGGCGCCCGCCGCATTACACCGTGCGCAGCTTCGACACGCGCCGGTTCTGCAGCATCACCAGGCGTTCCATGTACGCGAGGTCCTTCGGCTCGATCGTGAACGCCGCATGCACCCACGCTTCCGTGATGTCCATCAGCTCCGAGCGCGACAACTGGAACACGCGCTCGCGTGCGCGCAGCATCGCGCGCACGCCGTTCAGCTTCGGCTTCGTCACGTCGATGAAGGTGCGCGTCGCGAGATACGCGTCACCGGCGTCGAACGTCTCGTCGACCAGCCCGCGATCCTCATACCACTCGGCCGCATGCGTTTCGCCGGTCGAGATTAGCGATTCCGCGATTCCGCGGTCCGCCTTGCGCGCAACGAGCGAATAGCCGCCCATGCCCGGGAACAGGTTGAACGCGATCTCGGGGAACCCGAGCTTCACGCCCTTCTGCGCGAGCACGTAGTGATGCGCGAGCGCCGCTTCGAAGCCGCCGCCGAGCGCGCTGCCCTCGACCATCGCGATCGAGATCGACCCGGTGCCGAAGCCCGTGTAGATCTCGTACACGCCGTCGATGCACGAGCGCGCATAGGCCATCAGCTGGTCGCGCCGGCCGCTGCGGATCGCGTCGACGAAGAAGCTCAGGTCGCCGCCGACGTTGAACAGCTCGGGGACGAGCGAGCCCGTCACCCAGAAGTCGAACGGCAGGCCCGAGTCGCGTGCGACGCGCGCGAGATGGATGATGTCGGTGACGAGTTGCTGGTTGAAGCACGGCCGCGGCTCCGATCGCAGCATCATCCACATGACGTTGCGGCCTTCTTCGTAAAAGGCAGTCAGTTGCGTGAGTTCGCCGGCTTCATAAAACGGGCGGCACGCCGGATGGGATTGGAGTTGCATGGTATGTCCTCGTGAGATGTGGTTTTCGAAGACCATCGCGCCCGGCGCCATGCGGGAATCGGGTAGCCCGCCTGGCGCCGGGCGCGAGGCATCGCCATTGTTGCGCGCGCACAAATGCCGAATTGCGGGGAACAACGCACGACCGGGACGCGGGCGCGGACGCAGCGGGTGGCGACGGGCGAGGAGAGGGAGAGCGGGTGCGGAAACCTGCGCGCCGGGCGTGGCCGATGCGGGCGGGAAGGTGAGCCGCGACGCGGCCGGAGCAAGGTCGCCGCATCGCGCAATCGCGTGCGGGCGGCCGCTCCTGCGCACGGGCGCCGGCGTCGGTCGCTTACGCGCTGAAAGCGGCGCCGGGCCGGCGGGCGCCCCCTATGGAATATGCGGACTGGCGCCGCGAGCGCGCGTCGATTAGCTTTAAGGGATCGCGCCGCCGTGCCGGGTGTGCCGGGAGGGGACCATGACCGCATTCCGGAAGGTCTGGCAGTTGCTGGTCGGAAAACCGCTGGACCCGCTCGATCCGCGCACGCGGCATGCGATCGCGGTGACGCCGTTGCTGGCCTGGGTCGGGCTCGGCGCCGACGGGTTGTCTTCGTCGTGCTACGGCCCGGAAGAGGCGTTCCTCGCGCTGGCGCACCACACGCCGCTCGCGCTGTTTCTCGCGCTCGCGACCGCGGCCACGGTCTTCATCATCGCGCTCGGCTACAACCAGGTGATCGAGCTGTTCCCGACGGGCGGCGGCGGCTACCGCGTCGCGACCGCGCTGCTCGGGGCGAAGCCGGGGCTCGTGTCGGGCGCTGCGCTGCTGGTCGACTACGTGCTGACCGTCGCGACCTCGCTCGCGAGCGGCGTCGACGCGTTTTTCAGCCTGCTGCCGGTCGGCGCGCAGGCGTTCAAGCTCACGACCGAGATCGTGCTGATCCTGCTGATGACGGGGCTCAACTTCCGCGGGATGCGCGAATCGATCATGGTGCTGCTGCCGATCTTCATCGGCTTCGTCGTCCTGCACTTCGGGCTGATCGTGTATGGCGTCGCCGTGCACGGCAGCAACCTCGCGATGATCGTGCCCGATGCCGTGCACGAGGCGCACGGGATGTCGCAGTCGCTCGGCGTGTTCGTGATGCTCGCGTTGCTGATGCGTGCGTTCTCGCTCGGCGGCGGCACCTATACGGGCCTCGAGGCCGTGTCGAACAACGTGAACATGCTCGCCGATCCGCGCGTGCCGAACGGGAAGGTGACGATGTGGTACATGTCGACGTCGCTCGCGTTCACGGCCGGCGGCATCATCCTGCTGTACATGCTGTGGCATGCGCGGCCCGTCGAAGGCGAGACGCTCAACGCGGTCGTGTTCGGCAGCGTGATCGACCATCTCGGGCTCGGCTCGGCGTTCGCGCGGCATGCGTTGCTCGCGGCCGTGCTCGCGTTCGAGGCCGGGCTGCTGATGGTCGGCGCGCAGACGGGCTTTCTCGACGGGCCGGCCGTGCTGTCGAACATGGCGTCGGATTCGTGGGTACCGCGCCATTTCCGCGACCTGTCGACACGCCTCGTGCGGCAGAACGGCATCATCGTCGTCGGCCTGTCGAGCCTGCTGATCCTGCTGTGGACGCACGGCAGCGTCGACGTGCTCGTCGTGCTGTACAGCATCAACGTGTTCCTCACGTTCAGCATGTCGTTGCTCGGGCTGTGCACGTACTGGTGGCGTCATCGCAGCGAGCGCGGCTGGTTCAAGCATTTCTTCCTGTCCGCGCTCGGGCTGAGCGTGACGGCGACCGTGCTCGTCATCACGCTGGTCGAGAAGTTTACGGCGGGCGGCTGGCTCACGGTGCTCGTGACGAGCGCGGTGATCGCGCTGTGCTTCATGATCAACCGCCACTACGCGTACACGCGCACGCAGCTCGCGAAGGAAGATGCGCTGTTCTCCGGCAAGCCGCCCGAAGTCGACGAGTCGAGCGCGCCGGGCAAGCCCGATCCGTCGCAACCGACGGGCGTGCTGCTGGTCGGCAAGCATCGCGGCGCGAGCATGCATGCGCTGCTGTGGGTCAACCGGCTGTTTCCCGGGCACTTCCGCAATGTGATCTTCCTTGCGGTCGGCGAGGTCGATGCGAAGGCGTACGACGGGCACGAACATCTCGAACGGCTGCGCCACTCGATCACCGAAGCGCTCGACTACTATGTTGCGCATTGCCGCCGCAACGGCATCGCGGCCGACTACCGGATCGCGTTCGGCACGAACCCCGTCGTGGAATTCATGAACCTCGCGTCGTCGACGCTCGACGCGTATCCGAATGCCGTGTGCTTCGCGAGCAAGCTGATCTTCCGGCGCGTGAATTTCCTGACCGCGTGGCTGCACAACCAGACGCCCGTCGAGCTGCAGGCGCGCCTGCATGTCGAGGGCAAGCAGATGGTGCTGCTGCCGATGAACGTCGGCTAGCGGTGGCGCGGCAACGGCACCGTGACGGGCGCCGTCACGCCGACGAGCTACGGCTTGAAGGGGCTATTGCCCGGGCAGCATGCGCAGGCCGGCGCGTACACGCTCGCGTGGACGTGGCGCGGCAAGCGCGTGGGCGACTGCCGGTAGCAGCCGTCAAGGCTGATGATGCCGATGCGGACGGTTGGGCCGCCGCAGCGGCGGATGATGGAATTTGGCCCTCAGCCGGTCGCGCCCCGGACGCTTGGCGAAGAACAGCACGGCGAGTGCGACGAACGCCAGCAGCACGACGACTTCCACGATCCCGTTTTCCATGGTGCCTCCCGGTCGCGGGCGGACGATCTTTTGCCGGCGTTAGGCGATCGAGCCGTATGCCGGCGGCCGCATGCGACGACGCTTTCATGTCCCATTGTAGGCCGGCGGGCACCGGCTTGACGCGTGCGGATGCGTCGCCCACACTGGCCGACACGAGAGCCGCGCGGTTGACCCTGTCCGCTGCGCGGCCGCGCTTTCCGTGAACCACGACGAGGTGCGATGTGGTGCGCTTTTCTGTCGGCCTGGCCGGCTGGATGCTGGCATGCGCTGCCGCGTTCGTCGCATCGAACGCCGTCGGTGCGACGCCGGGCGCGGGCGCGGCGGCGAACGGCGCGAATGCCGGTACCGACGAAGCACCCGTCACGCTCGTCAGCGATGTCCACGAATTCGTGATCCGGCACGACGGTTCGCTCGACGAGCACGACGATTCGACGCTGCGCGCGAACAACGCGAACGGCATCGACGCGGTCGCGCAGCGCTACGTGTGGTTCGACAAGAATCTCGAGCAGGTCGACCTGCTCGCGGCCGAGACGATCGACCGCGACGGCGTCGCGCATCCGGTCGGCGCGGACGGCATCCGCGACGTGCAGGAGCCGCGCTCGGCCGGCGCGCCGACATTCCAGGACGGGCTGTTGCGCACCGTCGTGTTTCCCGGCGTCGAAGCCGGGTCGAGCACGCGCGTGGCGTTCCGCAAGACGCGCACGAAGCCCGTCAATCGCGGCTACTTCGGCTACTACGTGGAGCCGTCGCGCGAGCCCGTCGACAATCAGCGGCTGATCTTCGACGTGCCGGCCGACATGCCGCTGTACGCGGACGCGCGCGGCTATGTCGCGCTGCCGCCGGTCACGGCGAACGGCCGCACGCGCTACGAATTCGACTACCGGCACGGCCCGTACGACCGCATCGAGAACGGCGCGGTCGGCTATCCGACCTACGGCGACCGGCTCGTCGTGTCGACGCTGCCCGACTACGCGGCATTCGCCGCGCGCTACCGCAACGCGGCCGCCGACCCGAGCGTGGACGATCCGGCCGTCGTGCAGCTGGCGCGCGCGCTCACCGCGGCTGCCGCCGATCCGCGCGACAAGGCACGCATCCTGTACGACTGGGTGCAGGCGAACGTGCGCTACGTCGCGCTGTTTCTGGGCGAAACGGCCGCCGCGCCGCATCGCGTGACCGACATCCTGCGCAACCGCTACGGCGACTGCAAGGACCATGTCGCGCTGTTCGGCGCGCTGCTCGCGGCGGTCGGCATCCGCAGCGAACCGGTGCTGATCAATCTCGGTTCGGTGTACACGCTGCCGTCCGTGCCCGGTTACGGCGGCGGCGCGATCAATCACGCGATCACGTGGCTGCCCGATCTCGCGCTTTACGCCGATACGACGACGGCCGGCATCGCGTTCGGCTATCTGCCGCCGATCGTGATGGATCGCCCCGCGCTGCTGGTCGGCACGGGCGTGCTGTCGCGCACGCCGGCCACGCAGCCGCGCGGCCGCATCGCACGGCTCGCGATCGATGCCGCGCAGCCCGGCGCCGCGCGGTTTCATGCGTACATCGAGGACGACGGCTGGACGGCCGAACTCGAGCGCAACCTGTTTCGCCGCGCGACGCACGACCGCATCGAGCAGCTCGCGACCGAACGCCTGCGGCAAAGCGGCTTGCGCGGCCGCGCGCAACTGTCGACCAGCGAGCGGCGCGTGACCGACGGGCCGTTCGACGTGACGGTGTCGGGCACGCTCGATCATTTCGTATGGCCCGACGGCACGACCGCGTTGCCCGCGCTGTCGAGCCTCACGGGCGGCGTCGCGACGCAGGTCGAGAACTGGCTGGCGGAACCCGTGCGCACGCAGCCGTGGGGCTGCATCGGCGGCACGTTCGACGAGACCGGCCAGATCGCGCTGCCGGCCGACGTCGTCGTGACCGACCTGCCGGCCGATGCAGCCGTGCACGACCGCTTCGTCGACTTCACGTCGCATTACGTGTTCGACGCGGCCGCGCGCGTCGTGCAGGTCACGCGGCGGATGACGGCTGATTTCGGCCGGCAGGTATGCACGCCCAACGAATTCACGGCGCTGCGCGCGTCGCTCGAACGCATCGAGCGCGATACGCAGGCGCAGATCGTCGTGCGCGCGAAAGGGCGTTGAACGGGCAACGGCAGCGAGTGCGTCGCCGTCATCGGCCGACGCGCAGGAGGGACATCATGACGGAACGGGACTACGAGATCGCCGATCTCTCGAAGGAATTGCTGGGCCGGATCGTGCAGGGCACCGTCGCGAACGGCGCGGCCGTGGATGCGGAGCTGTGCGCGGCGCTCGCCGTGCAGTGCGCGACGGCGCTGGTCGACAAGCTCGAAGCGCTTAGCGGCTGAACGCGGAAAGGCGTCACACGCGGCGGCGCCTTGCGCGACGCCGGCGAGCGTGCGACTGCGGAGCGCGGCAACGCGTGGCGGCCGGGTCGGTGTCGCACGTCAAGCGTCAGGCATTACGCTTCGACGCGCGCCTCGCCGTCCGCACGCACGGCGCCCGGCGGCTTTCCGATCACACGCTTGAACGCGCGGCTGAACGCCGCCAGCGAACCATAGCCGAGCCGGTACGCGACGGCTTCGATCGCCTCGCGGTCGCGCGCGATCCACTGTGCGGCGAGCCGCATCCGCAGCTCGGTCAGGTAGCGCACGGGCGTCATCCCGGTCGCCGCGAGAAAGCGTTCGGCGAATACCGAGCGCGATACGCCTGCTTCGGCGGCCAGCTCCGCGACGCTCCAGTTGCGGCCCGGATCGCGATGCAGCGCGACGATCGCGCGGCCAAGCTTCGGCTCGCGCAGCGCCTGCACCCAGCCCGACGCGTCGCCGCATCCGCACTCGACCCAGCCGCGCACGATGAATGCCGCGACCACGTCCGCGAGCCGCGCGAGGATGCCCGCGAAGCCCGCGCGCGCCGAGCAGGATTCGCGCTCCATCGCGTCGAGCATCGGGCGGATTTCCGGGTAGCGCGCGAGCAGCGTGCCGACGTGCATGAACTCGGGCATCGTGCCGACCAGCGGCTGCATGCCGCCGAGATCGAGTTCCATGCATGCGCTGAAGATCAGCGCATCGCCGGCGCCCGGCTCCGTCGTCGCGCAGCCCGCGGGCGACGTACCGGCCGACGCCACCGACGCGACCGTATCGCAGATCTTCGCGACTTCGAAGCCGTTGATCTCGCGGCACGGCGCATCCGGATCGGACACCAGCGCATGCATGCGGCCGTGCGGCAGCAGGATCGCGTCGCCGGCCTCGAGCCGCATCGTTGCGCCGGATGCGTCGCGCAGCAGCACGGGTCCGCGTCCGACGAAATGGAACTGCGCGCGACCCGGCGCCTGACCGAAATTCAGCCCGAACGGCCGCGCGACCTGGATGCGGCGGTACTGGACGCCGCTCAGGCGCATCCCCAGCAGCAGCTCGCTGACGAGGTCGTGCACGTCGGGGATGGGAGGAAGCAGCGGCTCGGACATGGCGAGATTCGGACGATCGATCAACAAGAACGGATTGTATGTCATAGACCGTCCTGCTGCCGGTCCTTACGATACGCCGTCATCAGTACTTTCCCTGGACGAAAACGGAACGCCACATGAATCCCGGAATTTCCCCGGCCGCCTCGACGGCGGCCACCCGCGAACCGGCCTGGGGCGCGGTATTCGCGATGACGCTCGGCGTCTTCGGGCTCGTCACGGCCGAATTTCTTCCCGCCAGCCTGCTCACGCCGATGGCCGACAGCCTCGGCGTGACCGAAGGCGTGGCCGGGCAGGCCGTGACGGCCACAGCGACGGTCGCGCTCGTCACGAGCCTGCTGATCTCCGCACTGACGCGCACGATCGACCGGCGGCGCGTGCTGCTCGCGTTCTCGGTGCTGCTCGTTGCATCGAATCTGGCGGTCGCGTTCGCGCCCAACCTGACGACGCTGCTGATCGGCCGCGTCGTGCTCGGCGTCGCGCTCGGCGGCTTCTGGACGATGGCGACGGCCACCGCGATGCGGCTCGTGCCGACGGCGATGGTGCCGCGCGCGCTGTCGATCATCTTCAGCGGCGTGGCGGTCGCGACGATCGCGTCCGCGCCGATGGGCAGCTATTTCGGTCACCTGATCGGCTGGCGCAACGTGTTCCTGATCGCGGCCGGGCTCGGCGGCGTCGCGTTCGTGTCGCAGGTGATGACGCTGCCGTCGATGCCGCCGAGCGGCACGACGCGGCTGCGCACGCTGATCGACGTGCTGCGCCGGCCGACCGTCGGCCTCGGGATGTTCGCGACGATCCTCGTGTTCACCGGGCATTTCGCGTTCTTCACGTATCTGCGGCCGTTCCTCGAACAGGTCGCGGGCGTTGGCGTGAACGGGCTGTCGGCGATCCTGCTCGGCTACGGCATTGCCAACTTCGTCGGCACGTCGCTCGCGGGCCGCGTGCTCGAACACCGGCTGCGGCCGATGCTGATCGGGATGCCCGCGCTGATGGTCGTGCTCGGCATCGCGCTCGTCGCGCTCGGCCGCGCGCCGATGCTCGACGCGGTGCTCGTCGCGTTGTGGGGGATGGCGTTCGGCGGCGTGCCCGTCGCGTGGTCGACGTGGGTCACGCGCACCGTGCCCGACGAGGCCGAGAGCGCGGGCGGGCTGATCGTCGCGGCGATCCAGCTCGCGATCGCGACGGGCGCGGCGGCCGGCGGCGTCGTGTTCGATGCGAACGGCGCGGCCGGCGTGTTCGTCGGCGCGGCGATCGTGCTGGCCGTCGCGGTCGCGACGATCGTGACCGGCGTGCCGAAGCGGGTGGGCGTGGCGGTGTCCTGACCTGCCGGGCGGTGCGCGCTTCGCGGCCCGCCGGCGGTCGTCCGTCCGTCAGGCGGCGCCGGTGCCTGCGATGCGGTCGAGTTCCGCGAGCGCGTCCTCCGGCAGATCCAGATCGGCTGCCGCGAGGTTCTCGCGCAGATGCGCGACCGACGACGTGCCCGGGATCAGCAGGATGTTCGGCGCGCGGCGCAGCAGCCACGCCAGCGCGACCTGCATCGGCGTCGCGCCGACGCGCGCCGCCACGCCGGACAGCGTCGACGACTGCAGCGGCGAGAAGCCGCCGAGCGGAAAGTACGGCACGTACGCGATGCCGTCGCGGGCCAGCGCGTCGATCAGCGCATCGTCGCCGCGATGCGCGATGTTGTAGTGGTTCTGCACGCAGACGATGTCGCAGATCCGCCGGCCTTGCGCGACTTGCGCGGGCGTCACGTTGCTCAGGCCGACGTGGCGGACGAGCCCGCGCCGCTGCAGTTCGGCGAGTACGCTCAGCGGTGCCTCGATCGATCCTTCGGCCGGCCCGTGCGTGTCGAACATGATGCGCAGGTTGACGACGTCGAGCACATCGAGCCCGAGGTTGCGCAGGTTGTCGTGCACGGCCCGTTCGAGTTCGTCGGGTGCGAACGCGGGCAGCCACGATGCGTCGTCGCCGCGTCGCGCACCGATCTTGGTGACGATCACGAGATCGTCGCGATAAGGATGCAACGCATCGCGGATCAGCCGGTTGGTCACGTGCGGGCCGTAGAAGTCGCTGGTGTCGATATGGTCGACGCCGGACGCGACGGCCTCGCGCAACACGTTCAGGGCCGCGTCGCGGTCCTTCGGCGGGCCGAATACACCGGGCCCCGCGAGCTGCATCGCGCCGTAGCCGATGCGTTTGACGTTGCGATCGCCGAGCCTGAAGGTGGCGGTGTGCCGAATGTCGGGCATGACTGCGCTCCTGTGAATCCATGGATGAATGCGCCCAGCATAGGCATTGGCCGTCTGCGCGATAAGCCGTCATAATCCGCACGGGTTGTACGAAAAGGCGAACAATGCAAACCGATCTGGGCGATCTGAATGCGTTCATGGCCGTGGCGCGCGCCAGCGGATTCCGCGACGCCGCACGCATGACGGGCCTCAGCGCGTCGGGGCTGAGCGAGGCCGTGCGTCGGCTGGAAGCGCAGCTCGGCGTGCGGCTGCTGCACCGCACCACGCGCAGCGTCGTGCCTACCGAAGCCGGCGAGCGCCTGCTCGCGCGTCTCGGGCCCGCGTTGACCGAAGTGGCGGCGGCGCTCGACGGTATCGGCGAATTCCGGGACAGACCGGCCGGCACGCTGAAGCTCAACGTGCCGCTCAGCGCGGCCCGGCTCGTGCTGCCCGCGATCGTGCCGCGCTTCCTCGATGCGTACCCGGAAATACGGCTGGAAGTGATCGCCGACGAAAGTTTCGTCGACGTGCTGGCGGCTGGATGCGACGCTGGCATCCGCTATGACGAACGGCTCGAACAGGACATGATCGCGGTGCCGATCGGCCCGCGCATTCAGCGGTTTGCGACCGCGGCTGCCCCCGGCTATCTCGATCGTCACGGCCGGCCGCGGCATCCGCGCGAATTGCTCGACCATCGTTGCCTGCGCGGGCGCTTCGCGAGCGGCGCGATGCCGCCGTGGGAGTTCGAGCGCGACGGTGAAGTCGTGCGGGTCGAGCCGGCCGCGGGGCCGCTGCTGGTGCAGATCGGCGGTGCGACGGACCTGCTGGTCGATGCGGCGATCGCCGGCACGGGCATCGTGCATCTCTTCGAAGAGTGGCTGCGCCCGCAATTCGACAGCGGCGCACTCGAACGCGTGCTCGAACCGTGGTGGCGGCCGTTTTCGGGGCCCTTCCTCTATTACCCCGGGCGCCGTCTCGTACCGCCGGCACTGCGCGCGTTCATCGATTTCATCAAGGCATCCTGAACGCTGCGGGCGGGCGACGCGCAGGCCCGCCGCTCAACGCACCGGCGCGTGCGCGTCGAGCAACTGCCGGTGGCGCGCTTCGGTCGCGTCGTCGGCGGGAAACATGCACTCGATGCGCAGCTCCTGCGCGGCGGCGCTTTGCGGCGTGCCGACCGTCGTGATCAACGAGAAGTAACGCAGCACGACGCCTTCGTGCACGAAGGCGATCGGGATCACCGGCAGCGCGGGCGCGGCGGCCGGCACCGGCGGCGTTTTCCAGTCGCGCGGTGGATCGGGAAAGGCGAGCAGGTCGTCGAGCAGCCGCTGCGTGTCGTCGTCGATCACGCGGCCGACCGATTCGCGATACACGCGCTGCAGCAGGCTGCGCGACACGCTGTCCCAGTCGGCCAGAAACGGCCGCATGCCGTGCGGATCGAACATCAGGCGCAGCAGGTTGCGCGGGCCTTCGCGTGCCGCCATGTCGATGAAGCAGCCGAAAAAGCGCGGCGCCGCATCGTTGGTCATCAGCACGTTCCAGTGGCGGTCCATCACGATCGCCGGAAACGGATCGTGCTGCCGCACCACGCGTTCGAGCGCGCGGATCACGCCGTGCATCTCGTGCGCGTCCCACGGCGCTTCCGAGTACATCGGCGCATAGCCGGCCGCGAGCAGCAGCGCGTTGCGCTCGCGCAGCGGCACGTCGAGCGTCTGCGCGAGCGTCAGCAGCGTGTCGCGGCCCGGCACGCTGCGCCCGCTTTCGATGAAACTGATCTGGCGCTGCGAGATGCCCGCGTCGAGCGACAGGTCGAGCTGGCTCACGCCGCGCACGTCACGCCAGTAACGCAACAACTGCCCCAGTTCGCGTGGCGGCGCGTTCGGATCGCGGCGGCTGGCGTTCATCGGCTTTCCCTGGTCGTTCCGTGATCGACGCGCACGACTATAACGGACTCACGCGGCGCTCGCATGCCATGCGAACGCGTCGAACGGGGCTTCGAGTGTGGGATGCGTCACGCTGCCGACGTAGTTCGTGATCGTCGACGCGGCGACCACCGCGATGACTTCGAGCAACTGTTCGGCGCTGAATCCGGCATCGAGGAAGGTTCGCCGGTCGGTGTCGGCAAGGCGGCCACGCATTTCGATCAGCGTGCGCGCGATGGCCGACAGCGCAGCCAGTTTCGCGTCGCCGGGCAGGCCGCCGCGACGGATCGCGTCGACGTCGGCGCGGAGCACACCCTGTTTCAGCGCGAGCGCGGTATGGAACGCGACGGGCCATTCGCTCGCGTTCGTGACCGCGTTGGTGAGCAGCAGCGTCTGGATCTGCGGTTCCGTGAGGCTGCTGGCGTGCACGCGCTCGAACAGGCCGATGAAGCCGTTGATCAGCACCGGCGATGCGGCCATCGTCGCGGCGATGTTCGGGATCAGGCCGAAGGTTTGCTGAAGCTGCCGGAGTACGGGCTTCGATTCGGCAGGCGCCGAATCGATCGTATGAAGCGGATAGGCGGACATGATGTCTCCCGGGCGACGAGCGCCGCCGGAATGGCGGCGCGACACCCGAAGCGTAGGGACGGTCGTGTCGCGCGCCAATTACATCGCATGTAATCGTTCGGCGGGCGCCGCGATGCCCGGCCGTCCCGGGAATCCGCTAGCCGCCTTGCTTGACCATCGCCGCAAGCGTCTTCATCGCCTGCAGATACGGATACGGCCCGTGGCTGATGCGGGCCACGCCGTAGTCGGCGAGTTCGGCGAGTGTCGGCGTTTCCGCGACGCGCATCACGTTCACCGGAAGCGGCGACGCGGCCGTCAGCTTGCGAATGAGCGCAGGCGATTGAAGGCCCGGCACGAAGAGGCCGTCGGCGCCGGCCGCCGCATAGGCGCGTGCGCGGGCCAGCGTTTCGTCGAGCAGGCGTTCGTCGTGCGTGTCGGCCGGCGCCTTGAAGAACACGTCGGTACGCGCATTGATGAAGTAGTCGGCGCCCGCGCGATCGGCCGCCCGCCGTGCCGCCGCGAGACGCGCTGCCGCTTCTTCGACCTCACGCAATTCGCCCGTCGCCGGGAAACTGTCCTCGAGGTTGCTGCCGACCGCCCCCGCTTCGATGCTGAGCGCGATCGTTTCGGCGACATCCTCGGGCCGCTCGCCGTACCCGCTTTCGAGATCGACGGTGACGGGCAAGTTCGTCGCACGCGTGATCCGCTCGAGCACTTCCATCAAGAGCGCGCGCGGCATCTGCTCGCCATCGACGAAACCATTGGCCGCGGCTACCGACCAGCTCCCGGTCGCCAGCGCGACCGCACCCGCGTCGGCCGCAGTGCGCGCGCTGCCGGCGTCCCACACGTTGAACAGCGCCAGCGGCTGGCCCGCGCGGTGAAGCGACCGGAAATACGCGCCTTTCTCATTGCTCGTCATGCTTGTCTCTCCTTGTGAAAACCGGATCGGTGGTCGTGCCGAACGATACTGCCACCGAATCGAGCGCCGCGAGGAAATCGCGCGCGTCGAACAATTCGCCGAGGCTGCGCACACCGCCTGAAACGACGGCCTCGCCCGTCATCAGGCGTACGGCCGCCTCGACGATGATCGGCGCGCTGACCGCGTAGATGTCGCGTCCCGACGCCGTCACGCGATGCGTCGTGCCGCCTTGCGCGACGATCGCGTCCATCGCGAACTGCTGCGCCGAGCGGCCCAGCGCGTCGGTCGCCTCGGGCGGCGGCGTTGAGGTATCGCGCACGTCGCGCAGCGCGAGCGTCGCGAGCCAGGATTCGATCGTATCGATGCGCAGATGACGCGACAGTGTCATCACTTCCGAAAACGGCAGCAGCGTCACGTCGACGCTGCCGATCGGCGCCGGGAACGGCCACACGCGTTCGCGCGGCGTCGACGGCACCGGCGTCGGTTTGCCATCCTTATGAACGAGCCGCGCCACGCGATTGCGTTCGCCCGTCACGCGCGTGCCGCGCGTCGGGTGCCAGCTGTCGAGGCCGGTCGCGATATCGACACGGTCGATCGGCATGCGCCGGTCGACGACGGCCGTGACGAGCAAATCGGCCAGGCCGCCGTAGAACGCCGCGGCGGGAACGACGGTCACGCCTGCGGCGCGCGCACGGGCATCGACCTGTTCGGCCAGCGCCAGCACCGACGGCTGTTCGGCCGTCAGGTCGAGATAGGGGATGCCGGCCCGCAGCGCGGCATCGGCCAGCGGCAGCGCGGTATCGAGGTACGGGCCCGCGCAGTTGATCACCGCATCCGCGCCGCGCAACGCGGCATCGAGCGCGGCCGGATCGTCGATCGCCGCGACGCGCGAAGGCGCGGCGTCGCTTGTGCCGCCTTCCGCGAGCCGCGCGGCATCGCGGCCGATGCGGATCGCGCCAACGCCGCGCCGGGCCAGTTCGGCGACGACGAACCGCCCGGTGTGACCCGTGGCGCCATAGACCGCAACCGTCTTTCGATCGTCCATGATCAACTCCGCTACAGAACGGTCTGTTTTATAGTACAGACCTGTAGCGTCGTCAACCTCACGGTGCTATGATCGGCCCACTGTTGCGGTACGGGCGGCCCTGGGCGGCCGGGCTTGGATGAAAAAGGGAACGGACACACAAGGTAGCGCGCTCGATACGCGCGAGCGCATTCTGCAAACGGCCAGCGAGCTGTTCTACCGGGAAGGCACGCGCGCGGTTGGCGTGGACCTGATCGTCGCGCAGGCGGGCGTCGCGAAGACGAGTCTCTATCGCCACTTCACGACGAAGGACGACCTGATCGAGGCGTTCCTGCTGCGCGAGGACGCGGATTTCTGGGCGCATTGGGATGCGGTGGCGCAGCAGTACAAGCGCACGCCGCGCGAGGAACTGGATGCGCAGCTTCAATGGATCGGCGAGCGCATTGCGCGGCCCGGCTATCGCGGCTGCCCGCAGATCAACATCGCCGCCGAATATGCGGACGACAACCATCCGGCCCGCAAGGTCGCCGTCGCGCACAAGCAGGAACTGCGGCGCCGGTTGACGGAGCTGGCGAGCGCGATGCGGATCGACGAACCGGAAATTTTCGCGCTGCGGCTCGCGACCGTCATCGACGGTGCGCTGAGCAGCGGGCGTGCGCTGCACGAGCGCGGCCCCGTGCATTTCCTGCAGGAATTCGCGCAACTGCTGCTGCCGAAGAAGGGCAGGAAATAGGCGGCACGCCGCGGCCGCGATCCGCGCGCCGGTTCAACCGCGCGCAGCCGGCTCCTGCGACAGTGCGTGCAACTGGCCGCGCAACAGGTCGACTTCTCCCGGCGCGAATTGCCGTTCGATGTCGGTATGCGTTTGTTGCCACAGCGGAAACGCTTCGGCCAATAGATCGTGGCCGGCCTGCGTCAGTTCGAGCAGGCGGCTGCGCCCGTCGTCCGGATCCTGCGCGATCGTGACGAGCCCGCGCCGCTCGAGCGGCTTGAGCGCGGCGGTCAGCGTGGTGCGGTCCATCGCGAGCAGCGACGCGACCGATTTCATCGGGGCCGGCTGAGGCCGGTTCAGCGACATCAGCAGCGAAAACTGGCCGTTGGTCAGATCCAGCGGGCGCAGCACGTCGTCGAAGATGCGCGCAAGATTGCGCGCCGCGCGCTGCATGTGCAGGCACAGGCAGCAATCGCGCACCATCAGCGTCGTTTCGAAAGGGAGCTTTTCTTTTCGTGCCATGTTGCAATTGTGTTGATATCAACCTATCTTGTCAAGGTCGAGGCGCGGCAGCCCGCCGCGCCCGTCATCGGAGGAGAAAGCATGAGTGCTCAACAGCAGTTGTATCTCGCCGTATTCCTCGGCAGCAAGGACAGCCCGCGGATGAAGGCGTGGGTCGCGCTTTCGGACCAGGAGCGGCGCGCGAAAGAGCAGGAAGGCATCGCCGCATGGAAGGCATGGGTCGACCGCCATCGCGACGCGATCGTCGAGCTGGGCGGGCCGCTCGGCAAGACCAAGACCATCGATGCGGGCGGCATCAAGGACACGGCCAACGCGCTGAGCGGCTTCACCGTCGTGCGGGCGGCTTCGCACGACGCGGCGGCCGCGCTGTTCGAAGGCCATCCGCATTTCACGATTTTCCCGGGCGAGACGATCGACGTGATGCCGGTGCTGGCGATTCCCGGCGCGTGAACGATGCCGGCCGCTGCGCATCGCGTTGCGTCGATGTGCCGTGACCTGCATGCGGAGATTTCCCCGACATTCTGGATGGAGACTGGCGATGAAGCTTTACGGATTTGCCGGCACCCGCACGCAACGCGCGCTGTGGGGGCTGAAGGAACTGGATGCGGATTTCGAGTTCGTGTCGGTCAACCTGCTTACGGGCGAGCACAAGCAGCCCGAATTCGTGCGCCTCAATCCGGCCGGCAAGGTGCCGGTGCTGGTGGACGGCGATCTCGTGATTCCCGAGTCGGCCGCGATCGTGCTGTATCTCGCGGACAAGTATCCGGAGAAGGCGCTGCTGCCGGTCGATCCGGCGCTGCGTGCCCAGGCCTATCGGTGGGTCATGTTCGCGGTGACGGAGCTCGAGCAGCCGCTGTGGCGGATCACGCGGCATTCGTTCATCTATCCGCCGGAGAAGCGTTCGCCGGCCGACATCGAACTGGCGCGTGAGGATTTCGCGACGATGGCCGCGATCCTCGACAAGCATCTCGAAGGGCGCGAATTCATCGTCGGCGATTCGCTGACGGTGGCCGATTGCGTGACGGCCTACCTGATCGACTGGGCGAGCGAATGCAACCTGATCGAACCGTTCCCGCAACTGCGGGCGTATCTCGAACGCCTTTACTCGCGGCCGAAGGCGCCGCAGCGCATTGCGGAGGCGCGCAAGGCGGCGTGACGGGGCGGTGGTCGGTCATGCGCTGCATTGGCATGGCCGACCGCGATGTTTGCGCAACGGACAACCGACGGTCAGCCGCGTTTCACAGCGGTGCAGCACGCAGCACGCAGCGTGAGCGCGGCGCGCGCATGCGGTCACGACACGTTGTCGGGCCCACCGAGCGCGCGACACAGCATCGACAGGTTGCGGAGAGTGAGGTGCGGCGTCGCGGCATGCTGCGGATCGCGTTCCACTTCCGGCTGATGGTCGCGCACTACCCATGCCGCCTGAAGCCCCGCGTTCAATGCACCGACGATGTCGAGGTGGTAGTCGTCCCCGACATGCAGCAATTCCGCCGGCTGCACGTCGAGCGCCGCTGCCGCCGCATGGAATATTTCGGGTTCCGGCTTCGCGATCCCGAGCGCACGCGCGCTGAGCGTTTCCCGAAAGAATTCTCCGCCGCCGGTCAGCCGGAGGTCCGCGTTGCCGTTGGTCACCGCGATCAACGGAAACCGGGCGCTCAGCCATGCCAGCGCCGGCAACGCGTCTTCATAGAACTCGACGTTGTTGCGCGCGGCATAGAAGACTTCGTACGCACGCTCGGTCAGCGCGACATCTGCGTTCGCGCGCTCCAGCGCAAGCCTGATCGAGCCGATTCGCAACGCGCGATAGTCGCTGACGAGATCCGGACACAAACGTTCGTATTCCTCACGTAGCTCGCTCAGCGCCTGTTGCGTGGGCAGCACGCTCGCGGTATCGGGAGCGTGCTCGATCAGCCACGCGCGAAGTGCCGCTTCGGCCCGTTCGACGGCAGGTCCGAACGGCCACAGGGTGTCGTCCAGGTCGAACGAGAGGGCGGATACGTCAGGCAGGCGCATGGCGGATGACGGTGCGGGGTGGAGGGCGTTCACCACGGCCATGGTACTGAGGTTCCCGTGCCGTTTTCAAGGGCCTGCTCAAACAGGAAACGCGCAACGGTCAGATCCTGAAGCGCGAGCCCTGTCATGTCGAATACGGTGACGTCGCTCGGCGAGCGGTCGATCGACACCGTTCCGGCGAGCAGGTCACCGATTTCGGTGCGCGGCAGATCCGGCGCCCACTGGCACTCGCCGATGCTGCGCGCCTGATCGTGGTCATCGACGAAAATGCGCGCACGTTCCAGCACGCCTGCCGGAAGTTCGCGCTTGCCCGCGGTGTCGGCACCCACACAGGTCAGGTGGGTACCCGGCTGAACCGCATCCGCATCGAACAACGCACCGCCGCCCGGCGTTGCCGTGATGACCACATCGCTGTCGGCCACCGCGTCGTTCCGGTCGCGAGCGACGCGAATCTCGCATCGTTCATGGAAGGCCGATTCGAACACCGGGTCCGGCTCGTCGCTGCGGTTCACGTACCGCACCGCGCAACGTTGCGGCAGCAGCCCGAGCGCGTATTCGAGCTGGACGCGCGCCTGCACGCCCGTGCCGAACACGCAGATCCGCGTGCTGTCGCGGCGGGCCAGCAGTTGCAGCCCGAGGCCGCCGGCGGCACCGGTCCGCGCGGTGGTGATCGCGTTGCCGTCCATGATGCAGAGGGGGCGGCCCGTGGCCGGATCGAACAGCGCAACGGTTGCCTGATGCGGCTCGCCGCCGCGGGCCCGGTTGCCGGGCCAGAATCCGGCCGCCTTGAACCCGAGGAGATCCTGGCTCGCGACGTCGCCGGACTTGATGCCGAATACACCGCCGCTGTGCAGCTTCTCGCGGACCACCGGGAACACGCGTCCGGCCCTTTGGCTGTGCAGCACGAAGGCTTCCCGCACCGCGGCCATCACTTGTTCGGCCTGAAGGGCGGGTTCGACGGCATCGCGGTCGAGAAGAAGGAGTCGGGCGTCTGTCGGCATGTCAGGTCGGGCTTTCCGGCCCAGGGCGAATCGGGAAGGTTTAAAGTGTGTCCAGATTTAGACAAATAGTCAAATTCTGGGCGGGACGGGGCGTGGAGGCCACGCGTCGCTCACCATCCGTAGAAGCGCGGCCACGCATGCACGACGCCGTCTTCGCCGATCGCCTGATATTCGGGATGTTGCGCGCCGGTGGCGCATGCGTGATTCGGCAGGATGCGCAGGCGCGTTCCGATCGGAAACCGCTGCGCGATGCCCGTGTCGGGCGAGCCGATCCGCGACACGATGCCGTGCTCCTGGTTCGCGCCGCTCACGACGTAGTCGCCGAGCACTTCGCCGTTTTCGGTGCAGACCTGCCCGTAGCCGAAATCCCGCGCCTGGCGCTGCGTGCCGCGATCGCGGCTCATCGCCATCCAGCCCGCGTCGACGATCGCCCAGCCTTTTTCTTCCTGGTGGCCGATGACGGTGGTCTGCACCGACAGCGCGATGTCGGACAGCTCGCACACGCCGATGTTGTGCATGACGAGGTCGAACAGCACGTACACGCCGGCGCGGACCTCGGTGACGCCGTCGAGGTTTTCTGCCGACAGCGCAGTCGGCGTCGAACCGATACTGACGACCGGGCAGGGCAACCCGGCGGCCCTGAGGCGCTCCGCGGCGCAGACGGTGCGGCTGCGCTCCTGTTCGGCGATCGCCACCAGCGCTTCGCGCGTGTTGTAGTCGTAGCTGGAGCCCGCGTGAGCGAGCACCCCGCCAAGCGCCATCCCGCCGTCGACCAGTGCGCGACCCACGTCGATCAGCAGGTCGCCTTCGGGCGGGACGCCCGAGCGATGGCCGTCGACGTCGACTTCGATCCAGACCTCGAAGCGTTCGCCATGCTCGCGCCCGAATGCGGCGATCGCGTGCGCGGCCTGCAGGCTGTCGGCGACGATCTTCAGGTCGCAGCCCTGCCGGCGCAGCGCAAGCGCCTGGCCCAGCTTCGCGGGCACCATGCCGACCGCATAGACGATGTCCCGGACGCCGCCCGCGAAGAACTGCTCGGCTTCCTTGAGCGTCGACACCGTGATGCCCTGCGCGCCCGCCGCGATTTGCACGTCGACGACTTGCCGGCATTTGGTGGTCTTGACGTGCGGCCGGAACCTGACGCCGAGTGCGTCCAGATGCGCCTGCATGCGGTCGATGTTGCGACGCATGCGGCCGACATCGATCAAGGCGGCCGGGGTGTTGAGGGTTTGAATGTCCACGATGCGTTGGGTTGCGATGTTGTCGACAGCGAACACAGTAGGGCAGCCGGCGGACACCGTGTTTAACGCATGGCTAATCCACCATTAAGCATGATTTAATCGACTGGATCGCGCGGGCCGCGGTGCGGCTCATGCCTTGCCGCGCCACGGCGGCGGATCGAGGAACTGCCGCGCAGCTTCGAGAAAAACCCGTTGCCGCGCGGACCGGCCCGTGCGCGACGGCAACAGCGCCGTGACAGGCGCGGGCGGCAGGCTCCAGTCGGGCAGCAGCCGGACGAGCTTGCCGCTCGCCAGCAGCGGGGCGACGTCCCATTCCGAGCGTTCCACGATCCCGAGCCCGGCCAATGCCCAATCGGTGATGACGGTGCCGTCGTTGGAGGACAGCGCGCCCGTGACGCGGATCACGGTTGACCGTCCGGACTCGCGTTGACCGTCGCCGCTTGGCGAGAAGCGCCATCGCGGAATGTCCTCGTCGTTCTCGCGCAGGCACAGGCAGTCGTATCGAGCGAGGTCGGACGGATGATTCAGTTCCTTGATGCGACGCGCGTAGCCGGGGCTTGCACACAGGAAACGCTCGTTGGGCGCGAGCGGATAGCCGATCCACGAAGACGACTTGAGGCTGCCGACGTGCACGACCACGTCGGCCGCCGACGCGCTCGTCAACGGGCTCTCCGACAGGTGGAGCGAAATTTCCAGCTTCGGATGTGCGCGTTGCACGTCACGCACGATCCGCGCGACGTACTTGCGCCCGAAGCCGAACGGGGCGACGACGCGCAGCGTGCCCTGCACGTCGCCGTGGTCGCCCGAGATGCTGACCGGCAGCGCCTCCACGCGCTCGAGAATATCGACGGCTTCCTGGTACAGCCGTTGCCCTTCGTCGGTCAACGCGATCCCTTTCGACTGCCGCACGGCGAGCCGTGCGCTCAATCGCGCCTCCATCCGCTGCAGGCGAATCGTGACCGCGGGCGGCGTGAGATCGAGCAGGCGCGCGGCAGCGGCCAATGAGCGCGACGCGCCGATCGCGCGAACGAGTCGAAGGTCGTCGAGATCGAGCATTTCATGTCTCTTAATGCTGGTGTTGCCGAGCATTAAACCGCACATCACGCCGCGAATCCATCGATGCGGCTGCGGATCGCGGCAAATGCGTGCGATGACCGACCGTGTGCGAGCACGTGCCAGGCTCGACAGGTTGACCTTCGTCATGCGGCGAAAGCGACGCGCGTCGCGTCACGCCCGGCTGCACGCATTCCCGTCAAGCGTGCAGCCCGAAAATCAACGACCGGTGCGCACCGACCCCTGCCGCCACCCCGGACGCAGACGCGAACGTCGCGTTGGTCATCAGGCTCGACGCGTCGCCGGCCGCATACACGCCGGCGACGCTCGTCTGCTTCCATGTGTCGACGCGAATCGCGGAGCCAAGCGGCCCTTCGTCGAACTCACAGCCGAGCTGCTGCGCGAGATCGCTTGCCATTACCGTGCGCGCACCGACGAACAGCGCATCGATCGCGACGACCTGCCCGTCGGCGAGCCGCAGCGCTTCGATGCGCGGCGCATCGCCAAGAATTTCAACGACCGGCGACCGCTCGATGCGCACGCCGCGGGCGTCGAGCAACGCGGCTTCTTCCTTATTCGCCTCGACCACGCCCTGCGTGAACCACGTCGTCGGGCCCCAGTCCGGAATCAGGATTGCCTGGTGCACGGAAAGCGGATGCGTGGCGAGCACGCCGAGCCGTTGGCCACTCACCTCGTACCCATGGCAATACGGACAATGCAGCACGCTGATGCCCCAGCGTTCCGCAAGCCCCGGCAGCGGCGGCAGTTCATCGCGGATGCCGGTCGCGAGAATCAGCCGGTCGGCGCTCGCGCGGCGGCCGTCCGACAGCGTCACGTGAAAGCGCCCGTGCGCATCGCGCTCGGCCGTTCGCACTTCGCCGTCGATCCGCTGCACGGTCGGATACGCATCCAGTTGCGCGATGGCTTCGGCAACGATCTGCGCGGGCGGCTTGCCGTCCTGCCCGAAAAAGCCGTGCGCGTGCTCGGCAAAACGGTTGCGCGGCCGGCCCGCGTCGATCACGAGCACGCGGCGTCGTGCTCGCGCCAGCTGCATCGCGGCCGACAGCCCCGCAAAGCTGCCGCCGACCACGATCACTTCATGATGGTTATGCATGCATCCGCTCCTTTCCTGAACCTGCATGAATGACGGACGTGTCCCGATGGCGGCCAACTCATGAAACACGTGAAGTTGCATGATAGGGCGATGGTATCATTCATGCAACTTTAGAAGTTTCGAGAGAGTGGAGCACCGCCCGTGAGAACCGACAGCCGTTTGTCGCGCATGCTGCATGCGCTGATCCACATGGACCAGGCCGACGGCCCGCTGACGTCTGAGGCGATCGCGACGATGCTGGCCACGAATCCGGTCGTCGTGCGGCGCCTGCTCGGCGGCTTGCGCGACTGCGGCTACGTGCAGTCGGAGAAAGGGCACGGCGGCGGCTGGGTGCTGAGCGTCGCGCTCGACGACATCACGCTGCTCGACGTCTATCGCGCGGTGGGCGAGCCGCCGCTGTTTTCCGATCTGGTGCCGGAGGACGAGCCCGAATGCCTGGTCGAACAGGCCGTCAACGCGCATCTGTCGGCGACGTTGAAGGATGCCGAAGCATCGTTGCTGGCGCGCTTCGGCGAAGTCACGCTCGGCATGCTGTCGCGCGATTTCGAAGCGAAGGCTGCGCTGCGGGGCTACACGCGCTGACGCGGCGCAGCATCACGATCGATCGCGCCTGACGTGCAATCCGGCGCGATCCGGCGCGGCCCAAACCGTCGCGTCGCAATGTTCTGTCCCCCAACTTCTGCCCGGTTCGCCCGCCACAGGGCAAAATACGGGTTTTCCGCACCCGCGAGGGCGCGTCCGAATCACGCGCCGGGCGGCGGCAGTGCGCATTTCGCACGCCGCCGCCGGGCGCCCAGGCAAGATTGCTCGCCGTGTCGCGAGCCCACAGGAGTCCAGACCCCATGCCCGAATCCAACCTGTCCTTCTTCGGCCGGCTGTCGCTTGCCGTCGGCACGTTCTTCTCCGTGCTCGGCAACCGCGAGTTCGCGGCCGGCGTGCTGCGCGTGCGCGACGGCGCCCCGGCACCGGTCGCGCCGGCACCCGCGGCCGCACCGACCCCGATCCCGGCCCCCGCACCTGCGCCCGTGAAGGCCGCGGCGCCCGAGTTGCGCGAAGCGAGCCCGCAGGCCGCGCTGCAACTGCTCGGCCTGCTGCAGCGCGATGCGCGCTTCATCGACTTCGTCGAGGAAGACATCGCCGGCTACGCGGACGCCGACATCGGCGCGGCTGCGCGTCTCGTGCACGACGGCTGCCGTGCCGCGCTGCGCGAACACTTCACGATCGTGCCGGTGCGCGACGAAGCCGAAGGCAGCCGTGTGACGCTGCCGGCCGGTTTCGACGCGACGGCCGTGCGCGTGACGGGCAACGTGGTCGGCTCGGCGCCGTTCACCGGCACCGTCAGCCATCGCGGCTGGCGTGTCGCCGACGTGCGCCTGCCGAAGCTGACGGGCAGCCACGACGCATCGGTGGTTGCACCGGCGGAGGTGGAACTGTGAGCGATCCGCGCTATTCGATCGGTATCGACCTCGGTACGACCCACTGCGCGCTGTCGTACGTCGACAGCGCCGCAAGCGACGGCGAAACAATCACGCAGCAGGTGCTGCAGATCGCGCAGCTCACCGCGCCTGGCGCGCTGGAGTCGCGCGACCTGCTGCCGTCGTTCCTCTATCTGCCGCATGAAAGCGAACTGACGCAGGGCGACCTGACGCTGCCGTGGACGGCCTCGCGCGGCTTCGCGGTCGGCGAGATGGCGCGCACGCGCGGCGCCGGTACGCCGATCCGCCTCGTGTCGAGCGCGAAGAGCTGGCTGTGCCACCCGGGCGTCGATCGCCGCGCGGCGATCCTGCCGAGCGATGCGCCGCCCGAAGTGTCGCGCGTGTCGCCGCTGGAAAGCTCGATCCGCTACCTGACGCACCTGCGCGAAGCGTGGGACCACACGCATCCGGATGCGCCGTTCGTCGATCAGGACGTGACGGTGACGATCCCCGCTTCGTTCGACCCGGCCGCGCGCGAACTGACGGCCGAGGCCGCGCGCGCCGCCGGCTACACGCGGATGACGCTGCTCGAGGAGCCGCAGGCCGCGCTGTACAGCTGGATCCAGAAGAGCGAAGGCGGCTGGCGCAAGCAGGTGCAGGTCGGCGACCTGATCCTGTGCGTCGACGTCGGCGGCGGCACGACCGACCTGTCGCTGATCGCGGTGGTCGAGCGCGACGGCAATCTCGAACTGCATCGCGTGGCGGTCGGCGAGCACATCCTGCTCGGCGGCGACAACATGGACCTCGCGCTCGCGCACGTGGTCGCGCGCAAGCTCGCGCAGCAGGGCACGCAGGCCGATCCGTGGCAACTGCGCGCGCTCACCTACGCATGCCGCGCCGCGAAGGAAACGCTGCTGTCCGACCCGACGACCGACGCGGTGCCGCTCGTCGTGCCGAGCCGCGGCTCGAAGCTGATCGGCGGTTCGATCCGCACGGAGCTCACGCGCGCGGAACTCACGCAGACGATTCTCGAAGGCTTCTTCCCGCAGGTCGATGCGGCCGCGCGCCCGGTGAGCCGCGCGCGCGTCGGCCTGACGCAGCTCGGCCTGCCGTATGCGCAGGACGCGGGCATCACGCGCCATCTCGCGGCGTTCCTCGGCCGCCAGGTTGCGGCGCTCGACACGCTCGAAGGCGTGCAGCGCACGCTGCCGCAGGGCGCGACGTTCCTGCATCCGACGGCCGTGCTGTTCAACGGCGGCGTGTTCAAGTCGGCGCTGCTCACGCAGCGTGTGCTCGATACGCTCAACAGCTGGCTGGCCGCCGAAGGCGCGCCGCCCGCGCGCCTGCTCGAAGGCGCCGATCTCGATCTCGCGGTCGCGCGCGGCGCGGCTTACTACGGCTACGTGAAGCGCGGCCGTGGCGTGCGCATTCGCGGCGGCACGGCGCGTGCGTACTACGTCGCGATCGAATCGGCGATGCCCGCGGTGCCGGGGCTCGAACCGCCGGTGCAGGCGCTGTGCGTCGCGCCGTTCGGGATGGAGGAGGGCTCGGACGCGGCGCTGCCGCCGCAGGAGTTCGGCCTCGTCGTCGGCGAACCGGTGCAGTTTCGCTTCTTCGGTTCGTCGGTGCGCCGCCAGGACCAGGTCGGCACGCTGCTCGACTACTGGTCGCCGGAAGAATTGCAGGAGCTCGAGGAAATCCAGGCGACGCTGCCTGCCGAAGGCCGCACGGTCGGCGAGATCGTGCCGGTGAAGCTGCATGCGCGCGTGACCGAAGCCGGCACGCTCGAGCTCGAGGCGATCCCGAGCGGCACGAACGAGCGCTGGAAGGTCGAGTTCGACGTGCGCGGCGCCGCCTGAGCACGATGAAGCGCTATACGGTCGGCATCGATCTCGGCACGAGCAATACGGTCGTCGCATACGTCGAGGCCGGCTCCGACGCGATCCGCGTGTTCGACGTCGAGCAGCTGGTCGGCCCCGGCGCGGTGGCCGCGCAGCCGCTGCTGCCGTCGGTGCGCTATCACCCGGCGGCCGGTGAGCTCGCGGCGGACGCGTTGAGGTTGCCGTGGCAGGCGGCCGGCGCACGCGACGTGGCCGCCCGTTCGGGCGGCGGCCGTGACGGCGGATCAGCCGGTCGTGACAGCGGCGCCGGTGACGCGCTGCCGCCCGTGATCGGCCGCTATGCGCGCACGCTCGGCGCGCAGGTGCCGGGCCGGCTCGTGACGAGCGCGAAGAGCTGGCTGTCGCACGCATCGGTCGACCGGCTCGCGGCGATCCTGCCGTGGGGCGCGGCCGACGGCGTCGACAAGGTATCGCCGGTCGACGCGAGCGCGAGTTATCTCGCGCATGTGCGCAACGCGTGGGACGCACGTTTTCCCGATGCGCCGCTCGCGAAGCAGGACGTGATCCTGACGGTGCCCGCGTCGTTCGACGACGGCGCGCGCGCGTTGACGGTCGAGGCCGCGCGGCGCGCGCGGCTGCCCGCGCTGCGGCTGCTGGAAGAGCCGCAGGCCGCGTTCTACGACTGGCTGTACGGCCAGCGCGCGACGTTGCGCGACACGTTCGCCGAGGCGCGGCGCGTGCTGATCTGCGACGTCGGCGGCGGCACGACCGACCTCACGCTCGTCGATGTCGCACCGGGCGACGACGGCGAGCCGACCTTTACGCGCGTCGGCGTCGGTAACCACCTGATGCTCGGCGGCGACAACATGGACCTCGCGCTCGCGCGCCTGGTCGAGACGCGGCTGACGGAGCCCGGCACGCGGCTGTCGGCCGCGAGCCTGTCGCAGCTCGTCGAGCGCTGCCGTGCGGCGAAGGAGCGGCTGCTCGGCGACGATGCGCCGGCGTCCGTCACCGTCACGCTGCTCGGCGCGGGCAGCAAGCTCGTCGGCGGCGCGCGTTCGGCCGAGCTGACGCGGCAGGAAGTCGAACAGATCGTCGTCGACGGTTTCTTTCCGCAGGTCGAGGCCGGCGAACTGCCGCGCCGTGCGCGGGCCGCGATCGTCGAATTCGGGTTGCCGTATGCGAGCGATCCGGCCGTCACGCGGCACGTCGCCGCGTTCCTGAACCGTCATGCGGAAGGCCCGCTGCCCGACACGCTGCTGCTCAACGGCGGCGTGTTCCGCGCGGGCGCGCTCGCCGGCCGTCTCGCGCAGACGCTCGGCGCGTGGCGCGGCGCGCCGCTCGACGTGCTGCACAACGCACATCCGGACGTGGCCGTCGCGCGCGGAGCGGTGGCCTACGGGCTCGCGCGCGCCGGGCATGCGCCGCGCATCGGCGGCGGTTCCGCGCGCAGCTATTTCCTCGTGCTCGACGATGGCGCCGGCGACGCAGCCGCGCGCGGCGTCTGCCTGCTGCCGCGCGGCGCGGAAGAGGGCCGCGAGATCCGGCTCGAGGATCGCACCTTCGCGCTGCAGCTCGGGCAGCCGGTGCGTTTTCACCTCGTGTCGACGGTGGCCGAGACTGCGTACCGCCCCGGCGATCTCGTCGAACTCGACAGCGGCGATTTCGTGCGGCTGCCGCCGATCGCGACGGTCGTCGAGCGGCAGGCGGGCAGCGATGCGCGCGAAACGCCGGTGAAGCTCACCGCATCGCTGACCGAGGTCGGCACGCTCGAAATGCATTGCACCGCGACAGACGACGCGGCACGCCGCTGGCGGCTCGAATTCCAGTTGCGCGGCGATGCGCCGGCGCACGGCGGCGACGATGCGCCGGCGCGGCATCCGCGTCTTGATCAGGCCATCGAACTGATCGAGCGCTCGTTCGGCAGCAAGGCCGCGGACGTCACGCCGAAGGATACGCGCCGGTTGCGCGCGCAGCTCGAACAGGTGCTCGGCGCGCGCGAAGAGTGGGACGTCGCGCTCGCTCGCGAACTGTTCGACGCGTTGCTTGCGCGGGCGCGGCGCCGCCGGCGCTCCGCTGATCACGAACGCGCGTGGCTGAATCTCGCCGGTTATTGCCTGCGTCCGGGCTTCGGCCATCCGCTCGACGCGTGGCGCATCGAGCAGCTGTGGCCGCTGTTCGACGACGGGATTCAATACGTGAACGACGCTCAGGTGTGGTCCGAGTGGTGGACGCTGTGGCGGCGCGTGGCCGGCGGTCTCGACGACGATGCGCAGACGCAGGTGCGCGACGCGATCGCGTTCCTCGAACCGTCCGACGACAAGCGGCGCAAGCTGCCGTTCGATCCGGGCAAGGTCGGCCCGGCCGACATGACGCGGCTGTCCGCTTCGCTCGAACGGTTGCCCGTCGAGCGCAAGATCGAGCTGGCCGAGCGCCTGATCGCGCAATTGCAGAAGCCGGCCGAGCGCGCGCTGTGTGCGTGGGCACTCGGGCGCATCGGTGCGCGCCGGCCGTTCTACGGCAGCGCGCACAGTGTCGTGCCTGCGGAAATCGCCAACGGCTGGCTCGATGCGCTGTTCGCGCTCGACTGGAAGCAGGTCGAGCCGGCCGCATTCGCGGCTGCGCAGATCGCCCGGATGACCGGCGACCGTTCACGCGACCTGCCGGACGATACACGCGACGCGGTGATCAAGCGTCTGTCGGCCGCGAATGCATCGGCCGCATGGATCGACATGGTGCGCGAAGCGATCGCCTTCGACGAAGCCGACACGGTGCGCGTGTTCGGCGAGACGCTGCCGGCCGGGTTGAAGCTGCTGGCCGGGTGAGCGGCGCGGCGGGCGCCGGTATCGTTTGGATGCCGGAGCATTTCGTGGCGTTGCGGATGCCGGTTGACGCTCGCCGATTCAATGCCCCGTCGAACAAGAAAACGGCTGCCGTTGCATCGCATCGGCAGCCGTTTGCGTTTTGCCGGGTTGCCGGTCAGAACTGCGGCGTCGTCTCGCGCGGCGATGTGACCGATTCCACGGCAATCGCCTCCGGCGCGGTTGCCCGCCGCGCGAGATGAATCCCCGCGAGCATGCAGCGCACCGATCCGCCGGCCAGTTCGATCGTCGGCACGTCAAGCGGCAGCAGCCGCGCGGAGCGCTCGATCGTCGCGCGCTGGCCAGGTGTGAGGCAATCGAACGCACGCCGCGACAGCGCGAGCACGCGCCCGTTTCTTCCAGACAATTCCAGCGTATTGCCCGCGAAGTTCGCGATCTGCGACTGATCGAGCACGATCACCGCGCGTCCCGTTTCGGTCAGGCGTTGCGCGATTTCGGTGCGGCGCCGGCGGTCGGCGATCAGGTCGAGGCCGACCATCGCGAACTCGGTTGCGACGCTCATCCTCACGTTCGTGTGATAGATCGGGCGCCCGCAGGCATCGGCCGTATCGAAGCAGATCGGCTCGAAATTGAAGTGCGTGCAGAAGCGTTCGAGCGCGACCGGATCGGCGCGCTGATGTCGATCGCGGTGCAGGGCAATCGCGGCGCCGAGGTGGTGAAGGTGCTGCGCGGGCATCCGAACGTCGCGTCGATCCACAGCACCAACGGCCGCTGGGATCTCGTCGCCGAATTGCATGCCGATTCGCTCGAGCATTTCGATCGCGTGCTCGGCGCGATCCGGCTGATCGACGGCATCGCGAGTACCGAGACGAGTATTCTGCTGTCGACGCACAAGGCATGACGCGGGCAGGGCCCGCGACGGGCGGTCGGCATGAATCGACCGCGCGTGACAGGCCGGCGCCCGTCGATGCCCGTCAACCGAACGTGTCGACGCGCGCCCGCCAGTCGCTTCGCGAAAACGACTCCGTCAGAAACTCGACGAACGCGCGCACCTTCGGTGGCGTGAGGCGCGCGTGCGCGTAGTACACGTAGATCGTGCCGGCGGTTGCCGGATAGCGCGTGAGCACGCGCACGAGCCGGCCGTCGTCGAGATACGGCAGCACATGATGCGCGCCGAGCCGCGCGAGCCCCATGCCTGCCACGGCCGCATCGCAGATGGCATCCAGGTCGGTCAGCACGACGCGTCCGTCGATCGGGACCGTCACCGTTTCGCCATTCACCGTGAACGCCCAGTCGCGCACGCGGCCCGTCGTCGCGGAGCGCAACCGGATGCAGTCGTGGCGCGACAGCTCGGCGAGCGTCGCCGGTTCTCCGTGCTTCGCCAGATACGCGGGGGATGCGACCGTCAGCAACCGGATCGGTACCAGCTCGCGCGCGACGACGTTAGCGTCGTCCTCGACGCCCGAGCCGATCGCGGCGTCGAAGCCTTCCTTCACCAGATCGACGTGGCGGTTCTCGAGGCTCCAGTCGAGCCGGAGGTCCGGAAAGCATTCGAGAAACGCCGGCATCAGCGGCAACACGTACTGGCGCCCGAACCCCGGCGCGATGCTGATGCGCAGCGTGCCGGCGGGACGCGCGTCGCGCTCGGTCAGGGTCGCCATCGCGTGGCTCAGCGCGTTGGCCGCCGCCGACGTTTCGGCGTACAGCCGTTCGCCGGCCTCCGTCAGCGTGAGGCTGCGCGTCGTGCGGCGGAACAGCCGCGTGCCGAGGCTGCGTTCCAGTTTCGCGACATGCTTGCTGACGGCCGCAGGCGTGACGCCCAGCCGGCTGGCCGCCGCGGAGAAGCTGCCGGCTTCCACGGTCCGGAGAAAGCTTTCCAGCACGCGCAGATCGTTCATGATGATTCGATCGAAAGCGTTGAAATTAATTCGACACATTATGGACTATTCGGCATGAATGGGTGCGACTAGGATGAGATCCGTCGTGTCGTGTTCCGCGGACCGGCGGCGCATCATCAGCTATCCGTGACGTATGCGAACGGGCGCGGAGCTGCTTGCTCGCCGGCACGGCAGCGATGGCGGCTTCGTATGTGGAGGCGGTCGTTGCGGCCCGGCAATACGGCGCGAATTCCATTTGCGATCAGGAGGCACATCATGTCCCACACCATTCTCGTGACCGGCGCGACCGGGAACATCGGGCGCGAACTCGTCGCGCAACTGAAGGCGGCCGGCGCGCATGTGATCGCCAGCTCGAACAGCGGCAGGGCGGTCGAAGGCGTCGAAACGCGTCGCGCGGATCTCGCCGACGCCGCGAGCCTCGCGCATGCGTTCCAGGGCATCGACACGCTGTTCCTGCTGCTGCCGCTGCAGGCCGACATGGTGACGCTGGCCGGCAATGCGGTCGCGGCGGCCAGGGCGGCCGGCGTCACGCATATCGTCCGCTCGTCGGGCGCGGGTGCCGATGCCGCGTCGCCGGTCGCGATCGGGCGCGTGCAAGGCGAGATCGACCGGCTCGTGATGGAGTCGGGCATCTCATACACGATCACGCGGCCCAACTGCTTCATGCAGAACTTCGTGACGTACTACGCGGGCATGATTCGCGACGGCGCACTCTATCTGCCGCAGGGCGACGGGAAGGTGTCGTTCGTCGACGTGCGCGACATCGCCGCCGTCGATGCGACGATCCTGCGGCACCCGGCCGATCATGCCGGCCGGATCTACGAACTGACGGGCGGCGAAGCACTGTCGAACGCCGATGTGGCTGCACGGATCGGCACTGCGCTCGGTCGCAAGGTCGAGTACGTGCCGGTGACGGACGATGCGGCGATCGAATCCATGCGCGCCGCGGGTGCCGACGCGTGGTCGATCGATACGCTGATGAGCCTGAACCGGATGATCGCGGCCGGCCAGGCGGCGGCCGTCAGCGACGACGTGCAGGCGCTGCTCGGGCGGGCGCCGATCGCGTTCGAGCGGTTCGTTGCGGATTACGTCGATAGCTGGCGCTGAGCGGAGGCGACGCCGCACAGGTGCGGCGGCCTACGCGGCGGCACGCGCGATGCGCGTCGGGGGCGCGCGTTCGGCGTCGGCGACGCATCGCATGATCGATGTGTGGGGCGATACCCGGGCAGCGTATGCCGTCGGGTGTGCGTCGCCGAATCAGGTGTCGATTGCCGACACCGGAAACACCGGCTCCCCCAGCGTCAGCATCAACCGGTTCGCCCACGCGAAGATCGCGACCGCGTGCGACAGGTCGAGGATTTCCTCCTGCGTCAGCCCTTCGGCTTCAAGCGCGGCGATGTCGTCCGCGTCGACCGTATCGGGTCGCTCGGTCAGCGCGATCGCATAGCGCACGATCGCGCGTTCGCGTGCCGTCGTGCCGGCCGTCGCCGGATCGTCGAACACCTGCTCGATCGCATCGGTGCGTTTCGCGAGCTGCGCGAAGCGCTGCGCATGCACCGACGCGCAATACACGCACCCATTCACGCGCGACACGGCCGTGCTGGCCAGTTCGCGCTCCGCGCGAGACAGCCCGCCGGGGCCGTACATGATCGCGTTGAACACGCCCGAGCGCTGCCGCAGGATTTCGGGCAGGTGGACGAGCAGCAGGTAGTAGTCGGATGTTTTCGCATGCGGGTGGCTCGCTTCGAGCACCGCAAGCTGATCGGGCGTCGCGGCATCGAGCGATACCGTGTCGAGCCAGGCGCGCCAGCCGAGCGTGTCGGACGTGAAGCCGTGGGCGGACGTCGTCATGCGGCCTCCTTGGCGGCACGTGCCTGAAGCGCTTGTGCGGCAAACGCGACGCGCAGCTGATACACGACGAACGCAGCGAGTTGCGACAGCGCGACGATCGCGGGCGTCGTGAGTCCGGCCGACCTCAGCGCATCGAGGTCGGCGGGGCGTGCATCGGCGGGCGCGTGTGTCAAAAGCCGCGCATGAGCGAGGATCGCGCCAACGCGCGGGGCGAGCGCGTCGAACGCATCGGCGTCGGCGAGCGCGATGTCCTCGGCGATGCCGCCCGCGTCGAGCAGCCGCGTGCGATACGTCGAGGCCAGTGCGTGCGCGTTCGATCGTTGCGCGACGTATCGTGCCGCATGCAGTCTTTCGACCAACGAAATATCGGTCAACGACGGATCGAACAGCGCGGCTTCGCTCAGCCGCGTATGGAGCAGCACCTTGTCGCGCGCGCGGCGCAGCGCAGTCACGGCATCGCCGTCGCGCAGGCCGGCCACCGCGTCGATCGTATCCGGCGCGGCGGCCGGCGTGATGGATTCAGTCATCGTTTCTGGTTCCCTTCGTCGTTCATGTGATCGATGAATGCGCGCTCATGCGTCGTCGTCGCGCCATTCGTCGCCTTGCAGTTCGGCGTTTGCATACGCGACGAGTGCATCGTAGTGCCGGTCGCGGTCGGCGTCGAACAGCCGGCTCGCGATGCCGCGCGCGAGCCGTTGGGCGCCCGCGCTGATGGCCGGGATATCGCCGGACAGCTTGCCGTGGCTCAGGCTCGCCGCATGATTGAAGCAATGAATCCGCGTGACGGCAGGGCACGCACCGCGCTCGCGTTCCTGGAACGCAAACGCGGGGCCGAGATCGGGCGATTCGGCGAGCTCGTCGAGCCATGCGCCCGGTTCGGGGCGATAGCGGTCCTTCCAGCGCCGCACGTGCTGCCCGAACGACGCGAATTCCGCACGCGTCGTCCAATCCGAATGAAAGCCCGTCGCGAAGATCAGGAAGTCGACGGTGTAGCGCCCGCGCGGCGTTGTCACGTCGAGGCCGTCCGCACGTTCGGCGAGCGTCTCGATCGGGCTGCCCGCATGAAAATGCGCGTGCTCGTGGCGCGACACGCGCAGCACGCTGTCGCGCGGCGGTGGCGTCTGCGACGTCAACGCGTAGTGCATGAAGCGCCACTTCGACTCATCGTCGAGATCGGCGTAGCCGTGCACGAGGCCCGGGCTGCCGATACCCGTCAGCTTGTTGATGCGCGGAATGTCCGCGCGGCGGAAGAACAGATCGACGCGCGCGGCGCCGGCTTCGAGCGCGGTGCCCGCGTTGTCGAACGCGGAGGCGCCCGCGCCGACCACGCCGACACGCTTGCCCGCGAGCGCCGCGAAGTCGATCGGCTCGGACGAGTGGGCCCAGCGCGTGCGCGGCGCGCGTTGCGCGACGGGCGGCACGTACGGGCCGCCGAGACCGTCGCGGCCGGTCGCGAGCACGACGTGCCGCGCGAGCAGGGTCCGCGCTTCGCCGTTGCCGTGCACGTCGAGCGCGAGCAGCCCGTCGTCGCGCGGGCGCAGCGCGACGAGCGTCGTGTCGTTTCGCACCTGCAGGTCGAGCACGCGCCGATACCAGCGTAGGTAATCCATCCATTGCGTACGCGGAATCTTGTAGAGCGCGTCCCACGCGTCGCGGCCGTATTGCGCTTCGAACCACGCACGGAATGTCAGCGCGGGCAGGCCGAGCGCGGGGCCCGAGAGCTGCTTCGGCGAGCGCAGCGTGTCCATTCGCGCGAACGTGACCCACGGCCCTTCGTAGCCGGCCGGCGCGCGGTCGATCACGCACTGGTTGTCGATGCCGAGCAGGCGCAGTTCGGCGGATGCCGCGAGCCCCGCCATGCCGCCGCCGACGATCGCGACGTCGAGCACACGCGCGCCGTCGGCTTCGCGCGGCGGCACCCACGACGGCGCGGGCAGGTCGAGCCAGCGCAGGTCTTGCGCGAGCCGCGCTTCGAGTGCGTCGAGTGCGTCGAGCGGCGTCGTCATGCGGCCTCCGGGCGGGTGCGGCGTGTACGTGTCGTGCGAGGCGGGCGCGGTGCGCTTTCGCTGCGCAGCCGGTCGCCGCGCAGCAGCGCGTCGTGCGCGGCGGCGTCGTGAAAAATCACGTCGTCGAGCAGCGCGCGCGTCGTGCGGTGCAGCGCGTCGAGCAGCGCATCGACGGCGGCCGTGCGCGCCTTGCCGGCCGGCGTCGCAACGCCGAACGCGAACGGAATGTCGACGTCGAGCGGGCGCGCGACGACGCCGTCCACCGGCAGCGCGACGCCCGTCGCCGGATCGACGATGCCGATCCCGATGCCCGCGCGCGCGGCCATCACCGCATTCAGCGACGCATTGGTTTCGATGAACACGCGCGCCTCGACGCGCGCGGCCGCGAATGCCGCGTCGATCCGCTGGCGCAGCCGGTGCCGGTTCGCGACCGTCACGATGCGGCGGCGCGCGAGATCGCGCAGCGCGATGCGCGGCTTCGCCGCGAGCGGATCGCCGGCGGGTAGCACGGCGACGCATGGCGTCTGCGCGATCCAGTGCACGTCGAGCCCCGCGTGCGCCATCGGCAGCGTGACGACGCCGATATCCGCCGTGCCGGCCAGCACTTCATGCACGACATGCTCGGCCGATTCGCTGCGCAACTGGTAGTGCGGGGCGTGTGCGCCGTCGGGCAGCGCGGCGAGCGCGGCCGGCACGAGCGTGGCCGCGAGCGACGGCGTCGCCGCGATGCGCACGGGTTCGGCCGTTTCGTTTCCGAGCGCGCGTGCCCGTGCCTCGATCGCGCGCAGGCCGACCAGCGAGCGCTCGACTTCCTCGTACAGCAGGAACGCGCGCCGCGTCGGCGTGACGCGCGGGCCGTGCCGGTCGAACAGCGCGTAGCCGAGATCGGCTTCGAGCTCCTGGATCTGCCGCGTGACGGCCGGCTGCGAGCGGCCGAGCAGTTCGCCCGCGCCGGTCACGCTGCCGGCCGACATGACCGCGGAAAAGGCTTCGAGTTGATGCAGCTCCATGACGCGTTCCGATGATGCGATTTGCGCATTGTAGGAGTGCGAGCATGCGTAATTCATATAATGATTTTTGCTATCGACAGCGCGAAAACTGCGAAGCGCGCGATCTTCACGATGGCCGGCGGCGCGTACGTGCGCGTCGGCTGAGAGGAGAGCCGCGCGGGAAACCGCAATCGAATCAACGCGATGCGATGCACGCAGACGCACTGCACGCATGCGCCGCATGCGGATGGCCATCCGCGCGCGTCATCCGCTTCGCGCCGCACGCGATATCGATATGCGCAAAACTTCGTTGGATCGCCCTGAACCGGATGGTTACATGCCCTCACTCTTTTCGACTGACTGAAGGTGGGGGCGGCATGAACGTTTCGGGGAACGACGCACGCGGCGCATGGCGGCGCGTGCTGGGCACGGTGGCGGCGCTCGCTGCCGCATGGGGCTTGTCGGCGGGCGGCGCGCTCGCGGCGGGCGTGTCGGGCGAGCCGGTGGTGGTCGGCGTGAGCGGGCCGCTCACGGGCCAGGACGCGCAATACGGCGAGCAATGGAAGCGCGGCTTCGATCTCGCGCTCGACGAGATCAACGGCAGCGGCGGCATTCACGGCCGGCCGCTCGCGATCGATTTCCAGGACAGCCGCAGCGACCCGCGCCAGGCGGTGGCGATCGCGCAGAAGTTCGTCGCCGATCCGCGCATCGCGATCGAGCTCGGCGATTTCTCCAGCGCGACGTCGATGGCAGCGTCGCCGATCTACCAGCGCGGGCAACTGATCCAGTTCGGCTTCACGAACTCGCACCCGGATTTCACGAAGGGCGGCGATTACCTGTGGAGCACCGCGCTGAGCCAGGCCGAGGAGCAGCCGTTGCTCGCGCGCTACGCGGTGAAGGAACTCGGCTTCAAGCGGATCGCGGTGCTGTACCTGAACACCGACTGGGGCCGCACCAGCAAGGACATTTTCGCGAAGGCGGCGGCCGGGCTCGGTGCGCAGGTCGTCGCGGCCGAAGGCTATCAGCCGGTGGAGAAGGATTTCCGCTCGACGCTCGTGCGGATCGGCGCGTCGAAGCCCGATTCGATCGTGCTGATCTCGTACTACGCGGACGGCGCGCAGATCGTGCGCCAGGCGCGCACGTCGGGCGTTGCGCTGCCGATCGCGGCGGTCGGCTCCGTGTATTCGCCGAAGTTCCTCGAACTGGGTGGCGCGGCCGTCGACGGCGTCTATACGGAATCGAACTTCTTCCCGGCCGAGCCGCGCCCCGAGGTGCAGGCGTTCGTGCAGCGCTATCGCGCGAAATTCCACGCCGATCCCGATTCGTTCGTTGCGCGCGCATACGACGCGCTGATCCTGTCGGCCGAGGTGCTGCGTCGCTACGGCACGACGCGCCAGGCCGCGCACGACGGTTTCGCGAAAGTGAGCGACGTGCCGAGCGTGATCTTCGGCAAGGTGCGCTTCGATCCGCAGACGCGCCGCGTTGCGGGCGCGCGCACCGTGTATCTGGTCGTGAAGCAGGGGCAGTGGGCGCTGTGGGACGGCGCGAAGCCGCAGCTCGCCGCGCGCTGATTCGAATCAACCGCATGCAAGTGACGGACGCATCGTGATGGCTTCCTGGCTCGACTACACGCTCAACGGCCTCATCGTCGGCAACATCTACGCGCTGCTCGCGGTCGGGCTCGCACTGATCTTCGGCGTGTCGCACCTGATCAACTTCGCGCACGGCTCGGTCTACATGGCCGGCGCGTTCATCGGCTGGCTGTGCCTGACGCGCTTCGGGCTGCCGCTGCCGGTCGCGCTCGCGGCGGTCGTCGTCGGCTGCGGCGCGCTCGGCATCGCGATCGAGCGGATCGGGCTGCGGCCCTTGCGCCATGCGGCGCGGATCGCGCCGCTGCTCGCGACGATCGGCATCAGCTTCATCCTCGACCAGCTCGCGCAGCTCGCATTCGGCGCGGACCCGCGCGCGGTGCCGACGCCGCTGCCCGACTGGCATCTGCGGATCGCCGGCGCGACGCTCGGCTCGCTCGACCTGCTGATCGCGGGCATCGGCATCGCGGCGGCCGCGCTGCTGTACGGCTTCCTGCGCTTCACGAGGCTTGGCTGGGCCGTGCGCGCGACCGCGCAGGATCGCGACGCGGCGCTGCAGATGGGCGTCGACGTCGATCGCGTGAACCAGACGGTGTTCGCGATCGCGTGCGCGCTCGGCGGCGTGAGCGGGCTGCTGGTCGGCATGTACTACAACAGCATCGATCCGGCGATGGGCTTCCAGGCGACGCTGAAGGGCGTCGTCGCGCTGCTGATCGGTGGGCTCGGCAACGTGCCGGGCGCGATCGCGGGCAGCCTGCTGCTCGGTCTCGTCGAAAGCTACGGCGTCGCGCTGTTCGGCACGAGCTATCGCGACCTGTTCGCGTTCGGGCTGCTGATCGTGTTCCTCGTCTGGCGTCCGAACGGCTTGTTCAGCGCGAACCGCGCGCTGCCGCCCGAACCGATGACGGGCACCTTCCTCGCGGCCGCGAAAGCCGTGCGCGTGCCGCGGCCGGTGCTCGTCGTATTGATAGCGCTGGCGGCCGTGCTGCCGTGGCTCGGCGCGTCGCCGTACGTGCTGCAGACGCTGACCAACGCCTGGTTGTACGGCCTGCTCGCGCTGAGCCTCACGCTCGTCGCAGGCACGGTCGGGCAGATTTCGCTTGGGGCTGCGGCGCTGCTGGTGATCGGCGCGTACGCGTCGGCGCTGCTGTCGTCGGATCTCGGCTGGTCGCCGGCCGTGACGATCCCGTGCGCGGGCGCGATCACGGCCGTGCTCGGCACGCTGCTCGTCTACCCGGCGTTCCGGCTGCGCGGGCACTACGTGTCGATCGCGACGCTCGGCATCGGCGAAGTGGTGAGCCTCGTGATCCTGAACTGGGACGGCCTCACGCGCGGCCCGCTCGGCATCACCGGCATCGCGCCGCTGCCGTGGGCGACGACCGCGCGCGCCGCGTACTGGTTTACGTTCGCGGTGCTCGTGGTGTTCGCGCTCGTGCAGGTTCGGCTGCTGCGCTCGCATCTCGGGCGCACGCTGCGCGCGGTGCGCGAGGACGACATTGCGGCACGCGCGCACGGCATCGCGCCGAATCGCTACAAGGCGATCGCGTTCGCGGTCGGCGGCGTGGCGGCCGGCGTGAGCGGCGGCATCGCCGCACACCTGTACAGCTACATCAATCACCAGACCTTCGATTCGCAGGTGTCGATCCTCGCGCTGACGATGGTGATCCTCGGCGGGCTCGGCAACGTGCTCGGCGGCATCGCCGGCGCGGTCGCGCTGATCGGGCTGCCCGAGCTGTTCCGCTGGGCGGCCGACTACCGGATGCTGATCTACGGTGTCGTGCTGCTGCTGCTCGTCCGGTTTCGGCCGCAGGGCCTGCTCGGCACGGTGTGAGGAGGAATGCGATGACCACCCCCCGACCCTTGCTCGACGTGCAGGGCCTGACGCGCCGCTTCGACGGCGTGACCGCGCTCGACGGCGCGAGCCTGACGCTCGCCGACGGCGAACTGTTGAGCGTGATCGGGCCGAACGGCGCCGGCAAGTCGACGCTGTTCAACCTGATCGCGGGCGCCGACCGGCCCGATGCCGGCCGCGTGACGTTCGACGGCTGCGACATCACGGGCACGGCGCCCGAACGGCTCGCGGCGCTCGGCATCGCGCGCACGTTCCAGCACGGCCGCGTGTTCGGCAACCTGAGCGTGCTCGACAACGTGCTGATCGGCGCGCATGCGCGGTTGCGTGCGGCACGGCCCGGCTGGCCAGCGCTCGGCGCGGCGGCCGAGGTGCTGCGCGCGCTCGTGCGGCCCGCGTCGGTGCGGCGCGAGGAAGCGGCGCTGCGCGACGAGGCGCGCGCGATCGTCGCCGGGTTCGGCGAACGGCTCACGCCGCGCATCGATCATCCGGCGCACAGCCTGTCGTACGCGAACCGGCGGCGCGTGGAGATCGGCCGCGCGCTCGCGCTGCATCCGCGCCTGCTGCTGCTCGACGAACCGACGGCCGGGATGAACGAGACGGAGACGGCCGAGATGCTGCAATTGATCCAGTCGCTGAAGGCGCGCGGCCTGACGATCCTGCTGATCGAGCACAAGCTCGAACTCGTGATGCGCGTGTCCGACCGCGTGATGGTGCTCGACAACGGCGTAAAGATCGCCGAAGGCGCGCCGCGCGACGTGCGGCACGATCCGCGCGTGATCGAGGCGTACCTCGGCCGGCGCCATGCGGGCGGTGCCGCCGCGGAGCGCACGACGCAGGCGGCCGCATGAACACGCTTTCCTCCGGACCCGACATGACCGTGACCGACGCGCTGCTGAAACTGGAACACCTCGATACGTTCTACGGGCCGGTGCAGGTGCATTTCGACGTGAACTTCGAAGTGGGCCGCGGGCAGATCGTGAGCCTGCTCGGCGGCAACGCGAGCGGCAAGTCGACGACGATGAAGCTGATTCTCGGGCTGATGCGGCCGCGCCGCGGCGTCGTGCGTTTCGACGGCGACGACGTGACGGCGCTCGCGACGCCGCAGCGCGTGCGGCGCGGAATCGCGGCCGTGCCCGAGGCGCGGCGGCTGTTCGGCGACATGAGCGTGCGGGAGAACCTGCTGATGGGTGCGTATACGCGCAGCGACCGCACGGCAGTGGCGGAAGATTACGAACGCGTGCTCGACCTGTTTCCGCGCGTGAGGGAGCGGCTCGCGCAGCGCGCGGGCACGCTGTCGGGCGGCGAGCAGCAGATGCTCGCGATGGCGCGCGCGCTGATGGCGCGGCCGAAGCTGATCTGCATGGACGAGCCGACGATGGGGTTGTCGCCGCTCTACGTCGACAAGGTGCTCGAACTGATCGATGCGATCAACAAGCAGGGCGTGACGGTGTTCATGGTCGAGCAGAATGCGAGCCTCGCGCTGGAGATCGCGCACTACGGGTACGTGCTGCAGACCGGGCGCGTCGTGCTCGAAGGGCCCGCGACGGCGCTGCTCGACGATGAGCGCGTGCGCGATGCGTATCTGGGCGGGGAGGCGGTGGCGGCGTAGTTGGCGTGGCTCATCGGTGGCCGACACATGATCACCTGCGGCTCAAGAGTTGAAGCAAGTGCCCGATCGACCGTGAGCCGGGTTCCACCGGCCTATGCCTGCCTGGCGCCGATCCCCGCCGCCCGCGGAAACGTCATCACCACCGCGAACCCACCCGCATCCGGAAACGCAAACCCGACGCGCCCGCCGTGCGCCTTCATCACTTCCTGCACGATCGCGAGCCCGAGGCCCGACCCCGTGCGCCGTTCGCTGCCGTCCGGCGCGAGCCGCACGAATGGCTGCAATGCGGCGTCCCAGTGCTCGCGCGGAATCCCGCGGCCATTGTCGGTGACGGTCAGCGTGACCGCGCCGTCGGCGTTGCCCGCGGTCGCGACCGAGACGACGATGTCGTCCGCATGACCATGCAGCAGCGCGTTGTGCAGCACGTTCGACAGCGCTTCCTGCAAGCTGATCGCATCGCCGTCGATCCACGCAAGCGGCGCGTCGCTCGCGAACGCGACGGCGACGTCGCGCTCGTCCGCGAGCGGAATCGTGCGGCCGAGCACGTCCTTCGCGAGCGCGACGAGTTCGACCGGTTGCAGCGGCACGGCCTCGATGCGATGGATCACCATCGCATGATTGAGCAACTGGCCGGTGAGGCGGCCGACGTCCGAGCAGGTCGCGCGCAGCGCATCGAGGCGTGCCGCATGGCGCGCGGGATCGGATTCGCCGTCGAGCAGTTCGATCTGTGCGTCGAGCCGCGCGAGCGGCGTGCGCATCTGGTGCGCGGCGTCGGCGATGAAGCGCTGCATCGCGGTGATGCGTTCGGCCAGGCGGTGTATCAACCCGTTGATCGAGCCGATGATCGCGTCGATCTCGCTCGGCGTGTCGACGGCCACCGGCCGCAGGTCGGCCGGGTCGCGCGCGGCGATGATCGTGCCGATCTGCGCGAGCGGGCGCAGGCCGCGCCGGATCGCGAGGCCGCTCGCGCCGATCGCGAGCACGCTCATCAGCAGGATCAGCGTCCACACCTTGATGCTCATGTCGTTCGTGAGCTGCTGGCGCGCGTTGGTTGTTTGCGCAACGGTCACGAGCGCCCAGCCCGGCGTGCTTTCCTCGGGCATGTAGCGCGCGATGGTCGCGGTGCGGATCCGGTGCCCCTGGTAGACGGCGTTCGCGAATGCAGGGCCCTGTTTCGCGGCGGCGAGCGTCGCGGAGCTCGCGAGATCGTTGTAGCCGGCCACGACGATACCGCGCGAATCGACGACCTTGTAGTAGACGAGGTCGTAGCGCGACAGCGTCGACAGCGCGGCCACCGGCGGATTCAGTGCGAGCACGCCGCCTTGCACGTAGAGGTTTTCCGCGACCTGGATCGACGCGCCGGCGAGCAGCTGGTCGTACGCGCGTTCGGCCGCGACGCCCGCGTAGTAGCGCGCGATCGCCGCGAGCGCGAGCGCGCCGGTCGCGACGACGAGCGCGATGAGGAGCAGCGTGCGTCCGAACAGCGTCTTCGGGAACCAGTCAATGCGCGGCAATCTGATACCCCATCCCGCGCGCGGTGCGGATCTCGACCGAGCTGCCCTGCAGCTTTCTGCGCACGCGCGTCACGTATTGCTCGACCGCGTTCGCGGTCGGCTCGTTGCCGAAGCTGAACAACTGGTTCAGCAGCTCTTCCTTCGAGAAGATGCGCTGCGGTCGGCTTGCGAGGATTTCGAGCAGCGCGAATTCCTGGCGCGACAGCGACAGCGGCTGGCCGTCGAGCTCGGCGAGGCGGCTGCTGCGGTCGATCACGAGGCCGCCGAGCGTCAGCACGTCGTTCGCGTGGCCACTGTTGCGGCGCAGGAGCGCCTGCACGCGCGCATCGAGCTCGCGGTAGTCGAACGGCTTCACCAGATAGTCGTCGGCGCCGAGGCCGAGGCCGCTCACGCGGTCGTCGATCGCCGAGCGCGCGGTGACGAGCAGCACGGGCGTCGTGCTGCCCGACACGCGCAGGTTGCGCAGCACCGCGAACCCGTCCATGCCGGGCAGGTTCGCGTCGAGCACGACGAGGTCGAAGCGCTCGACGCGCAGCAGCCCGTTCGCGGTCGCGCCGTCGGTTTCGAGATCGACCGCGTGGCCGAGCCGCGCCAGGCGGCTGCGGATCGCCGCGCCGATTTCGGCATCGTCCTCCACGACGAGAATGCGCATGGTGCCGTTTTTCAGGTGGGTGGATTAGGGGTTTTCCCGGGGCCGGGATGTCAGCATTTTCTCAGACTCGGTCGATAACCTGTGTCGAGCCGGAAGCAGCACGCAAGGACGGCATTAATACCAGAAATATTCAAGGAGACGGCAACATGCAGCAAGTCACGGGCACGACGCACGCGCGCCGCAGCGCGCCGCCGGCCCTCGCGTGGCCGTTTGCCGCCCGTCGCAAGGCGGCGCACGCATGACGACGTCGCCGCGCCGCCGCGCATTGATCGCCACCGGGCTCGGCGCGCTCGCCGCGCCGGCGCTGGTGCGCGCGAAGCCGCGCACGGTGCGGATCTCGAAGGGCTACGGCGTGCTGTACCTGCCGCTGCTCGTGATGGAGAAGCAGCGATTGTTCGAGCGGCACGCGGCGCGGCACGGCGTGCGCGACGTCGCGGTCGACTGGGTGCTGCTCGACGGCGGCAATTCCGTCAACGACGCGATGATGGCCGGCACGCTGGATTTCGCGGGCGCCGGCGCGCCGGGCTTCATCGAGCTGTGGGCGCGGGCGCGCGGCATTCCGAACGTCGAGGTGATCGGCATCAGCGGGCTGTCGACCACGTCGCTGTCGCTGAACGCGAACCGTCCGGGCCTCATGTCGCTACGCGACTTCACGTCGTCCGACCGGATCGCGGTGCCTGGCATCCGCACGTCGTTGTCGGCCGTCGTGCTGCAGATGGTCGCGAGCCGGCAGCTCGGTCCGAAGCATTTCGCGCAGCTCGATTCGATCACCGTGAACCTGCCGCATCCGCAGGCGATGCAGGCGCTGATCCGCCGCGAGAACGGCGTCACCGCGCACTTCACGTCGCCGCCGTTCTCGACGCTCGAGTTGCGGCAGCCGGGCATCCACCGCGTCGTGAGCTCGGTCGACGTGCTCGGCCCGCTGACGCTCGACGTCGTGTTCGCGCCGAAGCGGCTCGTCGATACGGAGCCCGCGCTGGCCGCCGCGTTTCTCGGCGCGCTCGACGAAGCGAACCGCCTGATCGCGCAGGATCCGCGCGCGGCGGCCGCGCTTTATGCGGCGTCGTCGGGCGTCGGCGTGTCGCACGACGACGTGATGCGGATGCTCGCCGCACCCGACACGCGCTTTTCGGTGCGGCCGAACCAGCTGATGGACTACGTCGAATTCCTGTACCTGGCCGGCACGATCAAGGCGAAGCCGCGCGCATGGCACGAGATGTTCGCGCCGATGCTCGACGACTACCGGTCGGGCTGAGCGCCGCCGGCCGCTCACAAACGATATTCATCGAAACATTGCGCGCCCGCGCCTTCGTTGCGCGCGGCGCCGATTCAACCGACACGCAACCGATTCACGTAAGGAGCCCGTAGTGAACGCTACCGAAACCCTGGACCCCGCGTCCGCCGAAGAACAGCGCATCATGTCGAAGGTGGCGCGGCGCCTGCTGCCCATCCTCGTCGTGATGTTCCTGATCGCGTTCATCGACCGGCAGAACGTCGGCTTCGCGAAGCTGCAGATGGTGCACAGCCTCGGGATGACGGAGGCCGCGTTCGGGCTCGCGTCGTCGCTGTTCTTCATCGGCTACCTGCTGTTCGAGGTGCCGAGCACGCTCGCGCTGCATCGCTACGGCGCACGCGTATGGCTGGCGCGGATCATGCTGACGTGGGGCCTCATCACCGTGCTGATGGGCTTCACGACGTCGATGCCCGCGTTCTGCTCGCTGCGCTTCCTGCTCGGCATCGCCGAGGCCGGTTTCTATCCGGGCGTGATCTACTACCTGACGCTGTGGTTTCCGCAAAGCTACCGCGCGAAGGTGCTCGGCATCTTCACGCTCGGCAGCGCGCTCGCGAACATGCTCGGCTCGCTGGTCGGCGGCGTGCTACTGAGCCTGAACGGCGTGTGGGGGCTGGCGGGCTGGCAGTGGGTGTTCATCGCAACCGGCATTCCGGCCGTGATCGTCGCGATCGTCGTGTTCCGCGTGCTGCCCGCGTCGTTTCGCGAGGCGCCGTTCCTCGACGAGCGCGAGAAGCAGATCGTCGCGGCCGCGCTGGAGCGCGAGAAACCCGCGCAGGCCGAGCATGGTCAGCCGTGGAAGGCGCTGCTCGATCCGCGCGTGATGCTGTTCGCGGCGACCTACATGCTGATGTCGACGTCGCTGTACGGCGTCACGTACTGGCTGCCGACGCTCGTGAAATCGTTCGGCGTGTCGAGCAGCACGAACGGCTTCCTGAGCATGCTGCCGTGGGCGCTCGCGGTGCTGCTGCTGGTGTGGCTGCCGGCGAAGCTGCGCCGCGCGAAGAGCATCCTGCGCACGATCGCGATCGTCGCGGCGCTCGGCGCGCTCGGCTTCCTGCTGAGCCTCGTGCTGCCGTCGACGCCGCTGCGCTTCATCGCGCTCGTGCTCGGCGGCGCATGCATCCCGCTGCTGTATCCGTGCTTCTGGTCGATGCCGCCGCGCTATTTCACCGGCGCGCGCGCGGCGGCGAGCGTCGCGGCGATCAATTCGATCGGCAATCTCGGCGGTTTCTTCAGCCAGAACCTGATGCCGTTCGCGGGCAAGGTGACGGGCACCGCGTTCGGGCCGATGATCGTGCCGATCGTGTGCCTCGCGCTGCTCGGGATCGGCGCGCTGGTCGCGTGGACGCGCTCGGAGCGGGGGATGGTGGCGGCGCGGGTGTGACGCGCATGGATTCGTGGCTGCTCCAACCGGTTCACGCTCCTGGCTCGCGGCACCGCCGCATTCGACCGCCTACCCGCGCGAAGCCTCATCTCCCCCATGCGCAACCGCCACCTGCGGATGCGACAGCGGAATCTCCACCTCGACCGTCGTACCTTCGCCGAGCGTGGTCGTAATCTGCAGCGTGCCGCCGACGAGGTACGCACGCTCACGTAAGCCGACCAGCCCGAACGAACTCGACTTGCGCGGCGCACCGGGATCGAACCCCGCACCGTCGTCGCGAATAGTCAGCGCGATCGCATCGTCCCGATGCACGAGATCCACGTCCGCATGCGACGCGGCCGCGTGCCGCGCGACGTTCGCGAGCGCTTCCTGCGCGATGCGGAACACGGCCGTCGCATACGGCTCGTCGAGCTGCAACTCGGGCGGATCGACATGCAGCGCGCACGCGATCCCGTGACGGTGCCGAAAATCCTCCACGAGCCATTGCATCGCCGCCGCGAAGCCGAGATCGTCGAGCATCAGCGGGCGCAGGTCCGACGCGATGCGCCGCGTCGCAGCCACTGCGCCGCGTGCCATCGTGTGCATCGCCGCGATCTTGCGCGCCAGCGGCGCGTCGTCCTGCGGCACGCGGTCGATCAGCCATTCGAGATCGTTCTTCAGCGCCGCGAGCGTCTGCGCGAGTTCGTCATGCAGCTCGCGGGCGATGCGGCGCTGCTCGGCCTCGCGCGCGGTCGCGCTGATCGCGGCGATCTCGCGCAGTTCCTCGCGTGACGCCTGCAGCGCCCGCTCCGCGCGCACGCGCTCCTCGACTTCGCGCCGCAGGTCGCGGTTCGACGCGCTCAGTTGCGCGGTGCGCGCGGCGACGCGCTGTTCGAGCCGTTCGTTCGCCTCGTTCAGCTGCGCGCTCTTCTGCACGACGAGCAGATGCTGGTAGCGCGCGCCGGCCAGTGCGCGCACCGTCTGCGCATGCAGCCGGCCGTTCTCGAACAGCATCGCGAACAGTACGACGCCGGACGCGACGAGGCCGTACGTGCGGCCCGCGTAGAAGCCGAGATCGAAGCGCCCGTGATTGAGCATCGACGACAGCGCGATGTCGAACAGCCAGGCAACGAGCACGGTCATCACCCACAGGTCGAGCACGGAATGATGGCGACGCTGCCGCCACATCAGCACCAGCGCAACCAGGTTCAGCGCCCAGACGACCGTGATCGCGTTCGTCATCGTCGCGGCCATCCGGTTGCCGTGCATGATGCGCGGCAGCAGGTCGTGGCCGGCGGTCGCGAGCACCGCGAGCGCGGCCGTCGCGGCGGCCGCCGCGGCGATGCAGAGCACCACCGGAATCGCCGCGCGGCGCTGCGGGGCCGGGATCGGGCGCGTGCGCGACGCCGCGCGCAGCAGCGCATAGGCGGCGACCGCGAGCGGAAAGCCGCCGTGCCAGAACAGGTACAGCCAGGCCGTGGTCTGTTCGCCGGCGCCGAGCAGGCCCGTCGGCGCGAACAGCCCCGGGAAGGTCAGCATGTGCGTGCCGGCCATGAAGCCCGTGAACAGGTAGCCGCCCGCGAGCGCGAGCAGCGATTTCTCGCGCAGGATCGCGTACTGGCCGAGCAGGAGGCCGGCCGTCACCATGTCGTTGACGACGATCGCCGACTGGTACACGGGGATGAACGCCCAGCCCGGCGCGAGCGGCATGCCCGCGAACGGCGCGAGCATGGCGAAGATCGCGGCCGACACGAGCACGGTCGCGATCGCGAGCCGCCGCTCGCGCCGCCCTGGCGGCAGCGACGACATGAACAGGCGCGACGCGTCCGGATCGGCGTCGTCCGCGGGGGCAGGCGATAAGTGGAGGGTGGTCGTCATGCGTCGTCGACGCCGGGGTCGAGATCGTGGCGCATCGCGTAGCGGATCAGCGCGGCTTCGTGCGGCAGTTCCATCTTCTCGAGGATCCGTGTCTTGTATGTGCTGACCGTTTTCGCGCTCAGCGCGAGTTCGGACGCGATCTGCGTGACGGTCTGGCCCGCGACGATGCGGCGCATCACGTCGAGCTCGCGCGCGGACAGCCGTTCGTGCGGCAGCGTTTGGGCCGGCGCGCGCAGCGTGCGCGCGAGGCTTTCGGCCGCCGACGGGCTCACGTAGACGCCGCCCGCCGCGACCTTGCCCACGGCCTCGACGAGCTCGGCGGTCGCGCTGTCCTTCGTCAGGTAACCGACTGCGCCGGCCTTGAACGCGCGCGCCGCGTACTGCGCCTCGGCATGCATCGTCAGCACGAGCGTGCGCAGTGACGGCGCGTGGCTCTTGACCAGCCGGATCAGCTCGATGCCGGTCGGCGCGGGCATCGACAGGTCGAGCAGCAGCACGTCGGCGGCGCTGCGCTCGGCCAGCGCGAGCGTGGCCGGGCCGTCGCTCGCCTCGCCGACGATTTCGAAACCGCCGGCCCTCTCCAGGATATGACGCAGTCCGTCTCGCATGACTGCGTGATCGTCAGCCAGAATTACCCTGATCATCGAGCGACCCTCTTCGGGATGACGCCGCGGACCTGCCGTCCGGTTGCCGCCGCGATTGTTCTTCCGATCAATATATTCCGCCGAATCCCAAAACGGTACACATCCGGGAAATTTTCGAGATATCCGACCCCGGAATGTGTACTGAACCGAAGTAATCGACGGAAAGGAAGCGGCGTGGACCGCTTGTGGAATAGGGTATTCCCTGATGACTGATGCGCCCGGGGGGCGGACCTGCGCGGCGTCACGCGAAGCGCCCCGCGAACGGCCCCGATTCGGGACTAAACTGGTGCCCGATGCCGCCGCGCCAACCGAGGAGCCTCGCGATGATCGACCTTGCCGATATCCTTCCGTCCGCACTGCCTGCCGCCGTCGCATGGGCCGAAGCGGAGGCGGCGCGCGGGATCGCGCAGGGCGTGCCGCTGACGCCGGCGCAGGCCGACGACGCGCGCACCGTGGGCGTCGCGCAGCCGGAGCGGATCCGCGTCGTGATCGTCGACCGCATGCCGTTCCCCGACACGCCTTCGCTGGCCGCGATCGCACGCGACACGGGGCTGCTGTCGCCGGGGACGATCGGGCTCACGCTCGGCCATGCGGTGTTCGTGCTGCGCGGGCAAGACACGCGCCGCCTGCTGACCCACGAATTCCGTCACGTGCATCAATTCGAGGCCGCCGGGTCGATCGGCGCGTTTCTCGCGCGCTATCTGCACGAGATCGCGACGGTCGGATACCACGACGCGCCGCTCGAGGCCGATGCGCGGCAGTACGAGTTCGATTGACCTCCGACGCCGGCTCGACCGCGCGCACCTCGCGATGAACGTTCCCCACGCCACTGCCGGCCCGGTGTTCGCACACCGGGCCGCACCGCTTTGGAGCGCGCGATGAGCGACACGATCCACGCGTGGATCGGCGCGATCGGCGCGCATCCGCTGCTCGTGCTGGCGATCGTGTTCTTGACCGCCTGCGCCGAGGCGATCGCGCTGGTCGGCACGGTCGTGCCGGCCGGTGCCGTGATGTTCGCGGCCGGTGCGCTGATCGGCGCGGGCGCGCTCGACGGGTGGACGACGATCGGCGTCGCGGCCGTCGGCGCCGTGGTCGGCGACGGGATCAGCTACGAGCTCGGGCGGCACTATGGCGGGGTGATCCGCAACGCGTGGGCGCGCTTCGGCTACGCAGCCGCTTACGCGCGTGGTGAGGAGTTCGTGCTGCGTCACGGCATGAAGAGCATCGTGCTCGCGCGCTTCCTCGCGCCGGTGCGCGCGGTCGTGCCGGTCGTCGTCGGCTGCGCGATGCTGCCGCGCCGGTCGTTCTATCCGGTCAACGTGATATCGGCACTCGTGTGGGCGCCCGTTCATGTGGCGCCGGGCATCCTGTTCGGCGCATCGGCCGTCCTGGCCGCGGCGATCAGCGTGCGGGTCGCCGCGATCCTGGCGGTCGTCGCCGCGCTGGTCGCGCTGGTGTGGATCGGCGTGCGCGTCGCGTTGCGGCGCGGCTGGCCGCTGCTGCGTCGTGCGCTCGTCGAAGTCGCGCACGCCTGTGCACGCCGCTGGCCGCGGTTCGGCGCGCGGCTGCACGACACGATCGCGCGCGTGCGTCGCCTGCCGGGCGCGGTGCCGGTGCTCGCGCTGCTGTTCGTCGGCTGCGTGTGGCTGTTCGCGGGGCTCGTGCAGGATGTCGTCGCGAACGATCCGCTGATGCAGGCGGACATCGCGCTGTACGCGTTCCTGCAGAACCTGCGCACGCCGCCCGTCGATGCCGCGATGAGCGCGCTCGCGGTGCTGCACGGGCACGATACGGGGCTGATCGTCGCGGCCGCGTTTCTCGTCTGGCTGATGATTCATCGCTGCTGGCTGACGTCCGCGTGGTGGCTCGCGACGATCGGCATCGCCGTCGTGCTCGTGCCGGTGTTCGGCGCGGGCGTGCCCGGCGCGACGCCCGCGAGCCTGCCGCCCGGCGCACTGCACGTGCCGCTGCCCGATGCCGATGCCGCGTTCGCGATTCTCGCGAGCAGCGGCCTCGGCTGGGTGCTGGCGCACGACGGGCCCGCGCGGTGGCGCATCCCGGTCGTGACGGCGGTCGTGCTGTGGATCGTGCTCGGCGGCTTCGCGCGGTTGTATGTCGGCGATACGTGGCTGTCGGGTTTGCTCGGCGGCTGGAGCCTCGGGCTGGCGTGGTTCGCGGTGCTCGCCGGCGCTTATGCGTACTGGCGCGTGCGCGAGCATGTGCAGTCGAGGGGCGCGCTCGTCGCGGTGGTCGTGGTGCTCGCGACGGCCGGCGTATGGACGGTTCCCGTGCAATGGCAGCTCGACCGCGCGGCGCGCCCGCATGTCGGCGACGTGGTTGCGATGACCGTCGATCAGTGGATGCGCGGCGGGTGGCAGCGCGTGCCGACGCGGCGCACCGAGATCGGCGGCGATCGCGAGGAATATCTGCCGCTGCAATGGAGCGCGACGTCGGACACGCTCGATCGCCATCTCGCGCAGGCCGGCTGGCAGCGCGCGACGCCGTGGTCGCCCGCCACCGCGCTGCGCTGGCTGTTGCCGCAGGCGCCGGTCGACACGCTGCCGGTGCTGCCGCGCTACACGCACGGCGAGAGCACGCGCCGCGTGTTCGTCCGCGTCGATCCGGGCCACCCTGAAAGCCGTGTCGTGCTGCGGCTGTGGCGTTATCCGTACGTGCTGCAGGATGCGCTCGGCACGCGGCCGCTGTGGTACGGCGCACTGTATCGCGAGACGCTGCACCGGCCGGCGCGGCTGATGACGATCGTGCGGACGACGCCGATCGACGATGCGGCGGCGATCGCGCAGGCGCTGGCGGTCGAGCCGACGATCGAGCATCCGCCGGCGGGGATGAATGCCGCGCCGGCCGGGATGCTGCTGGTGTGGATGGTCAGGCCGTGAGCGGGCAGGCGGGCCGTGCGCCGCTTACGCATGCGCCGGCTGCGCGGGGACGACGGACAGGCGCAGGCCGACCGTCTTGAGCACCGCGAGCAGGGTTTTCAGCGTCGGGTTGCCGTTGGGGGACAGCGTGCGATACAGCGATTCGCGGCTGATGCCGGCTTCGGCCGCGACGGCGCCGAGCCCGCCGTACGCTTCCGCGACCGTGCGCAGCGCGAGCAGGGCGGCCGCGCGGTTGTCGGGATCGTCGAGCGATTCCATTGCGACGCGCAGATAGGCCACCGCGAGGTCGCGATCGGCGCCGAGTTCGGCGACTTCCGCGTCGTGGTGCGATACCGCGCCTTTGAGCTTGCTCACATTTGCCTCCGTTTCCAGTTCGACCAGTGTTCCTTTGCACGCCTGATGTCGTCGGGTTGACTGCCCTTGTCGCCGCCGGACAGCAGCAGCACCAGTGCACCGCCGTGCCGGCCGAAGTACACGCGATAGCCGGCACCGACATGGATGCGCAGTTCGATCACGCCTTCGCCGACAGGCTCGCAATCGCCGAAGTTGCCTGTCTGCACACGGCGGAGGCGTTCTCGAATCCGCGCCTGGGCGAACTTGTCGCGCACGGCGTTCAGCCATTCGGTGAAAGGCTCGCGACCGTCGTCGCGCTGATAGCGAAGCAGTTCGAACTTGGATGGCATTGTAACTTATAAGCTACAAAAATGGTGAAGGGAACGAGGCGGCCATGCGGGCTGCCACAGGTGGTGTGAACGGGGTGCGATGCACGCGTTGCCGGTCGTCGGATCGAGACGGCATGCAACGCAACGGCGCTGCGGCCGGAGCGCATGCAGCGCCTTCATGGTTCGGGGTTTCAGGCAGCGAAGCCGGTTTCCCGGACGACGATCATTCTTTCATCCGGTGCGTACGGCGGCGATTCGGCCGAATGGCCTGTGTCGATGGCGCGATGACGAGGCACGCGCCGAGTGTGGGTGTCTGGAGGGAATGACGTGAGCGGCAAACCTGCCGGCGACGCGGCGGCGAGCGCCTGCCAGGTTTCTCGCCGGCGCTCAAGCGCCGGTACGGCGTGCCGCAGGGCGTGTATCGCAGCGGCGTGCCGCGGGTCGGCGGCTATCGACGAATCGCGGTACGATCGATTGCCTTCAGGCCAACATCGCCTTCACGAGAGAACCCGCATGATCACGCTTCGCCCGATGACCGAGGACGATTTTCCGCGCTTCTGGCCGACCTACCGCGCCATCGTCGCTGCTCAGGAAACCTATGCATTCGATCCCGCGCCGACGCCCGAGGCAGCGCGCGCACTATGGCTCGACGCGCCGCTCTGCACATGGATCGCCGAAGAGGACGGCGTGCTGCTCGGTTCGTACTACCTGAAGGCGAACGCGGCCGGGCCCGGCAATCACGTGTGCAACTGCGGCTACATGGTGAGCGACGCGGCGCGCGGCCGCGGCGTCGCGCGCCTGATGTGCGAGCACTCGCAGCAGGTCGCGCGCGAGCGCGGTTTTCTCGCGATGCAGTTCAACTCGGTGGTTGCGACGAACGAGGTCGCGGTCGCGCTGTGGCAGAAGCTGGGATTCGAGATCGTCGGCCGCCTGCCGCGCGCGTACCGTCACGCGCGGCTCGGGTTCGTCGATTGCTTCGTGATGTTCAAGTGGCTCGGCGACGCGGCGGCCGCCGAAGCCTGAACACGCAGCCGCTTCGTCAGACGGCGAATGCGCCGTCGAACACGATCCGCTCGTCGAGCGCGAGCGTGCCGCGCGCGAAGATCAGGTCGAGGTGGTGGCTGCCGTTTTCGCCGCCGCCGAGCCCGAGATGCAGGCCCGGATGGCGTTCCTCGAATCCTGCATTGCGGCCGTATAGCCCGCGGATCCCGAGGTTGGTGCCGATGCCGAATTCCTCGATCCGCCGGTGATTCGCGTGCCGGTCGAGATAGGTCGAGAAGTCGCGCCGGAAGCCCGCGTCGTCGCTGTCGAAATCGACGATCGTGCTGCCTTCGACATGCAGCGTCGCGAGCCGCTCGACCACCTTGTACTTGATCGCGAACGGCACGGTGCCGAGAAACGTGCCGCTGAACACGACCGAGCCGTTCAGGTCGGTGATGTGCGTCGCGATCTCGCCGGGCACGACGTCGAGATTGCCCATTCCGTCCACGCTCGTCCATTTCTGATCCGGCGCGAGCGAGCCCGTCAGCGTGTTGCCGGCTTCGTCGATGAAGCGGATCCGCGATGCGCGCGCGGCCGCTTCGATCAGCCGGCCGTTGCGTGCCGCGATGTCGTCGAGCGATTCGGCGAATGCCTCGTCCAGATGCGGGCCGTAATCCTTGAACAAGACCGACTTGCCCCAGTGCTCGACGATCGCGGGGCGGATCGCCGCGAGGAACGGCGGCCCGCTCGGCGACGGCGTCGGCAGGCAAGACGAGTCGTACAGCAGCACGAACAGGTCGGCGCGATCGAGCGCGGCGGCGATGTCGGCGGGCGGGGTGGTTTCGAGGCAGAGGGTGGTCGCGTCGAGCGAATCGGGCAGGGCGGAAAACGCGCGCAACGCGATGTCGCGGTTGCGGGTGTCGTGGCCGACCAGCAGTTTTCCCGACTCGCCGCGCGCAAGCTTGTCGCGCAGCGCGGGGTGAAAGCCGAGTGCGCGGTGCAGGTTCAGCATGCGTGTCTCCGGAAACGGCGGAAGGGCCGCGGCCCTTCCGCGAGAACGGGTGGCCCGCTCAGACCGGCCAGAGCGCGGTGCCGAACGGCACCACGGCGTCCTCGACCATCATGTCGACGGCCTCGGGGTGCGTATCTTCCTGCATCCAGTCAAGCAATTCGATCTGCTGGGTTTCCTGCATGTCAATTCTCCTGTGGTGAACATGAGTGATTCAACATGAAAGCGCACGGCTAAAAGATTGCCGCTCCCCGTCCGGTATTTCGTGAATGCCGGGCGAGTGGCGTCGATATTAGTCTGACGAATTGAGGAAGGCAATGCACTGCAAGGTTTTTAGCCGAGCGGTGCTAAACATCGAGCATGCGCGATCGGGCGCGGCGCAGGAAGCAGATCATGCGAATCGCGCGGGCGCCCAGCGAGGCTGTGACCCGCATCAACCGAGCAGCGCTTTCCCGAGCGGCTTGACCGGTTCAGACCGGAGTACCAGCGAAGTCGTGACTGCGCCAAAGCGGGCAATCGCGTCGACGATGGTTTCCAGTTGCTCCGGTGTCGGCACCCGTACCTTCAGCAGGAAGCAATCCTCGCCGGTCATGCGATGGACTTCGATCACATGCGGCATGTCGGCGAACGCGCTCAGGGCGGGCTTGATGTGTTCGTGCGTCGTTCTCAGCCGGATGATGGCCATCATCCCCAGCCCCAGTGCCGCCGGATCGATCCGCGCGCCGTAGCCCGTGATGATGCCCCGCTCTTCGAGGCGTTTGACGCGCTCCGAAGTCGCGGGCTGCGACAGTCCGATCTGCCGGCCCACTTCGGAGAGCGGCATTCGCGCGTTTTCCTGCAGGGCTTCGAGGATGGCGATATCCAGGCGATCGAGTTCTCCGTTCGACATTGCCGCCCTCCTGTTCCGTTAAGTCATCGGCATTTTGTCTCAATAACCGATGACTTGCCATTCCGCGCGTGTTTCCGGCCCGTCAGACTGCGAACTCCTGTGTTCATGGAGGCGGGGATGGAACAAGCGATTGTCATCGTGCCGGGTATCGGAAACTCGGGCGCGGATCACTGGCAGAGTCATTGGGAGGCGACGCTTCCCGGCGCCACGCGCATGACTCCGGCTTCGTGGGACGCGCCCGACCTGAGCGACTGGATTGCGGCGTTGGACGAGGCCGTCGCGAAAGCCGCGGCGCCGCCGCTGGTGATTTGTCATTCGCTCGGTTGCTTGTTGTTCGCGCATTGGCATGCCGCTTCGACGCGCAGCGTGCGCGGCGCGTTTCTCGTCGCGGTGCCCGATCCGGGCGGCCCGCGCTTTCCGGTCTCCGCAAAGGTGTTCGCGAAGCTGCCGACCGGCAATTTCGGCGGCCTGCCGGTGCTGGCGATCGCCAGTTCGGACGATCCGTACGACCCGTTGGGGCGCGGGATTGCGTGGGCAAGCACATATGGCGCGACGCCGCTGCTGCTCGGCGCGCGCGGCCATCTGAACGCGGCCGCGGGGCTGGGGGAATGGCGCGAAGGCGGCGCGCTGCTCACGGCCTTTACGGCCGGATTGGGCGCATAGCGCAGGCACGCGGCTCGCGCGCTCCCGTGCTCCCGTGCTCTTCGTCGCCGGATGGACGAACCGGCGGCGGCAGAGGTCGTCGTCGGATTCCGGGCGCGGCGTCAACGTCGGCGCGAGCGCTCGAGTATGATCGCTCGACGGCGCCGTCGGCCTCGGCAATCGGGATGGACGCATGCGCTGCGGCGGATTTCGCATCGACGATGCGGCGGCCGCCGTTCGCGACGCCACGTCGGCGTCGCGGGGGCGCGCATCCCGACCTCGAACGACAACGGAGACAACCCGATGCCCATGGCACCGCAACCGGAGCGTGCCGGCCCGTCGCGGCCGGACGCCGACGCAACCGACCCCGACCGCATGGCCGCGTGGCGGCTCGCGATCTGCCTGTCGCTCGGCAGTGCGATCGCGCTCGGCCTCGCACGCTTTTCGTATGCGCTGCTGCTGCCGCCGATGAAGGCCGATCTCGGCTGGACGTTCGCGCAGGCCGGCGCGTTGAACACGGCAAACGCGGCGGGCTACCTGATCGGTGCGCTCGTGTTTCCGATGCTGTCGCGGCGCCGGCGCGCGGGCGCGCTGCTCGCGGCCGGCTGCGCGTTGACCGCGTTGCTGATGGCCGCATGCGGGTTTACGTCGGACATGCACACGCTGCTCGTGCAGCGGCTCGCGACCGGCGTCGGCAGCGCGTTGATCTTCATCAGCGGCGGCGTGCTGGCCGCGCGGCTCGCATCGGCGTCGCCGCGTGATGCGGGGCTGCTGCTCGGTCTCTATTACGGCGGCACGGGGTGGGGCATCGTCGCGTCGTCGCTGCTCGTACCGGCCACGCTTACGCATGGCACGCACGGCTGGCAGCCCGCATGGTTTGCGCTCGCGTTCGCGTGCGTGCTGTTCTCGGCGGTGGCCGTGTCGGCCGCGCGTCGTATCGAGCGCGAGCATGCGGTACACGCCGCGCCGCGCGACAGCGCGCTGGAGGCCGTCACCGCGAGCCCCGTCCGCTTCGCGCTCGCGTTGGCCGGCTACGGCCTGTTCGGCGTCGGCTACATCGGCTACATGACGTTCATCGTCGCGCTGCTGCGCGGCGCGGGAATGAGCGGCACGGTGGTATCGGCGTTCTACGTGATGCTCGGCGTCGCGACCGTCGTCTCGGCGCGATTGTGGTCGCGCTTGCTCGACCGGATGCGCGGCGGCCAGGCGCTGGCCGTGCTCAACGCGCTGCTCGGCGTCGCGACGCTGATGCCCGCGATGTTCGTGCATCCGGCCGCCGCGTTCGCATCGGGCGTGCTGTTCGGCGCGACGTTCCTGTCGGCTGTTGCATCGACCACCGCGTTCGTGCGGCACAACCTGCAGCCCGACGGCTGGGCGAAAGGGATCAGCGCGTTCACGACGGTCTTCGCGTTCGGTCAGATTGCCGGGCCTGTCGCGATCGGCTGGGTGTCGGACAGCGCGGGGCTCGCGCGCGGGCTCGTGTATTCGGCGCTGACGTTGTTCGCGGGCGCCGCGCTCGCGGCCGGGCAGCGTGCGTTGCGGGCCGCCACGTAGTCAGGCGAAGGTCACCGCTCGATCTGCCGGTTCCAGCGCGTATCCCACTGCGCGCGGCGCGCGTTGATCGCGGCCCAGTCGACCACCGTCACCTTGCGCACCAGATCGTCGACATTGCCGAGGCTCTGCTGCATCCCGGCGGGCATCTTCGCGAGACGGTTGGTCGGGATCTGCTTGCCGGCCTCGGCGGCCTTCGTCTGCGCGGGCGCTGACAGCAGGAACTGCGCGAGCTTCTGCGCAAGCTGCGGATCGGGATTGTTCGCGACGACGCACAGGTCGACGAGCAGCAGCACCGGGCCTTCCTTCGGGTTCGCATATCCGACCGGAATGCCCTTGTCCTGCAGGTCGCCGACACCCGTCGGCGTGAGCGGGAACAGGCCGGCCTCGCCGGTCTGCACCATCTCGGAGATCTTCGCCGAGTTCGGGATGTACTCGACGACGTTCGGCCCGACCGTGCTCGCCCACTTGCTGAAGCCGGGCTCCACGTTCTGCTCGCTGCCGCCGAGCAGCCGGTTGATCGCGAGGAAGCCGTGCAGCCCGAACGTGCTGCTCGACGCCGACTGGAACACGACTTTGCCCTTGTATTTCGGATCGGCGAAATCCATCCACGACGTCGGCGGCGCCCAGCCCTTCTCCGCGAACAGCTTCTTGTTGTACGCGATACCGGTCATCCCGAGCTGCACGCCGGCGCCGACGTCGTCCTTCATCCGCGCGAACGGGTACAGCTCCTTCAGCACCGGCGAATCGTCGAGTTTCTGGCACACGCCGAGACTGACTGCACGCGCCATCACGCCGTCGTCGAGGAACGCGACGTGGATCTGCGGCTTGTTGCGGTTCGCAAGCAGCTTCGCGAGCACGTCCGACGACGTGCCGGGCACGACGACGACCTTCACGTTGTTTGCCTTCTCGAAGTCGGGCAGCACCTGGCTCGTATAGGCCTTTTCCATCGGCCCGCCATTCATGCCGATGTAGATCGTCTTCGTTTGCGCGAACGCGGGGGCGCTGGCGCCCGCGATGCAGAGTGCGGCGGCGGCCGCGATCGTACCGAGCAGTTTCATCGAGAGGTCTCCTCTTGGGGGAAAGGGGCGGTCGGCGCGGCTTGACGGACGAAGCGGCCGATCGAGAATGCATCGAGTGGCGTGGCGGTTTCGCCGATCGTCACGAGATCGGCGAGCACGTCGCCGACACCGGGCGCGAGCAGGAATCCGCCGCCGGAAAAACCGAATGCGTGCAGCAGGTTCGGCGTCGTGCGGCTCGCGCCGACGATCGGGTTGTGGTCCGGCGTGCAGCCTTCGACGCCGCTCCACGTGCGGATCAGCAGCGCGTCGCGCAGCGCGGGCAGCAGCGCGCACGCGTCGCGCATCACCGCGCGCGTCGTGTCGACCGAAGGCTGGCCGAATTCGCCGTCGCCGCGGCCGCGCCCGCCGCCGATCACGCAATTGCCGCGCGCGACCTGCCGTGCGTACACGCCGCCGCCGTACACGCCGAGGTTGTGCGCGATGAACGGCGGCAGCGGTTCGGTTACCCACATGTTCGGGTAGATCGGCTCCATCGGCACGGCTTCGCCGAAGCGTTCGGCGATCGTGTTCGCCCATGCGCCGGCCGAATTGATCAGCCACGTCGCGGTGCATGCGCGGCCGCCCGCTTGAAAGTGGAAGCGCGTGCCGTCGTGCCGGACGTCGTCGACCGGCGTGTGCTCGAACACGTCCGCGCCCGCCGCGCGGGCCGCGCGCGCGAACGCGGGCGACACGAGGCGCGGGTTCGCATGGCCGTCGGTCTCGCACAGCGAGCCGCCGAGCGCCGCGCGGCCGAGCCACGGATAACGACGGCGGAACGCGTCGCCGCGCATCACCTGCAGCGGCAGGCCGTGCTCGCCGGCAAGCACGGCGTACGCGTCGAGCGCGTCGAGATCGGCGTCGCTGCGTGCGAGCCGCAAGTGCCCCGATACGACGAATTCGCCGTCGATGCCGATCAGCTCGGGCAGGCGATCCCAGATGCGCCGCGCGCGCAGCGCGAGCGGCAATTGCTCGGCGGGGCGGCCCTGGCAGCGCACGCCGCCGTAGTTCACGCCGCTCGCCTGCGCGCCGCAGTCGCGCCGCTCGAACAGCCCGACGCGCAGGCCGCGCCGCGTCAGTGCAAGCGCGGCCGATGCGCCGACGAGGCCGCCGCCGACGATCGCGACGTCGTAATGACGGGCATTACTCATCGCGCGCCTCGTCGGGAATCGCCGCGACGTCGTCGCCCGCGAGCGCGGCCGAGATCGGGAACGGCTTCACGGGCGGTTGCGCGCGCAACCGGCCGACCTCGGCGAGCGGGCGGCCGGTTTCGGCGGCCAGCACGAGCGCGGCCGCGTCGCCGCACATGCGGCCCTGGCAGCGGCCCATCCCGACGCGCGTCAACGCTTTCAGCCGGTTGAGTTCGGTCGCCGCGCCGCCACGGATGCAGCGGCGCAGCGTGCCCGCGTCGATTTCCTCGCAGCGGCACACGATCGTGTCGTCGGGGCAGCGCGCGGCCTGCTCGACGGGCGGTGCGAATGCCGCTTCGAGGCCCGCGCGGAATGTGCCAATGCGGGCGAGCGTGCGTTCGAGTGTCGCCGCGTCAGGCTTGACGGACGGCGATGGCAATGCAATGTCGGCATCGTCGAGCAACGCAAGCGCCGCGCGCCGGCCCGACGCTTCGGCCGCGTCGGCGCCCGCGATGCCCGCACCGTCGCCCGCGACGTAAATGCCGCGCACCGACGTGCGGCCGGCCGCGTCGCGCTCGGGCAGCCATGCGCGGTTGACCGGATCGAACCCGAACCGGCAGCCGGCGAGATCGGCGAGCTGCGTTTCCGAACGCAGGCCGAAGCCGAGGCCGAGTGCGTCGCAGTCGAGCACGCGCGGCCGCGTGTCGTCACCGGCCGCGCGCCACGCGAGCCCGGTTACATGTTGTTCGCCGAGCACGCGTTCGAGTGTGATACCCGTTTCGATCGCGACGCCATGTGCGCGCAGCCAGCCGATGTAATAGAGCCCCTTCGCGAAGGTCGACGGCATGCGCAGCAGCGCGGGCGCGGCGGCGGCCTGGTGGCGCAGCGGGCTCGTGTCGAGCACGGCCGCGACCTGCGCGCCGGCCTTCGCATACTGGTACGCGACGAGATAAAGCAACGGCCCGGTGCCCGCGAACACGATGCGCCGGCCGATCGCGCAGCCCTGCGCCTTCAGCGCGACCTGCGCGCCGCCGAGCGTATAGACGCCCGCGAGCGTCCAGCCCGGCACGGGCAGCATGCGGTCGGTCGCGCCGCTCGCGACGATCAGGTGCGAGTACGGCACGGTGACTTCATGGCCGTCCTGCAGCGTATCGACGCGGCCCGCGCCGCATGCCCACGCGAGCGTGTTCGGCCGGTAGTCGACGTGCGGCAGCAGCGCGGCCATCGTCCGGTGCACGGCATCGGCTTTCCCGGCTTCGAATCCGTACAGCGCGCGCTTGCCGCGCGCGAAGCCGCCGTCGGCCGGCGGTTGACGATAGATCTGCCCGCCCCAGCGCGCGTTCTCGTCGATCACGACAGGGCGCAGCCCCGCGTCGACCAGTGCCTCGGCCGCACGCACGCCGGCCGGCCCCGCGCCGACAATGACCGGTTGCAGTGCGTCGCTCATTGCGTGTCTCCGGTCGCGGCCGATTGAACGGCGGTGAGAATCCGCATGCCTTCGACGATCGGCGTCGAGCACGCGCGCATGCGCGCGCCGGCCTCGGTGCGCACCCAGCAGTCCTGGCATGCGCCGATCAGGCAGAAACCCGCGCGCGGCTGGCCGCTGAATTCGCTGACGCGCACGCGGCGCTGCGCGACGAGGATCGCGGTGAGCACGGTGTCGCCGGCGAGCGCGTGCGCGGGGCGGCCGTCGAGCATGAACGCAACGGCGGCGCGCTCGCGTTCGGCGACGCGCACGAACTGCGCGCCGTCGGCCGGATCGTTTTTGGAGCGGGAAACGGGAGTCGACATCAGTGTTGACCAATCAGGATGCGGTTCAGGCCGTACACGCGATCGAGCAGCAGCATCGCGCCGGCGGTGATGAAGATGACGAGCGCCGACACCGACGCCATCATAGGGTCGATCGATTCGGTCGCATACATGTACATGCGCACGGGCAGCGTGACCGTCTGCGGCGACGTGACGAAGATCGACATCGTTAGTTCGTCGAAGCTGTTGATGAACGCGAGCAACCAGCCGCCGGTGATGCCGGGCACGATCATCGGCAGCGTGATGCGGCGGAATGTCGTCCACGGGTCCGCGCCGAGCGAGCACGCGGCCTGTTCGATGCTGCGGTCGAGGCCCGCGACGGACGCGAGCACGAGCCGCATCACGAACGGCGTGATGACGATCATGTGCGCGAGCACGAGCCACGCGAACGAGCCGGTCGCACCGATCAGCGCGAAAAAGCGCAGCAGTGCGATGCCGAGCACGAGGCCGGGGATCACCAGCGGCGACAGCAGCAGCCCGTTCAGGAACGCGCGGCCGGGAAACGCCGCGCGGCCGATCGCAAGGCCCGCCGGCAAACCGATCGCGAGCGACAGGGTCGCCGACGCGAACGCGAGCTTCAGGCTGTTGAAGAACGCGGTGACGAAGTCGGGATAGTCGAGGATCGCGCGGAACCAGCGCAGCGACAGCCCGTGGGTCGGCAGCGTCAGCGTTTCGTCGGGCGTGAACGCGACCAGCACGACGATCGCGAGCGGCGCGAGCACGAACAGCATCACGAGCGTGTGGAATGCGAGGGCGAAGGGGCCGTTCTTTCTCATCGGGATGCACCTCCGAGGCTGCGCGCATAGCGGCGTTCGAGCACGCGGTAGTAGGTGAGCATCACGACGAGGTTCGCGACCAGCAGCAGCACCGCGATCGTCGCGCCGAGCGGCCAGTTCAGCGAGCCGAGGAATTCGTCGTAGACGGCGGTGGCCGCGACCTTCAGCCGGCGTCCGCCGAGCAGGCCGGGAATCGCGAATGCGCTCGCCGACAGCCCGAACACCATCAGGCTGCCCGACAGCACGCCCGGCATCAGCTGCGGCAGCACGATGCGGCGCAGCGTCGTGAACGGCGACGCGCCGAGCGACAGCGCCGCGTGCTCGGTCTGCGGATCGAGCCGCTGCAGCGCGGTCCACACCGGAATCACCATGAACGGCAGCATCACGTGCACCAGCGCGATCACGATCGCGAAGGTCGTGTATTCGAGCTTGTACGGCCCGAGGCCGACGAGCCCGAGCGCCTGGTTCACGAGTCCGCTCGTGTTCAGCAGCATGCTCCAGCCGAACGCGCGCACGACGACCGACACGAGCAGCGGCGCGAGGATCGCGAGCAGGAACAGCGAGCGCCACGGGTCGCGCATCTTCGACAGCACGTACGCTTCCGGCGTGCCGATCGCGACGCAGATCGCGGTCGTCAGCGCGGCGATGCCGAACGTGCGCATGAAGATCGTGTGGAAGTACGACGAGCCGAGCACTTCCGCGTAGTTGCCGAACTGGAGCGCGGCGATCGGCCCGGTGGCCGGGTCGTAGCGGTAGAACGTCAGTACGAACGTCATCGCGAGCGGCACGAGCACGAGCGCGGCGAACAGCACGAACGCGGGTGCGCACATCAGCCACAGCGGCGCATGCGCGCGCCACGTTGCGCGCACCGACGTACGCGGCGCACGACGTGCGACGGCGAGGGCCGGCGCGGCGTCGGCGGACAGCGGGCGGGAAGGCGGTCGCATTCAGGCCTCCCGGCGCATCACGCGCACCGCGTCGCTGTGCCAGTCGATGCCGACCGGTGCGCCTTCCGCGAGCGGCTCCGCGCCTTCGTTCTGGCAGCACACGAGCACTTCGCCGAGCGCGCTGTCGACGCGGTACAGCCACTGGCTGCCGAGGAAGAAGCGGCTCGTGACGGTCGCGGCGAAGCGGCCCGCATCGGGCGCGCACAGCCGCAGCTTCTCGGGGCGGATGCAGACCGACACCGCATCGCCGACGCGCATGTCGCGCTCGCGCGGCGGCAGGTGCGCGGTGCGCCCGGTTTCGGCGAGATCGTGACCGAGGTCGATGCGGATCGCGTCGCCGTCGTGCGCGACGACGGTGCCCGGCAGCAGGTTCGCCTTGCCGATGAACTGCGATACGAAGCGGTTCTCCGGGCGCTCGTAGGCCTGGTACGGCGTGTCGATCTGCGTGACGCGGCCGGCTTCCATCACGACCACGCGATCGCTGATCGACAGCGCTTCCGATTGATCGTGCGTGACCATGATCGTCGTCGTGCCGATCTTGCGCTGGATCGCGCGCAGTTCGAACTGCATGTCCTCGCGCAGCTTCGCGTCGAGGTTCGACATCGGTTCGTCGAGCAGCAGCACCGGCGGCTCGATCACGACCGCGCGCGCGATCGCGACGCGCTGCCGCTGGCCGCCCGACAGCTCGCGCGGAAAGCGGTGCGCGAGCGTATCGAGGCGCACGAGCGCGAGCGCCGCGCGGATGCGCTCCGCGCGCTCGGCCTTGTCGACGCCGCGCATGTCGAGGCCGAAGCCGACGTTCTCCGCGACGCTCATGTGCGGAAACAGCGCATAGCTCTGGAACACGATGCCCAGCCCGCGGCGGTTCGGCTTCAGGTGCGTGATGTCCTGCCCGTCGAGCGCGATGTGGCCGCGCGTGACGTCGACGAAGCCGGCGATCATCTGCAGCGTGGTGGTCTTGCCGCAGCCCGACGGCCCGAGCAGCGACACGAATTCGCCTTGTTCGACCGACAGGTTGACGTCGGCGACGGCGGTGAGTTCGCCGAAGGTTTTCGTCAGATCCGTAAGCGTGAGAAACGACATGAGGAGCTCCGGGTTCGCACACCGCATAGCCGGTGCGCCGATGACGCGGACTCTAGCCAGCCATATTTCGGAGCGTCAATTTCGAATTCTGCTGAACGGGATGAATTTTCGAAAAAATTCCGGTGAGCGGAACGGATCGACGTATCGCGCGCAAATCGTTCCGATGGATGAAGGGTGGCCGGGCCGCGAAACGCGCGCGTCAATCCCGTGTACACCCGGATGCCCGCGGAATTTCGGCCGGACGACAATGGCGGATCCCATATTCCGTTCAATGAAATCGTCGAGGAGAGCCGGCATGCAGGAACCCCTTTCGTCCGGAATGCCCGGCACGCCCGCCGCGCGCGCGCCCGGCCCCGGCGACGAAGCCGACCCGGCCGGCGCGCCGGGCACCGGCATGCTGCAGCGCGCGTTCGCGATCCTGCGTGCGCTGGCCGGCATGCAGCAGGACGGCGTGCGCGTCACGCATCTCGCGAAGGCCGTCGGCCTTACGCAGGGCACCGCGCACCGGATCCTGCAATCGCTGATCGCCGAAGGGATGGTCGAGCAGGACGAGCAGTCGAAGCTGTACCGGCTGAGCGTCGATTTCTTCGCGCTCGCCGCGCTGGCCGGCAACCCGAGCAGCATGCGCACGCTGTGCCGTCCCGCGCTGCTGCGGCTGTGCGCGAGCCTCGGCGAGACGATCTTCCTGCTCGTGAAGAGCGGCTTCGACGCGGTGTGTCTCGACCTGTGCGAAGGGCCGTTCCCGATCCGCTCGTTTACCGGCGACATCGGCGGGCGCATCGCGCTCGGCGTCGGGCAGGGCAGCCTCGCGATCCTCGCGTTCCTGCCCGAAGCCGAGCGCGAGGAAGTGATCCGCTTCAACGTGCCGCGTATCCGCGGCTACGGCGTGCTCGACGAGGTGTACCTTCGCACCGAGATCGAACGCGTGCGGCAACTCGGCTACGCAGGCCGCAACAGCGGTGTGCTCGACGGGATGGCCGGCGTCGCGGTGCCGATCCTCGATCGCACCGGTTACCCGGTCGGCGCGCTGAGCGTCGGCACGCTCGCGTCGCGGCTCGGCGACGACCGGATGCCGATGGTCGTCGAACTGCTGCGGCGCCAGGCCGACGCGATCGGGCCGCGCACCAACCCGTTCGACGCCGCGCTGCGGCGGCCGATGCACGGGTTATCCGGGAAAACCGTATAGCCGCGTCACGTCGATCATCGGGCGCTGCCCGGTGCCCGGGCTGATCGATGCGGCGAAGGCGCTGTCGATCGATCGCGAGGTCGGTCCGCTCGAAGCCGGCAAGCTCGCCGGCATCATCCTCGTCAACCGGCTCCGCCCGCACGTGATGCCGATGAACATGCCGGCGTATCGCGTGACGTGCTTCGCGAATGCGGCCGATGCGTGCATGACGATGGTCGGTGGAAGGGGCGACCTCGCGACCTTGCGCGTGAGGGTTTCGTCAGCGTCGGGCAACGCAACAATGCCGATGGTTGGCCGTCCGCGGACATGCTAGGATTTCTCTCAAACAACTCCGGAGACTGCTATGCCGTTCATCTGCGAAAACGTTGAATGTCGTGCCGTACTGGCTCGCGGGCAGGTCAGGTCCAAACACGAGGACGAAGGGTGGTGCTTCTACTGCCCGGACTGCAACGCCAGGAACGAGTTGAAGGATATTGGCGTGGCTGGCGGTCCTGTCGAGTTGGTACAACCTGAAAGATCCGATCTTCCGCACAAGGTCATTGCGACGGCCCGACCACTGGAGGACGGCAGATACGCCGCGCAATTGCGCGTTCAGCGGGCACTCGGCGTGAAAGGAACGTACGCGGCCGAAGAGCACTGGGAGCAGCTCGGTGTGTTCCCGGACCCGCAAGAGGCCGTAGCGCACGCGAAGTCTTTCGCAACGGATCTGCTGGAACGAACGGCCTAGTCGCGAGCGGCACGCTCGATTGCGCGATACCTGGCCATGCGCGGATCGGTACGGGAGGCCCACGACCGTGGGTCCGCGCGACAACCTGGTGCCGGGCGGCGTGCGCAACCGGGTAGCGAGTCACGCTGAATACCCCGCGAAACCCCAACGAGAGGTAACCCACCTCGTTTCACGCAGCGGCACTGACAGCGAGCTTGACGAATAGCCTGGCTGCTTCGTTGCCATGGGACAACGCACGCAGTGCGAGGGCGAGCGCCAGCTGTGCGTCGTGGGTGGCCGCGCTCCGATCCTGCTCGAAGAGTTTGACGGCGTGGCGCATGTGTTGCGCCGCTTGCGTGTGAAGCTCGACGGCCGCGGCATGAAGTTTTGCCACGTCCGCGGCACTTGCGCCCGAGCCGATCGATGATGGCGTTGTGGGCGGCGTATTGGCGCCGTGCGCGCCGGCATCGTGCGCCTGATCGATTGCATGCAACGTGTGACCATGGGCCATCATCGCCTGATGTGCGGCATGGGCAAAGTCCTTGCCTTCCTCGAAATGCCGCGACGCCTCGCGGTGATGTCGCGCGGCCTGCTCGTGGTGTGACGCCGCGGCTTCGAGATGCCCTTTCTTGCTGTGCTTCGTGTTCATGCCGGCTCCTGTGCAACTTCAGGACTGATTCGGATGGCGACCGATGCGAAGACACGGTGGCGGGTCGCAGCGACGTTCCAATCTACACGCACTTGCGTCTTGTGTGGCATTTGCTTGTCGTGGGAAAGCGGTATCGCGGTCGGGCTGCTTTTTTTCGCCGGGTCGTTGTGGTGATCAATGTGTATTGGACCCGCTCATACACAACGTTGGCGGGGTTCACCGCTCCCGACTCGACATGAGACGCTCGCTGATCGCGCTCTGAGCTTGCCGTCCGCCATTCCAGGGTATCGCGAATGGCGGACGAAGAGTGACCTGCTGTGTGACCTGACGTCCAGGTGCGACGCCGCCGGTGAATAATGCCCGGCCCATCACGGGTGGCCGTGCTGCAGAAAGGCAGAGGTTCGTTGGGCGGGCACATCAGCGCCTGAACGGGAACCGCGAACAGCTACCTGCGAAACGCGCTTCGCGTACGCCAGGCACGTCGACGTCCACCGACAAGCGGCTCAGATCACGCAGTCGGAACGGTTCCGCCGTCGATGACGTATTCGGTGCCGGTGATAGCGCTGGCCCGCGCGGAGACGAGGAAACCGATGAGTTCTGCGACTTCTCGGGGAGAGCATGGCCGGCCGAGAGGAATGCCCCCGAGCGAATCCATGATGATCTTGCGGGCGCCTTCCGTGTCGATGCCGTTCCGCTCGGCAATTCTGGCGACGAGATTCTCGGCGGCATCCGTTGCGACCCAGCCCGGGGAGACACGTACGACCCGAACGCCTTTCGGACCGACTTCCTTGGACAAGGCTTTGCTGTAGTTCGACAGGGCAGCCTTGGCGGCGGCATAGGCAATCGTGGCTTCCGGCAACGGCAATTGCCGCTGGATTGACGTGACGTGGATGATGACGCCCGAGCGTTGCTCGACCATCGAGGGTAGCAGCGCGCGATCGATGCGTACTGCCGGGAACAGGTTCAGGCTCAATGCCTTGTTCCATTCGTCGTCGTCGAGCACCCTGAAGCCACCCGCCGGCGCAGATGAGCCACCCGCCACGTGCACGATGATATCGACGCCGCCGAGCCGTTCGAGCACGGCGTCGACAATGGTTTTACAGCCCTCGGCCGTCGTGATGTCCGCACCGACGAACCTTTCTTCGGAAAGGTCATCGGGACGCGAACGTGCCGTCGCAAGGACATTCGCGCCGGCCTCGCAAAGGTGCGCGACAAGGCTTTACCGACCTCCTTTGGTCCCGCCTGTGACAAGCGCTCGCAGGCCCTGAAGTTCGAGTGCGGCGCTCATCAGTGAATCTCCAGAGACACGATCTTGCCGCCGGCCAGAACAAACGTGTAGGTCAGCTCGACCGGGCTACCGGGGAAGGCGCCGGTGAGTCTGGCGCGCATCGTCACGGCGGCGCCATCCTGGGACACGTCCAACGGCTCGACGTTGTATTGGTACCTGGCTTTGGCGTCCTTCTTCCAGGCCTGGATGGCTTCGAGCCCCTCGATAGTGCGACCCTCGTCGCGCACGACGGCATCGGCAGCGAAGCAGTTCGCGAGAGGAGCGGTGTCACTGGTCGCTTCCGCGTTCAGATAGACATCCAGTGGCGGGGGCAGGGTCATGTTCATCGGACTTTTCCTGAACGTCACGCTTGTGTGCCCCAATGATGGCGCTATAGTTACCACATCGCAAGAACGCACTAAAAAGTAAGCAAGCCTTGCCCAACCGAAAAACCTACACTCCCACGACCGCTGCGATCGACGTCGAAGCCGCATTCAAGCTGCTGGAAGGACGCTGGAAGCTGGTCATCCTGCTTCACCTTTTTGGTGGTCAGGTGCGACGCTTTTCGGACCTCGAGAGGCTGATCCCAGGCATCACGCAAAAGATGCTTGCCCAGCAGCTGCGCCGCCTCGAAGAGGACGGCATCGTGACGCGCACGGTCTATCACCAGGTGCCGCCGAAGGTGGATTACCGCCTGACCGATTGGGGGCAGGCGCTGTGCCCGGCACTGGACGCGATCCTGAAATGGGCGGAGCGCCGTGAAGATTTTCCATCGGCTGCGTCGAGCGTGCGTGTCTAAGGCTGACTGGCCTGTTTTCCTGAATTCGAATTCTGTGGGTCGTCGACGAGGTGTCTGCCAAGTCAACGGATGCGTCTGCATCGGTTTGGGGTGCTCTCCCAACGTCACGGTATGGTCGGACCACGTCAGCGATCCGCCACTTTCCGTGATGGCCGACGAGATAAGGGCCGACGCGTTAGCCGCGGTCGTCTCATGTCGCTCCCGGAGCGGACGGTGGTAAATCTTGTCCGACCATGCCGCGTCCGACCCTCGATTCGCCGTCAAGCGCGAATGAGATTCCCGGTCACTGAAGTTTGTCAGATCGATGCGCGCGACTATACTTCGATCGTCTGACGAAATTGGGCCAATCTTTGGGGCTGAGTTTGACCCAACACATACGCGGCTCGACATACAGGGTGCCGGGGTGAGTCGACGTTGACGCATTGAACCAAAGTTGCTGCAAGCGTGGAGCGGCCGGAATCGTCCAACTATCCTAAGCAATCGTGTATCTGCGGCCCGACCCGTCACCGTGGAGGCTTCGAGCGACCCCACGCCGCCGCTCGGCTCGATACGAATGCGATCGCGCTGGGCGGGATCGATGCGTCCCTATACGTGTTCGGCGCACTTTTTGTCGGCGCAACACTTGAGATCGGTTCGATTCAGCGGCAACCGTTAGCGGGATTGCGGGGAGAACCTGGCATGCGTTTTCAATCTAGGCTTCACCACGGACAGGGGGAGGCACGGTCTGCGCCTCACGCCGGGGCTTACATGGAACCGCACTGGCTGCCCAGGGGCGTGCGCTCCGGCAGACACGGTGCGACGACGCCTGCAAAGGCGGGATCGTTGCCCTGGATCCACCACTGGCACCGTCAAGGGTCCTGCGTGAGCGCGCAGACCGATCCGGTCAATCGTCGCGTCCTCGTGATCAACGACAACGTTGCGGCGCACCAGAATTTCCGCAAGATTCTCGCTCGCCCACTGGACGGCGAAACTGCGCTGGCCGCAACCCAGGCGCCGTTGTTCGGCGAGGTTCCAGCCGGTCGCGCGGCGTTTCAGATCGATTCCGCCTATCAGGGCCGGGAAGCGCTGGAGCGGGTCGTGCATGCGCTGGCGGAGAACAAACCCTATGCGATGGCCTTTGTCGACACGCACATGCTGCACGGTTGGGACTGCTTTCAGACCATCGAGCGACTCTGGCAAGTGGATCCGAAGCTGCAGGTTGCCCTATGCAGCCCGCATTCCGATCCCCCTTGGGGCACCCTGGCCAGGCGCCTGGGCGCAGACGACCGGCTGCTCATTCTCAAGAAGCCATTGAACAACATCGAGGTCCGTCAGACGGCGAGCGTGCTGACCACGAAGTGGCAGATGACGAAAGAGGCGGCCTTCAAGACGAGCGACCTGGAAGAGGTCGTCGAGGAAAGAATCGATGCGCTTGCCGAAGCCAACATCATCGTCCAGAACAGTCCGGTCATCCTTTACCGTCTGAGCGGCGTGCCGTCGTTTCCGCTCATCTACATATCGCATGACATCGCCAGGTTCGGCCACGACCGCGCTGCCTTGCTCGCTTCGCCAGTCTGGGCCAACGAGCTTGTCGCGCCGGACGACCAGGCCAAAGTCGATGCGGCACTGGCGCGAGTACTGGACAAGGACACCGAAGGCGTCTCGATCGAGTTCCGCTTGCGCACTGGCGACGGCGCTTACCGTTGTGTCGAGAATCGCTATGTTCCAGTCCGCGACAAGGATGGACGGCTGATCGAAGTCGAAGGGATCATCATCGACATTGCCGAGCGCAAGGCAGCGGAGGAAAAGATCGCGCGGCTCGCTCACACCGATGCGCTCACGGGATTGGCGAATCGGGCCGGCTTCCTCGCGCGGGTGCGCCAGGCTTTCGCTGCAGCCCGACATGGCACCATGCCGTTTGCGATCTTGTTTGTCGCTCTCGACCGCTTCAGGCTGGTCAACGACAGACTGGGTTATCCGATCGGCGACCTGTTGCTTCGGGAGGTGGCGGAGCGTCTCGGGAATTGTGCTCGGGAAAGCGACCTGGTTGCCCGGTTGGGCGGCGATGCGTTTGCCGTGCTGCAGGGCGAGATGGTCGAGCCGGCGGACGCCGGGGCACTGGCTGCGAAGCTCCAGGCGGCGCTGTCGGCTCCCTATCTGCTTGATGGCAACGATGTGCGGATTTCGGCGAGCATCGGCATCCGTGCGTACGTCCAGGGCGACAGTGGAGCGGACGCCATGCTGATGCAGGCCGATTTGGCGCTCCAGCGCGCGAAGCATCAGGGCGGCAACCGGTACCGCTTTCATTCCGACGAACTCGACCAGGAAGTACGCGAACGTGTCGCACTCGCCGACGACTTGAGAGGAGCGATGGATCGCGGCGAGCTGGAACTCCAGTACCAACCCGAGGTCGAGTTGTCCTCCGGAAACATTCTCGGAATGGAAGGGCTGGTTCGCTGGCATCACCCGACGCGGGGCCTCATTGCCCCCGGTGTGTTCATTCCGATCGCCGAGAGGGACGGCACCATGGCAGCGCTTGGGCGCTGGGTGCTGGATCAGGCGTGCCGGCAAATGAGAGCGTGGCGCGACGAGGGGGTGGCCCCGCTGATGATCGCGATCAATCTGTCTTTGTTCGAGCTCTGGAGTGCTCAAACGTTCGTGCGCGATGTCGCTGAAGCGGCCGCGAAATGGCGCCTCGCCCCCTCCGATCTGGAATTCGACGTGACCGAGGCGACTCTGGCCAGGCTGTCGTGGGCACAAAGCGACATACTCCCGCAGCTGCATGCGCTCGGCGCGAAGCTTGCCATTGATGATTTCGGTAGCAATTACGCGTCATTTGAGTATGTCAAGGCGTATCGCGTGAACCATCTCAAGATCGCGCGATCCCTCATCCACCGGTCGACCAGCGATCCCGAGAGCGCGGCGACGATACGTGCCATCGTCACCTTTGCGCACAGTATCGGGATCGGCGTCATTGCCCAAGGCGTGGAGACCGAGCAACAGCGTGCGCTGCTGGCTGCGACGAATCGGGCGACGAGTGCGCAAGGCTTCCGTTTCAGCGAAGCGGTGGGGGCCGCTCGCGCCAGCGAACTCCTGCGCCAAGGCCACATCGCGCCATGCGCGGCGCCTTGTCCGGAAGGGTAGGCGTTCGATTGTCGCGGCTGCACGTTCCGCACGGGTAACCGTTGACGAAAATCGAAAACCGACACGCATAGCGCATCGATGGTGCCGGAGCCGACTGGCTGGTTCGGCCGATTCGGGTCGTCAAGCGACATCCGCGGCAATCCGCGAAGAATTTCTTGCATCGACGTCCCGATTGCCGGAAACGAAGCAGGGGCGTCGCGCGTTGATGCGCGACGCCCCTTCGCGTTTTCCGCCGGCCGCTACCGGCCACCGCAAGTGCGGATTGCGACGGGGCGCGGCGGGGTGGCGGGGCATCGTTACGCGGCCGATGCGTGTTCTGTGCCGGCTTGTTCGCGCGCCGCGACCAGCGTCCGGATGCGCGCGCGATCGGCGGCCGTTTCCGGCGTGAAAATCACGAGCGTCAGGTCGGGCCGGCCGTTTACCGCGAACGCCGAGTATTCGAGCGCGATCCGCCCGACGGCCGGATGGCGGATTTCCTTGGTACCTTCTTCGTGCGCGCGGATATCGTGGTCGCGCCACAGTGCATCGAACTCCGCACTCGTCGCACGCATTTCGTCGACAAAGGCCTGCACGGTTTGCGTTGCGCCGCCGCGCGCGACGTCGGCGCGAAACGCGCCCACGGCGAACCGCGCGACCTGTTTCCAGTTCGACTGCGCATCGCGCACGCGCTGATCGACGAAGATCAGCCGCAGGATGTTGCGTCGCTCCGGCGGCAGCGTCGCATAGTCGGTCAGCGTCGCTGCCGCCGCGTCGTTCCATGCGACGACGTCCCACGTCGCCGAGCGCACGATCGCGGGGCTCGCTTCGAGCGAATCGAGCACGTGCTGCAGGCGGGGTGTCACGCTGTCGGTCGCGTGGTAGCGCACTTCGGGCGGATGGCCGACGCCGATCAGGAACAGGTGCTCGCGTTCGGCGTCGTTCAGCATCAGCGCATTCGCGAGCCGGTCCAGCACGTCGGCCGACGGCGCGCCGCCGCGCCCCTGTTCGAGCCACGTGTACCACGCGGCGCTCACGTGCGCGCGCTGCGCGACTTCCTCGCGCCGCAAGCCCGGTGTGCGGCGGCGCGCGACGGGCAGGCCGAGCGCGGCCGGGTCGAGTTTCTCGCGGCGATCCCGAAGGTACGCGCCGAGCAGGTTGTCGGGTGCGTCTGCCATAGCCTGTTAGTTCGTTTACCGGTAAACCGTCACGTCTTCACCGCGAGCGGCCGTCGACAGATAGTAATCCTCCATTCCATCCGGAGGTGCTGAACATGCGTGTCTTTGTCACTGGAGCATCGGGATTCGTCGGCTCCGCCGTCGTTGCCGACCTCGTTGCCGCCGGCCATTCGGTGCTCGGGCTTGCACGGTCCGATGCGGCCGCCGCGTCGGTTGCGGCCGCAGGCGCCGACGTCCATCGCGGGTCGCTGGAGGATCTCGACAGCCTGGCGCGCGGTGCCGATGTCGCCGATGCGGTGATCCATACGGGATTCAATCACGACTTCTCGCGCTTTGCGGAGAACTGCGAACTCGACCGACGTGCGATCGAGACAATCGGTGCGGTGCTCGCGGGCTCGGCGCGGCCACTCGTCGTCACGTCGGGCCTGGCGCTCGTCGCGCCCGGCCGCGCAGCGACCGAGGACGATCCGCACGTGCCGGTTTCGGCGGCCTATCCGCGCGCATCCGAAGCCACTGCGGTCGCGCTCGAAGCGCGTGGCGTGCATGCGTCGGTCGTGCGCTTGCCGCCGTCCGTGCACGGCGACGGCGATCACGCGTTCGTGCCGCGCCTGATCGCAGTCGCGAGAGAGAAGGGTGCATCGGCCTATCTCGGCGATGGCGGCAATCGCTGGCCTGCCGTGCACCGGCTCGACGCGGCACGCGTGTACCGGCTCGCGATCGAACGCGGCGCGGCCGGCGCGCGTTATCACGCGGTCGACGATACGGGGGTGCCGTTCCGCGAGATCGCGGCGGTGATCGGCCGCCGGCTGAACGTGCCGGTCGTCGCGAAATCGGCGGCGGAAGCGGGCGAGCACTTCGGCTGGTTCGCGATGTTCGCGGGGATGGATGCGCCCGCAACCAGCGAGCGCACGCGTGCATGGCTCGACTGGGCGCCGACGCAGCCGGGGCTGATTGCCGATATCGACCGGCCGCGGTATTTCGAAAGCTGAGCGGGCGGCGCGCACCGTTGTGGGCGGGCGATTCGCGGAGGCTGCCTGCCGCCGGCCGCCCGCCGCGCGTCATTCGACCGGATGCAGATCCTGCAGCAGCGTCGGCACGAGTTCCGACACGGTCGGATGGATGTGCATCGCGCGGCTGATCGTCGTGTACGGCGCGCCCGCGGCCATCACGTCGAGCATCCCGTGCACGACCTCGTCGCCCGTCACGCCGAGGATCGACGCGCCGAGGATCGCGTGGCTGTCCGCGTCGACGATCACTTTCATGAAACCCTGGCTTTCGCCTTTTTCGACCGCACGGCCGACGCGTGTCATCGGGCGCGTGCCGACGAGCAGCCTGCGGCCCGTCTGCTTCGCTTCCGCGAGCGTCATGCCGACGCGGCCGAGCGGCGGATCGATATACATCGCGTAAGCCGCGATGCGGTCGGACACCTTGCGCGGATCGCCGTCGAGCAGGTTAGCCGCGACGATCTCGTAGTCGTTGTACGCCGTGTGCGTGAACGCGCCGCGCCCGTTGCAATCGCCGAGCGCCCAGATGCCGGGCACGTTCGTGCGCAACTGCTCGTCGACGGTGATATAGCCGCGCGCGTCCGTCTCGACACCCGCACGGTCGAGCCCGAGATCGTCGGTGTTCGGCACGCGCCCGACCGCGAGCAGCAGGTGCGAGCCCTCGACCTCGCGGCCGCCGCCCGCGCAGTCGAGGCCGACCGCGATGCCGTCGCCGTCGCGCCGCGCGCTCAGGCAGTTCGCGTCGAGCTGCACGTCGATTCCTTCGTTTTCGAGGATCTCGCGCACGGCTTGCGACACATCGTCGTCCTCGCGGCGGATCAGGCGCGAGCCCTTCTCGACGATCGTGACCTTCGACCCGAAGCGGCGGTACATCTGGCCGAATTCGAGCCCGACGTAGCTGCCGCCGACGATCACGAGATGCTCGGGCAGGAAGTCGACGTCCATCATCGTCGAGTTGGTGAGGTATGGCACCGAGTCGAGGCCCGGCATCGCCGGCACCTGCGCGCGTCCGCCGACGTTGATGAAGATGCGTTCCGCTTCGAGCAGTTCGTCGCCCACGCGCACCGCGTCGGCGCGCTCGAATCGGGCATGACCCTGAAACACGGTCGTGTTCGCGAGGCCGCGCACCCATTGTTCGACGCCATGGTTCGAGCGGCCGGAGATCTGGTCCTTGCGCGCCTTCACGGCTTTCATGTCGACGGTGACGGCGCCGCCGACCGACACGCCGTATTCGGCGGCGCGCCGCGCGAGTTGCGCGGCGTATGCGCTCGCGATCAGCGTCTTGGTCGGAATGCAGCCGGTGTTCACGCAGGTGCCGCCGAAGCGGCCGCGTTCGACGATCGCGACTTTCATCCCGGCGGCGGACAGCCGCGCGGCGAGCGGCGGGCCGGCTTGCCCGGTGCCGATGACGATTGCATCGAAGTGTTGCGTCATGACGTCCTCCTGCGTGGGTGCAACGAGGGAAGGCGTGCGGGCGAGCCGCGTGCGGTGGCGGCGCACGGTCGCGCGACGGCGAGCGCCTTATGGTAGTCCTGTTGGCGTGCGCTCGCGAGCACCGGAAGGGCGGGCGACGCAGGGAGCGCGACAGACGGGCCACGCGCCGGTGCGGGTACGAGGCGGCCGGCGCGCGGCGCAACGGGTCGCAGCGCGTTGCGCCGGTCGCTTCAGTCCTTGCGCTTCCATTGACCGAACGTGATCGGCCGGTGCGAGTCGGCGCGCGTGACGGTGACGCGGTCGGGTTTGTCGTCGAGCGGAAACGATTCCGTGACGATCCGGTTTGAAAATACCCAGCCGTGCGTGCGCGAGTCGTAGCGGAACGTCACGTAGTCGCTCCAGTGCTGCCCGCATGCGACGACGTTCTGCACGGTGAAATAGCGGCCTTTTACGGAGAGGCCGTCGTCGGCGAACTCGAACGGATCGCACTGGCCGCCTTCGTTCGCGCGCAGGACGACCTGGTCGTTGCGCGTGGCGAGCCGGAACGTGTGGTCGGGCTGTTCCTCGTAGATCAGCAGCGGGCGCGGCGACGGCTGCTCGCGCGTGTCGGTCGAGCGATGCACGACGACCAGAAAGCTGTGCAGCCCGTTGCCGAGATCGGGCCCGGCTTGCGCGAGCAGCGGCTGGTAGCCGGGCGGCAGTTGCGTGGCGATCGACTTCGGCAGGTCGCCGGCCCATGCGTTGAACGAGAGTGCGGCGAGCAGCGGGACGAGGGCCCGGCGTGTTGTCGTGCCGATCGCGGATCCCGCCCGGAAAACCCGGTGTCCGGCACTGGATTGAAGGCGAACGACGACACGGGCATCGTCGGGATAACGGGCGGCGCGGATCTCGATCATGGGCGTCGGCGCGGGATGGCGGGAAAGAGGGCCAGCATAGCAGCGCGCGGCCGCTTTCGGTCACGCGCGAAGCGTGCCAGAATCGGCGGCTCGACCGTCGGAAACGACACGCAGGCGCCGGCGCATCGGCGTCGCTGACCAAGGAGACTTCGATGACCGCATCGGCTGCCGTACTTGCGATCCTGGCCGCGCTGTGGCTAGGCGCGATGATTCCGGGCCCGAGCTTCGTGCTGGTTGCCCGCAATTCGATCGGACTGTCGCGCCGCGACGGGCTCGCCACCGCGCTCGGCATGGGCATGGGCGGCATCGTGTTCGGCGGCGTCGCGCTGGCCGGGCTCTATACGCTGCTGCAGGCCGTCGAATGGCTGTACGTGGGCCTGAAGATCGCGGGCGGCGCGTACCTGATCTACATGGCGTCGAAGATCTGGCGCGGCGCCGACCGGCCGATCGCGATGGACGATCCGCAGGCCGTGGCCGGCGGCAGCGCGCGCAAGTCGTTCTGGACGGGCCTCACGACCCAGCTCAGCAACCCGAAGACGGCGATCTGGTACGGCAGCATCTTCGCGGCGCTGCTCCCCCAGCATCCGCCGCTGTGGTGCTACCTCGCGCTGCCGCCGCTCGTGTTCGGCGTCGAGTTCGGCTGGTACACGATCGTCGCGCTGTGCTTTTCCACGCGCCGGCCGCGCGAGCTCTACCTGCGCGCGAAGAAATGGGTCGACCGCATCGCGGCCGGCGCGATCACGCTGCTCGGGCTGCGGCTGATCCTGAATGCACCGAAAGCGGGGATCTGACTGCTTCGCCCCCCGGTCTGCATCGCATGGCGGCCGGCCATTCATTTGGTCGGCCGCCGGAGCGAACTGCCCGAACCGCGCACCACGCTTCCGGAAACGCGTTCTTCTTCCTCATGACACACCGGGCGATGCGCCCGGCGCTCCGATCCCGGCGGCTCGCCGAGCCGCCGACGACGGTGGTCCCGGCTACCCGCCACCGCCCGCGGAGCCTTGCGCGACGGGCGTTCGCGTGTGTCGTCCGGTGCGCCGGACGGCGCCGCTTCCCCGATTCTGACGGTCGACTTCCCGGCGACGTGTAAACTGCTGCCTTTTTTGACGGTTTGCAGCATGGTGCAAGCTCCTCCGCGCCCGGCATTGAGCGGTCCGACCCTCGTCCGGCTGCTCGCGCGCCTGGCCGATGCCGACGTCGCGGAATCCCGGCAGACGCTGTCCGACCGGCTGAGCCAGTGGCTCGGCTGGACCGACGCGATCACGCTGTCGTCCGCGCTGAGCACGAGCCCGCCCGGCGTCGCGGCCGGCGTGCGCGGCTACGACGCGGAGCGCGACTGCGCGCGCGTGCGCCACGATCTCGCGCAGGCGATCACGGCCACCAACCGGCCGCGTACGCGGCGCCGGCCCGGCGACATGCCGCCGCCGGCCGCCGACACGGCCGATTTCGCGGACTTCCGCCAGCGTTATCTGTCCCTGCAGCAGGAGATGGAAACGGCGATCGGCCAGTTGCGCGGCCGCCTGCGGGTCGCGCTCGCCGCGCGTTCGTCCGGGATGACGCGGCTCGCGACGCTCGACACGATCATGGAGCGCGTGCTCGGCGCGCGCGAGCGCAGCCTGCTGTCGGCCGTGCCCGTGCTGCTCGGCACGCGCTTCGGGCGGCTGCGCGAAGCGGAACGGCAAGCGCTGGCCGATGCCGAATCCGCTGCTGCCGCCGACCCGGCCGGTACGGCCGATGACGGCGCGGTTGCCGGCGGCACGGTCGTCGCGGCGATCGTGCCCGGCGCATGGCTCGACACGTTTCGAGACGAAATGCAGAGCATCCTGCTCGCCGAACTCGAAGTCCGGTTTCAAACGGTAGACGGGCTGCTCGCGGCCCTTCGCACCTGCTAATCAACACGCTCTATGTCCAGAATTCGCATTGATCTCGTTGTCTTCGTCGCCGGTCTGCTCGCAGTGGGCTGGATCGGCGTCGGCTATGTCGCGTCGAACCCGCTGGCGACGGCCGTCACGCTGCTGATCGGCGCGTGCTATGTCGCCGGCGCATGGGAACTGCTGCGCTACAAGCAGGCGACCGCCACGCTGTCGCACGCGGTCGCGGGCCTGGCCGAGCCGCCGGCGAAGCTCGACGCGTGGCTCGACACGCTGCACCCGGGCCTGCGCGGCGCCGTGCGCGCGCGTGTCGAAGGCGCGCGCGTCGCGCTGCCGGGCCCGGCGCTCACGCCGTATCTCGTCGGCCTGCTGGTGTTGCTCGGCATGCTCGGCACGCTGCTCGGGATGGTCGTGACGCTGAAGGGCACGGGCGCCGCGCTCGAAAGCGCGACCGATCTCGACGCGATCCGCGCATCGTTGATCGCGCCGGTGAAGGGTCTCGGCTTCGCGTTCGGCACGTCGATCGCCGGTGTCGCGACGTCCGCGATGCTCGGGCTGCTGTCCGCGCTCGTGCGCCGCGAGCGGATCGACGTAGCGCAGCAGCTCGACGCGAAGATCGCGACGACGCTGCGCGTGCATTCGTCCGCGCACCAGCGCGACGAATCGTTCCGGCTGCTGCAGCGCCAGGCCGACGTGATGCCGGCGCTCGTCGACCGGCTGCAGACGATGATGACGACGCTCGAGGCGCGCAGCGTCGCGCTGCACGACCGCCAGCTCGAAAGCCAGCAGGCGTTTTTCGACCGGACCGAGCGCGCGTATGCGGGCCTCGCGTCGAACGTCGGCGACGCGCTGAAGGAAAGCGCCGCCGAGAGTGCGCGCGTGGCCGGCGCCGCGCTGCAGCCGGTCGTCGCCGCGACGATGACGGGGCTCGCGCAGGAGATGGCCGCGCTGCGCGACACCGTGACGGGCGCCGTGCAGCGCCAGCTCGACGGGCTGACGGACGGCTTCGAGAAGACCACCGGCAACGTGACGGCCGTTTGGAACCGCGCGCTCGACGAACAGCGCCGCGCGGGCGATGCCGTCGCGCAGCAACTGCAGACGACGCTCGGCCAGTTCACCGACACGTTCGCGCAGCGTTCGACGGATCTGCTCGACGGCGTCGCGACGCGCCTCGAATCGACCGAAGGCCGCCTGTCGGACGTGTGGCGCGAAGCGCTGTCGCGCCAGGAGCAGGTCGGCGAGACGCTGGCCGGCCAGCACGCACGCGCGCTGGGCGAAGCGGCCGCGACGTTCGAGCGGCATTCGAGCGCGACGCTCGCCGCGATGCGCGAGTCGCACGCGGGGCTGCAGACCGAACTGGCCGCGCGTGACGAACAGCGCCTCGCTGCGTGGAAAGACTCGCTGGCCGCGATGGCCGCGAAGCTCGGCGACGAATGGCAGCGCGCGGGCGTGCATAGCGCAGGACGTCAGCAGGAAATCTGCGATGCGCTTGCGCAGACGACGCGCGATCTCACCACGCAGGCCGCCACGTTCGAACAACGCTCGAACGAACTGCTGACGACGATCCGCGATTCGCACACGGGCCTGCAAACGCAACTCGCCGCACGCGACGAAGAACGCCTGTCTGCGTGGAACGATTCGCTGGCCGCGATGGCGACGAAGCTTGGCGACGAATGGCAGCGCGCAGGCGTGCACAGCGCAGGCCGTCAGCAGGAAATCTGCGACGCGCTTGCTCAAACGACACGCGACCTCACCACGCAGGCTTCGACCTTCGAGCAACGCTCGAACGAACTGTTGTCGACGATTCGTGATTCGCACACGGGCCTGCAATCGCAACTCGCCGCACGCGACGAAGAACGCCTGTCCGCGTGGAACGACTCGCTGGCCGCGATGGCGACGAAGCTTGGCGACGAATGGCAGCGCGCAGGCGTGCACAGCGCAGGCCGTCAGCAGGAAATCTGCGATGCGCTTGCTCAAACGACACGCGACCTCACCACGCAGGCTTCGACCTTCGAGCAACGCTCGAACGAACTGCTGACGACGATCCGCGATTCGCACACGGGCCTGCAAACGCAACTCGCCGCACGCGACGAAGAACGCCTGTCTGCCTGGAACGACTCGCTGGCCGCGATGGCCGCGAAGCTCGGCGACGAATGGCAGCGCGCAGGCGTGCACAGCGCGGGCCGTCAGCAGGAAATCTGCGATGCGCTTGCTCAAACGACGCGCGATCTCACTACGCAGGCCGCCACGTTCGAACAACGCTCGAACGAACTGCTGACGACGATCCGCGATTCGCACACGGGCCTGCAAACGCAACTCGCGGCGCGCGACGAACAGCGCCTCGCCGCATGGAACGATTCGCTCGCCGCGATGGTGGCCGCGCTGCGCGACGAATGGGCGCAGACGAGCGCGCTGGCCGCGACGCGCCAGCAGGACATCTGCGACACGCTGGCCCGCACCGCGAACGACATCACCGCGCAGGCGCAGGTACACGCGAGCGACACGATCAACGAGATCGCGCGCCTCGTGCAGGCCGCGTCGGAGGCGCCGAAGGCCGCGGCCGACGTCGTCGCCGAGCTGCGCCAGCGCCTGTCCGACAGCATGGTGCGCGATACCGCGACGCTCGAGGAACGCAGCCGCCTGCTCGCGACGCTCGAAACGCTGCTCGGCGCGGTCAACCACGCATCGACCGAACAGCGCACCGCGATCGACGCGCTCGTCAGCACGTCGGCCGACCTGCTCGACCGCGTCGGCGCGCGCTTCAACGACACCGTCGATGCCGAAACGCGCAAGCTCGATTCGGTGGCCGCGCAGGTCACCGCGGGCGCGGTCGAGGTCGCGAGCCTCGGCGATGCGTTCGGGATGGCCGTGCAGGTGTTCGGCGAGTCGAACGACAAGCTGCTGACCCATCTGCAGCGCATCGAGGCCGCGCTCGAGAAATCGCTCGCGCGCAGCGACGAGCAGCTCGAGTACTACGTCGCGCAGGCGCGCGAGGTGATCGACCTGAGCATGATGTCGCAGAAGCAGATCGTCGAAGACTTGCAGCAGCTCGCCGGCCGGCGGGCGCCTGTCGGAGCGTAACGCATGCACGACGAAATCGACGGCGGCGCGCCATCCGCGCCGGTATGGCCCGCGTTCGCCGACCTGATGTCGGTGCTGCTCGGCGCGTTCGTGCTGATCCTCGTCGGCGTGATCGGCATGCAGCTTCAGCTCACGTCGAAGCTCGAGGAAGCCGTGCGTGCGCGCCAGCTCGAAGCGCAGCAGCGCAAGTCGCTCGAACAGGCGCTCGCCGGGCCGCTCGCGGCCGGCCGCGTGACGCTCGTGAACGGGCGCATCGGCATCAGCGGCAACGTACTGTTCGCGCTGAATTCCGACCAGTTGCAGCCCGCGGGCCGCGACCTGCTGAAGACGCTGGCCGTGCCGCTGGCCGCCTACCTGAAGACACGCGACGAGATCCTGATGATCAGCGGCTTTGCCGACGACCAGCAGGTGCATGCCGGCAATCGCCAGTTCGCGGACAACTGGGAGCTGTCGGCCAAGCGCGCATTGACGGTCACGCGTGCGCTGATCGACGCCGGCGTGCCGGCGCCATCGGTGTTCGCGGCCGCGTTCGGCTCCGAACAGCCGGTCAGCTCGAATGCGGACGATGAAGGCCGCGCGAAGAACCGCCGCGTGGAGATCGCGCCAGTGCCGCGCAAGAGCGCATCGAACGGAGGGAAGGCGAAGTGACGGACGACTCGACGCCCGCCCGCGCGACGCTCGACGCATGGCGCGAGCAGGGCGCCGACCGGCTCGATCCCGTGCGCTTTCACCGGATCGACGCGCTCGAACGGCGCGCGGCCGTGCTCGACGGCGACGCACGCGACCTGCTCGACGCGCGGCTGGCAGCGTTGATCGACGGCTTCGCGGAGGTCGTCGCGCGGGCCGATGAAGCGAAGGCCGTGCGCGACAATGCGCAAGCCACGGCCGGTGCGCCCGTACGCGGCGCGATTGCGGAACTCGTCGAACGGCTCGCGCGCGATGCGCAGGCCGACCGGCTCGGGCTCGATCCCGATCTGGTCGACTACTTCCGCACGATGTGGTCGAAAGTCCGCACGGAGCAGCAGTACCGGCAATCGCTCGACCAGGTGCCGCGCAATGCGGGGCCGCTCAATTCGAACAGCCTCGTGCACCGGTCGCTGTCGACGATGCGCGAGCTGTCGCCGGAATATCTGCAGCAGTTCCTGTCGTACGTCGATGCGCTCGCGTGGCTCGAGGATCTCGCCGGCGGCGGCGCGCAGCCCGAGAAGGAAGCGCCGCGTGCGAAGGCGGTGAAGAAGGGCACGCGGAGCAAGAGCCGGTAGCGCGCGACCGCGCGTCGTTGCAGCCGGGGCCTGTTACATCGACACCTTGCCCGACGTCGCTGCGCTTTGATACCGGGCCGCGCTGATGAATGTCGAAAAGCGTTCGCACCAGATCACGACCGACGTGTATTGCGCGGGATTCACGTCGGCGGGGAGCGGCACGACGAAATTGCCGAATGTCTTCAGGTCGCCCACGCGCGCGGCACGCGCCTTGATCGCGAGGAACGACGCCTTGGTGTCGACGAATTCCGGCACGAGATAAATCTTGTAGTCGGGCCCCGGTGCGATGCCGCCTTCGAAGGCGATCGACGAATCGGTGATCGTCAGCTTGCCGTCTGCCCAGTGCAGCGGATCGCTTCCCGGCAGAGCGCGTTCGAAGCGACCGGTATGTCGCGTGTTTTCGGCGGCCACTTGCAGTTCGACGGCGCTTGCGCCCTCCGATGCCGTCAGGATCGGAAGCACGTAGATGCCCGCGGCGAATGAAACGAGACCCGTCGCGAGATGCGACGCGATCAGTATCCAGATGCTGGTTTTCATGTCGGACCCTTTGAACGAGAACAGGCGGTGGCGCATGGCCACATGCGTGTAGTCGCGCGAGCCGGCGAAATCTGACAGCCGATCGGTTTTCGTCCGATCATGCCGTTTACATCGGCCGCGACGCCTGGCCGTGGTACGGCGCGGCATGGCGACACGACGTCGAATAAATTCCGTCGGCGGGTGTCATCTTTGCGCTCGCGGATCGACTCACTCTCTGTCGACAACGTCGTCGATGCCAAGGAGAGTTCTCATGAACAAGCTTGCTCTGTATGTTCTCGCGACGGTTGCCGCGACCGCTTCCGTTTCCGCCTGGGCCGCGCCGCAGTCCACCGTGACGCGCGCGGAGGTCACGGCCGAACTGGCCGCACTGCACGCAGCCGGCTACCGTCAGACCGGCGAGGACCCGCACTATCCGGCGAAACTGGCGGAAGCGCTGACGAAGATCGGCTCGACGGGTACGTCGGTTGCCGATACGAGCGGATACGGGACGATGTCGCCGACCGCGAGCGAATCGGGCTCGATTGCCGCCGACAGGCCGATCTATCGCGGACGATGATCCGCGCAGGACATTGCGCCTGTCGATGGGCGCAATGTCCGATTCGTCTGGACTGCGATGCGTTTGCGGTTGCGCAACATCAGCCCGGCGGCGCGCCTTCGGCAATTGCCGCGCCGAGCGCGTGCAACGCATCGGCCAGCGCCGACGCGAACGGCGGATGTGCGGCGATGCCCGCCGCATCGAGCTGGCTCCCGAGGATCGGCAGCGCGATCGATGCGCGCTCGACGATGCGTGCGGACATCACCGACAGCGTTTCCCGCAGCGCCGCGTCCGCGTGCGTCGCGCGCGGCGACGCATTCAGCACCGCGACCGGCTTGTAGACGAGCGCTTCGCATCCGACGACCCAGTCCAGCGCGTTCTTCATCACGCCGGTCACGCCGTGCGCGTATTCCGGGCTCGCGATCAGCACGCCGTCGGCCGCGTTCAGGCGATCGATCAGGTCGCGCACGGCGGCCGGCGACGGGTATTCGGTATCGGGATTGAACAGCGGGAATTCGCCGAGGCGATCGAAGCGCGCGATGCGCATGCCGCGCGGCGCGGCGAGCGCGGCTGCATCGAGCAGCGCGGCGTTGTACGACTGCGACCGGAGGCTGCCGCACAGGGCGACGATGTCGATGCGGCGGTCGGCGTCGGTTCGGGGATCGGTGGTCATCGATGAGCGTTTCGGTTGGCGTGGTGCGCTGCCGCGTCGCGCGGACCGGACGGATTATCGCATCGGCGTTCGGGCGGCGCGGTGCGCGGTGCGTGCCGCCGATGCTACGCGGTCCGCGCCGATGCGTTGAACATGGTCTCGGAATCGCAGCGAGCCGCTTCGGCGTCGCTCATCCCGGCCGCCCGCGCGAATTCCGTCATCGCCCACCCGTTGCCGAGCAACAGCCGCCGCGTATGCAGCGCGCCGTGCACGTCGTCAGGAACGGTGTCGCCGAGATAACGCAGCGCGCGGCCCTCGACATCGACGAAGCCATGCCGGTAATGCTGCGCGAGCGCCGTCCACAACTGCGCGGCGCCGACCGACTGGCGCGCGCCGCTGATCAGGCACAGGCCCGCGTCGAGCCCCCACCGATACAGCGTCGTCGCGAGGCCCTTGCGTTGCGCCGAGCCGCGCAGCCGCGTATGCGGTGCGCGCAGATAGCGGTCCGCGCGGCGCGGGATTTCGGGAAGGCGGTTGAACACCGTGTAGCCGGCGAGCTGACGCGCGGCCGGATCTTCGACATACAGGAAGTATTCGCCGTCCGCTTCGCGGTGGCGGGCGATCAGGCCCGAGCTGCCGAGCGCGACGGCCGGCAGGCCGTGCAGGCGGTGGCCCGGCTGGTGGAGGCGTGCGTGGAGCGTGTCGAGTTCATCGTCGATGTCGTGCTGGGAATGCTGTACGTCGATGCGCATGGCAAAGGTCGCCCGTCCCGGGCGGTTCGAGAAAGAGGTTCATCGCAACAAGGGAAAGGGAACGGGGGCGGCCCCCGGGCTCGGCGAAGCGGGCCGGGGCCGCGAATCAGCTGGGGATGTGCTGGAAACCGGCGGCGATCGCGGCGAGGCCCGCGATGCAGAGTGCGAACAGGATCAGGACTTTGTGGATCACGCCTCTTTCCTCATCAATGCGCGGTACCGGCGGGCGGCATCGCGGAGACGGTGAGCGGCGGGCACGGCCCGCACGGCCGTCGTGCGGGACGACGGTCGGGTGTCCGCGCGACGGTTCGAGCGCGGACGGCCAGCACCATACGCGAGGTGCCGGGGGCGGGCAATCGGACTGGCGGAGAAAAGCGACGAAAAGCGGGGAATCGCGGCGTTTCGCGACAATTGGCCGCAATGGATGCGTGAGCCGATGCCGCGCGACTCGCCGCGGATGTCCGCGATCGTGTCGCGAAATCGCATACACTTCACGGCAAACGAACCCCACAAGGATCTGACCATGGGAGCGGGCCCGTCCACGGATCGCTGAGCCGCAGCAACCTTCTTCACCCGGTTGTTGCGGCGATCTCCTCTCGTCGATGACTCAGCAGGCAGATTGCCGCCGGATTTCCTTTTCCGAGCGGAGGCTTTGTCATGCCCGATCAATCTGCGCCTGCATGGGCCTACTCGTTGCCGTCGGCATTGCTGCTGATGGTTCCTTTCGATCTTCTCGCATCGTTGGCGATGGATGTGTATCTGCCGGTGATCCCGGAGATGCCGTCGGCGTTGCATACGTCGCACGCCATGGTCCAGTTGACGCTAAGCGCCTACATGGTCTTTCTCGGCTTGGGCCAGTTGGTGTTCGGTCCGTTGTCGGATCGTTTCGGAAGGCGGCCGGTGCTGTTGGGCGGCGCGCTGCTTTTCTCGGCAGCCTCCCTGGCGCTCGCGATGGCGAGCAACGGTGTCGTGTTCGTCGTGCTGCGCATGTTGCAGGCGCTGGGCGCATCCGCCGCCCTCGTGGCGACTTTCGCGACGGTTCGCGATGTCTATGCCGACCGTCCGGAGGGCAGCACCATCTACAGTCGGTTCGGCGCGATCCTCGCCATCGTGCCGGCGCTCGGACCGATGCTCGGCGCGAGCATTGCGCGCGCCGGCGGATGGCGCGCGATCTTCGTGACCCTCGGTCTGGCGGGGTGCGTGGCCTTCGGCCGCGCGTGGTCGCGATGGCACGAAACGCGGCCACCGGCGGCGGACAGGCCCCGGCGGCCCGTTGCGTCGATCGTGCGCAACTTGTCCTTCCAGGTCCATGCGTTCGGCTTCGGAGTCGCGATGGGCGCGTTTTTCGTGTTCTTCTCGATCGCGCCGCGTGTGCTCATCGGTCATGCCGGTTATTCCCGCACCGAATTCAGCGCGGCTTTTGCCACCGTCGCGATCGTGATGATCATTGCCGCGCGCTTTGCGCGATGGTTCGTGTCGAATTGGGGCATTCGGGGCTGCTTTGTCCGGGGTGCCGGCGTCATGATGACGGGCGCAATCGTGCTGGCCGCCTGCACCATCCTGATGGCGCCTTCGTTCGTCGCGTTCGTGATGCCGATGTGGATCGTCGCGGTCGGCATCGTCCTGATGTCGTCGGTGACCGCGAACGGGGCGCTGCGGGATTTCGACGATGCCGCGGGAACGGCGGTCGCGCTGTATTACTGCATTCAGAGTCTGATCGTCGGCGGTGTCGGTACGCTTGCCACTTTGGTGCTGCCGGGCGATACGCCGTGGCCGCTTGCGGCATTCTGCTTCGGCATGCCGGCGGCGTGCCTCGCGGCAATCGCCGTATTGAAGCGCAGGCGCGGATGAGCCGGGGCGGCGTGTGCATCGTCGGCCGGACCGACGCAGCGCCTCCCCGGCCGCCGTCCTCCGGTCACGCCGTCACGCCGGCTGCTGCACCCCGAACGCCTGCCTGATCCGTGCAAGCAACCCGTGCTGCGCGATCCATTCGGCGTACGCACGATAGTCCGGATCGCGCATCAGGTGGCGTTCTTCCGTTTTAGCGCGCAGGTAATAGATCAGGTTGACCGCGACGAGCGCGGCGCAGTGCATGAGCCCGACCTGCCAGCCGAGCGGCTCGACGAACGGCACCGACACCATCCAGTACGACAGGTTCTTCGTGATGTACGCCGGATGCTTCGTGAAGCGGTACGGGCCCGACGTGATGATTCCGCGGTTGGTGAGGTTCGAGAAGCGCAGCCCGAACGAGATCGTCGACAGCGCGTAGGTCATCAGCAGCAGGATGATCATGGCGCCCCAGATCACGCGCAGCGTCGGCGCGGACAGCAGCCAGTTGTCCCAGAACAGCGAGCCTTCGTAGCGGATGTAGTGGCTCGAGATCAGCGACCAGAACGGTTGATAGCAGATCAGCGCGGCGCCCCAGCCGAGCGCCGTCGGCTCGACCGTGCGCACGTGACTGTCGAGGATGCGGAACGTGCACAGGTAGCCGACGGTGCCGAACATCAGGTCCATCGTGAACGACAGGTCGTACAGGAACGAGAACGTCGCGAGCGACATCGGCGCATTCATCGCGTGCGCGAGCGACGCGGTCAGATGATCGGCGTCTTTCGACAGGTAGACGGTCATCAGCGGCAGGAAGAACGTCTTCACGCCCCAGCCGGCGAGCATCTCGCGCACCGGCTGCCAGCTTGCGGGCCGCTCGCGGCGGAACAGGAAGCGGCCCCACAGCAGGTACGCGTCATCGGTTTCGCGCTGATGGCGGTCCATCCACATGAAATAGAACGGCGCGGCGACGATCACGTACGGGGCGAGCGCGCGCAGCAGCGACCAGAACGGCCGGTAGAAATCGCCATGATATTCGGGCAGCTGCCAGTACAGCATCCCGATGCCCGCATAGATCGACGTGAGCGCGCCGAGTCGCGTCGCGACGCGCGCGAGGCCGAGCGGCCGCACGGCCTGGCGTGACAGGCCGGCGCTCGGACGCAGGTAGACGCGCGAGATGAGGATTTCGTGCAGCGCGATCGTGCCGATGATCGCGAGGCTCGCGATGATTGCGCGCGTCGCGGTGTCGAGGGCCGGCTGGTCGCGCGTGAACCACAGCGCGAGGAGCCCGGCCGCGATGCCGAGCAGGCCGGCACGGAAGGGCGTGGCGGAACGGGGCGGGCGGTCCTGGACCGCGGCGATGCCGTCGAGCGTGGAATTCATGATCGGATCCTCGTCGGGATGACGGCCGGCGCCCCCGCTTGGCGGGTGACGCCGGCCGTCGGCCGGGCTTTGTATTGATGCGTGCCCGGCCATTGGCCTGTGGTTCTGGTCGGTAAAGCGTTACTTCTTGGTGCCGCCACCCAGCAGACCGCCGAGCAGGTTCGTCACCGGCGACAGCAGGCTGGCTGCACCGCCCGCGGTACCGCCGTTCGAGCTGCCGGTCAGGGCCGCCACGGTGCCGCTGCCGGCCGGTGTGGTCGCCGCGCCGGCTGCGACGCCGGGGCTGGCCGTGCCGATAGCACCCACCGAGCCGGCCGGCGTCGTCAGCGCGCCCGTCAGCGTGCCGACCGGGCCGCTCGTCAGCAGGCCGCCGACGGCGCCCGTCACGTTGCCTCCCGGCGTCGTGACCGTGCCGGTGAGGCTTGCGCCGAGCGGCGTCAGCGAGTTGACGAGGTTGGTGACCGGCGCCAGCAGGCCGCCGACGCCCGAGCCACCGGTACCGCTCGTGCCGCTCGAACCGAGGCCGCCGAGCGCGCCGGTCACGGTGCCGAGCAGGCCGGTGACCGGTGCAAGCGGGCCGCCGCCGGTGCCGCTCGTGCCGCCGGTACCACCCGTACCGCTGGAGCTGCTGCCGCCGCCGAGCCCGCCCGTCAGCGTACCGAGCAGACCGGTAATCGGGGCGAGCGGGTTGGTGCCGCTGCTGGAGCTGCCGCTGGACAGCAGGCCGCCTGCCGACGCCACCGTGTTGCCGAGCTGGGACACGCCGTTGCCGGCGCTCGTGCCGACCGGGTTGCCGGTCGCGCTGCCGATCTGCGAACCGGCGAGGCCGAGGCCGCTGCCGAGCGTGCTCAGCAGTCCGCTGAGCGGGGCGCCGAGCATGGTTGCGCCGCCGAGCATCTGCGTGGCGCCAGGCGTCGTGACGCCGCCGGTCAGTGTGTTCGTGATCGGGTTGATCACGCTGCCGAGCTGCGTCTCGAGTTGCTGGACCGGCGCGCTGTTCAGCGCGGTATTCAGCGCCGATGCGGTCGAGTTGACCGCATTGCCGACCGTATTGACGAGATTGCCGACCAGGGTCGTCGCCGGCGCGAGCGGCGACAGCGGACCGGTGCCGAGGCTCGTCACTGCGTTGCCGAGGTTGTTGACCGCGCCGCCGGCGCCGGTCAGCAGGCCGGTGGTCGACGTGAGCGTCGGGCCGAGCGGGTTCGGCGACACGCCGATCGAGCCGAGGCCGGCCGCGACGCCGTTGCCGAGCGACTGCACGCCGTTGCCGAGGCTCGTGACCGCGTTGCCGACGCTGGTGGCCGTCGTCGGGTTCGTGCCGGGGATCTGCACGCCGCCGATCTGCGCGCCACCGTTCGCGACCGTCGTGCCGAGTGCCGTCACGAGGTTGCCGGATTGCTGGAGGACATTGCCGAGCGGGGTGACGCTGGTGCCGGAAGTACCCGAGGTACCGGAAGTACCCGACGTGCCCGACGTGCCGGAGGTGCCCGAAGTACCCGAGGTACCGGAAGTGCCCGACGTGCCGGAAGTACCCGAGGTACCGGAAGTACCCGACGTGCCGGAGGTGCCCGACGTGCCCGACGTGCCGGAGGTGCCCGAAGTACCCGAGGTACCGGAAGTGCCCGAGGTACCGGAAGTGCCCGAGGTACCGGAAGTGCCCGACGTGCCGGAAGTGCCCGAGGTGCCGGAAGTACCCGACGTGCCGGAAGTACCCGACGTGCCGGAAGTACCCGACGTGCCGGAGGTGCCCGAAGTGCCGGAAGTACCCGAGGTACCGGAGGTGCCCGAAGTGCCGGAAGTACCCGAGGTGCCGGAGGTGCCCGAGGTGCCAGAAGTGCCCGAGGTGCCGGAAGTACCGGAAGTACCGGAAGTACCGGAAGTACCCGAAGTACCCGAAGTACCCGAAGTACCCGAACTCCCGCCACCCGAAGTCCCCGACGAACCGCCGCCCGACGTACCGGACGTCCCCGATGTACCGCCGCCCCCCGACGTGCTCGGCTTGATCGACGGCGGGGTCGTCGGTCCATCGACCGAGCCGCAACCGGACAGCGCGAGCAGCGACGAGACGGCCATCGTTACCGTCGTCCTTTTGAAGATATTGTGCATGTAGGCCTCGACATTGGAAGTGTGTCCAAGCCTCCTCTGCAAATTCCGCGCCATGACGGATTTATCGAAACGGCGTCGCGCTTTGTTGCAGAAATCGGGAATATCAACGCGATTTAAACGGAGGAATGGCGGTTTCGCGCGACGGGCACGCACCGTGCATGGATGCGGCGGTGGCGATGTTCCCGTAAGCCGCCGTAACGCGCGGCCGGATGTTACGTAGCGTTCGACCGCCCGTCACGCGAACAGCCGCGAACGGCGGCGAACCGAGGGCCGCATCTTTGACGAAACGCGCCGGCCCCGTGAACATGGCGCGAAATCTCCCGGCCGCCGGCGACGCCGCCGCGACCACGACCACGACTTCACCCAGGACACCGACATGAGCGAACAGGACAGGGAATACGGCAAGGCGCGGCGGATCGACGTGATGGGCGAGGCGTTCGTCGAGCGCGCGATGCGCGACCTCGACGGATTTTCGCGTCCGTTGCAGGACTGGCTGAACGAACACGCGTGGGGCAGCACGTGGCACCGGGGCGGGATCGACCTGAAGACACGCAGCCTGTGCACCTGCGCGATGCTGGCGGCGCTCGGCCGCGGCACGGAACTGAAGGGTCACATTCGCGGCGCGCTCAATAACGGCGCGAGCCTCGTCGAGATCCGCGAGGTGCTGCTGCACAGCGCGCTGTACGCGGGCGCGCCGGCCGCGGTCGAGGCATTCCGCAACGCGCGCGAGGTGATCGCGGATCTCGGGCTGTCGGTGCCCGACGACGAAGCCTGATTCCGTCGCAGCACCGGCTGCGCGGCACTGAATCAGGCCCCGTGTCGTTCCCGTTCAGGACTCGATACGCGCAGCTCGTGCGACGGCGTCGGCTGGCGCGGCGGCGACTTCGAGCAGCCAGTCGGCCGTCGCATCCGGAATCGTGACCGGCAGCATGTGCCCGCCCTCGACGACCTTCAGCCGCACGCGCGCCGATTTCTTCGCGAGCGCGTCGCCGTGCTCGCGCCAGTTCAGGATCGGATCGGCGTGGCCGTACAGCACGTCGACCGGCAGCGTGAGCTCCGCATAGCGGCGCACCATCGCGGGCAGGTCGACGGGCGCCGACAGCAGGTCGGTCGCGGTCGCGTAGAACACATGCGGCCGCATCCCGAGCAGCCCGCCGCCCTTGGTGGGGAAGTCGCGCGGCACGTCTTCCGGCGCGAACACCTGGCGCACGGCGTTGCGGCCGGTCAGGATCGTCAGCGGGATTGCGAAGGTCCACGACACGAAGCGGCGCACCAGCGGCGACGGCAGCATCAGCGGCCGGAACGGCGCCGGCGGCTCGGATTGCTCGTGCGACAGCGGCGCGATCAGCGCGAGCCGGCTCACGCGGTCCGGATGGTTGAGGCCGACCGCGAGCGCGATCGCGCCGCCGAGCGAATGGCCGACCAGCACGGGCTTGTCGAGCCGCAGCGCGTCGATGAACGCGGCGACCGTGCGCGCCTGCGCGAACACGTTCGCCTGCGAGCCCGCGCCGCGGGTCGAGCGGCCGGCGCCGGGCCGGTCGATGAGGATCACGCGATGCCGCTGCGCAAGCCGCGCGAGCGGCAGGTACGCGAAGTTGCGCAGTTGCCCCGCGAGCCCGTGAACGAACACGATCGGCGGGCCGTTGCCGTATTCGACGTAGTGGATGCGGTCGCCGCCGATGTCGACGAAGCGGCCTTCGGGCGGGAATGCGCGCGTCACGCGGCTGGCGACGTAGCCGGAAAACAGCGCGAGCGCGGCGAGCACCGCGACGACGCCGAGCAGCACGTTCTGGATCAGATGGAGCGTAGGGGTCATGTCGGCCTCAGCGGGTTTCGAGTGCGGGTTCGGCAACCGGCGCTGTCGCAGCCGGGCCGGTTTTCGCGCGGCGTTCGAAATGCATCGCCGAATCGGCGAGCGCGCTGAACTTCAGCGATGCGAGATCGAGCACGTAGTTCTGGTGGAATTTCCACGGCTTGCGATGGCCCTGCTTCGGCAGGATGCCGGCCGCGCGCTGGATGTAGCCCGAGCTCAGGTTGACGGCCGGCACGTCGCCGAGATCGCCGGCGCCGAGCCGCGGCACGCACGTGTCGTAGCCGTTCGCGCGCATGTGGTTGAGCAGCCGGCACACGTAGCGCGCGATCAGCTCGGCCTTCAGCGTCCACGATGCATTCGTGTAGCCGAACGACGACGCGAGGTTCGGCACGTCGCTGTACATCATTCCCTTGTACGACACGGTCTCCGGCAGGTCGACCGTGCGGCCGTCGACCGTGACGCGCGCGCCGCCGAGCAGCTTCACCTTCAGCCCGGTCGCGGTGACGATCACGTCCGCGTCGAGCTGCTGGCCGCTCTTCAGCGTGAGGCCGGTCGGCGTGAAGCGCTCGATCTCGTCGGTGACGATCGACGCGCGGCCCGCGCGGATCGACTTGAACAGGTCGCCGTTCGGCACGAGGCACACGCGCTGGTCCCACGGCATGTAGCGCGGCGTCAGGTGCTTCGCGACGTCGAAGCCGGGGCCGAGCTGCTTGCTGGCCGCGCGGATGATGAACTTCTTCGTCTGGTCGGGCTTGCGGCGCGACACGTTGTACAGGTACATCGTCAGCAGCACGTTCTTCACGCGCACGAGCCGGTGCGCGAGCCGCGACGGCAGCACGCGGCGCAGCGCGTTTGCGATCCTGTCGCGCGCGGGCAGCGACACGATGTAGGTCGGCGAGCGCTGCAGCATCGTCACGTGCCGCGCGTCGGCCGCCATCGACGGCACGAGCGTGACGGCCGTCGCGCCGCTGCCGATCACGACGACGCGCCGGTTCGCGTAGGTCAGATCCTTCGGCCAGTGCTGCGGATGCACGAGTTTGCCCTCGAACGTGTCCATGCCGGGCCAGTCGGGCAGGTAGCCGGCGTCGTAGTCGTAATAGCCGCTGCACATGAACAGGAAGCGGCAGGTGTAGACGAGCGTGTCGGTCGCGCCGTCGCGCGTGCGCTCGATGCGCACCGTCCAGCGCGCGCGGTTCGAGTCCCAGTCGGCTGCGACGACCTTCTGGCCGTAGCGGATCGTCTTGTCGATCCCGTACGTGCGCGCGGTGTCGCGGATGTAGTCGAGGATCGTCTGGCCGTCGGAGATCGCCTTGTCGCTGTGCCACGGGCGGAAGCTGTAGCCGAGCGTGAACATGTCGGAATCCGAACGGACGCCCGGATAGCGGAACAGGTCCCAGGTGCCGCCGATCGCATCGCGCGCCTCGACGATCGCGACGCTCGCATGCGGGCAGCGCTGCTTCAGGTGATACGCGGCGCCGATGCCGGACAGGCCGGCGCCGACGATCAGCACGTCGAGGTCGTTGCCGTCGCCACGGTCATGGCGGGCGCCGGGGGCGGGCGGCGCGTCGCGCCGGTCGGTCGTCGTCGAGGTCATGCGGGGTCCTTGGTCGGCGTGGTCGGGCGTGCGGCCGGGGCGTGGGCGCGTTCTCCCACGGGGGCTTCCTTCGGGCGAAGGTTGCGTGCACGGGCGCGGCGCACATGGCGCAGCATCAGCCACTGGTAACCGGCGCCGAGCAGGCGCGCGATCCGGTCGAGCCGACGCGCGTCGGCGCCGACGAGCACGCGGCGTGCATTGCGCTCGACGCCCGCGAGGATCTGCCGCGCGGCATCGTCGGCCGTCGTCGCGCTGATCAGGCGGTTCGCCTGCCGGCGGTGGGTCGCTTCGTCCTGACCCGTGAGCGCGTGAATGCTGGTATCGACGCGGCCCGCATCGACGATGTTCGTCGCGACGCCGCCCGGATGCACGCAGGTCGCGCTCACCGGCGCGCCGTCGAGTTCGAGCTCCATCCGCAGCGCCTCGGTGAAGCCGCGCACCGCGAACTTGGTGGCGTTGTACGCGCTTTGCGTCGGCATCGCGACGAGCCCGAACAGGCTCGACGTGTTGACGACGTGGCCGTCGCCCGACGCACGCAGGTGCGGCAGGAACGCCTGCGTGCCGTGCACGACGCCCCAGAAATTGATGCCGACGATCCATTCGAGATCGGCGATGCGCGCGGTTTCGGCGCTGGCGGCCAGCGATACGCCAGCGTTGTTGAAGATCAGGTTGACCTTGCCGTGTTCGGCGCGGACGAAATCGGCCCACGCGAACACCGCATCGCGGTCGGCGACGTCGAGCCGCCGCGTGCTCACGCGCACGCCGTGCTGCGCGCACGCGGCCGCCGTACCGGCGAGCCCGGTTTCGCCGACGTCGGCGAGCGCGACCTCGCAGCCGCGCCGCGCGAGCTCGACCGCGAGGCTGCGACCCATGCCCGAACCGGCGCCCGTGATCGCGGCGACCTTGCCGGAAAACCCGTTCATCCGTTGCTCCTCCCGCTCCGCTTGTACTGCGCCGGCGGCGCGTCTATTGTGGTGTTGGTCGTCACCACTTTAGTTTTAGGGTGTCCTGATGTCAAATAGCGGAATGGAGAAAGCACTCGAAACGAAAAAACGGGGCCGGTCGTACGGCGGCGTGGCGCCCGAGGTGCGTGCCGCCGAGCGGCGCGACGCGCTGATCCGCGCGGCGACGCGCGTGTTCGGCACGGTCGGGTTCCGCAAGGCGACCGTGCGGGCGATCTGCCGGGAAGCGAAGCTGAACGATCGCTATTTCTATGCGGCGTTCGACAGCACCGAGGATTTGCTGCGCTGCACCTACCTGCATCACGCGGAGCGGCTGCATGACGCGGTCGCGCAGGCGGTCGCCGCGCGCGGCGGCGATCTGCGCGAGAGCGTCGACGCGGGGCTCGCCGCGTTCTTCGCATTCCTGCGCGACCCGTGCGCGGCGCGCGTGCTGCTGCTCGAGGTGATGGGCGTGAGCGCGGATACCGACATGACGTACCAGCGCATGCTGATCGACTTCGGCAAGCTGATCATGGCGATCGGCGCGCCGCGCGAGGCCGCGACGCCCGCGGAGCGCACCGAGCAGCGGCTGATCGGGCTCGCGCTCGTCGGCGCGATGACGAACGTCGGCGCGGCGTGGCTGCTCACCGACTATCGCGATCCGGAAGCGCAGATGGTCGCGAGCTGCAGGAAGGTGTTGCTGGGGACATTGCGGGAGATTGGATAACCGGATGGCATTGCATCGTTCGTGTTACCCCCCGGAAAATTGCAGTCTGAAAATGAAAAGAACGCAGCAATCACACGGCGCGCCGGACGTCGTGCCGATTTTTGCGTTTTAGTCGCCTTTTTAATAATTAAAAGGCGATCGATTTTTGGGGGTTAATGATTGTCAAAAAGTCGTCATTGTTTTTGATTCCGGTTCGATGCGGCGATGAATGGATGAAAACAATGTGGAGCGAATTAAAAAGCGGCGCAATGCAAAGAGTCAGCTCGCATTGCGCCGATCGTGGCGCGAAATCCTTCGCGCCCCAGGCACGATTGATCAGGAACCCGTGTATCCGCCCCGGGTCCAGCCGTCACCATCCCAGCAATACTCGGTCGTCGTGCCGCCGCTCGTCGCGTACACGCGGATGTGAACGGCGCTCCCGACCAGCCAGCAGGTGGCGGACACGTTGTCGCCGGCCTGGTTGAACGCGCCCGTGTACCACTTCTGCCCGTCGTAGCAGCGTTCGGTGATCTTGTTGCCGTTGGCCGTGTAGACACGAATCGACGGCGTGGTTCCCCATGAAATCGCAGCGGTTTGCATTTCCAGACTCCTTGTTTGATTGAATAAAACGGGGAATTGAAAACGTTTCGGTAAACGCGAATTGGCGTATTACCGGGAATAAGGTTAGTAGAAAATTTGGAAAGCAATGCGCTATTTTTTGGGGGGGAATAAAAGGGCGTATTTATTCGGGGCGGGAAAGCCGCGGGGAAAGCGGATTGGAGGCGGGGCAAAAACGCGTGGCGATCCGGATTCAGCCTGCGGCTCGTTTCGATCGTACCGGCGCCGCCGGCGGCGTTTCGCCGATCCTTTGCTTCATCGCATCGATGAACGCCCGCACCTTCGGCGAAGGCAGCCGCGTCGACGGATACACCGCATGAATCCCGGCCGGCGCCGAGCACCACGCGGGCAGCAGCCGCACGAGCCGGCCGGCTGCGACGTCGTCGGCGGTCGAGAAATCCGTCAGCAGTCCGAAGCCGCCGCCCGCGAGCACGATCGCGCGGCATGCCGTTGCGGTGTTCGACACGACCGGCGCGACGCAGCGCACCGACACGCTGCCGCCGCGCGCGTTGTCGAGTTCGAACGTGTGCGGGCGCGGCAGCGTCGACAGCATCACGAACGGCAGCGCGGCAAGCGCATCCGTATCGCGCGGCAGCCCGTAGCGCGCGACGAACGCGGGGCTCGCGACCAGCCATTTCTCGTACGTGCCGAGCTGCACCGCGCGATAGTTCGAATCGGCGAGGCGGCCGATGCGGATCGCGACGTCGAGGTTGTCCGCGACGAGATCGACGACGCGGTCGTTCGCGACCAGCTCGACGTCGAGCCCCGGATGCGCGTCGCGCAACGCGACGACGGCCGGCGCGACGACCTGCGCGCCGTAGTCGATCGGCACGCTCACGCGCAGCGTGCCGCGCAGCGGCCCCGCGTCTGACGACACCGCGTCGAGCGCGGCTTCGGTGGCGCGCACGATGGCGCGGCACGCGTCGTAGAACGTACGCCCCGCGTCGGTCACGCTCAGCCGCCGCGTCGTGCGCACCAGCAGGTTCGCGCCGACCTCGGATTCCAGGCGCTGCATGTGCGTGCTGACGACCGTCTTCGCGAGGCCGAGCCGCTCGGCCGCGGCCGTCAGCGAGCCGGCATCGACCACCGCGACGAAGATCGCCAGCCGGTTCAGGTTCACGTCGCGCAGATCGGCCATCGTCGATTGTCCTATGAAAGCGGATAATGTTTCAGTGATTATCCGTCTTCTGGCCGCGAACCGCGAGCGCTACTCTGGGGCCGTTCGTCGCCGATTCCCGGCGAGGCGAGATTCCGGAGTGTTTTCCATGTCCGTCGCCAGCAAGCCTGCCTCCGCAGCGCCCGTCGCCGGTAAGCCCGTCGCCCCGATTCGCGTCTATTCGTTCCCGCTGTCCGGGCACGCGCATCGCGTCCGGTTGTTCCTGTCGCTGCTCGGCCTGCCGTCCGAGACCATCGACGTCGACCTCGCGGCCGGCGCGCAACGCGAACCGGCGTTCCTCGCGCTCAATCCGCTCGGGCAGGTGCCGGTGATCGACGACGGCGGCACCGTGCTCGCCGATTCGAACGCGATCCTCGTGTATCTCGCTAAGCGCTACGGCGACGCGCACTGGCTGCCCGACGATCCGGCCGGCGCGGCGGTCGTGCAGCGCTGGCTGTCGTATGCGGCCGGGCCGATCGCGTCGGGGCCTGCCGCGGCACGGCTCGTGACCGTGTTCGGCGCGCCGCTCGACCAGGAAGCGGCCAAGCGCACGGCCGCGAAGCTGCTCGACGTGATCGACCGCGAACTGGCCGGCAAGCCGTTCGCCGCCGGCGCCGAGCCGACGATCGCGGACATCGCCGCCTACACGTACATCGCGCACGCGCCGGAAGGCGGCGTATCGCTCGAACCGTATCCGCACGTGCGCGCATGGCTGGCGCGCGTCGAGGCGCTGCCGGGTTTCGTCGGCATGCCGACGACGCGCGCGGGCCTGCTCGCCGCATAACGCCAACCGAAGCCGCGCCTGTTCAGGAGAACGCGATGAATGCTCCGACCGCCGCCGTACCGGGCTGGGAACTCGACGCCGCGCCGTTTCACGCGGGCGAACTCGCGGTGCAGCAGCGCGCGGGCGTAACGGAAGCCGCGGGCGCGGCCGGCCGGCGCGGAATCCGGCGCTTCATGCCGGACCAGCACCGGACGTTTTTCGCGCAGCTGCCGTTCTTCGTGCTCGGCGGCGTCGATGCGCACGGCCAGCCGTGGGCGACGCTGCGGGCCGGTGCGCCGGGGTTCGTCACGTCGCCGGATGCGCGCACGCTGCGCATCGCGGCGCCCGCGCTGCCTGGCGATCCGCTGGGCGGCGCGTGGCAGCCGGGCGTGCCGCTCGGCGGGCTCGGGATTGAATTCGATACGCGGCGGCGCAATCGCGTCAACGGCGTCGTGCTCGCCGTCGACGGCGATGCGCTGACGATCGCCGTCGAGCAGAGCTTCGGCAACTGTGCGAAGTACATCCAGGGCCGCACGCCGACGTTCGTCGCGCGCGACGGCGATGCACAGGTCGAGCCCGACGTGTCGGACCGGCTGAGCGATGCGGATCGCGCGCTGCTCGCGCAGGCCGATACGTTCTTCGTCGCGAGCGCGAACACGTCGGCGGACGCGGGCGCCGCGCACGGCGCGGACGTGTCGCATCGCGGCGGGATGCCGGGCTTCGTGCGCGTCGACGATGCGCACACGCTGACGACGCCGGATTTCAGCGGCAACCGTTTCTTCAACACGCTCGGCAACCTGCAGCACGATCCGCGCGCGGGGCTGCTGTTCGTCGATTTCGACAGCGGCGACCTGCTGTACGTCGCCGCGCGCGCCGAGATCGTGTGGGACGGGCCGCTCGTCGCGTCGTTCGACGGCGCGCAGCGTGTCGTGCGGTTCCATGTGCGGGAGGTGCGGCGCATGCGCGTGGTGCTGCCGTTCCGGTGGTCGGCGGTCGAGCGCGCGCCGCAGTTCGCGGCGATGGCGGCGGCCGCGGATGGAGCGGTGACGGCGGCGGTCGCGCCGGCGGCGTCCGCATCGGCACACCAATTAGCACCCGCATGGCGATCGCTGCGCATCGCGAAGATCGTCGACGAAGCGCGCGCGATCCGCTCGTTCCATTTCGAACCGGTGGACGGTGGCACGTTGCCCGCATATGACGCCGGGCAGCATTTGACGCTGCGTGTTGCGTTGCCGGGCAGCGATGCACCGTTGATTCGTAGCTACACGCTTTCCGAGGCACCGGGCGGCGCGCATTACCGGATCACGGTGAAGCGCGAAGGGCGCGTGTCGGCATGGCTGCACGATCACGCGCGGGCGGGCATGACGCTCGACGCGCAGATGCCGCGCGGCCGCTTCACGTTCGATCTCGCGAGCCCGCGCCCGGCAGTACTCGTATCGGCCGGCATCGGCATCACGCCGATGATCGCGATACTGCGCCGCGCGCTGGCCGACGCCGCGCCGTCGCGCCGCGTGGTGTTCGTGCACGGCGCGCGCGAAGCGGCCGACCGGCCGTTCGCGGCGGAACTGGCGCGCATCGCGGCCGCCGATACGCGGCTGTCGCTGCACTGGTTCGACAGCCGTCCGCACGGCGACATGGCAGCGCGGGCCGGCCGCATCGACATCGCGCAACTGAAGCGGATCCTGTCGTTCGACGACTACGACTTCTACCTGTGCGGGCCGTCGGCGTTCATGCGCGATCTGTACGACGGGTTGCGCGCGCTGAACGTGCCGGACGAACGCATCCGCTTCGAGGCGTTCGGGCCGTCGAGCGTGGCGCGCAGCGTGACCCGAGCGGCAGGCACGGCAGGCTCGCCGGCGGCGAGCGTGCCGGTCGTGTTCCGGCGCACCGGGCGCGAAGCCGCATGGACGCCCGCCGACGGCACGCTGCTCGAATTCGCGGAAGGGCAGCGCGTCGCCGTGCCGTCAGAATGCCGCTCCGGTTCGTGCGGCACGTGCGCGACGCGCGTGCTGTCCGGCGCGGTCGACTACGAGCAAACGCCCGACGCGGCGGTCGAACCCGGCTGCGCGCTGCTGTGCGTCGCGCGGCCCGCGCAACGCGCCACGGAACCGCTCGTGCTCGACCGCTGACGCGCCTGCGACATGCGGCCGCAGACGGCCTGCTGCGCGAAAAGCGCGCGCAACTGCTTCTTTTTTCGGATGCCGGTTGGATCGACGATAGCGTCAACCGATTCGATGAAAGGAGCGCATCATGAAACTGCTCGGCATGATCAAGCTGGTCCTGTGGAGTTTCTTCGGCGTACGCAACAGCAAGGCGCACGCAGCCGATCTCGCGAACGTCAACTTCACGCTGCTGCCGTTCGTGGCGATCCTGCTCGCGCTGCTCGTCGGCGCGGTCATCTACGGCGTCGTGCATCTGGTCGTCGATCCGACCGTGACGATGCAGGGGTTCTGAGCGGCGCGTGAATTGCGAGCGGGAGATCATTCCCGCTTCGGTTTCCGGCCGCATGACCGGCGCATGATTGCGCCGGTCTTCGAGGTTGCCCTGCGCGCCGAGCATCGCTGCCACATTGCCGCCGTTGCCATGAGGCACGAATTGCGTTTCCCCATTCCCGTTCTTTCCCGCCTCCCGTTCCGCCAGATTCCACGGTCTTGATGCTCGCCCGGGGTAAAATGCGCGCCACGCCGCGATGTCGCGTGCGACGGGTTGGCCGCCGTTCCGACGAACGGCGCGCACAACTGCCCGACGCCCGCACCGCGGCGTTCGAAGCGTCCCCCGCATGACATGACCGCGCGAGGCCGCCGGTCGCCCGACAGGCACCCGACGAACCCGTCGACGGCTGCGTCGGCTCCCGGTGCGTCACCCGAATCCGATGTCCCATCCTGCGTCTTCCCGATCGATCGACCGGCACGCATGCGTGCCGTCTCGTCCGATTCGTCCGATGAATGTCGTGCCGGCCGGATGCGCCGCGGGTGAAGATTCGTCCGCGAGCGTGCGCTTCGCAGCTTCGTAACGTGTTTCGACAGGGTCGAGTGGCGAGTTTCCATCCAGAACAATGACGGTGAATAAAACAACAGCGTCGCCCGTACGGCGGCGGCGCGCGAAGGTCGGGCTCGGAGTCGGTCTCGGCATCACGCTTTTCGCGGCGCAGGCTGCGGCAGCCCAGGGCGACGCGCCGGCACCGGACGCCGATGCGGCCGGCAGCGCGACGCTGCCGACGATCACGGTGAGCGGCGAGCGCGGCAATGCGTTTCGCGTGCGCAACGCGTCGGTCGCGGGGCTCGACGACACGCCGCTGCGCGATACGCCGGCGTCGGTGAGCGTCGTGACGCGCGCGCAGCTCGACGATCAGCAGGCGAAGCGGCTGAGCGACGTCGTGCGCAACGACGCGTCGGTCGTCAACGACTACGCGCCGGTCGGCTATTTCGAAGGCTTCGCGATCCGCGGCTTTCCGGTCGATCTCGCGAGCGCGATCCGGATCGACGGGCTGACGGTGTCCGGCGAGCAGAACGTGCCGCTCGAGAACAAGGAGCGCGTCGAGATCCTGAAGGGGCTTGCCGGCATCGACAGCGGTGTCGTCGCGCCCGGCGGCGTGATCAACTTCGTGACGAAGCGCTCCGCGAACGTCGCGAGCGTGACGGCCGGTGTCGATAGCCGCGGCTCGACGTCGGCGGCCGTCGATCTCGGCCGCCGCTTCGGCCCCGACCATCAGTTCGGCTTCCGGATCAATGCCGCGAAGGAGAACATGCACTCGTATATCGACGGCACGAACGGGCGGCGCACGTTCGGCTCGATCGCCGCCGACTGGGACATCAGCCCGCGTGCGAGCCTGCAGCTCAACGCTGAATTCCAGCAGTGGATCCAGCGTTCCGCGCCCGGCTACCAGTTGCTCGGCGGCACCGTCGTGCCGTCGGTCAAGACGACGTCGAAGGCGCTCGGCACGCAGCCGTGGGCGAAACCGGTGACGACCGACGCGCTGAACCTGAACGCGCGCTTCGACTATCGGTTCAACGACGACTGGAACGCGTACATCGCCGCGGGCCGCAGCCGCACGATGATCGACGACAACAGCGCGTTCGCGTACGGCTGTTCATACGCGGCAAGCTGCGCGGCCGGCGCGACGTCGCCGTTCTTCTTCGGCGCGAACGGCGACTACGACGTATACGATTTCCGCAGCCCCGGCGAATACCGGCGCAACGACGATCTGCGCGCGGTCACGACGGGCAAGTTCGCGACGGGGCCGCTGCGGCACGAGCTGACGCTCGGCGTGAGCGTGCAGCGCCGCGTCGTGCACATGGCCGACGCCGTGTACGACTACGTGGGCAGCGAGAACATCTACGGGCCCGACGTGGCGTTCGCGCCGTCGCCGAATTCGCCCGGGCCGTCGTATCCGCGCCTCGACGCGTGGCAGTACGGCGTGTTCGGGCTCGACCGCATCAGCATCGGCGAACACTGGCAGGTGCTCGCGGGCGGCAAGGAAGTGCTGCTGCGCCAGCGCAGCTGGAGCAGCCTTGACGGCGCGGATACGCGCACCGACCGCTCCGTGTTCCTGCCGCAGGTCGCGCTCGTCTACAAGCCGGTGAACGTGCTGTCGCTGTACGCGTCGTACAGCAAGGCGCTGTCGCTAGGCGATCAGGCGCCGGTGCGCGCGACCAACGCGTATGCGTTCCTGCCGCCCGTCGAATCGCACCAGATCGAGGTCGGCGCGAAATACGACTGGCTCGACCGGCTGAGCCTCACGGCCGCCGTGTTCTCGATCAGCAAACCGTTCCAGTTCGCCGACCCGGACGCATCGGGTGCGACCTACACGTTCGTGCAGCGCGGCACGCAGCGGCACCAGGGGATCGAGCTCGGCGCGGCCGGGCGCATGACCGAGCGCCTCGCGCTGACGGCCAGCGTCGCCGCGATCCGCGCCCGCGCGGTCGATTCGGGTTCGCCGGCGTACGAAGGGCACCAGATCATCAACGTGCCCGCGCTGCGCGCGTCGCTGTATGCGGACTATGCGGTGCCGGGCGTCGCGGGCCTGAACGTGCTCGGCGGCGTCGAGTACAGTGCGGCCCGCAACGCGAACGAGGAAGGCACCGCGCGCGTGCCGTCGTGGTTCGTGTTCAATCTCGGCGCACGCTATACGACGAAGATCGGCGGTCATCGCACGGTGCTGCGCGTATCGGTGGACAATCTGTTCAACAAGTTCTACTGGCGCGACGCGGGCGAGCAGCAGGGCGATGCGTACCTGTTCCCGGGTGCGCCGCGCACCGCGCGCGTGTCGTTGACCTATGATTTCTGATCGTCCGGAACCGGCCGTATGACGCGCGGCCCCGGCAGCTACCCAGGAGAGCACAGACGATGTCCCCACTCGAAATCGCCGGCGTGATCGTCAGCGCGCTCGCGATCTGGCTGACCGCGAAGCGGCGCATGCTGTGCTGGCCGGTCGGGCTCGCGTCGGTCGCGCTGTACGGCTGGATCTTCTTCGACGCGAAGCTGTACTCGGACATGCTGCTGCAGGGCGCGTTCGCCGTGCTGCAGGTGTACGGCTGGCAGCGCTGGCTCGCGCAGCGCGCGAGCGAAGCCGACGGCGGCGCGGCGCCGGCCGGCGACGTGGCGCCCGTCACGGGCGTGCGGCCGCGGCAGATGCTGCCAGACCTGATCGCGGCCGTCGTCGGCAGCGCGCTGCTCGGCGGCATGATGGCGCGCTGGACCGATGCGGCGCTGCCGTTCGTCGATGCGTCGCTGACCGCGTTCAGCCTCGTCGCGCAATACTGGACCGCGCGGCGCTACATCGCGTCGTGGGGGCTGTGGATCGTCGTGAACGTCGTGTACGTCGGGATGTTCGTGTTCAAGGAGCTGTATCTGACGGCCGGACTCTATGCGCTGTTCATCGGGCTCGCCGTCGTCGGCTGGCGCGACTGGAGCCGGACGGCCGCGGCGCTGCGCGCGGCGGCCGGCGGCGCGCTCGCGTCGGGCGGCGGCGCGCGCTGATTCACGCATCGATTCAACTACGGAGCAACGTCGTTCATGTCATTCCCACTCGAGCCGGACGGGCCAGTATCGCGTGACGTCGCGCCGCCGCAATTCGGCGTCGACGGCGAGCAGGCCGAACGCGACTGGCCGCTGATGACGCACGACGAGGTCGCGGCGGTGCTCGCGCGGATCGACGGTGCCGGCGAGCCGGCCCGGCTGACGTGGCATAGCCCGCGGCAGTTCGCGGCGGCCGTGCTCGTGCGGATGGCGGATGGGCGCGGGCTGTTCGTCAAGCGTCATCACGCGAGCCTGCGCGATGTCGCGGGGCTCGAGGAAGAGCATCGCTTCATCGCGCATCTGCGCGAACGCGGTATGCCCGTGGTCGACGTGCTCGCCGGTCGCGACGGCGCGACCGCGTTCGCATCCGGCGAATGGACGTACGAGGTGCATGTGCTCGCGCCCGGCGTCGACCCGTATCGCGGCGTGATGTCGTGGCAGCCGTTCACGCATCCGTCGCATGCGTACGCGGCCGGCCGCGCGTTGGCCGAGCTGCATCGTGCGTCGGTCGGCTACGACGCGCCCGCGCGGCCTGTCCGCACGCTGCTGTCGAGTTTCCGTGTGCTGTCGTCGGCCGATCTGGCGGGCGCGCTCGAACGCTGGGTCGATGCGCAGCCGCTGCTCGTGCGCGCGCTCGGCGCGCGCGACTGGCGCGGCGACGTCGCCGACGCGATCGGCCCGTATCACGCGCGCCTCGTGCCGCTGCTGCCCGCGTTGCCGCCGCTGTGGACGCATGGCGACTGGCATGCGTCGAACCTGCTGTGGACCGATGCGGGGCCCGGCGCGCAGGTGCGGACGGTGCTCGATTTCGGGTTGTCGGATCGCACCTGCGCGGTGATGGACCTCGCGCTCGCGATCGAGCGCAATACGGTCGACTGGATGGCGCCGGCCGACGCGCGACGCATCGAATACGAGCAGATCGACGCGCTGCTCGACGGCTACGAATCGCTCGAACCGCTGAGCGACGATGCCTATGCGGCACTGGTCGCACTGCTGCCGATCGTGCATACGGAGTTCGCGCTGTCGGAAGTCGCGTATTTCGGCTGCATCATCGATGCGCCGGCCATCGTCGACATCGCGTATGACGGTTACCTGATCGGGCACGCGCGGTGGTTCGGTGAACGCGATGGGCGGCAATTGCTCGACTGGCTCGAACGGCGCCGGCGCGCGAAGCACGGGATCGTTTGAGTCTTGAGAGCGCCCTGATAGCTTCACCCGTGCGGCGGTTGATATGTCGCTCGAATCATTATTGAATCGAACATCGAAATATCGTCCGGATAGATTCGACGGACCGTCGCTCGCGAGCGTTGGAGATGGGCAGCTCAACGTAAGTGCGGAGGCGATAAATGAGCCAACTTCATATCAACGGCCTGTACAGCAGTTGTTGAGGCAGCCGGGACTTACTTGAACGGTGACCTCACGGGTTTCCGATGTTGATTCGGTTGTGCTGCTGGCTGGATAAATTTGCGTTTTTATCTGAAATGGTGCGTTTATCAGGCCATCGTCTATGACGGCCTTTGCCACCACGGAGGCACGTTTCGTTGCAAGTTGATCGGGGGTGCTTTCGTTTTCGGACGCGCTGCCAATTATATCGATCCATTTTTGAATTGGGTGCTTGGAGTTGATTTCCGACACCCATTGTTCGATTCGTATTTGCTCGGATTCACTGATTTTGTGACTGTTTGGTGAAAAGGGCACAAAAAATTGTCGAGATGGCAAATTTTGTGGCCCCTGGCATTCTGCTATGGAATTTGTGGAGAAAATTAATAGAGCCGCAAAAATAGACGATGGTGCCGCAATCGAGATGTTCATGCTGAATTCGGCTCCTTACTCTGCAAATAAATCTTCACCGTAGATCACGAATCCGGTGAGTGTATCCGCATTTCTCAATGCGAGGTCAGGATTGGCTCTTGCCCATGCGGTCGCTGTAGGGTCGAGCCCGTAACGACGGTCGCTGCTGCCGAAGGTGTCGACGAAATGTGTTACTTCGTGAATGAGCGTGGATAGGCGAGAATCTCCGAACATATTCTGATCGCGCAAACCGGTGCAAAATTTCATGGCAATACTTACAAGCCTGCGCTCCGTGTTGGGTCTGCAGACATGAGCGGCCTCATTTTCAATGTCGTTCATATTCGGGACGCAACCTAGCATTCTATCGAGATTCGGATCGCTTCGAACGAAGTGGTGTGGCGTTAGCGTTTTAAGAACGGAAAGGTGTCGTGAGAAGCCATTGATAAGATATTGCCGTGTATTGTCGTCGCATCTATTGAACCAATGGATCATTCTTTCTTTGGTTGTTTCGTCATACTGCCTCAGGTCTGTGATCCTTCGCTCAACTAGAATTATGGACCATTTAAGTAGTCTCGCTATCATAATTCTGAATTCTCTGTTGGTCATGCTGGGGCAAATAGGTGTTGTATTGATGTAAACGTGAACCATCGATCCCGGAGTCGTGTTGGTGATGGCCCCGGAGTGAACGAGAAACCATTCATTGTCTTCGTCAGACTCAAAGTCGTACGCGTTGTGATTCGTGAAATTGTTCATTGCCTTAAATGCTCGCCGGGTAGATTTTCAAGGGTGCCGCCCAACCTGGGGTCATGAAGCGGCATGATTACGTTCGCGTTCCCGCAACCTTGAACGGTCATCTTTTCAAGTGAAGATGTCCATAGAACTTGTTCTAAATTTTGGAATGGAAAATTATTTTTTGTGATTCTGACGGGATCGAATTGAATGTTCGAAAGAGACGCGACGAGTCCGATGAAATGTGACGACATCATTGGATCGCATGCGAGCGTTTAGACGTTGTGTGCAGGTGGCGATCTGGGCAGATATGCCCGTTGATTCCGCGAGTACCACGCGCCGAACATGACGGAAATATCATCTTCGCCTCATGTTCGCACTGCGGCCGGACCGTAGCATCGGTCGCGAACCGTTACCGCAGAACCGAACATGCTCAAGCTCAACCTCGCCGTGGCTGTCGTCTTCGCGATGGCCGCGACGGCTCATGCGCAGCCGTCGCTGTCGCCGGGGCCGGCCCCGGCTGCCTCCGGCAGCGCCGCGCCGATCGTCGCACCGGCACCCGACGCCCTCCCTTCCACCTCGTTGACGCTTTCCGACGCGCTGTCGGTCGCGGCCCGCAACAACCCGGCTCTGCGCGGCGCGCGCGCCGACGTCGATGCATCCTCGGGCGCGCTGATGCAGGCCGGCACGCGCCCGAACCCGGAACTCTCGTTCCTGCAGGAAGGCTTTCGCCGCGCCGAACGCACGTCGACCGTGCTGCTCAACCAGACGATCGAACTCGGCGGCAAGCGCAGCGCGCGGCTCGACGTCGCGTCGTACGGACGGCAGTTCGCCGATGCGTCGCTCGACGAGCAGGGCGCCGTCGTGCGCGCCGACGTGATCGCCGCGTTCTACGGTTTGCTCGCCGCGCAGCGGCAGCTTCAGGTCACCGAGGAATCGGCGGCGCTCGCCGCGCGCTCGGCGGATCTCGCCGGGCGGCGCGCACAGGCCGGCAAGGTGTCGCCGGTCGAGGCGACCAAGGCACAGGTGGCCGCGGCGGCCGTGCGGATCGAAGTTGCGACCGCACGCGGCCGCGTCGACGTCGCCCGCGAAAAACTGAATGCGGCGATGGGCGGCGCGCGCGCCGATCGGCGCGATGCGGTTGGCGATCTCGAAACCGTGCCGCCGGTCGAGCCGCTGCCCGCGCTCGTCGAGCAGCTCGACGACGCGCCGCTCGCGCGCATCGCGCGCGCCGAGATGCTCCGCTCGAACGCGGCCGTGTCGCTCGAACGCGCGCGGCGCGTCCCGGACGTAACGGTCAGCGCGGGCGTGAAACGCGTGGCCACGGGCGGCGTGCCGGACAACCAGGCCGTCGTCGGCGTGTCGATCCCGATTCCGCTGTTCAACACGAACAAGGGCGCGCTGCTCGAAGCGACGCACAAGGCCGAGCGCGCGAATGCCGATCTCGATCGCGAACGCGCGCGGCTGCGGCTGGAGTTGACGCAGGCCTATGCGAACTTCGAGGCCGCCGCACAGGAGGCGCGGCGCCTGAAGACCGACATCCTGCCCGGCGCGCGCACCGCGCTCGACGCGATGTCGCGCGGCTACCAGCTCGGGAAGTTCGGCTTCCTCGACGTGCTCGATGCGCAGCGCACGCTGTTCCAGGGGCAATCGCAATACGTGCGCGCGCTCGCCGACGCCCATACAGCCCGCGCCGACATCGGCCGGCTCGTCGGTACGCCGCTCGCGGCCATCGCGCAATAAGCGCCCCTCTTACCTGAAGGATCGTCATGTCACGCAGCAGAATCTTCATCATTGCGGCGGCCGTGCTCGGCGGCGCCGGAATCGTGCTCGGCGCGCTCGCCGTCACGCGGGGCGGCGGCGCGCCAGCGCCATCGGCCGCCGAAGCCGCACCGCCGGCCGATGGCGCCGGCGCGCGGGGCGGTGTCGTGCTGAAGCGCGGCAGGCTGTCCGTCGAGATCGTCATGACGGAAAAGCCCGGCGACGCGCGGCTCGTCGTCTATCCGTTCGTCGACGGCAAGCCGGCCGACAAGGGCGTGACCGTGTCCGGCACGCTGGTCCGCTACGACCGCACGCATGAACCGTTGCGTTTCGACGCGGCCGGCCAGAAGTTCGTGTCCGCGCTGTCGATCGCCGAGCCGCACGTGTTCGACGCGACGATCGACGTCAAGGCGGGCGGCGACGCGGCGTCGTTCCCGTTCGCGCGCGCCGACGGCGCGATCGCGCTGACCGACGCGCAGTTGGCGACCTCGAAGATCGGGCTCGCGAAGGCCGGCCCCGCGCAGATCGCGACGCCGTTCCAGTTGCCGGGCGAGATCAAGTTCAACGAGGATCGCACCGCGCACGTCGTGCCGCGCGTGGCCGGCATCGTCGAGCAGGTATCGGTGTCGCTCGGGCAGAACGTTGCGAAGGGGCAGGTGCTGGCCGTGATCGCGAGCACCGATCTCGCGGACCGGCGCAGCGAACTGCTGACGGCCGAGCGCCGGCTGTCGGGTGCGCGCGCAACCTACGAGCGCGAACGCACGCTGTGGCAGGAGCGCATCTCGGCGGAACAGGACTACCAGCAGGCACAGGTGCAGTTGCGCGAGGCCGAGATCGCCGTGCAGAACGCGCGGCAGAAACTCGCCGCGCTGAACGCGCCGGCGGGCGCGGGCGCGCTGAACCGCTACGAGCTGCGCGCGCCGTTCGCGGGCACGATCGTCGAGAAGCATGCGACGCCCGGCGAGGCGATCGCCGCCGATGCAAGCATGTTCGTGATCTCCGACCTGTCGACCGTGTGGGCCGAGATGGCCGTGCCGGCGCAGAGGCTGAACGATGTGCGCGTGGGCCGCGACGCGACCGTCAGCGCGACCGCGTTCGAATCGCGTTCGAGCGGCCCGATCGCGTATGTGGGCTCGCTGCTCGGCGAACAGACGCGCACCGCGCCTGCGCGCGTCGTGTTGCCGAACCCGGACGGCGTGTGGCGGCCGGGCATGTTCGTGAACGTGTCGGTCGACGCAGGCAGGCAGGACGTGCCGCTCGCGGTCGCGAGCGACGCGCTGCAGGACGTTGACGGCGCGCCGTCGGTGTTCGTCCGCTCGCCGAAGGGGTTCGTCGCACAGGCGGTCGAGACGGGGCGGCGCGACGAGCGCGCGACCGAAGTGCTGAAGGGGCTCAAGCCCGGCCAGGAATATGCGGCGTCGAACAGCTTCGTGCTGAAGGCCGAGCTCGGCAAGGGGAGCGCGGAACATGAATGAGCGTCACGCGCGTGCCGTTGCACGATTTTCGACCCGCTATGCGGCCCGATATGCGGCTCGATTTGCGACCCGTCGAGTGACCGGTCGCGCGGCCCGTCCGGCGAGGGTGACCGTTCCCCGTTTCAAGGAATCCCGCCATGTTTGAGCGCCTGATCCGCTTTGCGATTGCGCACCGCTGGCTCGTGATGCTGGCGATCGCGGCCGTGGCCGCGCTGGGCGTCTTCAGCTACCAGAAGCTGCCGATCGACGCGGTGCCCGACATCACGAACGTGCAGGTCCAGATCAACACGGCCGTGCCCGGTTATTCGCCGCTCGAAGCCGAGCAGCGCATCACCTACCCGATCGAGACCGTGATGGCCGGGCTGCCGGGCCTCGAGCAGACGCGCTCGATCTCGCGCTACGGGCTGTCGCAGGTCACCGTGATCTTCAAGGACGGCACCGACATCTACTTCGCGCGGCAACTCGTCAACGAGCGCATCCAGGAAGCGAAGGACAAGCTGCCGGCCGGCATCGCACCCGCGATGGGTCCGACGTCGACGGGCCTCGGCGAAATCTACCTGTGGACCGTCGAAGCCGACGCGGCCGCGCGCAAGCCCGACGGCACGCGCTATACGGCGGCCGACCTGCGCGAGCTGCAGGACTGGGTCGTGCGGCCGCAGCTCAGGAACGTGCGCGGCGTGACCGAGGTCAATTCGATCGGCGGCTACGTGAAGGAATACCGTGTCGCACCGAACCCGGCGAAGCTGATGTCGTACGGGCTGACGCTCGCCGACGTCGTGCGCGCGCTCGAACGCAACAACGACAACGTCGGCGCCGGCTACATCGAAAAGCGCGGCGAACAGTATCTCGTGCGCGTGCCGGGCCAGGCGCGCACCGTCGACGACATCGCGAACATCGTGCTGACCAACGTCGGCGGCGTGCCGGTGCGGATGAAGGACGTCGGGCTGGTCGACATCGGCCGCGAGCTGCGCACCGGCGCCGCGACGTCGGACGGCGAGGAGGTCGTGCTCGGCACGGTCTTCATGCTGATGGGCGAGAACAGCCGGACGGTTGCGAAGGCCGTCGCCGCGAAGATGGAGGACGTGAACCGCACGCTGCCTGCCGGCGTGAAGGCGATTCCCGTCTACGACCGCACCGTGCTCGTCGAGAAGGCCGTCGCGACGGTGAAGAAGAACCTGCTCGAAGGCGCGATCCTCGTGATCGCCGTGCTGTTCCTGTTCCTCGGCAACATCCGCGCGGCGCTGATCACCGCGCTCGTGATTCCGCTGTCGATGCTGATGACCTTCACCGGCATGGTCAACGCGAAGGTGAGCGCGAACCTGATGAGCCTCGGCGCGCTCGACTTCGGGATCATCGTCGACGGCGCGGTGGTGATCGTCGAGAACTGCGTGCGGCGGCTCGCGCATGCGCAGGCCACCGCCGGGCGGCCGCTCACGCGCGACGAGCGCTTCGCCGAAGTGTTCGGCGCGTCGCAGGAAGCGCGCCGCGCGCTGATCTTCGGGCAACTGATCATCATGGTCGTGTACCTGCCGATCTTTGCGCTGACCGGCGTCGAAGGCAAGATGTTCCACCCGATGGCGATTACCGTCGTGATGGCGCTCGCGGCCGCGATGGTGTTGACCGTCACGTTCATTCCGGCGGCCGTCGCGCTGTTCATCGGCGAGCGGGTCGAGGAGAAGGAGAACCGGCTGATGGGCTGGGCGCGGCGCGCGTACGAACCGGTACTCGCCGCGTTCATGACGCGCCCGGTGCGCGTGATGCTCGGCGCGGGTGCGATCGTGCTCGTCACGCTCGGGCTCGCCACGCGGCTCGGCAGCGAGTTCATCCCGAGCCTCGACGAAGGCGATCTGGCGGTCGCCGCGCTGCGGATTCCCGGCACGAGCCTGTCGCAGTCGGTCGAGATGCAGAAGTCGATCGAGAAGACGCTGAAGGCGCGTTTCCCCGAGATTGAGCGCGTGTTCGCGCGCACCGGCACGGCCGAGATCGCTGCCGACCCGATGCCGCCGAACCTGTCGGACGGCTACATCATGCTGAAGCCGGCCGACCAGTGGCCGAACCCGAAGAAGCCGCGCGACACGCTCGTGCGCGAGATCGAGGAAGCGCTCGCAGAGCTGCCGGGCAACGCGTACGAGTTCTCGCAGCCGATCCAGCTGCGCTTCAACGAGCTGATCTCGGGCGTGCGCAGCGACGTGGCCGTGAAGATCTTCGGTGACGACATGGCCATGCTGAACCAGACCGGCGAGCAGATCGCGGCGGCTTTGCAGAAGGTGCCGGGCGCGTCGGAAGTGAAGGTCGAGCAGACGACCGGACTGCCGGTGCTCACCGTCAACCTCGACCGCGACAAGCTCGCACGCTACGGCGTGAGCGTCGCCGACCTGCAGGACACGGTGGCCGCGGCCGTCGGCGGGCAGAAGGCCGGCACGCTGTTCCAGGGCGACCGCCGCTTCGATATCGTCGTGCGGCTGCCCGACGAGCTGCGCTCGGATATCGAGGCGATCAAGCGGCTGCCGATCGCGCTGCCCGCGCCGGCGGCCGGTGCCAGCGCGCCGCTGGCGGCAGCGCCGTACGTGCCGCTCGCTGAACTCGCGACGATCGACGTCGCGCCGGGCCCGAACCAGATCAGCCGCGAGGACGGCAAGCGGCGCGTGGTCGTCAGCGCGAACGTGCGCGGCCGCGACGTCGGCTCGTTCGTCGCCGATGCGCGCGAGCAGTTGCAGCAGGACGTGCGCGTGCCGGCCGGCTACTGGGTGTCGTGGGGCGGCCAGTTCGAGCAGCTGCAAAGCGCGAGCGAGCGCCTGAAGCTCGTCGTGCCGCTCGCGCTGTTCATGGTGTTCGTGCTGCTGTTCGTGATGTTCAACAACGTGAAGGACGGCTTGCTCGTATTCACCGGCATTCCGTTCGCGCTGAGCGGCGGCGTCGTGTCGCTGTGGCTGCGCGGGATCCCGCTGTCGATCACGGCGGCGGTCGGCTTCATCGCGCTGTCCGGCGTCGCCGTGCTCAACGGTCTCGTGATGATCTCGTTCATCCGCAACCTGCGCGACGAAGGGACGCCGCTCGACGCCGCCGTGCGCGAAGGCGCGCTCACGCGGCTGCGGCCCGTGCTGATGACCGCGCTGGTCGCGTCGCTCGGTTTCCTGCCGATGGCGTTCGCGACCGGCACCGGCGCCGAGGTGCAGCGCCCGCTTGCGACGGTCGTGATCGGCGGTATCCTGTCGTCCACGGCGCTGACGCTGCTGGTGCTGCCCGTGCTGTACCGCGTCAGCCATGCGGTGTCGTGGCGCGCCGCGCTTTTGGACAGCTTCGGCGGCGGGGTCGGCGCCGGTTTGCTGCGCCGGCTGGGTTTCTTCAAGGGTAATGCGTGATGCGAATTCTGATTGTCGAGGATGAACCGAAGACGGGTGCCTATCTGCGCAAGGGCCTGACGGAGGCCGGTTATGTCGTCGACTGGGTCGAGGACGGCATCACGGGCCAGCACCAGGCCGAGACCGAGGAATACGACCTGCTGGTGCTCGACGTGATGCTGCCGGGGCAGGACGGCTGGACGCTGCTGCAGAACCTGCGGCGCAGCAAGTCGACGCCCGTACTGTTCCTCACCGCGCGCGACGACGTCGGCGATCGCGTGAAGGGGCTCGAACTCGGTGCCGACGACTATCTCGCGAAGCCGTTCGACTTCGTCGAACTCACCGCGCGCATCAAGTCGATCCTGCGGCGCGGCCAGCCGCGCGATTCGAACACGCTGCGCGTGGCCGACCTCGAACTCGACCTGACGCGCCGCAAGGCCACGCGGCAGGGCGACACGATCCTGCTGACCGCGAAGGAATTCGCGCTGCTGTGGCTGCTGATGCGTCGCGAGGGCGAGATCCTGCCGCGCGCGACGATCGCATCGCAGGTATGGGACATGAACTTCAACAGCGACACGAACGTCGTCGATTCGGCGATCCGGCGGCTGCGCTCGAAGATCGACGACGCATACGAACCGAAGCTGATCCACACGGTGCGCGGGATGGGCTACGTGCTCGAAGCGCGCGGCGGCGCGGCCGCATGATCGCGCGCCTGCTGCCGCGCACGCTGCGCGGACGCCTGACCGCGCTGATCATCCTGTCGACGTCGGTGATCCTCGCGTCGAGCGGCGTCGCGCTTTATGAAGCGCTGAGCAACCGCGTCGAAACGACGGCGGCCGAGCAGATGGCCGGCATTTCCGCCGCATTGGGCACGCATCTGGCCGAAGCGCGCACGACGGCCGACGTCGCGCGCAACACCGACATCTGGATCGACCAGCTGCACGGCCATCCGAACATGGATCTCGCGATCTACGATGCGACGGGCACGCGCCTCGTCGGCACGCCCGGTTTTCGCCCATACGCGCCGCTGCTGTCGCTGGACGCGGGGCGCGTGCCGGTCGGCGTCGCGCCGCCCGGCGCGCGGCACCAGTACCTGGTGACGACCGTGCCGCTCGCCGGCGCGGGCGCTCCGGTGGTACGCGTCGCGGTGCAGTACGATCGCAGCGCCGACGTGCTGCTGTTGCGTACGCATGCTTATACGATCGTCGTGATCGAGGTGTTCGGCGTGGTGCTCGCGGCCGCGATCGCGTATGGCATCGCGGCGCTCGGGCTGAGTCCGCTGCGGCGTTTCGCGGCGCGCGCCGAGCAGATGTCGTCGAGCCGGCTTGCGCATCCGCTGCCGGAGCTCGATACGTCAGGCGAGCTGAAGGAGCTCGAGCATGCGTTCAACGGGATGCTCGCGCGGCTGAACGAATCGTTCACGCGGCTGAGCCAGTTCTCGTCGAATCTCGCGCACGACATGCGCACGCCGCTCACGAACCTGCAGGCGGCCGCGCAGGTCGTGCTGTCGCAGCCGCGCAGCGCGGATGAATACCGAAACGTGATCGAGTCGAGCATCGACGAGTATCAGCGGCTGTCGCGGATGATCGAGGACATGCTGTTTCTCGCGCGCTCGGAACAGGCAGGCACGTCGATCGACGTGCGGCGCCTGAATGCGGCGGAAGAGGCCGGGCGTGTCGTCGGCTACTACGAGCCGCTCGCGGAGGATGCGGGCGTGTCGGTGAAGGTCGACGGCCATGCGTGGGTCGATGCGGATCTCACGCTGTACCAGCGTGCGTTGAGCAACCTGCTGTCCAATGCGCTCGCCTACGCGCCGCGCGGCAGCGTCGTCACGATCGACTGCGTGGAGCAGGGCGGTGCGACGACGATCGCCGTGTCGGATACGGGGCCGGGCATCGCGGCGGAACATGTCGGGCTGATCTTCGAGCGCTTCTATCGCGTCGATCCGTCGCGGCACAATTCGGCGTCGGGGACGGGGCTCGGCCTCGCGATCGTCCGGTCGATCATGGACAACCACGGCGGCGAATGCGGCGTCGACAGCGATCCCGGCCGGCGCACGACGTTCTGGCTGCGCTTTCCGCGACGGCCGGCCGAGCCGACGCGGCCGGCCGTCATCCGCACCTGACATCGCGGGCGGGCACGCCCGCACGTTCGCCACAAGGCGTTTGCGAGCGGCACGTTGCCCGCGATCGTACGACCGAGGGGCATCAGCGTGTCGCCAGGTTGTCGTGGTTGTCGGCCTGCGGCGCCTTCTCGCCGCCATGCACCGAGATCCTGTGCAGTTCCTTGTTGCGCGCGACGAGCTCGCCGCTCGGCGGGTACTGCGTCTTGCCCGTCGGCACGACGCCGTCGTGCTGCGCCTGCTTCAGTTCGTTGACGACCTGCGTGCGGGTCTTGCCCTGCGTTTGCGTCTGTGCGAACGCGGCCTGCGCGGCCATGCCGAGCGACAGCGTGGCGGTGACGAACAGTGCTGCGAGTTTTGCCGTTTTCATTGAGCTCTCTCCTTGATCAGGGTCGCCGGGTGGCGAACCATGGACCCAGTATGCGAAAGCAGCCATGCGCCACCGTGATCGGCAGATGAAAAAAACGTCAGATTGCGTGACGCGGTGGCGCACCGTACGCGCTCGATCGATGTGACGCAATCGTCATGTTCGCGTCATGAGCGCGATGAGCGGGAAGCGGAACATGAAGCCTGCCGATGGCCCGCGCGTCCGACGGCATTCGCGCCGTTCGCGACAGCAGAATCGAAAGCGGGCGGTCATGTTCAGGCTTTCATTTCGGACCGGAAATTGCATCGTCCCGCCATTCTCCTATCGTTGATCGCAGTCCTGATCGTCCCGCTTCTCGCAGGCTGCGAATCGCCACGTTCCGACACCGGCACGACCGCGTCGTCCGCTGCGCGCAAGCCGGTGCCGGCCGACCTCATGCCCGGCGAGCAGATCGACTATGCGGGGCATCGTTGCGGCAATCCGAACCTGTACGTGAAGACGCATCCGTGTCTGTTCCCGCGACGCAATCCAGCACGCTGATCGTCTGCCTTGCGATCAAAAAAAGGCCCGGTACTCGATGAGTCCGGGCCTAACGCGTGATCGTGCCGTGCGACAGCGACCCGCTGCGTGGATGGGAACGGGCATGGCCCGTTACCGTTCCGATGGTAGCGAAACGACGCATCGTGAACCTGATCGGAACATGAATTTTTTGTCACGCAGGCGCGAGCGTGCCGTCGCCGCGATCAGAATCGATGGCGAAACCCGAGATTGACGATGCCTTGCGTGCGCGTTCCGCCGTAGCCATAGGAGCCGATCGATGCCTGCGCCGTTGTTCGAGACGAGTTTACTTCGTACTGCGACGCGATGAATGCGCGAACCATGACGAATCCGTCATGCCGGGATCACGATGCCGCACCGCCGCCGGATCAAAGTGACGGCTCCTGTCACGGATTCCAGGCAAGGAGCGAACGACATGAACATTCCGCGACCGATGATCGCCATGACCGTTGCCGCTCTGTCGATCGCGGCCTTCTCGCAGACCGTGGCCGCGCAGGCGAAGACCCGTCAGGAAGTGCGTCGGGAACTGATGCGCGCGCGGCACGACGGCGTGATCCCGAGCACGAATCACGACTACCCGGCGAGCCCGGCCGCCGTTGCGCGCAATCAGGAAATCCATCGATCGACGGTTCACGGCGGCGAGAACGCACCGACGGTCGATGCGCACGACAACCGCTTCGCGGTGCGCTGATCGTTCATTCGCGGCCGGCTGCGACGCCGCTGCTCGCCGGTTTTCCATATGGAAAGGAGCGTGCCATGCGCACTATCGCAACAGGAATCATGCTGTCTGTCTGTTTGATGTCGACGGCCGCGATGGCGGCCGGCTGGCCGGAACGGGCGCTGTCGCATGCGTCGGCGCACGACGCCGGCCGCCGCGCGAACGAGCGGATGCGCTGCGAGTTCGCGGCCGTTCCGTCGGGCGAGTGGAGCGCGACGTTCACGCGCGGGCAATGCGAGCTCGACAACGGCCGGCTGACGTTCGTGCCGGCCGACACGGGCGGCGAGCCGAATGTCGCGGAGAAGCGGATCGTGCTGGGCGATGTCCGTACCGCGTCGTATCAGTCGCGCAAGTTGAAGGAACAACTGCAACTGACGACACGCGACGAAGTGATCGCACTGAACGTGCTGACCGACGACGGCAGCCGAAAGTCGCGCGAGCATGCGATCGACTTGTGGACCGCGTTGCGCAACGCGGGCGTCACGCCCGTCAACGGCACGCGCATCGTCGACACGTATCCGGCGGGCGCGACGACGTGGTAGCCGGCGCGCCTGTTCCGGTCAAAGCTGCGCGAGCGCCTGGTCGAGATCGGCCAGCAGGTCGTCGATATGCTCGATGCCGATCGACAGCCGCACCGTTTCCTCCTTCACGCCGGCCTTCGCGAGCTCGGCCGGCGACAGTTGCCGGTGCGTCGTCGATGCCGGGTGCGTCGCGAGCGACTTCGTATCGCCGATGTTGACGAGCCGCGTGAACAGCTTCAGCGCGTCCTGGAACTTCGCGCCGCCGTCGCGGCCGCCCTTCACGCCGAACGTCAGGATTCCGGGCGCGCGGCCCGACAGGTAACGCGCGACGAGCGGATGGTCCGGGTGATCGGGCAGGCCTGCATAGTTCACCCATTCGACGTGCTCGTGGCGCGCGAGATGCTGCGCGATCTTCAGTGCGTTGTCGCTGATCCGTTCGACGCGCAACGCGAGCGTTTCGATGCCCTGCAGGATCTGGAACGCGTTGAACGGCGAGATTGCCGCGCCCATGTTGCGCAGCGGCACCACGCGCGCGCGGCCGATATAGGCGGCCGGCCCGAATGCTTCCGTATAGACGACGCCGTGATAGCTGACGTCCGGCTCGTTCAGCCGCTTGAAGCGGTCCGCGTGCTCGGCCCACGGGAACTTGCCCGAATCGACGATCGCGCCGCCGAGGCTCGTGCCGTGCCCGCCGAGATATTTCGTCAGCGAGTGCACGACGATGTCCGCGCCGTGCTCGAACGGGCGCAGCAGGTACGGCGACGGCACCGTGTTGTCGACGATCAGCGGGATCCCGTGGCGATGCGCGACTTCCGCGAGCGCGGCGATGTCGGTGACGTTGCCGAGCGGGTTGCCGACCGATTCCGCGAAGATCGCCTTCGTGCGTGAGTCGATCAGCGGCTCGAACGACGCGGGGTCGCGCGGATCGGCGAAGCGCGTCGTGATCCCGTATTGCGGCAGCGTATGCGCGAACAGGTTGTAGGTGCCGCCGTACAGCGAGCTCGCGGACACGATGTTGTCGCCGGCTTCGGCGATCGTCTGGATCGCGTACGTGACCGCGGATTGCCCCGACGCGAGCGCAAGCGCGCCGATGCCGCCCTCGAGCGCGGCGATCCGCTGCTCGAGCACGTCCGTCGTCGGGTTCATGATCCGCGTGTAGATGTTGCCCTGGACCTTCAGATCGAACAGGTCGGCGCCGTGCTGCGTGTCGTCGAATGCGTACGCAACGGTCTGGTAGATCGGTACGGCGACCGCGCGCGTGGTCGGGTCGGGACGATAACCGCCGTGCACGGCGATGGTTTCTAGGCGCCAGTTCGAAGAGGCCTGATCGGTCATGGGTGCTCCGTCTGTTGTTGTGATGTCGAGCGATTATAGGAGCACGTGTGCTGCTGTCCTTAGAACGAATGGTGTGTTGCTTATGGGGATGCCGCGCATAGAATGCGGTTTTCCGCAGACAGGAGGCGTGCGATGGATCAGGACCAGTGGAACCAGGTGGATGCGTATTTTTCCGCAACGCTCGTGCCGTCCGACGATGCGCTCGACGCCGCGCTGGCGGCCAGCCACGCGGCCGGGCTGCCCGCGATCAACGTCGCGCCGAACCAGGGCAAGCTGCTGCAACTGCTCGCGACGATACGCGGCGCGCGGCGCATCCTCGAGGTCGGCACGCTCGGCGGCTACAGCACGATCTGGCTCGCGCGCGCGTTGCCGCCGGGCGGCACGCTCGTGACGCTCGAACTGCGCCCCGAGCACGCAAAGGTCGCGACGCAGAATATCGCGCGAGCCGGGTTCGCAGAGGTCGTGTCGGTGATCGTCGGCAGCGCGAAGGACAGTCTCGCGCGGCTCGTCGATGCGGGTGGCGCGCCGTTCGATTTCATCTTCATCGATGCGGACAAGGACAACAACCCGGTCTATCTCGACGCGGCGCTGAAGCTGTCGCGGCCCGGCACGGTGATCGTGGTCGACAACGTCGTGCGCGGCGGGCGCGTGGCCGATCCGGGCAATCGCGAGTCCGATGTGGTCGGCGTGCGGGAAGGCTTCGCGCGTCTCGCTGCCGAGCCGAAGCTCACGACGACGGCCGTGCAGACGGTCGGGCAGAAGGGCTGGGACGGATTCTCGATCTCGATCGTCGGCGAGTGACGTGACGGTGGCACGCCACGCGCGTCAGCGCTTTCCCGTCGCATCGGCCCGGCGATACAGGCGTGGCCATTGATCCTGGAACAGGCCGTTGCAGGTGCCGTGCGTTGCAATGTCGGCGAGCAGGAAGCGCCGGCCGTCGAAGACCCACGACGCGGTCGAGCCGCAATCGCCGGCACTGCGCAAGCGGACCTTGCTCGACAGCATCGCGCTGACGGGATCGTAGCCGGCGTCGGTCAGTTCGTTCGCGAACGACGCCGAATCGAGGCCGGCGTTCGCGTTCTCGCCGAAGTTCATCGCCGTCGGCGCATACGGCGCCGACCGCCGCACGCGGTACCACAGGTCGGTGTGGTTATACAGGCTGCTGGTCTGGCACGGGATCGCGACGAGCGCCTCGTCGGCCGAGATCGCCACGGCGCGCGACGCCTTCCTGCGATCGCCGGCCGACATTTCGTCTTCGACATCGGCCGCGCATTGCTTCACGTCGGTGCCGAACTTCGCGAGCACGGCATCGACGAGCGGGTGCTGTTCGGCGGCCGACAGGCCGGCGACGGGCGGCGCCGGAACGACAGCGGGCGGCAGTGCCGGCGCGGCCGGCACCGACGACGCGGGCCGGTTGCCGGGGTGCAGCAGCGCCGTGACCGTGCCGACGCGGCCCTGCGTGTCGTCGATCAGCAGCAGCGCGGCATTCAATCCCGACAGCGGCGAGCGCGGCGTTTGCGCCGACGCCGGATCGCCGAAGCTCAGCAGTTGCGCATTGCGCGACGCGGCGAGCCATGCGGCAACCGTTGCCGGATCGCTCGTCCGGATCCGGAACGGGTGCGCGTCGTCACTGTCCGGTTTGTCGCCGAATGCATGCCATTGGGCCGGCATCGCATCGAACGGGCGGCCATCGGTGCGTGCCGTGCGCAGATCCAGTGGCGCCGACGCGAAGATGTCGAGCGACGGTTGCGCGTCGGGGCCGGCATCGCGCGTCACGCGCAGGATGAGGTTGGTGCGCGCGTCGTCGATATCGTCGGCATGGCTTTCGGCAATGCAGCGGTTGCCGTTGTCGCAGATGACCGACCAGCTCTTGAAGTCGCGCTCGACCGGCGGCCGCGCGAGCGGGCGTGCCTGTGCGGCGAGCTGAGAAGCGGCGAGGAGGGCGGCGAGGGCAAGCGAAAGGCGGTGCGACATGACGGTTCGTATCGGCAGTGAACGGGCGGGCGGAAGACGTCGGCGCTGCAGGCGCATCGTCGGCAAGCGGTGCACGTGGAGTGCAGTGGCGTATGACGCGGTGGGCTTTGCAGAACGGGATCAAGTATACAGCCGCAACGGGCAGCGTTCGGCGCGACGACGCGTAGTGTGCGGGCACGCACGTTGCTCACCGGCAGCGTCCGGGCGCATGCAGATGCGGAAACGGCGCGATGCCCACAGGCATCGCGCCGTTCGTCTTTCATCGACCGTCGACCACGTCGCGCAGGAACGTATCGAGCATCGCCACATCGCCCCACGGCCGCTTGTATTCGCGATCGTGTTCGGCATCGGCGAGCATCGTCTCGACGAGCGCGTGGATCGCGGGCCGGCGCGGCCCGTATTCGCTTTCGTTCGCGCTCATCTTCAACGCGAGCAACGCATCGAGTTCCGCGCGCACCGCCGGCTCGCGCACGGTGCCTTCGACGAGATCCGCGAAGCGCATCGGCGGCATGCCGAGCCCCATGTCGATCCAGCGCACCGCGAGCAGCGGCCGCAGCACGTACAGGTACTTCTTGTAACGCACCGTGTCGCCTTGCAGGTAGCCGCGAAAGTTCTTCTTCGCCATCGCGAGGTAGTGATGACGCCCGCGCACCGGCGAGAAGAACGCCGACGCCAGCGACCTGAGTCGCGGCGCCCAGCGCGCGTCTTCGCGATACACGACAGGCGAGTCGAGCCATTCGAGCAGCGTCGGGTTCGACCGGCGCAGCAGTTGCAGCGCCTTGCGCAGCTCCCAGCCGCTTACGTCGAGTTCGTCGTCGAGCGGCCGCTCGATCACGTCGCGTTGCGGTTCGACACGCAGGTACCAGTCGCGCCGGTGCACGTACACGAAACGCACGTCGTAGTCGCTGTCAGGCGATGCGAAGCCCCAGCCGCGGCTGCCCGATTCGCAGGCGAACAGCACGCTCACGTCGTGGCGGCGCTCGACTTCCGCTAGTTCCGTCATTACGCGCGCCCGCACGGCCGGATCGACCGGATGCGCGCTGCGCACGGATGTCATTGCCTTTTCCGTTTTCATTTTTGTTGTTTCCCTTTCGTTGCGCGCGGCCGCCGGCCATCGGCCGCGCGCCGCGCTATCCTTTCACGCACACCACCTGGCGCAGCGTATGCACCACTTCCACGAGGCTGCGCTGGGCTGCCATCACCGCGTCGATGTCCTTATAGGCCATCGGAATCTCGTCGACGACACCGGCGTCCTTCCGGCATTCGACGCCTTGCGTCGCCTTCGCCTGGTCGTCGGCCGTGAAGCGGCGCTTCGCTTCGGTGCGGCTCATCGTCCGGCCCGCGCCGTGGCTGCACGAGCAGAAGCTTTCCGGGTTGCCGAGCCCTCGCACGATGAAGCTCTTCGCGCCCATCGAACCCGGAATGATCCCGAGCTGCCCCTTCTGAGCGGACACCGCGCCCTTGCGCGTCACGAGCACGTCTTCGCCGAAGTGGCGTTCGCGCTGCACGTAGTTGTGGTGGCAGTTCACCGCGTGCTCGTCGACCGCGAACGGCTTGCCGATCACGCCGCGCGCCGCGCCGATCACCGCGTCCATCATCGCCTGCCGGTTGCGCCGCGCGTAGTCCTGCGCCCAGCCGACCGCTTCGACGTAATCGTCGAAGTGCCGGCTGCCCTCGGTGAAATACGCGAGGTTGCGGTCCGGCAGGTTCGCGATGTGCTGGCGCATGTCGGCCTGCGCGAGTTCGATGAACAGGCTGCCGATCGCGTTGCCGACGCCGCGCGAGCCGCTGTGCAGCATGAACCACACGTGGTCCGCTTCATCGACGCACACCTCGATGAAGTGATTGCCGGTGCCGAGCGTGCCGAGATGCGCGTAGTGGTTCGTCTTTTCCAGCTTCGGATACTTGTCGACGATTCGCTGGAAACCCGGCAGCAGCGATTTCCACGATTCGGTCACGGCGGCCGGCGTGCGATCGCCCCACGCGCCCGGATCGCGGCGGCCCGGCGCACGGCCGTGCGGCACCGCGCGTTCGATCGCGCTGCGCAGCCCGCCAAGCGAGTCCGGCAGGTCGGACGCCGTCAGCGTCGTGCGCGCGGCCATCATCCCGCAGCCGATGTCGACGCCGACCGCGGCCGGAATGATCGCGCCCTTCGTCGGAATCACGCTGCCGATCGTCGAGCCCTTGCCGAGGTGGACGTCCGGCATCACCGCGACGTGGCGGAAGATGAACGGCATCTGTGCGGTGTTGCGCAGTTGCGCGCGCGCTTCGTCCTCCACGGCGACGCCTTGCGTCCACATCTTCACCGGCTTGCCGTTCGCCAGTTCCATCACCTGATAATCCATGTTGCTCATTTGCTTCACCTGATTCATTCATTCGTGCGGCGCGGTGCACATGCGCCGCGCCGCTTGTTTCGAGCCTTATGCGCCCTTGATGCTGACGAGTCCGTTCAGCACCTGATCGAGACCGCCGAACACCGAGATACGGTCGATCCGTTCCGCGACGCGCTCGAGCGTTTCCAGCTCCTTGAGCCGCAGCGCGGTCGGGTTTTCTTCCATCACCTTCGCGGTGTTCAGCAGCGAACGCGTCGCCGCCGTTTCCTCGCGGCGGCGAATCACGTTCGCCTGCGCGGCCTTTTCGGCTTCGACCACCTGCGCGAGGATCGTCTTCATGTCGC